>Ga0207866_1000048_pt1 | contig 189421 bp, 157 predicted proteins | sample HigsolmetaAR203D_FD_184835 | JGI IMG/M metagenome (GOLD analysis project Ga0207866, IMG submission 184835) | Ionic liquid and high solid enriched microbial communities from the Joint BioEnergy Institute, USA - AR20-3-D (SPAdes) (version 2) ... | reverse complement strand
TCCTGCTTCTGCCGCCGGAGCAGGAACGGCTTCACCAGCTTGCGGAGCTCGGCCAGCCGCGCATCGCCGCCTTCCTTCAGGGCGGCGCCGCCGTAGCGCTCGTTGAACGCCCGCTGGCTGCCGAGGTATCCCGGATTGAGGAAGTCGAAGATCGACCACAGCTCGGCGAGCCGGTTCTCGATCGGCGTGCCGGTGAGCGCGATCCGGTGGCGCGCCGGGAAACTGCGCACGGCCGCGGCCTGTTTCGTCGCGTAGTTCTTGATGTTCTGCGCCTCGTCGAGGCAGACCGCGTCCCAGGAGACGGCGGCGAGCGTCTTCCGGTCGAGCGCCGCCGTCGTGTACGACGTCAGCACGACGTCCGCCGCCTCGGCCGCTTCGCGGAATTCGGCTCCCGAGTGTCGTCCGCCGCCGTAATGCAGCAGCACGCGCAGCGATGGCGCGAAGCGGGCGAGTTCTTTCTGCCAGTTGCCGATCACCGATGTCGGGCAGACGATGAGCGAAGGCATCATCCGGCCGGCGGCCCGCATCTCCTCCCGCGCATGCAGCAGGTAGGCGATGAGCTGCACCGTCTTGCCGAGCCCCATGTCGTCCGCGAGGCAGGCGCCGAGGCCGAAGCGCCGCAGCGAGGCGAGCCACGAGAACCCGATCTGCTGGTACGGGCGCAGCGCGGTCTTGAGCCCTTCCGGCGCCGGCAGCAGCGGATTGTCCTCCGGACGGCCGAGCTGCCCGATCAGCCGGAGCAGGCGGCCGCTCAGCTCCACCTCGAGCGCGACGCGGGCTTCTTCGGCCGCGCCGCCGGTTTCCGCTCCGCCGTCCTCCGGCGCGTCATCGCCGGCCGCGCCGCCGAGCAGATGCAGCTGCAGCACGTCGCGGAACGACAGGCCGCGGGACGGATCGTACTGCGCCATTGCCTTGCGGATGACGGGCAGCATCGCCGGATCGAGCGCGACCCACTGTCCGCGGACGCGGACGAGCCGCCGCCCGCGGGCGGCCAGCTCGAGGAACTCCTGCTCCGAGAGCTCGGCGCTCCCCAAGGCGATGCGCCAGTCGAAATCGACGAGCGACTCCAGGCCGAACAGCGACGGACCTTCGCCGGCGTCCGACCGGATGCGGGCGCGCAGGCGCGGCCGCGCGCGGCGGGCTTCCTCCCACCAGGCGGGCAGCAGCACCTGCCAGCCCGCGGCGATCAGCCGGACGCTGTCCGCGCTGAGGAAGCGCCAGGCCGCCGCGTCATCCAGCGCCGTGCCTTCCGGCTGCCACCCGCCGTCCGGCGCCAGGTCCGGCAGGGCGGCGCGCAGCCGCTTGAGCCAGCCGTCGGCCCGCCCGCGCACGGCGTCCGTCCATTCCTCCGGCCAGCCGCCGGAGACATGGCCGTCCGGATCGAGCCGGACGGGCACGAGCGCATCGGGGCGTTCCTTGTCCTGCAGCACGATCCGGAGCCGCCATTCGGCATCGATCGGACCGGGCTCGATGAGCTGCAGCGCCGGACGGAACGGCGCGGTGTCCTGCCGCCAGCCGATGTGGACGAGCCAGTCGTCATCGCTCAGGCTCCGCGCCGCCTCGCCGGCGCCCGGTTCGAAGAGGCGCGGAAATTCCCGGCGCAGGTCGGCCGCCCGTTCCTCCGTGCCGTAATGCCGGTCGAAGACGGCCGCCGTGAACGCGGCGCGGAGCCGCCGGCCGAAATCATCGTCGGCTTCGCCCGACGCGACCAGCGCGTCGATCCGCCGGTCGATCTCCCGGTCTTCCCATTGCCACTCAAGCCGGCCCGCCGCCATCGCTTCGCGGCTCGGCGCATACCGCTTCGCCGCCGCGCACGCCATCAGGGCGGGGGCCAGCCGCCGGAGCAGCTCGGCCTCGCCGCCCCATGCCCAGTCCACATGCCCCAGCAGCGGCAGCTCCGCGAAGAACGGAATGACGAACTCCGCCGGCAATTCGACGATCTCGATGTTCCGCAGGCTGCGGATTTCCAGTTCCGTGCCGTAGAACGAGTCTTCGTGCCAGGCGAACAGCAGCTGTTTCAGTCGCATGCCCGGCACGAATCCGCCGGTTCCGTCGAGTCCGTAGAGCAGCGCATCGCCGTCCTCCGTCAGGCTGAGCCGGACATCGATCGCACCCAAGTCCATTTTCATCGCCATTTCCTCTCTCCCGTTTCCGCCGCGCGCATCGCGGCCGCGGCGGAAGGCGGACGCATCAATAAACCAGCATCATTATAACACAGCGGGGGAAAGCCGATTCCGGCTATTCCTTTCATATAAAAATAAGTGTTTATACCTAGTTCTCGGGATGGTGTAATGCTGCTTTACTTGTCAAACTTGAGCACTACAAGCTATAATTTACGTCAATCCTGCTTTGTTTTTATCAATTTTCTTCCTTAACCGGCATGGACTTACATCCTGGCAGAGGGCGGGGAATGATGTGAGTCGCAGGACGATCGGCGTATTGATTCCGGTTCCGGACGGGTTTTATTACGGCGATATTCTGTGGGGTATATCGCGCGAAGCGCTGATGCTCGATCTCGACGTTCTGGTTGTCTCGACCGCGACGTTCGACAGCTTCGGCCTGCGCATCTCGTATGACGCCCGGGTCGGCTGGGATCTGGTTGACGCATGGATTATCGTGGCGCAGGCGGTGTCGGAAGCCTATGCGCGGGAATTGGCGGGCACCGGAAAGCCCCTCGTGACGATCGCGGATCACGCCGGGCTGTCGGACTCGGCCTATGTCGTCAAATGCGACAACCGCGGCGCATCGGAAGCGCTTACCCGGCATCTCATCGAAATGGGGCACCGGCGCATCGCGTTCGCAGGCAGCCTGGCGAATGCGGATTACCGCGAGCGCTTTCAAGGCTGCAAGGACGCCATGGAGAAAGCCGGCATCGGGATGGGCGCGGGCAACGTGTACGACGTGCAGAGCGGCGACGCGGCCGCCCGCCTGATGCTGGAGGAAGGCCTGCCGTACACGGCGGTGTTCGCCGCCTCGGACCTGGTCGCTTCCGCGCTGGTTCAGCAGCTGACGGAAGCGGGCGTGCGCGTCCCCGAAGATGTGGCGGTCGTCGGCTTCGACGACAGCGGCATCGCGAAGACGTGCAAGCCGAGTCTGACGACGGCCCGGCAGCCGATCATCGAGCTCGGCCGTTGCGCACTGCGGCGGACGATGGACATTCTGGAAGGCCGATCCGGCCGGGTCGGCACGACCGTCCTGCCGGTCGGGGTGGTCATCCGCGAATCGAGCGGCGGGAAGGCGTCCGACGATCTGTCGGAGAACGATCAGACGCTGTCCTGGAAGAACATCCCCGGCGAAGAGCTGGAGCAGCTGATCGAATCGCACCGCCGGCTCAGCCTGCGTCTGATCGACACCCGGGACATGTCGTGGCTGCGCTATACGAACCAGCACTGGGGCATCGTCGGCCTGTGGGAAGGCGAGCCCGGCGCCTCCGATCTCATCCTTGACAGCGCCTACAGCGTGAACAGCACGGGCGTGCCGGAGACCGGCAGCCGCTGGATGGCGGAGCGTTTTCCCCCGATGCCTCCGCTCAAGCGCAGAGCGGACGACCCGGAATTCGTGCTCGTGCAGCTCATCCAGTCGGAGACGCGGAATTGGGGGCTTCTCGTCACCGCGGGACCGGTGAACGAGCGGTTCATCCGCGGCCACGACACGCGCCAGCTGCCTTCGCTGCTCGGCGCCATGATCGACCACCGGAAGCTGCTCGCCGAACTCGAGCAGCGGGAGGCCGGCTACGCCGCGCTGGCGGAGCGGCTCGGCATCGTCTCGCGCACGACGCATGACGGCGTCTTCGAACTTAAGCTGCCGTCCTGCCGGATCGAATGGATCACCGGCATCAAGTCGCTGCCGGGCGTCCGTCAGGAGGAATGGCCGACCGACGGCCAGGCATTCCTCAATCTGGTACACCCCGAGGACGTGCCGCGCGTCAAGGTCCTATGGGAGGCGGCGGTAAAACACCGGCTGCCGCTCCACATTGAATTCCGGTTGAAGCGCGGGGATGAATATATCTGGGTGTCGGCGGCGGGTGAGATCGTGACCGACGCCGGCGGCAACGCCGTCCGGTTCCTCGGCGCCATTACGGACATCCATTTGCGCAAGATGGCCGAGCGCGCGCTGCTCGCTTCCGAGGAGCGATACCGCGCGTTCTTCCGGAACACGCCGGTCATGCTGCTGTCTCTCGACGAGCAATTCGTCATCACCGATGCGAATCCGTGCTGGCTGGAGGCAATGGGCTACGAGCGCGAGGAAGTCATCGGCGCGAGCTGCCTGTCGTTTCTGACGCCGGAATCGGAGGAAAAATGGCGCGCCCATTGGTCAAACGGGAAAGCGGAGACGGGCATTGCCGACATGGAGCTGCAGTGGGTGACGCGCGGCGGCCAGACGATCGACGGGCTGGTGAACGGCCGGCGTTACGGCGAACCGGGGCAGGCGCGGATCTACCTCTCGGTCCGCGACATCACGGAGAGAAAGCGGGCGGAACGGCAGATCCATTTTCTCGCCTACCACGATCCGCTGACCGGGCTGCCGAACCGGCGGATGTTCTATGAACGGCTGGAGCAGGCCATCGGCGAGGCGAAAGCGGGCGGGACGCGCGTCGCCGTCATGATGATCGACCTCGACCATTTCAAGGTCATCAACGACAGCCTGGGCCACGACATGGGCGACGCCCTGCTCCGGCTGGTCGCCGGCCAGCTGGCCGACATGGTCGGCGGCGCCGGCCTCGTCGCCCGCATCGGCGGCGACGAATTTACGATCATGCTGACCGGCGGCGAAGCCGGGGAAGCGGCGGGGCGGCTGGCGGAACGCATCGTGGACAAGCTGCGGCAGCCGTTCACGGTCGCCGGCCACGACCTGTTCGCCACGGCCAGCGTCGGCATCAGCCGCTATCCCGAGGACGGCGTCGATATCGGCGAGCTGGTCAAGAAAGCGGACACCGCCATGTACCGGGCGAAGCAGCAGGGCCGGAACCGCATGGAGACCTACAGCGGCACGATGGAGGAAGTGGTCCGGGAACGGCTTGCGATCGGCAGCCGGCTGCGCCTGTCCCTGGACTCGATGGCGGGCTTCTATCTGCTGTACCAGCCGCAGCTTGATCTGAAGAGCGGACGGCTGATCGGCGCGGAGGCGCTGATCCGCTGGACGCTGCCGGACATCGGCAGCGTGCCGCCGGGCATGTTCATCCCGCTCGCGGAAGAGTTCGGCATGATCGCCCCGATCGGCGAGTGGGTGCTGCGCGAGGCGTGCCGGCAGCTCAAGGCGTGGTCCGACCGGTTCGCCGGCGGATGGCACCTGTCGGTCAATCTGTCGGTGAAGCAGCTGCAGCAGCCGGGCTTCGTCGCCGGCGTCGACCGGATTGTGGCGGAGTCGGGCGTCGACCCCGGGCGGCTCTGCTTCGAGATTACGGAAACCGCGGCGCTGCTTAACCTCGAATCGTGCGCCCAGATTCTGAATGAACTGCGCGCGAGGGGGATCCGGATCGCGCTGGACGACTTCGGCACCGGCTATTCGTCCCTGCTGCTGCTGAAGAGCCTGCCGCTGTCGATCGTGAAAATCGACCGTTCGTTCACGCACGATCTGCTCGCAAGCAGCGCGACGGCTTCAATCGTATCCGGCATCATCGCCATGTCGAAGGGACTCGGCATGTCCGTCATCGCCGAAGGCATCGAGACGGAGGAACAGCTCGAGGCGCTTGGCCGCCTCGGCTGCGAAGGCTACCAGGGGTACTATGAGAGCCGGCCGCTTCCGCCCGATCTGTTCGAACGGCAATATCTGGCGGACGATCCGCCGGAGGACGCGTGAGCCGGTTGATCCCGCAAAGTGAAAAGCCGCGCAGGCGGTTCCGTTGAAGGAGCCCGCCGCGCGGCTTTGTCCTGTTATGCCGGAAGCTGGGGAGTTCCCAGTGACTTGTTCTCTTTCTTGAACGCGGTGACATACAGCAAGATGGCCGTAATGACGTGCAGCGCCCATCCGAGGAACGGAATCCAGGCCAGGCAGGAGGTGACAAGGCCCACAATGGAACCGTAGAACGATTCCTTGTTAATGACGGTCCGACGTGCGGCTCAGTCTCTTCTGAGCGCGGAGATGAGCAGCAGCACGGCGGTCAGCAGATGAAGCAGCCAGCCGAGGAAGGGAATCCAGGCCAGCATGGACGTGACGATGCCCAGGATCGAGCCGTGGTACGATTCGTGATTTTTGACGGAAATGATGAGTGTTGCGGCATGCAGGATGCACATGACGACCAGCGCCCAGTAGGCACTGGCCAGGACAATGAGGCCTCCGAGCACCGGAATGGCCAGGACGGCTTCCATTACGCCGGTGAGCAGTTTCATGGCTTTGGCATTTGACATGGGCTTTAAGACCCCTCCTCTCCGGTTCCGCCGGATGCACATGCGACAGCACCCACCACCATGTATATGCGCCGCCGGCATGTCCAGTCAGCGGGAAAACGTTCCTTGTCCCCCGGGTGCGCGCTGTTTTACAATGGTGCCGTCGGGAATCGCATTTCCGCCAAACAGCGAAAGGGACGGTGAAACATGAAGAAAATCGGGTTCATCGGACTCGGGAACATGGGGCTGCCCATGGCGGTCAACCTGGTCAAGGCCGGCTTCGAGGTGTACGGACTGAACCGCAGCAAGGGAGCGGAGGAGAAATTCGCGCAGGCGGGCGGCAAGACCGGGCTGACCCGGGCGCAGCTGGCGGCCGAAATGGACATGGTCATCACCTGCCTGCCGATGCCTGCCGACGTCGAAGCGGTGTATACGGCGCAGGACGGCCTGATTCCGAACGGCCGGCCCGGTCTCCTGCTCGTCGATTGCAGCACGGTCGGCCCCGAACTGAACCGGCGCCTGTTCGATGCGGCGGCGGCCCGCGGCATCGCGTTTCTCGACGCGCCGGTAAGCGGCGGTACGGTCGGCGCGGCCGAAGGCACGCTCAGCATCATGGTCGGCGGCGAACGCGAAGCGTTCGACCGGGCGAGGCCCGCCTTCGAGGCGATGGGCAAGCAGATCTATTATGTCGGTCCGAGCGGCAGCGGCTCGGTCGTCAAGCTGATCAACCAGCTCATGGTCGGCATCCATACGCAGGCGGTCAGCGAGGCGCTGGCGTTGGGGCGCAAGGCCGGGCTCGACGAGGCGGCGCTTGTCGACATTCTGATGGCGAGCTTCGCCAGCAGCCGCATGCTCGACCGCCATTACTCGGGCTTCATCGCGAAGGAAGCGTATGATCCCGGCTTCGCCATCAAGCTGCTCGGCAAAGACCTCGACCTGGCGGCCGAGATGGCGGAGAAGAGCGGCGTCCGGCTGAAGGCCGGGGCGCGTGTGCGCAGCCTGTTTCACCGCGCGATCGCATCCGGCTACGGCGACCGCGACATGGCGGCGATGTTCCGCTTCCAGACGGACGAAGACGCGAAGGAAAGCGAAGCGGGCCCGATCAAGCATTACGCCGTCTTCCTGCCGATGAAGGATGCGGAGAAGAGCGACCGCTTCAGGCCGGAGCATCTGCAGTTTCTGGCCGAGCAGCGCGCGGCCGGCCGGCTGTTCGCCAACGGGCGGTTCATCGACGGCGCAGGCGGTCTGGTTATCTTCAAGGCGCGCTCGTACGAGGAAGTGGAAAACTGGGTGAAGCAGGACCCGTACATTGTGCATGGCGCGCGCGGGTATGAGATCCACGAGTGGGATGTCGTGCCGGCGGAAGGGTGAGCCGCGGATCATAGCGGTTGACGTCACACGATCAGGAGGTATAAACGCGTGACCATTTTAACGTTTCCGAAAGATTTCGTCTGGGGCGTCTCGACGTCCGCCTATCAGATCGAGGGCGCGCTGACCGAGGACGGCCGCGGTCCGTCGATCTGGGATACACTGGCCGCCATTCCGGGGCGCATCATGAACGGCGACGACGCGAGCGTCGCATGCGACAGTTACCACCGGTATGAAGAAGACATCGCGCTGATGAAAGAGCTCGGTGTGAAAGCGTACCGCTTCTCGGTGTCCTGGCCGCGCATCTATCCGCAAGGGGACGGCGAGGTGAACCCGAAGGGCATCGCGCATTACAAGCGGTTCGTGACGAAGCTGCGCGAGGCGGGCATCACGCCTTTCTGCACGCTCTATCACTGGGAACTCCCGCAGGCGCTGCAGGACCGGGGAGGCTGGGAAAACCGGGCGACGATCGATGCGTTCGTCCGTTTCGCCGAGACGATGTTCCGCGAATTCGACGGGCTGATCGATTACTACATGACGTTCAATGAACCGTGGTGCATCGCGATCAACGGCCATCTGCTCGGCCGGCACGCGCCGGGCATCACGAATTGGCAGTCGGCCATTCAGGTCGCCCACAACGTCATGGTCGCCCACGGCCGGACGGTGCGCCGCTTCCGCGAGCTTGGCGTGAAGGGGCAGATCGGCTACGCGCCGGACATGTACTGGTACGAGCCGCTCACCCGCAAGCAGGAGGACGTCGACGCGGCCTACCGCGCATTTTCCATCTACAACTGGTTCGTGGAGCCGGTCTTCACCGGCAAGTATCCGGAGAAGATGGCGGAATGGATCAAGTCGAAGGGTGCCGAGCCGGTCGTCGAGCCGGGCGACATGGACATCATCCGCGAGCCGATGGATTTCCTGGGCCTGAACTTCTACGGCGGCAACATCGTGCGGCACAAGCCGGGCAACAACTACCTGGACCTCGAGCATGTCGATCTCGGCTATGCCAAGTCGGACAAGGGCTGGTTCATTTATCCGGAAGGCCTGTACAAGATGCTGACCTGGCTGACGGACCAATTCGGCCCGATTCCGATCTACATCACGGAGAACGGTGTCTGCTACAACGACGAGCCGGGACCGGACGGCCGGATCCGGGATGAGCGCCGCATCGCGTTCCTGCGCGACCATATCGCCGAGCTCGGCCGCGCGATCGAGTCCGGCGTCAATCTGAAAGGGTATCTGACCTGGTCGCTCATGGACAATTTCGAGTGGGCGTTCGGCTACACATGCCGCTTCGGCCTCGTGCATGTCGATTACAACACGCTGAAACGCACGCCGAAGGACAGTTTCTACTGGTACAAGAAAATCATCCGCAACAACTGGATTGAGCTTGAGAGCCGTTAACGCGCGTTCATCCCAAAATGCGGTATTTACAAACCTGACATCCCGTGGTAATATCTGTTCTCAACAAGCGATTGACGGAAGGATTTCTAGGGATCCGACGGCCGGCAAGGCCGGGCGAACCGAGCGAAATCGTCGCGTCGGCATTCGGGGTTAAATAAGCAGGACGCGATACACCGTAAGGGATAAAAGACCTTCGGCAAGTTCCGCCATTACCGGCGGTGCGGGCCGGAGGTCTTTGTTGCTTTAGCAGAACAGAGCGAGATGGGAGGGCATGCAGACGTGTTGGCACTGGAAGTGGAAGGGCTGGTGAAAACGTTCCGCGTCAAGCGGAAACCGGAGGGCTTCAAGGCCAGCGTCCGTTCGCTGCTGCGGCCGGAGTGGACGGAGAAGACGGCGGTGGCCGGCATCCGTCTGAAGGCGGAGGCGGGCGAGACGCTGGCTTTTCTCGGGCCGAACGGAGCGGGCAAATCGACGACGATCAAAATGCTGACCGGCATTCTCCATCCTTCGTCCGGCCATGCCCGCGTGCTGGGGATGGTGCCGTGGAAGGAGCGCGCGGCGCTGGCGTTCCGAATCGGCGCCGTCTTCGGGCAGAAATCGCAGCTCTGGTACCATCTGCCGCCGGCGGACACGTTTGAATTGCTCAGCCGGATGTATGAGCTGGGGCGGGCGGATTACCTGCGCCGCCGCGACGAGCTGGTTGAACGGTTCGAGCTCGGGCCGTACATGCAGACGCCCGTCCGCAAGCTGTCGCTCGGCGAGCGGATGCGCTGCGAGATCGCAGCGGCTTTCCTGCACCGCCCGGATCTGCTGTTTCTGGATGAGCCGACGATCGGACTCGATGTCATCGTGAAGCGGCGCATCCGCGAGCTGATCGCGGAGCGGAACCGGGAGGAGGGGACGACCGTATTCCTCACATCCCACGACCCGTCCGATATCGAGCAGCTCTGCCGCCGGGCGGTCGTCATCCATCACGGAACCGTCATCTTCGACGCCCCGGTCGAGCGGCTGAAGCGCGAAGTCTTGACCTGCAAGACGGTCCGCCTCAAGCTGCGGGACGGCGCGCGGCTGCCGAAGAAGCTGCCGGACGGCGTCCGGGCCGCGGAAGCCGGGCCGTCCGCGTGGCGGCTGTCCGTGGACACGACCACCGCCTCGATCGAGGATGTGCTCGCCGCGTTCGTCGGACATTGCGCGATCGAGGACATGACGATCGAAGATCCGCCGATGGAGGATGTCATCCGGGCGGTCTACGAAGGCAAGGCCGAAGGCCGGCCGGCGGAGGAGGGAACGGTATGATGACGCCCGCCTTGGCCAAGTGGCACAAGTACCGCGCGGTTGGGATCATCGCGGTCAAGCAGCAGCTCCACTACCGGGTCGATTTCATCGTGCGGGCGCTGTTTCTGCTGCTCATCCTGTTCATTTTCATCCATCTGTGGAGAGCGGCGTACGCCTCGAGCGGATCGGAGACGATCGAGGGGTTCGCGCTGAATCAGATCATCTGGTATCTCGTCTTCGCGGAAGCCGTCACGATGGCCTGCCCGCAGCTGTGCGTCCGGATCGAGGAAGAAGTGAAGCAGGGCGAGGTGGCGGTCCGTCTCATCCGGCCCATTGCCTACAACGGCTTTCATTACATGACGTATCTGGCGGAGGCCGGGCTCCGCTTCATCGTCCAGCTCGCCGCGGGAAGCGCGATCGCCTGGGCTTACATGGGGCCGCCGCTCTTCGGCTGGGGCTGGGCCGGGCTCGCCGCGCTCCTGCCCGGGGCGTTCACCGTCGCGTTCCTGCTCAATCTGGCCGTCGCGCTGCTGGCCTTCTGTGTCGAGGAGACGCGCGGCATGGAGTTCGTCCTGCAGAAGCTGAACTTCACGGTCGGCGGCATGCTGCTGCCGCTCGAACTGATGCCGGACTGGCTGGAACGCGTCTGCGGGTGGCTGCCGTTCCAGGCGGTGCTCTATTTCCCGGCCCGCATGGGCGTCGCGTTCGACGGCGGGCGGCTCGCCGCGTTTCTGCTGACGCAGTGGGGCTGGGCCGCCGCGCTTGCGGTGCTGTGCGCGTTCATCTATCGGAGAGGAGTGCGGAAACTGAATGTCAACGGCGGTTAGTCTGACGGGCGGCCGCGGGAGCCGCATCCGGCGCGCGGCCGGCATCGCGCGGTACGTGCTGACGTGCTGGAAGCTGAACCTGGCCGCCGCGATGGAGTATCGGGCGAGCTTCTTCATGCTGGCGGTCATGATGTTCGTGAACAACTGCATCTGGCTCGTGTTCTGGGCGATCTTCTTCAACCGGTTTCCGGCCGTGAACGGCTGGGAGCTGCGGGACGTCATGCTGCTGTGGGGCATCAGCGCGGGCGGATTCGGCTGGTCGAGCGTGCTGTTCGGCAATTACCCCCGCATCGCGCCGATCGTGGCGAACGGCGAGCTGGACGTGTTCCTGACGCAGCCGAAACCGCTGCTGCTTAACGTACTCGTCAGCCGCATGTCGCTGACGGCGATGGGCGATTTCCTGTTCGGCGTCGCGATCTACGCCCTGGCCGGCGAACATACGCTGATCGGCGCCGCGAAATATGCGCTGGGGCTCCTGATCAGCGGCCTGCTGTTCCTGTTCGTGACGCTCGCCGCCGGCTCGCTGGCGTTCTTCTTCGGCCATGCGGAAGGGATGGCGTTCCAGCTCTTCAACGGACTTGTTGCGCTCAGCACGTATCCGACGGACATTTTCAAGGGAACGGCTCGGATCGTCCTGTTCACGGTGCTGCCGGCCGGCTTCATCAGCTACGCGCCAATCGGTCTGCTCCGGCGGTTCGACGGGACGTTCGTCTGGCTCGCCGCCGCCGCGGTCGCCGCGTTCGGCCTGCTGGCCGTCTCGCTGTTCGCCGTCGGCGTGAGGCGCTACACGTCGGGCAACCGGATGGCCATGCGCGGCTGAAAAAAGCAGTTGCCCGGCCGGGTCAAGGGGTATATAATGACCCTGAAAAGCTTTTCAAACCCGTTTCATGCTTGTTTCGGGTTTCATTCAGGGGTGCGTGGCTGCAATGAAACCGACGATTCGCGATGTCGCGAAACTGGCAGGCGTTTCGATCAGTACCGTATCGCGGGTCATGAACGCGCCCGAAACGGTCGTGCCGGAGAAGCGGCAGCGCGTCCAGGAAGCGATCGAGCGGCTCCGGTACAAGCCGAACGCTTTCGCGCGCGGCCTGATCTACAAGAAATCCGATACCTTCGGCGTCATGATCCCGGATATCGAGAATCCGTATTACGCGGGACTGCTGCGCGGCATCCAGGACGCCGCCGCGGAGATGAACCACAGCGTCATCATCTGCAACACGGACCGCGACAGGAGCCGGATGCTCGCCTATGTGCGGAACCTGTTCGAGAAGCAGGCGGACGGCATCATTTTCGCGAGCGATTCGCTTCATCGGGAGCTCTATGACGAACTGAAGCGAAGCCGGCTGCCGTTCGTGCTCGTCTCGACCGATGCGCCGGAATACGACGCGCCGTCCGTGGACATCGACAACGAGCAGGCGGCCTGCGAGGCGGTGCGCCATCTGATCGAACTCGGCCACCGGGAGATCGGCATGATCGGCTTCCCGGTCGGGAATACGATATCCGGCGCGCCGCGCCTTGCGGGCTTTCGGCGGGCGCTGGCGGAAGCCGGGCTCGACCATTGCGCTTCCCATGTGGAATTTGCGGCCCATCGGTTTGAAGACGCCTGCGAAGCCGCCGGCCGGCTGTTCGCCCGGGCGCCGCAGATCACGGCGGTCTTCGCGGCATCGGATGAATTCGCGATGGGCGTGATCGCGTACGCGCGGGATCACGGGAGGAGCGTGCCGGATCAGCTCTCGGTCGTCGGGTTCGACGACATCCGGATGGCGCGCATGTTCATCCCGCGGCTGACCACCGTCGAGCAGCCGGTCTATCAGATCGGCGTGCGTGCGGTTCACAAATTGCACGAGCTGATGGTGAACGGGGAAGTTTCCGTTCTGCACGAGCGGCTGCCTCACCGTCTGATCGTTCGCGAATCGACGGCCGGACTTCGGGTCTGAGCGCGGCGGCAAGGCGGGCAGTCCGCCGTCCCCGGCTGTTTCGGGGACATGCGCATGATGCTGAAAAGCTTTTCGACCCCGTGCACCGAGAGGTTTCAGGCAGTATTTCGTGTATGGACTTGTGGGAGGATATGTAAAAGGATGATACAGACAGAGAACATTTCGGCGGGAGAGAAAACCATGCTGGGCAGACCGAACTGGTGGAAAGAAACCGTCGTCTATCAGGTGTACTGGCGAAGCTTCTTCGATACGAACGGCGACGGCATCGGCGATCTGCGCGGCGTCATCGAGAAGCTCGATTACATCCGCTCGCTGGGCGTCGATTTCATCTGGCTCAATCCGTTCAACGAATCGCCGGGCGTGGACAACGGATACGACATTTCCGACTATTATGCCGTTGCGCCGGAAGCGGGGACAATGGCGGATGTCGACCGGCTGATCGAGGAAGCGCATCGGCGGGGTCTCAAGATCATGATGGACATCGTGCTCAATCATACGTCGGACCGCCATCCCTGGTTCCTCGCTTCGCGGTCGTCGAAGGATGATCCGAAGCGCGACTGGTATATCTGGCGCGATCCGGCGCCGGACGGCGGACCGCCGACGAACTGGCGGTCCTATTTCCATCCGAGCTGCTGGCGGTTCGATGAGGCGACCGGGCAATATTACATGCATTCGTTCGCCATCGGGCAGCCGGATCTCAACTGGGCGAATCCCGAAGTGCGGCAGGCGATGTACCGGATGCTCCGCTTCTGGCTGGACAAGGGCGTGGACGGCCTCCGGCTCGACGCGCTGGCGCTGCTCGCCAAGCCCGAGACGTTCACGGATGCGGCCGATCCTTACGATATCCGCTATCTGACGCACAATCCCGGGCTTCATGATTATCTGCAGGAAATGAACCGCGAAGTGTTCCGCCACTACAACATCATGACGGTGGGCGAGGTTGCCTTCGCGACGCCGGAGCTGGGCGTGCTGTTCGTCGACGAGGAGCGGCGGGAGCTGAACTCGTTGTTCCATTTTGAAGTGGCGGACGAGATGCCGGCCTGGGACATGGTGCGGTTCAAGCGGATTCAGCGCCGCTGGGCGGACGCGCTGCGCGGGCGGGGCGTGATGGGACAGTTCCTGAACAATCACGACCATACGCGGCAGGTGACGCGCTACGGGAACGACCGGGAGTATCGCGTGCAGTCGGCCAAGCTGCTCGCCACGATGATTCATACGCTGCCGGGCATCCCTTATGTTTACCAGGGGGAAGAACTCGGCATGACCGGTGTCCGGTTCGCGTCCATCGACGATTACCGGGACGTCATGATGAAGAGCCGCTACGAAGAAGAAGTCGGCCGGGGCCGCAACCCGGAAGAGGTGCTGCGCGAACTGCAGCCGCTCAGCCGCGACAACTCGCGCACGCCGATGCAGTGGAATACCGGACGGAACGCCGGCTTTTCGGCCGGCGAGCCGTGGATCCGTCCGAATCCGAACCATGACGCGATCAACGTGGAAGAGGCGGAGGCCGATCCGGATTCGGTGCTGCACTATTACCGGAAGCTGATCTCCCTGCGCAAGGAACATCCGGTCATGGTGTACGGCGATTTCGAGGACATCAGCGGGGACGATCCGCATGTGTACGCTTATGTCCGGAAGCATGGCGATACGGCGTGGATCGTCGTGCTGAACCACAGCGACGCACCCGGCGCATTCGAGCTGCCGGAGCCGTACGCCGGAAAGACGATGCAGCTGGTGCTCGGCAATTATGCCGATGCAGACAAGCTGCTGCGGGCGGGGAAGCTCGAGCTTCGGCCGCATGAGGCGCGGATCTTGAGCTGTGTGATCTGATCGGGCCCCGGGCCGGCGGGAGGATTGGCCGAGGACGGGCTGTACCGATTTGACGGGGCTGATGGTCAGCGCCGTTAACCTTCAATAGGCTGAAAGGTTCACCAGGTGAAAGAATTGACACGGTGTTGCGGCAGCCGGGCGCGGAAGGCGTCCGGCTGCCGGTTTGTTGGCGGGAAAGCGGTTTCGGTGTCATAATGGAAGCCGGGAGATCCGGGAGGAATGCAGCATGGATCGGACTTATGCCAAAGTATGGATGACATTCGCCGCCGGGGCGGCGGGAGGCGGGTTGTTCGCGGCGCTCGGACTGCCTTTGCCGTGGATACTGGGCGCCGCGTTCGGCGTGATGACGCTGAACACAACCCGGCCCGGGCTGGCGGCGTGGCCGCGCCTGCTCGGCGATGCCGGCGTCATGGTCGTGGCCTATGTGCTCGGCTGCACGATGACGCTCGGCGCGGCGATGACGATCACCCGGGAGCTGCCGTTCATGGTGCTGGCGGCAGGGCTGTGGACCGCCGTCAGCACGATGATCGGGCTCGCGTTCGCGAAACTGACCGGCCTGAGCATCCAGGACGGCGTGCTCGGCAGCATGCCGGGCGGGCTGACGCAGATGGTGCTGCTCGCGGACGAAATGCGGGGCGCGAATGCGGGCAACGTCGCGATCATGCAGACGTCGCGGCTCGTTGTCGTGTTGTATACGGTGCCGTTCCTGGCGGCGTGGTTCGCCGGCGATTCCGCGGGCGCATCGGGCGCAGCGGCGGCCGGCGGGGGAGCGGCCGCTTCCGGCGCCTTGGCCGGCCTGCCGTCCTGGGCCGGATACGCCGCGCTGCCGCTTGTGCCGCTGGCCGCGTGGCTCGGCCGGCGATTCCGCCTGCCGGCGGGGGAGTTTCTCGGGCCGGTGCTGATCGTCGGAGCGGCGGCCGTTGCCGGATGGCCGTGGCCGGCCGCTCCCCGGCCGCTCATCGCCGCCGCCCAGCTTGCCATCGGCATCTTCATCGGCTGCCGGGTGCAGCCGCGCATTCTGCTCACGAACCGCCGATTCGGACCGCTCTCGCTGCTCTTCGCCGTCTTGCTCATTCTCCTGACGGCGCTGGCCGCACGGGTATGGTCGGCTTTCGAAGGAGATTCGATCGTGACATGGTTCCTCGCGCTCGCGCCCGGCGGCCTCGGGGAAATGGCCGTGACCGCGATCGTGCTGGGGGCGGATGAAGCGCAGGTCACCGCCTACCAGTTGTTCCGGCTGCTGTTCGTGCTGATGGCCGCGCCGCCGCTCATCCGTCTGGCGTTCAGATGGCGGAAGAGCCGGACGGTGCGGACCGGGTAATGCGAAGAAGGCTCCCTTCGCCCAATGCGGGCAGAGGGAGCCTTCCGCGTATGTCCGTCATGGTATCGACCGCAGATAGGTTTCAATCAGATGAAGCGCATTGTCGGCGCGCTCGGCGTCGCGCCGGATGCCGACGATGAAGCGCTCCTTGTAGAGCGGCAGTTCGCCGATCAGCGGGCTGTCCGACAGATCGATGCCGTAAATATGCTCGCCGTTCTCCTCGCCGCCGAACGCCTTGACGGCTGCGCCTTCCGGGAGCAGGGAAGAGAACCTGCCGGCCGCCCATTCATCGAGTTCCATCAGAATGCCGGTCTGCGCGAGCCAGGGATACGTCTCGCTGTCCAGAATGTAAATGTCCGGCTTCTCCGTGGCGAGCAGCACCGACGCCTTCTGGAGCATCGCGATGTCCAGTTGGCTGCGCCCTTCCAGGGAGAACGTGAGCAATTGCAGCTCCACGCGCTTCCAGTCCGGGAAATGGCCGAGCATGACGGCTTCAAGGTTTTCCGTGTCCGCGCTGCCGTCCGAAACGAAAAACTGCCCAAGAATCATGCCGTCCACATCAATGGGCGGCAGCGCGGCAAGGCGGGCCTGTTCTTCCTTGTGCTCGATGTAGGCGTTGATTCCGTATATGATGGCTCCGATGAGCAGGATGGCGCCGAGCGTGTGCCATTTGTAGTAGCTGAAGAAGTGGTCGATTTTCTCGGCCAGTCCGGCGAACTGTTTGTACTTGCCGTACTGCTGCTCGGTCAGCTCCGTTACGGCCTGCTTCTCTTCCTGTTCCAGGATGAAACGGTAGGCGCGCGTAATCTCCGCAAATTCGGGGCTTTCTCCGCCGCCTTCCCGGATGCGGCGCCGTTCCTGACGCAGCAGCATGTCGTAGCGTTTCTCGACCATGTCGCGGGTGGCGTCTTCGGGAAGCCCGAGCCGTTCGTACGCTGTCTTCAGATCCATCTGTCGGTTCACCTCTGGCAATTCTACGGTGTCGCCGGCCGCAGGTTTCACGCGGTTGATGCGAAGCCGCTCACACCGGGGCGTCTCTGGACTTGTCCGGCGGACGGCCCTCGACCGGCAGGTAGAGGGTAAACGTCGTGCCTTCGCCTTGCCGGCTTTCCACCTCGATCCGCCCGCCGTGATTCCGAATGATTCTGTAGCAGACCGTGAGGCCGAGGCCCGTGCCGTTCTCCTTCGTCGTGAAGAACGGGCTGCCCAGCCGGTCCAGCTTGTCCGGGGGGATGCCGATTCCCTGATCGGCAATCCGGATCGCGGCGGTCTCCTGATCCGCGGCGGCCTCGATCGAGAGCGTGCCGCCGTTCTCCATCGCTTCGATGCCGTTCTTCACGATGTTGATGAGCACCTGTTTGATCTGATTCTCGTCGCAGTAGATGTAGGCCGTCTCCGAAATCGGGCGCACCGCGATCTCGACGCCGCGCATGACGGCCTGGGGTTGCAGCAGCAGCACGACATGGCGGATCAATTGCGCGATGCGGGTCTTGGCGTATTGCACGGAGCTGGGGCGGGAGAGCACGAGCAGTTCGCCGAGAATTTGCTCGATCCGTCCCAATTCCTCCAGCATGATGGTGAGATAGGCGTCGCGCTTGGCTGCCGAAGACGAACCCGATTTGAGCAGCTGCAGAAACCCCTTCAGCGAAGTCAGCGGATTGCGGATCTCGTGCGCAATGCCGGCGGCAAGCTGGCCCGCGGCGGCGAGCTTCTCCGATTGGAGCATGTGCTCCGCCCTGCCCAGCGTGTCCGCATCCCGCTTCAGCCTCCGGATCTCCTCTTCCAGATGAACGGCGGCGGACAAATCTTCCACTTGCAGGATGCCGGCCGCGGACCTCCCGCCGACGTTCCTTTCGCCGTCTTCCAGCAGCGTAAGGTGGACGTGCAGCCACCGTGGTTCTCCGGCGGGCGGTTCATACCGGCATTTGGCCGACAGCGGTTCCAGAGGCTCGCGCCACGGCAGATCCGGGAACAGGTCCGGCACGGTGCGCCCGGCAAGCTCTTCCGGCCCGAGCCTGAGCATGCCGCACAAGGCGGGATTGGCATCCGACAGCCGCCCTTGACGGTCAACGAACGCTTTGCCGATTCGATCGTGTTGATATGCAAGTTTATAGAGCCGGAAATCGTCCCGAAGATTCACCATTCAACTGCAGTCTCCCGTAACAAGATGACCGTCAGCCGGCGACGAATCGTTGCGGGTCCGGCCGGTTTCCGGTCTCGGTACGGATCGTTCCGGATGGCGCATCTTAAGACGTTCGATCCGTCTCCATTATCCATCACCCCGGACTGTTTTTCAATCTTTCACCAAAAAACGGAAACGGACGCCTTCTTGATCCCATCGGAATGTGGCGGCCGCGACGGCCAGACAGACGGCCGTGAATCCGGCGAGCGCCGCGGCAGAGGTCCAGGTGTCGGCCTGCCGGCTTCCGTGCACCGCCGCGGACAGCAGGTCGACGAAATGCGAGAACGGATGGAGGAGGCTTGCGATTTTGACCCATTGCGGGGCATGTTCGAGCGAGTAGAACGCTTCGCTTGCGAACAGCATCGGCAGGCAGACCAGGTTCGAGATCATGCTGGTGTCGCTTTCGTTCCGCGCCAGATTGCCGGTGATGAATCCGACGGCCGTGAAGCAGACAGAGCCGAGAAGCAGGGCAAACAGCATCAGCGCAAGCCCGGGAATCGTCGGTTTGACGCCAAAGCCGACGGCGCTCGCCGCGACCAGGCAGGCGCCTACGACGAGGGACAGCGCCGTGCGGGCGAGAGCGGAAGCGGCAATGAACGCCGAAGTCGGCAGAGATGCCGCCCGGAGCAGTTTGAACACGCCCCGGTTGCGGAGCGTCATCACTTGAAACGGGGTGACCATGCCGGGACCGAACAGGATGTTGACGGCCACTACGCCTGCGAGCAGCCGTTCGGCATAACCGGGCTCGTCGAAATACAGTCCGAGGCCGATCAGCAGCGCGAACGGGAGCAGAATGGTCCAGAACAGCGTGTGCGCATCCCGGAACTGGCCGATCAGCAGCGTGCGAAAAACAGCGAACATGGAGCGGATTCCTCCCTTTATGAAATGATTTCGCGGTTCAACCCGCCGTCAGCCGGAGATACAGTTGTTCCAGATCAGGAGCGTGATAGGCGTCAAGCAGCGATTCGGGCGTGCCTTCCGCAAGAATGCGCCCGGCGCCGATGAATACGATCCGGTCGGCGAGGCGATGGACTTCCTCCATCTCGTGCGACGTGAAGACGACGGAGGTGCCGCCTTCGGCCAGCGAGCCGATGAGCTCCCGGACTTCCCGGCGGGCTCTGGGATCGAGCGCAGCCGTCGGCTCGTCAAGGAAGAGCAGCTTCGGATCGTGGACGAGCGCCATCGCGATGGCGAGCCGCTTCTGCTGGCCTCCGGACAGACGCGCGGCGTCGGTCTTCGCCGCGTCGGCGAGTCCGCAGGCGGCCAGGCGGCGCAGCAGCTCGGCGTCCCGCAGCCGCAGGCGATGGAATGCGGCGGCCAGCCGCATGTTCTCAAGCGCCGTAAAGCCGGGGAAGAGCGGCGTCGACTGCAACTGGACGCCGATGCGGCGACGGAGATGCGATTCCGCATATTCCACGGTTCCCTCATCGGGCGTGCGAAGGCGGAGGATCAGATCAAGCGTCGTCGACTTGCCCGCGCCGTTCGGGCCGATGACGGCCAGCACTTCGCCCGCGTTCACGGAGAGGCTGATGCCGTCGACGACGGTGCGCCGGCCGTAACGCTTCACCAGCGATGCGGCGCGGATGAGTACAGGCTGGTTTGCCATGGGGAACACTCCTTTTAGCCAATGTTATATAACCAACGTTGGATATTTGGGCACGCAAGAGCCGCGGCATGCGCGGCCATCGGGCATGTGCGGTATTCGATTTAAGGCTGCGGGCGGCCGGGGCAGTTGCAGGCCGCAGTCCCGGGTCGGATATCAGTCCGTTGGCTCTTCCCGCAGCAGCGCGATCAGACGCTTCAGATAGGCGATGTCCAGTTCCAGCACGCCGATGGCGTTGTCGAAGGCGGCCATGACGATCGGCGACAGACCGTAACTGCCTTTGATCTCCCGGCCGACGAGCCATTGCTCCCGAGTCCGCTCCACTTGCTCCAGGTTCCGCTCGAGCATCCGGATCGCTTCTTCCCGCGGTACGGCGTCAATCCAGGCGAGCCCGAGCGCCAGATCGGATTTCATCGAGTGGGGGCTGAGCGTCAACGCTTCGCGGACCATCTCCCGGAATTGCGCCTCGCCTTCATCCGTAATGGCGTAAATCTTGCGCAGCCGGTTGCCGGTCCGCACTTCCGCCTCGGCGCGGATCAAGCCGTCCTGTTCCAGCTTGCCCAGCGCATAGTAGATGGAGCCGGAGAGCAGATTCGCCCAGTCGTCCACGCGGCTCTGCTGAATCAACTGCTGAATTTCGTAGCCGTGCATCGGCCGCATGCGGAGAAAGCCGAGCACGATCAAATTCGTTGCATTCACAGCGGCATGCTCCTGTCCTAAGATTGGATATCCAACGTTGGCTATCTGGTTTCCACTATACGGCCGTACGGGAAGGGTGTCAAGACGGACGGGGGATGGACACGAGGGATCGGAAGGCTCCGCGCCATGCGCGAAGCCTTCCATCCCGGAATGCTGTCAATTGGCGCCCGACTGCTTGCGGCGCAGCGCTTCAAGCTGCTCGTCGACCTGCTCGGCGTCGACGGTGTGCGGTGCGGGAGGGTTCCAGTATGCGCCGCGGGCTTTGCGCGACTCATTTTCCGCTTCCCACTGCAAAATTTTCTCCTCAATCCGCTCGAACCCGCGCGCCGCGGCACGCCCGATTTCGGAGATGCCGCCGACCGCCTTGGCGCCGAAGCCCCAATGGGTGTTCCCGGCGCCCGCTGCCGCCGCCTTCTCCGCCCGCGCGGTCAGTTCGAGGCGCTTCTCGCGCAGACGGGCCAGTTCCGCCTTCGCCTGCTCGATCTTCGCTTCCAGCTCGGCTGCGCGCCCGCCGGCTTCCTCATGCCAGGTCAGATACTGCGCCGCCTTCTGCTCGAAAGCCAGCTTATCCGCAAGGGCGGCTTTCGCTTCGGCTTCCCGGCCGGCGGCCAGCGCTTCGGATGCGCGCGTCTCCAGCTCGGCGGCGATCCGGAGGTATTCCTGGTGACGGAGCAGCGCGGTCCGTTCGACCGCCCGCTGGCTGAGCAGCGCTTCCTGCGCGTCGTCCAGCTCCTCCTCCATCTCGCGGATGTAGTGGTTCAGCATCATAACGGGGTCTTCCAGTCTGTCCAGCGCTTCATGGGCCGTAGCTTTCGCGACGTCGGCGAGTCGTTTCCAGAGGTTGCTCATCGTTTGTGCTCCTTTCGCAAATCGGTTATGGATGGGAAAATGGTCAGACCAGCGTCCGCCAGCGTTGCCGGTGGTCAAGTTGCGGGTCAAAAGGGGTGCATGCGCGGCTCGGACGGGACGACCAGACTGCACAGAATATAGATCAGCACCATGGTGCCGAAACTGCACACCGCCGAAATGACGGCGATGAGGCGGACGATCGTCGAATCGATGCCCAGCCACGCCGCGATGCCGCCGCACAGACCGGTCAGCTTGTGGTCCGTCCTGGATCGATAAAGTTTCCGCATGAGCGTATCTCCTTTCCTGAGCGGGCCGGCGCCCGATGCGCCGATCCTTCGGTCGCCTGAATGATCCCTTGTTGATCTTATTGTAGCGTTCGGCAAAAGATGACCGTAACGGTCCCGCGGCGGTTTTCGGTTCTGGACCGGGGTCGGGGTTTTGCCCCACCCGGGGGCGGAATGGCGGAAGCAGCCCAAGCAAAAAAAAAGGCCGCCCGATCCGTGTCAGGCAGCCGCTTTTCTCAACGTAACCTCAAAACGTCAGCTCGATTGCCGCCCGCCTTCCTTCGGCCTTTCGGGCAGCTGCGAAACGTAACTGTGCGACATGCGGAACAGGTCGAGCGCGCGCCGGTACTCGTCCTCGGTCACAAGCGGCGAGCCGTCCGCTCCGACGCTGTCCGTGCCGGCCGGTTTGCCGCCGTCCAGCGGATAGACCGTGCCGTCCTCAAACCTTTCACCGGGCACGAAGATGGCGTAGTCATTAATGAACGATCCCGTAGGCAGATAATAGCGGATCGGCAGCAGGTTGCTGCGGTAATTGAGCAGATCCTGGCCGAAGACGACGCTGCCGTCGAGCCGGAAGCCGACCAGATTTGCGACGGTCGGCATGATGTCGGTTTGGCCGCCGACGGTCTCGATCGTCTGCGGTTCGAGCGCGCCCGGCGCGATGATCAGCAGCGGCACGCGCAGCATGTCGTAATAGCCGTACGTTCTGCCGAGCAGCTCTTTCAGCAGCGACCGGTCTTCCTTCGTCAGCGAGTAGACGGGCATGCCCATATGGTCGCCGTAAATGACGATCAGACTGTTCTCCCACAGTCCCGCCGCTTTCATTTCCTCGATGAACAGGCCGAGCGCCTTGTCCGCATAGTGCTGCGAGCGCAGATAGTCGCCGACGAACGTGCCGCGGAACCGCTCGGGCAGATCGAACGTGTCCTTGTGGGCGGGCAGATTGAACGGATGATGCGCGGACATCGAAATGAGATTCGCATACACCTTCTGCCCTTCGTCCGCCAGAGCCTTGAGCTCGGCGACGCTTTTCCGGTACAGCACCTCGTCGGAAGAGCCGAAATGGACAAAGTCTTCATCCCGGAAGAACTGCTGGTCGTAGTACCGGTCGAAGCCGAGTGCGGGGTACAACGCATCGCGATGCCAGAACTTCACGTCATTCGTGTGGAACGTGACCGTCTCGTATCCCCGCGCATGCAGCAGCTTCGGGAGGCTCGGCAGCGCTTTGCGGCCGTATGTCTCGGAAGCGGCGCCGGCCGGCGGCGTCAGCAGGGATGTGTTCGCCGTATACTCGGCATCGGATGTGTTGCCCGCGCCGACCTGCTGGAAGAACCGGGGGAAATAGACCCCTTCCTCCTTGAGCCGGTTGAGGACCGGCGTGACTTCGACGCCGTCCACTTTCAGGTCGAGCAGGATCGTCTGGAACGCTTCGAGCTGGATGAAAATCACATGCCGCCCGCCCGCCGTACTCCAGTACGCGGGGACGGCCGTCTGCTGCAGCCGCTTCACTTCCCGCACGGCGGCCGGCGTGACGACGGAAGGCTCAAGCAGCGCTTCCCGTCTCGACGTCAGCATGACGTCGACCTCATAGTTGATGATGCCCATCCGCTCGGCCCGCGCAAGCTCGTTCACGATGCCCCGGTTCGGCACGACCTGCAGGGCGCAGATGACGAGCATGACGATGAACAGGACGGCCGCTCCCATGCGGTATGCGCGGCTCGGCCGCGGACGCGACGCCCAGCGCCGGAATCCGCGGTGCCTTGCGGCGAGCAGCGCGATGACGACGAGATCGGCGAAGATGAGCAGGAAGTAGGGATGCATCAGTTGAAAAACGCTCCCCTTCACTTCCTTGACTTGTCCGATCTGCGAAAAGGCGTGGTAGGTGACGATGATGCCGAAATATTTGTAATACATGATGACGGCGAAATAGACGCAGGTATAAATGAGATCGACGATCGCATAGGCAAGTGTCTTGCGTTTGTCCGCCAGCAGCTCGATCAGCGCGAAAGCCGCCCATACCGAAGGCAGCGAGGTGATCAGCGGGTTCCAGACGGAACCGTCGAAGACGACGCTTGATGCCATGTAGAACTTGACGGCCAGCAGCACCGTGAACACCGCGAACGGACTGCGCAGCGCCTCACGTACGCGCTCATTCATTTCATGATCCCCCTATCTCTTCACCATAACATCATAGCGCAACGCGGGCGGCCAAGAGAAGTCCGTGATACAATAGAGGCGGAATCTGCGGAAACGGAGCGATTTTGAATATGGAGAAACAGGACTCTGTCCCTGCTTCGGCGCCGGCGGGCGGCCGGGCGGAGCGGCTGCATGCGGCGGGCATGGCGGCGGCGCTCGCGCTCTGCGTCATCGGGCAGCTCGTCTGGCTGCCCGACCCTTTGCCGCTGCCCGGCGGCATGCGCTGGATCGACGCGCTCGACGCGCTCGTGTACGCGCTCGCCCTGCCGCCGGCGCTCTGGGCGGCGGCAGCGGCCTTCCGCCTCGCGGAAGGGCTCGCGGACGGCGTTCACGCGCGGGCGCTGATTCCGCCCGCGGCAGCCGCCGTCCTGGGCGCGGCCGCCTGCGCGGCCGTCTTCATGATCAGCCTGGAACCGGCGCGCATGTTCACGGCGCTCGGCGCGCTCGGGGTCGCGTGGCTCGCGGCGTTCACCGACCTGGCCTGCGCCGAGCGGCGCCGGCGGCACCGGCGCGTGCCGGCGCGCACGCTGCGCGCCTTCGGGGCCACGCTCGCCCTGCTGGCCCTGCTCTTCTGGCCGACGGGCGAGATCGTGACCACCCCCGGCCTGACGTTCGACGTCAGCCGGTACGCCCGCGCCGCGGACGGCGAGCCGAAGGGACGGATCGACGGCGTGCTCGTCATCGGCCGGCCGGCTTTCCTCGCCGACCGGTTGTACGCGCGGCTCTTCCCCCACTACGAATTCGAGCCGATCGAGACCATCGGCATGCCGCTCGCCGAATACGACGAGCTCGTCCGCAGCCTGAAGCTCAATGCGGAAGCCGCGGGCGCCGCCATCGCCGGGAAGCGGGCGGGCCGCGGCGAAGGCATCCGCATGCGGGGCGCGCGCGTCACCGCCGTGCTGAAGGACAGCCCGGCCGCGGGCGTGCTGCATGCGGGCGACATCATCACGGCGGTGAACGGCCGCGCCGTCCAGTCCATCGCCGACCTGACCGAGGCGATGCGGCAGATTGCGCCGGGCGAGCCGGCCGGGCTCACCGTGCTGCGGGGCGGGACCGAGACGGTCGTCACGGCGGCGACGCGGCCGGCGGAAGACGAGCCGGAGCGGGCGGTGTTCGGCATCATCGTCGAGAACGCGCTCGACCCGGATGTGCCGGACGGCATCGCCTACCGGCGGTATTTCATGCACGAGGGCGGCCCGTCGCACGGGGCGATGCTGGCGCTCGCGCTGCTTGACCAATGGACGCCGGGCGGCGTCACCGGGGGACTGCACGTCGCGGGCACCGGCACGATCGGCCCGGGCGGCGTCATCGGCCCGGTCGGCGGCGTCCGGCAGAAGGCGTATGCGGTCAGCCGGACGGGCGCGGACGTCTTCTTCGTGCCGGCGGGACAGGAGGAAGAGGCGCGCCGGGGCGCGCCGGACCTGACCATCGTGCCGGTCGAGACGCTGGATGACGTGCTCAATTGGCTGAAAAGCGGCGGATAATGCGGGATAACGGGCCGGTATGACGCGAGAACGCGCCAGAGCCGGCCTTGTTCCGTTTGCTTTCACGGCAGGGGGGTCTACAATAGGGGGCAAGCGGCATTACCGGACAATGGCACCGGAAGGGGAAGACAGCATGGGCTTATGGTCCCGGATGAAGGCGCTTGCGCGGGCGGGAAGCACCGTCGATCCGAGCCGGCGCCTGTCAGCCGAAGCGGTCCTGACGATCGGCATCCACAGTTTGTTCCAGTTCGGCGCTTCGATGGCAGGCCTGTTCCTGAACCTGTATCTGTGGCGTCTGACCGAGGACCTTGCCGTCAACGGCATTTACAACATCATCGTGTTCCTGCTGACCCCCGTCGGATTTCTCGCCGGGGCCTGGCTCGCGAAGCGGACCGACCGGCTCGTCACGTACCGGATCGGCATCGTGCTCACGGCGCTGTTCTACCTGCTGGTCATCGCCGCCGGCACGGCCGTGGTCAAATATTACATCCTGTTCGGACTCTTCAACGGTTTCGCTTCCGGCATGTACTGGACGGCCTATCTCGTCCTGATGTACGACGTGTCCACCGGCGCGAACCGGATCCGGTTCCTCGGGCTCAACACAACCTTCTTCAACCTGGCGGGGCTGGCCGGTCCGGCGGTCGCCGGCACGATCATCGGCATGATGGAAGGGCTTACGGGCTATCTGGCCACGTTCTCGCTGTCGCTCGTCCTGTTCGTCGCCGCGGCGCTGATCAGCCTGCGCATCCGGCCTTCGGAATTGCGCCACAAGGCGTTCTACATGAATCTGGTGCCGCTGGCGCTGCGCAGACAGCCCGACTGGCTGAAGGCGCTCCTCGCGTTCTTCCTGTGGGGGCTGTTCCAGGGCATCACGCTGTTTCTGCCGAACATCATGCTGTACAAAACGGTCGGGCGGGAGGATTGGGTCGGCTATTTGACGATCTTTTTCTCCGGGCTCGTCATTCTGTCCAGCTTCATCATCTCGCGCTTCGCCCGCGAGCATCTCGGCAGGCTGTACGTCCTGCTGTCGTCGGTCGGCGTCTCGCTGGGCGCCGCTTTCTTGTTCATCGATTTCACGTTCTGGACCGTCGCCGTGTTCATGATCCTGTTCTCGCTCAGCAATCCGCTGATGCACAATACCTTGTCGAACCATTACTATCGCCAAATCGCGCTGCTGCCGCTGAAAGGCCAGCTTCGCAACGAAGCCGTCGTCATGCGGGAGACGTTCCTGAACGCCGGCCGCGTCCTGTCCATCGCGGCGCTGCTCGTGTTCGCGGGCGACCTCGAGTCCGCGCAGCTTCCGGTCGTCCTGTTCGGAGCGGCGATCACGCAGACGCTGATCGTCTTCCTTGTCGAAAAGCCGGGGCGGCAGCCGGCAGAAAGCAGGTGAACATCCGGTTGGGCAAACCTGGTCTAATCCTCGCGCAGATCCGAAAATACGGGTTCTACTACGTGCTGGCGGCGCTCTCCATCGCGCTGGCGAACATGATCCATGCGCTGTATCCGGCCGTCCTCGGCGACTTCGCCGATCAGGTGGAAGCGTCCGGCCTGACCGCCGAAGCGGTGCGCCGCAGCGGCCTGGAGCTGCTCGCGATCGGTGCCGGCTACTGCGTCCTGTTCGGCGTCGGCCAGTACATCAATCATCGGCTCGGCCGCTATTTCGAGTTTGCGACGCGCCAGAGGCTGTTCCGGCATTTCACGGGCTTAAGCGAAGCCTGGTTCTCGAAGAACGGCATCGGAAAACTGCTCAGCTACGTGATGAACGACGTGACGACGGTGCGGGAGTCGATCGCCAACGGCCTCAACCAGTTGACGAACGCCGTCGTGCTGCTGTGTTCCTCCGTAACCATCATGCTGCTGAGCGGCATTCCGCTGCATGTGCTGGCCGTCAGCATCCTGCCGCTCGGCGCCATTCCGTTCCTCGTCGTCTGGTTCGGCCCGCGCATCCGCAATCAGTCGCTCAAGGTGCAGGAATCGCTGGCGGCGATGACCGAATCGGCGGAGGAGCAGTTCGGCGGCATCAAGGTGACGAAGACGTTCGCCGCGGAGCCGATCGCCCGCTCGCGGTTCGGAGAAACGGTCGACCGGATCCGCGAGAACCAGCACGAGCTCGTGAAGCTCAGCGGCAAGTTCCAGGCGTCGCTGCCGCTGGCCGGCGCCATGGCGCTCGTGGTGGCGATGACCTGGGGCGGCGTGCTCGTGCTGCAGGGCAGACTGTCGCTCGGCCATTTCGTCGAGCTGACGCTGTATCTGCGCATGATCGCGAACCCGCTGCAGCAGATCGGCAACGTGATCAACATGGTGCAGCGCGCCCGCGCCTCGCTCGAGCGGCTGAACCGGCTGCTTGCGATCCGGCCGGACATCGCCGATGCGGAAGGCGCCCGGCCGCTGCCGAAGGACGCCGCGGCCATCGAGATCCGCGGCCTGACCTTCACCTATCCGGGCACCGGACGGCCGGCGCTGTCGGACATCACGCTGGACGTAAGGCCGGGGATGACGGTCGGCATCGTCGGCCGGACCGGCAGCGGCAAGACGACGCTCGTCAAGCTGCTGCTGCGCGTCTACGATCCGCCGCGCGGGAGCGTGTTCATCGCCGGACAGGACATCCGGGAGACGACGCTCGAGAGTCTGCGCACCGCCATCGGATATGTGCCGCAGGACGGCTTCCTGTTCAGCACGACGATCGCGGACAACATCGCGTTCCACAACCGCGCCGAATCGCGTGGGCGGATCGAGGACGCGGCGCGGCTGGCGGACATTTACGACAATATCGCGGGGTTCCCGGACGGCTTCGACACGAAGCTCGGGGAGCGGGGCCTCACGCTGTCCGGCGGCCAGCGGCAGCGGACCAGCCTCGCCCGCGGGCTGATCAAGGAAGCGCCGATCCTCATTCTGGACGACAGCGTCAGCGCGGTCGACACCGTGACCGAATCGCGCATCCTGCACAACTTGCGGAAGACCCGCCGCGGCAAGACGACGTTGATGATTGCGCACCGAATCAGCGCGGTCATGCATGCGGACCTGATCATCGTCATGGACGGCGGCCGGATCGTCGAGCGGGGGACGCATCGCGAGCTGATGCGCCTGGGCGGCCATTACGCTGAGCTGGCCCGGCTGCAGGGAGAGGAGGCGGTGGTCCATGGCTGACGAGAAACGCGGCAATCCGGCGCCGGCCGAGAGCGCGCCGTCCGGCGGTCTGACCGCGCAACCCGGCACCGCGCGGCAGTCCGACGCGGCGCCGTCCGGCGGCGCACGGCAGTCCGGCGCGGCGAAGCCCGGCGGACCGGAGGCGCGGCCGGGGGACGAGCGGCCATCCGGCGAACCGCCGCAGCCGACGCTGCACCGCCGGCGGGCGATCCGGGCGCTGCTCGGCTACGCGCGGCCGCACCGCCGGAAGTTCCTGCTCGGCTTCCTGTGCACATTCCTGGCGATCGCGGCCGATCTGCTGCAGCCGGTCATCGTCAAGACGGCGATCGACGACACGATCCCGCTCGGCTCGTCCGGCATCCCCGTCCTTATCGGGCTCGGGGCGGCGTACGCGCTGCTCGCGGTTGTCGGATTCGGTTTCTCCTATCTGCAGAGCAATCTGCTTCAGCGGGCGGGGCAGGCAATCGTCGCGCAGCTGCGCAAAGACCTGTTCCGCCACATCACGAGCCAGTCGATGTCGTTCTTCGACCGGCACCCGATCGGCAGTCTGGTGACGAACGAGTCGAGCGACACGGAGACGATCAACCAGTTTTTCACCCAGGTGCTGCTCAGCCTCGTCCGGGACGGTCTCATGATCCTCATGACTATCGGCTTCATGTTCTATCTGGACGCCGAACTGGCGGTGTACGCGCTGATCCTGATCCCGGTCATCGGGGCCATCGCGCTGCTGTTCCGCCGCATGCTGCGCAGCGCGTACCACCGCTCGCGGGCGCAGCTGTCGCGGCTGATCGCGTTCACCGCGGAGAACCTGTCCGGCATGAGCCTGATCCAGGCGTTCCATCAGGAGGAGGAGCAGAACCGGCGGTTCACCGAATCGAACCGGACCTATCTCAAGGAAAACTTGCGCGAAGTGCGGGCGACGATCCTGTTCAACCGCTCCTTCGACCTGCTCGGCAACGCCGCGGTGGCGGCGGCCGTCTGGCTCGGCGGCTACGCCGTGCTGCACCAGAAGTTCGAATTCGGGGTGCTCTACGCGTTCATTACGTATATCCGGCAGTTCTTCCAGCCGATCAACGCGCTGACCCAGCAATGGAACACGCTGCAGTCGACGATGGTGTCGATGGAGCGGCTGTGGCGGATTTTCTCCGTCCAGCCCGAGGTGCGCGACCCCGCGCCCGAGGCGGCGGCCAAGCTCGACAGGGAGGACGTGCGCGGCCGGATCGATTTCAACCGGATCCGCTTCTCGTACGTCGACGGCCAGGAGGTGCTGCACGGCCTCGACCTGCATATCCGGCCCGGCGAGTTCATCGGCATCGTCGGCGTGACCGGAGCGGGCAAAAGTTCGCTCGTCAGCCTGCTCGCCCGTTTCTATGACGTGAATCAGGGGAGCGTGGAGATCGACGGCGTCGACATCCGGCGCCTGCCGCTCGATACCTTGCACCGGATCGTCGGGCTCGTGCAGCAGGAACCGTTCCTCTATTCGGGGACGATCGTCGACAACGTCCGCCTGTTCCGGGAAGAGATCAGCCGGGAGCGGGTGATCGAGGCGTGCCGGTTCGTCGGAGCGGACGAGATGATCATGCGGCTTGCGGACGGCTATGATACGCGGCTGTCGGAGCGGGGAAGCGGTCTGTCCGCCGGCGAGCGGCAGCTGATTTCGTTCGCGCGCGTCATTGTTTTTCAGCCGAAAATCCTCATCCTCGACGAAGCGACCGCCAATCTGGACTCGCATACGGAACGGCTCGTGCAGCAGGCGCTGGACCGCGTCTCGTCAGGAAGGACGACGCTGGTCATCGCGCACCGGCTGTCGACGATCCGGCACGCGGACCGCATCATTGTCATGCGCGCCGGGCGCATCGTCGAGGAAGGCAACCACGAGTCGCTGCTCGCCAAGAAAGGGTATTATGCCGAGCTGTACCGCCATTCCCGGCAGCAGGCGCAGACCGCCACGGTCGGGTGAGCCGGCAAACAACATATTGTGATGAAGGGATCATGGTTCCGGTGGGAGATAAAAAGAAGAAAAAATTGCTCGTGATCTGCGTAACGGGGATTGTGCTGCTGATTCTTCTGCTCCTCGGTTATCCCGCTGCAAAATTGGAAGTCATCAGCAGGCATTATCAATTGTACGGTTCCTATATTATCCTGCCCGGGGAAACTGCCGAGGTGGACGAAAAGCCCGTCCGAACCAAAACCCGGCTGGCAGAGTATGGCCGCAGAGGGATCAAACTCACGAACGTGTTGTATTATCCCGGGCTGCAGCAGCTGGCTTTCGGCTATATCTTCCGCGATGACGAGCAGGAGAAGTATGAAATCGCGCTGCTTGATGCCGATGGAGAGAACGTACCGGGCCGGCTGCTGGTTTCCGGCAGCGAGCGGTTCTATGCCCGGGGTCTGCAAAAACTCAACTTTTTGCCGGAAGAACCGCTCGCGCAGCAAGCAGCGTACACGATCTTGATCAAGGATGAACATGGCGAACGCATCGGCGCTTTGGATTTTTATTATGAATGATCGCGATCGCCGCCCGCCTCCGCTGACGGAGGACGGGCGGCGATTTCTTGTGCGTTGTGAGATTGAACATTTATCAGCGCGCCGGAAGCGATTATACTGAAAGTAATTGACAATAACTTGGAAATATTTCCTTGTTGATCGGCAGGGGAGGGGTTCCATGCGCACGAAACTGTGGTCCTGGCTTGCGCCGGGCCTGCTGATCGGCATTTCGCTCGGCGCCTTCTTCGCGATTGACAAACTTTCGCACCCGCATGCGAAGCTGGAGCACCCGGTCGGCCACTTCTACATCGTAGCCATCGTATCGCTGCTGGCGATGCTGGTGTCGATAGCCGTCGGGGTGGCCGGAATCAAGCTTCGCAACGTGAATATTACCTTCCTGTCCATCGGGTTTATTTCCCTGGCGGGATTGTTCATGCTGCACGGCCTGTCGACGCCGGGGTTCGTCGTGTCCGAAGGCCGTGCATTGCCCGCCCTGGCGGGAAGTCTCAGCGTCGTCATCGCCTCGGCTTGGGTGTTCCTGTCGGCGCTGCCGACCGACCTGGCCGTCGTGCGCTGGCTGTCGCGCCTGCAGCGCGCGCTCTTGCCGGCATGGAGCGCCGTCCTCGCGCTCGGCATCCTGCTGGTCGTCGCGAATGCCGGGCGCATGGAACGGCTGTTGTCCCATCCCGCCGCGCCTCACTGGGTGCCCTGCGCGCTTACGGCGGCGTTCTGCCTGTTCGCCATGTACCGTTACCGCAAGCTGTATGTCATGACCCGCTTTCCGATTCATCTCGGCATCGTCTGCAGCTCCGGCCTGCTGATCGTCTCGATCATGATCATGGTGTACGGAACCGTGTGGGAAGCAAGCTGGTGGCTGTACCATTTCACCCTGTTCGGGTCGGTGCTCATCATGGTCGGGGGCGTCGTGGTGCAATATATCGGGCAGCCGTCCGTCGCGGGATTGTTCAAGACGCTGTTCCGACCCGATCCCCGCGGCCTGATCGAATCGTCCATTTCGCCGAGCGTCCGGTCGCTCATCGCGCAGACCGAGAACAAGGACGCCTACACGGCGGGGCACAACTACCGGGTGGCGATGTACGCGCTGCGGCTCGCCGAGCATATGGGCGTGCAGCCGCGGATGCTGCGGGCGCTGGCGCAGGGCGGCATCGTGCACGATGTCGGCAAGCTGTTCATTCCCGACGAAGTGCTGAACAAGCCCGGCAAGCTGACGCCGGAGGAGCGGGCGGTCATCGAGCTGCATCCCGTCTACGGGTACAATCTGTGCAAGCAGCTCGGCTTCATGTCCGAGGAGCTGGAGATCATCCGCTCGCACCATGAACGGTGGGACGGAACCGGCTACCCGGACCGGCTGAAGGGCGAAGCGATTCCGATGCTGGCGCGGATCGCCGCGGTGGCGGACGTCTATGACGCGCTGACTTCCTCGCGCGCCTATCGGGCCGCGATGAGCCATGAAGATGCGATGAGGATCATCGTGAAGGAGAGCGGCAGACAGTTCGATCCAAGGTGTGTGGACGCCTGGGTGGCGCTGGCCGAGGATGATCCGGAATTTTTCCGCGCCATGCGCGGCAAGGCTGCCGCTGTCAAAGCCGCGGCCGTCCCGGCTGCGGGGGCGACGTGAGCGGCGAGCGCGGATAAGCGAAGAAATTTCTTCTATTTTGCCGGATTTGGCTGCGAGGGGCGGAATAGGCGAAATCAATTCGTTTATTTCTTCGAAATCGACCGAAATTGGATGAAATCAGAAAAATAAGCGAAGAGATTTCCGCTATTCCGGAGAAAATTCCCGGATTCCCCGAAATAGAAGAAAAATCTTCGCTTATCCCGCAACCTTATGCGGCATCCGGCCGGCCAGTCACCGTTCCTCCGCGATCAGATCGAGCCAGTCCAGCTCTTCCCGCGTCAGCTTGATGTTCATGCCCTCGCGGCAGGAGCGCAGCTCCTCCGCGTTGCGGGCGCCGATCAGGGCGCAGGTCGGGAACGGCTGGTTCAGCACCCAGGCCAGCGCGATCTGCACGACCGACGCGCCTTTCTCGCGCGCGAGCTGCTCCGCCCGGCGCAGCCGCTCCCAGTTCGCGTCGCTGTAGAACACCCGGACGATGTCCGGATCGTCCCGCCGATCGGGACTGAACCTTCCCGAGAAGAAGCCGCGCGCGAGCGACGACCAGGACAGGAGCGGCATCTGCGCTTCCTCATGCCACCGGAGCGTCTCCCGATCGGCCGAAACGCAGCCGGGCCAGAACGGCTCGTTCGCCTTGGCCAGGCTGAGGTTGGGGCTGCTGAACGCGAACCCGACGAGTCCGTGCGCCTCTGCCCAGGCGTTGGCTTCCCGAAGCCGCTGCCACGTCCAGTTGGAGCCGCCGATCGCCCCGATCCGGCCCGCTTCGATATGCTCGTTGAGCGCTTCGATGATTTCCCCGACCGGCACGTTCGGATCGTCCCGGTGCAAGGCGTACAATTCCACATGATCGGTCCTGAGCTTCTCCAGGCTGGTGAGCAGATCTTCCCGGATCGCTTCCCGGTTGACCCGGGGGCCGCGCTCATCGTGATGCGCGCCTTTCGTCAGGATGACGAAGCGGTCCCGCGCCTTCCGCTCCTCCATGTACCGCCCGAGCACTTCCTCGCTCTCGCCGCCGCAGTAGATGCGCGCGGTATCGACCGTGTTGCCGCCGATCGCCAGGAATGCGTCGAGATTGGCGGCCGCCGTCTCGTAATCGCTGTGCCGGAAATAGTCGGTTCCCTTGATCAGCCGCGAAACCGGCTTCTCCACTCCCGCGATGCGAATTGTCTCCATTGGCGCATGCTCCTCCCGTATTCCGCATGGAAATGATGTCCTTGTTGTGATTATAGTGGATCGGACGAACGGAAGATACCGTCATAATCCGACCTATAATCTTGCAACCCGTTTGAAAAAAAGCGCCCTTATCTCCCGCGGCCCGCCGCTTTACAATGAGTGTACGGTCCCGCCCGGCGAAATGCCGACACCGGCCTTCGGGCGCGGCCGCACCGGGAGGGATTCGCGATTGGACATGGAGCTTGAGGCTAAACTTCAGCGCACATCCTCGACGCGCCGGCAGCAATTCGTCAAGCTGCTGCGCAAGCTGGCCGCCCAGCGGTATTTGCAGCTCATGGCGCTGGCCGGAGCGGCGTGGATGTTCATCTTCAACTACATCCCGATGTACGGCATCATCATCGCGTTCAAGGATTACGACATCATCCGTTCGATCGCCGAATCGCCGTGGGTCGGCCTGGAACATTTCCGGGACGTGCTCGAGGATGACGAGCTGCCGCGCGTGCTCCGCAACACGCTCGGCATCAGCCTGATCCGGCTGGCGGTCGGCTTCCCGCTGCCGATCCTGTTCGCGCTCCTGCTGAACGAGCTTCGTTCGCTCAGGCTCAAGAAAGCGGTGCAGACGATCTCCTATCTGCCGCACTTCCTGTCCTGGGTTATCCTCGGCGGCATCCTGGCGACATGGCTGGCGGATGTGGGACTCATCAACAAGCTGCTGATGGCGCTCGGCATTCTGGACGAGCCGATCTACTTCCTCGCCGAGCCGTCCTGGTTCTGGACGATCGTCATCACCTCGGACATCTGGAAGGAGCTCGGCTGGTCGGCGATCATCTACCTGGCCGCGATCACGGGCGTATCGCCGGAACTGTACGAAGCGGCAACCATCGACGGCGCGAACCGGTTCCAGAAAATGCGCTACGTCACCATTCCCGGCATCAGCGGCACGATCACCATCCTGTTCATTCTCGCCGTCAGCGGCGTGCTGAACTCGAACTTCGACCAGATTCTCGTCCTGCGCAACTCGCTGAACGAGAGCGCCAGCAACGTGATCGACGTGTATGTGTACCATGTCGGGCTGCAGTCGGGCCGGTATTCGTACGCGACGGCGTTCGGCCTGCTGAAATCGATCGTCGCCCTGATCCTGCTGCTTACCGCCAACAGCGTGACGAAGCGGATCAACGGCACCGGACTGTTCTGACATCCGTGAGGAAAGAAGGTGTGTCCCCATGCTTACCCGGAAACAACTGTCAACGGGCGACAAGATCTTCGACGCGGCGAACGTCATCGGCATGCTCGTCCTCTGCTTCGTGACGCTCTACCCGATCTGGTACGTGCTCGTCAATTCGCTGAATGACGGACAGGATGCCATGCGGGGCGGCATCTACTGGCTGCCGCGCAAGTTCAGCCTCGACAACTATGAAGCTGTTTTCGCCAATGCGGGCATCATGACCGCGATGGGGGTCACGGCCGCGAAGACGGTGATCGGCGTCGTCTGCCACGTGTTCTTCACGGCGATGGTCGCCTACGCCTTCTCGCGCCGGGAGCTGATCGGGCGGAAATTTTACATGATGATGGGCACGGTGACGCTGTTTTTCGGCGGCGGGCTCATTCCGACGTTCCTGCTCATCCGCGATCTCGGCCTGCTTGACAAGTTCGCCGTGTACATTATTCCGTCGCTGTTCAGCTTCTTCGATCTGATCATCTTCCTCGCCTTCTTCCGGGAAATCCCGGACGGGCTGGAGGAAGCGGCACGGATCGACGGCGCGAACGACCTGGCGATCTTCGTCCGGATCATCATTCCGGTGTCGATGCCGGTCGTGGCGACGATCGCGCTGTTCCACGGCGTCTGGCAATGGAACGACTACTTCACCGGGATGATCTATATCAACAATCCGGATCTGCAGCCGATCCAGACGTTCCTGTACCGGGTCGTCGCGCAGAGCAGCTCGAACCAGATCGTCGCCAGCGTCGGGCCGGGCATCAACCGGACCGTCACGAGCCAGTCGATCAAGCTTGCGACGATGGTCGTGACGACGCTGCCGATCGTGTTCGTCTATCCGTTCCTGCAGAAATATTTCGTGAAGGGCCTCATGATCGGTTCGATCAAAGGGTGACACGGGTTTCCGGACCTGGAAACAGGCTTCATGCCATAAACGACGACACAAGAAAGAGGGGTAATGCGCTTCATGCGGAAACAGAGCACGAGATTCATGGCCATGACGCTCGTCCTGGCGCTCATCCTGACGCTCGCCGCCGCGTGTTCCGGCGGAGGCAAGAGCACGAACGCCGGTGACAACGGAGGCGGCACGGCGAACAACAGCACTTCGCAGAACCAGAATACGGGCGGAGATTCCGGCGGCGGCGACGCGAAGCCGTCAGGAGACGAGCCGGGCTGGAAGTCGAATACCGACCCGATCACATTCGACTGGTACATCAACTTCGCCTGGTTCCCGAGCAAATGGGGCGAAGATCCGACGTCCCAATACGTCACGCGGAAGACGGGCGTGGACATCAACTTCATCGTCCCGGCCGGCAACGAGAACGAGAAGCTGAACGCGATGATCGCGTCCGGCAAGCTGCCCGACTTCATCACGCTCGGCTGGTATGAAGACGGCGTGAAGCGGATGATCGAAGGCGGTCTCGTCCTGCCGCTGAACAAGCTGGCCGAAGAGTACGACCCGTACTTCTTCAAGGTCGCCGACCCGGCGAAACTGTCGTGGTACACGCAGCCGGACGGCAACGTGTACGGCTATCCGAACGCGTCGTCGTCGCCGAAGGACTACGAGCTGTACGGCGAGCATTATACGTCGAACCAGACGTTCGTCGTGCGCAAGGACATGTACGAAGCGCTCGGCAAGCCGGACATGCGGACGCCGGAAGGATTCCTCGACGCGCTGAGAAGGGCGAAGGAAATGTTCCCGGAAGTGAACGGGCAGCCGCTGATCCCGATCGGGCTGCACGAGTTCGGCGAAACCGGCAACTACTCGCTGCAGGACTATCTGCAGAACTTCCTCGCGATTCCGTATGAAAAGGACGGCAAGCTGTATGACCGGCAGACCGATCCGGAATATGTGCGCTGGCTGAAAGTGTTCCGCCAGGCGAACGAGGAAGGATTGCTCGCGAAGGACATCTTCATCGACAAGCGTCCGCAGATGGAGGAGAAGATCGCCCAGGGCCGCTACTTCGCGATGCTGTATCAGCGTTCGGACTTCACGGCGCAGCAGAACGTGCTGTACGCGAACGATCCGAACTCGGTGTACATCGCCATCGACGGTCCGGCGAACGCGAACCTCGATCCGCCGACACTGGCGGGCCCGTCGATCTCCGGCTGGACGCTGACGCTCATCTCGAAGGACGTAAAGGACAAGGAGCGCGCCATCCAGTTCCTCACCTACCTGATCAGCGAGGAAGGGCAGAAGGACCTGTATCTCGGTGAGAAGGGCGTCTCCTATGACACGATCGACGGCAAGGACCAGTTCCTGCCCGAGGCGCTCGAGCTGCTCCAGACCGACCGCTCGGCCTTCGACAAGCAGTACGGCTCTTCCTTCACGTTCTGGATGCTGATGGACACGAACATGAATCTTCAGTGGGCGCCGCCTTCGGTCGAGCCGTTCAAGCAGATGGAAGACTGGACGAAGGGCAAGACGTACAGCTTCTCGCAGTTCGATCTGCTCGATCCGCCGGCCAACTCCGAGGAAGGCATCGCGAAGACGAAGATCGACCAGGAGTTCGGCAAGGCGTTGCCGAAGCTGCTGCTCGCGAAGAGCGAAGCCGAGTTCGACAAGATCTGGAACGATTATCTCGCCGAGCGCGACAAGGCCGGCTGGGAGAAGCTCCAGGCCTACCGTCAGATGAAATACGAAGAGAATGTCAAGAAGCTGGCCGAGTTCCTCGAGTGACGAATCCGGCCGCTTGAAGCCCGCCGATGCCGCCCTTAACGGGGCGGCTATCGGCGGCTTGCCGCTTTTTGCCGGAAGCCCGGAGGCGGGCTCAAGACTTGGCACCCGGAACGGTCTATAATGGTGCATACAACGGTTGCGGCTTGTCCGGCGGGCAGGCAAGACGGGGACGAGGTGGGCTCACGATGAGACGGCGGCTTGGCAGATGGTTTCGTGAAATCGCATACAAAATGGAGCAATGGCCGATCCAGCAGCGGCTCATCATGACGTACATCGTCATCCTGCTCATTCCGAGCCTTCTCATCTCCTGGCTGCTGTTCCGCGACATGTCCGCGGATTACATCGACAAGGTGCGGCGGGAGAACGAATCCGCCATGGAACTGGAGCGCGCGAACGTCGAGAGCAACATGGAGACGATGCTGCGGGCAGCGGAACTGACGTACACGTACAAGGACGTGGAGGACTATCTCCGCCTCATCCGCGAGCCGGAGACGCTGGAACTGATGGACATCCGGGACAGCCTCGTCTCGATCGTGACGCATCTGCAGAACACGAACCCGAAGATCCGGCATATCCGCATTTTCTCGGACAACGAGAACGTGCGGGAACTGTATCCGGTATTCTGGCACGAATCGCGAATCTCCGGGGAGCCCTGGTTCGAGACCGTGAACGATCTGGACGGCCAGATCTGGTGGCAGGTGTCGCCGAACGACGACGAGCTCGTGCGGCGCGGCGCGTCGGACGACAAGGTGCAGCTTCCGAAGATGATGCTGCTCCGGGAGATTGAATACATTTCCGGCGTCCACGCGGGCGTGCTCGAAGTCGATATGCGGCTGTACAATTTTTTTCCGTCGATCTATACCCGCTACGAAGGGCGGCAGGCGCAGATGGCGGCGGTCGACCGGGACGGGAATCTCTATTATAACCGTGACAATCCGTGGCTGGCCGAGGCGGGCGTGACGGAGGAGCAGCTGAAGGAGCTGGCGGCGGCGGCCGGCACCGACCGCATCCGGAGCGTGCCGTTTCAGGCGGACGGCAGGCCGATGCTGGCGGTGACCGCTTATTTCGATCAGCTCGACATGCACCTGATCAACGTCGTCTCGCTCGAGCAGGCGCTGCGCGACATGAATGAAGCGCGGAACAAGCTGATTACGGCGATCGTTTTCCTGCTCGTCGTCCTGTCGACGGTCACGTATTTCTCGGTGAAGCTCATTCTGAAGCGGCTGATCATTCTGCGCGATTCGATGAAAAAGGTGCGGCAGGGCGATTTCGCGTTCGACATTCCGGTGCGGGGCGGAGGCGAGGTCGGCGAACTGGCGCATCATTTTCGCAAGATGCTGAAGAAGATCAACGAGCTGATTGCCGATGCCGTCCAGAAGCAGGCGGCGTCGAAGGAAGCGGAACTGCGGACGCTGAAGAACCAGATCGATTCGCATTTTCTGTACAATACGCTGGAAAACATCAAGATGCTGGCGGAAATTGAAGGCCAGTATGAAATCTCCGACGCGCTGACTTCGCTGGGGGGGCTTATGCGCTACAATCTGCGCTGGACGAGCGAATACGCGCAGCTCAGCGACGAGCTGGCGCATGTGTCCAACTACATCGCGATCATGAACATCCGGTTCGAGCGGAAAATCCGGCTGATCACCGACATTCCGGAGCGCTTCCTGGGCTCTGAAATGCTGAAGCTGACGCTGCAGCCGATCGTGGAAAACGCGGTGAAGCACGGGCTTGCGGACGGCGGCGGGCGCGGCCTCGAGATCCGGATCGCGTGCCGGGCGGAACAGGGCAAGCTCGCGCTGATCGTGGAGGACGACGGCCGGGGCATGACGCCGGAGCAGACCGCGGCGCTGAACAGCAAGCTGGAGCGAAGCGGCGCGCCCATGCCGGCGGACAGACCGGCGAGGGAAGGGGCAGGCAGCGGCATCGGCCTGCTCAATGTCCAGCAGCGCATCCGGCTCTATTACGGGCCGGAATGCGGGCTGGCCGTGGAAAGCGAAGCCGGCCGGTACACGCGCGTCACCATGCGGCTGCCGCTGCGGACTGAGAATGGAGGGGCGGAATGATATGCGGACATTGCTCATCGTCGACGATGAACGGAATATCCGGCTGGGCCTGAAAGCGATGATCGACCGCGAATGCGCCGACCGGTACGAGACGCTGACGGCGGAAAGCGGCAGGGAGGCGCTCGACATCATCCGGTCGCGGAAGACGGACGTTCTGATTACCGACATCCGGATGCCGGAGATGGACGGTTTCGCCCTGATCCGCGAGGCGGCGGAAGCGGGGCATCGGCCGGCCGTCATCATCCTGAGCGGGTATGACGATTTCGCCTACGCGCGCGAAGCGATCCAGTACGGCGTGAAGGAGTATCTGCTGAAGCCGATCGTGCGCGAGGAGCTGTACCGGGCGCTGGACCGTGTCGAGGAAGCGCTGCGCCGGGCCGAACAGACGGAAGAGCTGCGGCAGCAGGCCGAGCGGTACCGGACGGATATGGCGGCCAGCGTGTTCGCCTACCTGCTCGTCGGCGATTCGGCGGACGAAGCGGTCGTCATGCAGCGGGCGGAGGCGGCCGGTCTGACGGAGCTGCTTACGCCGGACTACGCCGTCGGCGTGATCAAGACCGCCGGCGACCCGCTCGGGCGGGCGAAAGCCGAGGATTGGCTGAAGCAGCGGGCGGCGGAAGGGATGCGGGCGATCTGGACCGTCGACCGGGACGGGCTGCTCGTCTTCGCATCCCCCGATCCCGGCCTGGCGGAGATGCTGGCCGGGGAGCTCGCGCGCATCTGCGAGCCGCCGGTCTATGTCGGCCTCAGCGAGCGTGAGGATTCCGCGGCGCGGCTGCCGGAGCGGTACCGGCAGGCGAAGCGGGCGCTCAAGCGGAGCCTCGTCATGCCGCCCGTCCGTTCGGCGGTGCTGACGGCCAGTCCCGCTTGCGGAGCCATCGCGGCGGACGTGCCGATGGACGAGGTGCGCAAGCTCGCCAACTTGCTCGGCACCGGCCGCGATCAGGAGATGGTCGCGCTCGCCGGCCGCCTGTTCGAGCTGCCGGAATCGCCGGACGGCGGCGTCGCCTACATCGAGGCGCTCAGCCGGGCGCTGAACGAGCAGGTGTTCGACCAGGTGTTCCGCACGTTCGGCGAGGAATCGGTGGAGGTGCTGAAGCTGCATCGGCGCGTCGGCAGCCTCGACCATTACGCGTCGCTTGCGGACTACCGGCGCGACGTCGAGGAACTGCTGCTCCTGCTGTCGGACTATATCCGCTCGCTCCGGTCGGCGCACGCCGAGCACAAGGAAATGCGCGCCGCCGTCGCCTATATCCGGGAGAACTATTGGAAAGACCTGAACATGGCCATGGCGGCGAACCACGTGTCGCTCAACTATGCGTATTTCGGCCAGCTGTTCAAGGAATATACGGGGGAAAGCTTCGTGTCGTACCTGCGCAGGGTGCGCATCGAGAAGGCGAAGGAACTGCTCGTCCATACGGACGCGAAGGTGTACGAGATCGCCGAGCGCGTCGGCTTCGACAATGTGAAGCATTTCAACCGCGTGTTCAAGGAGCACGAGGGCATTACGGCGCTGGAATACCGCCAGCGTCACGCGGTTTTCGCGCCGGATGCGGCGGGCGAGGGGAGCGCGGGACGCATGTAGGCAGAGAAAGTCCGGAAGACCCGCACGCGTTGCGGAGTCGTCCGGACTTTCTCGTGTTCACCTTTGCCCCGGCGCTTTCAACACGACTTCGAACTCGCGGTCGCCGAGGTCCGTCCGGGACGCTTCCCAGCCGAAGGCCGCCGCGGTTTCGGCGAGCGGCACGAAGGTTGTGCCGCCGATGAGCTGCGCGGGATCGGTCAGTTCGATCGTCTCGCCGTCCGCCAGCGCCGTCGTCTCGCCGACCGTCAGCTCGAAAGTCCGGTCTCCGGCGGTCAGCCGGAGGTGCTTCGTCTCCCGCTCCCACTCGAGCTCTGCGCCGAGCAGCTCCGCCAGCCCTTTCGCCGGCACGCGCAGGTTTCCGCCGTTCCCGATCATCAAGGTGCCCAGCGAGATCGGGGTGAGCCCGCCGCCGTCGTCCAGGAAGACCCGGACGCGGAACAGCCGGTCGTCGTCCGACACCGCGGCTTCGTCCACCTGCCGGTCCAGCTCCTCGACGAAATCGCGCACGTTGTCCGCCGTGACGAGATACTTCGGATCCCGCCGTCCGATCGCCTGCGCGATCCAGGTGTTGATATCCTGATGGTGGTGCGACATGTCCTTGTAATAGTCGAGATGGAACGACCAGTCCGCTTCCGTCTGGAAATCGTACACTTCGACGTTCGGGAAGCGGCTGAACTGCTCGTACATCCATTCCTTCATGAAGAGCTGATACTCGTACCGCTCGGGATTCGTCTCCCGCCAGACGACATGGCGAAGAATGCTGTACGGCGGGTAATAGATCAGAAACTTCACGTCCGGATGCGCTTCGATAAGCGAGAGCACGTATTTGTTGAAGTTCCCCTGCACCACTTCCAGCGGATCTTCCTCGTTGACCTTGGCGGCAATCGCTTCTTCCGTCAGCGCCTTCCGGTAATGCCTGATCGTCACGTCTTCCCCGAACTTGACCGAGAAGTTCCAGTTGTACAGCCCTTCAAGCCCTTGCACATGGCCGGTCCGGTATTGGCGGACAAGCCCCTTGATGAGGCGTTCATAGTGCGTGTAGTTGAACCAATACTTGTAGTCGTTCAGGAAATTGCGGTCGTAGAGATAGTACGGAAACGCGTTCTGCCCCTCGTTGATATTCGTTTTGAGCGCGAAATAGTCGAGACCCCACAGCACCGTTTTCACTTGCCCCGTCCCGAGGGCGAGCTTGGCCGCCATGTATTGTTCGTCGACATATGAACCGCGTAACGACAGCTTCATCGTCTTGCCGCCGATCGCTTCTTCGACCTTGCTCGGGAAGAAGTTCTCGGTCATCGACGAGCCGATGATGATCGTCTCGTACTCGTAGTTTTTCGCCAGCCCGGCGTTCTGGTAACGTTCCTCCGTCGTGTAGACCGGTTTGTAGAACCACGGCTTGTGATAGAGCTGCAGCGGATCAACGACGCAAGCGAGCAGGATGAACATCGAGGCAAACAGCATGCAGCCCAGGAAGAACCAGCCGATCGTTCGCTTGTGCATGGCGGACCGCTTCCGGAGTCGTCTCGCCGCCCGGTGTCTCGGCGGCAGCGGACGCATCGAATCGTTCGGTGTCATCACGTATTACGCCGCCTTTCTAGAAATTGAAGTAGAGAAATTCGGAAATCCGGTTCAGGAAGAAAAGCGAGACAATGAACATGGCAGCCGCCGCCAATCCGGTTTTCCAGCCGGGACGGAAATCGCGCTCCCGCTCCGACGAGTTGCGGGTGAACAGCACGATCGGCAGGAAAACGGCGATGAGCAGAATCGGATAAAAGTACACTTCGAAATGAATGAACGAGATGCCGTTCAAGCCGGCCATTCCCTTGAGCAGCCGGAGCGCCTGATCGAACGATTCGGCGCGGAAGAACACCCAGGTCACGTTGACGAACAGGAAGGTGATCCCCCACGCGAGCCAGCGCGGCAGCGGGCGGCCCCATTCGCCCCAGATCCGCTGGATGACCTGCGCCAGGCCGTGGAGGAAGCCCCACATGATGAACGTCCAGCCGGCGCCGTGCCAGAAGCCGCCGATCAGGAAGACGGCCATGTTGTTGAAATAGGTCCGGAACTTGCCCTTGCGGTTGCCGCCGAGCGGGATGTAGATGTAGTCGCGCAGGAACCGGCTCAGCGTCATGTGCCAGCGGCGCCAGAAATCCTGGATGCTCGTCGCCTTGTACGGCGAATTGAAGTTCTGCGGCAGCCGGATGTTGAAGAACAGCGCGATGCCGATCGCCATGTCGGTATATCCGCTGAAGTCGAAATAGAGCTGGAACGTGTACGACAGCGCCGCCACCCAGGAATCGATGAACATGTGCGCCCTGGCAAAGCCGTCGTTCGCGAATTCGGCGAACGTGTCGGCGATGACGACCTTTTTGAACAGACCGATGCAGAAAATGAATCCGCCGCGGGTGACGTTGCTCCAGTTCCACACTTTGTTCCGGACGCGGTCGAACTGCGGCATCATTTCGCCGTGGTGCAGGATCGGACCGGCGATCAGGTGCGGATAGAAGGTGACGAACAGAACATAATTAATGATGTCGTATTCTTTCGCCTTCTGCTTGTAGGCATCGACCAGGAACGCGATCTGGGTGAACGTGAAGAAACTGATGCCGAGCGGAAGGACGATGTGCAGCAGCGGAAAGCTGCTTCCGGCGATGGCGTTCAGATTTTCCAGGAAGAAGTCCGCGTATTTATAGTAGCCAAGCAGCAAAATATCGCCGACGATCCCCGCGGTCAGCAGTTTCTTCCGGTGGTTGTGCAGCCTGGATGACGGTTCGCTTGACGCGATCAGCAGCCTGCCGACGGTATAGTTGAACGCGATCGAGGCGAGAATCAGCGGCACGTAGCGGACGTCCCACCAACCGTAAAAGACGAGCGATGAAAGCGCCAGCCACACTTTGGCGGCATACGTAAGCCGGAATCGGCACAGGATGAAGTAGCCCGCCACCGTAATCGGGAAGAAGGCGAAAATGAATACATAGGAATTGAACAGCATCGGATGCGGTCACGTCCCCACGATTTTAATAAGACAAGTATATTGCAACCGGACAGGAACGGCAAACGGATGAACGGCTTGTCCAAATCTTAAAAAATTTTAACTGCAAGGGAAGCTGCGTGCATCGCGGAGAATACGCGCACGAAAAAAGCGGCGCAGTTCCGGTTGTCCGGAATCCGCGCCGCTCGGCGTTTCTGAATGGTGCTGAAGAAGGGACTCGAACCCCCGACCCGCGCATTACGAATGCGCTGCTCTACCAGCTGAGCTACTTCAGCGTGTACCGCCTTTGCTTCAGGCGACTCTTATAGAATATCAGGGTTCGACCCGCGTGTCAACTCTCCGGCGAAAATTTTTTTGCATCCGGGCGGACGGCCGGAAAACCCGAGGCTGCGGCTGCGCAAGCAAGTGCGAGTGTTGACGATTCACCGTATATTGCCGTATATTGTCCGGCCTGCGGGGATAGGATGTCAATAAGGCAAGCGGCGAAGGAGTGGTCTGGCAGTGAAGCGGGATGACCCGGACGGAAATGTGCTGACGGGACTGGCGATCGGCGCGCTGTTGTCCGTGCCGGTCTGGATGGCGGTGTGGCTGCTGGTCAGATATTGGCTCGGTTGAACGGCAAAACCCGGCGTTGGCCGGGTTTTTTTATCGGGGCGACTGTTCTTGAATAATGCGGAAAACCGGTGAGGCTCCGGGTTCCGGATGCGGATTGCGGGCGTATAATGCATCAAACCATGCGAATACGCCAACTGCAAGGGGGAGGCCGCACCATGCCGATCATTCCGAATTTCCCGCTCCAGCTGCTCGCGGAGCATCGGGCGTGGCATCATGCGCGGATGTCCGTCGATCCGGCGAATCCGCCGCCGGGGTTCGGAGCCGATTTCCTTGAATTTCATCGTCAGTTCATCCGGCGCGCGCTGGACTGGTACCGGCGGCAGGGGCTGGACGAGCGGCTCGTGCAGCCGTGGAGCGTTCCGCCCGAGCCGATTCGCGCATCGGCTTGTTATGACCGTGCGGCGGAGGCGCGCATCCTCCGGATGCCCTGGTCGTTCGCGACGGCCGACGAACTCGGCCTGTTCATCGAGACGCTGCACAATTGCATCCATCAACAGTCGGCGCTGCTCTACGGGGAGCCCGATCTGAACGATCTCGACGTCGCGCCGCGGAGCACGGTGTTCTACCAGATCCACGGCATGATCGACAACTGGTACCGGGCCTGGGAGGCCGCGCACGGGATCAGGAACGATCCGGTGCGGATAAACGCTGCAGGCGGCGGAACACGTCGAGATAGTAAGACGGTTCGCGGGGGACGAAAAGGTCCGGCGTCACGCGTTCGACGGCCGGGCGCAGCTCCCGGCCGCCTGCGCCGGGCACGCAGCCTTCGGCTGTCAGTTCGGGGAGCCTCCCTTCGAACAGCGCGATCAGACTGTCGGCGTCCGCTTCATAGATGCCGGCCGTCTCTTCGATCTGCAGACGAAACGAATCGAGGGGCGCGTCGGACAGCGCGCCGTAGACGCGGCTGATCTCGCGGTCGATGAACGGGACGCCGCGGGCTATGCCTTCGCGCACCGACCGGTGCTCGAACAGGAACGTCAGCTTCTCGAACGGGATGTCAAGGCCGATCTCCTCGCGAATTTCGCGCGCGGCGTCGCGATGCGTTTCTCCGGCGGCCAGATGGCCGGCGACGGTGATGTCGAAGCAATCCGGGAAGGTGTCCTTCCCGGACGCTCGCCGCTGGAAGCGGACCATCAGCCCGCCGTCCGCGGGCCTGGCCAGCCAGCAGTGAAACGAGCGGTGCCAATGGCCCCGCGCATGCACTTCGCTGCGCGCGGCGGTGCCGATCGGACGCATCGCTTCGTCGAAAATGTCAAACCATTCTTCGTCGCTCAAGGTTGCGGCCCCCGATCATGATCGTTTGTGTTTCGCTCAAGTCCACTTGGCCGCCCACAGTTTCATCTGCTTGATGATCGGATGCAAGTCTTCGCCCTTGGGCGTCAGCTTGTACTCGACCGTGACGGGCACCGTCGGATAGACATGGCGCTCAAGGACGCCCTTCGCCTCGAGATGGCGGAGGGTGCTGGTCAGCGCGCGCGGGCTGACGTGGGGGATGGCGCGCTGCAGCTCGCCGAACCGCTTCTTCCCGCCGAACAGTTCGCGCAGGACGAGGAAGGCCCATTTGCCGCCGAGCACTTCCAATGTTTTCTCGATGTTGCATTCGATGTGGACGGGATTTTTCGGTACATAATTCCGGCTGCTCTGCATGACGTAGGCTCACCTCACCCGGGATATGATTGGACGCTATAACGAGTATAGTAGATATCGTGCGTATAATATAATGAAAAACATTTCACTTCTTACCATGATATATGAACTGTTCTAGAATGGGAAGGGGACGGCGGTGCTGGTGCCGCCGCCCGAGACGGAATACCAGGAGGAGATGCGGCATGAAATACCGGAGACTGGGACGGACGGGCCTCAAGGTAAGCGAAATCAGTCTGGGCAGCTGGCTGACCTACGGCGGATACGTCGAACGGGAAAACGCGGTCCAATCGATACGGAAGGCATACGATCTCGGCATCAATTTCTTCGACACCGCGAACGTGTATGAGCGGGGCGCGGCGGAGGAATTGATGGGCGCGGTGCTGCGCGAGTATCCACGCGAGTCGTACGTGCTGGCGACGAAGGTGTTCTGGCCGATGGGCGACGGGCCGAACGACCGCGGGCTGTCGCGGAAGCACATCATGGAGCAGGCGCACGCGAGCCTGAAGCGGCTCGGGCATGATTATGTCGATATTTACTATTGCCATCGCCATGATCCCGAGACGCCGCTCGACGAGACGCTGCGCGCGATGGACGACCTCGTGCGCCAGGGCAAGGTGCTCTATGTCGGCGTCAGCGAGTGGACGGCGGCGCAAATGGCGGAAGCGCTGGCCATCGCCGACAAGTATCTGCTCGACCGGATCGTCGTCAACCAGCCGGTGTACAACATGTTCAACCGTTACATCGAGCCGGAGATCATTCCGCTCGGCGAACGCTGCGGCATCGGACAAGTCGTGTTCTCGCCGCTGGCGCAGGGGCTGCTGACGGGCAAATATACGTCGGTGGACAGCATCCCGGCGGACAGCCGCGCGGCACGGCTGGACTGGGTGAAGAAAGGGATCACCGAGGAGAAGATCGCGAAGGTCCGCAAGCTGTCGGAAGTGGCGGCCGAGCTCGGCATCACGGTCGGCCAGCTCGCGCTGGCGTGGATTCTCCGCCAGCCGAACGTGGCGAGCGCCCTGGTCGGCGCAAGCCGTCCGGAGCAGGTCGAGGAGAACGCGAAGGCATCCGGCATCGAGCTTTCCGCCGACGTGCTGGAGCGGATCGAGGAGATTTTGAAGTAAGAATTGCAGGATAAAGAGAAGGCCGATGCGTACGCGGGGCAGTCCGCGGGGGGCGCATCGGCCTTCGTTGTGCAAGGGAGCGGATCAGGTGCAGATTTGCGCTATATGGCGGCTTTTCCCTCTGATCCGGGGTGATGAGGTGCATTTTTGCACTACGCGCCATATTGGGGGATGCGAGGGCCGGACGAAGCGGTGCATCCGGTCCGAGACGCCTCCCGCCGACCTTCTTCGATGATCCGCTTCGCCCGCTCGATCTCCCGCTGCGTCGGCTCCTGCACGCCTTCGAGCGTGTACGGGATGCCGAGCTGCTGCCATTTGTACACGCCCATCCGGTGGTAAGGCAGCAGTTCGAGCTTGTCGACGCCGCGCAGCGTGCCGATGAAGCGGCCGAGCGCCAGCAGGTCCTCACGGCGGTCGGTGACGCCGGGAATAAGCACGTGGCGGATCCACATCCGCCGGCCGGTGTCGGACAGGTGGCGGGCGAACCGGAGAATGCGTTCGTTCGGCTGCGTCGTCAGGTCTTCGTGCCGCGCGGCATCCATCATTTTCAGGTCGAGCAGCACGAGGTCGACCGAGTCCAGCAGGCCGCAGGCTTCGGCGTGCGCCGGCTCGCAGAAACCGGAGCTGTCGATGGCGGTGTGCAGGCCGTACCTGTGCTTCGCTTCGCGCAGCAGCGCGGCGACGAACGGCGCCTGCAGCGTCGGCTCGCCGCCCGATATCGTGATGCCGCCGCCCGACTGCCGGTAGTAGTCCAGGTAGGGCTCGATCTCGGCGAGCACGGCTTCGACATCCATCTCACGGCCGGCGGACGTGTCCCAGGTGTCGGGGTTGTGGCAGTACCGGCAGCGCAGCGCGCAGCCTTGAAGGAAGAGGACGAACCGGATGCCCGGTCCGTCCATCGTGCCGAAGGTTTCGATCGAATGAACGCGTCCGGTTGCCGCGGTGTCGAGCCGGTCCTGGTGCTGCATGTTGATTCCCTCCATTCGATCGTGTGGCCTTCGTCCGCCGGGGCCCTTTCCGTTACATCGATTCGTGGAACGTCCGGCTGATCACCTCGAGCTGCTGTTCGCGCGTCAGCTTGATGAAGTTGACGGCGTAGCCCGAGACGCGCACGGTAAGCTGCGGATATTTTTCGGGATGCTCCATCGCGTCGAGCAGCGTCGACCGGTCGAACACGTTCACGTTAAGGTGATGGCCGCCTTGCGTCATGTAGCCGTCCAGCAGCGAGGCCAGGTTGGCGATCCGGCTGTCCAGGTCGCGGCCGAGCGCCTTCCCGACGATCGAGAACGTGTTCGAGATGCCGTCCAGCGATTCGGTGTAAGGCAGCTTCGCCACGCTCGCGAGCGACGCCAGCGCGCCTTTCCGGTCGCGGCCGTGCATCGGGTTCGCGCCCGGCGCGAACGGTTCGCCCGCCCGGCGTCCGTCGGGCGTCGAGCCGGTCTTCTTGCCGTAGACGACGTTCGACGTGATCGTCAGCACCGACTGCGTCGGAATCGCGCCGCGGTAGGCTTTGTGCTTGCGCAGCTTCGCCATGAACGACGTGACGATCTCCACCGCCAGGTCGTCGACCCGCGGGTCGTTGTTGCCGTATTGCGGGTAGTCGCCTTCGATGCGGAAGTCGACCGCGATGCCCTGATCGTTGCGGATCGGGTGCACCTTCGCGTATTTGATCGCGCTCAGGCTGTCGGCGACGACCGACAATCCCGCGATGCCGCAAGCCATCGTGCGGATGATGTCGCGGTCGTGCAGCGCGAATTCGAGGCGCTCGTAGCAATATTTGTCGTGCATGTAGTGGATGACGTTCAGCGTGTTCATGTAGAGCTCGGCAAGCCATTCGAGCACGCGGTCGTAGCGCTCGCGGACTTCGTCATAGTCCAGCGTGTCCGCCGTGATCGGCGCTTCCTTCGGGCCGACCTGGATGCCGAGCTTCTCGTCGACGCCGCCGTTGATCGCGTAGAGCAGCGCCTTCGCCAGGTTCGCCCGGGCGCCGAAGAACTGCATCTGCTTGCCGATCCGCATGGCCGACACGCAGCAGGCGATGCCGTAGTCGTCGCCGTAGATCGGGCGCATCAGATCGTCGTTCTGGTACTGCACCGAGCTCGTCTCGATCGACACCTTCGCGCAGTAGTTCTTGAACGCCTGCGGCAGCCGCGTCGACCAGAGCACGGTCAGGTTCGGTTCGGGCGCGGGGCCGAGGTTGTACAGTGTGTGCAGAATCCGGAAGCTGTTCTTCGTCACAAGCGTGCGGCCGTCTTCGGCCATGCCGCCGATCGACTCGGTCACCCAGGTCGGGTCGCCGCTGAACAGCTCGTTGTACTCCGGCGTGCGCAGGAACTTCACGATTCTAAGCTTCATGACGAAATGGTCCATCAGCTCCTGCGCCTCGGTCTCGGTCAGCGTCCCTTCGGCGAAATCGCGCTCGAAGTAGATATCGAGGAACGTCGAGACGCGGCCGAGGCTCATGGCGGCGCCGTTCTGCTCCTTGATCGCGCCGAGATAGGCGAAGTACAGCCATTGCACCGCTTCGCGGGCGTTCGCTGCGGGCCGCGAAATGTCGAAGCCGTACGACAGCGCCATCCGCTTCAGTTCTTCGAGCGCGCGGATCTGTTCGGCGTGCTCCTCGCGGGCGCGGATGACCTCCTCCGTCATCGGCCCCTTCTCCATGGTTGCGAGGTCGGCTTTCTTCGCCTCGATCAGCCGGTCGACGCCGTACAGCGGCACGCGCCGGTAGTCGCCGATGATGCGGCCGCGGCCGTAGGCGTCCGGCAGGCCGGTGATGATGCCCGCTTTGCGCGCCGCGCGCATCTCCGGCGTGTAGACGTCGAATACGCCCTGGTTGTGCGTCTTGCGGATTTCCGTGAACAGCCGGACGATCTCCTGCGGCAGTTCATAGCCGTAGGCCTTGCATGCATCCTGCACCATGCGGATGCCGCCGAACGGCATGATCGCCCGCCGGAACGGAGCGTCCGTCTGCACGCCGACGATTTTCTCGAGCTTGCGGTCGAGGTAGCCCGGTCCGTGCGAGGTGATGGCGGACGGGGTGTTCACATCGACGTCCCAGACGCCGCCGCGTTCCCGCTCTTCCCGGGAGAGCCGGCTGACGATCTCCCACAGCCGGGTCGTCGCTTCGGTCGGCCCCGCGAGGAACCGCTCGTCTCCCTCATAGGGGGTCACGTTGCGCAGAATGAAGTCGCGCACGTCGATTTCTTCCATCCACCGGCCGGATTGAAAACCGCGCCAGCAGTCCGGTACGCCTTCGGTTCGGGGTTGTTTCACAGCAGTGGTCATGACACCTGCTCCCTCCCTCTAACGCTTCGTGCAGGGGCCGCGGACAGCGGCACGCTGCCTTCATCTGAAATGGTACCAGCCTTTGGACGGGAAGTATGTGAAATTAATCACAAACATCGATGTTTTATATCCTTGTTTTTTACGCTTTTGTCCGGTGCGGTCTTGCCGGCGCACGGCCTCAGATGCTGCAAATCTCCTTCGGGCAAGCCGGACATTCGGGACAGCCGGCCATCTGCCGCAGCTTGTCGAGCTGCAGCACGCGCAGCCTGCCGCCGGGCGCCATGTCGATGACGCCTTCGTTCTTCAGCGTGTTCAGCATCCGGTTAATGCTCTCGCGCGTCGTCCCGACCAGTTCGGCCAGCTCCGTGTTTGTCAGCTTCAGCCGGATGAGGATGCCGTCCGGCTGCGCGACGCCGAAGCTGTTCGTCAGGCGGATCAGCGTCGAGGCGAGGGCTCCCGGCTTGCCGAGCATGATGAGATCGCACAGCTTCGATTCGCTCCTGCGGCGCAGCATGCTCATCCACATCGCGAACCGGAACGCCAGCTCGCCGTCTTTGCCGAGCAGCAGTTCCAGGTCCGGCAGCGGAATGATGCCGGCTTCGACATCGTCCATCGCCTGGCCGCTGTTGCGGTGATTCGGATCCCAGGCATCGAAATCGACGAGGAAATCGCCCGGCTTCAGAATCGACAGCAGCAGGTCGCGGCCGTCGTCGGTCGTGCGGCGCAGCTTGACGTGGCCTTTGCGGATGTAATAGACGGCTTCGGCGGGTTCTCCTTCCCAGAACAGGTAGGCGCCCGCTTCGTAGCGCCGGATGTGCATGATCGATTCCAGTGCCTTGAATTGGCGTTCCGTAAACGGGCTGTTTCCTTGCTCCCGCCGGCAGACGGCGTGCTGTCCGAATGCGGCGGATGCGGTCATCTGTTTTGTCGTCATGACGGTTCGCCTCCTCGTGCATCCTGCTTATCCCAAGCATACAAGGTTTTCGGGGTCGGCGTAATCGGGGAATCGACGGAGTTTTCGGCGGGGACCAACCGGATTTGGATGATGATGAAAATCACAGACTCGGGCCGCAAAATCGCGTATGCTGGCTGTATCGGCGCAGTCCGGGGAGAGCGCCCCGAGAGTGGCATCAGGGAATTCCCCGAGTGCGATTTGGATTTGCGGATTTTCAGTGAACGACAGCATAGAGATCACAACCGGGATCGGACCGGCATGCGGCAGGAAGGTGGGAGGAAAATGGAGAGCGCCAAGGAAGCGATTTTGCGCGAAGTGAAAAAGCTGCGCCGCGAGACCGAGAGTGATTTCGCCGGACTCGGGCTGCTGGATCCGGCCAGCCGGCGCGTGACATGGCGGGTCGTGGTCGGCAGCGTCAGCAGCCGGACGCCGAACATGACGCAGCGGCCGAGCGTCGGGCTGCTCGGCCTGGCGATCCGCTCCGGCACGCCGGTCTGCTTCGATCCGAGCAGTCCCGGCGCGGAGCGGGCGCGGATCGACGACCCGATCCTGCTCGCCGAAGGTCTGGCCGCCGCCGTATTTCTGCCCGTCAGGGCCGGATGCGATATATCCGGCGTCATGCTGCTCGGCAGGCGGCTGACGAAGGATTACACCGATGCGGAAATCGGCCGGGCGGTGCGCGGCATCAAGGCGCTCGGCGCGCGGGAGGAATGGTGGCGGGAGCTGTCGATGGAGGCGGCAAGCTGGCCGAAAAGGTAGCGGTCGTTGCGGTATTTTTGTCCTTTCTGCTACAATTCGGGTAACATGCCGTGGAAGACGGAGGAATCGTAAGATGGTGAAGCTGCTCCTGTGCGACGATCATGTGGTGGTCCGCTCGGGACTGCGCATGCTGCTCGACGGCAGGCACGGCATCGAAGTGGTTGGCGAGGCGTCGGAAGGCGGCGAAGCGATCCGGATGGCGCTGGAGCTGAAGCCCGATGTTGTCTTGATGGACGTCAGCATGCCGCACGGCATGGACGGCCTGGCCGCGACCGCGGAGCTCAAGCAGCGGCTGCCGGAGACGAACATTCTCATTCTGACGATGCACGACGACGACGAGTATTTGTTCCGGGCCATCCAGATCGGCGCGTCGGGCTACATTCTGAAAAACGCTCCGCACGAGGAGCTGGTGTCCGCCATCCGGTCGGTGGCGGCCGGGGACGCCTACCTGTACCCGACGGCGACGAAGCGGCTCATGAGCGAATATTTGAACCGGCTGAAGTCGGGCGCCGAGCCGCCGGACGCCTACGACACGCTGTCGGAGCGGGAGAAGGAGATTCTCGGCTGGATCGCGCGGGGGTACTCGAACAAGGAAATCGCCGACAATCTGGTCATCAGTGTCAAGACGGTCGAGACGCACAAGGCGAACCTGATGGAGAAGCTTGGGCTCAAGACGCGGCCCGAGCTGATCAAATTCGCGGTCAAGAAAGGATTGTTGAACTTTGAATAATGCCGTCGGCGCGAAGCTGGGCAAGCAGGAAGCGGAGGCTGCCGCGCGCCTGCTGCACGAGATCGAGACGCACATCGCGGACGAGGAAGTGCGCAGGCAGCTCAAGACGGCGCTCAAGCAGCTCGCGGACGTGAAATTCGCCCTCGACGAATCGTCGATCGTGGCGATTACGGACGCGAAGGGCATCATCCAGTACGTGAACGACAAGTTCGTCGAGATTTCCAAATACAGCCGCGAGGAGCTGATCGGGCAGGATCACCGGATCGTCAATTCCGGCTATCATGACAAGGCGTTCATGCGCGACCTGTGGCGGACGATCTCGCGGGGGGAAGTCTGGCGCGGCGACATCCGCAACCGGGCGAAGGACGGCACCTACTACTGGGTGAACACGACGATCGTGCCGTTCCTGGACGAAAACGGGCGCCCGTATCAGTATCTGTCCATCCGCAACGAAGTGACGAAGCTGAAGCAGGTGGAGCAGGAGCTGAAGACGATGATGACCCGCGTCATCGAAGTGCAGGAGGAAGAACGTAAACGGATCTCGCGCGAACTGCACGACGGGGTCGGCCAAAGTCTGTTCTCGCTGCTCATCCGCATCGACCGGCTGCTGGACGACCACCCGGAGATGGCCGAGCTGCGCAGTCTGCGCCGGGACGTGGCGGACGTGATGGAAGACATCCGCAGCATGTCCCGGGAGCTTCGGCCGTCGGTGCTGGACGATCTCGGTGTCGGCCCGGCCGTCCGCACCTATATCGAGAACTATTCGGCACATTACGGTATCGACGTGCGGCTCGCGATCGAACTGCGCGGCAGGCCGGCCATCGCGGCGGAGACGACGATCTACCGCGTCGTGCAAGAAGCGCTGACGAACATTGCAAAATACGCCGACGTCGACGAGTGCGAAGTGACGATCAAGGAAACGGACGATGCGGTCGAGACGATCGTGCGGGATGAAGGCGCGGGCTTCGATCCGTCCGTCAGCCGGACCGGCGTCGGCCTGTTCTCGATGGAAGAGCGGGCGCGCGCCGTCGGCGGATCGCTTGTCATCCGGTCCGCGCCGGACAAGGGGACCGAGGTGCGGCTCATCGTACCGAAGGAACCGGCCGCCCCGCGGTGACGCACGGCAAAGAAACGGCCTTCCCGGCTCACCTGGAGTCGGGAAGGCCGTATTCATCGAGCCGCCGTCAGACCGTGCGGACGCGGGCGTCCGGAGCAGCGGCGGGAGCGCCGGTCTGGCCGGCGAAGGCGCGCAGCATCCAGGCGTGCTTGTCCAGGCTTGTCCGGATGCCGGTGAGCAGATCGGCGGTCGATGCGTCGCCTTCCTGCTCCGCCGCGCGGATCCCATCGGCCAGCTCGGCGGAGATCATCCGGAAGTCCTCCGCGATCGTCAGCACCATCGCGTTCGCATCCTCGGTGCCGGATGCTTCCCGAATGGCGGCCAGCTTCAGGTATTCCGCCATGCGGGAGACCGGCCGGCCTCCCAGCGCCAGCAGCCGTTCGGCCAGTTCGTCGACGTATCCGGCCGCTTCATTGTACAGTTCTTCGAACTTTGCGTGCAGCGTGTAGAATGAAGCGCCTTTCACATACCAATGATAATGGTGAAGCTTGACGTAGAGCACGCTGAAATTGGCGATCTGACGGTTAAGGATTTCATGAATGGACGCCATGTCGAATATCCTCCTTCACTGTTCTTGAATCGAGCGCGTTCCGCGGCGGGCATCGTTTGCTTCGTTCCCGCGTTAGGTTGCGCCAATTCCGCGGGATTATGCCGTTTGCAGGGGCGGACAACAAAGTTTGTATCAATTTTTAATTTAGAATTATTATAAATAATAACGGAGTGTTTGTCAAACCCTGTCGGCTGCCGGATCGAAAAAGCCAGAAAACGAAAGATATCGGGAGCATTCGCGGGCAGGGGCGTGGGCGTCGCTGATTATTGACCGTGACGGCGGATTTTCGTTACAATAGTGAAACACAAACGCTTGCAGTGCCGGGTTTTGTCCGTATCGTGCGCTTTTCGCTGCGGTTTGCCGCCATCATTTTCATGAAGGAGGAGATCGGGGATGTATGTCATGAAGGATTCGGAATACATGTTCGTCTTCACGGGTCCGGACGGATCGGGACGGAAGACCGTCGCCGACGCGGTTGCGCAGACGCTGGGCATCCGCAAGGTGCCCGGATACGCCACCCGCAAGCCGCGCCCGGGCGAAGTTGACGGCGTCGACTACCACTTCATCTCGCGGACGCTGTACGACCAGCTCGAAGAAGACGGCGAATTCCTCGAGAGCATCGAGCTCAGGGGCAACAAGTACGGGATTCGCGACAAGGATGTCGCCCGGGCGTTCGAGAAGAGCGGATCGGTCTATCTCATTCTGAATCGTGAAGGCGCGGACATTCTCAAGGAGAAGTACGGCGATCACTGCATCCGGCTGTTCATCTACGCCGACCGCCGCACGGTGGAGGAACGGCAGCGCGCGCTCGGATTGCCGGACGACGTCATCCAGGAGCATCTGAGCCGCTACGAATACGACATGGAATATCAATCGCAATGCGAGCATGCCTTCGAAAATTACGATCTCGCACATACGGTGTTCGATATTACCAATACGCTCGAGAAGTATTTGAACCGGGGACTGGTGGACAAAGACTGACCGTTCCCGATTCACAAGCGAAGACCGCCGTCCGCTGTGCCAGCGGTTCGGCGGTCTTGTTTCAGAATCCCTGCTGCTGAGGGAAATAGCTGCCCGCGCCCGCGGCCGTATAGGACAAGCCGGCCGCCGGGACGGCGTTCGTCACGGCATATTCCAGCTGGCGGCAGAGGCTCGAAGCCTGCTGCAGCTGTTCCAGGGCCGTCTGATGGCCTTGCAGCGCGGTCTGGATAATCTGAACCGCCTGACGCTCCCGCTGCGCAAGCTGTTCAAGCATGGCGACGTTCTGCTGCTCCTGCTGAAGCATCTGCTGGTACTTCTGCGTCGATTGCTGCGTCTGCTGGATCAGCTGCGAGAGCAGCTGCTCGCAATGCCGGATCTGCAGGGCAGCGTTCGGGACATCATTTTGATACATCGCGATACCTCCTGGTCAACGGAATCGGAGCCGGGCGCAGGATGTCCGTGCACGCTGCTCCGCGATTAGGATGGCGGACCGGGGGCAATTTATACACCATGGGCATGATGAACAGGGAGGCGCAGAAAGTGGCGGAATGGCGGTTCGTTTTTCGCATTGATTATCTGAACGTGGCCGGGGAAGAACGCAATCTGAAAGGAACGCTGTACACGGACGGCAAGCCGCCGACGCCGGAAGATATCCTGGGGTTCCTCCGGCAGAGCGGATTCGACGTGAAGGTCCGCGACCGCGAGCATCTCGTGTTCTACCGGGAAGGGGAAAACCCGCTTGAGATCCGGATCGTGAAGATCGGCAATGAAGAGCGGGAGCACGACGACGCCGCGCTGAAGGCCATTCTCGAGCAGTTCCGCAAGCGAGATCCCGCCATCGGCGGGTGACGCGCGGCCGCGGCGCCGCATGCCGGCCCGGCTTCAGCCCGCGATGATCTTGATCATGTACGTGCGGGTCCGGGGGCCGTCGAATTCGCAGAAATAGATGCCCTGCCACCGGCCGAGCAGCAGCCTCCCGCCGGAAATGATCACGGTCTGCGAAGCGCCGGCGGTGATCGTCTTCAGATGGGAGGCGGTGTTGCCCTCCATGTGCCGGTAGCCCGGATGCTGCCAGGGATACACTTCGTCCAGGCGGAGCAGCACGTCGTGCCGGACGTCGGGATCGGCGTTCTCCTGAATGGTGATGCCGGCCGTCGTATGGGGCGAGTAGATGACGGCGATGCCGTCCGTGACGCCGGAACGCTTGACCGCGGCCTGGACCTGACGGGTGATGTCGATCATTTCGTCGCGTCTCGACGTGTGGAGCGTTTCGGTCGTGAGCATCGGGCTTCGTCTCCTTCTGCAATGTCGGGTCAGCCTCATTGTGCACGGGCGGGCGGCCGGTTGTCAATGCGGGACAAGCCGCGGGAGCTTTTCATCCCGTACCTATACATAAGGAAAGGGGAGGTCGCCGTTGACCAGAACCCGCATCCGCAAGGCGGTCCTTCCGGCGGGAGGACTCGGCACGCGGTTCCTGCCGGCAACGAAGGCGCAGCCGAAGGAAATGCTGCCGCTGATCGACAAGCCGGCGATCCAATATATTGTCGAAGAAGCAGTGAAGTCCGGCATCGAGAGCATCATGATCGTCACGGGCCGGAACAAGCGGGCGATCGAGGACCATTTCGACAAATCGGTCGAGCTGGAGATGGCGCTGGAGGCGAAGGGCGACGGGGAAATGCTGGACATCGTCCGCGGCATTTCGAATCTGGCGGAGATCTATTACATCCGGCAGAAGGAGCCGCTCGGGCTCGGGCACGCCGTCCTCAGTGCGCGGCATTTCGTCGAGAACGAGCCGTTCGCGGTGCTGCTCGGCGACGATATTCTCGTCTCGGATCCGCCGTGCCTCCGGTCGATGATCGACGTGTACGAGCAGACCGGCTCGTCCGTCGTCGCCGTCATGCAGGTGCCGTGGGAGGAGACGGAGAAATACGGCATCGCCGATTTCGATGCCGAATCCGGCGACCATCGCATCCGCAGTCTGGTCGAGAAACCGCCGCGCGGCGAGGCGCCTTCCAACTGGGCGGTCGTCGGGAGATATATTTTTACGCCGGACATCTTCCGCTATCTGGAGAAGGCGGCGCCCGGCCGCGGGGGCGAGATCCAGCTGACGGACAGCATGCAGCAGTTGAACGCGGAGTCGCCGATGACCGCCTATCCGTTCCGCGGCCGGCGGTACGACATCGGCGACAAATTCGGCTTCGTGCAGGCGACCGTCGATCTGGCGCTCGACCGGCCGGATCTGGCGGAGCGGGTCAGGGCGTATTTGCGGCAGCGGCTCGGCGCGGACGAATCTATGTAAGCGGCCGGCGGGGCGATTGCCCGGCATGCGGCCGATTGAGCCGCCGGCAACCGCCCGCCGCGAGGCGTCAGAAGAACCGGCTCAATTCCAGCGAGATGAAGCTGCCCGGCTGAACCGGTGTGTTCAGGAGACCGGGCGGGATAACACGGCCGTTCAGCCGGACGGTCGTCCGGATGTTGCTGCCGGGTCCGGTAAAGACGCCGCCGACCGACACGATCTGGCCGCCCAGGCCGAACTGCACCGCTCCCGTCGAGGCGAGCGCCTGGCGCACCGTCAGCCCGAAGCGGTGCGGGATGTTGTAGGACCGCGTCAGCCACGGGAATTGCCGGCCGCCGTTGATGAATACGGTGACGAACCGCGCCGGGCCGGGGAACGGCGGGAACGGTCCGGGACCGGGAAACGGCGGGAACGGGCCTGGTCCGGGGGATGGCGGAAACGGACCCGGGCCGGGGAACGGCGGAAACGGACCGGGACCGAAACCGGGACCGAAGCCGGGGCCGGGACCGAAGCCGGGACCAAATCCGGGACCGAAGCCGGGGCCGGGACCGAAGCCGGGACCAAATCCGGGGCCGATTTGCTGTCCGGGCGCCTGCCCGGGCCCTTGCTGCCCCGGAGCCGGAGGAGCCGGGAAAGCGCGCAGCGAACCGCAGCCGCATCCGGCGCTTACGTGTGGGTTTGCATGCTGAACTCCCATTTGTCGATTGCTCCTTCGTGTAAGATTGGGCTTTCGGGATATCGTATGCGGCACATGCCCATCCGGTGTATGCCGATACACGCGTCCGCGGGCAGGCGCCTGCGCGGCTCTTGCGCGTCCGGGCGGATGGCGTACAATGGAAGAAGCTGAAGTTCGACAGGCGGCAGACGGAATGCCGCCCTTGTCGTTACAGGGGGAACGAATGTGAGCGGCACATTGGATCTGCTTCTGAAGGAGCGCATTGTGGCGATCGTCCGCGGACTGGAAGGCGAGTCGGCCGATCGGGCGGCCGAAGCGCTGGTAAACGGCGGCATCCGGCTGGTGGAAGTGACGATGAACACGCCGGGCGCGCTGAAGACGATCGCCGGATGGCGGGAGAAGTTTGACGGGCGGGCGGCGATCGGAGCGGGCACCGTGCTCGACCTGCAAATGGCGAAGGAAGCGGCGGCGGCAGGCGCCATGTATCTGATCTCGCCAAATTTGGACGAAGAGGTGATCGCCTTCGGCGCGGAGCGGGGGCTGTCCGTCTGGCCGGGAGTCATGACGCCGACCGAGATCGTGCGCGCGTGGAAGGCGGGCGCCGAGGCGGTGAAGGTGTTCCCGATGGCGTCGCTCGGCGTGGAATATTTGAAGGAAATCCGCGCGCCGCTGGACCATATCCCGATGATCGCGACGGGCGGCGTCGACCTGACGACGATCCGGTCGTATTTCGAGGCCGGGGCCACCGCGGTCGGGATCGGGAGCAAGCTGCTGAACCGGGAATGGATCAAGGCGGGCGATTTCGAACGGCTCACGGACAATGCCCGCCGTTATGTCGAGATTGTCCGGTCGCTGAACTAAACCGGACGCAGGCGAAGGGGGAGACGGACATGGTCGGCTGGGTCATCGGGGCGGCTGCCGCCATCGCGGCGGCGGGAGGCGGCGCATGGATGCTCGGCGCGAAGACGCAGCAGCCGAAGCGGCGGCCGATCGGGGAGCTGCCGCGGGCGCCGTATGAGACGGTCCGGTTCGAGAGCGAAGGCGTGCCGATGGTCGGCTGGCTGATCCGGCCGGATGCGGCCGGCACGGATTCCGGCGGGCCGCTGCCGCTCGTCGTCATCGCGCACGGCTGGGGCTCGAACCGGTCGCGCGTGCTGCGCTACGCGCATCCGCTCGTCGAAGCCGGATACGCCGTCTTCGTGTACGACGCGCGCAGCCACGGCGAGAGCGGCTCGGTCAAGGCGCCGACCGGGCTCATGTTCATGGCCGACATCGAGGCGGCGGTCGCGACGGCGGCGCGGCTGCCCGGCGTCGACGCCTCGCGCATCGCGGTGCTCGGCCATTCGATGGGCGGGCTCGGCGCCCTGCTCGCCTATGCCGGCGGGCTGCCGGTGCGCGCCGTCATTACGGACAACGCGCCGCTCACGATCGAGACGATTCTCCGGTCCGAGCTCAGGCGCAGAAATCTGCCGGTGTTTCCGCTGGCCCGGATCATCCTGCGCGTCTGGCTGCTCCGGGCGGGCGTCCCGTACAGGGAAGTGCGGCGCATCGACATGCCGGCCTGGGTTGCGGCCAACGCCGAAGCGGTCCGCGGCGGAGGCGGAAAGCCGGTGCTCATGATCCATTCCACCGGCGACCCGGTCATTCCGGCGGAAGAGCTGCGCAGCGTCACCGCCAGGGCGCCGGTCGAGCACCGGTTCGTCGACGCGCAGGGACACAGTTGCTCGGAGCAGGACCCCGCGTTCTGGCAGGCCGTGCTGCCTTTCCTGCAGCGGCATCTGGCCGGAGGAGGTCCGCGGCGCTGAAACGGATCGACGGCTGACGGACAAAAAAAGGTCCCGCGGACGATCCGGTTCCATCGCCGCGGGATTCAAGGAAAGGGTATATGAAAATGGGGGGTTATGTTCACATCATACCCGCCCAACATGAACGGAATCTGAAAGGAATATTACAATTTCATTACAAGTTTGGCTTGGCCGGGATGGCGGAAGTTTCTTCGCACGGGTCTTCACGGCAAGGAACGGCGACTTCTACCATACTTCCGTCAAGGGGGAAACGTTCGCGCCGCCGGAATACTGCCTGCCACCTGCCCTGTCAACCCGAGAACGGGCTGCACGCTGTTTGCAAGCCCTTGAATATCGATCGCCATCGGATGCGCTGATCCTGAAGGACGGCGCATCCTTTTGGTTTGCGCGGTCTGCCCGGGCGGCATTGGCGGATTCGCACTGCGGCTGGTATTTCGTTTTCGTGCGGATGTTGTTGTTTATTGATGAATACACGCGTTTGCCGATATACTGGAAAAAGAAATTGCCACGGCGGAAGGGTTACTATTTCAAGGCAGGTGGAAGTTCGCATGTTCGCGGCACAGCGGAGAGAATGGCTGCTGAAGCAGCTGGCGCAAAACCGGCAGATTATCGTGAAGGAAGCGGCGAAGGAGCTGAACGTCTCGGAGGGAACGATTCGCACCGATCTCAGGCTGCTGGAGGAAGAAGGGCTGCTCGAACGCACGCACGGCGGCGCGGTGCCGGTCAGGGCGGGCCATCAGCCGCCGGCGCACGCCATGCCGTCGCGCGGTGAACTGAACCGGCAGGAGAAGCGGGCGATCGGCCGGCGGGCGGCGGAAATGGTGCGGAGCGGCCAGTGCATTCTGCTGGACGCCAGCTCGACGGTGTTTGAGCTCGCGCGGTGTCTGTCGGAGTACGACTACCTGACGGTCGTGACGAACGGGCTGGCTGCGGCCGAGGAGGTCGGGCGCAATCCGCGCAACAACGTCATTCTGATCGGCGGCATTCTGCGGCCCGGTTCGCGCACGGTGGAGGGCACGCTCGGGCGCGGGCTGCTGCAGGAAGTCCACGCCGACCTGTTCTTCACGTCGTCCGAAGGGTTCACGGTCGAGACCGGCATGACCGATTTCAGCCCGAACGAAGCGGAGCTGAAGAAGCTGATGGCGGCCAACGCGTCGCAGGTCGTCGCGCTTCTCGACCATACGAAGCTGGGCCGGCGGTCGATCGTTACGTCCATCCAGGCGAAGGACATCCGGACGCTGATCACCGACGCGGGGGCGGATCCGGCGTGGCTGAAGACGCTCGGGAAGATCCGGGTGATCGTCGCGGATGTGCCGGCCGGCGAAAAATGACAGCTCGGCGCAGCGAAATGCGGGCAAAACGCAAACAAACAACGGAAAACGACAATGCGAACGTAAACGCAGCCGCCCGCATTCAATCGTTGACTTTCGGACCGGGCGGGGCGGACAATGGGGATGAAGATCAACGTGGAATTGCGGGGCGGTGACGCATGGCGAAGGATTGGTCGCCGGACGGGTTCATTCTCGATCTGGACGGCACGGTTTATACGGGGAGCCGCCCGATCCCGGGGGCGGCGGAGGCGGTCGCATATTTGCGGGCGAAGGGAAAACGCATCGTCTTCCTGAGCAACCGGGGCAACATTTCGCGGCGCATGTGCCGCGAGCGGCTCGAAGCGATCGGCATTCCGTGCGAAGCGGAGGACATTATCCTGACTTCGTCGGTGGTCTCCCGGTATCTGGCGGAGCATGAGCCGGACGCGCGCGTCTGGGTGCTCGGCGAGCAGGGGCTGCGGGACGAGCTGGCAGCGCACGGCGTCCGGTTCGCCGCGCGGCCGCAGGAAGCGGACCGGCTCGTTGTGACGCTGCACGAGACGCTCACTTACGCGGAGCTGAACGACGCGTTCCGCGCGGTCCGGGCCGGCGCCCGCATCATCGCGACGAACGCCGACAGGACGTTCCCCGGCGAGGACGGGGAAGCGATCGATGTCGGCGGGCTGCTGGCGGCGCTCACGCACACGACCGGGACGGAAGTGGACACGGTCGTGGGCAAGCCTTCGCCGCTTATGGCCGAAGCCGCGCTGGACCGGCTCGGGCTGCCGCCGGAGCGATGCATGGTCATTGGCGACAGCCTGGCATCGGACATCGCGATGGGCCGGCGCATGGGGCTCCGGACGGCGCTCGTGCTGACCGGCTCGGGGACGCGGGAGGCGGCGATGGCGCTCGATGAGACCGAACGGCCGGACTGGATTCTCGATTCGCTGGCGGACATCCGCCGGCTGCTGGAGGAGATGGAACGATGAACGGTGCATCGGAAGTGCTTGGGGGAGGCAAGGCCGCAGGCCTGCCGGACCCGATCCGGCTCGCGCGGGGCGCAGCGGACGAGGCGGTGCCGTACCTGCTGGATGCCGGCCTGAAGCGCGCGCTCTTCGTCGCGGATGAGACGACGGCGCGGGTGATCGGCAGCCGGCTGGCCGAGCGGTACGGTGCGGCGGGCGGCGCGGCCCGCCTGGAGATCATCCGGCCGAACGCGGCCGGCGACGTCGTCGCCGACGAGGCGTCGGTGCTGCAGGCGATCATCGCGGCGCAGCACCACGGCGCGGACGCGATCGCCGCGGCGGGGAGCGGCACGATCCACGACATCGTCCGCTACGCCGCCTGCACGCTCGGCCTGCCGTTCGTGTCCGTGCCGACGGCGCCGTCGGTCGACGGGTTCACGTCGAAGGGCGCGCCGCTCATTCTGCGGGGCGAGAAGATCACGCTGCCGGCGGCCGCGCCGGTCGCCGTGTTCGCCGACCTGGACGTGCTGTGCGCGGCGCCGCAGCCGCTGATCGCGGCCGGGTTCGGCGACATGCTCGGCAAGTACACGTCGCTGTTCGACTGGGTGTACGGCCGCGAGACGGCGGGCGAGCCGTACGATGAAGACATCGCGGGCCTGACGCGGGGCGCGCTCGAGCGCTGCGTGTCCCATGCCGAAGCGATCGGCGAAGGGACGGAGGAAGGCGTGCGCGCCCTGATGCAATCGCTCATCGAATCGGGCATCGCCCTGCTGCGGTTCGGGCAGTCGCATCCCGCATCCGGCGCGGAGCATCACATCTCCCATTACTGGGAGATGCACTTCCTCCGCACCGGCCGCCGGCAGGTGCTGCACGGCGCGAAGGTGGGTGTCGCCTGCGCGGAGGTCGCCGACCTGTACAAGCGGTATGCGGCGGAAGGCCGGCCGCTGCCCGACGCCTGCCGGCGCATGCTGGCGGAGCTGCCGGACGGCGACGAGCTGCGCCGGCTGCTGCGCGTCGCCGGCGGGCCCGCCGTTCCGGCCGAGCTCGGGATCGAGCCGGAGCTGCGCGACGAAGCGCTGCGCCGGGCGCATGTGGTGCGCCTGAACCGGCACACGCTGCTGCGCGCAATCAACGGCGAATAAGGCTCTGGCGGACGGAGGAGCTGCAGCGTGCATACCACACATCAGTCCGCTCGGCGCCCCTGCGGGGCAGCTGCAGCGTGCATACCACGCTACAGCCCCGCTCGGCGCCCCTGCGGAGCAGCTGTAGCGTGCATACCACGCTACAGCCCCGCTCGGCGCCCCTGCGGAGCAGCTGTAGCGTGCATACCACGCTACAGCCCCGCTTGGCACCCCGCGGAGGAACTGCAGCGCTGCAGCTCCCCGGGGCTCAGCCGGTTTTCAATTTGAACACGTAATAGAGAGCCGCAATTTCATAGATGTCCGTTTCGGAACCTGCCAAATGAAACGCCACACGGCAGGACTTGGGCGGCATCAATCCCTCCGAAACCGCCTCTGCCACCGTCCGGTTATGCTGCACAAAACGCACGGTGCGGTCGGCAAACTCTTTTTGGATCCAGATTTCGGTGTCATGCTTCCGGTATAAGAATCGGGGATGGGTTCTGATCTTCGACTTGTTCTCGAGTTGGAATTGCCCGCCGCCGACATGGACAACCCATTTTTCGCGCAGAAGTGTCCCCGGGTTGTTGATTTCCACGATGTTGACCACAGGCTTCTTCTCCCGGTCACAGGCGCATACGTTGTTGAACATGTTGTCCAGCAGAAGATTGACGAGCTGCTGCATTCGCGTGGCGTGATAGCGCTGAATATAGCCGACGACCGTCCCTTCCCGGTCGGTGATCTCACAGACCGCGGTGCTGTTTCGCAAGAGTGGAAAATGAACGTTGTCGATCATGGGCCCCTCCTTTTGGCCGTGTGACGCCCCGCTTATTGTACTTCATTTGTCTTCCCGCTGCTGCTGACTTAAAAGGTTCACCTCAAAATTGCCCCCAATACCAGACACGAAAAGATTTTAACCCGTGACTTGCGCAACCTCCATTTTTCGTGTTATAAATTATTCCGAGGTATCTTGCAATGTACAGTACTGTTTAATGATGCAGTACCTCCATGCCGTACTTTGATTTTGGAGGTGTCCGTTTTGACTTTCCTCACATTCGGGAACGGCCGCGGCGGGATGGGCCCCCTTAAGCTTCGCTTCCCGGCAGGCGCCGGCAATCGTCCGGAAGCAGTCCTTGCGGCCGTTGGCGGAAGAGGCTTGATATCGCGAAAAAACGGTGAGAAGCGGTGATCCACCCATGAATGTTCAATTTAAAAAAGGCGTGCTGGAGCTGTGCGTGCTCAGCCTGATTGCCCGGCGAGACCGCTACGGTTACGAGCTTGTCGAGGAAATCTCCAAGAGCATCGAAATCGCCGAGGGCACGATCTATCCGCTGCTCCGCCGGCTGACGAAGGAAGGGTTCTGCACCACCTATCTGGCGGAATCGATGGAAGGCCCGCCGCGGAAATATTACCGGCTGACGCCCGAAGGACATGAGGTCCAGCAGCGGCTGCTGCGGGAATGGGAGCAGTTCGTCCAGGGCGTGCAGAACGTGGTGAAGGGGGAGTAGGCGATGACCAAGGCGGAATATCTTGCGGAACTGGAGAAGCGGCTGGGCGATCTGAGCGCGGAGGAACGCGCGGAACTGCTGGCGGATTACGAGGCGCATTTCGAACATGGCCGGGCAAGCGGAAGATCGGACGAGGAAATTGCCGAGCGGCTGGGACCGCCGCAGCTTGTGGCCCGGGAGATTCAGTATCAGCTCAGCGTCGACGAAGCGCACGCGAATCCGACAGTGCGCCGCATCGCCCGGGCGGTGTTCGCCGGCGTCGGGCTGGGGCTGATGAATGTGCTGATGCTGCTGATTCCTTTTGCGATTGGAATGCTGCTGCTGGCGGGGCTGTTTGTACTGGCAGCCTATCTGACCGTATCGCCTGTGCTGATGCTGGTGCAGGACGGTTGGTCGGTCGAATTTCTGCTGAAGCTGCCGCTGGCGGCCGGTCTGCTCGGGCTCGGCTTGATCTTCTGGGTGGCGGCGGTGAAGGGCATCACGCTGTTCGTCAAATGGATGCTGGCGATTTTGCAATCGAATGTTGAAAAGGTAAAGGAGAAGTTGAAATGAAAGTAAATGGTCGCAAGTTGATCATGATCGGCCTTGTGCTGATCGGGATTGCCGTGATTGGAAATCTGGTGATGTACGCGATCGGCGTGTCGCCTTTCAACGGCGTGAAAATCAATGAAGAGCGTTCGGTATCGGCCGAGGGCGTATCCCGGATCGACGTGTTCTCCAACGCCGGCGATGTCCGGGTTGTGTCCGGGGGCGACGAGATTACGGTCAAAATGACGGGCAGAACCGAACGGATGCACAAGGGCGAGTATCATTTGTCGGTGAGCGAGCAGGGCGGCCGGGTGGTCATCGAAGCGGCGCGGGACCTCAAGCGCAAGCTGATCTCGATTTATCCGGATGACTATGACCTTCTGGTGGAAATTCCGGACCGTCTCTATGAGCAGCTGGGGATCTCGACGGAAATCGCGAACATCTCGGCCGAGCGCGTCCGGGCGCAGCACATCTCGATGCAAGCCGTGCACGGCGACATCAAGACGGCCGGACTGGCCGGCCGGATCGGCGCCCGGACCGATACGGGCGACATCCGGCTGGGCGTGCAAGCCATCACGGACGATATTCAGGCCGAATCGCTGCTGGGCGACATCAAGCTTGTGACGGAAGAGAAGCCGGAGAAGCTGGCGCTCGAGATGAAGACGCTGATCGGCGAGCGGAAGGTCGAATTGCCCGGGACGGCGATCGTGGAAAGCGATCCGGGCGTGCCGACGGTGCAGCTCTCCGCGGAGGCCGGCGATATTGCGGTGTCGGCGGGAAGATAACATCCAATCATTTGCCCTCTTTCCAATGAAATTGCCCCGTAGCCCCGTTTTGTGGGGGACGGGGCTTTTCGTACAATTGAGAGGAAGGAAGTACAAGGTTGTTCCACCTGAGGAGGCGTCCAGGATCATGGCAGAACCGATCGGCGTGCTGGTGGCGGACGACGAACCGCGGCAGCGGCGCGGGCTGGCCGCGCTCATTCGCTCGCTCCGGCCCGGCTACCGCGTCTACGAAGCGAAGAACGGCAAGGAAGCGCTCAAGCTGGTGCGGGAATCCGCGCCGGAGATTGTATTTACCGACATTCAGATGCCGCTCGCCAGCGGACTCGAGTTCCTTGAGGCGGTCGGCCGTCTTCAGCAGGCGCAGCCGAAGGTTGTTCTTGTAAGCGTATACAGCGAGTTCAGCTATGCCCAACAGGCACTCCGGCTCGGCGCGAAGGATTATCTGTTGAAGCCGGTGCGCCCGGAGCAGCTGTCGGACGTGTTGGAGAAGTTGGAGAAGCAGCTGCACCGGGAGCAGGCACGAAGCGCCGGGGGGCGGCGGACGCATCCCGCGGGATGGCCGGAGCCCGCCGGAGGGGCTGCCGGCTTGAGCGGTCCGGAACCGGATGCGGGCGCGCGGGATGCAGCCGCTTCCGTGCAGCAGCGGGAGGCGGAGCCGGAGTCGCTTGCCTCGAGGCTGTACGGCGAGCATCTGCTCTATAAATGGATGACCGCCGGGGATTTGACCGGCTGCGAACGGGCGGAATGGGAGCGCCGCTTCCGGATGGCCGGGAGGGGCTGCGTGCTGGTCTTGGAAACAGCCGAGCCGGCTGGCGCGGCAAGCGACTCTGCCGGCGGCAAGCCCGCCCACCCGGCGGAATGGCGCGGCATGCTCCGGCAGACGGCGCTCCGGGCATTGGCGGCGCATGCGGACGCGGCCGCCGCGGCACCGGAACACGAGCCGCGCCGGTTGTACATAGCGGCCGCATGGAAGGACGGCTGCCGCTCCGACGAGGCGATCGGCAAGCTCCGGGAGGCGGTGCAACGGCTCGCCCGATTGTACGGCCGCACGGTCGGCGCCGGCATCGGCCGCGAGACGCCGCAGCTCGAGCGGGAGGCGCACGCATCGTGCCGCAGCGCGCTTGAAGCACTCGACCGGCTGTTCTACGCGCCGCCTGGGACGTGGCTCGCCGCCGATGCGGCGGGCGCTGCGGAGCGCCGGGAGGAGCGCGCGCCGCTGGACGCGGTTCGGGATGCCGACGCGCTGGAGCTGGCGGCGGCCGCTTGCGACGAGCCGCGGGCGGCGGAGCTTCTCACGGCGTCGCTGGAACGGATCGCGGCGTCCGGTACGCCGCCGATGCGGGCGAAGCTGGCCGCGGCGCAGCTCTTGCTCGGCTGCATGAAGCGGACGGAATCGGCGCTGGATGAAGCCGACAGCCGCGAACTGTCCGAGCGGATCGAACGGCAGATCATGGCCTGTCCGTCGTGGGCCGAAGTGAAGGCCGCCGCGGAGCTGCTGCTGCGCGATCTGATCGGCCGCCTCAGAATGTCGCGCCAATCCCGCAGCGAGCGGGTCATGCGGAAATGCCGCGAATATATCGACGCGCATTTGCATGAGAGCCTCGGCCTGGAGGCGGTGGCGCAGCGGTTTTACTACAACCCGTCCTACTTCAGCATTCTGTTCAAGCAGCATGCCGGCATGCCGTTCTCCGAATATCTCGTGCAGACGCGCATGCGGAAGGCGCGGGAACTGCTGCTGCAGACCAACCTCCGGGTGGCGGACATTGCGCGCCGGGTCGGGTACCGGGACACGAAATATTTCAATAAAGTGTTCCGCAAAATGTTCCTCTGCTCACCCGACGAATTCCGGCGGATGTTCGCGCTGCGCATGGAAGCGGGGGACGGCTGATGCGCGCCGTCATCCGGCCCGTACGCCGGCTGGCCTCCGGCATGCGGGACGCCGCAGCGGGCGCCAGCTTCCGGACGAAGCTGTTCATTTCCTATTTCGCGCTCGTCAGTTTCATCATTCTGCTGCTCGGGTTCGCCTATTACCAGATCAGCGCGCGCAACATGCTCGCGAACGTCAGCGAAAGCCTCGGCGATGTCATCCTGAACCACAACCTGCAGCTGGACGAGACGCTGCGCGACATCCGCGACAAAAGCGAAGTGCTGCCCATCGACGAGGAGTTGTACCAGACGTTCGCCGCCCTCGATCCGGAGAACAACGAATCGCTGCTGAAGGCGGATCGGCGCATTACCCAGATTCTGTTCCGCTATTTCGGCGGCGACGACAACATCTATTCGGTCTTCATCCTGACGCCGGATTACGCCTTCGGCAGCGCGGCGCGGATGTTCGTGCCGCCGGAAGGCTTCTTCTCTTCCGGACTGCGCGAGGCCGCGGCGGCGGCGGACGGCGATCTCGTCTGGGTGCCGACGTACCGGTTCGCGGACGTCATGGACGAGCCGCGCCTTACGGATCTCGAATTCGAGTACGATCGGCTCGCGTCGGCGGTAAAACAGCTGAACTTGACGTACATCGACGAGCGGGGCATTTTTCACACGCTGCCGGATCATCGGGACAAGCCGGTGCTGATGGTCAACCTGACCGTCGATTTTTTCAGCCGGCTGTTCGAAGAATATGCGGGAAGCAGCGGCTTCCGCAGGCTCTCCTACGGCATTGCGGCGCCGGACGGCACCGTCGTCGCCTCGTCGGAGCCGGAAGCGGCGGGCAGGCCGGAGACGCCGCCGTGGCTTGCGGAGGCGCTGGCGCAGAAACGCGGCATGCTGCGGTTCGACCGCGGCGGCAGCGAAATGCTCGTCCGCTACGACACGATGGCGAGCACCGGATGGCTCTCCTGGATCGAGATTCCCGTGCAGGATGCGCTGCTCGGCCTCGGCGCGCTGAAAGGCTACACGTTCCTGTTCCTCGCCGTCATGCTGTCGGTGTCCGCGGTGCTCGCCTACCTGATGTCGTTCCTCGTCACGAAGCCGCTCGTCCGGATCAAACAGGCGATCCGCACGGTCGAGCGGGGGAGGTTTGACGCGCGCATACCGGAAGGCGGACGGGATGAGTTCGGCCGGGTGATCCGGCTGTTCAATCAGATGAACGAGCGGATCGCGGCGCTGATCGAGGAGAACTATGCCGCCCGGCTGCGGGAGAAGGAGGCGGAGCTGATGGCGCTCAATCTGCAGCTCAATCCGCATTTTCTGTACAACACGTTGACGACGCTGTACTGGATCGCGCTTGAGAACGGCCAGCAGGAGATGGCCCGCGTCATGCTCAATCTGTCGGACATGCTCCAGACGACGACGCGCAACAAGCGGGAGATGTGGACGCTCCGCACCGATCTGGACTGGCTCGAAAAATATGCGTACATCATGTCCGTCCGTTTCGAGGATTTGTTCACGATGGACGTCGACGTGGCGGAGGAACTGCTCGATATGGACGTGCCGAAACTGTTCCTGCAGCCGTTCGTCGAGAATGCGATCATCCACGGATTCGCGGAAATGGACGGCGGCGGCGTCATCCGCATCCGCGGCAGGCGCGAAGGGGAAGCGGCGGTGTTCACGGTCGAGGACAACGGGCGCGGCTTCACGCCGGAACGGCTGGCGCGCATGGCCAGCGGCGAAGGCCAGTCGACCGGCATGGCGAACGTCGGGAAGCGGATCCGGCTGCTGTACGGGCCGCCGTACGGTGTCACCATCGAAAGCAATGAAGGACGCGGCACGCGGATTGTGATCCGGCTGGCGTTAAAACGCGCGCCCCGGGTGGATCCGTCGCCGGCGGAAACGCCGGTTGCGTCGACGGGGGCGGAAGCGATGGAAGCGGCGGGCGAACGGAGGGAACAGCCTTGCGGATAAACAGAACTGCGACGCGGACCGTTTTGCTTCTGCTGATGATTATGCTGGCCGCAGGCGGATGCGGCCGACCGGCGCCGGACCGGCCGGACGGCGCGGGGAAGGAGCGCGTCACGATCACCTACGCGACCTGGGGGTCGCCGAACGAACGGGCGGCGCACGAGCGGATCGTGCGCAAGTTCATGGAGCGATACCCGCAGATTGAAGTGATCTACCGGCACATTCCGGAAGATTACGTGAAGGTGCTGACCACGCTCTATGCGGGCAACCAGGCGCCGGATGTTTACATGCTGTACAAGCATACCGCCGTCCAATGGGCGGAGCAGGGCAAGCTGTATGATCTGCGTCCGCTGCTCGAGGCCGACCCGGATCTCGGCGAATCTTCGTTCATTCCGAACGCCGTCATGCGCGGAGACAATGGCAGCGTGATCGGCATCAAGGCGACGGAGGAGTCGTTCGCGCTCTACTACAATGCCGAACTGTTCCGCAAGGCCGGCCTCGAGCCGCCCCCGACGAGGGCGGAAGAAGCGTGGGACTGGGACGAGTTCGTGGATGTCGCGAAACGGCTTACGCTCGACAGCGCCGGCCGCGACGCGCACCACCCGGACTTCGATCCGGATGCGATCGTCCAATACGGCGTCCGGATCAACACGTGGTTGTGGCATCTGATGGTGCCGTCCAACAACACGTCGATCATTGCGCCGGACGGAACAGGCATGAACCTGGAAGATCCGGATGTGATCGACGCCGTGCAGCGGCTCGCCGACCTGATGTACGTCCACCATGTCGCGCCGAATCCGCTGCAGGAGAAGCATCTGCCGCAGCCGGCGCTGGCGCTGGAAAGCGGCATGGTCGCGATGAATCTGGACGGCCAGTGGGTACAGCTCGACCTCGGCGCAGCGGGGGCCGATTACGGCGTCGGCGTGCTGCCCAGGCTCAAGACGAGCCATACAATCCAGTTCGGCGAACCGCTCGTCATGGCGGCGACGACCCGTCACCCGCAGGAAGCCTGGCTGTTCTTCAAATGGCTGCTCGATCCCGAGAATGCGATCGAATTGCATGCCGACGGGCTGTGGATGCCCATTCTGCTCGATTACTACACGCAGCCCGAACTGATCGCCCGGTGGGCGTCCGTGAAGCCCGGCCACCCGGACGGTTACGAGGACGCCGTCATGCGGCAGACGATCGAGAACGGCGTCAACTCCTTCGATTATTACCTCCGCAACAACGAGAAAATCGCCGCCATCCTGAATCCGGCGCTCGATCAGGTGTGGCTCGGCCGCAAGTCCGTCCGCGATGCCTTTCGTTCCGTGGCGACGGACGTGCAGGCCGAGTTCCGGGGGCTCTACCGCTGATCGGGCGCCGGCCCCTTTTTCCCCCTGTTCTCCAACTTGTAAATGGCTACCGGAACGAAAACGAGCAAGGCGCCGGGCAGCAGGTACAATCCGACCGACCCGAGCAGCGAAAACAGGGTCAGGGCGGCGCCGCAATACAGGACGCCCTTCCCGTTCGCCTTTTTCAAGTAATAAGCGGACAAGAGGAAAGCCAGCAGCGACAGGATGCCGTAAGCCGACATCAGCACGGCGTTGTCACCGTCCGTCCCTGCGGCAAGCGAAGCCAGGCCGGCGTACAGCAAATACGCGGAACCCGCGCAGCCCGCAAGCACGCCGGCATACCCCGTTTTTCTGCTCATGCCATTCACCTCCACAGAAAGAAAAAAACAGGAAAGACCATTATACCTCATCCCTTACCCAATCGTTCTCCCCCATTTCCAATCATTGTGCGCGTTGTTCCGCCCGAGACACGCTTGATAAGCTGGGGCTGCCGGCCGCCACGCGCCGGCGTGCCGCCGGCTGAAGGCGGCGTCACGGCGAATTGAAAACGATAACATGACAGAAGCGGAGGAATCGAAGGGATGAAAAGGGCGTGGTCACTGATTCTGGCGTTTCTGCTCGCCGCATCCGCGCTTGCGGCTTGCAGCGGCGGCAAGAACAACGACGGCGGTGGCGGAGCGTCGGACGGCGCGAGCGGCGGCTCGGGCAAACGCGTGAAACTGACCGCCATCATGACGAAGCATCCGCTCACGAAACCGTTCGCGGAGATGGAATGGCTGCAGGCGGCGGAAGAACGCGCGGGCGTTGAGATCGAATGGGAGGAAGTGACCGCGGACTGGGGCCAGAAGAAAGGGGCGCTGCTCTCCAGCGGCGACATTCCGGATCTGATCATCGGGCCGAACGCGATCACCGACGCGGACATCGCGATGTTCCCGGGGCTGTTCCAGGATCTCCGGGATCTGATCGAAAGCTACGGACCGAACGTGAAGGCGATGTTCGAAGCGAAGCCGGAGACGCGGGTGCTCGCGGCGCAGATGGACGGCTCCATCTACGGCCTGCCGAAATACCAGCGGTTCTGGCCGGCGACCGTCACGCGGCAATACATCAATCAGCAGTGGCTGGACAATCTCGGCCTGAAGATGCCGACGACCTGGGACGAATTGTTCGACGTGCTGGTCGCGTTCAAGGAGCAGGACGCGAACGGCAACGGCGATCCGAACGACGAGATTCCGATGGACTTCGCCCCGGTCGGCACGGGCGGATTCGGCTTCTTCCACCCGACGGTGCTGCTCGGCAGCACGGGCATCACGCTGACGAACGCGAGCGGCCAGGGCTATTTCATGGAAGACGGCGCGGTAAAAAATTTCTTCGTCGACGAGCGGTACAAACGGTTCGTGCAATTCCTCGCAAAATGCTACGCCGCCGGATTGATCAATTCGGAAGTGTTCACCCAGGACTACACGAAGTTCCAGTCGGTCGCCCGCGGCGAAGGCAACACGGCGAAGGTCGGCTTCACCTGGGGTTGGGAAGTGACGGACCGGTTCGGCAACACGCTGGCGCCGCAATATACGTCGATGGCGCCGCTGCGCGAGACGGCCGATTCGGACGTGCAGGTGTCGTGGGACTACACGTACGACGCGCTCAACTACGGCGTGAACATGGTCGTCATGTCGGCCAGGTCGAAGAACAAGGAAGCGGCGATGCGGTTCATCAACGAGCTGTACGATCCGGTCGTCAGCATGCAGGTGCTGTTCGGTTCGATCGGTCCGAACATCAAGGACAACGGCGACGGCTCGTATGAAGTGCTCCCGCCGGCCGATCCGGCGATGGACCCGGGCACCTGGAAATGGACGTCCACCTGGGCGGACAACGGTCCGATGTACATCGCCGACGATCTGGTGCTGACGCTCGGCACCGACATGCAGTCGGTCGGCGCGCAGACGGAGCCGCTCATGCCGGCGCTCAATGCGATCGACAAGGAGAACGACGTGCTGCCGACGATGTTCATCAAGTACACGCCGGAGGACAACAGCACGCTCGCGCTGAACAACACGAACCTGATGAACCTCGCCATGGCGAAGTTCTCGCAATGGGTGACGGCGGGCGGCATCGAGCAGGAATGGGACAGCTACGTGAAAGAAGCCGAACGGACCGGGCTGCCGCAAAATCTCGAAATCATCCAGCGGTACGTGGACGAATACAAGCGGAACCAATGACGAATCTGACACGGGCGACCGCGCGCGGCAAGGCCGGGCGCGGCCCCGTCATTCACGGGAGTTGATGATCGATGGCGCAAGCCACTCAGACCGCAGCCGGCGCCGTCCGGACGGCCGCCGGACCGGGCAGGCGGAGGTCGGCATGGCAGACGTTCAAGCGGGACCGCCAGCTCTGGATCATGATTTTGCCGGCGATCGTCGTCATTCTGCTGTTCAACTATGTGCCGATGTACGGCATTCAGCTCGCCTTCCGCGATTATGATTTCACGAAAGGGCTGACGGGCGGCGAATGGCGGGGGCTGTACTATTTCCGGCAATTCATTGACAGCTACATGTTCGCGGACATCATGCGCAACACGGTGACGATCAGCCTGGCGACGATTCTGCTCGGCTTCCCGGCTCCGATCATTCTGGCGCTCATTCTGAACCAGGTGCGGTGGAAACGGGGCAAGAAAATGCTGCAGACGGTCGTGTACATGCCGCATTTCATCTCGATTGTCGTGCTGGTCGGCCTCCTGAACGTGCTGCTGTCGCCGAATACGGGCATTGTCGGCTATCTGCTGCGTTCCATGGGCTACGAGATCAATCTGCTGGCTTCGACGAGCGCGTTCGTCCCCGTCTATGTGCTGTCGGACATCTGGCAGCATTGCGGCTGGAACAGCATCATCTACCTGGCGGCGCTGTCCACCGTGGATCCGCAGCTGTATGATTCGGCCAAAATCGACGGAGCGGGAAAATGGCAGACGATGCGCCATATCGACCTGCCCGCCATCGCGCCGACGATCATGATCCTGTTCATCCTGAGCATGGGCGGTGTGCTGACAACGGGGTTCGAGAAAATCTTCCTCATGCAGAACACGCTCAACCTGCCCGTATCGGAAGTCATCTCGACCTACGTTTACAAGATCGGCATTCTGTCGAACCAGTTCAGCTACTCGGCGGCGATCGGGCTGTTCAACACGGTGATCAATTTTTTCTTCCTGTTCGTCACGAACCAGATTGCACGGCGCGTGTCGAACATCAGTCTGTGGTAGGCCGGGGAGGGAACGTGTCATGGGATGGATTTTGCGGAAGCGGACGCCGGGCGACGTGCTGTTCGACGCGTTCATCGCGGCCGCTTGCATCATCGTCTTCCTGATTGTCGCCTACCCGCTGTACTTCGTTGTCATTGCATCGGTCAGCGATTCGACGATGGTGGCGACGGGCAAGGTGTGGCTCTGGCCCAAGGGCTTCAGCCTGTACGGGTATAACGAGATTTTCGACGACACACGCATCTGGCGGGGGTACCGGAACACGATTCTCTATACGACGCTGGGCACGTTCGTCAATCTGCTGTTCACGCTGCCGGCGGCGTATGCGCTGTCCCGTCGGGAGTTCCGGGCGCGGCGATTTCTCATGTTCGTGTTCGTGGTGACGATGTTTTTCAGCGGCGGCCTGATCCCGACGTATCTGCTCATCAAGGGACTCGGCATGACGAATACGATGTGGGTGTTCATTTTCCCGTTCTGCGTCAACGTCTACAACCTGATCATCGTGCGCACGTTCTTCGAGACGTCGCTGCCGCGCGAACTGTACGAGGCGGCGGCGATTGACGGATGCGGGCACTTCCGCTTCTTCTGGAGCGTGGCGCTGCCGCTCTCGAAGGCGGTCATCTCCGTCATCGGCCTGTACTATGCGGTGGCGCATTGGAACGATTTCTTCACCGCGCTGGTCTATGTGCGCAACAACGAGCTGCAGCCGCTGCAGATTGTGCTGCGCGACATCCTGCTCTCGAACCAGGTGTTCCAGAGCGGCGCGGGCACCGGCGGCCAGGCCGGCGGCTACGCCCAGCGGTACGCGGATCAGATCAAGTACGGCGTCATCATCGTGTCGACGCTGCCGATTCTGCTCGTCTATCCGTTTATTCAGAAGTATTTCGAGAAGGGCGTCATGATCGGCTCGGTGAAGGGGTGATGCGAGCGGAGATTACGAAGCTGTAACGTGGTATGCGCGTTACAGCCTGCCGCCGGGCGGAAATTACGGGGCCGTAACGTGGTATGCGCGTTACAGCGTGCCGCCGGGCGGAAATTACGGGGCCGTAACGTGGTATGCGCGTTACAGCCTGCCGCCGGGCGGAAATTACGGGGCCGTAACGTGGTATGCACGTTACAGCCTGCCGCCGGGTGGAGATTGCGGGGCCGTAACGTGCTATGCACGTTACAACCCTGAGCCGCTCGCAGGAAATTGCCCGGGGCTGAGCGAAGACTTCTAACACGATCTGCAACCATGAGAGGAGGAACGGCGCATGTCAACCCATACGGCGCAAAGGCACCCGCAGCCGCTCCGGCCGCTGCCGGCGGGCCGGGTGAAGTTCACGGACGCCTTCTGGTCAAGATACCGCGACCTCGTCCGCGAGGTCGTCATTCCGTACCAGTACGAGGCGCTGCACGACCGGGTGCCGGACGCGGAGCCGAGCCATGCGATCGCCAATTTCGAGATCGCGGCGGGCCGGAAGCAAGGAGAGTTCCACGGGTTCGTCTTCCAGGACACCGATGTGGCGAAATGGCTCGAGGCGGTCGGCTATTCGCTCATGACGCATCCGGACCCGGAGCTGGAGCGGCTCGCCGACGACGTCATCGATCTCATCGCGGAGGCGCAGGGCGAGGACGGCTATCTGAACACGTACTTCACCATCCAGGAACCGGACAAGCGGTGGACGAACCTGGCGGATTGCCACGAGCTGTACACCGCCGGCCACCTGATCGAGGCGGCGTGCGCGTATTACGAGGCGACCGGCAAACGGAAGGTGCTGGACGTCGCCTGCCGGCTCGCGGATTGCATCGACCGGGTGTTCGGACCGAATGAAGGGCAGCTCCGCGGCTACGATGGCCACGAGGAGATCGAGCTGGCGCTCGTGAAGTTGTACCGGGTGACGGGAGAAGAGCGGTATTTGCGGCTGGCGGCGTTTTTCGTCGACGAGCGGGGCCGGGAGCCGAACTTTCTGCGCGAAGAATGGGAGAAGCGGGGGCGGATCAACTTCTTCCTCAAGCGGCCGGCACCGATTAATCTGGAATACCACCAGGCGCACCGCCCGGTGCGGGAGCAGACCGACGCGGTCGGCCACGCCGTCCGCGCCATGTATCTGTACGCGGCGATGGCGGATCTCGCAGCGGAGAACGGCGACGAGTCGCTGCTGGAAGCGTGCCGGCGGCTGTGGCGGAGCACGACGCGCAAGCGGATGTATGTGACGGGCGGCGTCGGCTCGACGCATCACCTGGAAGCGTTCACCACGGACTACGATCTCCCGAACGATACGGCCTACGCGGAGTCGTGCGCGTCGATCGGCCTCATCATGTTCGCGAAGCGGATGCTGCAGATCGAGGCGAAAGGCGAATACGGCGACGTGATGGAGCGGGCGTTGTACAATACGGTGCTCGCGGGCATGTCACAGGACGGGAAACGCTATTTCTATGTGAATCCGCTGGAGGTATGGCCGGAGGCTTGCCGCAGCAACCCCGGCAAGCATCACGTGAAGCCGGTGCGGCAGCGCTGGTTCGGCTGCGCCTGCTGCCCGCCGAACATCGCGCGGTTGATCGCGTCGCTCGGCGGCTATGTTTACGACGTCGACGCCGATTCCGGCATCGTGTACACGCATCTGTACATCGGCGGAGAGGCGCGGCTGAACGTCGGCAAGGAAGGCGGCGGACATGACGGCGGCACGGTCGTCGTTCGGCAGGAAACGAACTATCCGTGGGACGGCGCCGTGATGCTGACGGTGACGCCCGAAGCGGGCGGCTTATCGGCGTTCACCCTCGCGCTCAGGCTGCCGGGCTGGAGCCGAACGTCGGAGATTGCGGTGAACGGCGAGCGGATCGCGCCGGAGGTGCGGGACGGCTACGCGTACATCCGCCGCGATTGGCAGCCGGGCGATACGGTCGAGCTTAAGCTCGACATGACGATCCGGCTGCTCGCCGCCCGCCCGGAGGTGCGGGCCGACGCCGGCCGCGTCGCGATCCAGCGCGGGCCGCTCGTCTACTGCCTCGAGTCCGCCGACAATCCGGGCGGACCGCTGAGCGCGCTCGCGATCGACACGCAGACGCCGTTGACCGCAACGTATGACGCGCAGCTGCTCGGCGGCTGCGTCGTGATCGAGGGGCGCGCGTTCCGCGAAGGGGCGCGCGACTGGGCGGACGCGTTGTACCTGCCGCTGGAAGAGGAGGACGGCGCCCGCTGCGAAGAGCCGGCCGCGTTCCGGGCGATCCCCTATTATCTCTGGGGCAACCGGGGCGAAGGCGAGATGGCGGTGTGGGTGCGGTACCGGTAATCGGGAAAGTCCCGGCGTTTTTCACAACGCCGGGGCTTTTTCTGATGAAAATCCGACACCCGAATCTTAGAAATGATGGCTGGCGGACGGGCACGCGCGACCCATAGAATGGAGGGAAACAGGGCTTGAACAGGAGGGGCGCCGCATGAAACTGTGGTATGCGAAACCGGCATCGGATTGGTTGGAAGCGTTGCCAATCGGCAACGGCAGATTGGGCGCGATGGTGCACGGCGGCATGGAGCGGGAAAGGCTTCAGATCAACGAGGAGACGTTCTGGTCGGGCGGACCGCACGATTACCGCCGGCCGGGCGCGTCCCGATATTTGCGGCAGGTCCGGGAGTTGATCTTTCAGGACAAGGTCGAGGAAGCGCAGCAGCTGTTCGATGAACGGATGAAAGGCGATCCCGAACTGCTGCACGCTTTTCTCCCGTGCTGCGATATGATGCTCCATTTTCCGGGCCATGCGGATGGCCGGGATTATTACCGGGAACTCGATCTGGACCGGGCCGTTGCAACTACCCGATATCGGGTGAACGGGGTAACGTACACGCGCGAAGTGTTCTGCTCGTACCCCGATCAGGCGATCATCATGCGGATTTCATCCGACTGTCCGGGCAAGATCGACATGGCCGCGGAGCTTGCCGCGGCCAACGGGGAGCAGCGGGTCCGTTTCGCGGGCGACGACACGCTGGTCCTGACCGGACAGGCGGGCAAGCGGGAAGCAAGGCCGAGACGGCTCAACGCCGGCTGGGACGGGCCGGGGGTGCGGTTCGAAGCGCGGCTGCGCGCTTTCTCCGAGGGCGGCCGTGTCCTCCGAGGGGAGCAGGCGCTCGAGGTCAGGGGAGCAGACGCGGTCACGCTGATTTTCTCGGCCGCAACCAGCTTCGTGAATTACCGCAGCATCGACGGGAACCCGGGCGCCAAGGCGGCCGGCGTGATCGAACGCCTGCAAGGCAAGACGTACGGGGAACTGCTCGGACGCCATCTGGAGGATTACACCGCGCTGTACCGCAGAGTCGAGCTGGAACTCGGGGACGGCGCAGGCGACGGCACGCCGACGGATGAGCGGGTGCGGACGTACGCCGAGACGGAAGACCCCGGGCTGGCCGCGCTGTTTTACCAATACGGCCGCTATCTGCTCATCGCGTCTTCGCGGCCCGGCGGACAGCCCGCCAATCTCCAGGGCATCTGGAACGACGATCCCTGGCCGCTCTGGGGAAGCAAATGGACGACGAACATCAACGTGCAGATGAACTATTGGCCGGCGGAATCGGGCAACCTGCGGGAGTGCCATCTTCCCCTGTTCGACCTGATCGACGACCTCCGCATCACCGGGGCGGAAACCGCCGAAACGCACTACGGCTGCAGAGGGTTCGTGGTTCATCACAACACGGATCTGTGGCGGGCCGCGACCCCGGTCGATTACGACGCGGCCGCCTGGCCGATGGGCGGCGTCTGGCTGGTGCAGCATCTGTGGGACCACTACGAATATTGTCCGGACCAGGCGTTTCTGCGGAACAGGGTGTATCCGGCGCTGCGCGAAGCGGCCCTGTTCGTGCTCGACTATCTGACGGAAGCGCCGGAGGGCACCCGGCTCGCCGGCAAGCTGGTGACCAATCCGTCCTATTCCCCCGAGAATCATTACATTGACGACAAGGGGCGGAGACGCTATCTGACCTGTGCGGCGACGATGGACATTCAACTGATCCGCGATCTCTTCCAACGGTGCATGAAAGCGGCGGAGATGCTGGGCGTGGATGAAGATTTCCGCGGGGAACTCGAGGAGGCGATGGCGCGGCTGCCCGGCATGCAGATCGGAAAATACGGCCAATTGCAGGAATGGGCGGAGGATTGGGACCGGCCCGACGATCACAACAGCCACGTCTCCCATCTGTACGGGCTGTACCCCGGGAACCAGATTTCCGTCAAGGACACGCCGGAACTGGCCGAAGCGGTCGGGCGGAGCCTGGAACTTCGCGGCACCCACGATTTCCGCGCGTGGCCGGCCGCCTGGCGGATTGCCCTGCATGCGCATCTGCGCGATGCCCGGATGGCGCACCGCCGTCTCGTCAATCTGATCGCGCTGTCGGCCAACCCGAATCTGCTCAACGAGAAACCGCCGCTTCCGATGCAGATTGACGGCAATTTCGGCGGAACGGCCGCTATTGCGGAAATGCTTCTCCAGAGCAGGAGCCGCTATGACGGCACAACCGCCGTGTACGAGATCGAGCTCTTGCCGGCGCTGCCGGCGCAATGGTCCAGGGGCAGGGTGAAAGGGCTGCGGGCACGCGGCGGTTTCGAGCTGGCTTTCGCCTGGGAGAACGAACGGCTCACGGAAGCCTCGCTGCATGCCCTGTGCGGCGGTATCTGCCGGATTTATTACGGGGACCGGTCCGTACAATTGGAGACGAGCAAGGGCGATACGATACCCATTCAATTCTGACGGAGGATTACCCCTCGGGAATGCGGCGGGTTCGCGCGGCTGCGCGGACCCGCCGTTGATGTCTGCGTCATGCTCGGAGGGCGGCACGGATGAAATCCAGGCGCAGACAAAGAAATTGGTGATTGTATTTTTGGGCTTGACGGAATAAAATGGAACCAACGCATGCTAAAACGAAATTGCAACCAATTATCCGCAAAAAATCAAGTATGGGAGGAGCGATGGATGAGACGAAGAGCGAAGCGGTTCACGGCGGCATGGGCCGCGGCAGCCCTCTTGTGCGCGGCAGGGCTCAACGCGCAGTCCGGCGTGCATGCGGCTTCACCAGAAGTGTCCGGGGAAGCGCTTGCACATGCGGCGGAGTCGGGAACGCGCACAATCGTAAGCGCTGTCAATGTTCGGGACAGCCTTGTCGCCCAATACGGATCGCCCGTCATTGACGGCGAAATCGATCCGGTGTGGGACAAGGCCCGGATCGTCGAGGCGCGGCATGCGTCGGGGGATACCCGGGCGTCCGCAGCGTTCAGAGCGCTGTGGGACGACCATGCGCTCTACATTCTCGCGGAAGTCAAGGACGGCAGCCTTTCCATGGAATCTCCGCTTCCCTACGGATTCGGTGGAAATCTTCCTCGACGAGAACCGTGACAAGACGAAGGAATTCGGCGTGGATGACCTGCAGTTCCGCGTGAATTTTGCGAACGTCCAAACCATTGACAAAGGTGATGGCTCCCGTTTCTACACGGCGACGCGGCTTACGGATGACGGCTATATTGTCGAAGCCCGGATCAGCCTCAAGAATAAACCGGACAACGGCACAGTATCGGGCATCGAGCTGCAAGTCAATGACGCTGAAGGTGCGGGACGCATCGGCACGCTCAATGTTTTTGATTCGACGGGAGGCGCATGGGACGATACGGGGTTGTTCGGCGAGATCGTGTTTGCTGGCAAACAGCGCGGCGATGCCAGCGGCCTCAATCCCTATGATCTGCTCAACCTGATGAAGCGTGCGCTGTCGATCGATTACTCGCTCTACAAGAATCCCGGCGTCGTCAAAGATGCCATTCTCCAGGTTGCCGCGGCCAACCTGTTGGGCAGCGCGGACGTGACGCAGGAGCAGATCGATGAGCAGTATGCCATGCTCGCGGAAGCGATCGACGCGCTGGAGATGACGGAAGAAGCCGCGAACGAGAAATATTTCACGCCGCTTCCGGTCGAGTATTTGGCCCTGAGCGGCAAGCCGGGGAGCATCGAACGCCTGTCCTACCGGACGGCCAATCCGGACGGCGGCATGGACACGAAGTACGTGAATGTCTATCTTCCGCACGGATACGACGCGTCCGACAAGAACACCCGGTACAATGTGCTCTATCTGATGCATGGAATGGGCGAGAACGAAAATCTGCTCTTCGGCGGACCGGGCGAAAACCGTTCGCTCAAGAAGATCCTCGACAACATGATCGCGAACGGGGACATTGAACCGCTCATCGTCGTCACGCCCACGTTCTACGGCGGAAAGGGCGATATCGCCGTTTTCCACGAAGAACTGCTGCAAGACATCATTCCGCTGGTGGAAACGAAGTACAATACTTACGCGAAATCGGCAAGCTTGCAAGATCTGAAGGCATCCCGGGCCCATCGCGCATTCGGCGGGTTCTCCATGGGTTCGGCCACGACCTGGCATATTTTCGCCCACTGCATGGATTACATCAAATATTACATGCCGCTCAGCGGAGCGGGTTGGGGATTGGCCGGAGGCGGCGACGCGGCGCAAACGGCGGAATTCCTTGCGGATGTGGTGCGGAAATCCGGCTACAAGCCGCATGATTACTACATTTTCAGCGCCGCGGGCACGCAGGACTTCGCTTATCCGGGGCTGCACGACCAGATCGAGGCGATGAGACAGTTGTCCGATGTGTTCCCCTATTCATCGGACCCGGCGAAAGGCAATCTCTACTTCATCGCGGGCGAAGGCGGCACCCACACCTGGTATTGGCAGAATCAGTTCATTTACAACATTTTGCCGGATCTGTTCAAAGGCGAGTCTTGAAAAACCCGGCAAGCTAAAACGAAGTTGCAAAACCGGATGCGGAAGGGGAGGATCGATCCGTTATGAGGCGGAGAACCAAAAGGTTCGGCGCGGCATGGGCCGCGGCAACACTCTTGAGCGCGCTGTTGATCAACATCCAGACCGGAGATTACGCCAGAGCGGCTGCTGCGCAGGTTGAAATCAAGGAGGCATCCATGAACGGAAGAATCATCGCCCAGTTCGGATCGCCGGTCATCGACGGCCGGATCGATGAAGTATGGGAGAAGGCGCGGCCGTTCAAACCGCGGCACACATCCGGCAACACCAACGCGAGCGCAACGTTCAGGGCGCTGTGGGATGACCGTGCACTCTACATCCTGGCAGAAGTGAAGGACGGCCAGCTGTCCACCCGGTCCGGAACGCCGTACATGCAGGATTCGCTCGAAATCTTCCTGGACGAAAACAACGACAAGACCCGGGAATTCGGCGCGGATGATCTGCATTTCCGCGTCAACATCGACAACGTTCAATCCGTGGACAAAGGCGACGCCTCACGATTCTATACCGCTGCGACCAAGACGGACGACGGCTATGTCATCGAAGCCCGGGTCGCCCTCAAGAAGAAGCCGGCCAACGGCACCGTCCTGGGCATCGAGCTGCAGATCAACGATGCGGTGGGCGAAGAGCGCGTCGGCACACTCAATCTGTTCGATTCGACGGGCATGGCCTGGGACGATACGAGCCTGTTCGGCGAGATTGTGCTGGTCGGGAAGAATGCACGCGAGACGAGCGGTCTCAATCCCTATGATTTGCTCAACCTGATCAAGAAAGCGCTGTCCATCGATTACTCGCTGTACAAAAATCCGGAAGTCGTGAGAGATGCCGTCCTTCAAATTGCCGCGGACAGCCTGCTGGGCAGCACGGAAGTGACGCAGCAGCAGATCGATGAACAGTATGCCTCGCTTGCGGAAGCGATCGGCGCGCTGGAGATGACGGAAGAAGCCGCGAACGAGAAATATTTCACGCCGCTTCCGGTCGAATACCTGGCTGAGAGCGACCAGCCCGGAACGATCGAGACGCTGTCGTACGAGACGGCGAACCTGGACGGAGGCAAGGACAAGAAGCGGCTGCACGTCTATCTCCCGCACGGCTATAACGCATCCGACAAAGGCACGAAGTACAACGTGCTGTATCTGATGCACGGCGGCGGCGAGAATGAGGATCTGCTCTTCGGCGGACCGGGCGAAAACCGGGCGCTCAAAAAGATTATCGACAACATGATCGCCCGCGGCGACATCGAGCCGCTCATCGTCGTGACGCCGACCTTCTACGGCGGGAAGAACGATGTCGCCCTGTTCCACGAAGAATTGATCCACGATATTGTTCCGCTGGTGGAGTCGAAGTACAACACATACGCGAACTCGGCAAGCCTTAAAGATTTGAAGGCGTCCCGGGCTCACCGCGCGTTCGGCGGGTTCTCGATGGGATCGGTGACGACATGGCATCTGTTCGCCAAGGGCGGTCTGGACTACTTCAAATACTACATCCCGCTCAGCGGCGACAGCTGGGCGCTCGGTGAAAGGAGCGGCGGCACCCGGCCTGAGGAAACGGCGAAGTTCCTTGCGCAGGTTGTCCGCAAGTCGGGCTACAAGCCGCACGATTTCTACATCTTCAGCGCCACGGGCACGCAGGATATCGCTTATCCGAATCTGAAGCCGCAGATCGAAGCGATGAAGCAGCTGGACGATGTCTTCCGCTACTCGTCGAACCTCGACAAAGGCAACTTCTACTTCATCGAAGCCGAGGGCGGGTCGCACACCTGGTATTGGCAGAACCAATACATTTACAACATTTTGCCGGATCTGTTCCATAGCGAGGGTTGATCCGCGTTCCCCGCGGTTCCGTGCAAAGCGGAATCGGGGGCTTTCTTTCTTAACCAAAATGTAAACGCTTACAAACAATATAAAAAATGCACACACGCATCTTCAAAATCATGTCTGCCTTTCAAACAGCCGCTTCCCTACAATGAAAAGTGAAAGGAGTGTTTGCGCCATGACCGCCGACACGAATACAACCGATGCCAAACCGATTCGGTCATCGCTTGTTTGGAAGCGTTTCAAACGGCAGCGAACCCTGCATCTCTTCGTCTGGATCGGCATCCTGTATTTGCTGGTCTTCGCCTATACGCCGATGTTCGGCATTCTGATGGCCTTCAAAAATTACACCATCGTGCAGGGCATCAAGGGGATTTTCACCAGCAGCTGGGCCGGATTCAAATATTTCATCGAGTTCTACAACGACTACAAATTTTACGACATCGTGCGAAACACGCTGGTGCTCAGCTTTCTGAAGGTCATCTTCACGTTCCCGATCCCCATCCTGTTCGCCATCATGCTGAACGAAGCGAAGAACATGGCGTTCAAAAGGGTGGTGCAGACCGCCAGCTACCTGCCTCACTTCATCTCCTGGGTGGTCGTGCTCGGGCTGTCGTTCACTTTCTTCTCCAGCAACGTCGGGTTGATCAATCAATTGCTTCTGGACTGGGGCTGGATCGACAAACCGCTGCCGATCCTGACGAGCCCGAACTATTTCTGGGGACTGGCCGTCGGCAGCGCGATGTGGAAGGAAGCCGGATGGTGGGCCATCATTTTCCTGGCGGCCATCGCCGGCATCAATCCGACGCTCTACGAGGCGGCCCAGATCGACGGAGCCGGAAGGCTGGCCCGGATCTGGCATATTACGCTGCCGGGCATCCGGGGAACGGTGGTCGTGGTGCTCATTCTGACGATCGGAAGCATTCTCGGAGGCGGGCTCGTCGGTTCCAACTTCGACCAGGCCTTCCTGATGGGCAATGCCGGCAACAACGACACCTCGGAGATTGTGCAGACCTACGCCTTCAAAGTCGGGCTGGCCCAGGGCCGATACTCGTATGCCGCGGCCATCGATCTGGTTCAATCGGTCATCTCCGTCATCCTGATCTTCACCAGCAACGCGATCGCGAGGAAGGTGTCCGGAACCAGCTTGTTCTAATACCGTCAGGAGGGTCATCATGAAAGGGCGCTTGGAAGACCGGATATTTGACGGCGTCAACTATTTGCTGCTGTCACTCATTTTCTTCGTCACCGCCTATCCGTTCTATTATCTGCTTGTCACATCTTTCAACTCGGGCACGGACGCGCTCCTGGGAGGAGCATACTTCTGGCCTTCGGATTTCACGCTGGAGAACTACAAGACGTTCTTCAACGATTCGAAATGGCTGTCCGCGCTGTTCATGAGCATTGCGCGGACGGTCGTCGGCGCCGTCACGGGCGTGCTGTTCACCTGTCTGGTGGCGTACGGCCTGTCGCACAAAGGGCTGGTGTTCAGCAAGGTTTACTTTTCCCTGGTCATCTTCGCCATGTATTTCTCGGGCGGCCTGATTCCGTACTACGTTGTGCTGCGCTCCCTTGGGCTGCTCAATTCGTTCGCCACTTACATCATCCCGGGGATGCTGAACACGTTCTTCCTGCTGATCGCGATCTCGTTCTTCCGGGAGATTCCGAATGATCTGAAGGAATCGGCGTGGATGGACGGCGCGAGCGAGCTGAAGATTTTCTATCGGATCATTCTGCCGATCTCCAAGCCGCTCATCGCCACGATGGCTTTGTTCGTCGGGGTCGGGCATTGGAATTCATGGCTCGATTCCGCCTACTTCGTCCGGGCAGAGTATCTGCGGACGCTGTCCTACCGGCTGATCGAGATCATCAACCAGAGCCGGGTGCCGCAGGAGGCGATCGAGGCCGCCGCCGGCGCGTCATCGGTCACCAGCTACTCGCTGCAGGTGACCGCGATGATCGTGTCGATCGCTCCGATCATCTGCGTGTATCCGTTCCTGCAGAAGTACTTCGTGGCGGGCATCATGCTCGGCTCGGTCAAGGAATAACTTCCCATTTGTTATTAAAGCGCAAGCTTTAATAAGATAAACTCACAGACAATGGAGGGCTCGCGAATGAAAAAGACATGGGGTTCGTTGTTCATTCTGACGCTCATCCTGGCCTTGCTGGCCGGATGCGGCGGAGGAGGCAACGCGAAATCCGGCTCCAATTCCGGGGGTCAGACGGGCCAGAACGGATCGGCCTCCGATTCCGGATCGCAGGATGAAATCGTGGAGCTGGACTTGTTCATCAACCACTCCTGGTACCCGGTTCGGTCCTGGACGGGATCGATCGCGGAAGAAATCACGAAGCGGACGGGCGTCAAGCTGAACGTCACGGTCGCTGCCGATTCGGAACAGCTGCCGCTCATGATCGCATCCGGCGATCTGCCCGACCTGATCTTCACGTTAAGGGAGCCGCGGTTGGAAAATCCGGACATGTCGTACCCCTGGAATGAACTGATCGAGAAGTACGCGCCGGACTTCGAGATCGATCCGGTCCGGCTGGCGGTGAACACGGCGCAAGACGGCAACGTGTACACGGTGCTCAATTCCTTCGCCACCCCGGAAGAATGGGCGAGCAACCCTTACGCGCTGGGCAACGACGGCAACCCCGGCATCGCGGTGAGACAGGACATTCTGGACGAGCTCGGCGCGAAGATCGAAACGCTGGATGATTTCGTCTCCGTCCTGGAGCAGGTGAAGCAGAAATACCCGGACATGGTCCCGATGACGATGGACATCGAATGGATTCCGCAGTATTTCAAAATGCAGTTCGGCATCCCGCCGCACAGCTCCTGGCATGAGCAGGACGGCCAATTGAAACATATCATCTCGCATCCGAAGGCGCTCGAGTTCTACAAATTCATGAACAGTCTGTACCGGAACGGCTATATTCTGGCCGAGAACTTCACGTACAGCAACGACCAGATTGACGACGAATACGCGGTCACCGGCAGAGCGTTCGCCCACAGCCATACCGTCAGCGTCGCGGAGGCGGACAACGCCAAGGTGAAGAATCAGGGCGGCAATTATCAGTTCACGATGATTCCGTCGGCGCTCACGGATGAAGCGTACAACCTGAGCACCGGCACCGGGTTCTCCGGAGTCTATATTACGAAGAACAACAAGAACCCGCAGAAATCGATCGAGCTCATCAAGTTCCTCGCCAGCAAGGAAGGCCTGGAGCTGGTCATGTTCGGAATCGAAGGCCAGCACTGGGAGTGGCATCCGGACGGCTATCCGGTCTTCCATTACGACGTGAACGACGCCGACTACGTCAATTCGGAAGGTCTGAAATGGTGGTACCTGTATTCGGACGCGATCGTGGAAGGGCTGCGCGGATACGTGCCGGGCACGCAGACGACGAAGGCGCTGCAGGAGATCAAGGAAATTACGGACCACAACCCCGCGATCGGCATGGTGAAGCTGCAGGACGGCACCGACGAGAAAGTCATTTTTGACAAGGTCGCAGAGATGGTGAAGACGGAGGAAGTCCGCATCTATCTGGCCGAATCGGAAGAAGCCGCGGAACAGGCATATCAGAACATGCTCAAGCTCGCGGAAGGCATCGGGCTCAGCAAGCTGGAAAGCTGGGCGACGGCCGAATACAAGAAGATGCAGGAGCTGTTCAATCAATAATCCGGAGCAGGCGTACAAAGGGGTCCTTCCCAGACCCCTTTTTTCCACTTGTGACGCAGCTGCGCAGGGGTTAAAGTAGTCGTAAAGACGTTGCTGCCCAGGGGACGTGAAGGTGATGAAACGTTTGTTCTCCAGAATGAGCATTGTCAGGAAAATGGTGCTGGGCTATTTCGTCATCATCTTTGTCCCGGTCATCACCTTCGGTTTCTACCACAATCATCTGATGTACCAGAGCATGATCGAAGAATATGCGAGCGGCAAGCAGCAAGTCATTGAACAGTCGTACGCCAACCTGAGGATCGACCTGCTGCAGATCTCGTCCAATTACGGGTTGTTCCAGCATAACGCCAACGTCATCGACTATCTGAACGGCGCGTACCGGTACAACTGGGAATACGTCTACTCGTACCAGAAGTACATCAAGCCCCTGCTGTCGGGCATGCTGTACGGCAATGACCATATCCGGGATATCCGGATCTACAAGGCAAGCGATCGGGTATTCACCGCTCCGGAACACATCATCGATATGGAAGCCCTTCCATCGAACGTCCGGGAAGAGCTGCGCCGGCTCCCTCCGGGCAAAGGCCTCTGGTTCTGCGAATTGTCCGAATCGGGCGAATGGAAGCTGGCCTATTACCAGAACATGTACGCCGAGCGGTTCTCCAAACATGTCGGCGTCTTCTCCGTCGAGGTCGATCCGAAACTGCTGTACAGCTTCGCCAATACGCTGAGCAATGAAGGGCGCTCGGACGTTTACCTGCTGACCGGGGATTTGAAGTCCAGCCCGCCCGGCGCGAGGGAAGACATGATCGGAAAGATGCTCGAGCGGCCGTTCGCGTATTTCTTCCTCGACCGCAAGTCGCTGCTCGTCAACCACCTGACGATCGAGGAGCTGGGGCTCAGAGCGGCCGTCGTCAGCAAAACGGAGGATGTGTTCGCCAGCACGGCCAAGCAGAGAGTCTGGCTGTACCTGATGATTGCCGGGCTGCTGCTGCTCCTGTCGGGGATCTACTACATGCTGGCGGTGTCGGTAACGAAACGGCTGTCGCGGCTGGCCAGACATATGCGCCAGGTCGGCGAGAACAACTTCAAGACGCTCGACCATCGGGACGACCAGGACGAGATCGGCTATCTGACCTACACGTACAACTCGATGCTGCAGCGGATCGATGAGCTGGTCAACAAAGTGCAGCGCTCGGAGCTGCTTCGGAAGGAAAGCGCCTACAAGGCGCTGCAGGCGCAGGTCAAGCCGCATTTCCTGTACAACACGCTGGAAACGATCCGCATGCTGGCCGAGGCGAACGACGACCGCGAAGTGGCGGAACTCGCCTATTCCTTCGGACAGTTCATGCGCTACAGCCTGTCGAGCGACCACGAGCAGTTCAGGCTGAGCGATGAGGTCCGGAATATCGAGAACTACATGAAAATCCAGAAAACCCGCCTTGGCAGCCGGCTCACGTACAGCATCTCGGTCGAGGCCGACATCCGCCAGATCCCGTGCCCGCAGTTTATTTTGCAGCCGCTGGTTGAAAATTGCATCGTGCACGGACTGTCGACGATCCGGCGGAAGGGGGCCGTCGCGATCCGCATCACGGATGACGACAACCGCGTGCGGGTCGAGATCTCGGACAACGGCGCGGGCATGCCGGAGCAGCGGCTGGAGGAAATCCGGAGGCTGCTGAACAATCGGCTGGATATCAAGGAATTTTCGACCCGGGACAGCGGCCTCGGCATTTACAACGTCAGCGAGCGCATCAAGACGTACTACGGAGAAGATTCCCGTCTGGAAGTGGACAGCAAACCCGGCGAAGGGACGGATTTCAGGCTTTATTTGAACAAAAAAGGGATGAATGGACATGTTGAACCTGCTGATCGTGGATGACGAGATGGTGATTCTGCACGGCATCGTCAAGATCATAAGGGAAGGGAAGACGCCGTTCACCCGGATCGAAAGCGCCCTGGATGCCTGTGAAGCCTTGTCTGTCATGGAGGATTTCGCGCCAGATCTGATCATTACCGACATTCACATGCCGGAGATGAACGGTCTGGAATTGATTCAGGAAGTGAAGGAGCGCGGAGCGTGCGGCCGCTTCATCATCCTGACGGGCCATGACGAATTCGAATACGCCAGGCAGGCCCTCCGCCACCAGGTCATCGATTATCTGCTGAAACCGATCAACAAGATGGAATTGCTGGACCTGCTGCGCACGGTAGCTAAAACGATATTGGATGAGGAGCAGGACGGCGCGAAGCATGCGCGGTCCGATTCGCAGTACAGCTTCCATGTGGAGAAAATTTTGCGGCATATCGATCAGCATTATCACCGGGACCTGTCCCTGAACCAGTGTTCCGAGCTGACGGGACTGCATCCCAACTACATCAGCCAGTTGTTCAAGAAGGAGACGGGCGTGTCGTTCGTGCAGTATTTGCACCATTACCGGATTGAGAAAGCGAAGGAGCTGCTGAAGAAAGACGGCGGCCTGCCCGTTCAGGTGATCGGCAATCAGGTGGGATTCGAGAATCCGCAGCATTTCATGAAAGTGTTCAAGAAGCTCGTCGGCTGCACGCCGGGGGCTTATCGGGAATCGGATGTGGAAGGGGATGGAGCATGAGCCGTTTGGTGATGAAGTACGACCGGCCGGCCGCCGAGTGGAATGAAGCGCTGCCGATCGGCAACGGCCGCATGGGCGCGATGGTCTTCGGCCATCCGGTGAGCGAGCGGCTGCAGCTCAACGAAGATTCGCTCTGGTACGGCGGTCCGCGGGACCGCAACAATCCGGATGCGGCGAAGGTGCTGCCCGAAATTCGCCGGTTGATTTTCGAAGGAAAGCCGCGGGAGGCGGAGCGGCTGGCGGTGACGGGCTTGTCGGGCATTCCCGAGACGCAGCGGCATTACGAACCGCTCGGGCAGTTGCTGCTCCATTTCGAAGGGATCGATCCGGATGCGGTCGAGCAATATCAGCGCAGCCTGGATCTGGAGCGGGCCGTCGCGTCGGTTGAATTTCTGCACCGCGGCGTGCGGCATCGGCGGGAGTATTATGCAAGCTGTCCGGATCAGGCGATCATCGTCCGCGCGACCGCCGACCGGCCGGGGCAGATCTCGCTCACGGCGCGGCTGGAGAGGGCGAGATGGCGTTACGTCGATGCGACGGGCCGCAGCGGGACGGACGCGATCTACATGACGGGCGCGAGCGGCGGAGCGGAGGGCGTTTCCTTCGCGGCGGCGGTGACGGCGAGGACCGAGGGCGGCAGTCTGGACGCAATCGGCGAACATCTCGTGGTTGAGCATGCGGACAGCGTGACGCTGGTCATCTCGGCGGCGACCAGCTTCCGCGAGAAGGAGCCGCTCGCGCATTGTCTGGCGCATGCCCGGACTGTATGCGCGGCGCCGGATGACGAGCGGTATGCGCGGCATGTGCGGGACTATCGGGAACTGTTCGGCCGGGTGTCACTCGCTTTGGGCGGAGATGAGGAGCGGAGCGTACTTCCCGTTCCGGAGCGGCTGGAACGTCTGCGCAAGGGAGAAGAGGATCCGGCGCTTGCGGCGTTGTATTTTCAATATGGACGGTATCTGCTCATCGCCTCCAGCCGTCCGGGATCGCTGCCCGCCAATCTGCAGGGCATCTGGAACGACCACTTCCTGCCGCCGTGGGACAGCAAGTACACGATCAACATCAATGCGCAGATGAACTACTGGCCCGCGGAAAGCTGCGCCTTGCCCGAATGCCATGAACCGCTGTTCGACCTGATCGAGCGGCTCAGGGAACCCGGCCGCAGGACGGCGCGGGTCATGTACGGCTGCCGGGGGTTCGCCGCGCACCACAACACCGATATCTGGGCGGACACGGCGCCGCAGGACACCTATATTCCCGCATCGTACTGGCCGCTCGGCGCGGCCTGGCTCTGCCTGCATCTGTGGGAGCATTACCGGTTCACGCAGGATCTGCCGTTCCTTGAGCGGTCGTTGGAGACGATGAAGGAAGCGGCCCGGTTCGTGATGGATTACCTGGTGGAAGGGCCGAGCGGCGAGCTTGTCACCTGCCCATCGGTATCGCCGGAGAACAGCTACGTGCTGCCGAACGGGGAGACGGGCGTGCTGTGCGCCGGCCCGACGATGGATACGCAGATCATCCGCGCGCTGCTGGGCGCTTGTGTAGAGGCGGAGCGGGTGCTGTCGGACCGGACGGGCAAGGCCTCCGACGAGGCGTTCATCCGCGAAGCGGAGCTCGTGCTCAAGCGGCTTCCGAAGGAGAAAATCGGCAAGCTCGGCACGATCCAGGAATGGTACGAAGACTACGATGAAGCGGAGCCGGGGCATCGCCACATCTCGCACCTGTTCGCCCTGCACCCGGGCGATCAGATTACGCCGCGGCGGACGCCGGAGCTGGCGCAGGCCGCGCGCCGCACGCTGGAGCGCAGGCTGTCGCACGGCGGCGGGCACACCGGCTGGAGCCGGGCGTGGATCATCAATTTCTGGGCGCGGCTGGAGGACGGCGAGCTGGCGCATGAGAATCTCGTCGCCCTGCTGTGCAAATCGACCTTGCCGAATCTGCTGGACAATCATCCGCCGTTCCAGATCGACGGCAACTTCGGCGGCGCGGCCGGCATCGCCGAGATGCTGCTGCAGAGCCACGACGGCGTCATCCACCTGCTTCCGGCGCTGCCGAAAGCTTGGCCCGCGGGGGAAGTTGCGGGGCTGCGCACGCGCGGGGGATACAAGGTTGACATCAGGTGGGCGGAAGGCGTTCTGGTCGAAGCATGGATCACGCCCCGGTGCGACGGCACCTGCACGTTCCGGGTTTCCCGTGATGTGGAGGTCCGGCTGGGCGATCGCGAGGTAGCGGTCCGGCGGGACGCGCGATATGCGGATGTGATGTCGTTCGAAGCGCAGGCAGGGCTCAGATATTGCCTGAAGGCCAAATAAATAAAAGGGGATGATGGCATGAAGAAACAAGCGTTCAACCCGTATCTGCCGTCCTGGGAGTACATACCCGACGGCGAACCGTATGTGTTCGATGGCCGTGTGTACGTCTACGGCTCGCATGACCGGTTCAACGGCCATGTTTTCTGCCTGAACGATTACGTCTGCTGGTCGGCGCCCGTGGACAATCTGGGGGATTGGCGGTATGAAGGGGTCATTTACAAGAAGACGGACGACCCGCTCAATCCGGACGGCAGCATGTGCCTGTACGCGCCGGATGTGACGAAAGGGCCGGACGGGCGGTACTATCTGTTCTATGTGTTGGACAAAGTCTCCGTCGTCTCGGTCGCGGTGTGCGACACGCCGGCCGGCAAGTTCGAGTTCTACGGCTATGTCCGGTATCCGGACGGCACGCGGCTCGGGGAGCGGGAAGGCGATCAGCACCAGTTCGACCCCGGCGTCCTGACGGAAGGGGACCGGACCTATCTGTATACCGGTTTCTGCCCGAGAGGGGACAAGTCGCGGAGCGGCTGCATGGCCACCGTGCTCGGGCCGGACATGCTGACGATCGTCGAGGAGCCGGTCTTCGTGCTGCCGAGCGAGCCTTACAGCCGGGGCACCGGGTTCGAGGGGCATGAATACTTCGAGGCGCCGTCCATCCGCAAGCGCGGGGATACGTACTATCTGATCTATTCGTCGATCGTCATGCATGAATTGTGCTACGCGACGAGCAAGGACCCGACGAAAGGCTTCAAGTATGGCGGGGTCATCGTCAGCAACGCGGACCTGCACATCGATGCCTACAAGCCGGCGGACAAGCCGATGTACTACGGCGGGAACAACCACGGCAGCATCGTGGAGATCGGGGATCAGTGGTACATCTTCTATCACCGGCAGACGAACGGCCACCATTACTCCCGGCAAGGCTGCGCGGAGCCGATCCGATTCCGTGAGGACGGCAGCATCGTGCAGGCGGAGATGACGTCCTGCGGCCTGAACGGCGGACCGCTCGCCGGGCGCGGCGAATATCCGGCCTATATCGCCTGCAATCTGTTCTGCAAGGATGAGGAGCTGTACATCGGCACCTACGGCGCCTGGATGGACGGCCGGTTCCCGAAGATTACCCAGGACGGCAAGGACGGGGACGAGGAGCCCGGCTACATCGCGAACATGCGGGATACGGCGACGGCCGGCTTCAAATATTTCGACTGCCGCGGCGTGAAGAGGGTCAAAATCAAGGTGCGCGGCTACGCGAAAGGCGCCTTCGAGGTGAAGACGTCGTGGGACGGCCCGGCGCTCGGCTCGATTCCCGTAAACTTCACGAACGTATGGAAGGAATACGCGGCGGACATCGCGATTCCGGACGGCGTCCACGCGCTGTACTTCACGTACAGAGGCGAGGGCAACGCGCAGCTTAAATCGTTCACGCTGGAATCATGAGAAGAGGGAGGCATGCGCCTCCCTTTTGCATGTCGGATGTTCAAATGCCGGTGTTGTGAGCTTCGGTCCTTTATGGATCGCCTCGATGAAACTGCGACACGTTATTTTGCCGAAAACGGCGCTAAGTCTCAGTTTCGTTCCACGGCGGAGGAGGCGTGCACCTTCGCCATGCATCAAGGCCACTCCACTATCGCCTTGATGACGTTGCTTTCCGGCCGCAGCCAGCCGTCGAAGGCGTCGATCATCGCGTCGAACGGCGCGCGGTGGGTAATGTACCGGTCCGCGTCGATCGCGCCGCGCCGGACGGCATCAAGCACATGTTCGAAATCTTCGCGCGCGGCGTTGCGGCTGCCCATCAGGGTGGTCTCGCGCTTGTGGAAATCCGGGTGCGGGAACGCGATGTCGTTTTTGACCAGTCCGACATAGACCAACGTTCCGCCGTGGGCGAGATAGCCGAGGGCATCCATCATCGACCTGGCGTTGCCGGTTGCATCGAGGACGATGGTCGGGAGATCGCCGTCCGTCAGCTCCGCAATCCGTTTCATCGGATGATCCAGAGCGTTCACGACTTGATCCGCGTCCGCCCAGGATCGGGCGAAAGCAAGCCGGTCATCGTTCACGTCCATGACGATCACCCGCGCGCCGGCGAGCCTCGCGAAGGCGGCCGCGCCGAGCCCGATCGGTCCGGCGCCGATCACGAGCGCCGTCTCGCCGCTGCCTGCGCCCGAGCGTCGCACCGCATGGGCCCCGATGGCCAGCGGTTCCAGTACGGCGGTCTGATCGAGCGTGAGCCCGTCGGTCTTGATCAGATGGGTGACCGGCACGGTGATGCGTTCGCGCATGCCGCCGTCGGTGTGAACGCCGAGCACCCGGAGACCCGCGCAGCAGTTCGTCCGGCCCCTCCGGCAGGCGATGCACGTCCCGCAGTGCAGATACGGCATGATGGCGACCTGGTCGCCTTCCTTGAGCCCCGCCTCATTCCCGCCGATCCATTCAATGGTTCCCGCCAGCTCATGGCCGAGAATGCGGGGATAGGTGAAGTAGGGCTGGTTGCCCTTGAAGGCGTGCATGTCCGTTCCGCAGATGCCGACCCGGCGGATCCGGACGACGGCCTCGCCCGGACCGGCCGCGGGCTCGGGCAGATCGTCCCGCAGCCGGAAGACGCCGATTTCCTCGCATACAATGCCTCTCATACGCAAAATAAACCTCCCTGCACAACGTTACACCCGGATGTTCTCGTTGTACTCCGGCCGCCCGCTGACCCAGGTGACGTTATGGACGGGCGCAAGCAATTCAAGCACTTCCCGGAGCAGTTCCTCGTCGATCGGCTCGAGGGTCCATCGGGCGTTGCGCGCGATATTGTCCGGGTTCGCCGTGCTGACCAGCGTCGTCGGAATCCGTTCGTTCCCCGTCGAGAACTGGATGGCCAGCTTGGCGATGTCGGTTCCCCTGGCGGCGCAAAATTCGGCGGCCTTCCTGCAGGCGGCTTTCAGCTCCGGGGAAGCCGGGTGCCAGTCGGGCGTGCCGCGCAGGCTGAGCAATCCCATGGACAAGGGCGACGCGTTGACGAGGCCGATGCCGCGCGCTTCCAGCATCGGCAGCAGATCGAGCAGCGCCGTGTCGTTCAGCGAGTAGTGGCAGTAGGAGAGGATGACGTCCGCGTCGATCTGCGGGAGCATTTTCTCGAACAGCTGCAGCGGAAGGCCGGAAATGCCCCAAAACCGGATCTTGCCCTGCTCCTTCAGGCGCATCGCGGCCGGCACGGCTTCTTCCAGCACGATATCCGCCGGCACGAATTCAATGTCATGCAGGAAAAATAGATCGACATAATCGGTATGGAGCCGGGTCAGACTTTCTTCGAGGCTCGACTGAATCCGCCTGGCGGAAAAATCGAACGCGTCCACGCCGTAGCGCCCTGCTTTGGTGGACAGCAGGAACTTGTCGCGCGGGATGTCGCGGATTGCCTTGCCGAGCACCGTCTCCGCGCGGGTCAGCCCGTAATACGGGGAGACGTCGATGTAGTTGATGCCGGCGTCAATCGCGGCATGCACCGTACGGATGCTCTCGCTTTCGTCCGCCTCGCGGAACACGGAACCGAGCGAGGATGCGCCGAAGCTCAAGACCGAGACGTCGAGGCCGGTATTGCCGAGTTTCCGGTATCGCATCGGAGTGTCGCACCTTCCTTGGATTCAAATTCGGTACACGTTCCGGGCGTTCAGGCCGAACAATGCGGCCCGCTCGCGCTCGCCCCAGTTGTCCGGCAGCGCCTGGAGCAGCACGTCCATCACTTGGTCGTATTCGGCCGCCAGCAGGCATACCGGCCAGTCGCTGCCGAACAGCACGCGGTCCGGGCCGAACAGGTCGAGCACGCGGCGGACATAAACCTTGAAGTCCTCCGGTTTCCAGTTGCGATGGTCCGCTTCCGTCACCATGCCGGACAGCTTGCAGTACAGATTCGGATAGCCGGCGAGGACCCGCATATGGGTGAGCCACGGTTCGATCTCTCGGTCCCGGATGCGGGGTTTCGCGATGTGATCGATAACACCGCGCAGATGGGGAACCTGCTCCAGCAGCTTGACCAGCGGTTCCAGCTGGCTGCTCTTCACGAGCAGATCGACGGTCGTGCCTTCGTCCGCATAGCCTCGGAGCGCCTCGACGAACGCGGGCTCGAGAATCCGGCTTGCGTCCGGCATATCCTGGATCATGATGCGGAAGCCGACGAACTTCGGATGCCGGCGGAACCGCTCGTAATGCCCGCGGTGGGTCGGGTCGAACAGGTCCAGCCACCCGACCACGCCGAGAATCGTGTCGTCCGCATCGGCCAGGGACAGGATGAACTCGGTTTCCTCGATCGTCGGAGCGGCTTGCACCAGAATGGTGCCGTCCAGTTGATGCGCTTTCAAATGCGGGGACAGGTCGGCCGGCAGAAAATCCCGGTACAGGACGGGGTACTCGGGCGTAATCCAGCCGTAGTCGCCCCGCTCGATCTTCCAGTAATGCTGATGGGCGTCGATTCGCACCGTTTGGCCCCCTTTCGCATGGCAAATGTACGGTTATCTTCATTATACGGGCGCGCAAAGGGAATAAAATGGCCGCCGTTTGCGTGAATGTACCTTATTTTGATGTGGTTGTCCATTGTTTAGAATTAATGCTTAATAATATTTAAAGTTGTCCCATAATTTCACTGGCGTCATTGTTGCCCATTGATCGAGCGGATCGGGGAGGAAACGGAAAGGAGGTATGATCGGAATGCGTCATGCGCTTGTCATCGGGGGTTCCGGCATGCTGGCCGGCGCAAGTCTGTGGCTGGCCCGACAGGGCCGCGAGGTGACGGTGATCGGCCGGAATCCGCAAAAGCTGAAGCTGCTCAGCGATCAGCATCCGAATCTGCATGGCGTTTCGGCGGATTATTCGCGCGCCGCGGAGTTTGCCGAGACGTTGAACGATATGATGCGGAAATGGGGGCCCGCCGATCTCGTCGTCGCGTGGATTCATCACGACGAGGAGCGCGTGATCGGACAGACGGCCGAGGCCATCCGGCTCGCGGGCGGAGCGGATTTCGGCTGGGAGCTGTACCACGTCCTGGGCAGCAGCTCCAATCTGGACGAGATGCTCCGGAAAATTGCGGTGCCGCCCGAATGCGCCTGCCATCAGGTTCAGTTGGGTTTTGTCATCGAGGGAGGCCGGTCCCGTTGGCTGACCCATGACGAAATCAGCAGCGGAGTAATTAAATGTATCCAGAACAATCGGCGCCGCCATGTGGTCGGCACGCTGGAACCATGGGAGAAGCGACCCGGATATTGAGGATGGAGACGACAGACGATGAAGGCCGAACAGGATGAAAGCTCCTGTTCGGCCTTTTATGTGCAGGAACGCCCGCGCGCCGCTTATTCCTTCTTCGGTTCCACATAGGTCAGTTTGCAGACAATGTCCTGATAGTAGTTGCCGAATCCGGCGCCGTAGATCGTCAGGCCGCCGATATGCTTCGCGTCTTCCTTCACTTCCAGCTTCAGGTCCCACTGCATCCGGCGGATGTCGACATCATGGATCGTGTAGTCGGACACCTTCGTCCCTTCGATGAACGTGCCGTCGCCGTTGACCCGGATATGGACGAGGATGCCGTACTGGTTCATCTCGATGTTCCACCACTCGGGCGTGTATTTGCCCCGGGTGCCGCCGAAGTCGCCGGGGCTCGTCCATTTGCCGATCGGACGCCCGTTGAACTCGAACGAAATATCGGAAGGCCAATGAACGTTCGACAGCGGCGCCTCCGACGCGATCTCCATCGTGATCTCCAGTTCCTCCGGCTCCTCTTCCGGCTTCAGGTAGTTTGGAATCTTGTATGTGATGTAGCCCTTCGAGAACCAGAGAATCTTCGCGTCGACCCGTTCGGGGTGGAGAAAATACCGCGGATCGTCGAAGCCGTCGCCGATGATCTGATACTTCGTCGCCAGGCCGCAGGTCGGCTTGACATCGAAGTCGGTGTAGTGGCCGATCGGGATGTTGACGATGTGGAAGTTGCGCGGGATGCGGCCCTTGCTCGGGAACACGAGCTCGATCCGGTCGGCGACCAGCGTGCACAGCTTCTGGGATGCGCCCTTGCCGGGAATCATCTCGGTGCGCACAAGATTGGCGCGTTCGAGCTTCTTCACATGCATCGTAATGATGGAGTTGCTGAGGCCGAGCGCCGACGCCAGATCCTTCATGATCATCGGCTCCTGCGCGAGCAGTTCGATGATCTTGATCCGGACGTTGCTGGCCAGTGCTTCAAACAGGGGGAGATTGCTTTCCGATACGATGGTTTCCATGCGATCTCATCCAATATTTCAGTTTTGTATTAAATATATCGTAACGTGTTCAGCTCTGGCAAGTGGATGCGAATGCGGTCGAATTTTTGTTTTTACAGGAGAATAATTTTATAAAAATATAAAATGTTTTATAAAAACCAATTGACAACCGCAAATATCCCCCGTTATCATCCTAAGTAAGTTGATTTTAAGCGAAATATTTAACATCAATGTGAAGTATTCGCCGGTGAGTCGGCAGCGACGAGGTCTGCAAGCATATTCCGGATGACGGAAGACCGGCCAGGGAGGTGTCCGCAGCAAGGTCAGGCATTCGTAATTCATCAATAATGTAAGCGCTATTATGGGGGCGTCTTCATCCGAAATCATGCAGGCTCAAGGAGGTTGTTTTCCGACATGAGGTCAAAATGGTTGTTCATGCTGATGCTGGCCGTCTGTCTGGTCGTAACGTCGTGCGGCGGCAACGGAGGAGGAAACGGCAATTCGGGAGGAAATTCAAGCGTTGGCGGCGGCACAAATGCCGGAGCGGGCGATTCGGTCGGCAGCGGAAGCGATTCGTCCGGCGGCAAGGTCGAGATTTCGATCTCGTCCTGGGGCGCGCCGGACGAGCGCGCGGTGTTCGAGGCGGTGCTCAAGGAATTCGAGAAAGCGTACCCGGATATCAAGGTCAAGTTCATCCATATCCCGAACGACTACACGACGAAGATGAACACGATGATCGCGGGGAACAGCGCGCCCGACGTCATTTTCACCAGTGACGGCGATTTTCCCCGCTGGGTGAAGCAGGGCGCGTTCCTGGACATCACCGACTACGTGATGGCGAGCACGAAGCTCGACCTGAACGATATGTGGGAGCAGGGGCTGAACCGCTACCGCTACGACGGCAAGAAGACCGGCGACGGTGCTTATTATGCGCTGCCGAAGGACATCGGACCGACGGTCATGTACTACAACAAGGAGATTTTCGACAAGCTGGGCGTGCCGCACCCGAGCCCGGATCAGCCGATGACCTGGGACGAGGCGCTCGAGATGTGGAAAAAGCTGACCGTGGACGAGAACGGCGACGGGAAGATCGACATCTACGGCGCCGGCCCGATCTGGTGGGAAGGGTTCGTCTGGTCGAACGGCGGCACGATTCTGAGCGAAGACCGGAAGACATTCACGCTGAACGAGCCGGCTGCCGCCGAAGCGATGCAGTTCATCTATGATCTGACGCATGTGCACAAGGTCGTGCCCGACTCCCGGGCGCTGCAGTCGATGAACGACGGCCAGATGTTCGAGGCCGGCAGGCTGGCGACGATCACGGGCGGCCGATGGATGGTGCCGACTTACCGCAAGCTGAAATTCGACTGGGATGTCGCGCCGATTCCTTCGAACAACGGCACCTGGCTCAGCGGCTGGTCCGGATCGGTCGGTCTTGGCGTCAACGCGAAGACGAAATATCCGGACGAAGCCTTCAAGCTGGTTGAATTTTTCACCGGCATCGAAGGCCAGACGAAGATGACCGAACTCGGCTTCCAGATTCCGAACTTCAAGTCGATGGCCGACGATGAAGTGTACACGCAGCCCGGGCAGAAGCCGGCGCATCCCGAGGTGTTCGTCAAGGCGGGCGAAGCCCAGCAGCCGGGTCCGTGGACGTATCTGCCGAACGGCAAGTGGCTGGACACGCTCAACCAGTATCTCGGCGAATTCTGGAGCGGCAAGGAGACGGCGGCCGAGTTCTTCACCCGGATCAAGCCGGAAGTCGAGAAGGCGCTGAAGGAAGGCAATCCGGAGCTGTTCGAGTAAACGCAGACGCCCGCGGCGCGGGCGAGGAGGCATTCGTCCGCGCCGCACACAACACCGCACGGAAACGGAGGGAACCATCCGGATGGAAGCGCAGACTTCAGCCGCCGTGAAGACGCGGCCGGCAAAACGGAAGCGGCGCTTGCTGTACCGCAGCGAGATGCGCTGGGGCTATCTGTTCATCGCACCGCCGTTCATCGGCGTCTTCGTCTTCCTGCTGTATCCGCTGCTGAACTCGCTGTATATGAGTTTGACGAACTTCAACTTCGGACAGCCCGCGGAATTCATCGGCCTGGACAATTACAAGCGGGCGCTTGCGGACGACCCGCTCGTCTGGAAGACGCTCTGGAACACGTTCTACGCCGCGCTCGGCGTGCCGCTCGGCATGATCGCCGCCCTGTTCGCGGCGCTGCTGCTGGACCGGAAGCTGCGCGGGCGCCATTTCTTCCGCATGTTGTTCTTTCTGCCGACGATCTGTTCGGTTGTGGCGCTGGCGATGGTGTGGCGGTGGATTTTCAACGCGGATTTCGGCCTGCTCAACTACTACCTCGGCGTCATCGGCATCGATGCGCCGGCCTGGTTGATCGACCAGACGTGGGCAATGCCGGCCATGATTATCCAGGGGGTATGGGGCGGCCTCGGCGTCAGCATCATTCTGTACCTGGCGGCGCTCGGCAACGTGCCGACTTCGCTGTATGAAGCGGCGACGGTCGACGGCGCGAACGGCTGGCAGAAGTTCATCCACATCACGGTCCCCGGCATCTCTCCGGTCACGTTCTTCATTCTGATTACGTCGCTCATCGGCGCGCTGCAGGACTTCCCACGGTTCCAGCTTCTGACCGGCGGCGGGCCGAACTATTCGACGACGACGATCGTGTACTATCTGTACACCGTCGCGTTCCAGTACAGCGAGATGGGGTATGCTTCCGCTCTCGCCTGGATCCTCGGCATCATCATCATGCTGATCATCGTGATCAATTTCGTGTTCTCGAAACGATGGGTCCATTACAACTGAGGAGGGATGGGCGATGGCTGTGATTGCGGCGGGCAGACGGAAGCGCGGGGCCGCAAAGCGGCTGGCCGATCTGGCAGCCTACATGCTGCTCGGCCTCGGCGGCGTCATCATGGCGGTTCCGTTCCTGTGGATGCTCGCGACATCGCTGAAACCGGACGGCGAACTGTACTCCTATCCGCCGGAGTGGATCGGTTCGCGGCTGGCCTGGGAGAATTACCGCATCATTTTCGAGGAGGCGCACCTGATCCGTGGCTTCTTCAACACGATGATCGTCGTCGTCCCGACGCTGATCATCGGCCTGTTCGTCTGCGCGATGTCGGCTTACGCCTTCGCGAAGCTTCGCTTTCCCGGGCGCGACAAGCTGTTCATGCTGCTCATCGGCACGATGGTCGTGCCGGGCGCGGTCATGATGATTCCGGCGTTCATCATGTTCAAGACGTTTGGCTGGACGGACAGCTGGAAGCCGCTCATCATTCCCGGCATGTTCGGCGCGCCGATGGTCATTTTCTTCCTGAGGCAGTTCATCAAGACGCTGCCGGACGAACTGGAGGACGCGGCGAAAATCGACGGAATGAGCCCGCCCGGCATTTTCCTGCGCATCATCGTTCCCCTGTCGAAACCGGCGCTCATCACGCAGGGCATTCTGTCGTTCAACGCGGGCTACAACGATTATCTCGGACCGCTCATCTATCTGAACTCGCCGGAGCGCTATACGCTGCAGCTTGAGCTGGCTTCGTTCTCCTCGTACTACGGGACGGAGTGGACGCTGGTCATGGCCGGCGCGGTTGTCGCGCTCATTCCGACGCTCGTGCTGTTCGCGTTCGCGCAGCGCTTCTTCATTGAAGGCATCGCGCTAACGGGGATCAAGGCTTGATGGGGATTGGACGATCATGTTGTGAAGGAGATATGGATGAATGACTGCACTGCCTATCGTCGTCGGTAGGCTGCTGCGCCGGCGAATACCGCTGGAAGGACGGCGTCGGTTGCGGAGGCGCGGCTCGAGCCGCGGCGATGAGCCGGGGAGGCGGCGGATGATGCGTGCGGCTGGCGGTGCGTTGGCCGTACTGGTGGCCGCGGGGGCGCTTTTGACGGGATGCGATGCATTCGGCGAAAAAGGCGGCGGGAAGGAGGCGTGGGTTCCCGTGTTCCATGAAGCGTCCGTGCACGACCCGTCCATTGTGCGCGATGAAAACGGCATGTTCTATGTGTTCGGCTCGCACCTGGCGGCAGCGAAATCGCCCGATCTGATGCGCTGGGAATTGATCGCGTCCGGCGTCTCGGACGGCAACCCGCTCATTCCGAACGTGAGGGAGGAGCTGCGCGAGACGCTGGAATGGGCGGAGAGTGACACGCTGTGGGCGGCGGACGTCATCCGGCTGCCGGACGGCAAGTACTACATGTACTACAACGCGTGCCGGGGAGACTCGCCGCGCTCCGCCATGGGAGTCGCCGTCGCCGATTCGATCGAGGGACCATACCGGGATATCGGCATCATTTTGAAATCCGGCATGTGGGGGGAGCCGAGCGAGGACGGAACGGTGTATGACGCGCGGGTCCATCCGAACGTCGTCGACCCGCATGTGTTTTTTGACAAGGACGGCAAGCTGTGGATGGTGTACGGTTCGTATTCGGGCGGCATTTTCATCCTGGAAATGGACGAGACGACGGGCAAGCCGCTGCCGGGGCAGGGGTACGGCAAGAAGCTCGTCGGCGGCAACCACAGCCGGATCGAGGGGCCGTATATGCTGTACAGCCCGGACACGGAATACTATTATCTGTTCCTGTCGTTCGGCGGATTGGACTCCTTCGGCGGCTACAACATCCGGGTCGCGCGGTCGAAACATCCGGACGGTCCGTTCGTCGACGCGGAAGGGGTCGACATGGCCGAGGTGAAGGCCGATCCGGCGAAGCCGCTGTTCGACGACGCGTCGATCGAGCCGTTCGGGGTGAAGCTGATGGGCAATCACCGGTGGCGCGATCCGCACGGGGCGTTCCGCGAGTTCGGCTATGTGTCGCCGGGGCACAATTCGGCCTGGTACGACGAGGAGACCGGACGGTACTACCTGATTTTCCATTCGCGTTTTCCGTACAGCGGGGAGCGGCATGAGATCCGGGTGCATCAGATGGTGTTCAACGAGCAGGGATGGCCGGTCGTCGTGCCGTTCCGGTACGGCGGGGAGCGGCCGGAGGATGCCGATCCGGAGCGGATTGCCGGCGACTACGAGCTGGTGAACCACGGCAAGGACATCTCTGCCGAAGTGAAGGAGTCTGTGCCGATCCGGCTGGAGGCGGACGGCACGATCAGCGGCAGCGTGTCCGGCCGGTGGACCGCCGGGGATGGAGGCAAGATCCGGCTCACGTTGAGCGGCGAAGATTACGATGGCGTCTGGCTGCGGGCCTGGGACCCGGAAGCGGAAGCGTTCACGGAGACGTTCAGCGCGCTGTCGGGAAAGGGCATCGCGTTGTGGGGCGCGCGGAGGCCGGAACCTCCGCGGGATGAATAGAATGGCATTTTACATGAACAAGGGAGAGGGAGAGAGCGATGGATCATACTGTCGGAACCGGAATTGCGGATACGTCGGGCGTTCAGCCGCTCATTCTGCAGCGGGCCGATCCGTGGGTGTACCGGCATTCGGACGGTTGGTACTACTTCACGGCGTCCGTGCCCGAATATGACCGGATCGAAGTGCGCCGGGCGCGCACGATTGCCGGGCTGGCGTCGGCCGAACCGGCCGTCGTCTGGCGGCGGCATCCATCCGGGCCGATGAGCGCGAACATCTGGGCGCCGGAGATTCACCACATCGACGGCAAATGGTACATCTATTTCGCCGCGGCGCGGACGACCGAGACGAATGACGGGCTGTTCGATCACCGGATGTACGTGCTCGAGAACGCGTCGGCGAATCCGCTCGAAGGCGAGTGGGTCGAGAAGGGGCAGATCCGCACGATGTGGGAGACCTTTTCACTTGACGCGACGACGTTTGAACACCGGGGGACGCGCTATCTCGTCTGGGCGCAGAAAGATCCCGCGATCGCGGGCAACTCCAATCTGTACATCGCCCCGATGGCGAATCCGTGGACGCTCGCCGCGCCCGGTGTCATGCTGACGAAGCCGGAATACGAATGGGAGCGGATCGGGTTCTACGTGAATGAGGGGCCAGCCGTGTTGAAGCGGAACGGGCGTGTGTTTGTGACGTATTCGGCGAGCGCGACGGATCACCACTATTGCATGGGGCTGCTCGAGGCGCCGGAGGACGCCGATCTCACGGACCCGTCCGTCTGGACGAAGTCGCCGGTGCCGGTGCTGGCGACGGACGAGGCGCGCGGCCTGTACGGGCCGGGGCACAACAGTTTCACCGTCGCGGAGGACGGCGGCGATCTGCTCGTGTTCCACGCGCGGACGTACAAGGAGATCGTCGGCGATCCGCTGTACGATCCGAACCGGCACACGTTCGTGCGGAAGCTGGCGTGGGATGCGGATGGCAGGCCGGTGTTCGGGTAAGTGGCAGGAGCTGCGGCGTGGATGGCGCGCTGCAGCTTCTTTTTGTGGGCACGTGGCGGTGCTGTAACGTGGATAGCACGTTACAGGGGTACATGGGCTGCATGCGGAGGAGCTGTAACGTGGATAGCGCGTTAAAGGGGTACATGGGCCGTATGCGGAGGAGCTGTAACGTGGATAGCGCGTTACAGGGGCGCGTGGGCCGCGTGCGAGGGAGCTGTAACGTGGATACCACGTTACAGGGGTACATGGGCCGTATGCGGAGGAGCTGTAACGTGAATACCACGTTACAGGGGCGCGTGGGCCGCGTACGGGGGAGCAGTAACGTGGAAACCACGCTAAAGGAGTGCATGGACCGCGTGCGGATACGACAACCAGCGAAACCAACCTGAAAAAAAGGGCGCAGCAACGCGGTTCTCCCGCATCACCGCACCCGCCTGACGTTCGCGAAAAACTAAATCAATTCCGACTCCTTCAAATACAGATAGCTGAACCACGCCGTGTCGAGCCCGGACAGGTGGCGGAGCTGGTCCTGCTCGACCGTCATCCACTCGGCGCCGATCTCCCGCGCCGCCTCGATCGAGCCGCGGATGTCGACGACGCCGGTGCCGAGCGCGGTCCATTTGCCGATCTCGTCGGTGCCGTAGACATCCTTCAGGTGAACCGCCGGCACGCGGCCCGCCATCTTGCGCAGAATATGCGCCGGGTCGGCGCCGCCGAGCGTGATCCACGCGACGTCCAGGCGGAAATAAACCGCCTTCGGATCGGTATGCTCCGCCAGAATATCCAGGGCATACACGCCGTTGAACGTGTTCCTGAACTCGTGGGCGTGGTTATGGTAGCAGAACCTGAGGCCTTCGGCGGCCAGCCGCGCGCCGGCCGCGTTGTACAGCTCCGCGTCGCGCAGCAGCTGATCGCGCGAATCGGCGGGCGCCCACCACAGCGTGACGTCCTTCGTCTCCAGCAGATGAGCCTCCCGGATAATGCGGTCCAGCTCCTTCCCGTCCGCGAGCAGATCCTTGCTTACGCTGTGCGTCGCCACCTGCAGCCCGAGCGAGCGGAACCGGGCGACATTCGCCTTCGCATCGCCTTCGAGCAGCTTCGCGCCGCCCTCGATCCCCTCGTAGCCGATCGCCGCGATGCGTTCCATGGTGCCCCAGAAATCCTGGTTCGCCTCTTCGTGGATGATGCCGATCAATCCCAGCTTCGGCCGCGTCATGAGGATTTCCCTCCTTCCGCAGGCGCCGTGAACCGGCCCTCCTGCAGCATGGTGATGAACGGATTGTCCGTTACCCCTTCAAGCGGCAGTTCCACCCGCGCGTTGCGCCGCACCGACTCGTAGAAGGCGTAAATGATCTCCGACGCGCGCAACGCTTTTTTATAGGACACCTCCGGCTCTTCCCCCGTGATCAGGCAGTCGACCGCATGGCGAACGTAGCCCGCCATCTGCTCGGCATGCGGCGTCACTTCCACTTCCGGCTTCCAGGACGGATCGGCATAGACGGCGCCGCCCTTGATCTCGCCATCCCACATCACCTCGAGGAATCCTTCCGTGCCGATGACGCGCACGCCGCCCCAGATGTCCATGTCGGGTCCGCCCGCCTGGATGTTCGCCCGCACGCCGTTGCGGAAGACGACGAGGCCCGCCGCGACGGATTCGGACGGCACGTTGAACCAGTTCAGCGTCTCGCTGGCGTCGACAGCGCCGAGCACCCATTTCGCCGGCGTCTCGTCCATGAAGCTCATCGCTTGGTCGAACGTATGGATGCCGCAGTCGAGCAGATTGGGCGGGGAGTACAGATCCATCCGCACCACGCGGCCGATCCGGCCTTCCCGGATGAGCCGGCGCACCGTCTGGTTGCCGCGCGCGAACCGGCGCTGCAGGGAGAACGTCAGCTGGCAGCCGGTCTCCTCTGCGATGCGGGCCATCTCGAGACATTCGCCCCATCCGGGCGCCATCGGCTTCTCGGACAGCACGGCCCGGACGCCCGCCTCCGCGCAGTCCCGGAACACCGGCAGATGCAGCGGCGTCCAGAGACAGATGATGGCGATATCGGGTTTCACCTCGTCCAGCATCCGCCGGTAATCCGTATAAACGGCGGCGCCGAATCCGAAGGCTTCGTTCAGGGCATTGGCCGAATCCTCCGAAATGTCGGCCAGCGCGACGACCTCAAGCCGGCCGTCGGCCTTGACACCGTGGGCGTGCTCGTGGGCGCGCTTGCCGCATCCGATGAAGGCGACGCGGAACGTTGCATTCGTGTTCAACCAGCCATCCCTCCGTTTGTTGAGATGATGTTTGTTGAGATGTTGTATCCCCTTTCATTATGGGACGGCCGGTCCGGAAGCTCAATGCACGCAAGCGAAGTTAAACTGGATCCATTTGATGCCGTGAGCGGAATCACATCCTTCGCTGAAGAAGATGCCTATAATGGGGAAATTAAATCGGCGAAGGAGGGCATGCGTCATGGAAAACGGCAAGCGGACATTCGTCATGATCAAGCCGGACGGCGTGGAGAGAGGGCTGGTCGGCGAGATTGTGTCGCGCTTCGAACGCCGGGGGTTCAAGCTGGCGGAAGCGCGGATGATGCGCATCAGCAGGGAGACGGCGGAGGAGCATTACGCCCAGCACAAGGGCAAGCCGTTCTTCGGAGAGTTGGTCGACTATATTACGTCCGGCCCGGTCTTCGCGATGATTCTCGAAGGGGAGGGGGCCGTGCAGCTGGCCCGGGCGATGATCGGCGCGACGAATCCGGCGAATGCCGCGCCCGGCACGATCCGCGGCGACTACGCGAGGTCGGTCGAAGCGAACGTCATCCACGGTTCCGATTCCGACGAGAGCGCAGAGCGCGAGATCCGGCGGTTCTTCGGTCCGCAGGCGTAAGGCGGAAGGCATGAAGGCATGAAGGCGGAGGCTTAAGGTCCGGCGGTTCTGGTTATACTTGGGCCAAAATGCCAAACGCCATTTCCCGGAGGGTCATGCCAGTGAACCGCAGCACGTCATTCCGTATTGCCATCTGCGCGATCGCCATATGGTCTCTGCTGACGGTCGGCCTCCGTCCCGGGCCGGCCTCCGCTGCCGAGGCGGCAGCCGACCTGCACCAGCTGGAGACCGCCGTCGCCGCCGCGCTGCTTGAGCGCCGGGAGTCCGTGCAGATCGACTATACCGGCGACGGCCAGGAACTGTCGGGCCGCATCAAGGACGTCATCATGGACGCGCTGAAGCGGGACGATTACACGTCGTACATCGTGGATTCCTACTTCTACTCGATCCGCAAGCTCAGCGGGCGGTCGCACATCCGGCTGACGCTGAATTACCGGGAGACGCTAGCGCAGACGGCGGAAGTGGACCGGCAGGTGCGGGAAGTGCTCGACCGGCTCATCACGCCCGAAATGAACGACCATCAGCGGGTGAAGGTGATTCACGACTGGATCGTGCTGCGTCTGGCCTACGACGTCGGGCTGAACCGCTACACCGCATACGAAGCGCTGCGGACCGGCAAGGCCGTCTGCCAAGGCTATGCGCTGCTCGCCTACAAAATGTTCAACGCGGCGGGCATCCCTGCGCGGATTGTGGAAGGGGCCGTTCCCGAAAGCGACCATGCCTGGAATCTCGTGCGCGTGGGCGGCCGGTGGTACCACCTGGACGTGACCTGGGACGACCCGGTGCCGGACCGGGGCGGCGCGGTGTCCTACGACTATTACCTGAAGACGGAGGAAGAGATGCGCAAGGACCACACCTGGACGCGGGAATATCCGCGCGCGGACACCCCGTATGAGGCGGCGGTCAGGGAAGCGAAGCAGACCGATCCGGCGCGGGCGGGCTTCTACGAGTCGCTGGAAGCGGCGCTCGGCTGGAAATGGCTGCGTCCGGAGCATACGGCGGCGACGGCGGACGAGCTCAGGCGCAAGATGGAGGAAGCGGCGGCATCCGGCGCGGACGGCTTCAAGGTGCGTTATTTGCGCGGCGACGCCGTGCGGACCGATCTTCAGAAGGCGGCGGCGGAAATCAAAGCGGCCGGCATCCGCGCGTACGAGGCATCCATCTTGCCGTTCGGGGATGACGGGGCCGTGCTGGTCGAAGTGTCGCTGATCCGGTAGGCAGCGGAGCTTGCCTTCGTTCTGGCGGCCCGCCCGCGGGCATATACTCCTTACGGTTAGCATGAAGCCGGAAAGGAGCGGAGAAGTCCATGAACATGGCGAGCCTTGCAGAGGAAGGGCCGCTGTTCGAACATCGGTTCTGGCTGCAGATACTGGGAGACCACGCCCGATTCATCCTGATGGCGCTGTCGCCGGCCGAGAAGGATGACGTACGGCAGGCGGAATCGTTCATCTCGCGGTTCGACGCGCTGCTGGCGGCCGCCCGGATGCAGGATGCGGAGGCGCGGCTGGCGGCGCTGAACCGGGAGGCTATGGATGCGACCCGGGAGCTCAAGCAATTCAAGCTCAGCCTGCTCGAGCGGCTGCTGCTCGGCAAGGTCGACCTGCTGTTCACGCCGACCTTCCTGAACCATATGGTGAACGAACTGGAGGAATACGAGCACATTCTCGAAGAATTGCTGGCCGGGCGCCCGGTGCCGCGCCAGCATCCGCTGCACTACGACATGGTCTGGCTGCAGGATGCGATCGGCCATGCGGCTGAGCTGTCCTTTGACATGGACCCCGTCGAGCGGCGCTGGATCGAGAAAAGCCGGGCGTTCCAGCAGGAGTTCGGCGCGTTTTTCCTGAAAGCGGTTGAAATGGCGGGATATCTGCGGACTTCGCTCCGGACGTTCCCCGCCTTCCAGAAATTCCATTCCGACATCGACCTTGAGATGAAGCTGTTCATGCGCTTCCTGCAGGAGATCGAGGAGCTGCAGATCGGACCGAAGCTCCTGGACCGGATTCATCCGCTCATGCCGGACCACATGTTCCGCGAGGAGTGTTACTATCTGACGAAACTGGCCGCTTACGGCCTCGTTCCCGAACCGGGCTGCAATCCGGCAAGACCGAGGCTCGCGTGACGGGAAACCGCCTCGCGCGGTATGTGTCGATTAGGCGCGAATCAGGGGCTTGTCTGCCTATTTTTAGAAGAACCGTGCGATATACCCATTCCTTGTCCCGCAAATCGCAATATACTGAAACGGGGCGAGGAAGGAGTGATCGCGATGAGGCGATTGGTCGGCAGATTGCTGCTGGCAGCTGTGCTGATCTTCGCCGCTGCATCAGTCACGGCGGACGGCTCGACGTCCGCGCAGACGGAAGATTCCGTCTATCGGCTGGTGCCCGGCAAATTCGACATCCATACGGATGGCACGCATCCGGAAGAGACGACGAAAGGATTCAACGATGCGCTCCAGTGGGCGCATGATCAAGGATATACGACATTCATTGTTCCACCCGGGACCTACATGATCAAGAAGAGCGCGAAAGGGCAGCCCGGCCCGGACGCGCGGATCAACATGGTGCCGGACATGACGTTCGTGCTCGAAGACGGCGCCGAACTGGTAAAGGAACCGAATGACTCCGAAATCTACGAACTGCTTTACATCGGCCGTGGCGTGAACAATGTGACGATCAGAGGCGGAAAGTTTGTCGGCGACCGGGACCAGCACGATTACAGCCGCAAGGATCACCCGTACTCGTCCGGCACGCACGAGGGCGGCTACGGCATTGTGGCGCTTGGCGCGCGCAATCTGACGATTGAGGGCGTCGAGGTGTACAACTTCACCGGAGACGGGATCGTGATCGGCGGCAGCGGCCAGATGGTGAGGGACCTGTATGGGAGCAGTTTCGTCCCCGGCGCCTTCGATTCGGACGGCAAGCCGACGGCAGCCGAAGGGCGGATCCGGACGATTACGCCGGTGCCGCTGAACCACGAGAGGTTCAAAACAGACCCCTACTTCGAACTGTCGAACAACATCAACCTGCCCGCCGATTTCGAACTTTATTTCTATGATGCGGACGGCAACCTGATCGGCCCGAAGCTGAACGCGAAGGTGCGGCAACGGATCCAAATCCCCGCCGGAGCGGCATCGTTCCATCTGGTGTTCGAGCGGGCCGACAGCAACGGCTCGTACATCGAGGTCTGGTCGAGGGTGCCGTCGGAGAACGTCATCGTCCGAAATTCGGAACTGCATCACAACCGCCGCCAGGGCATCACGATCGGCGGAGCGGACAATGTGGTGATCGAGCATAACGTCATTCACGACATTAACGGGGTTGCGCCCCAGTCCGGCATCGATGTCGAAGGCGGTTACGGCGAGAACGGTTTTCTCAATACGAACATTCAAATCCGGAACAACGAGTTCTATAACAATGCCGCCTATGACGTCATCCTGTACGATGGCAACAACGCGGTTGTGGAAGGCAACCATCTTGCGTCGCGGGGCAAGATCGGGCTGGCGGTGTCGTCGCCGTTCACGGGCGCGCTCGTCAAGAACAACCATTTCGACGGCACGCGGCTTGTGATTTATCACGATGTAACGCTCGTCGGCAACCAGATGAACGATTCGTACACCTTCATCGAAGGGCCGAATGTGACCATCGACGGCATGAAATTTACGGATTCGTCGTTCACCATCAGCAGCAGCCGGCCGTTCGGCGTGGAAGTCAAGAATGTCACGATGGTGCATACGAAGCGGGCGGACAGCGGGTTCGGCATCTGGGTGAATCCGATCCGCGTCACGAACATGACGATTATCGGCGAATCGCGGCTCGGTGTGATCAACGCCGGCAACACGACGGGCAATGAGTTCACGAACCTGCGGGTGGTCGGCCACAGCGGCGGCACGCTGCCGCGCGGAACGTACAACGGGTGCTATTTTGAAAGCGCGCCGGAGAACAAGCGCGAGCTGGCGATTTCGGCCCCCGGAACATACGTGTTCGAGAACTGCACGTTCAAGTCGCCGATCGTTCCGCTCGCCATCTATGATCCGGGCTCGGACGTGACGATCCGGAATTCGTCCGTCATCCTCGACGGCGACAGCCACGGCGTCTTCGTGGGAGCGGCGAAATCGTTCGTGTTCGAGAACAATACGGTAAAAGCGAACGCGCTCAAACGTGCGGAACTCGAGCTCGTGAAGATCAACGACTACTGGCAGCGGAACGACCCGGCCGATGTGCTCAAGGCGGTCATCCAGAACAATGTCATCGAGGCGAATATCGCGGCGAGGGGCATATCGACGATCTACGCGGGAGTCGGCGCTCCGCCGTATATCGTGAAGGACAACACGCTGTACAACGCAAAGCTGTTCCTGAAGGCTGACGACGTGCAGTCCGGCAATCAGGAGTTGACGAAATAATGTGATGCCCAGGTGACGGGGGCATGAAGAAGACCCGGCGGGCGCGCGGCAAGGCGGCCCGGCCGGGTCTTCGCGTTGTTCGGCGGGCGGCGCGGCAGCCGCGGGCCGCCCCCTTTCGTTATGGCTGCGTGTCGGACCGCTCCCGCCGGGCGGCGGTCATCTGCTGCCAGACCGTGCCGGCGGCTTCTTCGCCGCGCTCGATCCGCTCGAGCGCCATCTTCGCCTGCAGCCGGACTTCGAACTCCTCGTCCTCCGCCGCTTCGCGCAGCGCCGGCAGCGCCGATTCGTCCCCGATTTCAAACAAATATCGGGCAGCCCGCCAGCGGACAAGCTTGTTCGGATCGCGCAGCGCCTCGATCATCGCCGGCATCGCGGCGGGGTCGCCGAGGTCCGACAGCGTGTCGCCCGCGGTGCGGCGGACGGCGGGCGACCGGTCGCGCAGCGCCTCCACCAGCAGGGGCAGCGCCTCCGGCGAACGAAGATCGCCGAGGTAGACGACCGCTAGCCGCCGGACCGACACGTTGTCGTCGCGCAGCGCCTTGGCGAGCAACGGCAGCATGCCGGGCTCCGGCTGCGTCCGCTCCAGCGCCGCATAACGCGTCTGCCAGTCCGGCGCGTCGAGCGCTTCGGCAAGCTCCTCCGCGGTGAGCGGCCGCCGCTCGCGCGGCTGGACCGGGGTCCCGGCCGCGGCCGGCCCCGCCGCTTTCGCGGCTTCAATCAGCTCGCGCAGCCGCTCATCCGTATAGGCGGCGTCGAGTTCCGCCGCGACTTCGGCGGCGATCTCCTCCGGCTCCCCGTAGCGGATGCCGTATTCCTCCAGATGGCGCTCCATAATCAGCGTCGAACCGGCCGCTTCATGGACGGCCGCCGAGAATTTCTCCGGCAGCCCCAGGCGGGCCGCCTCGCGGTCGCCGATGCGGACGCGGACCTGCATCGGGATGCCGCGGTACACCTGCACCAGGACGTGCAGTTCGCCGAACGCGGCGTCCGGTCCGGCCGGCGCGGGTGCGGTCCCGGCCGCGCCTTCCGCCGTCTCGAACAGCTTCGCCGCCTCGGCCAGAATGCGCGGCCAGTCGGCGCCCGGCTTGCGGTCGAGCGCGATGAAGTCGGCGGTGCGGAACACGCCTTTGACGCCGTCGATCTTCAGCAGGCTCCGCAGCGGCTCGGGCGCTTCGTCCGCCTTGTCCGGCGTGTACGCGGCGCGGCGGCCGGCCGGCCACCGTTCGTCGACGTTCAATTTCATCGAATTCGGGCTGGGCGTCGGTTCCACGGACAACAGCTTCATGCGGAATCTCCTCCTTGCATCGCCGCCTGAATGACATTTCTGACGGATATTGCTGATACTATAGTAGCCGATCTTCGCTCCCGAACCAAATATGACGCCAAAAAAAGCACATAAGGAAGCCAAAAGCGCATCTTGGATGCCGTCGCCCGCAGGTCTATACTGAGACGAGACAGACATACGATACCGAGGAGGACAACCGTAAATGGCAGACACCGTCCGCATCGGCGTCATCGGCGCCGGGATGATCGGAAATGTGCATTTGAATGTGTTCGGAAAACTGGAGAACGTGGAGATCGCCGGGGTGGCCGACGCCTCGCTGCCTGCCGCCGAGCGCCGGGCGCAGGAGCACGGCGTGAAGGCCTACGAGACGCCGCAGGCGCTGCTCGACGATTCGTCGATCGACGCCGTCGTCATCGGCGTCCCGAACCGGTTCCATGCGCCGCTCGCGATCCAGGCGATGGAGCAGGGCAAGCATGTGCTGCTGGAGAAGCCGATGGCCATCAGCGAGGAAGCGGCCAGATCGATCCTCGATACGCAGCGCCGGACAGGCCGCGTGCTCATGATGGCGCATCAGATGCGCTGGTCGGGCATCGCCCGCGCCGCCAAGGCGAAGATTGACGCGGGCGAGCTGGGCCGGATCTACAACGCGAAGACCGGCTGGCTGCGCAGGAAAGGCATCCCCGGCTGGGGAAGCTGGTTCACGCGCATGGACGAAGCCGGCGGCGGACCGCTCATCGACATCGGTGTCCATATGCTCGACCTGACGCTGCACCTTATGGGCAATCCGAAACCGGTCTCCGTCTTCGGGACGACTTACGCCGAATTCGGCCCGCGCCGCGAAGGGATCGGCAGCTGGGGAACGCCGGACTGGAACGGCTACTACGACGTCGAGGATCTCGCGACGGCGCTCATCAAGCTGGACAACGGCGCGACGCTGTCGCTCGAAGTGAGCTGGGCGGCCCATTCCGCCGGCTTGCCGGAAGAACCGTTCGTACACCTGATGGGCACCGAAGCGGGCATCGCCCTGATCGGCAACCGCGGCACGATCGTGAGACACGCAGGCGGCGAGGTCGTCGAAGAGGAGCTCAAGCCCATGGAAGGCGAAGAGGATCGGCTCCTGCTGAGCCGGCACTTCGTCGACTGCGTCCGCGAAGGGAAGGAGCCGATCGCGCCGGCGCTGTCGGGCTATGTGAACAACCGCATTTTGAGCGCGATCTACGAATCTTCCCGCACGGGCAGCGAAGTGAAGCTGCACTGGGATTGACGCGCAATGGGAGCCTCCGGGCGGCCAGACCGCTTCGGGGGCTCCGCTTCATTGCGAATTCAGGCGCGCTCAATGGCCGCCCGTCGGCTTCTGTGCTATAATGCGGGAGGATGTACTCATTACAGGGGCAAGGACGGGGAAGTGATTCGATGATCAGCACGAGCGGCGTTACGCTTCGTTACGGGAAGCGCGCGCTTTTCGAGGATGTCAATATCAAGTTCACGCCGGGCAACTGCTACGGCCTCATCGGCGCGAACGGCGCGGGGAAGTCGACGTTCCTGAAAATTCTGTCCGGCGAGATCGAACCGACGAACGGCGAAGTGCATGTGACGCCGGGCGAGCGGATCGCCGTGCTCAAGCAGAACCACTTCGAGTACGACGAATTCAAGGTGCTCGACACGGTCATCATGGGGTACAAGCGGCTGTATGACGTGATGAAAGAGAAGGAAGCGCTCTACGCGAAGCCGGACTTCAGCGACGAGGACGGCATGCGGGCCGGCGAGCTTGAAGCGGAGTTCGCCGAGATGAACGGCTGGGAAGCGGAGTCGGAAGCGGCTTCCCTGCTGAACGGGCTCGGCATTCCGAACGAGCTGCACGACAAGCTGATGAAGGAACTGGACGGCAACCAGAAGGTGCGCGTCCTGCTGGCGCAGGCGCTTTTCGGCAACCCGCAGATTCTGCTGCTGGACGAACCGACGAACCACCTGGACCGGCAGTCGATCGAGTGGCTGGAAGATTTTCTGCTGAATTATGAGGGAACGGTCATCGTCGTCTCCCACGACCGGCATTTCCTGAATACGGTCTGTACGCACATCGCGGACATCGACTACGGCAAGATTCAGCTCTATGTCGGCAACTACGACTTCTGGTACGAGTCGAGCCAGCTGGCGCTGCAGCTCATGCGCGAACAGAACAAGAAGAAGGAAGAGAAGATCAAGGAGCTGCAGGCGTTCATCCAGCGGTTCAGCGCGAACAAGTCGAAGGCGAGACAGGCGACCGCGCGGAAGAAGCTGCTCGAGAAAATTACGCTCGACGACATCAAGCCGTCGAACCGGAAATATCCGTTCATCCAGTTCAAGCCGGAACGCGAGGCGGGCAAGCAGCTGCTTCTCATCGAAGGGCTGACGAAGTCGATCGACGGCGTGAAGGTGATCGACAACCTGACGCTGACGGTGAACAAGGGCGACAAGATCGCGCTCGTCGGGCCGGATTCGCTCTGGAAGACGGTGCTCATGCAAATTCTGATGGGCGAGCTTGAACCGGATGCGGGCACGTATCAGTGGGGCGTGACGACGACGCGCGCGTATTTCCCGAAGGACAACTCGAAATACTTCGACGGCGTCGATCTCAATCTCGTCGATTGGCTGCGGCAGTTCTCGAAGGAGCAGGACGAGACGTTCATCCGCGGCTTCCTCGGACGGATGCTGTTCTCCGGCGACGAAGCGCTGAAGAAAGCGAGCGTCCTCTCCGGCGGCGAGAAGGTGCGCTGCATGCTGGCCCGGATGATGCTGTCCGGCGCGAACGTGCTGCTGATGGACGAACCGACGAACCACCTGGACCTCGAGTCGATCACGTCGCTCAACAACGCGCTGATCGATTTCGACGGGACGATGATCTTTACCTCGCATGACCGTCAGTTCGTGTCGACGATCGCGAACCGGATTCTCGAAATCACGCCGCGCGGCGTCATCGACCGGCTCATGACGTACGAGGAATATCTCGAGAGCGACGAAGTCAAGGCGCTGCGGGAGCAGGCCTATTCCGCATAAGATATGGGATGAAGCCGCCGGGGACTGGAGCCCGGCGGCTTTTGACGTCCGTCTTGACCGTCCCGCTCTGGATAAGCGGAAAATTTTCATCTGCCTGCGGAGCTGCTTCGCTTCTTTCCTCGTTCCTGCCGGCGTGTTCGAGACGGGGGCGAATCGAATTGGTTTTTACGGGATGTTCTCGCCTCTGCAGACGGGTCGGCCGTTTTTGCCTGCGCGGCAGAAGATGGCTTGCGGACAGACTGTTGCATTCATGCATAAAGTCGCGCACCGTGTCAAAACTGTTTCTCTGGACCCACACGGAACCGGTCGGTTATCATACTGCTGTTGTGGATGAAACGATGGAACGGAGGTGTCCGGGCTGGACCCGTATCAAAACATTCGAGCCGGCGAGCGGGGGGCATGGGCGAGCATCGCGGCCTATCTCCTGCTCTCGGGCATCAAGCTGGCCGCCGGGTACGTGTTGTCCTCCAGCGCGCTGACCGCGGACGGCTACAACAATCTGACGGATATCGCCGCTTCCGCGGCGGTGCTCATCGGTCTGCGCATCTCGCGCAAGCCGCCCGACAAGGATCATCCTTACGGCCATTTCCGGGCCGAGACGATAGCGGCATTGATCGCTTCCTTCATCATGGCCATGGTCGGCCTGCAGGTGCTGATCGACGCCGGGCGGTCGATCACCGCGGGCGACCGGGCCGCGCCGGATCCGGCATCCGCCTGGATCGCGCTTGGCGCCGCGCTCGTCATGCTTGGCGTCTACGCCTACAACCGGCGGCTGGCGGCGCGCATCCGCAGCCAGGCGCTGATGGCCGCGGCCAAGGACAATCTGTCCGACGCGCTCGTCAGCGTCGGCGCCGCGGCGGGCATCTTCGGCTCCCAGTTCGGCATGCCGTGGCTCGATCCGGTGGCCGCCGTTGCCGTCGGCCTGCTCATCCTCAAGACGGCCTGGGGCATCTTCTACAGTTCGACGCATACGCTGACCGACGGATTTGACGAGAAGGAACTGGAGACGCTGCGCGGCACGATCGAGCGGACGAAAGGCGTCCGGCGGATCAAGGACATCAAGGCGCGCATTCACGGCAGCAATGTTCTGATCGACGTCATCATTCAGGTGGATCCTGAACTGTCGCTGATCGAGAGCCACCAGATCAGCGACGAGATTGAGCGCCGGATGGAGCGCCGGCACAACATCGCGAATGTGCACGTCCACGTCGAGCCGTACGAGGAGCCGAGTGCTTCGCGGACGGAGGGGACGTAGGCGGGGCACGCTCGGTCGGCCTTGGATCGCCCGCAGCGGCATGGGAGCCGCCTGCGGGCTTATTGCTGTGCGCGGACGAGCGTTAGCGGCGAGAGGTGACTTTGTTGGGGGTGTCGGACGAGCCGGGCGGCTTCGCTGCTTATGCAACGGCATGCGGTGCCGTTCATCGTGTTCGTCCCCGCACTTGGGCAAAGAACCGGAGGAACTCGAACGAAACTGAGAAGCGTTATTTTGCCAAACTCGGCCTCAATCGAATTTTTGCGAAACTGAGCGGTCTTATTTGACGCTTCAAGGCAATTTTTGCCCTGTTTCGTCGCGAATGACGTGTCCCAGTTTCGTTGTTTCACACATAAGGGTTGTCAGTAGTTGCAATCGAAAGCCTCCAAACCCCGGCTTCAAGCAGGTTCGGAGGCTTTCGCCTTGTTGCGTCAATTTCCGTGCACTCGTGGAATACAAAATGGAACGTTATAGGGTTGACATGATACGAAATGTATCATATCATAGGGACAAGTTGTTCGATATCGTGAACTGTCCGGCGGAATTTGCGGTGTGACGCTATTGCGATTTTCGCCATTTCTGGTACTCGAGAAATTCCCGGAACTGCTCTTTGTCGACGCCGGACGCCATCGCTTCCCGGACAAGCTCCGTCCATTCGGGGTCAAGCGCGCCTTCCGGATCCGCCTCGCCGAACAGCAGGACATGGACCGGCACGCGGAGGGTGGAAGCCATCTTCTCGATAAATTGGATGGACGGATTGTTTTGGATCCCCCGTTCGACATTGCTGAGATAGGATTTGGCCACGCCTGCCGCTTCGGCCAATTCCGACAGCGACATCCGGCGCTGCGTCCGGATGGCCTTGATTCTTGCTCCAATGCTTTCCATTAGCCGTCTCGTCCTTTGCATGAAAGTTCCTGATTTAGCGGTCATATGAATTATAGCATGGTTTCTTAAAACGAACAAACCGTCGCGTGCGGAGGAGAAACCGTCATGCATGAGTCTGGGGAGGCTGGTCAAAACATGAATGCCGGGGTGCAGACTTTTGATCCGGAATGGGCGGCATTGATCGAGCTGGCGAGAAGGATTGGTCTGACGATTGAGGAAATCCGCGAATTTCTTCGCAACCCGGAGCGTCTTAAGCGCACGAAGTGAATGCGCGGGTTTCGGCTCTGCACGGCGGCGCAGCCGGCGGCTGCGGCTGGCCGGCGCATGCCGGTATGTTCACTATATAGAACAACATTTGCTTTGACGGCGAACAAACCGCCGATCCGCCCGGCCGGCGGACCCCCATATCGGGTTCGTCTGAAGCGGGCGGGTCGTCTGGAGGCGACAACCTTTGAAATCCGAAGACATTGATTTGCGGGAATACTTGCGGATCGTGCGCCGCAGGCTCTGGCTCATCGTCCTGATCGTGCTGACATGCACCATCGGCGCCGCTTACTTCAGTTACAACACCTATGTGCCGCTCTATGCGGCGCAGACGAAACTGTATGTCAACAGCGCGGATGCGGCGGATCCGTTCAGCCGGGGCGTCATGAACATCGGACAAATGTCCTCCGGAGGCGGCGTGATCGAAACGTACAAGGAGATCATCCGTACGCCGATCATCATGGACAAAGTGGTCGAGCGGTACCCGCAGCTCGACGCCTCGACCGAGGAGCTCATCCGCAGTGTCTCCGTCCATGCGCTGAACAACACGTCCGTCATGATCATTTCGGTCACCGGGTTTTCGTACGAACGGGCAGTCATGATGGTCAATGCGATTACGGACGTGTTCGTCACGGAGCTGCCGAAAATTTCGCCGGGCCATTCCGCCGTGCTGCTGACCGAAGCGAAGCTGTCGGCGAGTCCCAATCCGGTGAACGAACAGCACACTACGTATATTTTTCTCGCCTTCGCGGCGTCGCTGATCGTGTCCGTCGGCATCGCCATCCTGCTCGATGTGCTCGACGACCGGATCAAGGACGAGGCGGATGTCGTGCGGGTGCTCGGCGTCTCGACGCTCGCCTCGGTGCCGAAGACGAGACTGCGTTCGGGCCGCACCCGCAGCCGCAAGGGAACCCAGGGAAGGATCGGTGAGGAAGCTTATGCCGCGGTCAAATAAAGACGCGACGACATTGCAGGTCGACGATGTGTCGCCGTTCATGGAAGCCTACCGGACGCTCAAGGCGAACATCGAGTTCGCTTCCCGCCGCCGGCCGATCCGCGCCGTCGCCGTTGCCTCGGCCGTCCCCGGCGAAGGCAAATCGACCACGGCGCTCTACCTGGCGTCCGCCTATGCGCGGGCCGGCCGCACCGTCGTCCTGGTCGACGGGGACATCCGCAAGCCGACGCTACATCAGGTGATAGATCGGCGCCGCAGCCCGGGACTTACGGATTATCTGCTCGATCCCGGCATGATGCCGTCTTACGTGCTGACGGACACGATGGTCGGCGCGGCGTTCATCGGCGCGGGGCGCAGCGTCCCGAATCCTTCGGACCTGCTGGCTTCCGAACGGATGACGGAGCTGATCGCGCTGCTGAAGCAGGCATACGACATGGTCATCGTCGATACGCCGCCGATTCTGGCCGCCATCGACGCGAAGATTCTCGCCGCCAAATGCGACGGCGTGCTGCTCGTGCTCGAAAGCGGCAAGGCGCGGGAGAAAGCCGTCCTGAAGGCGAAAACCGAGCTGGTGCAGGCCAATGCGAACCTGCTTGGCGCGGTCTTGAACAAAATGAATCGGAAAGCGCTGGATCCCTATTCGGACTATTACGGCAAATGAGGAGGTTGGGCCGGTGCAACGAGAGCGAAGGATGCGGCAGGCGGCGCGCAACGCTCGTAATGCCGCGGTCGTCGCGCTGTGTCTGTCGATGACCGCGGGATGCACGCTCCTCGACGCGTTCTCCGCCCCGCGGGAAGAGGCGGATGTAACGCCGCAGATCCGGTCCGTGCGGACCGAGACGGTGGCCGTGCGGCAGATCGAGGAACCGATTCACATTACGGCGGATGTCGAGTCCTCGATTCAGTTCGATGTCGAACCGAAGATCTCCGGCACGGTCGAGACGCTGCACAAAAAGCTCGGCGATACCGTGGAGGAAGGCGAACCGATCGCGCAGCTGTCTTCCGAAGAGGTCAATCTGGCCTATGAGCAGGCGCTGGCCGCCGTCGACCAGGCGAACAGCGCGCTCCGGACGGCCCGCCAGGAACTGTCGGTCAGCCGGCAGGAGCTCGCGGCGGAGATTCGCAAGATGGAGATCAGACTGAACGAATTGCAGCGCCAGCACAACAAGGTCCGCAACGACTACGACAGCGGCCTGGCGACGAAAGAGGACGTCGACCGGTCGGCATCGGAACTCGAATCCTACCGTCAGGATCTGGAACTTGCGCGCAAGCGGCTGCAGTCGCTGAACCAGTCCGACCGGATGGCGGAACTGGAGAACCGGTTGGCCGATGCGGAGCTGGCGCTGCAGCTGCGGAGCGAGGCGCTCGAACAGCTTACGATCAAGGCGCCGGTCGGCGGCGTCATCACGCAGCTGACATTAATTGAAGGCATGATGGTTCGGGAGGGCGTGCCCGTCGGGCGGATCGAGCAGGTGGATCCGGTGCGGATCGTCGCTTACCTGAACGAAGAAGGCGCGCAATATGTGCGGGGCAAGGCCGAGCTCAAGTATGTGCTGCCCGGCGGCGAAGAGCAGGGACAAGCGCCCGTGAGCTATCTGTCATCCATCCCGGATCCCGAGCGGAACGCTTATGTGCTGGAACTCACGGTGCCGAATCGCGACGGCCGGCTCAAGCCGGGCATGAAGGTAGCCGTCGAATTGTCGGAAGAAGCCGAACTGTCCGCGCTTGCGGTGCCGCAGTACGCCGTGCTCGAGGAAGGAAGCCGGCGGTATGTGTTCGTCATCGAAGACGATATCGTGAGAAAACGCGAAGTGAAGACCGGCCGGTCGACACCATCCTATTATGAAGTGCTGTCCGGTGTCAGCGAAGGCGAGAGCATCGCGATTACCGGCGTCAATGCGCTCACCGACGGGGAACGCGTGATCGTTGAACGGAGCGGCAAGGAGGGACAAGCGGAATGAACAGACGAAGATGGAAACGCTGGGCGGCATGGATCATGACCGGGCTGATCATCGCCCTGGCCGCGTCTCCGGGTTCGGCCGCCACCACCGTCTCGGCCGCGCCCGCCGGGACGGCGAGCGATACGCCCTATACGCTGAACAGCGTGCTCAAGGCCGGCGTGAAGACGGTGCTGAACGAACGCGTTCCGGAGGGCGTCAGAATCGGCGCGGTCGTCCGGCTGTACAATACCGCCAGCCGTGCCGTGGCCGTGCCGGGATACGAGCTGCGCGCGGTGACGACGGGCGGCGTCGTCTATACGCTGAAGCCGTCCGCCGACAATCCGCGCACCGTGCAGCCGCAGGAGAAGGCCGAACTCAGCTACATGCTGACCGTGGGGCGTTCCGATGTTTTCACGCTTGAACGGCTTGCATGGGTGAACGTTGACGAATACGTTTACCCGAAGAAAGAAACCAACATGCTGAACATGCCCGTCGCGGGACTGGAATGGTACGGCCCCTCCACGGTGTTCAAGGATGCGCAGCGGTCGAAAGAATGGGGCGCGTCGTTCACGATTCCGGCGGAATCCGCCGAGCTGGTTTACACGCCCGTCCGGCTCGCGGAGCGGCACACCCCGCAGGGCACGACAACCGTCCTCGTGCTGCAGGTGCGGAATACGGGCAACCGGCAGGCCTGGGTTCCGGAGTTCACCGTGTCCGGCAAGACCGTGAAGAGTTACTACTCCGCGCAGCGGGCGGAGAGCGGACCGATCGCGGTTCAGCCGGGATCGTCGCGCTATCTGCACTTCGTCATGCGGCTGGACAGTCCGGAGGCCTGGCTGAGCTTCACGATCAGCACGCCGGAAAGTTTCACGGACGCATCCGGCACCATCCAGTATGAAGCGGGCCGCCTGCAGATCAAGGCGCCCGCCCACCCCGATACGCAGACCGTTCAGTCGTCATATGACCTTCTTGACCCGATCCGCGTCTCGTCGACGCTCAGGCCGAATCTGGCGAACGAAGTCGACATTGCGCTGGCCGAAGTGCGTCGATTCGAACAGGCGGGCGACGGCTTCCTGACAGCCGTTGCGAAATTCAGGCTTGTGAATCGATCCGGCGTTTCCGTGGCCATTCCGGACTTCGGCGTGGAATGGATGACGTCCGAAGGCGTCAGCTACACGGGCGAACGGATGGATGTGCGGCAGAAAATGCTGATGCCGGGCGTCGGCATGATGATCGGCTATACGTTCACCCTGCCCCTCTCCGCCGGGTCGGACGAGCAGGCGCAGCTCACGCTGCTGGACGGCAGTCCGGACACGTTCCAACTGCCGGTCGGCGCGGTCAGCATCCCGCTGGCCGGGGCGGATGCGGAAGAGTCCGGCGGTGCCGCCGACATGTATCCGTTCAAGGTGGAGATCCGTTCCGGATCGCTTGACCCGTCCGGACTCGTCACGCTCGACTTCGGCATCTCGCGGGCGGTCAATATGACGTTCGACGAGCGGTCCGTCCGGCTCAAGCTGGAAGCGGCCGACCCGAGCGGGCATGTGCTGATGTCCCAGACGTATGCGCTGGCGGGCGCCGGCCGCCTGGGATCCGGCCTGAAGAAGATCGAGCTCGGCGATCGGGAGACAACGGATGCGTTCAAAAAAGTCGTCATCCGGCTGTATGAAGTGCTCGCGATTCCGGGCGGAGAGATTGAACGGCTCGTCAAGACGATGCACCTTGAGGCATCTTCCAATCCCCTGAGCCCGGCGGCCTGAAGGCCGGAAAACTCCCCCGCAGGCATGCGATTGACCGCGGCCGCGCGGCAATCGCGCACCGCGCCAATCGCATGCGGCGGGGGGATGCAGATCGCGGATGCGAATGATGGATTGACAGCCGGGTGATTGGGTGCTACGATGCAGGTGCGTTCGCTTTACAGAATGATTTTTTGAGAAAAACAATGTTTGTCCATTATTTTTTTCGGTGATTGTTCTCTATAAGGAACAAACGATGCGGCCGGAGGATGGTATGAGCGCGATCATCGGCATTTATGGCATACATGACAATCCGGCGATTATGGAGCAGGGAGCCGCCATGATGCAAGCATTGTCCCGGTTTCCGGCGGACGACGAGCAGGCATGGCAAGTGCGGTCGAACGTGTTCTTCGGCTGCCGCGCCCAGTGGATTACGCCCGAGTCGGTCGGCGAGCGCAATCCGCTGCATGATCCGGAACGGGGGCTGGCCGTCGTCGCCGACGCGATCCTCGACAACCGGGAGGAGTTGTGCGAAGCGCTCGGGATCGAGGCCGTCCGCCGCAGCGCCTTGACGGACCCGGAGCTGCTCCTGCTCGCTTATGATGCCTGGGGAACGGGGATGGCGGAACGGCTGGTGGGCGATTTCGCCTTCGCCATCTGGGATGAACGCGGGCGGAGGTTGTATGCGGCGCGGGATTATTCGGGCGCGCGGACGCTCTATTTTACCCGGGACCCGTCAAGCGGAACGGTCTGGCTCAGCACCGTCATGGCTCCGCTTCTCGGACTGCCGCATTTGCCCGGCGCGCTCAACCGGCAATGGATTGCGGAATACCTCGCCCTTCCGTACACCGTGGACGCCGTCGACGGTCGGATGACGGTCCACGAAGGCATCGAACAATTGCCGCCTGCCCATTACCTCGTTGCGGACGCGGAAGGCCGGCTGACGCTGAAGCTCTACTGCCGCATCGAGGAACCTCGGGAGAAACTGAAGCTCGGCTCGGATGCGGAATACGAGGAAGCGCTGCGCGACGTGCTCGGCGCGGCGGTGAAGGCGCGGCTCCGCACGCACCGCGGCGTGGGCGCGCATCTCAGCGGCGGGCTGGATTCGGGATCCGTCGCCGCGTTCGCCGCCCGCGAACTCCGCGCCAGGGGCAGATCGCTGTACACCTTCAGCTATGTGCCGGTGGCGGACTTTACGGATTGGACGCCGCGCAGCCGGATGGCGGACGAAAGGGCGTATATCAGCGCCGTCGTCGAGCACGCGGGGAACATCGTCCCGGAATACTGCGATTTTCCGGACCGGAATCCGTATTCGGATATCGACGATTGGCTGGATGTCATGGAGATGCCCTACAAGTTCTTCGAGAATTCGTTCTGGCTGAAAGGGATTTTCGAGCGGGCCGCGGAGCGGGACATCGCCGTCCTGCTGAACGGTCAGCGCGGCAACTGGACGATCTCCTGGGGGCCGGCGCTCGATTACCAGACCGCGCTGCTCAAACGCCTCAGACTGGTCCGGTTCTACCGCGAGCTGGACGGCTACGCCCGGCGGATCGGCGTCGGCCGGAGGCGGGTGCTCGGGTCGGTCTGGCGGAGGGCGGTCGGCGCCGGCGCGTCCGGCATGCGGCATCCCGTGCTGGCGAGCCCGCGCCTGCTCGAAGAGACCGGCGTTGTCGAGCGTCTCAGACGGCAGGGATTGCCTGTGCAAGGCAACGTGCGCAGCGCGTATGAGGCGCGCAGGAGGCTGTTCAAACAGACGTGCTTCTGGAACTTGAACGGCACGTACGCCACGAAACTGTCGCTCAGGTACGCCGTTTGGGACCGGGACCCTTCGAACGATCTGCGTGTCGTCCGTTTCTGCCTGTCCGTGCCGGAAGAGCAGTGCGTGCGGGACGGCGTCGACCGCGCGCTTATCCGCCGCGCTGCCCGGGGCTATCTGCCGGATAAGGTCCGGCTCAATCAGAAGGTGCGCGGCGCACAGGGAGCCGACGGCGTCCACCGGATGAAAGCCGCCTGGCCTGCGTTAATCCGGGAGGCGCAGGAGATGCTGGACGATGAAGCGATGCGCGACTACCTGGACCTGGAGATGCTTAAGGAATCGCTGCTCAAAGTGCGGGAAGCGCCGAAACCGGAATATGCCTACGATCTCGATTTCCGCATGCTGATGCGCGGGATCATATTCCGCCGTTTTGTCAGATTACGGGGGAGGAGGTGAAATCCGCATGCGCAAGAAGGAATGGCAGGCGCCCGAACTGGAAGTGCTGGACGTTCGGTTGACGGCGGCAGGTCCGGGTAAGGCGAAACCGGACGGCGTACAGCCGGATGAAGACGAAGACGTGCACTACAGCTGAACCTTGCAGCCTGAGCGGGATGCGGCCTTATAAGCGTGCCGCTTATAAGGCCCGTTCCCGGCCCCGGATGGAGTGTGAAGCGTGACCAGGACGAATACCGGCTATCGGTACCGGGCCTTCGGGCTCCGGATTGACAGCGACATCCCGCTGCCCGAACTCGGAGACGGCACCCGGCCTGACGGCGACGCCGATCTGACCGTCGTCCGCTGCGGCGAGGCGGAGCCGGAATGGGCGGAAGGCGGAGGCGGCGGCAGACTGTATGCGGCGGAAGGCATCGTCTCGTTCCGGGTTCCGCAGACGGCCGCTTTCCGGATCACGAACGGCAACCGGATCGAAGTGCATGCTTACAGCGGAGCAGACGAGGACCGGATCCGCCTGTACGTGCTCGGCACGTGCATGGGCGCGCTCCTGCTGCAGCGGCGCATCCTGCCGCTTCACGGCAGCGTCGTGGCGCGCGACGGGCGCGCATACGCCATCGTCGGCGAATCGGGCGCGGGCAAGTCGACGCTGTCCGCGGCGCTGCTGGAACGCGGATTCCGTCTGGTGACGGACGACGTCGCCGCCATCGTCTTCGATGAGCGCGGCACGCCGCTGGTCATGCCGGCCTACCCGCAGCAGAAGCTCTGGCAGGACAGCCTCGACCGGCTCCAGATTGCCGGCAGCGGGCTGAGGCCGCTCTTCGAGAGGGAGACGAAATACGCGGTCCCGGCGGACGGCGCGTTCTGGCCGGAACCGGTGCCGCTTGTACATATCTATGAGCTCGTCCATTCCGACGGGCAGACGCCGGAGCTTCAGCCGATTGCCAAGCTGGAGCGGTGCTATACCTTGTATCGCCACACGTTCCGGCGGTCGCTGATCGTGCCGTCCGGGCTTGCCGCCTGGCATTTCGAGACGGCGGTGAAGCTGGCGGAGAAGACCGGCATGTATCGGCTGATGCGGCCGGCGAAGGTGTTCGCGGCGCGGGAATCCGCGCGTCTCATAGAGACGCATGCCGATGGGGAGGTGAGCCGATGATCCAGCAGGAATTGATCGCGGCCGACTGCATCGTCGTCCAGAAGCCGGGCGCGATCGTCAGCGACATGAACGGGGAGAAAGTGATGCTCAGCGTGGAGAACGGCAAGTATTACAATCTCGGCAAGCAAGGCGGCCGCATCTGGGAACTGATCGCAAGTCCCATTGCCATCCCGGATCTGGTCTCCGCCTTGACGGCGGAGTACGACATCGACCGGGAGACGTGCGAACGCGATGTGCTGAAATTTCTCGCCTCGCTTCAGCGCGAGAAAATGATCGAGGTGACCCGCCGGTGAGGCGGTCGCCGGCCATGCCCGGCCTCTCGCGGGCGTCCGCCAGGGCTTCGCGCGCCGTCCGGCTGCTGCTGGACCGGCCGGACACGGCGGCGCTGCTTGCGGAGGCCTGGCTGTCTCTTGCGTGGTCTCGGCTGCTGCTTCTCTTCCCGTTCCGCCGGATTGCGCCGATGATCGGCATTCCCCGCAGCGAGACCGAGTGGCGGGAACATCCGCGCGAGCTTGCACAGCAGATCGACCGCATCGCCGACGCTGTCCGGATCGCCAGCCGTATCGCGTGGTGGGAATGCAAATGTCTGGTCCGCGCGCTGGCGGTCATACGGATGTTGAAGCGGCGCGGCATCGAGTACACGCTTTATCTCGGGACCGGCCGGGACGAAGCCGGCCGGCTGGCCGCCCATGCCTGGCTGCGAAGCGGCAGCCGTTTTATTACCGGTGCGGAAGAGAGGAACAGGTTCACCGTCGTCGGCATGTATGCCGCCTTCGGGCGGAGCCTGGACGGGCCATGAAGGCGATGCTGCATGCGGTAAAGCTGCTGCGCCGATACGCCGGCGCGCCGCTCGCCCCGGTGATCGCCGGCATGGCGCTGGCGGGCCTGTTCGAAGGCGCCGGCATCCTGCTGATCGTTCCGCTGCTCGGCGCCAGCGGCTTCCTGGACGGGGCGCACGATTCGGTGCCGTTCCTTGCGCCGCTCCTGGGCAGGCTCAAGACGCTGCCTGCGGACAGCCTGCTGCCCGTTCTGCTGGGCCTGTTCGTGCTGGCCGTGGTGCTGCAGAGCGCGCTGCAGCGGCATGTCGCCATCCAGAGCACGCGGATCGTGAACCGGTTCGGACGGAACCTGCGGATCGAGCTGTTCGACGCGCTGCAGGATGCGCGGTGGAGTCTCTACCTGCGCAAGCGGCGGACCGACCTGATGAACGCGATGACGACCGAGACCGCGCGCATGCTGTATGGCATGGGGCTGGTGCTGCAGGCCGCGTCCGCCCTGATCTACACCGTCCTGCAGATCGGCATCGCGCTTGCGATGTCGTGGGCGCTGACGGCGCTCGTGCTCGCGTGCGGCGCGGCCGTGCTGCTCATCTCCCGCCGGCTGATCGGCAAGGCCAGGGCGCTCGGCAGCCTGACGTCGGAACTGGCGCAGGACTATCTGGCCGGCGTCCATGACCGGCTGCAGGGCATGAAGGACATCAAGAGCAACGACATGGCGGACGGGGGCCGCAAGTGGATTCGCGGCATCACGGAACGGCTGCTCCAGGAACAGCTCGCCTACATCCGGCTGCGGTCCGCGACGGACGCGGGCTACCGGATCGCATCGGCCGTGCTCGTCGCGGCGTTCGCCTATGCCGCCGTCCGCATGCTGCACACGCCGCCGCACATCCTGCTGCTGATCGTGCTCATCTTCGCCCGGCTGTGGCCGCGGATCACGATGCTGCAGACGCAGGCGCAGCAGCTCGCCTCCGCCGCTCCGGCGTTCGCATCCGTCCAGGCGTTGCTTGCGGAGTGCAAGCGGGAGCGCGAGACCGCTTCGCGCGGGGATGCGGCGCTGGCGGACGCGGAAGCCGATGCGAAGAGCGGGCAGCTCCGACTGGAGTACGGCATACGGCTGAGCGGCGTCGCGTTCAGCTATGAAGGGGCCGGCGGCCGAAAGGCGCTCGACGGCATCGACCTGTTCATTCCGGCCCGTGCGACGACCGCGATCGTCGGGCATTCCGGCGCAGGGAAAAGCACGCTCGTCGATGCGGTCATGGGACTCATCCGGCCGCAGGAAGGCGAGATCCGGATCGACGACGTACCGCTGACGGACGAGCGGCTGGCGGCGCTCAGGCGCAGTGTCGGCTATGTGCCGCAGGACCCGTTCCTCTTCGGCGGGACGATTCTGGACAATCTGCGGATGGCGCGGCCCGACGCGACGGAAGAAGAGGTGCATGAGGCGCTCCGGTTCGCGGCGGCCGAATCGTTCGTCAGCCGGCTGCCGCAGGGCATCCACACGCCGATCGGCGACCGGGGCATCCGGCTCTCCGGCGGCGAACGGCAGCGCATCGTGCTCGCGCGGGCCATCCTGCGCAAGCCCGGCATCCTCATCCTCGACGAGGCGACCAGCGCGCTCGATTCGGAGAGCGAAGCCGCCATCCTGCATTCACTGGAGAGGCTCAGGGGCAGCATGACGATCATCGTGATCGCGCACCGGCTCTCCACGATCCGGGGGGCCGACCAGGTCGTCGTCATGGAGCAGGGCCGCATCGTCCAGTGCGGAAGGTATGCCGCGCTGGCGGCCGACCGGAGCGGTCTGTTCGACCGGCTTCTCCGGCAGCAGGCGACGGGCGTGTAACGGACGGCGCCGTTCGCGGCGAACCCGAGCGAACAAAAAGCGCTTGACATGTTCTGTATAGAGAATATAGAATGAGGACGAGTTCATTATATAGAACAAACGGCCTGCGCCTTGTGTTCTATATAACGAACACATTTTGCACAGTTTGTCGCCTTCGAGCGAACGATCAACGAATCCGCAGTCGCCGGGATCGCGGGAGAACGCGCCGTGCAAGGCTCCCGCGGTCGCCGGTCTCGACGCTTGCTTGCTTTAAAGCTGCGGTTTCCGCCGGACGGGGAAACGGAATGACGCCGGGGAGACGGATGACGCGCACCATGCGCGCCAGGGCGAGGAAACCGGACCGTTAAAGCAGGCAAGCCCGCACGGGTAAGGAGGAAGAACATGTCTTATCGCAGACGGTTGTCCATTCTGCTCTCGCTCGATTCCTTGATCGTCATCACCGCCATTTTTGCAGGCCGCATTCTGCTCGAGGCGTCGATCAACGTGCTGACGTTTCCGCTGATCGTCAGTTCGCTCGCCCTGCTCTTCTCGCACCATCTGTACGCATACTTCTACAAGCTCTACAAAAAAGCATGGGAATACGCGAGCATCGGGGAGCTGATCGCCATCGCGAAGGCGGTCACGCTGTCCATCGCGACGGCTGCCATCATCCAGCAGCTGCTCGTCAAAGACATCTATTTCCGCCTGCTGGCCGTCACCTGGATGCTGCACATGCTGTTCATCGGCGGATCGCGGCTGTGCTGGCGGCTGTACCGGAGCGCGCGCATGCCCGGCGGCGACGGCCGGAAGCGGACACTGATCGTCGGCGCGGGCGCGGCGGGCACGATGGTGGCGCGCCAGCTGCTCCAGCCGGGGTCGGAACTGAGGCCGGTCGCGTTCGTCGACGACGATCCGGCGAAGCACAAGCTGGACATCCTCGGTCTCCCGGTGCTCGGCGGCATCGACCGGATTGAGCGGATCGCACGGGAGAAGCGGATCGAGAACATCGTGATCGCCATCCCGTCGCTCGGGAAGAAGGCGCTGCGGCGCATCTTCGAGGAGTGCGCCAAGACGGAAGCGAAGACGCAGATCATGCCGAAACTTGAAGATCTGGCGACGGGGCGCGTATCGGTCAGCGAACTTCGGGATGTCGAAGTGGAAGACCTGCTCGGACGGGAACCGGTCGAACTCGACATCGACAGCATCTCGGGCTATGTGACGGGCCGCACCATCCTCGTCACGGGCGCGGGCGGCTCGATCGGATCGGAAATTTGCCGTCAGGTGGCGAAATTCGGACCGAAGAAGCTCGTTCTGCTCGGACACGGCGAGAACAGCATCTACTCCATCGAGATGGAACTCAGGGATATGTACGGGGATGCCGGAATAGAAATGGTAACGGAGATCGCCGACATCCAGGACGTGCAGAAAATGATGGACGTCATGCAAATTCACCGGCCGGATGTCGTCTACCATGCCGCTGCGCACAAACATGTGCCGCTCATGGAGCGGAACCCGGAAGAAGCGGTGAAGAACAACCTGATCGGCACGATGAACACGGCCCGGGCGGCGAGCTGGCACGGTGTACATATTTTCGTCATGATTTCGACGGACAAAGCGGTCAATCCGACCAGCGTCATGGGCGCCTCGAAACGTCTGGCGGAAATGTATATCCAGTACATGGACGGCATCAGCCGGACCAAATTCGTCGCCGTCCGGTTCGGGAACGTGCTGGGCAGCCGGGGCAGCGTCATTCCGCGGTTCCGCAAGCAGATCGAAGCCGGCGGCCCCGTGACGGTGACCCATCCGGACATGGTGCGCTATTTCATGACGATTTCCGAGGCGTCGAGGCTTGTCATCCAGGCCGGCGCGCTGGCGAAAGGCGGCGAGATCTTCGTCCTCGACATGGGCGAGCCGGTCAAAATTGTCGACCTGGCGCGCAACCTGATCCGCATGTCCGGGTACGCGGTCGAGGACATCGGCATTCGCTTCACCGGCATCCGTCCCGGCGAGAAACTGTTTGAAGAACTGATGAATCCGGAAGAAGTGCAGGACCATCAGGTGTATCCGAAAATCCACGTCGGCAAATCGCAGCGCATTCCGATCCGGGAAATCGAGGATTTGGCGGAACATTTTGCGGAGGCGGACCGGGAGACGCTGCGCGCCTGGCTGCTGGCGCTGGCGAACGGACGAACGGAGCCGGCTTTGGCGGCGGCCGCGCAGGCGGCCGTCAGAGAGTCGAACGAGGAGGCTGCCGCGGCGGGGGCGGCGGCTGCGCCGGGCGCTTCCTTCGCATCGGGCGTTGGTTCCGCGCAGCCGAAAGCCGCATCGGCGGACGGCCGATCCGCGGCGTCGCTTGCGCCGGCGGCTTCCGCCGTCAGATAACGGGCTGGCCAGAACATGGGAGGGATGCGAACATGAGCGTCAAGAAAGCGATCATTCCGGCTGCAGGACTCGGCACGCGTTTTCTGCCCGCGACGAAGGCGATGCCGAAGGAGATGCTGCCCATCGTCGACAAACCGACCATCCAGTACATCGTCGAGGAAGCGGTGGCGTCGGGCATCGAGGACATCATTATTGTGACGGGGAAGGGCAAGCGGGCGATCGAGGACCATTTCGACAACTCCTTCGAGTTGGAGTACAACCTGCTGGAGAAGGGCAAGCTCGACCTGCTCAGCGAGGTGCAGAAGCCTTCGCAGATGGCGGACATCCACTACATCCGGCAGAAGGAGCCCCGCGGACTCGGCCACGCCGTCTGGTGCGCCCGCAAATTCATCGGCAACGAGCCGTTCGCCGTGCTGCTCGGGGACGACATCGTGCGCGCCGAACGCCCGGCGCTGCGCCAGCTGATGGATCAGCATGACCGGTACCGTTCGTCGGTCATCGGCGTGAAGCCCGTGGCGGACAACGAGGTGCACCGCTACGGCATCGTGGACGGCAAGCCGATCGACCACGGCTTCTACAGCGTGGCCGGGCTGGTGGAGAAGCCGTCCCAGGGGTCCGCGCCGTCGAATCTTGCCATCATGGGGCGGTATATTCTGAGCCCGACGATCTTCGACATTCTGGGCAGCCTGGAGCCCGGCGCCGGCGGCGAGATCCAGCTGACCGACGCGATCGCGAAGTTGAACGAGACGGAAGCGGTGTACGCGTTCGAGTTCGAAGGCACCCGCTACGACGTCGGCGAGAAAATGGGGTTCATCCGCACCACGGTCGAGTTCGCGCTGCAGCGCGAAGATCTTCGCGAGAGTCTGCTCGACTATCTGACGCAGCTGCTGCAGGAACAGCTGCATCCCCAGGCGCGGTGATGATCGATGGGTCAGCCCGCAGGCCGAATCCTGTTCTGCGCGACCGTCGCGCAGCACCTTGAGCGGTTCCACCAGCCCGTCATGCGATGGTTCAAGTCCCGGGGCTGGGAAGTGCACGCGGCCGCGGCCGGTCCGCTGGACCTGCCCTGGGCGGACCGCCGGTTTGACGTGCCGTTCAGCCGATCGCCGGCGAGGCTGACGAACGTCAGAGCCTACCGGGAGGTCCGGAGGATCATCGAGGAAGGCGGCTACCGGCTCATCCATTGCCATACGCCGACGGCCAGCGCCCTGACCCGGCTGGCGGCGCGCAGGGCGCGGCGCGGCGGCACACGGGTGCTCTATACGGCGCACGGGTTTCACTTCCAGGCGGGGGGCTCGAAGCTGAGATGGATGCTCTATTACCCGCTGGAGCGGATGCTGGCCCGGCTGACCGACTGCCTGATCACGATCAACGAGGAAGACTTTCGGCTGGCGGCGGACAGACGTTTCCCGGCCGGCCGCATCGTCCGCGTGCACGGCGTCGGCGTCGATCTGGAGCGGTTCGCGCCGGCCGATGCCGAGACGCGCCGCGGCATGCGCCGGCGGCTCGGCTACGGCATGGACGACCAGCTGCTCTTCTATGCGGCGGAATTCAACAAGAACAAAAATCAGCGGATGCTGATCGAAGCGCTTGCGCTTCTGAAAGACGAATTTCCCCGGGCGAGGCTGCTCCTGGCGGGCGACGGCCCGCTGCGCCCGGCCTGCGAGGCGCTCGCCGTGCGGCTCGGCGTCGGGGACCGGACCCATTTCCTGGGCTTCAGGCCGGACATCGCCGACTGGCTGCCGTCGCTGGATATCGCCGTTGCGTCAAGCTACCGGGAAGGGCTGCCGGTGAACGTGCTGGAGGCCATGGCCTGCGGGCTGCCGGTCGTCGCGACCTCGAACCGGGGGCACCGGGAACTGGTGAACGACGGCCGCAGCGGCTGGCTCGTGCCGCCGGGAGATGCCCGGCAGATGGCCGACCGCATCCGTCGGCTGCTCCTGAATCCCCGCGACCGCGCGGCGTTCGGCGGCGCCGGCCGGGAGATCGTGTCCTCTGCGTACGGGCTGGACACGGTAATGGCGGAGATGCGTGCCATTTATGCTTCAATTCTGGGTGAAATGGAGATTGGTACATGGGCGCAGAGACAAGAGTCCTTCACGCCGTCGTCAACATGAACCGCGGCGGCGCGGAGACGCTGATCATGAATCTGTACCGGCGCATCGATCGGACGCGGGTGCAGTTCGACTTTTTGACCTGCCGCGAAGGCGTGTTCGACGATGAGATTCGTTCCCTCGGCGGAAAGATCCACCGCATTCCCTGGATTACCGATGCCGGCCCCGTCGGCTATGTGCGGGCGCTGGATCTATTTTTTGCCGGGGACGGGCGGCGGTACGGCATCGTGCATGCGCACATGGACCGAATGAGCGGCTGGGTGCTGAGGGCCGCCCGCCGCGCAGGCGTTCCCGTACGGATCGCGCACAGCCACAGCACGAAGGTGGAAGGCGGCGCGCTGGCGCGGCTGTACAAATGGGCGTCGGGAAGGCTGATCGACCCGAACGCCACCGACCGGTTTGCCTGCTCGGAAGCGGCGGCCGTCTCGCTGTTCGCGCATCGCGCCGGAGAGGCGAAACTTATCCGCAACGCCGTCGATTGCGGCGCCCTTGCCTTCGATCCGGATGTCCGGCGCGCGGTGCGGGCCGAACTGGGCCTTCTTCCCGGACAGCTCGCCGTCTGCCATGTCGGGCGATTTCACCCGGCGAAAAATCATGCGTTCCTGATCGATCTGTTCGCCGGGCTGACGGAGGAGCGGCCGGATGCGGTGCTGCTGCTCATGGGGGACGGACCGCTCAAGAAGGATATCGTCCGCCGAATCGAAGCGGCGTCGCTTGAAAGCCGTGTTCGTCTTCTCGGCGTGCGCGGCGATATCGCACGGCTGCTTGCGGCCATGGACGTCATGGTGTTCCCGTCGCTCCACGAAGGTTTGCCGGTGGCGCTGATCGAGGCGCAGAGCGCGGGACTTCCGTGCGTCGTCTCGGATCGGGTGACGGAAGAGGCCGACCTCAAGATCGGGCTGGTGACGCGCATTCCGCTGGAAGCTCCGGCGGATCGCTGGATTCGCGCGATCAAGGAAGCGGCGGCCATAGCGGATGCGGTTCATGTGCGCAAGGAGGCGGCGGAGCAGGTGCGCAGGCGCGGCTACGATATCGGCGCTGTGGCGGCTGAACTGGCCGATTATTACGGACAAGCCTTCCACCGCCAGACGTCCGGTCCGACGGAGACGAGGAGGATCGTATGATGAAGTTGCATTGCCGGATGCGGCTTGGCTCAGTATCACAGCATCTCTATCAGATCATTGCCGGGTTCGAACTGTTGGCGCGGCACGGCGTCATCGAGCTTGTGATCGAGCGGCAGGCGAAAGGGGCGTGCGCGGAGCCGATTCCCGTCAACATGCTGGAAGTCACGCTGAACCGTGAAATCCGGCTGCTCTATGACCTGAACGACGGCTACGACAACCTGGTCGAGGAGCCCGAGCGGCTGTACGGACCGCTGCTCCGGCGCTACGATATCTGCTTCAAGCGCAGTTTCAGCGCGGTGCGCAACGCCCGGCTCACGCACGGTGAAAAGATCCGCCCGCTGGGACTGAACTACATGGTGACGATTCCGGGCAGCGTCGCGCATTGGCCGATGCCGCTCGATCATCCGATCGAGAAGATGAAGAAGCTGATCCGGATGCTGCCGCTGACCGTGCATTACTACGGCTGGTATACCGTCGAGAAGTTCGAGGACGAGCCGCGGCCGGAGGAACTGCCTCGTGTTTTGTTCATGGCGCGGATGTGGGATGTGCGGGGGGATTCCCCCGACATGCATCTTCCGGAGACGAAGCGGGAGGAGCGGCATTACATCAACGAGCAGCGCGCGCGCACGATCCGCCTGTGCCGGGAGGCGTTCGGCAGCCTGTTCCATGGCGGCGTCGCGCCGACCCCGTTCGCTGCCGAACATTATCCCGATCTCGTGATCGCCGACCGGCGGGAGGTCAGCCGGCGCGCCTACCTGAAGCGGATGAAGCGGTCGTCGATCTGCATCGCCACGATGGGACTGCATCAGTCGGTCGGCTGGAAGTTCGCCGAATACGTGGCCGCCTCCAAGGCGATCGTGACGGAGACGCTGCATTACGAAGTGCCGGGCGTCTTCGGCGAGAACCGCAACTATCTGTCGTTCCGCACGCCGGAGGAATGCGTCGAGGCCGTCGCCAGACTGATCCGGGACGAGCGGCTCCGGATGCATCTCATGCAGAACAACTACAACTATTACCGGCGCCATGTGCGGCCCGACCGGCTCGTGCTGAACAGCCTGATGGCGGCCGTGGAGCCTTCCCGGCAGGAGACGGGGGTGCTCGTCCAATGAACCGTGATACGGGGAAGCCGACGCTGACGGTGTTCACGCCGACCTTCAACCGGGCGTATGTCCTGCCCCGGTGCTACGAGAGCCTGAAGCGGCAGACGTCGAAGGATTTCGTCTGGCTGGTCATCGACGACGGATCGACGGACAACACGGCCGAACTGGTGCGCGGCTGGATGGCGGAGGGCGAGATCGCGATCCGCTACCATTACCAGGAGAACCAGGGGATGCACGGCGCGCACAACGCGGCCTATGAGCTGATCGACACGGAACTGAACGTCTGCATCGATTCGGACGACGACATGCCGGAAGACGCGGTGGAGAAAATCGTCGCGTTCTGGCGCAAATACGGAAGCGATGATTATGCGGGCATCGTTGGGCTGGACGCGGACCGGGACGGGAACATCATCGGCGACCGGCTGCCGGAAGGCATGACCGCCTGTACGCTGTTCGGCCTGCATGCGGTCCATCGGGTGCGGGGGGACAAGAAACTGGTGTACCGGACCGATCTGGTGAAGGCCGTTCCGCCGTATCCCGTTTTTCCCGGTGAAAAATACTGCCCGCTCAGTTACAAGTACGTGCTGATCGACCGGATCCGGCCGCTGCTGCTCATGAACGAGGTGCTCTGCCGCGTCGAATATTTGCCCGACGGGTCGAGCCTCAACATGATTCACCAATACCGGCGCAACCCACGGGGATTCGCCTTCTTCCGGCGGACGGCGATGGAGGTGGCGCCGACCTGGAAGCAGCGGTTCCGCGAAGCGGTGCATTACGTGTCGAGCTGCCTGATGGCGGGCGGACGCGGCATGCTGCGCGATTCGCCGCGCAAAGGGCTGACGCTTCTCGCCATTCCGCCCGGCGTGCTCCTGTTTCTGTACATCCGGAGCACCCGCAGGTCGGCGCCGGTGACGGCCGGTCGTTGAGACGGGAGGCGCATGGCGATGACTGTCCTGTGGCTCAATCTGCTGTTCGTATTCGTCTGCGCGGCGCTCGCCCGCATGGCGCCGCTGGCGCGGCAGCCCGGGATGCTTGCGCCGGAGGGCGGCCCCGCGCCCGTGCCGAAGCCCAACAAGCTGCTCGTGGCGGCCGCCGCGGCAAGTTTCGTGCTCGTGTCCGGGCTGCGCAACAATATCGGCGATACACCGTTCTACATGCTCAATTACTATCTGCTGAATCCGACGTTCGAGGGATTCAGCTTCGAGGGCGACTTCGGCTTCAGCGTGCTGTCGATCGTATTGAAGAAGCTGACCCCCGACCCGCAGGCTTTGGTTTTTGTGACGGCATTCGTGACGAATGTGCTCATCGTGACGGGGCTGTACCGGTATTCGCGGATGATCGAGGTGAGCCTGTTCCTGTACATTACGACCGGCATGTTCACCGTCTCGATGAACGGCATTCGTCAGTATCTCGCCGCGGCCATCCTGTTTGCCGGCACGCACTGGCTCATCCGGGGGGACTGGCGGCGGTATTTTCTGATCGTTCTGTTCGCGGCGACGTTTCACAACACGGCGATCATCATGCTGGGCGTCTATTTTCTGGTGCGGAGGCGGGCTTGGACGAAAACGACGATGCTGCTGCTCGCCCTGGCCGTGCTTGCCGCCATCGGATTCGACCAATTTTTCGGCGTCTTGCTCATTCTGATTGAAGGCAGCCATTACACGATATACGGGCAGTTCGACGAAGGCGGCGCGAATATCATACGGGTCGCCGTCACAGGTGCTCCTCTGCTCGTCGCGTTCCTCGGCCGGCACAAGCTGCGCAGCATCTGGCCCGAGAGCGATCTTTTCGTCAACATGACGATGCTGGGGTTCCTGTTCATGGTCATTTCGGTTAACAACTGGATTTTCGCGCGGTTCAACATTTATTTCGGCCTGTACAGTCTGGTGCTGTGTTCGTGGATCATTCCGCTGTTTGCGGAACGGTATCGGAAATTGGCCTATTACTGGCTTCTGGTGCTCCATCTGATGTATTTCTACTATGAGCACGTCGAGGCGCTGGGGCTCCAATATCGGAGCGATTATCTGTAACGGCTGCGGTGACAGGCCGGAGGTGACTTGTCAATGTCTTATGACGGCCGGGCAGAGGCGGCGGGCGTATCCGGCGGGCCGGTCGTTGTCCTGCACGTCGTGCCGGGTATCTCGGCGGAAGGAATCGGGACATTTGTCCTCAATATGCTGGAGCATCTTGATCGAAGCAAGACGAAGGTGCTGCTGGTCGTCACGACGGATTGGGAGCAGCTTCACGAAAGCCGGGTGCGGGAACTGGGAGCGGAAGTCTGGCGAACGGCCGAGATCGGCGAAGGGCTGGCCGGGTGGGTCAGGCATTTCGTGCGGCTGATCCGGCTCATCCGGCGGCACGGGAGAATCGACGCCGTGCACAGCCACATGGACTATTTCAACGGCATCAATTGTCTCGCCGCGCTCATCGCACGCGTGCCCGTCCGGATCTCGCACGCCCACAGGACGGCCGAATCCGGCAGGATCGGCTGGATGAGGCGCCTCTATTCATTGGTCATGCGCCTCCTGATCGCGGCGTGCGCGACGGAGCGGATCGGCTGCTCCCAATCGGCGAATGAAGGGCAGCATCGGATCGGTCCGTGGCGGTTCGGCACGAAGATCGTGAACAACGGCATTGACATGGGGTTATTCAAGCCGGTCAGGTCGAAGAGCGTGCCGGACGGAGTCGACATGCGGGAAGGTGAGATTCGCTTCGTCACGGTCGGGCGGATGGACGAAGTGAAAAATCCGTTGTTTCTGGTCCGTGTTTTCCACGAGGTGAGACAACGCGTACCAAGCGTCAGGCTGTACTGGATCGGACACGGGAGCCTGCGCGGCGAAGTCGAATCGCTGATTGCGAAGCTCGGTCTGGAATCGTCGGTTGCGCTGCTCGGCGTCCGCAGCGATGTTGCCGACATTCTGCCCTGGATGGACTATATGCTGCTCCCGTCGAGGCGGGAAGGGCTGGGCATCGCGCTTATCGAGGCACAGGCTTGCGGCGTGAAGTGTTTCGTCTCGGACATGGTTCCTGCCGAAGCGGACCTCGGGCTTTGCGTCTTCCTTCCGCTCGGGCAGAATGAAGTTTACTGGGCGGAGCGGATCTGCGAGCGGCTCAAGGCGGGCGGCGGCGGGCTTGCGCTCGATCCGGAGCGGGCAGCCCGGTACGACATCCGGAGCACCGTCCGGGAACTGGAGACGATCTGGCAGGCGAGACGCGGAAAGGCCGGGGGCGGCGTTTCGGAAGGCGGATTGCAGGCGTGAAGGCGAGAAGTGTGCGGGGCGGCGGACCTCTTTTTTTCACGGATGATGCTGCTGCCGCACGGGGGTACGGAAAGGAGTGGCGCAAGTGGAGGGCAAAGCGGCGGACGGATGCCGGATTCCGAAGGTGCTGCATTATTGCTGGTTTGGACGGGGGGACAAGCCGAGGCTGGTGCGGAAATGCATGCGAAGCTGGCGGCGCCATCTCGGCGACTACGAGTGGATCGAATGGAATGAAGACAACTTCGATGTGGGCGCCCATCCGTATGTCCGGGAAGCGTACGAAGCGGGAAAATACGCGTTCGTCAGCGATTACGTGCGGCTCCACGCGCTGCTGAAGCACGGCGGCATCTACCTTGACACCGACGTCGAAGTGCTCCGGCCGCTTGCGCCTCTGCACAAGCACCGCGCGTTCACCGGTTTCGAGGACGGCATCTATCTCCAGTCCGGCACGCTCGGCGCGGAGCCGGGACATCCGTGGATCGCGGCGCTGCTCCGCGATTACGAGGGCAGGCGGTTCCGTCAGCCGGACGGCAGTTTCGACATGACGACAAACACGTCCGCCATGACGCAGCTCAGCGAAGCGATCGGCCTGAAGCGGGACGGCAGCTTCCAGACGCTTCCGGACGGCGTGGCCGTCTATCCTCGCAGCTACTTCAGCCCGTACGATTATATCGACGGCCGCAGCTTCCTGACCGCAGAGAGCTACACGATTCACCATTTCTCGCAGTCGTGGCTGCCCGCGCATGTGCGGCTGCGCACCGGGGCGAAGCGCATCGTGGGCCGTGTGGCGGGGCCGGCGGTGATCGGCGGGCTGCGGCAGCTGTTCGGCCGGAATGTGTGAGCCGGCGCTTCTGACGGAACGTGATTCCGTCAGCGGGGGGGCGACGGGGCTGCGCAGCCGCGGCATACCGGGCTTACGGTTCCAACCGCCGTGAATTGACAGATCGGACCATGGGTGTTAATGTTAAGTTATGTTCATTATAAAGAACGACACCAGTCTAAATAGTGAACATCTGGAGGAGAGGGCGTTGCCTTCGAAACGGTTTCCGCGTTGGGACACCTCATCGTTCCCGGAGGAGCTCAAGGTGATGCTCGAGCTGCTGCGCGACCGGCGTCCCCCGGCGGTCTGTCCGGAACCGGATCCGTCCGACGGGTTCGACTGGGAGCGGTTCGCGTCGCTTGCCGTCCATCACCGGGTCTATCCGCTTGTCGTCAAGCGGCTCAAGCAAGGGTTGCAGGCGGATATGCCGCAGCATGTGCTGCAGCGGCTGGAAGCGCAGTGCCGCGACAACACGCTCCGCATGCTGCATCTGTGCGGCGAGACGAGCCGCATCGTCAGCCTGTTCCGCGATCGCGATATCCGCATGCTCGTGCTGAAAGGGCCGGCGCTGTCGCTCGACCTGTACGGGGATCTGGCGATCCGGCCGTCGGGCGATGTCGACCTGCTCGTGCCGCTTTCCGACATCGGCGAAGCGGACCGGCTGCTCCAGATGCTGGGCTACGTGAAGGACGATTACATCCGCACCGTGCTGGGCGATTGGCGCTGGCGCCACCATCACTACGCCTTCGTCCATCCGCAGACCGGCTCGAAAATCGAGCTCCACTGGCGGATGCATCCGTGGCCCGCGCGGGAACCATCCTTCGACGCGCTGTGGGCGCGCCGCCGGACAATGATGATCGGCGGCCGGCCCGTCGACCTGCCCGGGCTGGAGGATACGTTCCTGTTCCTGGCATCGCACGGCGCCCGCCACGGCTGGTCGCGCCTCCGCTGGCTGCTCGACATCGACCGGATTGCGCGGCTGCCGCTGCGCTGGGACCGGGTCGCCGCCGAAATGCGGCGCCTGGATTGCGGGCACATCGGCGGGCAGGCCTTGCAGCTTGCGGCCGGCCTGCTCGGCACGCCGATACCGGAAAGCGCCAGGCAGGCATCGAACCATCCGCGGGCGCGCGAGCTGGCGGAAGAAGCGCTGTTCTACATCGGCCGCGTCATCAACCTGCACAGCCCGCCGCTGCCGCCGGAGGTGGCGCGCCATCACAGCCGGCATCTGCTGAATCTGATGACAATGCGCCAGCGGCTCTTGTTCCGGCTCAGCTACCTGCATCCGTACCATGCGGACGCGGAAGCGCTGCCGCTTCCGAAGCCGCTGCATTTTCTGTATTACCCGCTCAGGCCGGTCATCTGGATGTGGCGGAAAATGCGGGTGCCCGTCCATTCGGGAGGCGACTCGGCGTGAAGAAGCGGGTGCTCATCACCCTGTACGACATGGAGATCGGCGGAATCGAGCGGAGCCTGGTCAACATGCTGGAGCATTTCGACTACGACCGGTACGAGGTCGACCTGCTCGTCTTCCGGCATACCGGCGAACTGCTGCCGATGCTGACGGACCGCGTCCGCCTGCTGCCCGAGGAGAGGGGGCTGGCCGCGTACCGCAAGTCCATCGTCGAATGCGTGAAGGACGGGCAGCTGCTCTCGGCGATCGTCCGGATGGGCTGCAAATACGGCTCGCGGCTGAAGGCGCTCCGCCATCCCGTGAACCGCCGGGACGCCGGCGCCGGCTACATCCAGATGCAGCTTGTCTCGAAATATATGGCGCGGATTCAGCCGCGCCGCCGCGAGCGCTACCACGCCGCGATCAGCTTCTCATGGCCGCATGACTACACGGCCCGCAACGTCCGCGCCGACGTGAAGATTGCCTGGATCCATACGGACTACTCCGTGCTTGCTGTCGACCGTGAACTGGATCTGAACATGTGGCAGTCGTTCGATTTTCTCGCCTCCGTGTCCCCCGCCTGCACCCGCTCGTTTCTGAGCCGGTATCCGGAGCTGGAGGGCCGGGTTGTCGAGATCGAGAACATCCAGTCGCCGTCATTCGTCCGCGCCATGGCCGATGAAGGCGGCGTGCCGCCCGAGATGGCGGACGATCCGGAAGACGGCGCGGAGGAGAAGCCGTTCCGCATCGTCTCCGTCGGCCGGCTGTCGTATGCCAAAGGCTTCGACCTGGCGGCCCGGGCGCTCCGGCTGCTGCACGACCGCGGGCTTGCGCACATCCGCTGGTACATCGTCGGATTCGGCAGCATGGAGGCGGAATTGAAGGAACTGGCGGCGGAGCTGGGGCTTCGGGACAGTTTTCGGCTGCTCGGCAAAAAAGCGAACCCGTACCCCTACATGAAAGCGGCCGACCTGTACGTCCAGCCGTCGCGCTACGAAGGCAAGGCGGTCGTCGTCACCGAGGCGCAGATACTCGGCAAGCCGGTGCTTGTCGCGGATTATCCGACGGCGGCGAGCCAGGTGACGGACGGCGTCGACGGGTACATCTGCCCGTCCGGACCGGAAGGCCTCGCGGATGCGATCGAGCGGCTGGTGCGGGACCGCGGGGCGCTCGACCGGGTCGCCGAAGGCGCGCGTCGGCGCGACTACGGCAACGCGGACGAGCTCAAGAAACTGTATCACATGATGGCGTGAGGGTGGCCGCAAAGTGGAAGTCAGTGTCATCGTGCCGGTGTACAACGCGGAAGCGCATCTGGAAAGCTGCATCGCCTCGCTGCGCGCGCAGACGCTGGAAGCGTGCGAGTTTATTTTCGTGAACGACGGATCGACGGACGGCAGCCGGCGGATCATCGAGCGGCACGCCGAGCTGGACGACCGGATCGTGCTGATCGACCAGCCGAACCGCGGCGTCAGCGCGGCCCGCAACGCGGGGCTTCAGGCCGCCGCCGGCCGCTACGTCGGCTTCGTCGACGCGGATGACGAAGTCGCGCCGGAATTCTACGAGACGCTGCTGGGTGCGGCGGAGCGTCACGGCTGCGACGCGGTGATCGCGGAGTTCGCGGAAGGCGAGGCGGGCCGCCCGGCCGCCTATCCGTTCCCGGCCGGCGTCACGCTCGACCGCTCCTGCATCACGAACCGGCTGCTGCCCTATTTCGTGGAGTCGGACCGCTGCAACTCGGTCTGCAACAAGCTGTACCGGATGAGCGCCGTGCGCCGCTCCGGCGCTTTGTTTCCCCGCGGCGTGGCGCTCGGCGAGGACGGCTGGTTCAACATGCTGTTTTTCGCCGCGGCGGAATCGGCCGTTTATCTCCGATACTGCGGCTACCGCTACCGTGAAACGGAGGGCAGCGCGACCCGGCAATGGCTCGACCGGGATTACTTCGCCAGGGCGCTGGAAGTGTACCGCGCGGAGCTGCCGCCGATCTACGCGGAGTTGATGGATGAGCGCGAGCTCGAGGTCCGCCGCTCGGCGAAGCTGATCCGCAGCGTGCTGGCGTATATCTACGTTTACTGCCGGCCGGCCGTCGGGCTGACGCCCGCGGAGCGGCTGCGGAAGGTGCGCCGGATGATCGGCCATCGCGATGTGCGGCGGGCGCTGGACGTGTACCGCGCCGCGTTCGGCGGCGCGGCGGGCCGCTACGAGCGCCTCATGCTGGGGCTCATGAAGCGGCGCTCGGCGCTCGGGCTGTACTGCGCCGCTACCTACAGCCGGCTGCGGAGCGGAGAATGACCAGCCGGACGGGAGGAATGATCGGGATGAATGTACTCATGTTCGCGCACGGCGGAAGTCTGAACCGGGGATGCGAAGCGATCGTCCGGTCGTCGGCCGCCCTTATCCAGTCGCGGATTCGCGGCGCGAAAGTGCTGCTGGCGTCCGAGCGCCCGGAGACGGACCGCGGGCTGAACGTTGCGGCGGTGTTTGACGGTTCGGCGCGGAAGCTGCGCAAGTATTCGCCGGAATGGATCGTATCGTCCGTCCGGGTCAAATGGCTGGGCGACGAGTCGTACGCGCTCGGCCGCATCCACCGCAACGTCATCCGGCGGATCAAGGACGCTGACGTCTGCTTGTCGATCGGCGGCGACAACTATTGCTACGGTGAACAACCGGGCTGGTACGAAGTCGATCGCCGGGTCAAAAAGATGGGCCGCAAACTCGTGCTCTGGTGCTGCTCCATCGGCGAGGAGGATCTGTCCGAGCGGAAACTGGAGGATCTGCGGCGGTTCGACCTCATTCTGGCGCGGGAGACGCTGACATACGATGTGCTGCGGAACTGCGGATTGGACAATGTCCGGCTGGTCGCCGACCCGGCGTTCACGCTTCCGGGCATCCGGCTTCCGCTGCCGCCGGGCTGGAAGGAAGGCGACACGATCGGCGTCAACATGAGCCCGCTCGTCGCGGGGTGCAACCCGGCCGCGCTGGAGGCTGTGCGCGGGTTGATCCGTCATGTGCTGGAGACGACGGATTCGGCGATCGCGCTTACGCCGCACGTGATCGAGCACGGCAACAGCGACCTCGACACGCTGCGGCCGCTGTATGAGGAATTCAAGGCGTCGCGGCGGGTGCTGCTTCTGCCGGGCGATCTGAACGCCATGCAGGTGAAAGGCTATATCGCGCGCATGCGCTTCTTCATCGGCGCCCGGACGCACGCGACGATCGCCGCCTATTCCAGCGGCGTGCCGACGATCGTGCTCGGATACAGCGCGAAGTCGAAAGGCATCGCGCGCGATCTGTTCGGCCGGGAGCGGCTCGTGATCGACACCCGCGTGGCGGCGAACCCCGCCGCCGCGCTGATCGAAGCTTTCAAGGAAGCGGTCGCGGAAGAAGAGGCGCTTCGCGGCCGTCTGGCGGACGTCATCCCGCGCATCCAGGCGATGTCGCGCAGGTCGGCCGATTATCTGGCCGATCTGGCATGAGGGGCGCGGCTGCCGTGAACAAGAAGAAGCTGCTGTTCATCATGCCGAGTCTCGCCGCGGGCGGCGGAGAGAAGGCCCTCGTCAATTTGCTGGGCCGGCTCGACTACGGCCGGTACGAGGTTGATCTGTTCCTGCTCGATCACGGCGGATTGTTCATGGACCTGCTGCCGCCGGAAGTGCGCGTGCTGCCCTGGCCCGGTCGCTACGAGCGGTTCCGGCAGCCCGTCCTGCGCTCCGTGCTGTCGTCGCTGCGCGCGGGCGACCCCGGGCTTGCGGCCAGCCGCCTCCTGTATGCGGCGCGCAGCCGGATCGGGAGCACGGCGTCTGTGCGCGAGCAATACGGCTGGCGTTACCTGCGCCGGGCCCTGGCGTCCGCCGTCCCCGGCCGATACGACGCGGCCGTCGGCTTCCTGGAGAAGACGTCGACCTATTTCTGCGTCGATCTGGTGCAGGCGGAGCGGAAGATCGGATGGATCCACATCGATTACGACCGGCTCGGCATGGACCCGGCGTTCGACGACCCGTACTTCGGGAGGCTGGACCATCTCGTAACGGTGTCGGAGGAGTGCGCGGCGGTGCTGAAGATGCGTTTTCCCCGGCACCGGGACAAAATCCGCGTCATTCACAACATCGTCTCCCCCGGAACGATCCGGCGGATGGCGGAGGCGGAGACGGGCGACCTGTACGGGCGGCGGGAAGGCGAGACGATCATCGTGTCCGCCGGGCGTCTCCATCCGCAGAAAGGGTTCGATATGGCGATCGACGCCTGCAAGCTGCTGGCGGAGCAGGGGCGGCGGGTGCGCTGGTTCGTGCTCGGCGAAGGCGACGAGCGGGAGCGGCTGACGAAGTTGATCCGGGAGCGGGGGCTCGAGGAGCAATTTATCCTGCTCGGGGTAAAGGCGAATCCGTACCCGTACATGCGCCAGGCGGACATCTATGTGCAGCCGTCGCGGTTCGAGGGGAAGCCGATTGCGGTCGATGAAGCGAAAATGCTCGGCCTGCCGATCCTCGTCACCGACTACCGGGCGGCAGGGGGCCAGATCGTGCACGGGGAGAACGGGCTGATCGCGGCGATGGAGCCGGGGGCGATCGCCGAGGGAATCGCGCGGCTGATGGACGATCCGGCGCTGGCGGAGCGGCTCAGGCGGAATCTGGCGCTTGAACCGCTCGGCACGGAAGACGAAGTGCGCAAGTTCGAAGCGCTGCTGGAAGGAGAATCGGAATGGACGGCCGGAAGCGGAAAACAAGCCTCTTGTTCGTCATGAATCATCTGCATTGCGGCGGCGCGGAACGGGCGCTCGTCTCGCTGCTCGGCGCCCTCGATTACAACAAGTACGAGGTCGATCTGCTGCTGTTCAAGCGGGAAGGGGTGTTTCTCGCCAGCCTGCCGCCGGAGGTCCGGGTGCTGGAGGAGCCGTGCGCCTACCGGCTGTTCGACATGCCGATCGAGCGGGCGCTGGGCAAGGCGCTGCGCTCGGGCCGGCCCGACCATGCCCTTGCGCGCCTGATCGCGGGAGCGATCATCCGGACGGAACCGCTGCCGGCGCGCAGCGACCAGCGGATCTGGCGGTACATGGCCTGGTGCCTGCCTTCACCGGCGAAGAGGTACGACTGCGCGATCGGCTTCCTCGAGCGGGGGCCGATCTATTATGTGCTGGACAAGGTCAAGGCGGAGCGGAAGATCGGATGGATCCACATCGACTACGACCGGCTCGGCATGGACCCGGCGTTCGACGACCCGTACTTCGGGAGGCTGGACCATCTCGTAACGGTGTCGGAGGAGTGCGCGGCGGTGCTGAAGATGCGTTTCCCCCGGCACCGGGACAAAATCCGCGTCATTCACAACATCGTCTCCCCCGGAACGATCCGGCGGATGGCGGAGGCGGAGACGGGCGACCTGTACGGGCGGCGGGAAGGCGAGACGATCATCGTGTCCGCCGGGCGTCTCCATCCGCAGAAAGGGTTCGATATGGCGATCGACGCCTGCAAGCTGCTGGCGGAGCAGGGGCGGCGGGTGCGCTGGTTCGTGCTCGGCGAAGGCGACGAGCGGGAGCGGCTGACGAAGTTGATCCGGGAGCGGGGGCTCGAGGAGCAATTTATCCTGCTCGGGGTAAAGGCGAATCCGTACCCGTACATGCGCCAGGCGGACATCTATGTGCAGCCGTCGCGGTTCGAGGGGAAGCCGATTGCGGTCGATGAAGCGAAAATGCTCGGCCTGCCGATCCTCGTCACCGATTACCGGGCGGCGGGGGGCCAGATCGTGCACGGGGAGAACGGGCTGATCGCGGCGATGGAGCCGGGGGCGATCGCCGAGGGAATCGCGCGGCTGATGGACGATCCGGCGCTGACGGAGCGGCTCAGGCGGAATCTGGCGCTTGAACTGCTCGGCACGGAAGACGAAGTGCGCAAGTTCGACGAACTGACCGGCACCGGCGAGTTGGCGGGAGCGGACAGGCTTGCGGTGCCGGCGGAAGCATCGGCGTCCGGCGAACCGGTCGGAGCCGCGGGTTCGGCAGGTTCATCCGGTGCAGGTTCCCGAACGGCGGTACTGGCGGAGGGAAGCGGCGGACGATGAATGCGATACTCTTCGGAACATCTTCGGCGATCGCGCTGGCCGCGCTGGCCTCGGCGGCGGTCGATCTGACGCCGGCGGCGTCCGCGTGGGTGCAGCGGATCGGCATCGGCCGGTTCCCGGACGAGGCGGCGTGGCGGGATGCGGCGGCGGAGCGCGCGATGAAGTGGCTGCTCCGGACGCCGACGGTTCGCCTGACCGACCAGACGCGCCTGCTCTGGCTCGACATGCTGCGCGGGGAATACCGCCGCGCGGCGATCCAGCATTGGCAGGAAGCGGCGCTGGTGCTCGGGCTGACCGAGCTGGCGGGTTTCGGGACGGCGGCATCGGGTGTTGACGTGCCGGCCGCGCGGTTCAGCTCCCGCATGCGGGCCGTGCTCGGCCGCTTCTTCTCCCGAAAGTTCGACGAGAGCGGCGGATGGCGGGAGCAGCCGGAGCAGGTCGACGCGGCGATGCTCGCTTGGGCGGTAATGGCGTCCGGCTTGGAGCCGGACCGCTATAGGCGGGCGTTCGAGCAGACGGCGGAGCTCGTGCTGCGGCACGTCGGCGGCGACGGGCTGGTCCAATACCGCCAGGGGGCGGTCGGCGGCTACCGCTACGTCGACACGATCGGGCTCGTCTGCCCGTTCCTTGCCGCGTACGGCCTGACTTACGGCCGGGAAGACTGTGTTGACCTTGCGGTCCGGCAGATTGACGCGTACGACCGGCACGGGATGCATCCCGATCTGCATCTGCCGTACCACGCGTACGCCGCCGGGGACGGCCGGCCGCTCGGCCTGTGCGGCTGGGGCCGCGGGCTCGCCTGGTACGCGATCGGCCTCGCCGACGTGTGGCGGCTGCTGCCGGCGTCCGACCGGCGCAAGGCGGAGCTGGAGGCGCGCGTCGCGCGGTTCGCGCAGGCGGCCGCCCGGTTCCAGCAGCCCGACGGCAGCTGGCGGTGGACGGTGACCCGGCCCGAGACGCGGGCCGACTCATCCGTCACCGCGGCGCTGGCGTGGTTCCTGCTGCGGGCGGCGGCCGCCTCCGGCGCGCCGGGAGACGCGCGCGAGCGGGCCCGGCGGGCGCTCGCGCACCTGCGCGGCGTGACAAGGCGCAGCGGCGCGATCGACTTCGCGCAGGGCGACACGCGCGATATCGGCGTGTACGCGCAGCGTTTCGACGTGCTGCCGTTCGCGCAGGGCTTCGCCCTCCGCGCGGCGGCTGCCGCGCAAGAACCGGAACAGGGGCGGCGGGCATGAGGACCCGGTACGCCTTCTTCAACATCGCCGCAGGGCTCGGCAACCAGCTCGTCATCACCGCGCTCAGCTTCCTGTCCCGCACCGTTTTCATCCACAGCCTGGGCGTCGAATACCTCGGCGTCAACGCGCTGTTCACGAGCATGCTCGCGATGATCTCGCTTGCCGAGGCCGGCATCGGCGCCAGCATCACGTACCAGCTCTACAAGCCGGTCGCGCAGGACGACCGCCCGCGCATCCTCGGCCTCATGCGGCTGTACCGGAGAGCTTACGCCGCCATCGCGCTCGTCGTGCTGGCGCTCGGCCTGCTCGTGCTGCCGCTGCTGCCGGTTGTGGTGCGGGATTCCGGGGTGGAGCACCTCGAGCTGGTCTATGTGCTGTTCGTGCTCAACACGGCGCTGCCCTATTTTTTCATTCACCGGCATTCGTTCCTGAACGTCAATCAGAAGAACTACATCGTAACGCTGTCGTTCACCGGCGCGACGGCGGCGGCGACGCTGCTGAAAATTCTGGTGCTGATTGAAACGGGCAGCTACATGCTGTACCTGCTCACCGAGTGCGGCATCACGCTCGCGGCGACGATCGGCGTGGCGGCCCTGGCGGGGCGGATGTACCCGTACCTGCGCTCGAAGGAAGCGGCGCCGATTGATCCGGAGACGAAGCGCGAGCTGAAGACGAACGTGAAGGCCATTTTGCTGCAAAATGTCGGGTCGTACTTCATCTTCGGCGCGGAGAGCCTCGTGATCTCGTCGTTCGTCAGCGTCATCGCCGTCGGATTGTATTCGAACTACAAAATGCTGATCGACATCAGCCGGAATTTCATCTATCAGATCTCGAACAATCTGTACCACAGCGTCGGCAACCTGGTCGCGCAGGAGAGCAGGGAGCGGATCTACGCCGTTTTCCGCGGCATGCAGCTCATGAATTTCTGGCTCTATTCGTGCGCGGCCATCGTGCTGTACGCCGTGATCGAGCCGTTCATCCGGGCGTGGATCGGCGGCGCCTATGTCATGGAAGCGGCGGTGCCGGCATTGCTGCTGCTCCTGTTCTTCGAGCGGGGGATGCGCAACGCCGTCGCCACGGTGAAGACGACGGCCGGCATTTTCCGCGAGGACCGGTATGCGCCGCTGCTGCAAGCCGCCGTCACCCTCGGCGGTGCGGTCGCGCTGGTCGGGCCGCTCGGCATTTCCGGCGTCTTCCTCGGCTCGCTGATCGGCGCGCTCGCCATTCCGTTCTGGCTGACGCCGTATTGGGTGTACCGGAAAGTGTTCAAACTGCCGCTGCGGCGCTATTTCACCGTCTACGCCCGCTATGTTGCCGTCGGCGGCGCGGCGTGCGCGGCCGTGCTGCTGGTGTGCCGTTTCCTGCCGGCGGACGGTTGGACGGCGGTTGCTGCGCGTCTGGCGGCCGCGCTGGCGGTGCCGAACCTGCTCTACTGGGCGCTGTTCAGGCGGCTGGAGGAGTTCGCCGTGCTGGCCGGCGCCGCCCGGCGGATTGCGGAGATGCTCGCGGGCCGGCTCCGTCCCGGGGCGGGACGGGCGGGGAGTGAAGCGAAGCAGACGCAATGAAGTTTCGCCGCGTGGACAGGATTAAAGTTTTTTAACCGTCCCCCCGGGCGGTGCTCTCCTTGACATGTTCTTTATAAAGAACTATAATTTTAAAAAACTGAATACGTGCTATTTTTTTGTAGTCAAATGTTCTTTATAAAGAATATCAACTCCATTCTGCGGAGGGTTGATTATGGCGGTGCTCATCACGGGCGGATCCGGGTACATCGGCAGCCATACATGCGCGGAGCTGCTGGAAACGGGCCGCGACATCATCGTCGTCGATCGCCCGGAGCATGCGCCGGCGCTCGACCGGGTGCAGGCGGCGGTCGGCAGAAGATTTCCTTTTCATCCGCTCGGACTCATGGAACGCCGCGGTCTCCAGCGGATTTTCGAGGAGAACGAGATCGAAGCGGTCATCCATTTCGCGGGCATCCATCCGGCGGCGATGCCGCAGCAGGGCTGCCATCTCCCGATTGTGGAAACGGTCGTCCTGTGCGACGTCATGCAGCAGTTCGGCGTGCGGCGGCTCGTCTTCAGCTCGTCGGCCGCCGTCTACGGCAAGCCGAAGCAGACGCCGGTCACGGAATCGTCCCCGCTCGGCGCGGCCAACCGGTACGGCCGGACGATGCTCATGATCGAGGAGATTTTGCACGATCTGTACGAAGCGGACCGGAAATGGAGCATTGCCCTGCTTCGCAATTTTAACCCGGCAGGGGCGCACCCGAGCGGGTGGATTGACGGCGAGGCGGCCGGCGACGGGTTGAGCGAATGGCGCGGCCGTGAGTCGGAAGGCGCCGGCGGAAGCGCGTGGTGCAGCCGGGAGGCGGAAGGCGCCGGCGGGAGTGCATGGCGCATCCGGACGGCCGACAGCGCGCATCCGGGCGAGCGGACTTGCACCGAACCGGCCGGGACGCCGCAGCACTTGATGTCCCGCCTGATGCGGGCGGCCGCTGGGCAGCAGGACAAGCTGCCCGTCTTCGGAGGCGATTACCCGACCCGCGACGGCACATGCGTCCGGGATTATGTCCATGTGACGGATCTGGCGAAAGGCCATATGAAGGCGCTTGACAAAGTGATGGCGGATTCCGGCTTCGACGCCTACAACCTGGGCACGGGCGCCGGGCACAGCGTGCTTGAGGTAATCGCGGCATTCGAGAAGGCGGCGGGCATCAACATTCCTTACCAGATCGTCGAACGGCGGCCGGGCGACGCGCCGGTCATCTGCGCCGATCCGTCGAAAGCCCGGCGGGAGCTGGGCTGGCAGGCCGAAATGGGCCTCGGGCGCATGTGCGAGGACGCCTGGAGATGGCTGCGCCGCCGCACGGACGGCTTCCGGGCGGAAGCCCGCCACAGGATGCTGGCCGGCGCGGGAGGGGCGGCGGGATGAACATTTCCGGCAAAATCTCGAGCGCGCGGTTCCGCGACATCGTCCTCGACAGCTGGCGGCTCGGCAGGATGGAGCGGGATCTTCGGGCGGCGGATCTGGTCAGGGAGATCAAGCGCAGGCTGCTGGCGGAGCTGCAGGCCAATGCGGAAGCCGCCGCGTCGGCGGACTGCCGGCCTGGCGGAAGCGGGGCGGAAGCGGCGCAGACGGCGTTGGACGCGCCCGACCGACCGGCGGCGGACCCGGCAGCCGGCGAACCGGCAGAACAACCGGCGGCGGGGAGGCGGCCCGGATGAAACGCGGTTTCGACCTGGCCGCCGCCGCCGTCCTGCTGATCGTCCTGTCGCCGGTGATGGCCGTGACCGCGCTGCTCGTGCGGATCAAACTCGGGCGGCCGGTGCTGTTCCGCCAGGTTCGTCCCGGCCTGCACGAGAAGCCGTTCGTGCTGTACAAATTCCGCACGATGGCCGATCTGCGGGACGAAAGCGGCAACCTGCTGCCCGACGCCGAGCGGCTGACGCCGTTCGGCCGCAAGCTGCGGACGCTGAGCCTGGATGAGCTGCCCCAGCTCTTCAACGTGCTGAAGGGCGATCTCAGCCTGGTCGGTCCGCGCCCGCTGCTGATGGAATATTTGCCGCTCTACACCGACGAGCAGCGCCAGCGGCATCTCGTGCGCCCGGGCATCACCGGCTGGGCGCAGGTGAACGGCCGGAACGCCGTCTCCTGGGAGGAGCGGTTCGCGATGGATGTATGGTATGTGCACAACCGGAGCATGCTGCTGGATCTGAAAATTTTGCTGCTCACGTTCCTGCGGCTCCTCAAGCCGGTCGGCATCCATCAGCCGGGGCGCGCGACAATGGACCGGTTCACCGGAACCGGCACGCCGGGGTGAGCGGCGCATGCAGCGGATCGTCATGATCGGAGACGGCGGCCACGGGAAAGTCGTGCGCGAATTGATCGCGCTGACGCCGGATGCCCGGCTCGCGGCGGTGCTGGACGACCGATACGCCGCGCTTGCCGGCGCATCCGGCGGCGGTCCGGACGGCGAGCTCCGGGGACCGGTCGCGGCATGGCGCGGCCTGCTTGCGCAGGATGCGGAGCTGCGCTTTGTCGCCGCGATCGGCGACAACCGGACGCGGCAGGCGATCGTCCGCATGCTGGAAGAAGGCGGCGTCCGCTTCGCGCGGCTGATTCACCCGGCGGCAATTGTCAGCCCCAAGGCGCGGATCGCCCCCGGCGCGGTCGTCATGGCGCGCGCGGTCGTGCAACCGGACGCGGCAGTCGGCGCGCATGCGATCGTGAATACGGGCGCCATCATCGAGCACGACGCCGTCCTGGGCGACTGCGCCCACGCCGCGCCGGGCTCCATCCTGACCGGCGGCGCCCGCGCGGGCGAAGGCGCGTTCGTCGGCGCCGGCGCGGTCATCCTGCCGGGCCGGTCGGTCGGCGCCTGGTCGACCGCCGGCGCGGGCGCGGTCGTGACGCGGGACGTGCCGCCGGGCTGCACCGCGGCGGGCGTGCCGGCCGCCGTCATCAGGGGGGATGCCCGATCGCGATAGCGTCGTGCCAATACATCGTGCCAATCCAGACAGGGAAGGGGTAACGCGTGAAGACCACTGTGCCAAAAGCCGCCATTCTGCTGTCGCCGCCCCATATGAGCGGAGCGGAACAGCACTATATTGCGGAAGCGTTCGCTTCGAACTGGATCGCGCCGCTCGGGCCGCATGTCGACGCCTTCGAGCGCGAATTGGCCGAGGCGGTCGGCGCCGGGCACGCCGCCGCCGTCTCGTCCGGCACGGCGGCGATCCATCTGGCGCTCCGGCTGCTGGGCGTCGGGCCCGGCGACCGCGTGTTCTGCTCCAGCCTCACGTTCGTCGCCAGCGCGAATCCGATTCTGTATCAGGGCGCGGAGCCGGTGTTCATCGACGCCGAGCCGGAAACCTGGGGCATGTCCCCGCAGGCGCTGGAGCGGGCGCTGGACGAGGCGGCGAAGGAAGGCCGGCTGCCGAAGGCGGTCATCGTCGTCCATCTGTTCGGCCAGTGCGCTCGGATGGACGAAATCTCGGCGCTCTGCGGCGCCTACGGCGTGCCGATCGTCGAAGACGCCGCGGAGGCGCTCGGCTCATCCTACAAAGGACGGCATGCCGGCACGATCGGCCGTTTCGGCATCTATTCCTTCAACGGCAACAAGATCATTACGACGTCCGGCGGCGGCATGCTCGTCTCGGACGACGGCGACGCGATCCGCGAAGCGCGGGTGCTCGCGTCGCAGGCGCGCGATCCGGCCGTCCATTATGAACACAGCCGGCCGGGCTACAACTACCGGCTCAGCAACGTGCTGGCCGGCATCGGCCGGGCGCAGCTCAAGGTGCTTGCGGACCGCGTGGAGGCGCGGCGCGCCATTTTCGAACGATACCGGACGGCGCTTGAAGCTCGGCCGGGCATCCGGTTCATGCCCGAACTTCCGGGCACCCGGTCGAACCGGTGGCTGACGGCGCTGACGGTCGACGAGCATTTGGCGGGCGTCACCGCCTCTCAGCTCGTCGCCTGGCTTGCCGAAGACCGCATCGAATCGCGGCCCGTTTGGAAACCGCTTCATCTGCAGCCGCTCTTCGCAGGCGCCCGCTTCTATTCGCACGGCATCCGGGAGGATGTGTCCGCCCGGCTGTTCCGGACGGGCATCTGCCTGCCGTCCGGCTCCGCGATGACGCCGGAGGAGCAGGAGCGGGTCATCGAACGGCTGAAAGCGGGCATGAAGTCCGGCAAAGCCGCTGCCGGGACCTGAAGCCCGGCCGTCGGCGGCCGGCCGCAATCCCCAAGACGAGGAGTGTAATGGCGTGTGCTCAAACATCGAAACTTTCGGTCAGCGCGGCGGGTCGGAACATGGACAGCAGCGTGAACGGGAAGAGCGGGACCGTCGTGCAGCCGCGGGATAAGAGGGGGCGCGGAATGATCGGGACGAACATCAACCATTTCCGCACCCAGAGCGGCATTTCGCTGTCGGAGCTTGCCGAGCGCGCCGGCATTTCGAAGTCGTACCTGTCCAGCATCGAGCGCAATCTGAAGCAGAACCCGTCCATTCAGGTGATCGAGAAAATCGCGCTCGTGCTCAACGTGGACCTGAAAACGCTGCTGCAGGTCAACTTGCCGGACCCGGAAGCGAAGGAGACGCCCGACGAAGAGTGGTACGCCTTCGTCGAAGCGCTCAGGCAGGCCGGCATCGAGAAGGACAATGTGCAGGATTACAAGATTCTCATCGAGTTCATCAAGTGGTATCAGGAACGGAAACAGGAACGAAAACAGGGATGACGGCCTCTCCCGGCCCGTCATCCCTTTCATTATAAAACGCCGTCACTGCATGAGCTGCAGGACGGCGCGGGAACATCTCTCCGGATTGTATTGCTCGTTGCGCTTCGTCAGAAGCGACCGGCGGTATTCGCCTGCCGCGTAAGGTTCCTGGATGAGCTTGAACCAGCGGTCGATCGTTTCGCGGTCCGTCAGCAGCTCGCCGAACCCGTTGCGGACGAAATACTCGCAGTTCTCTTCTTCCTGGCCGGGAATCGGCTCGTAGAACAGCATCGGAATGCCCTTGCTGAGGCCTTCCGTGCAGGTCATCCCGCCCGGCTTCGTGATCAGCAGATCGGATACGTCCATCAGCTTGTTGATCTCGCGGGTGAACCCGAGAATCTTGATGTTCGGATGGCGGAAGAGCGGATTGTTCTCCAGCCGTTCTTTCGCCTTCTCGTTGTTGCCCGCGCAGAAAATGAGCTGGACGTTGTCGCGGTATCCCGCCATGTATTCGAACAAGCCGTTTTCGTCGTTCAGCAGCCCCCAGCCGCCTCCCATGATCAGCACGGTCGGCATCGCGTTCAGATTGAACTGCTTGCGGATCTCGTCCTTGTCGCAGGACGTCCAGAAGTCGGGATGCACCGGGATGCCCGTCACCTCGATGCGCGAATCGGGAACGCCGTGCTCCATCAGCTTGCGCTTCACGATCGGCGTCGAGACGAGGTATTTGTTCACCTCGGGGCTTGCCCACGTGCCGTGCGCGTCGTAATCCGTTATGAGCGTGAACAGCGGGACGTTCAGCCCCAGCCGCTTCAGGCGCGCGACGACCGCGTTCGGGACCGGATGCGTGCACACGATGGCGTCCGGCTTGAGCTGGGTGATGACCTGGGACGTCTGGGTATAGAACAGCCGATGCAGGGCGAGCTGCGCGAAACGGTTGAGCGAGCGCTTGTAGTTGGAACGGTACAGGTGCCCGACCAGTTTCGGCTGCTTCGTCACCGTTTTGCGGTATGCCGAGACAATCAGCGGCCCGAGCACCGGATTGAGAAATTTGCCCAGTTCGAGCACTTTCGTCTGGACATCGGGATTGAGATGCCGGATGCCGACGGCCAGCGCATAGGCGGCCTGGGTGTGTCCGGAACCGAACCCTTCCGAGAGCAGAAGCACTCTTTTCTTGCTCTTGTGCATCGTCTCACCCACTTTTCCTACATATCATATTACGAATCCGTACGGGGATTGACAAGGGATGAGCGATCGCCGGAGCAGACGGATGTTCAACCGTTGATGAAAGCCGTTTTGAGCGTGTTTCGGTAGACGACATCGAATCCCAGGGCGTCGGACAGCGCGCCGAGCGGCACGTAGGTCCGGCCGCCTTCCGTGAACGGCGGCGCCGGAATCGTCCGCGGCTCTCCGTTCACCATCATCACGGCGCTGCCCGGCGTCAGCACGACCTTGCGGCCGCTTAAGGTGAACGTCGCCGATTTCGTCTTGTTGTCCCACGCCAGGTCTGCTTTCAGGGCGGCGGCGATGTCGCGCAGGACGAGGAAGGTGAAGTTGTTCCTGACAAGCGGCTTTTCATTGTCCGGCTTCAGTTCCTTCCCGTTCACGAAGATCGTGATCGGCACGCCCTCTTCCCGGGGCGAAGGCTCGCGGTAGTCGCCCCAGACCGCTTCGGCAAAGGCCCGGCCCATGGCGTCGTAGCCGTTCTGATTCGGATGAATGTCGGTTTCCTTGTTCAGATATGCCGCCAGCACTTTCGTGTAGGTCAGTTCGCGGCCGACGAAGCGGCTCGCCGAGTAAGCCACCCGGACATCCCGTCCTTCCGCCGCGAACCGGGCGGACAATTCCTCCAGCTTCCCGGTCGTCTGCTTGACGGCGTCCTGCAGCTTCTCATAGTAGGGCACCTGCTGGTCCATGATATTCTTCGGCACCGGCGAATATTGGTCGCCGATGACGACTAGCGCGTCCGGATTGATGCGGTGAATGGTGCGGATCGACGTTTCCAGCGACGCCAGAATCCGGTCCAGCATGCCTTCCAGCCACGCGTCCGCTTCATCGGTTTGGCCCGAACCCAGCATCTGGATATAAGCGGCCAGATCGTTGCCGCCGACCTGGATCAGGATGAGGTCGGCGCTTTCGATATTCCGCCGCACCGCCGCGCCGTCGCCGACGAGGCTGCTGATGCGCGGATCGACGAAGGCTTCCTGGCCTTCGGCGAGCAGATCCTTCGGGCCCGAGCCTTCGCCGCGCTCCGTCCGCGCCAGCAGCTTCTCCAGTCCTTCGGTCCGGAGGCCGATGATGCCGTAATTGGCGTACTCCGCCTTGAAGCCCCGGAAGAGCGCCTGTTCCCACACCCGCTCGACAAATCCGTAGGCCACCGGATTCGCCTGCTTTTCCATGCCGTACTCATAGCCCGCGGCCAGCGAGTCGCCCAGCGCCGCGATGCGGTAGACGCCGTCTTCCCCGGCCGTCTCGCCGGCGGCACCCGCCGCCTTTGGCAGCGCTTGCATCATGCTTGCCGCCATCAGGGCGGCCAGTACGGCGGCAAACGCCGGGTGCAGCCTGTCCCGCCACAATTTCCGCAATGGAATCACACCTTCCCGATCAGAATAAGGACAAGATAAGGAATGCAAAGAAACGATTTGCATCGACAAACGAAACTTATCGCACCCATAAAAAAGTTGATGCGCCGCCGATCATCCGCGCCGCATAGGATAAGTGAATCGGTGCAAATGATCGGCGGATTAGTCCATTTTGCGGCGGGGCGACTAAGCCTATACTGTAGTTCCATGATGCAAATCGTATGGGCATCCGCCGTTCGTATTTCCGCTTTTCTTCGGCCATTACATTGTAAGTCATTTTTGGCCGGATTTGAAGCTTTGCTTGTGCCGAAACGCGGTTTGCACCATTCAAGAAGTGAGGTGGCGCTTGATATGAAAACGCGGCACGCGGGATTGCCGCCGAAGCAGGGACTGTATGATCCGCAATACGAGCGGGACGCATGCGGCATGGGCTTCGTGGCGAACATTGCCGGCATCAAGTCGAGTACCGTTATCCGCCGGGCGCTGACTGTCCTCGAGAACATGGAGCACCGCGGCGGTCAGGGCAGCGAGCCGAATACGGGGGACGGCGCGGGTATTCTGATCCAGATTCCGCACCGGTTCTTCCGCAGGGAAATGGCAGGACTGGGCGTTACGCTGCCGGAAGAAGGCGATTATGCCGTCGGCATGCTGTTCCTGCCCCATGACGCAGCGCAGCGAGCGGAGCAGGAGCGGACGCTCGAGGCGATCGTCCGCGAGGAAGGGCAGGAAGTGATCGGCTGGCGCACGGTGCCGACGAACGACGAGCTGCTCGGACGCTCCGCGAAGGAAGCGAAGCCGTATGTCCGCCAGCTGTTCATCGGCCGCGGCACCGGAACGGAGGCCGGACTGCCTTTTGAACGGAAACTGTATGTCATCCGCAAGCGCGCGGAACGGGCGATCCGCTACGGAGAACTTCCGGGCGGCGACAAGTTCTACGCTGCAAGTCTGTCTTGCAGAAAGATTGTGTACAAGGGAATGCTGACGACGGAGCAGCTCAAGTCGTTTTATCCCGAGCTGATGGACGACGCGATGGAATCGGCGATCGCGCTCATCCACTCCCGTTTCAGCACGAATACGTTCCCGAGCTGGGACCGCGCGCATCCGTACCGTTATCTCATCCACAACGGCGAGATCAACACGCTGCGCGGCAACATCAACTGGATGCACGCGCGCCAGACGCTGCTCGAGTCCGAGCTGTTCGGCGGCGACATCGAGAAGATCAAGCCGGTTATCGATCCGGACGGGTCCGACACGGCGATGTTCGACAACGTGCTGGAGCTGCTCTACCTCGCCGGCCGCCCGCTGGCGCACGCGGCGATGATGATGGTGCCGGAGCCGTGGACGAAGCACGAGTCCATGAGCCCGGAGAAAAGGGCGTTCTACGAATATCACAGCACGCTGATGGAACCGTGGGACGGTCCCGCCGCGATGGCGTTCACGGACGGCACGCAGATCGGCGCGATCCTCGACCGGAACGGGCTCCGTCCGGCGCGCTACTGCGTGACGAAGGACGGCTTCATCATCCTCGCGTCCGAGACGGGCGCGCTGGAGATTCCGCAGGACGAAGTGCTGTACAAAGACCGGCTCCGTCCGGGGCGGGTGCTCCTCGTCGATACGAAGGAAGGCCGCATCATTTCCGACGAGGAAGTGAAGAAGGCGATCGCGACCGAAAAACCGTACCGCGAGTGGCTGGATGAGCATCTGATCGGACTCGACGATCTGCCGGACGCGCCCGAACTGCCGGGACCGGACAGCGAGGCGGTCCGCATCCGCCAGGCCGCCTTTGGCTACACGTACGAGGAGCTCCGCAAGGTGCTCGAGCCGATGGGAAGCACGGGCAATGAGCCGATCGGCTCCATGGGCTATGACGCGCCGCTTGCCGTGCTGTCGGAACGCCCGCAGCGGCTGTACAACTATTTCAAGCAGCTATTCGCGCAGGTGACGAACCCGCCGATCGACGCCATCCGCGAGGAGATCGTCACGTCGACCGTCACGACGATCGGTTCGGAGCGCAACCTGCTGAAGCCCGAGCCGGAGAGCTGCCGGCATATCCGGCTGGAGACGCCGATCCTGTCGAACGAGCAGTTCGCGAAGCTGCGCCATATCCGCCGGCCGGGGTTCAAGGCGATCACGATTCCGATCCTGTTCCCGGCGGCCGAAGGGGAGAAGGGGCTTCGCGAGGCGATCGACCTGATGTGCGAGGCGGCGGACCGCGTCATCGACAAGGGGCATAATCTGATCATCCTGTCCGACCGCGGCATCGACAAGGACAACGCGGCGATTCCGGCGCTGCTGGCTGTTTCGGCGCTGCACCATCATCTGATCCGCAAGGGAACGCGGACGAAGGTCAGCCTGCTGCTCGAATCGGGCGAGCCGCGCGAAGTGCATCATTTCGCGCTGCTGCTCGGCTACGGTGTGAGCGCCGTCAATCCGTATCTCGCATTCGAGACGCTCGCCGACATGATCCGGCGGGGCCTCTTGAAGGGCGTCGCGTACGAGAAGGCGGTGCAGAACTACATCAAGGCGGCCACGAAGGGCGTCGTCAAGATTTTGTCCAAAATGGGCATCTCGACGATCCAGTCGTACCGCGGCGCGCAAATCTTCGAGGCCGTCGGGCTTGCGCAGGACGTCATCGACCGGTACTTCACCTGGACGGCGTCCCGCATCGGCGGCATCGGGCTGGATACGATCGCCGAGGAGACGCTGAAGTGCCACGAGAAGGCGTTCGGCTCTCTGTCCGAAGCCGAGCAGGCGCTCGATTCCGGCGGCGAATATCAATGGCGCCGGGACGGCGAGGACCATCTGTTCAATCCGGAGACGGTCCATACGCTGCAATTCGCGACACGGACGAACGACTACAAGCAGTACAAGCGATATTCGAAACTCGTCGAGGGCGAAGAGGAGACGCGCCGCACGCTCCGCTCGCTGCTCAAGTTCAAGAAGGGCAGTCCGGTGCCGATCGAGGAGGTCGAGCCGGTCGAGTCGATCGTAAAGCGCTTCAAGACCGGCGCGATGTCGTACGGCTCGATCAGCAAGGAGGCGCACGAGGCGCTGGCGATCGCGATGAACCGGCTCGGCGGCAAGTCGAACACCGGCGAAGGCGGCGAAGATCCGCGGCGCTATGTGCCGGATCCGAACGGCGATTCGCGCCGCAGCGCAATCAAGCAGGTGGCGTCCGGCCGGTTCGGCGTGACAAGCCAGTATCTGGTGAACGCCGACGAGATCCAGATCAAGATGGCGCAGGGCGCGAAGCCGGGCGAAGGCGGCCAGCTTCCGGGACGGAAAGTGTATCCGTGGATCGCGGAGACGCGCGGTTCGACGCCGGGCGTCGGGCTCATCTCGCCGCCGCCGCACCATGACATCTACTCGATCGAGGATCTGGCCGAACTGATCCACGATCTGAAGAACGCGAACCCTCGCGCGCGCATCGGCGTGAAGCTTGTCTCCGAAGTCGGCGTCGGCACCATCGCGGCCGGCGTGGCGAAGGGACGCGCGGATGTCATCCTGATCAGCGGCTACGACGGCGGCACCGGCGCATCGCCGGTCACGTCGATCCGCCACGCCGGGCTGCCGTGGGAGCTCGGACTCGCGGAGACGCATCAGACGCTGATGCTGAACGATCTGCGCGGCCGCGTCACCGTCGAAGTCGACGGCAAGCTGATGACCGGCCGGGACGTCGCGATCGCGGCGCTGCTCGGCGCGGAAGAGTTCGGCTTCTCGACCGCTCCGCTCGTCGTGCTCGGTTGTGTCATGATGCGCGTCTGCCATCTCGATACGTGCCCGGTCGGCATCGCGACGCAGAATCCCGAGCTGCGCAAGAAGTTCATGGGCAGCCCGGATTACGTCGTCAACTACATGCGGTTCATCGCGCAGGAGCTGCGCGAAATCATGGCCGAGCTCGGCTTCCGGACGATCGACGAGATGGTCGGCCGGGTCGACATGCTGGAGATGGACGAAGCGGTCCGCTACGGCAAGCGGAAGGGGCTGGACCTGTCGCCGCTGCTCCATCAGCCGGAGCTGCCGTCGGATGCGCCGCGCCGCAAGGTGCAGGAGCAGAACCACGGCCTGGAAGAGTCGCTGGACGCGCGCCATCTCATCCCGCTGGCCAAGCCGGCGCTGGAGCGCCGCGAGCCGGTCAGCGCGTCGCTTGAGATCCGCAACATCAACCGGGTCGTCGGCACGATGCTCGGCTACGAGGTGACGAGCCGTTACGGCGCCGAAGGGCTGCCGGAGGATACGATCCGGTTCCATTTCACCGGATCGGCGGGCCAAAGCTTCGGCGCGTTCCTGCCGCGCGGCATCACGCTGTCGCTGGAAGGCGATGCGAACGACTACGTCGGCAAAGGGCTGTCGGGCGGCAAGCTGATCATCGCGCCTTCGCCGAAGGCCACGTTCAAGGCGGAGGAGAACATCATCATCGGCAATACGGCGCTGTACGGCGCGACAGGCGGCGAAGCGTACATCCGCGGCATCGCCGGCGAGCGCTTCGCGGTGCGCAACAGCGGCGCGTATGCCGTCGTCGAAGGCGTGGGCGACCACGGCTGCGAATATATGACCGGCGGGCGCGTCGTCGTCCTCGGCCGGACGGGGCGGAACTTTGCGGCCGGCATGTCGGGCGGCATCGCGTACGTCTATGATGAGGACGGGGATTTCCCGGTCCGCTGCAACTTCGAAATGGTCGGGCTCGAGACGCTGGATGCAGGCAGGGAAAGCGGGGAAGTGCGGGCAATGATCCGCCGCCACGCGGAACTGACGGGCAGCGAGCGGGCGAAGGAGATTCTCGCGGATTGGGACGCTTCCCGCGCGAAGTTCGTCAAGGTCATTCCGAAGGACTACAAGCGGATGCTCGAGCGGATCGAAGACATGCACAATCGCGGCCTGACCGGGGAAGCGGCGCTGATGGCCGCGTTCGAGGCGAACGCGCGCGATCTGGCCCGGGTCGGAGGAAATTGAATGACAACATGAATCATGCGCATGCCGCACAAGGACGGCATGCGCATGCTTGTTGTCAGGACGCGCGATCAATTGCCGCGCATGCTCCGCTCGGCGCGGACGAAGGCGATGAAGCGGCGCGTCTCGTCGGGCGACAGTTTGCGGCCGTCGACGGAAAGCGAGAACCGCTCCATGATCTGCTCGTCGGACAGTTCAAGGGAATCCACAAATTCACGGACATCCGGACTGAGCGGAGGATTGGGCACGTTCGTTCTGCCGACCAGGTAGTCGATGGAAATATTGAACAGATCGGCAAATTTTGTCAACGTTTCGGTGTCAGGTTCCCGCCGGTTCTTCTCGTAGTGGGACAAAGCCGCCCGGGAGATGCCGATTGCCGCAGCCGTTTGTTCTTGTGTCCAGCCCCGCTCTTCGCGAAGTTTCGCAATTCGGCTACCGATGTTCATGGTCATCCTCCTATATCCGCATATCCCTGAAATTTAGCATGGAAAAGAACAAGTCATGACTGGAGTCACTTGCCGGTTGCGGCGTCATGTCTATACATAACGTAACATTTTTCTACAGGCAGTACAAGAAACTTGGCAAAACAGTTTCAGGCCATGGGACCGTCGAAATGAAGCGGCAGACGCTGACGCATCCGACAAAAGGATACAGCCGGAGCGGGATTTCGGGATTGACAGGAATCGATAAATGTCATAAATTATAAATATAAGGTTACGAAATGTATCTAAAGTTTCATTTGCGATACATATCGAAGCCAATCGAAAAAGCAGGAAGTGACGCTCCATACTGTAACGATTCAAGGGTTTTTCGAACTATTTCGCAAAGGAGTGTTGACCGGCGATGGATACCGAACAATTCTACTGCGTCGGTTGCCAGGAGCTGAAGGATGCGGCCAACGGCCACCGGGTATTCCGGACGGGGTATTTCCGCCTCGTCTACCCGCTCGGATGCTGCCTGGTCTGCGGCGGCGAAGAGACTACCCGGTCCGCCGCGGCGGAAGCCGGCCGTTCGGGTACGGTCTTCAAGCCGCTGGACACCGCGCCGCAGGCCCCGCCCGCCGCAGTACCTTCTCAAACGGGTCCATCGGCGGTCCGGCATGCCGCGTGCTGAATGCAAACGGCTGCGTCATGAAGTTCCCCCGGCTGTCACGCACGGCCGGCGGGAACTTTTTTTGTTATGCTTGTCCATATGGGAGCAGGGAAGCAATTTTGCAACACCATGCAACCTGTGCCGGTTACCCTCCGTTTATATATTGTAATCATTGAATATATTAACATATAGCAGGACGGGCGGTAATCGCCCGAAGATGGGGGAGGATTTGGTGTTGGATTTGCAGACGGGCGGCACGGAGCCGGTCGTGCGGCTGCTGAACGTGACGAAACGGATCGGCAATCGCACGATCATCGACAATCTGACGTTCGACGTGCCGCCGGGAGAAGTGTTCGGTTTTCTCGGCCCGAACGGTTCGGGCAAGACGACGACCATCCGGATGATGGTCGGCCTGATGCGGATGACGTCGGGCGAGATTCTGATCCGGGGCCGGAGCATCCGGACCGAATATGAAGCCGCGGTGCGCCAGGTCGGCGCGATCGTCGAGAATCCGGAGATGTACAAATATTTGACCGGATACCAGAACCTGCTGCATTATGCGCGGATGATCCCCGGCATTCCGCGCAAGCGGATCGACGAGGTGGTTGAACTCGTCGGCCTGACCGCGCGCATACACGACAAAGTCAAAACGTACTCGCTCGGGATGCGGCAGCGGCTCGGGGTGGCGCAGGCGATTCTGCATCGGCCGGCGCTGCTCATCCTTGACGAACCGACGAACGGCCTTGATCCGGCCGGCATCCGCGAGCTGCGGGACTATCTGCGCCATCTGGCGAAACACGAAGGCACAACCGTGTTCGTCTCGAGCCATCTGCTCTCGGAGATGGAACTGATGTGCGACCGCGTCGCCATTATCCAGGCCGGCAAATTGATCGATGTGCGGCTGATTCACGGCGGCGCGGAGAACGGCGGGAAAGCGGAGGTGTTGTTCGAGGTCGATCGTCCCGACGCGGCTGCGGAAGCGCTGGGCGGCGCCGTCCTGCGGGCGGAGTCCGGCGGCATCGTGGTGAGCGCCGGTCGCGAGGAGGCGGCCGACATCAACGCCCGTCTTGTCGCGGCAGGCGTGCGCGTTTACGGCATCCGGACCGTGACGAAGTCGCTGGAAGATCAATTCCTCGAAGTGACGGGAGGCGGGCGCATTGGTTGATTTCATTCGGCTTGTCCGGAACGAGAACATGAAAATTTACCGGCGGATCCGCACCTGGATCATGCTGGCCATCATGCTGATCATCCCGCTCGGCATTTCCCTCGGCGCCATGGCGCTCGAGGCCGATCCGGACATGTGGTTCTTTTCCTATCTGGAAGCGGAAGTCGTGCTGTCGCTCATCACGATATTCGCCGTCATCATCGCGGCGGACAGCGTGGCGGGCGAGTTTTCAACCGGCACCATCAAGCTGCTGCTCATCCGCCCGTGGAGCCGGTCCAAAATTCTGCTGTCGAAGTACGTATCGCTGCTGCTTTTCATGCTCTTTTTCACGGTCTCGCTGCTTCTGTTTACGCTGCTCGTCAACGGCGTGCTGTTCGGAAGCAACGGCGAGTACACCTATCCGAACCAGGGATCGCGAAGCTACATTGTCTATTTGCTGTCTTACTACGGGCTTAACCTGATCCAGATCATCGTCACGGTGACGATGGCGTTCATGATCTCGACCGTCTTCCGGTCGAGCGCCCTGGCGATCGGCTTGTCGATTTTCCTGCTCCTGGGCGGCAACATGATGGCGGCGCTGCTCAGCCTTCTCGACAAACCGTGGGTGGACTACGTGCTGTTCATGAATTACGGACTGTCTACGTATGTCTCCGGCGGGACGCCGATACCTGACCGGCCCTTCGGGTTTTCCCTCGCGGTCCTGGCCGGGTACTACGTGATCTTCATCGCGCTGTCCTGGTACGTCTTCCGCCGCCGCGACGTCGCGGCCTGATTCGCGAGCGCGGGGCCTGAAATGCGAAGAAGCCTTCGGATCATCCGCCTGCTGCGGCGGTGTCCGAAGGCTTCTTGGTTTGACGCGGCATGATCGCTTCAGCCGCGCGCTTTAACCGTGCGCGCCGTCTGCCACGAGGCGGAACGATTCGTCCGCCGCTTCGATCGTCTCTTCGATGTCCGCATCCGTATGGGCGACGGTCAGGAACCATGCCTCGAACTTCGACGGCGCCAGACAGACGCCGCGGTCGAGCATGGCGCGGAAGAATGCGGCGAACGCTTCGCCGTCCGTATCCTGCGCCTCCGCATAGTTCGTGACCGGATGTGCGCAGAAATGCGTCGAGAACGCGCCACGGATCCGGTTGATCGTGAGCGGCACGCCGTGCTTTGCCGCGGATGCCTCAAGGCCGTCCGTGAGCCGGGCGGCGAGCGCGTCCATCCGGTCGTAGACGCCGGGCTCGCGCAGCACGTCGAGGCAGGCGATGCCGGCGGAGATCGAAGCGGGGTTGCCGGCCATCGTGCCGGCCTGGTACGCCGGGCCGAGCGGCGCAACCTGCTCCATGATCGTCTTCCGGCCGCCGTAGGCGCCGATCGGCAGACCGCCGCCGATGATTTTGCCGAGAGCCGTCAGATCCGGCTCGATGGCGGCGTGGTCGGGGAACGCGGCAAAGTTCTGCGCCCCGCCGTAGTGGAAGCGGAACGCGGTGATGACTTCGTCGTAGATGACGAGCGCGCCGGCGTCGCGCGCCATCCGGCATACCCCTTCGAGGAAGCCGGGCTTCGGCATGACCATGCCGAAGTTGCCGACGATCGGCTCGACGAGGACGGCGGCGACATCGTCGCCCCAACGCTCGAGGGCGGCGCGCAGGCCGTCCAGATCGTTGTACGGCACGGTGATGACTTCGTGCGCAATCGAGATCGGGATGCCGGCGCTGTCCGGGATGCCGAGCGTTGACGGCCCGGAGCCGGCGGCGACGAGCACGAGATCGGAATGGCCGTGGTAGCATCCGGAGAACTTGATGATTTTCGTCCGGTTCGTGTAGGCCCGGGCGACGCGGATCGTCGTCATGACCGCTTCGGTTCCGCTGTTCACGAACCGGACCTTGTTCATGGACGGAATCGCTTCTTTCAGGCGGCGGGCCATCTCGATCTCAAGCTCGGTCGGCGTGCCGTACAGGGTGCCGCTTTCGGCCGCCCGGGCAATCGCCTCGACGATGCGCGGATGGGCGTGTCCGGCGATGATCGGTCCGTAGGCGGCGAGATAGTCGATATAGCGGTTGCCGTCGACATCCCAGAAATAAGCGCCTTGCGCGCGCTTCATGAAGACGGGAGCGCCGCCGCCGACCGCCTTGAACGAGCGGGACGGGCTGTTGACGCCGCCGACGATGTGTTGAAGCGCTTCTTCATAGAGGGAGGCGGATGTCGGGCGTCTTCCGGTGTTTGCGGGCATGGGAGAATCTCCTTTCGCGTTTGCGGTCATATTTTTCACAGGACAACCATCAAGAAAAGGGCGCCCCGGCACCGATGGCCGGAACCCCCTTCCGCGTGATGAGTATCGATGCGCCGGCCGGTCAGGCCGCAGGCTCTGCTTCGTCCGCGGGCTTGCTCGTGACGGGACCGGAAGGCTTGCCCGATGATTCGTCCGCATCGCCTTCGGTATCCGCGGCCGTCTCGTCGCTCGCCAGCACTTCCTGCACGTAAGCTTTCAGGGCTTCCGTGTCGCGGACCGCCAGCACCGAAGCGCCGCCCACCTTCTTGTCCTTGAGGAGCTCCATCGGCGGCACCTGCGCGGAGCCGGCGACGTGGATCTTCAGGCCGAGCTGACCGAGCTTCAGCATATCCGACACCTGCATGTTCGTCTCGATGTACGGCTGGACGCTCTCCAGAATTTGTCCCATCCGGACGACGTTCCAGGTCGACTGCAGTTTCTTCGCGACGGCTTTCAGGAACTCCCGCTGCCGTTCGGTCCGGGTGAAGTCGGACATCGCATCGTGGCGGAAACGGACGTATTGCAGCGCTTTGTCGCCGTCGAGCAGTTGGTATCCTTTCTTCAGGTGGATGTCATAGCGGTTCTTGTCCGCGTTGTCGACATAGTTCATATCTTTCTCGACTTCGAAATATACACCGCCGATGGCGTCGACCAGCGCCTTGAACCCTTCGAAATCGGCATAAGCGTAATAATGGATGTCAAGTCCAAGCAGGTCGCCGATCGTCTCCATGGCGAGATTCGGCCCGCCGAGCGTGATGGCGGTGTTGGCCCGGCCTTTGCCGTGCCCCGGAATGTCGATGTACGTGTCGCGCAGGACGGACAGCAGATGCGCCCTTTTCGTGACCGGGTCGATCGAGACGACGATCATCGAGTCGGAACGGGCGACTTCGCCTTCGGCAAGTCCGCGCGCGTCACCGCCCAGCAGCAGAATGTTGACGCGTTCCTTGCCTTCCCACTCCGGCGGCGCTTCCACCGTCTTGTCCACCACCGATTGGAAGCGGGATTCCGACTCGTCCTTCTGGAAGTTGTCCAGCGCATTGTAAATGGTAATAGCCTGATAGACGGCGTATCCGATCATAATGACCGCAACCGACAAGAGGCCGTAGAGCGTCCGGCGCAGCCATTTGTTCTTCTTTCGGGATGATCGCGGCTTCATGGCGGTTCTCTCCTTCTCCGCAAAAATCGTTCTGCACATTAACTATTGACGACACAACTCGTCGAATGGTTCCGCACATGAAAACTTTGCAAGCTTAACTATGCACGCTTAAAGATTATAAAATGTCACGACCTGTCTTACAAGTGCTATACTGTTGTCGGAAGATAGAGAGACATTTCCCGGGAAATGTCGAGGGGGAAGGGAGAGGTTGCCATGCAGCCGGCGATCGAAGTGCATGAGTTGCGCAAGACGTTCAAAGTACAGCGAAACCGGGAAGGTCTTGCCGGCGCGCTGCGGGATTTGTTCCGCCGTGAATATGTGGAAGTGACGGCGGTGAAGGATATCAGTTTCACGATTCCGCAGGGAGAAATCTGCGGATACATCGGGGAGAACGGTGCAGGGAAGTCGACGACGATCAAGATGCTTGCCGGCATTCTGGTGCCGACATCCGGCACGGTTCGGGTGGCCGGTTATGTGCCCTGGCGGGAGCGCGAGCGGTTCGTCCGCAACATCGGCGTCGTGTTCGGCCAGCGCAGCCAGTTGTGGTGGGATATCGGCGTGATCGAATCGTTCCGGCTGCTGCGCAAGGTGTACCGCGTGCCGATGGCCGATTACCGGCGGCGGCTGGACGAGCTGGTCGAACGGCTGCAGCTGGGCGATCTGCTGAACCGGCCGGTGCGGAAGCTCAGCCTCGGCCAGCGGATGCGGTGCGAGCTCGTCGCATCGCTGCTGCACAATCCGTCGATTCTGTTTCTCGACGAGCCGACAATCGGGCTCGACATTGTCGTCAAGACGGAAATCCGCGAGTTTCTGATCCAGCTCAACCGCGAGCACGGCACGACGATTCTGCTGACGACGCACGATCTGCAGGATATCGAAGCGCTCTGTTCGCGGGTCATCATGCTGGACGACGGCCGGATCATTTATGACGGCGGACTGGACGAGCTCAAGACGCGCTGGAGCCGCGGGCGCGAGATCCGGCTCCAGTTCGGCAGGGCGGTGAGCCTGGAGCGGCTTGCGCAATTGACGGCCGATCTGCCCGGTGCGAGCTGGCAGGCGGGCGAGGACATGACGGCGGTTTTGCGTGTGCCGGCCGAAGTGAATCTGTCCGACGCGCTGGCCCGCGTCGTCGGCAGCGGCGTTGACATCCGCGACATCAAGTTCATGGAGACGAGCACGGACGAGATCGTGCGGGAAATCTACAAATCGGGTTCGGCTTCGGGCGCGGAACGGCTGGTGGGCGCGACGTGACGAGCATGTACCTGGATCTGATCCGCATCCGGTTTCTGATGATGCTGGCGTACCGGGTGAATTATTACAGCGGCATCGTCATTTATGCGGTAAATATCGGCGCTTACTTCTTCTTCTGGCATGCGATCTACGGGGATCAGGAAGCGATCCGGGGATTTACGCTGGCGCAGATGACGACTTACGTGGCGGTCACCTGGATGGCGCGCGCGTTCTATTTCAACAATCTGGACCGCGAGATCGCGAACGAGGTGCGCGACGGCAGCGTCGCCATCCAGTTTATCCGGCCGTACAATTATTTGCTGGTCAAATTGTTTCAGGGGTTCGGCGAAGGGCTGTTCCGGCTGTTGCTCTTCATGACGCCGGGGCTGGTCGTCGTGTGCCTTATTTTCCCGATCGAGCTGCCCCGAGATCCGGCGGTCTGGCTGCTGTATGCGGTCATGCTGGTGTTCAGCTTCATTATCAACGCGGAGTTGAACCTGCTCACCGGGATGGGGGCGTTCTACATCGAGAACGTCGACGGGCTGCTGCGCATGAAGCGGGTGTTCATCGACCTGTTCTCCGGCGTGCTCGTGCCGATCGCGCTGTTTCCGGGCTGGCTGGCCGCCCTGTCGGAATGGCTGCCGTTCCAGGCGATCGCTTATTTGCCGAGCGCGGTGTTCACCGGGCGGAGCACGGGAGACGAGGCGCTGGCGGCGATCGGGCTGCAGGCCGCGTGGGCCGTCGTGCTGATCATCCCGATCATGCTCATGTGGCGGGCGGCGCGGAAGCGGCTGTTCGTGCAGGGAGGGTGAGACGGCGTCATGTTTTACCTCGGATTGCTTTGGGAATACTTCAAGAACTACGCCAAGACGCGCCTCACGTACCGGGCCGACTTCTGGATCGAAGTGGTGTCGGATCTGGCATTCCAGGCGATCAACCTGATCGTCATCCTGATCGCGTTCCGGCATACGCCGACGCTCGGCGGATGGACGGAAGCGGAAGTCGTGTTCGTGTTCGGGTATTTCATGGTGCCGTACGGCATCTTCAGCTGCTTTTTCGACCTGTGGAATTTCAGCGAGCGGTATATCGTGAAGGGCGAGATGGACCGGGTGCTGACGCGCCCGGCGCACAATCTGTTCCAGATTCTGCTCGAGAACATGTACCCGCCGGGGCTGATCGGATCGTTCGTCGGGCTCGTGATCATGGCGGTCACGGCGCGGCAGATGGGCATGACGTTCGACTGGACGGATCTCGTCATGCTGCTCGTGCTGACGGCGGGCGCGGTGATGGTGTACTTCGGCTTGTACACGGCGCTTACCGCCATCGGGTTCTTCACCGACGCGCCGACGGGCATCCTGCCGCTCATGTTCAACCTGCAGAGCTACGGCCGGTATCCGGTCACGATTTACAACCGGACGATGCGGTTTGTTTTGACCTGGCTGCTGCCGTTCGCGTTCGTCGGCGTCTATCCGGCGTCGTATTTCCTTGAGCGCAGCGGCGCCGCCGATCTGCGGATGGCGCTGCTCACGCCGGCGGTCGGCCTCGTGTTCACGGCCATCGGGCTGGTTGTCTGGAACATCGGTGTGAAGCGTTACCGCGGGGCAGGGTCGTAGCAGGGCGTGGTTGCCGGGCGCGGCGTGCAGCGGTGCGAGGAGGCGTCGCTGAGCAGCCGGGGCCTCGCGGCATCGGCGATTAACGGCATTTGGTGCCGTTAATCGCCCGTCAGAGCACGGCAGTGGGCCCAATAACGGCACGAGGTGCCGTTATTGGCGGCCTTATAATAGTTTCACTTTTGATCGGACAAGCTGGTAGCTGTGAAACCGACGGGTGCCATTCACCGGTTCCAGATAACCGTCACCAGCCAACTCCCTCAACAGCTTGCGGGCGGTTTTGTCGCCGACTCCCAATAATCCCTGGATCTCTGACGGTTTGACCGGCCCCGGCGAAAATGCGGCATACCGCAGGATTTCTCTTTTCATAACCGGCAATTCGACATAGGGGTCTCTGCCTCCAAACAATCGCCCCAGCAGTTGAAGAACGACCTGCTGACATTTCCGGGGATGGTTCTCGATATCATCCGCCGAGAAACGGAGCACCCGCCAGTCGTCGATGACCAGGTGGTTCTGGCGCGTCAGGTCGTCCGAGAATTTGTGCCGGTCCGCGTATCTGGCATGCGGCCCGAATCCGTCCGCTTCCAGGCATATCCGGTGGGGCATGCGAAGATACGCGAAGTCCAGAAACCGGACGCCGTCCTTGAAATCTGCAACTTCGTATTCCGCATGCAGGTGCTCGAACGAACCGACCGCAGGCCACCAGACGTTCTGGAGCAGCTTTCTTTCCAAATAGCCGTGCTCCTGCAGCCGCCTGCGCCGTTCTCCCGCACTGGCCGCAATCTGCCGCTTCATCCATGCGTCATAATGAGTCTCGAATGTCCGATCCATCAACCCGTCTCCTTTCGAAAAAAAATAACACCGCCCCTTCCGCTTCATGCGGTTAATGGGACGGTGTGCTTCACGCGCCACAATATTCATGCTGTCTGACAATGGGACGGTGCGCTACACGCGTTGTTGCCACCTCCATGCTACCCGGCTGCCTGGAAAAAATCAAGCGTTTGCCAATTTGTGCGATTTTTGTCCGGAACGCAGCCCCGATTTTGATACAATGAATATTAAGATGTAAGAATTTCGAGGGAGGAACGCACGGCCATGACACTGTCCATCGGAGCGAAGGCGCCCGATTTCACACTGCCTTCGGCGGACGGCGATGTCCGGCTGAGCGATTATCGCGGGCAGCTCGTGGTGCTGTATTTTTACCCGAAGGATATGACGCAGACCTGCACGCAGCAGGCGTGCGGATTCCGGGATGCCTACAGCGAACTGACGGCACATGGCGCGGTCGTCATCGGCGTCAGCACGGATGAAGTCGAACGCCACATCCGGTTCCGGGACAAATACGGACTTCCTTTTCTGCTCTTGTCCGATCCGGATCACGAAGTGTGCGAGAAGTACGGCGTATGGCAGCAGAAGAAAATGTACGGACGCGAGTATATGGGCATTGTTCGTTCGACGTTCCTGATCGACGAAGAAGGCAGACTGATCCGCGAGTGGCGGAATGTGCGTTTGAAGGGCCATATCGATGCGGTTCTGCAGGCGATCCGCGAGTACAGGGAGTCGACATCAACGGAGCAAAAATCGGCCGCCGCGCCGACGGTCTGACAGCAGTTGCAGACGGTGCGCCAGGGCGCCCAAGCACGTTGACGCCCCGAAAATCCGTTCAGTATAATTAGCGGTATGAATTGAGGGAGGCGTACCATGGACAAGCCGAATGAACTCATCGTGGTGCTCGATTTCGGGGGCCAATACAACCAACTGATTGCCCGGCGCATCCGCGATCTGGGCGTGTACAGCGAGCTGCTGCCGTACAATACGCCGGCTTCGAAGCTGCGTGAACTGAATCCGAAGGGAATCGTCTTCTCCGGCGGCCCGAACAGCGTGTACGAAGAGAACGCGCCGCTCGTCGATCCGGAAGTGTACGAGCTCGGGGTGCCGATCCTCGGCATCTGCTACGGCATGCAGATGATGTCGCATCAATTGAACGGCCGGGTGGAACGGGCGGGCAAGCGCGAATACGGCAAGGCCGAGATTGAATTCGAAGCGGATTGCCGGTTGATCAGCGGTCTCGACCGCCGGCAGACGGTATGGATGAGCCACAGCGACAAAGTCGTCGAACTGCCGCCGGGCTTCCGCGTCGACGCCCGCACGCCGAGCGCGCCGGTCGCCGCGATGAGCCATCCGGAGAAGCGTTACTACGCCGTCCAGTTCCATCCGGAAGTACGCCACTCCGTTTACGGCAACGAGATGATCCGCAATTTCCTGTTCGAGATCTGCGGATGCGAAGGCAACTGGTCGATGACGACGTTCATCGAGGACGCGGTCCGGGAGATCCGGGAGCAGGTCGGGGACAAAAAAGTGCTCTGCGCCCTCTCCGGCGGCGTCGATTCGTCCGTTGTCGCGGTGCTGGTCCACAAGGCGATCGGCGATCAGCTCACGTGCATGTTCATTGACCACGGCCTGCTGCGCAAGGGCGAAGCGGAGAGCGTCATGGAGACGTTCGCCGGCAAGTTCGACATGAAGGTCGTGAAGATCGACGCGAGCCGCCGGTTCCTGGACAAGCTGAAGGGCGTCGAAGACCCCGAGCAGAAGCGCAAAATCATCGGCAACGAGTTCATCTACGTGTTCCAGGAGGAATCCGCGAAGTTTGACGACTTCGAGTTCCTCGCCCAGGGCACGCTCTATACCGACATCATCGAAAGCGGCACCGCCACGGCGCAGACGATCAAGTCGCACCACAACGTCGGCGGTCTGCCGGAGAACATGCAATTCAAGCTCGTCGAGCCGCTCAAGACGCTGTTCAAGGATGAAGTGCGCAAAGTCGGCGAAGCGCTCGGTCTTCCCGAGGAGATCGTGTGGCGCCAGCCGTTCCCAGGTCCGGGACTTGCGATCCGCGTCCTCGGCGAAGTGACGGAGGAGAAGCTGCGCATCGTGCGCGAGTCCGATGCGATCTTGCGCGAGGAGATCGCGAATGCCGGGCTGCACCGTGAGATCTGGCAATACTTCACCGCGCTGCCGAACATGAAGAGCGTCGGCGTCATGGGCGACGCCCGCACCTATTCCTACACGGTCGGCATCCGCGCCGTCACGTCGATCGACGGCATGACGGCCGACTGGGCGCGGATCCCGTGGGACGTGCTCGAACGCATCTCGGTTCGGATCGTGAACGAAGTGGACAACGTCAACCGCGTCGTCTACGACATTACCTCGAAACCGCCGGCGACAATCGAATGGGAGTAAAGCAGATGAGCCGACAGCTCCGCATATGCGGGGCTGTCTTGTTGTTTTGCCCGCGCAATCAGGGGAAAATCGACAATTTTTTCGAATTTCATGTCCAATTTGTGGCCGCAGTTACAGAAATGCGGGATGGGTCTATGGTATGATCTTACTGGTTCAATATTTTTGAAGTAGTCATAATGGAGTGGATTTTCATGCGGTGGGTACCAACCTCAGAACTAGAAGAAGGAGACAGGTTGGGGCGTCCGCTGTACACGACGGACGGCCGCTTGATTTTGTCGAGCGGACAGGTGCTGACCCGGAGAATGATAAGCGGCCTGATCCGGATGAATGTCGAAGGGGCGTACATCGACAACCGGCGGCCGAACGAAGTTTCGACAAGTCCCGTCAATCAGCTGGAAGTGCTGCGAGCCGCGGCGTTCGATGCCGTCCGGGGATTTTTCAATTCCGTGGCGGAGTCGGAAAGGCTGGAACCGCGGCCGATCATGCGTCTGGCGAACGATATCGTCCGGCATGTCCTCACGGAGGCGGACGGCGGGTTCCAGATGAAGGAGCACCGCGCCGAAGCCGCCTATCTGTACGCGCACAGCGTCAACGTCTGCCTGCTTGCCGTCATGACGGGGATGAAGCTGGGCTACAGCGATCTTCAACTGAAGACGCTTGCGATCGGCGCGCTCCTGCACGATATCGGACGCGTGTCGAGACATGCGGTCAATCCGGAATATGGTCACCCGCGCGTCGGCTTCGACCTGATGCGCCGGTATCCCGAACTGCCGCTTCTGTCGGCCCACGTGGTGCTGCAGCATCACGAGAAGGTGAACGGCACCGGATATCCGCTGGGGGTTCAGGAGGAACAGTTCCGGCAAGCGGCGCAGATTGTGGCCGTTGCGAACGATTATGACCATTTTGTCAACGAAATCGGCGAGAACCGGCTTCCCCATGAAGGAATTGAATACATCATGTCGAAGGTAGACACGCATTATCATATTTCCGTCGTCCGCGCATTCGTCCAGAGCGTCACGCCATACCCCGTCGGCACCATGGTGCGGCTGTCGAACGGGATGGTCGGCACCGTGGTCGAAATGCACAAAGGTCAACCTTCACGCCCGGTGATTCAGACGCACGATCACGGCTTGAGAATCAACCTGATGCATTTCCCGACGGAGTTTATCGAAGAAGTGATCCTGGAACCAGGTGCGGCAGCCGTCTGAGGCTGCGGGAACGGTGCCGGGGAGGAGTGTACAAGGTGTCAATCGATGCGGCGCGTCTCAGATCCGCGATTCCTTTTTTTCGTGAAATGGATCCCGAAGTCACGGAAAGTCTCGCCCCGTATCTGACGGAGCGGACGTTCAAGAAAGGAACGGTCATTTTCGTTGAGGGAGACGAAGGGGATGATGTCTACTTCATTCGTTCCGGCGCCGTTCAGATCTATACGTTCGACGGCACGAAGAAAGTGATGTTGGCGTATCTGCGGGACGGCGATTATTTCGGCGAGATGGCGATGATGAAGCCGGGGGCGCAGCGCTCCGCGTCCGCGGAAGCGGCGCAGCTTACGAAGGTGTACGCCCTCAAACGGAATGTGTTCGAGCGGCTCATCCTGGATCATCCGCGGCTGGCGCTCTATTTGCTGGATGATACGATGGAGCGGCTGCGCAAGGCGAATCAGCAGATCTACGATCTGACGTTCCTGAACGTGCGGACACGGATCATGAAGCGATTGCTGCGCCTGGCGCAGGAGAACGGAACGGAGACCCCGGAAGGGCTGTTGATCGGCATCAAGGTGACACACCAGCAGATAGCGGAAATGGTCGGCGCCGTACGCGAGACGGTGACGAAGGTGTTCAACGAATTGCAGGAAGAAGGGCTGATCGTCATCCGGCAAAAAATGATCCTTCTTCCGAATCCCGAGCTGCTCGTCAAACGGCTGCAGGAGGAAAACTGAATCCAGCGCGGTTACGGGCGCCGGCCGGCTTGCCGCAGACGCGTTTCACGGGCTTTCGACCGAATGGCGGAGGCTTTTTTCATTAAAAATGGCTGGGAGATACAGGGTTCTGTTTCAAGGAAAGCGATTCCAATCCGAACAAAAAGGTCGATTGCGGGCAAAACATTCGTGAAACCCATTGACAGCAGGCGACAAAGATCAGTAGAATGAGGGAGAATTGTGAAAATCGGAAAAGCTTTTCGTATAATCCCGGGAATCTGGCTTGGGAGTCTCTACAAGGTCACCGTAAATGATCTTGCTACGAAAAGCAGGGGAGTCGTCTGCATACCGGTCCGGCAGGCATAATTCTCCTGTTTTCGCAGAACCTATGGAGAGATGACCATCCTCCGTAGGTTTTTTCTGTTTTCACAAATTTTGATGTGGGGGCGTTATGGAGCTATGGAACGTTTCTTCCGGCTCAAGGAACTCGGAACGAACATCCGCACGGAGCTGATGGCGGGACTTACGACCTTCATGACGATGGCGTACATCCTGGCCGTCAACCCGGCCATCCTTCAAGGGGCGGGGCTGAACTTCTACTCGGTCTTCCTCGCGACGGCGCTGGCTGCGGGCATCTTCACGATCGCCATGGGGCTGTTCGTCAACTTCCCGGTGGCGCTCGCGCCGGGCATGGGGCTGAATGCGTACTTCGCGGCGACGATCGCGACTTCCCAGGCCACGGGTGAGCCGATCTCGCCGGCGGTGGGTCTGACGGCGGTATTCATCTCCGGGATCATCTTCATCATTCTGACGCTGACGCAAATCCGGCAAATGCTGGTGACGGCGGTTCCGGACAGCCTGAAGCATGCCATCACGGTCGGCATCGGCCTGTTCATCACGATCATCGGCCTCAAGAACAGCGGCATCATGTCGATTACGCCGGACGGGATCATCGGCCTCGGTTCGCTGAAAGACGCGAACGTATGGCTGACGATCATCGGCATCGTGCTGATCGCGGTCATGATGGTGCTGCGCGTCCCGGGCGCCATCCTGCTCGGCATCGTGCTGACGACGATCGTCGCGGCGATTACGGGCAATATCGGATCGATCGGCGATGATGCGCAGTGGGTGCCGGACTTCGGCGCGCTGAACTTCTGGCATTTCGACTTCCAGGGCGCATTTGAAGTCGGTCTGGTCACGGTCATCCTGACGTTCACGTTCGTCGAACTGTTCGACACGTTCGGCACGCTCGTCGGCACGGCGAACCGGGCCGGCGTCGACACGAACACCAGTGAAGGCAAGAAGAAGATCGGCAAGGCGATGCTCGTTGACGCGATCTCCGTCAGCGGCGGCGCCATGCTCGGCACGAGCACGGTCACGGCGTTCGTCGAAAGCTCGTCCGGCATCGCGCAGGGCGGCCGCTCCGGCCTGACGGCCGTCACGACCGGCGTGCTCTTCCTGCTGGCGCTGTTCATCGCGCCGATCGTCGCGCTCGTCCCGGGTGCGGCCACGAGCGCGGCGCTCGTCATCGTCGGCGTGCTGATGATGCAATCGGTGAAGAACATCAACTTCACCGACATGGTGTACGCAATTCCGGCGTTCCTGATGATCGTCATCATGCCGTTCACGTACAACATCGCCAACGGCATTTCCTTCGGCATCGTGTCCTACGTCGTCCTGGCGCTTGTCGCCAACCTGGCCGGCAAGACCGCGGAGGACGGCAGCAAGTACAAGATCCACTGGCTCATGTGGGTGCTGGCGGTCCTCATCCTGGCACGCTACATCTTCCTGAGCGGGGAATAATCAGAAGTTTGCGGAAGCAGCGCTGGACCGGCGCTGCTTTTTTTGTTGTACTGTCGTCGACCCTCAATAGCGCGAAAACCCCCAGGGATCGACGACAAATATGAAGTTCGGAAAATACTGATATATCGAGGACTGTGTGATATACTGTGGGTAAATTTGCACATTTGAGGAAAAAGCTGATCGGATAATAGGTTTGAATTTTCAGGGTTTTTGGGGTTTTGATCGTACCTATGAGGATTTGAAACCCACGAAACCAAACAAGAGATCGTCCGACTCAAAAATGGTTTTGATCGTACCTATGAGGATTTGAAACTATGCCGACCGGATCGCCATGATTTTGTCCGCATAGGTTTTGATCGTACCTATGAGGATTTGAAACCGATCAACGTCAATGTCTCGTCGGCCGCGGCGGCCAGTTTTGATCGTACCTATGAGGATTTGAAACACGATAGAAATAGAAGAAAACGAAGACGGTACGTATATGTTTTGATCGTACCTATGAGGATTTGAAACTCGGGGAGATGCTCGAGAGAATAAAAAAAGAATCCGTTTTGATCGTACCTATGAGGATTTGAAACTTCGTGAACTGGCACGGCTCGCCCTCGTTAACCCGGCCAGTTTTGATCGTACCTATGAGGATTTGAAACTCCGCAGTCGGCCCTTGCGGAGATTGAGCAGGAGATGTTTTGATCGTACCTATGAGGATTTGAAACTTAGACCAGCCAATGGATTCGTGACGCCGTTGATCAGTTTTGATCGTACCTATGAGGATTTGAAACACGCGGATGCGATCTTGCGCGCTGATATCAAGTCACGCTAGTTTTGATCGTACCTATGAGGATTTGAAACAGATAACCACCGAGCGTCTTGTCCCGCACCCCTTCGGTTTTGATCGTACCTATGAGGATTTGAAACACGAGGCCAAAACTGAGGCTGAAAAGCTCGCCAAAAGTTTTGATCGTACCTATGAGGATTTGAAACCATCCCTCCCTTCCCCCGATTATCGTGCGATGATGGAGAAGTTTTGATCGTACCTATGAGGATTTGAAACCTGCAACACTTGTCAGTCGGCCATATTCCGGGGCGGTTTTGATCGTACCTATGAGGATTTGAAACCTTCTATCGGAGGTTTTTCTCTGGTCGTCCCCAGTAAGTTTTGATCGTACCTATGAGGATTTGAAACCCGATGCGCGCAAATCAATCGTCTCCGCCCTGTCTCAAAGTTTTGATCGTACCTATGAGGATTTGAAACGTGATGCTTTGGCCCACACCAACAGCGAACGATGCAAGTTTTGATCGTACCTATGAGGATTTGAAACTCGACTCCGCATTGGATTCCCTTGTTGACGGCGACTGTTTTGATCGTACCTATGAGGATTTGAAACAGGGTGACATGGTAAATGTAGTCGGTCACGCCCCTGCCTCGTTTTGATCGTACCTATGAGGATTTGAAACCGATCAACGTCAATATTTCGTCGGCCGCGGCGGCCAGCGGGTTTTGATCGTACCTATGAGGATTTGAAACCTGTCGAGGGCTGGCGCGCGCTGGCCGTGGCGCTGAGGTTTTGATCGTACCTATGAGGATTTGAAACCCAGATATCGCAGCTTATCTGTCCGTGGATCAGCGCAGTTTTGATCGTACCTATGAGGATTTGAAACAGCGTTGCCTCCTCGTCGCCGTTGACTAATACGGCCGCAAGTTTTGATCGTACCTATAAGGAAAATAAGCTCAAATCAGCCCTTGGATACAGCGTGTGCAAACACACATTGATGATTGTAACGACCTTGTTGATGCGGAGCGGAAATTCAAGCTCCAAAATCTTCATTGATAATAATGGAATGCAAATATATAATACTTACATAATTCTCCATGCTATATGTCTACCTTAATGAGGTTTTGAAACATAATCATGGATTGCGTGGAGAGTGCCTTCCTATTGTGCCTGTATAAGGATTGTTGATTTTTACTCATGCCTTTCTGGGGTGAAAGTACGCCATGCTGCGAATAAGCGCAAAGTGTCGTTAATTGAAGGATTTATGACATTTTTGTAGAAAAAAGTATGAGGAGCGCAGTTCTTCAATGAGAATTCTTTTACACTTACGATCCGATGTTCCGCTCGAACTGCCAATGAATTATCAGGAGTACCTGATCGGATTCATTTACAAAAACATTAACGATGAAAAGTTTCGTTCATTTTTACATGATCAAGGCTACACCTATAAGAACAAGACGTTTAAACATTTTGCCTTCTCGCGCATTCTGGGGGCTTACCGGTACAACAGGACCCGGAAAACGATAACATTTAACCGCTCATTTTCACTGATGGTCAATTCACCGATAGATCGTTTCGTACAGGACTTTGCGCAATCAATGTTGTTATCCGACGAATTGCAAATTGGTCAATATCGCGTTTATTTGGATTCGCTCGAAACACTGCCTGAACCCGATCCGTTTCCTGATCTCATTCGCATTCGAATGCTTAGTCCAATCGTTATTTACAGCACGCTGAGTCACCCGAACGGCATAAAATACACTTACTATTATTCTCCCCATCAAGAGCAGTTCTCCATGATGATCGAAGCTAATCTCAAACGAAGATATGCCAGCATGCATCCGGATGACAGTGAGCCATTCCGAGCGTTTTCCATTACTCCATTGCAAGTAGACCATCGACACAAAGTGGTAACGCGTTTTCGCGGAATCATTATTGAGGGGTGGATGGGATGCTATGAAGTTTCCGGAGATCCCCGATTGTTGCGATGGGCTTTTCACTCCAACCTTGCAAGTAAAGGTTCACAGGGGTTTGGGGTTTTTGAGTTGATTCATTAAGTTTTTATTTCAGTTTCTGAAAATACAACGAAGCAAGGAGGGGTGTGCTTGAATCTTCCACAGCTGACCGCTCTGATCGGTGAGCAGGTTAAAAACAGCTTGAAGATGAACAATGAGCTGGCGATGCTGGTCAAGACGATTGAAATCAAAGAAAAAGAAAAAGAATCTTATATGGTATATTTGACTTTTGATTTGCCCAACCGGCAAATTCGGATTGACGAGCCTGTCAAATACAGTGAACACCATGCCTATGAATTCAATTATTTCGGCAACAATTCCGCGGCGGGATTGCAATATTTCGTCACCCGGGATGTGTCCGGTTCATTGCATTATTTGTTGACCAGCACTTTGAACGATCTGGCGATCGCTTTACAACGGAATGGTCTGGACAAAGGCGCGCTTTATGAACAATTGAAACTGCTGGAAGAGCACGGGCTGATCACTCTGGGGGCCAAGAAAGGTCAAGGTTCCGTCGTGATGGGACGAATAAGCAATGTTGGCGCCGCAATAGCCGATGTGGACAGCGTCAAGAAGAAAATCGTCCTCGATGGCCATGAGCTCTCATTCGAACAATTTGTTTTCCGAACTCTCGGGTTTGACGGGAAACACCCATACCAGTTCGTTTTGATTACGCCGCGTATTATCACAATGAATCGTGACGTCATCATCGTTGCCCGGCATCCGGACTACATCGCTGTAACCAAGAAAGAACAGAAGTTGGAGACCAGCGTGTCTGAGAAAAACTCCGTGGATACCTACTGTTATATTTGTCATCAGACTCGACCGGACGCCTCCAGTTCGTTGACAACGAAATTCAGCCGTTCCGGCATTAACAAGATTTTTACCACGACAACAATCAGTTCGTCGAAGCAAATCAATGCCAGCCAATATGATGACAACTATGCCATTTGCACGGATTGTTTTCAGAACCTGTTGTTCGGTGAACAAGCCATAGCCCGTTCTTTTCAGGGAAGAATCGCCGGTGAACGTGCGTTTATTATCCCGGAAGGCCTAGAGGGGCGGTTTGAATACAATCATCTCCACCGTTTGAAAGAAAATGTGGATTTTGCTTTTTCAACCCGTGCATCAGAGAATTGGTTAAGCGAGTTGGACTCCGAGCAAGATGAAGCTCTGGACGGTGCGGAGTATCTTGTACATTTCGTTTTATATCGCACGTACGGCAATTCCGTTACCATCCTGGAAGCATTTGAGGATGTGCCGGTGCTGCACATTCGAAAAGTTATTAGGACGATGGCTTCCCATGCTTTCCGCTTGCGACCGCACCTTCGAGGAATGAAGCTGGATGATATCTATCGCTTGGTCCCGGTGCGTACCAACAAGAAAGGTGAGCAATTGGATGTTCACCGGGTGTTAGCCGTTTACAAAGCTTTACTGTGCAAATACAGAATGGAATCACATGTACTTTTTCAATACGCGGCGGAAGCTTTGGATAGCGGTCTCAAACAATTGGCCAAGGAACAATCTGACCAGTTTCCGAACATGCGTTTGAACTGGTTTCGGGAGAAAGCGGATTTTTATATCAGTCATATTACAATGAAGTATATCTGCTTGATCCATACATTCCAAACTTTAAGGTTGCTGGAACGAGAGCCATTCGATTCATTTAAGGAGGTTGCACATTTGACGACGGAAGGAGACAAGCGGGATTTGATCTCGGATGCGGAGCAGTTTCTTGAGAGCAATGGGTTTAAGCCGGAGCAAAGAAGTTTGTTCTACTTGGGAGCGTTGGTAAACAAGATCGGTCTTGCACAATATCACAAGAAGCACAGAACCAAACCGATCTTGAACAAAATTCAATACCAGGGTATGAGCAGGAACGAAGTCCTCCGACTTTATCATGATGTGTGGGAAAAGGTGACGCAATACGCAAGGGGTGAAAATCCGGTTTGGATGCTGGACTGTGAACGTTTGGCGGAAAGGTTCCATTTTTATGCTGGCATGGTGGTTCCCAAGGAGTGGGCTTCCGAACAACAAAATGTTTTCTTCATCATGAGCGGTTATGCGTTCATGGTACGTTATTACACCAATCAAGAACTGCAGGAATCACATGAAGAGGAGGAAGAAGCTTATGCTTAAACAAAATAGTGAATTTCTGTTTGCATTTGAAGCGGTAATGACAAACCCGAATGGAGATCCCGACCAAGAAAACAAACCGAGAATGGATTACGATACCAAGACCGCATTGGTGAGCGATGCAAGAAGGAAGCGGGACTGTCGGGAGTTTCTCAAACGCAAAGGGTATCCGATCTTCGTGGATACCATTGAAGAGCAGAAAGTTCCCGCCGAAGCGATGTTTGAACATATTGTCAAGAAGTGGATGAACGATGATGCCCGATTCTCTAATTTGCTAAATTCCCGTCCTTCGTTGCAGGAGAAATGGAACGATCTCTCCGGGAATATAAAGAAGCAAGGCGGTTATCTCGAAATCTATGAGGAATTGAAAAAGGAAGCCAAAAAGAGCGAATTGAAAAAGCTATTTCCCAGACTTAACAACGAATTGATCACCGCGATCATCCAGGAAGAACTGATAGACGTCCGATTGTTCGGAAGCGCCATGGCCGTCGAGAACGTAACGCGGACATTTACCGGACCTGTGCAGATCTCCTGGGCATATTCCTTGCATCCGGTTGAACTGGTGAAATCCAACACGATTACTTCCATCATGAATGAGGACAACTCAACTTTCGGCAAAAAGCACAAATTGTACTATGGATTGTTCATGCACAGCGGAACTGTTAACAAATATGCAGCCAAACTGACAGGAATGACCGATCAGGATCTGCAGTTGTTCCGAAAAGCGTTGGTACAAGGCATGATGCAGAATCAGACCGACAGCAAGCAAGGACAAACGCCCTTATTCTATTTGGAAATTCAGTATACACCCGAGTTTGATGGCTTCATTGGGGATATTCGAAAATATGTGAGTGTAAGTTATGACGAGAACAAGCCGATCCGTTCACTGGGAGATTTGAATCTGTCGTTTGATGTTCTGCAAAATGTGATTCAGGAATTGAAGAACAGAGGATATATCAGAAAAGTTGTGGGATGGCATCATCCGATCGGCAATTATAGACAAGCCTTTCAATTTGAATTTGACGAAATCGTCGATTTGTGGCAGCCGGTTACGGAGGGGTCGGTATGAATGTGCTTTCCTTCCATTTGAAAGGAAAGATGGCGCATTTTCGAAGGTACTATTCGAATTCTTCAGCTCTTTCATACACCATTCCGCCGCGAACCACGATTATTGGAATTACGGCCGGTTTGCTGGGTTACCCGCGGGACAGTTATTATGAGGCTTTTTCCAAAGACCAGTGCAAAGTTGCCGTTAGTGTGCGGGCGCCGATCAAAAAACAAATTCAAAAACTCAATCTGCTAATGGTCAAAACGCCAAATGATCTAAACGGTTCGCAGGAATACCATTCCCAGACGGCAACAGAAATCGTGCTGCCTCAAAATATTCGAACAGGTTGCATTGATTATCAGATTTGGCTGTCTCATCAGGACCAATCCATTATGGACAGATTGCATTCCTTTATATCTGGTCCGGGTTATATCACCAAAGGGACATCCGTCTCCCTTGGTACCGCCCAACATTTGGGATGGGTGGAAGATGGACAAGCATTGGAAGGAGAGAAAAGCGAGGAGGGATTGGCCGAGATTCACTCGGTCATCCCTTCCAGGAAATTGATCAAGATTGATTTTTCAAACCCGTCATCCGACTATCGTTTATTTAAAGAAGACATGCCCCTTGAATTTGACAAGGAACGCAAATTGGTCGATAAGGAGAACATGCTGATTAATGTTCATTCTTCGCCTGTCCGCGCGCATGTAACGGATTTTGTTCGTCTGAGCAATGGCGAAATTATTACGTGGATGGAGTAGATGGTAGAATGGCTGCGTGGGATGATCTAATTCTGGCTCATTTTGACAAGAAAATAAACCATCACCAACTGCTGGAAGTCCACTTGAAACAAACCGCCGCCATCATGCTAGAATCACTGTCCGCGGCTGTTAAATTTGATGTGCTTCAGGAACAAGAATTGCAAACTATCGTTGCGGCAATCGGTAAATTTCATGATCTGGGGAAATTTACCGATTTTTTTCAATCATACATCAAGAACGGCAATAATCCGGGAGAATTGAAAAATCATTCGCATATTTCCGCACTTGCGCTCTATCGTTATATGCAATTGACCAATCCATTGTCTTGTGATTCTCGAAGTCAGGAAGTTCTGCTTTTTCTGGTGTATTTATCGGTCCGATTGCACCACAGTCATTTGACAACTAATGGACTTTTTTCAGGTTCAGATGTCATGTATACGGCTACTATTTTGCGGCAGCAAACCGCTCAATTGCTTAAGCGGGCAGATCAAATCAAGTCATTGTATGAAACTGAACAGTCTGTATTGGACCAAATTCTTGATATCGTCCCGCTTCTTCACAGCAAAAACCTCACACAGATACACAACAAACTGCTGAGCAGACGAAAGCATGAAAGATGGTACTTCATTTTGTTGTACCTGTTCTCCTTATTGATCGACTCGGACAAGTTGGATTCCGCTCAACTCGGTAAGAGAGTACTCGCGGATCTGTCACCCAATCTGGTCACCCAATACTTGCACATTAAGCACGGTAAAGACAGTCAATCCACTACCACCCATGGTGTAAACAATCAACGTGAAAAAGCAAGGCGGTCTATTCTTGCCGTTGTCGAATCATTATCGGATGACCAATTAAGAGAATATCGGTTGTTCACGCTCACCGCGCCCACAGGGATTGGCAAAACTCTGTCATCTTTACAGGCTGCGCTTGTATTGCGCGAAAAGTTGAAACCTCTGCTCGGCAGGTATCCGCGAATTATAACAGCCATTCCGTTTATTAACATTTTGCAGGGGACTGAAAAAGATTACAGAGGAACACTCGGAGAACAACCCCATTTGATTGTTCACCATCAGAATGCCGACTTTTATGCTTCGAAATCATCGGAAGATGTGCCTCTCGACAAAAAACTGCTTGAAGTAGAGTCTTGGGAGGGCGACATCATTCTCACAACGTTTGTACAGTTGTTTCAAAGTTTATTTACTGGAAACAACCGTCGCCTGAAGAAGTTGAACAAACTGGCGGGCAGCATTGTCATCCTGGACGAAATTCAATCGATTCCCGAGAAATATATGCCGCTTATCGGCGCTTGTCTGATCAAACTGGGGGAGTACTACGGAACTCGATTCATTCTCATGACCGCGACTCAACCCAAGATCATTGATCTGGGGGTTCGCTTGCTGGAAGAATCCAATTCCTCAATGCCCAAAGAACAATTCATCAAAAGAATCGAGTTGCTACCGGATTATCCTAGTTATTTTCAATCCCTGAAGCGGACCAAGATTATCCCAGTCTTGGACAGAAAGATGAACATCAATGAGTTTGTGGACTTTTTCCTGAGCACCTGGAAACAAAGATCGAGCCTTATCGTTGTCAACACAATAAAGCAAAGCTTGGAGCTCTATCGAAGACTGATTGATCAGGAACTGGAGGACACGGAAATCCGGTACCTGTCCACGAACCTATTACCGAAGCACAGAAAGGCAACCATTGAAGAGGTCAACGGGCTGCTCGAATCGGGGCGAAGAGTCATTTTGGTTTCCACTCAAACCATTGAAGCCGGGGTTGATTTGGATTTCGAAGTCGGTTACCGGGCCCTTGCCCCGTTGGAGTCCATCGTGCAAACCGCCGGGCGGGTCAACCGAAAAGGCATGAAGGTAGATGATGAAGAAAAACCAGTGGTTTGCCCGGTGTTTGTGTTGGAACTTGGTGATGGTCATCATTATGTATACGATTTGCAACATCTGGAACGGACCAGGCACTTCTTGTCCGCGTATGCCGGAAAAGAGATTGCGGAACGGGATTACCAGTCTTTGATTGAAAGCTATTACGCCGAACTGTACAAGCACCCGATTGCCGACGCATCGAGCGTGATATGGGATGGTATCATGACATTAAGTTTCGATAAAATCCAACAATTTCAGTTGATTGAAAAAATCGGTGAAGTCGCTGACGTATTTGTGGAATGGGACGAAGAAGCCAGCCGTTTGGCCGACTGTTATTGTGAACTGAAAGAAACCAAGACTCGATATGATCTGAATATTCTCAAGGGCATTATTCCCGCTGACGAGATCAACAAATTTGACCCGGAATTGAACTTCCATCAGCGGAAGGCCCTTCTCAAGATTGTCATGAGCAAAATGGGGGACTATATGATTCAGATTCGCTATACCCGGCTCCAAAAAAACCGCCCATTCTCGTTTACACACCGATGCTCAAATGGAGTGGAGGCTCCATTTTTCTGGGTTCCTGCCGAGGAGCTTAAGCGCTATTACAATCCCAACATCGGCTACTTGGATGAATCGGGTGAAGCATATCTTATTTAGAATCGGAGGGATGATATTGCTGGGATCCATTGATGATCGATATGTCATGCCCATTACCGGTACACATATTTGGTATTACTACTCAACTTTCGCAGCATGAAATAGGCAGATAAGCCTTGATGTAATTGGGCAGAGCAGCAATCCACTCCTTGAGTTGACGCTGAATAAACGCCGAAAGCTTTTTGCCTGCTTTTGCAGCGACTTCACGGATCAAATCGACCAATTGCTGTAACGCTGCGACCCAGTCCACCGCGCCGATTTCGTCACAAAGCAAATAAAACAGGCCGCCGAGCGAACGCACGTCCGTGCTTTGCCGATGCTGCCAGGCCAGCAGGATATAGCGCGAAAACACAATGGTCGTATG
>Ga0207866_1000047_pt1 | contig 190183 bp, 167 predicted proteins | sample HigsolmetaAR203D_FD_184835 | JGI IMG/M metagenome (GOLD analysis project Ga0207866, IMG submission 184835) | Ionic liquid and high solid enriched microbial communities from the Joint BioEnergy Institute, USA - AR20-3-D (SPAdes) (version 2) ... | reverse complement strand
TCATCAAATAACGGAGACGTCTACCAGAGCACGGAATTGACACCCAAACAACGAAAAACCTTTGATACGCTTGGGATTGAGGCTCCACCAAAGTTCCTAAAGATACAACCCAAAGCATAGATACACGCATTTCTTAAGAAAAATGCCCGTCAACCCAGACAGCGCAAGGGATAGCGGGTATTTCATTTACCTAGTAACTGTCGAACTCGGGGTCCAGGCGGCGCTAATTTTTTGAACGATTCCATTCGCCGGACCGCATATTCCACATTCCGCCAAGGGACAATATAGGCTGAAAAACATAGGCGGAAAAACGCGGAACGCATACGCGAATCACGCGCATCATGTGAACGAGGTGCCGGTGGATGAAACATGTTCAACGTTTCGAGGGTTCATCGGAGAAAGTCGGATCGGATCCAGGCGGGTTGGATCGATCAAGGATTTTTCCGGGGATGTCCTTGCTGCTTGCGATTTTCCTGACAATTCTCATCCTGTTTGGCCCGGCGAATCCGGCTGTGGCGACTTCGCCGTTGCATGCGGCTGGCGCTCGGTCCGGGTGGAGCCCGCTTTCCGGATGGACTTTGACGGATGAAAAGCAGATCACGGACCAGGCAGTGGAGCAAGGCGATGCGCGGGATGGAGAGCTGTATATTCTGGTCCATCCCCGCCATCACGAGCTGTGGGTCATGTTCGGGGATGTTCCGTTGAAACGGTATCCGATCGCTTTGGGCAAACCGCGCACGCCGACGCCGGTGGGAGAGTTCCGGGTGATCAACAAGTACAAAAACTGGGGATCGGGCTTCGGCACGCGCTGGATCGGCCTCGATATCCCCTGGGGCACCTACGGCATTCACGGAACAAACCGGCCCCAGTCCATCGGAACCCACGCGAGCCACGGCTGCATCCGGATGTTCAACCGCCACGTGGAGGAAATTTACGAATGGGTGGAAATCGGCACCCGAGTGGTCATCCTTGGCCATGTGCTGAGGGGACCGGATCTGGATCCCCGTGACCTGGCGAGGGGTGACGCGGGGGGAGACGTGCTGCTGGTGCAGAACCGCCTGAAATCCGGAGGCTACTACCATGGCAAATGCCACGGACGGTTCGATCATGCCACGGAGGAAGCCGTCCGGGCATTTGAGCGGGATCACGGGCTGCCGGTGGACGGCGTGATCAACCTGCATGATTATATCGCCCTCGGGCTGGTGGAGTAACGGGCTTTGCCACCAACCTTTCGGACTGCTAAAATGTTAGTAATATCTTGACCTTTCAACGACCTGAAAGGACAGCCTGAGCAGGAGGTATGTTCATGCAGCAACAGCGTTACGAGTTGGCCACCTTTGCCGGAGGATGCTTCTGGTGCATGGTTTCCCCCTTTGAAGACAGGCCGGGCATCATCCGGGTCGTTTCCGGCTACACGGGCGGACACAAGGAACATCCGACCTACGAGGAGGTCTGCTCGGGGACGACCGGACATGCGGAGGCGGTACAGATCACCTTTGATCCCGACATTTTCCCTTACGAGAAACTGCTGGACATCTTCTGGCGGCAAATTGACCCGACGGATGCGGGCGGGCAGTTTTACGACAGGGGATCCTCCTATCGCACGGCGATTTTTTACCATAATGAAAGGCAGCGGCAGGCGGCGGAGGCGTCAAAACAAGCACTGGAGGAAAGCGGGCGCTTCGACCGGCCGATTGTCACGGAGATCGTGCCCGCCGGGCCGTTTTATCCCGCGGAGGAATACCATCAGGATTTTCACAAAAAAAATCCGCTGCGCTACTACCAGTACCGGAGAGGATCGGGCCGGGACGAGTTCATTGCCCGTCACTGGACGGTGAAGAAGGATCCCGAACAACTGAAAAAGCGGCTGACGCCGCTGCAGTATGAAGTGACCCAGAACAGCGCAACCGAGCCTCCCTTTCACAATGAATTCTGGAATCACAAGGAAGAGGGCATCTACGTGGACATCGTTTCCGGGGAACCGCTGTTCAGCTCCCTGGACAAATTTGATTCGGGCTGCGGCTGGCCGAGTTTCACCAGGCCGCTTCATCAAGACCATATCGTGGAGAAGCCCGATTTCAGCCACAACATGATCCGCACGGAAGTGCGCAGCAGGGTGGCGGACTCCCATCTCGGGCACGTGTTCGAGGACGGACCTGCCCCCACGGGGCTGCGCTACTGCATCAACTCCGCCGCTCTCCGCTTCATCCCGAAGGAAGATCTGGAGAAAGAAGGATACGGCGAGTATTTGGCGCTGTTCGAATCCAACAACAAATAAACAACCGATCAAATAAAGAGGACGATGAAAATAAAGAGGACGATGGAAATGTATCGAGTCGGAGTGATCGGATCACAGCAGACAGTGCAGAGAATCCTGGAGGCTTCGGTGGACTGCCGGGAGTGGATGGAACTGGTTCCCTATCCCTACGAAGATCCTGAAGACGTCCGCAAAGCGTTGGAAGAAGAAAAACATACCGTGGATACGTGGCTGTTTTCCGGGCCGATTCCGTATCTGGTGGCCAAGGAAGTGCTGGGGCCGGAGGAGGACCTCGTCTATGTTCCCGTGCTGGACGCCGGTTTGTATAAGGCGATGGTGAATATCATCTATGAGCAGGGCAAGATCGTGGACAAAATCTCCATCGATACGCCTGGGGACATGTACCCGATCGACAAGGTTATGAACCAACTGATCAAAGCGCCCCGGGACATCTTCGTCAAACCGTTTTACGTCAATGGCGACGTCGAGGAATTGATAGAGTACCATTATGATTTGTGGAAACAGGGCAAAACGGAAGCGGCGATCACCTTTATTCCTTCGGTCTATCGCAAATTGCGTCAGTTGGGTGTGCCTGCGGGCGGGCTGACCGTGGGCTTTCTGGAAGTGCAGCAGGCGCTGCAGATGCTGGCCGAAAAGCTCAGAGCCACGTTTTATATGGACCGGCAAACCGGTGTCGTCCTTTTTGAGATTCATCAGTACGATCAACTTGCCCTCAAGTCACAGACTCCCTATGTCTTGCAGCAGCTGGAATTGAGAGTGAAAGACGCGCTGCTTCAACTAAGCGTTCAGTTGGGGGGGTCGCTGTCCGAACGGGGCAACGGTCGCTATGTGATTTTCAGTTCCCGCGGCGCAATCAAAAGAGAGTTGAAACAAATCCATCATATGGTCGAAAAAATTTCACTGGAGATTGACTCCCCTTTTTCAGTTGGTGTCGGATTCGGGGAGACCGTCGTATCGGCTGAAATAAATGCCCAGTACGCCCTGCAGCAATCCAGGGAAAAATCCAAAGCGCTCATGATCGTCCTGGACAATGGAATGGTGATCGAATCAACGGGCGAGGAAAAGGGGCTCACCTATTCCGCTCGCGTCAACGACCAGGCTTTGATGGAAAAATTGAAGCAGGGCAACATCAGCGGCAAGACGTACAACAAAATTTATGCGTTGGTGCGTTCGATGGGATGGCGGGAATTTACATCCAAGGATTTGGCGACGAATCTGCAAATGAGTGACCGCAATGCCCAGCGCATCGTCGCTCAGTTATGCGAGGTAGGCCTGGCGGAAATCGTCGGAGAGGAATCGAACCACTCCCGGGGAAGGCCAAGCAAGCTGTATCGCCTTGTCGAGATGGACCAGGCTGTCATGACGACCTGAAGGACCAGACAAGCCCGATCAATCGAAACCTGATGCATATGCCGAACTGTCGGTATAGGCATCAGGTTTTTTCTTTTGCTATTGCGTCATCATCTGGCGAAGTGTATAATGATATCAAACGCAATTGTCGTTAATTATACGTTAATTTGAAATGGGGGGTGCATCATGCAAGAACGCAGCGAGACAACTGCGAAATGGGAGCCGTTCGGACATCCGAACCCGATGGACATGTACAAGGAGCTGCGGGCGAAGTGTCCGGTGGCCCATGCTGATCTGCCCTTTGATTGGGTCCAGGGAGCTTGGGGGGTATTCCGTTACGGCGACATTATGGAAGTCGTCAAGGATACGAAAACATTCTCTAATGCCGTTCCCCGGTTTCCTAGTTTTCCGCGGGCGCCGCTAGAATTGGACCCACCGCTTCACGGCGCCTACCGAAGGGCGATGCAGCCGTTTTTTTCACCTAAGAAAATGGCGGAACTGGAACCGATGGTGACGGACATCGCTTCCCGTTTGTTGGAGCCATTGGTAAAGGAGGGTTCAGGGGATTTTGCAAAGCAGTTTTCGTACCAGATGCCAGTGCGAGTAATTTTGTCATTTGTTCATCAGCCTGAGGAAGATTGGGAGCATCTGTCGCGTTGGGCAGAGCACATTTTCTTGCGCAGGTATGACCAGGCAAGATATGAAAAGGCTTACGCTGATTTGACGGCCTACTCCCGCAGCATCGTGGAGTCCCGGAAATCTCGGCCGCTCGACCCGGAAAAGGACATCGTCAGCGCCATGCTGGCCCACGAAGTGAATGGGGAAAAAGTGAACGATGAAATGGTCGTCGGCATTCTGAATTTGATGCTGACCGCAGGGCATGATTCGACGACGAGCTCGATGGGCATTGTTGTCAACTATTTGGCTCATCACCCGGAGGATCAGGAAAGATTGCGCAAAGAACGGGATCTGATCCCGATGGCGATTGAGGAAATTTTGCGCTATGAAAGCCCGGTGCAGCTCATGCCGCGCAAGGTGACCCGCAATGTGGAATTGCAGGGACAGCAGTTGAAAGAAGGAGATGTCATTTTCATCGCCCTTGGATCCGGAAACCGCGACGAGTCGGCGTTTCCGGATGCGGACCGCTGCATCATCGACCGCAATCCGACGAAAAGCCTTGTGTTCGGTCACGGCATTCACAAATGCATCGGCGCACCGCTGGCCCGGCTGGAGTTGAAAGTCGCCGTTGAACAATTGTTTGACCGCACCGATTGGTTTGAGCCGCTTGGCCAGGCAGAACGGACTGAATTTCAGCGGTTTGGCGTCAGCACATTGCCGTTGAAACTGGTCCCGAAAAGGTGACCTCTCCGTTTTCATGATGAAAAGTCATCCATGCATTATGGCCAACCATATCCAACACAACCGATCATGATGCATGATGACGATTGCTTTTTGTATTAACACATATGTTTAGGGAGAAAGGATGAGAAACATGAGCAAGGAAATCGCCACGCCACCCGTTTGGAATCCGTTGGAAAACAATCATGGAATGTATGAGGAACTTCGGAACATGTGCCCGGTGGCGCGATCCGAAGAGTTTGGCGGCGTGTGGGGACTGTTCCGATATGAGGACATCGTCATGGCGGCGAAGGATACGGAAACGTTCTCCAATGCCAATCCGCGTCACGCCGGGAGACCGCGTCCTCCGCTAGAATCGGATCCGCCGCAGCACTCCGTCATCCGCAAGGCGATGCAGCCGTTCTTCGGCAAAAAACAAATGGAACAGATGGAACCGATCGTCAGAAAAATTGTTGCCGAACACCTGGAACCGATGCTGGACCGCGGCCAGGGGGATTTCATGTCGGAAATCGCCCATGCCCTGCCGGTTCGCACGATCCAGGCGTTCCTCCATTTGCCCGATGAGGATTGGACAGATGTGCTCGGTTGGTCCCAAGCCATTTTTGAAGCTTCCTACGGCAATGCGCGCGACAAATATGAGGAAGCTGTAGGTGCGCTGGATGAATACTGCCGGAAGGTGATTGCCGAGCGCAGAAAGAATCCGCTGGATCCTGCCACGGATATCATGAGCCGCGTGCTCGAGCTGGAAATCGACGGCAAGCCGATCGATGACCAGTTGGCGACGGGCATTTTAAGCCTGCTGCTCACCGCGGGACACGAGTCGACGATCGTTTCCCAAGGCATCATCGCTCAATATTTAGCCAATCACCCGGACGTGCAGCAGCAATTGCGGGAAAACCCGGGCCTGATTCCAAGCGCGATCGAGGAAATATTGCGCTATGATTCGCCGGTTGCCAGAATGCCGCGCACTTTGAAGAAAGATATCGAGCTGCACGGTGTGAAGATGAAAGCGGGAGATAAGGTGTTCCTGATGTGGGGCTCGGGCAACCGCGACGGAGAAGCCTTCGAAAAGGCGGATCAGGTCGTCCTGGATCGTTCTCCGAATCGCCATCTCATCTTCGGCTTCGGTATCCACAAGTGCATCGGGGCACCGATCGCCTTGCTGGAACTGCGGGTTCTTTTTGAACAACTGCTGACCAACACGACGAGCTTCAAAATCAACGGAGAAGTGGTGCGCACCGGCTATCCTCATTTCGGTTTCCGTTCTTTGCCGCTTGAACTGAGCAGAAAGGGATGATATCCGGATGAGCATTACGACACCACGGCAACCTGTCCATTGGGATTTGTATGACGCCAATCCGCAGGAAGGATACGCTCAGCTTCGGGCCATGTGCCCAGTTGCCCGTACGGAGGAATTTGGCGGCGTATGGGGGTTGTTCCGTTATGACGACATCGTGGCCGCCGCCAAGGACCACAAAACGTTTTCCAATGCGAATCCGCGGCACTCTGGAATGCCCCGTCCGCCACTGGAGGTGGACCCGCCGATCCATACGGCGGTGCGGAAAACGATGCAGCCCATGTTCGGCAAAAAATATATGACCGCACTGGAGCCCGGTGTGAGAGAAAAAGTGATCGGGTTTCTGGAACCGATTCTGGAGCGCGGAGAAGGCAATATGACGAAGGAGATATACTACCCCCTCCCGGTTGCTGCCATTCTGAAATTTCTCCGTCTGCCGGATGAGATGCTTCCCCATTTGGTGAAGTGGTCGCAGGACATCTTCAACACCGGATACAATCGCAATCCGGAGGAACATGAGAAAGCGGTCAAGGCGCTCAAGGATTACGCCGATTCGGTCATCGCCGAACGGCGCGCCAATCCGAGGGATCCGGAAGAGGACATCATCAGCCGGATTCTGGCCAGCGATGTGGATGGCGAACCGATGAGCGATCCGATGGCTTCGGCGATTTTGCACCTGCTGCTCACTGCGGGCCACGAAACGACGACGCTGTCTTTGGGGATCGTGACCCACTATTTGGCGAACCATCCGGATGTGCAGTCGCGGCTGCGCGAACAGCCGGAGCTCATTCCGATGGCGATCGAGGAAATACTGCGCTATGAATCGCCGGTCCGCCATATGCCCCGAACGGTAACGAGGGATGTTGAAATCCACGGCCGGCAATTGAAGGCGGGGGACAAAGTATTTCTTGTGTGGAGTTCCGGCAATCGGGATGAAAGTGCGTTTCCCGATGCGGACCAAGTCAACCTCGACCGCGATGCGCGGGGCAAAAGCCTAGTGTTTGGCTATGGCATCCACAAATGCATCGGTGCGCCAATCGCCCGTCTGGAACTCCGGGTGGCGATGGAGGAACTGCTTGCCAGAACCCGATTCTTTCAGTTGAAGGAACCGGTGGAACGCACAGGGTATCCGCATTTTGGATACGGAACATTGATCTTGCAGTTGGAGACTTGATGGAATAGCAAATTTGCAGCGCAGCGAGATCGTCTGATTGATTTCCATAAGATGGCCGGACGATCGCTGCGTTTTTCATTTTCAGATGACTTCAAAAAAGTGATTGCCAAACTAGGCGCAGAAAAGTATAATAAATAACGAAAATGTCGGTATATTATCATAAAAACATTGAAACCGTTTACGGTACTTTTGGTGGTTCCTATCCTTGCAAATTTGTGCGGGATAACGATGTAATCGTCATTACCGATGAATCTTGTGGAGGGAGATACATGACAACGAAGAAATGGGAACCAGTCGATCCGATCATGCTGCAAGATCCAATGTCCGTGTACGCCGAATTGCGATCGCAATGTCCCGTGGCGCGCACCGACTTTATGGGAGGCATGTGGGGAATATTCAAATATGAAGACATTGTTCAAGCCGCCAGGGATACGAAATCGTTTGCTAACGGGGCGCATCCGCGATATCCGCAGCTGCCGAGGGTACCGCTGGAATCCGACCCGCCCCGTCACGCTCCATACAGAAGATTGCTGCAGCCCTTTTTTGCACCCCAGAGGATGAAAGAACTCGAGCCGACGGCAAGAAGAATCGCGACCGAACTGCTTGAGCCGCTGCTGGACCAGGGAACGGTCGATATCGCCGAAGCGATGACCTATCGGATGCCGGTAAAAGTGATTTGCGCCTTGCTGCATCTGCCGGATGAGGACTGGGAAAAGCTCAATCATTGGTCCGAGGAGGTGTTCATTTCATGGGGCAAGGATCCCGAGCGGGCAAAAGCTGCCAAAAACGCGCTTACGGAATATTGTAAGCGATTAATCGAGCAGCGCCGACAAGTTCCCTTGCCCCCGGGCACGGACATAACCTCCGATTTGCTGGCAGCGCAGATTGATGGGCAACCGCTGGATGAAGGGGTGATCATCGGTGCTCTGCACCTGCTGATGACCGCAGGTCACGATTCGACGACCAGTTCAATCGGCATTATCATCAATTATTTGGCCCGCCATCTGGAAGTGCAGACGATGCTGCGGGAACAACCGGAACTGATTCCCAACGCGGCGGAGGAAATTTTGCGGCTGGAAACGCCGGTGCAGATGATGACCCGTACGGTGGTGCAGGATACGGAAATCAGCGGTCAAACGTTGAAAAAGGGAGACCGGGTGTTTCTCGTATGGGCTTCGGGCAACCGGGATGAAAAAGTTTTTGAAAACCCGGATCAATTTGATCCGACCCGCAATCCGAACCAGCACCTCGTGTTTGGCCACGGCATTCACAAATGCCTCGGCGCCCCGTTGGCCCGGCTGGAGATCCGGGTTGCGATCGAGGAACTGCTGAGCCGCACTTCGCGGATCGTTCCGGCAGGCGAGGTGATCCGCACGGGCGCTCCACGCTTTGGCGTCGGATCGCTGCCGGTCCGGTTGGAAGTGTGAGTGTGAAGCTTTGATTCCAACATCGTCAATTGTCCAATCCATTTGATCGAATAGGGGAAAGGTGAGATGAACTTGGGGAAGAAGAAATTGTGGAATTTGCTGGTTGTTATCGTTTGTTCGTTGGCCGTCGTATTGAGCGGATGCACTTCGGGCAATGGCGGGCCATCGTCCAATGCGGGCTCACAGTCGGAAGAATCGGGCAATGCCAACGCTGGAACCGGTAGCGTTGGAACAGGACTACCGGATGCTGGCGACGGTGGTCCGAAACGGGGCGGAACGCTGAGGGTCGCCATTCCGAATGATGCCAATACTCTAGGCTACGCTCCTGATATGCGTTTTACCTATGATTTCTTTGCCGCAGGCCCCGCTCTTGAGACGCTTGGACAGTTTGACGACAAAGCCGTGATGCAGCCTTTCCTGGCGGAAAGCTGGGAATCGGATCCGGATAACCTGCGGATTACCATCAAGCTGCGCCCGAACGTCAAGTTTCATGACGGAACCGATTTCGATGCCGCTGCTGCAAAATGGAATATCGACCTGTTTATCGAAGCAAAGCGTTCGGAACTGTCCGGACTCGCTTCCGTAGAAGTGGTGGACCCGCTTACGCTGCAACTGAACTTGTCCGAGTGGAACAGCAGTTTGCTGGATGCACTGTGCACGTTTGTTTATATGATTTCACCGACCGCCTTTGAGCAGAACGGCAAGGATTGGGCGGTTCGGAACCCGGTAGGCACCGGCCCATTCGTATTCGAAAGCTGGGATAAGGATGTAGGTGCAAAATTCACCCGTTTTGACCAATACTGGCAGGAGGGCAAACCCTATCTGGATGCCATTGAGTTTGTTGTCATCAATGACCAGATGTCCGCTATGGCCGCTTTTCAGAACAAGGAAGTGGACATTTACGCGCTGACCTTCCCGCAAGTAGTGAATGATCTTCAACACGTCGGCGAAGTCATCCTGCTTAGGACGGGGAACGGCGTTTCCGGCACGGGGCTGACATTCAACAGCAAGGATCCAAATTCACCGTTCCATGATGTGCGGGTGCGCCAGGCGGTTGCTCATGCGATTGATGTCAAATCGATTCTGGATGCATTGTTCCACGGTTTTGTCATCCAAACCAATCAATGGGGTGTTCCCGGCATTTGGGCCCACAATGCGGACGTTGGCTTCACATATGATCCCGAAAAGGCGAAGCAGTTGCTGGCCGAGGTCGGTTATCCAAACGGGTTCAGCACTAAGCTGACGATCCGCACAACGGAGTTTTCCGATTTGTTTACCGCCGTTCAATCCTATCTGGAGGCGGTGGGAATCAAGGTGGAAATTGAAGTGGTGGATCTGGCGAAGTTCAATGAGATGGTGGGCACGCAGGGTACCTGGGATGGAATGATCCAGTACAACTACCGGGGCGATTCCGATTTGAGCACTTATATGCCGCGCAACTTCGGAACCAACGGGGTGCTGTATGCCAAACAGTTCGCTATTCCGGATTATTTCGATCAGATGTTTGCTGAGCTGAAGGCTGCCCGGGATCATGAGACACGGACACGACTGGCGAAGGAACTACAGTATGAGGTTTACCAGCAGCATGTGCTGGCGATCCCGATGTTTGCTGGCATGAGCCCGGCCGTAAAGCACTCCCATGTGAAAGATGAGGGGATTAACATCGGCTATGGAAGCGTATGGGAACCCCAGAACGCGTGGCTCGATCAGTAATATTCATTTAGGAGAGAGAATGATGAACCAAATCCAACAATTGGATTATCTCAAAGGAATGTGGCAAGGTGACGGATTCATCCTCGAGTTTACGGAACCGGCATACGCGATGATCTTTGGCAGCATGCAGGTTTCGAATGGCGCAGGAGGAACCGCATATTGGGAAACCTATCGATTTGAAGAAAAAAACGGAGCGCTTTTGCTGTATCCCGGCCAAATGGGCCGGGAGAGCGGCTCCTATGTGCTGAAAAAATCGGAATCGGCGCATGCCAGAGAGCACATCTTTGAAGCGTTTGTCCATGTGGATTCGCCCATTCGCCAAATTGTGTTTTTTAGCGAAGAGCCGGGGGAACAGTTGACGATGAAGGTGATCGTGCAGACTCCCCAGGGGCCGATTGAAAAAGGATTCGAGATGAAACGGCGCATTTCTTGAGGGGATGGGGGCAACAGCATGAAGAAGCTTCAAATGTTGGCAGTTGGCGATATCGTGCTGGGACCGAATGCAGATTTCTATTTCGAACTGACTGCCGGGGTGCTGAAGCAGGCTGATGTCGTCGTCGGGCATCTGGAAGTGCCGCATACGGATCGCGAAGAACATTCGATCAAGCTGGGTCGGAGGCCGGAGACCTTGGCCTCCCTGGCCCGCGCCGGCTTCCATGTCATGACGTTAGCCGGCAATCATTTAATGGACGCCGGTGCAGCAGGAGTGGAAGGTTCCATTGCCGGGCTCAGGCGTTATGGTCTCGTTCCGGTTGGAGCCGGGATAAATCTTGCTGAGGCTAGGCGCGCGGCTGTGGTAGAGCGGGATGGGGTTCGCTTCGGTTTTTTGAATTACAACTGCGTTGGTCCGGTGAAAACTTGGGCTGCGGAACACAAACCAGGTTGTGCCTATATCGGTGTGGTTGTACAGCGTCAGGGGGCGGAGGATCCCGGGTCCATGTTCAGCCCGGAGGTCCTCCTGACAAACCTGTCAGAACCGGATATTCGGACGAAATGTGTCCCGATCACTCTGGAATGGATGAAAGAGGATGTGACTGTGCTCCGTCGGATGTGCGATGTTGTTGTCGTTGTTTTTCATAAAGGCATTGTCCATACGCCCATCCGCTTGGCGCAATATGAACGGGAGGTGGCCCATGCGGCGGTGGATGCCGGGGTGGATGTAGTGTTCTCGCACCACTCCCATATTTTGCATGGGATTGAAGTATACAAGGGGAAAACGATTTACCACGGATTATGCAATTTTGCTACATACGTCCCTGTGTCTGCTTTCCAGCATCAGGAGATGCCTCCCAATTGGGCTGAGGAGAGAATCAAGCGGTTTGGATTTGTTCCGGATCCCGAGTATCCGACATATCCGTTTCATCCGGAAGCTCGCTACACGATCATTGCGAAATGTGAAGTGTCCGGTGGCAACATCACCCGAACCGGATTTCTTCCATGCATCGTCAACAAACAAGGTCGGCCCGTCATCGTTAAAAGGGAAAACGGCGGCGAGGAAGTGCTGAATTATATGATTCGCATCACGGAAGGCGCCGATCTGAATGGCAAATACGCATGGGAGGGCGACGAGGTCGTCATTAAATAAAGGGGAAGCTGTGGAGCAGGATTGAAAGGAGGGATGACTTTCTGAAAGTAATGTAAGCGATTTTAAATATTATCTGCAATATTAGTGATTGCGGGCTGCTCGGGATCGAACAAATCGGATTCGGTGAACGCTGGTCATTCCGGCTCCGTTTCCCAGGGCGGCGCGCAAGCTCCGCAAAATGAAGAGGACGGTCCGCAAAAAGGAGGCACCCTCCGGATCGGGATGACCTTCCCCAACTTGAATTTGGGCTATACTGCGGGATTCCGCAACTTTCAGGATATTTTTGCTTCTACTCCCGCATTGGAAACGTTGATTCGCATCAATGAAAGCGGGGAATGGGAGCCGTTTCTGGCTGATAACTGGGAAGTGAATCCCGACAACAAAACGATCGTGTTCAAATTGAAGCAGGGCATTCAGTTCCATGATGGCGCTGTATTCAATGCCGCCGCTGTGAAGGCCAACGTCGATCAGGCCATCGAGGCCAAGCAAATCGAGCTGTCGGACATCGTCTCCGCTGAAGTCGTGGATGAATATACGGTCCGGCTGAGGCTGGCCAACTGGAACAGCGCGATATTGGATGCGCTCGCCAACTATTTGTGGATCGTTTCGCCGGATGCCATCCGCGATTTGGGCAAGGAGGGGCTGGAGAAACAACCGGTCGGCACCGGGCCATTTGAGTTTGTCAGTTGGGAGCCGGATGTCGCTCTCAGATATCAAAAGTTTGAGGGATATTGGCAGGAAGGCAAGCCGCATCTGGATGCCGTCGAAATCCGCTACTACCAGGACTCAATGACCGCTTCCTCATCTTTTAAGGCAAATGAAATTGACGTCTTTTTCTATGTGCCTGACCAACTTGCGAATGAAATGCAGGGCACCGCTCAAATTGCACAGCTGTCTTCTGGATTCGGTGCCGGTCAGGAAGGCTTGATTGCCAGCTTCAAGGATCCGAGCTCACCATTTGCCGATGTACGAGTCCGAAAAGCGATGGGCCATGCGATCGACGTGGAGGCGATGATCCAATCTATTAAACTTGGTTACGCCATTCCAACGAATCAGTGGGGTCCTCCGGCTGCCTGGTCCTATAATCCAAATCTGAAAGGTTTGCCATATGATCCCGAATTGTCCAAACAATTGTTGGCGGAAGCGGGTTACCCGGACGGATTTCGCACGACACTCTATGCCACGCCCAACGAGCAGATGTTGATGACGGCCGTTCAAGGATTTTTGGCCAATGTAGGCATCATGGCTGAAATCGAGATGGTGGATAGCGGAAAAATGCAGCAGATTACGTCAGACGGAACCTGGGACGGCATCGTCCGTCTGAGCTTGCGAGGCGGGGAGCCGGAACTGTCTCTCTACATGACGCGGTATTTTACAGAGAAAGCTCCGAGATTCGCGAAGGGAATCGTGCTGCCGGAAGAGTTGGAGCCGCTGTTTGATGAGCTGAGGTTGGCCAAGGATCAGGCGGAAAAAGAAAAAATCGCCCATGAAATCCAAAGGGTTGTGTGGGAAGAACATGTGCTGGCCATCCCTCTTTGGGTTGTGACGATGCCGTCGATCCTGCAAAATAATGTGCATGGTTCCGGCATCAACAAGCTGAACGGTTCCATCTGGACGCCGGAGAATGCTTGGCTTGAGCAATAAAGATGATCTGGGAGGAGAATAGTTTGACCAAACCATTCAAGAAGACGGGATTTTACCTTCTTTCGATATTGTTGATTGTCGCTCTTGTTCTCGCTGGCTGTTCAAGCAACAATAGCGGGGTGAATCAATCATCGACGGGTTCGTCTTCCGGCGGACAAAGTTTGGGCGGTGGGTCCCAGTCTGAAGGCGGTTCGTCTAATGAAGAGGACGGTCCGCAAAAAGGAGGCACCCTCCGGATCGGGATGACCTTCCCCAACTTGAATTTGGGCTATACTGCGGGATTCCGCAACTTTCAGGATATTTTTGCTTCTACTCCCGCATTGGAAACGTTGATTCGCATCAATGAAAGCGGGGAATGGGAGCCGTTTCTGGCTGATAACTGGGAAGTGAATCCCGACAACAAAACGATCGTGTTCAAATTGAAGCAGGGCATTCAGTTCCATGATGGCGCTGTATTCAATGCCGCCGCTGTGAAGGCCAACGTCGATCAGGCCATCGAGGCCAAGCAAATCGAGCTGTCGGACATCGTCTCCGCTGAAGTCGTGGATGAATATACGGTCCGGCTGAGGCTGGCCAACTGGAACAGCGCGATATTGGATGCGCTCGCCAACTATTTGTGGATCGTTTCGCCGGATGCCATCCGCGATTTGGGCAAGGAGGGGCTGGAGAAACAACCGGTCGGCACCGGGCCATTTGAGTTTGTCAGTTGGGAGCCGGATGTCGCTCTCAGATATCAAAAGTTTGAGGGATATTGGCAGGAAGGCAAGCCGCATCTGGATGCCGTCGAAATCCGCTACTACCAGGACTCAATGACCGCTTCCTCATCTTTTAAGGCAAATGAAATTGACGTCTTTTTCTATGTGCCTGACCAACTTGCGAATGAAATGCAGGGCACCGCTCAAATTGCACAGCTGTCTTCTGGATTCGGTGCCGGTCAGGAAGGCTTGATTGCCAGCTTCAAGGATCCGAGCTCACCATTTGCCGATGTACGAGTCCGAAAAGCGATGGGCCATGCGATCGACGTGGAGGCGATGATCCAATCTATTAAACTTGGTTACGCCATTCCAACGAATCAGTGGGGTCCTCCGGCTGCCTGGTCCTATAATCCAAATCTGAAAGGTTTGCCATATGATCCCGAATTGTCCAAACAATTGTTGGCGGAAGCGGGTTACCCGGACGGATTTCGCACGACACTCTATGCCACGCCCAACGAGCAGATGTTGATGACGGCCGTTCAAGGATTTTTGGCCAATGTAGGCATCATGGCTGAAATCGAGATGGTGGATAGCGGAAAAATGCAGCAGATTACGTCAGACGGAACCTGGGACGGCATCGTCCGTCTGAGCTTGCGAGGCGGGGAGCCGGAACTGTCTCTCTACATGACGCGGTATTTTACAGAGAAAGCTCCGAGATTCGCGAAGGGAATCGTGCTGCCGGAAGAGTTGGAGCCGCTGTTTGATGAGCTGAGGTTGGCCAAGGATCAGGCGGAAAAAGAAAAAATCGCCCATGAAATCCAAAGGGTTGTGTGGGAAGAACATGTGCTGGCCATCCCTCTTTGGGTTGTGACGATGCCGTCGATCCTGCAAAATAATGTGCATGGTTCCGGCATCAACAAGCTGAACGGTTCCATCTGGACGCCGGAGAATGCTTGGCTTGAGCAATAAAGATGATCTGGGAGGAGAATAGTTTGACCAAACCATTCAAGAAGACGGGATTTTACCTTCTTTCGATATTGTTGATTGTCGCTCTTGTTCTCGCTGGCTGTTCAAGCAACAATAGCGGGGTGAATCAATCATCGACGGGTTCGTCTTCCGGCGGACAAAGTTTGGGCGGTGGGTCCCAGTCTGAAGGCGGTTCGTCTGAAGAAGATCGTTACGGCGGTGAACTGAACCTGATCGTTAACCGCAGTCTGACCACGCTCGGATATCCGGCGGGCATTCGGACTCAGGAGGATATCATGGTATCGTTCACGGCTCTCGAGGCGCTGGGACGCCATGACGAAACCGGCAACACGGTGCCCCATCTCGCAAAAGGCTGGGACATCGATGCGGACAATCTGAAAATTACCGTGCAATTGAACGAAGGCATCAAGTTCCACGACGGCACCGTTTTTGACGCAGAGGCGGCCAAATGGAATCTGGAGGATTTCAAGGCGTTCGGTCGCGCGGAGGCGGCGGCTATCGAGTCGATTGAAGTGACGGGTCCATATGAGTTTGTCATCCATTTAAACACTTGGGACAACAGCATCATCGACCAGTTGTTCCCGTTTGCCACCATGATCTCTCCCACGGCCTTTGAGCAAAATGGCGGAAGAGACTGGGCTACAAGCAATCCGGTGGGGACCGGCCCGTTCAAAATGGTTCGCTGGGAAAAGGATGTGGCCGTTGAATATGAAAGAAATGAAAACTACTGGAAACCAGGTCTGCCGTATCTGGACAAGGTGATCTGGCATCAAATCGCCGATCCGTCCAGCGCGGAGGCGGCAATGATTGCCGGCGGCTATCAGATGTACTACAATACATCGCCGCGCGTCGCCAATAGTCTGGCCAGCCATCAGTTCGATGTCATGGTTCAGAAAAACGGCATGGGAGCGCCTGGACTCAGTCTTGCGCCTTCCAGCGCAGATCCGAATTCGCCGCTGTCCAAAAAGGAAGTGCGCAAAGCGATCAGCTATGCCATTGACAGACAAGCGATCGTAGACGCCATTTTCTTTGGTTACCACATTCCGACGGATCAATGGAGCGTTCCGGACGGTTGGGCGTATGCGACGGATGCGGAGAAGCATGAATACAATCCGGAGAAGGCCAAGCAATTGCTGGCGGAAGCGGGATATCCGAACGGGTTTACAACGCAAATCATCTACCAGACAAACCCTGACAATACCCAGGTATTTACAGCCGTGCAAGGTTATCTGGCAGATGTAGGCATCAAAGTGGAACTCGTTCCGGTGGAAAATGCGAAGTGGCAGGAGTTGTCGTTGAAACCGGGAGTGTGGGATGGCTTGCTGCATTCAACGTTCCGCATGGACAATGACATTGCGTTCAACTTTATCCGCAACCTGTCCAAAAACGGTACCCACTATGGCCAAACGGCGTTCCCGGAGGAGCTGGAGCCGCTCATTGTCGAATCTCGTACGGTCAAAACCTTTGAGGAGAAAACGCGGCTGGTTCGCCAGTTGAACAAAGAAGCGTTTGGTGAACATGCGGTGAACATCGCCATGTACGTGAACGGCACGACCAGCGTCAAAGATCCGAAGGTGCAGGATGACGGTTTCCACCTCTATTACAGCTCCGTATGGACACCAGAACAGACTTGGATCAAAAAATAAAGCGATAGTCAATCACCATTTTTCGTGATCATTTATTGCAGCCCGGTAGAGGACGTGCAAATCATTAGCATGTCTGCCGGGCTTTTTCCATTTATGTTTTCAGAATGCTGAACGATCAGCCGCCTATTTATTCATATTGACTTGATAAATATGAAAGTTTAATATATAAATAACGACAATGTCGTTAAATATACGTATAATTGAACTTTAGTGACCAACGTTTCTGAATAGCATGAAAGCGCCTTCACAGAATTGTGGAATAACCGGAGCGCCATGTAATATTCAGAAAAGAGTGTTCGCACAGAACCAATAAAATCCTTTGGGGAAGAAAGGATGAGGAAAATGAGCAAAGAAAGATTTCCCACCCCGACTTGGAATCCGCTGGAAAACAATCAAGGGGTATATGAGGCACTGCGCAAAATGTGCCCGGTAGCCCGATCCGAGGAATTTGGAGGCGTGTGGGGATTGTTCCGTTACGAAGATAACGTGATGGCTGCCAGGGATACGGACACTTTCTCCAGCGCCAATCCGCGACATATGTGGATGCCGCGCCCGCCGCTTGAATCGGATCCGCCAGAACACTCCGTCATTCGCCAGACGATGCAGCCTTTCTTCGGCAAAAAGCAAATGGAGCAAATGGAACCTATCGTAAGAAAAATCGTTTCCGAGCATCTTGAATCTATGTTTGCTCGCGGCCAGGGGGATTTTATTATAGAGATCGCCCAGGCCTTGCCGGTGCGTACGATCCAGGCGTTCCTCAACTTGCCCGATGAGCATTGGACCGATGTTTTGGGTTGGTCCAATGAGATCTTTGAGGCCTCCTACGGCAGTGCAAGCGATAAATATGATGAGGCGGTGGGCGCACTGGAGGCGTATTGCTGGGAGGTGGTGGAAGAGCGCAGAAAGAAACCGCTGGATCCTTCATCGGACATGATGAGCCGCGTGCTTGGGTTGGAGATCGACGGAAAGCCGATGGACAATTATACGGCAGTGGGCATTTTGAGCTTGCTCTTGACCGCTGGCCATGAACCAACGATTGTTTCCCAAGGCATCATCGCGCAATATTTGGCCAATCATCCAGAAGTTCAGCAGCAATTGCGCGAAAACCCGGCTTTGATTCCTGGTGCAATTGAGGAGATCCTTCGCTACGATTCACCGGTCGCAAGAATGCCGCGCACCCTGAAAAAGGATATTGAACTGCACGGTGTGAAAATGAAAGCGGGGGACAAGGTCTTCCTGATGTGGGCCTCGGGAAACCGCGATGAACAAGCCTTTGAGAATGCGGATCAAGTCGTTCTTGATCGTTCCCCGAACCACCATCTCATCTTCGGTTACGGTATCCACAAGTGCATCGGAGCACCGATCGCCCTGTTGGAACTGCGGGTCCTTTTTGAAGAGTTATTGGCCAGAACGACAAGGTTCCAAATCAATGGCGAAGTAGTGCGCACCGGCTATCCCCATTTCGGATTTCGCTCTTTGCCTCTTGAACTGATCAGATAGGAGTCATGACCGGATGAAAGCCGCGAGTCCACGGTGGGTACCGTTGCTTTTTTTGATTGCAACAGATGAAATTGTTATGTTGGTCTCAGAAATGTATAATTAGAAATATAAATATCGGTACATTTTCATGTATTGGACATGGAATAGAACCTGGAGGTGCAGACTTTTGTCCAATCGTACATTGACTTTGCTTGGAGTGGGAGACATCGTCTTAGGCCCAAACGGGTTTGCCGATTTTGAACACGTGGTTCCCGTGCTGAGGGACGGAGATGTGGTCGTTGGTCAATTCGAGTTTCCCCATTCCTCCACGAACCCGCGGGCGGTGGAAAGCGGGCGCCATCCCGATGCTTTGAAGGCGCTGTCCGACGCCGGGATTGACGTCGTGACGATGGCCGGAAACCATCTGATGGACGAAGGGGTGTCGGGCCTGGAGGAATCCATCGCCGCCCTGGACAAGTACAACATTACCCATGTCGGAGCTGGCATGAACATCATGGAGGCGCGCAAGGCGGCCATCTTTGAACGCGAAGGCACGACCTTCGGGTTCCTCAATTACAACTGCGTCGGTCCCGAGGAGACCTGGGCGGGACAGCACAAACCGGGCAACGCCTATGTCGGCGTGTTGGTCGATTATCAGACTGTTTACGGCTCTATCGGCGGCCCGCCGATCATCCGCACCTGGTGCGAGCCGAACACGCTGCGGAATATGCAGGAGGACATCCGCCATTTGCGTCCGCATTGCGATGTGCTGATCGTCGCATTCCACAAGGGGATCGGGCATACGCCGATCAAAATCGCCGATTATGAGCGGGAAGTTTCCCACGCTGCCGTCGATGCCGGGGCCGATGTCGTCTTCGCCCACCACGCCCATATTTTGAAGGGGATCGAAGTGTATCAAGGCAAGACGATCTACCACGGCCTGTGCAATTTCGTCACCTATGTGACGACGGGCGCGCTGAACGCGGCGACGGGCAAAATGCCGCCCAATTGGGCCAAGATCCGGAAGGAGCTGTTCGGCTTTGAACCGGATCCGGAATATCCGACCTATCCGTTCCATCCGGACGCCCGCTACACGATGATTGCGAAATGCGAAGTTTCGGGCGGCAAAATCGTCAGGACGGGATTCATACCGGTCATCGTCAACAAGAAAGGCCAACCGGTCGTCGTCACCCGTGAAAACGGCGGTCAGGAAGTTTTTGATTACATGGTCAAAATCACGGAAGGAGCCGAACTGAACGGCAAATTTGCATGGGATGGCGATGAACTCGTCATTGTTCATGAATAAAGTGGAGGCGTTTTGGATTCCCGAAACGCTTTCGCTGGATCAATCATCTCATTGTTTTGAGGAGGGGAAAGCATGAGCCAAATTCAGCAGTTGACTTACCTGAAGGGGGCGTGGCAAGGGGACGGTTTTATCCTTGACTTTACCGAACCTGCATACTCGATGATTTTTGGAAGCATGCAGGTGACGGACGGTGCAGGCGGCACCGCTTATTGGGAAACATACCGGATCGAGGAGAAAAATGGAGCGGTCTTGTTGTACCCCGGTCAAATGGGCAGGGAGAGCGGTTCCTATGTGCTGAAAAAAACGGATTCGACAGGCGCCACTGAACACATTTTTGAAGCGTTTATCAACGTAAGTTCCCCCATACGCCAAATTGTGTTTGTCAGTGAAGCGCCGGGAGAACAGCTGGCGATGAAGGTGATAGGCCAGACTCCCGAAGGACCGATTGAGAAAGTGTTCGAGATGAAAAGGCGCACTTCCTGATGGGGGTGTGAAAACAAAACAAATATGGAGGCGGCAGCCACGGGTTTCCAGGAGTTTCAAGGTTAATGACCAGAGTCCGGTATGTGATGAATGGACCATCTGTCACATGTACCGGGCTTTTTTCATTGCCCCATCAAATAGAAACGCTTCCCCTGATGATTGACCTGAATTGACTTGCATCGAGCGCCGCCCCTTTCCGAAAAGTTCTTTTCAAGCAAGTTGCGTTGGTCAGTAAACGGCGGGGAGCACCATGCTGATAAAATCGATCTTCCAGGGATCGGTTGGAGAAGAACGTTTCATCTGAAAGACGTACCGGGCGCGTTCCGTTTGTCTTCCCTCCCCAAAGATGCGAACTTGCACGGGGATGTCAACGGACAGCAGGTCCGTATAATCCGACGGAATAGTTTCGAAGCGATGCTGATACGTCAACTTGCCCATTTTGTTGAGAAAAAAAGAAATCTGCGGATGTGCTGCGTGGGGAAAAGCCATTTTTACGATCTCGCCTTCCCCCATATTGAGGGCGGTGAAAAACAGGCCCACCACCTGGTCGGGAGAGGGGTGCTGGAACAGCGCATCCAGCTGTCCGCCCGCCTTGCGCACCATCAGCTGATGCTCCGGATCGATCCGTCCCGATCCGTGGGTCGCGCTGTCCAGGAAATGAATGCAGAAATGGCCGGGGAACGCGTTGTCCGGAATGCCGTCTCCGCCGTGCGGCATGCCGTTCATGGAGGCGGCGATCATCCGGTGATCCGTCTTGACCAGAATCGCCTTGCGCTGCCAGCTCCACCTGCCGCCGTAAATTTGCTTCATGACGGAAGTGTCCTCCCTGGTGAGCGGCTGCACGTCGGCATGCTTTTCGCCCGCCCTGCGCTGCACGTCGAAGGAAAGTCCCGTCTCGATATCGATGACAGTAAATCTGGCCTTTCGGGGAACGATTTTGTCGGCCTCGCTCCACGGAATCATTTCCCCGTAATGGCGCGAGCGCAGCCGCTCCGCTTCCTGAAGAAGCAGCCGCCGGCTCTCCCCGTTCAGCTCGATGGCGCCGTCCTCCGCGTACAGGATCCCGTCATGTCCGATCCGGTATTCCACCGGTTTTCCTCCATCAGACCAGACAAGATAAGTGTCGGACACCGGCGGTCCCGGGGAACGGATCTTTCGGGCGCCTGCAAACAGCGTGGAAAGTTTCATGTCCGTCAGCTCCAGGCGGGTTTGACGCTCCGCATCCGGAGAAACCCGCACGATCAGCTCCGCCATCGGCCCTGATTTCGTGATGGCGCCGGTTTCCGTCCGAAAGACGGCGTGTGATCGGCCCGCCAGCACCAGGTGCGCCAGAATGAGAAGGACGAAACAGAGAAAAAACCAGCGACGAAGCGGTTGCAGCATGAGAGGCCTCCAACTTCACGGAATGGTCTGTTTCTTATTTTTGCCAATCGCCGGATTTATAAAATAGTTAAAGATCAGGTATGTTCCCAAAAAATTTGGATATGGAAAACATGGAAATCCATTTTACAATATGGAAGTGGGAAAACAATCTGGTTGAAAAATCCATGGATTTCATAGATGAAGATTCCACCTGTTGCGTAGAGTAAGACAGGCCGGGGAAGAAGGCCTGGAAAGAACTGGGAGGAGGACGTCGTTTATGAAACGGAATCGAAAAACGGTACGCTTGACTCGATTGTTGTTGACATTGGGACTGGTGTTCGCTCTGATTCTGGGGGGATGCTCCGGCAATGGAGGGAGCAGCCAGGGCGGTGACACTTCTGCGCAGACCGGAGGCGGCGCATCCGGCGGAACCGGGGGTTCCGGCGGCGGTACGGGCGGCTCTTCCGGCGGCTCCGGCGATGGTGGAGGAACGGGCGGATCGGAAGATGACAAGTACGGCGGTGTGTTGATCCTCGGGATCACGGCCCAGTCGAATTCCCTGGGAGACCCGCCAAAGATGACGCTGCACTCGGAAATGTTCACCAGCGCCCCGGCCATGGAAACCCTGGCGCGCTATGACGGGCAGGGATTGCTGCAGCCGCACCTGGCGGAAAGCTGGGATGTGGACGCCGCCAACAAAACGATCACGCTGCATCTGCGCAAAGGCGTGAAATTCCATGACGGCACGGATTTCAACGCGGAAGCGGTTGTATGGAATATTGAAAAATTCCGGGAAGCGGGAAGGGCCGAAGTCAGCGGCATCAGCACGGTGGAGGCCGTCGATGACGCAACGGTCAAAATTACTCTGGAGACGTGGAACTCCAGCCTGCTCGAAGCGGTGACGAACGCGATGGTCATCGTTTCGCCTTCCGCCTATGAGGCCAACGGCGCGGATTGGGCGGCAAGGAACCCGGTGGGCACCGGTCCCTTCGTCTTCGTCAGCTGGGATCGGGACTCGAAGGCCGTGTACAAGAAAAACGAAAATTACTGGCAGGAGGGCAAACCTTACCTCGATGGCGTTGAGCTGCATTACATCGCGGATCCGATGACCGCCGCCGCCGCGCTGGAGAGAGGGGAAGTGCACGGACTCATCACCATCACTCCGGACACGGCGCAGCAGGTGTCGGGATTTGCTGAAATTATCATGCTGACGTCCGGAATCGGGGCTGGCGCCGACGCCATCATTTTCAACACGGCGGACACCGGTTCCCCGCTGGCCAACGTGAAGGTGCGCCAGGCGATCGCCCACGCCATTGACATCGAATCCCTCGTGAAGGCATTGACCTATGGCTACAACATTCCGACGGTGCAGTGGGGCCTCCCGGGCGCCTGGTCCTACAATCCGGATCTGAAGGGATTCCCCTATGATCCGGAGCGGGCGAAGCAGCTGCTGGCGGAAGCCGGATACCCGGACGGTTTCAAGACGAAGATCACCTATATCACCGGCCCGGCGAACCAGGACAAGTTTACCGCCGTACAATCCTATCTGGGCGCGGTGGGCATCGAGGTGGAGCTTGAGCCGGTGGATAACGGAAGATTCGTGGCCCTGCGCGCAGAAAGCAACTGGGGCGGCATGCTGGCGGCCAACTTCCGCGGCGATGCGGACATCGGCTGGCATATGCCGGTCGTCTTCGGCAACCTGTACGGCAAAGGTCTCGCGCTGCCTGACCGGGTGACGGAGCTGTTCGGATTGATCCGCTCGGCTGCCGATGAAAAGGAAAGACAGCAATACGCCCATGAAGTCCAGAAGCTGATCTTCCAGGATGAAACCATCGCCGTGCCGTTCAGCGTCGGCACGATGCCCGCGGCCGTGCTGCCGCGCGTGCAGGATACGGGCATCAACGTCGGCAACGCGACGCAGTGGACGCCGGAAAACGCATGGCTCAAAAAATAATTGGCTTTTCCCAAACAGTCCCGCTGGTACAAGACCGGCGGGACTTTTTTTGCAATTTTTGATATGATAGAGTATCGGGCACTGCGCGCAACGGCAAAAATTGATCGATCACCGGATGGAAGGGGCGGCGAAAGGTCTTGTAATCGCTACCATTTTGGGGTATAATTATTTTACCTTGTCAAATATTCGGGGGGTTAAATAAATGGGAGCTTCGCAGAACATGACAGAGGAGCTGCTGAGGGAAATCGGATCGCTCTATCACCTGCTTCACCGCAGCCTCTTTTTTGATTGGTCCAAATTCATGGTGAAAGGCATGTCCGGCTCACAGCCGTTGATTCTGGAAAAATTGAGTCTGAGCGGCAAGCAGAAGGTGACGGATCTGGCAAAGGTGCTCAACATCACCTCGGGCGCCGTGACAGGGCTCACGGACAGGCTCATCGCCAACGGGTATGTGACGCGCAAGCGAAGCGAGGAAGATCGCCGGATTGTATATATTGAAATCACCCCGGAAGGGGAAAAGGTGCTGAAGGAGATTCAGGAGCACCGCCAATCGATCATCAACCAGTATTTCTCCGCGCTGACGGAGGAGGAGCTGCAGCATCTGCTCCGGCTGTACAGAAAGGTGCTGGACCACGCCGCGCAGCAGAACGTTTCGCAGGAACGCCTTGCCGCAGAATAATGCCGCACAATTAGAAGGAGAATCGAGGAACACCAATGGAAGAACTGGCGCTGCGCCGCAAGATCATCATCATGCTGGCGCTGATGGCATCGATGATGTTCGCTTCCCTGAACCAGACCATTATCGGAACGGCTTTGCCCCGCATCGTTTCTGAAATCGGCGGCATGAACCATTACAGCTGGGTTCTTTCGATCTTCATGCTCAGCTCCACGGTGGCCGGGGCCCTGGTCGGCAAGCTTTCGGACCTGTACGGCCGGAAACCGTTCATCGTGGCGGGCATACTTGTTTTTATGACCGGATGTCTGCTGTGCGGATTTTCCCGGTCCATCATGCAGCTCATCGTATTTCGCGCCATCCAGGGGTTGGGCGGAGGCATCATCATGTCCACCTCCATGACTGCTGTGGGAGATTTGTTTACACCTCGTGAGAGGGGCAGATGGTCGGGAATGGTCGGCTCCGTATTCGCCATTTCCAGCATCGCAGGTCCCGCTCTGGGCGGATATATCGTTGAATTTGCGGACTGGCACTGGGTGTTCTGGATTTTCCTGCCATTGGGTGTCGTGGCGCTGTCCATGATCTGGTGGCTGTTCCCGTCTGTCCCGAAACGAAGGGACGAGAAAATCGACTACATGGGCATGGTGTATCTGGTTGCATTTGTCGTGCCCCTGCTGCTGGCGCTGTCCCGGATCGGCGGGGACACGTCCTGGCGCTCCCCGGCGGTGCTTGTCAGCCTTGGTGCTGCATTGGTGGCGCTTTTTTTGTTTGTCCGGACGGAAAGGAAGGTGCCCCACCCGATGATGCCCCTTCACATGTTCCGCAACCGCTCGTTTGTCGCTCCGAATCTGGCCATCATGGCAAGCCAGTTCGGTATGTTCGGCGTGATCATGTACATGCCTCTGTATGTGCAGGGGGTTCTCGGGCTGTCGGCGGCCGTATCCGGCTATGTCACCTCGCCGCTCATGGTCAGCATGGTTTTTGCCAGTGCAATTAGCGGTCAAATTGTTACCAGAACCGGAAGGTACAAAAAGCAGGCGCTGCTCGGCATGGCCATCATGTGCGTCGGCCTGTTCCTGCTGACCCGCCTGGAGGCGGACGCCTCCGTGGCCAGCGTGGTCAGCCGCATCGTCCTGATCGGACTGGGCATGGGCATCACGAATCCGATTCTGAACGTTACTGTGCAAAACGCGGTGCCCGACCGGATGCTCGGGGTGGCCACATCCACGATGCAGCTGTTCCGCCAGATCGGAAGCACCATCGGCGTCACGGTGGCTGGCTCGTTCATTACCGCCAACGCCGCAGGCCGCATGCGGGAATACTCGGACCGTTCCGGACTGGATCCCGAACGGGCGGCGGAGTTGAGCGATCCCCAGATTCTGGTGAACAAGGAGAGGCTGGAGGAGCTGGCGGCGGACTTCTCCTCTCCGGACGGGGCAGCCTTTGACACGATCATCGCCACGCTGCGCGATTCCCTGAACGATGCGGTGAGCGGAGCCTTCGTCATCGGGTTGGTCATGGCGTTCATCGCCTTCGGGATGGTGGCGACGCTGAAGGAGGTGCCGCTGCGCAATTACCGCACCCGGGATGAGGATCCGCCTTCCGGGGACGCTCCCGCCCGCGGGGGGAACCTGCCGGCTTCCGGAAGGTAACGGATTCCCGGAACCAGGCGGCTGCCCAGCCCATTCGTCCATTGACCTGCATATGGTGTACCAAGCAAGATTACGCCGAGGCAGGTGAGGGAAATGTTCCATCCGTACAACCATTTCCGCGACCGGGATCCCTGGGATGGCCTGTTTTACCGTATCAACGACGGTCTGGACAAGGCGATATACACGGTGAATCAGATCGAATCGCTGTATCGCAAGCTGGAAAGCCTGTCGCCGGAACTCGACAAACTCCGGTCCTGGCTCTCCGCGGCCCCGCAGATGAAAATGAACACCCGCAGCACGGTTTCGCGCCCGGCGGCCCATGCCGGGCGCAGGCGCCAGCGAAAACGCCGGAGCGGCGAAAAAATCGTCTGACGCGCGGGTGACACGCGGGGGCGGCTGCCGGCTGCGCGAAGAAAAATAATCCGGAAAGGCCATGCTGTCCTGTGCCAGGTGAACAGGGCGGCATTTTGTTTTGCCCCGGAACGTGATTCAATTTGCCGATGTTCTGTGATAAGATGGAAGGCAGTAATTGGCGTCGATCGTGCGGAGGAATGTGCATGAGATTCGGGGCGAGGATTCTCAAGACCGGCATTGCCGTCGTTCTTGCTTATTATGTTTGCATGTGGCTTTCTCTGGAACCGCCGCTCATCGCCGTGGTGGCGGCGGTGCTGACCACGCAGCCTTCCATCTACATGTCGCTCAGGTTTTTTGCCGATCAGCTTCAGGCCAACATCATCGGAGCCCTCGCCGCCTTCGGCGCTTACTCCGTCATGGGCAGCGATCCGATCGTGACCGGCATCACGGTGATGGTCGTCATTGCGCTGAACATGCTGCTTCGCCTGGAATCCAGCATCAGCCTGGCCATTCTCACGGTCATCGCCGTCATGGACAATCCGGACGGGGCGGTGAACCGCTTCGTTTTGGTCATGCTCGGCGTTGTGCTGGCCATCCTCGTCAATGCGGCGTTTTTGCCCCCCAACCATGAGCGGCAGTTCAAGGAGAAGCTGAGGGCGCTCCACGACCGGCTCCTTCCGCTTCTGCGCAATGTGCTCGATCACAATTTCACCATGGTTTCCTTAAGCACGGAAAGAAAAGAACTGGCCGCGGAACTGAAAAAGGCGGAGGATCTGTACAACACCTACAAGGACGAACGGACGCTGTTTAAAAAGCAACGAAAGCTGAAGCAGCACAAACTGGTCATTTACCGGAACATGCTGGAAACGCTGCGGCTGGAGCTGAGCCTTTTGAAACAGCTGGCGGGGGAACTGCCGGAGGAGTGGCGGGAGCCGCTCAGGGAAGGCGTTCATGAAATCACCCAGGCACACGAGCTGATCTTTCTCAAACTGGAGGGCATGGTCAAAATCCGCCAGCCGGTGGACCAGCACGTTTCCAGGAAAATGGAGGAACTGCTCGGGCGCCTGTTCGACAAGCCGGCTGGCGATCCGTCCGCATCATCCGCTTGTTCCGAAGGTCAGGCCGCTGCCCGTCCTCCGCAGGCGCTTGTACGGATCATGGGCGAGCTGGTGGAGCTGGAGGAGCGGCTGGAGCGGCTGAACCGGCAGGTGGCCAATTACGGTTCCCATCTTCAGGGGGAACATCACCCGCATGGTTCGATCAGTCCGGGATGATCGTTGCGCACGTTGCCGACCTCCTTGCTGACGGCATAGGCGGTCGTTTCCTCCTCCGGGTACGGCTCCGCCAGCTCCTGCAGCAGACCGGGATCCCATTCGGGGGCCAGCCAGCGGGCTTCGTCCTCCTCGCGCAGGATGACCGGCATGCGCGGATGAATCCCGGCCAGTTTGCCGTTGGCCCGGGTGGTCAGGATGGTGCAGGTGTGCAGCTTGCTGCCGTCGGGCCGGACCCAGGTGTCGTACAGCCCCGCAAACATGAAGGCCGGACGGCTGCGCAGGCGGATGCGCAGAGGCTGCTTGTCCCCGCCAACCTGCTTCCATTCGTAATAGCCGTCCGCGGGGATGAGGCAGCGCTTGCGCTGCAGGCTGTGTTTGAAGGACGGTTTTTCCGCCGCCGTTTCAATGCGCGCGTTGATCAGCTTCCAGGCCAGGCTTTCATCCTTTGCCCAGTAGGGCACGAGACCCCAGCGCAGCTGCCCGATCCGCCTTTCTTCCCGATGCTGGATGACGGCCGGAATCATTTGCCCCGGAGCCACATTGTAGCGGGGTGTCCATTCGAACGGAATGCTGTCCAGCCCGAGCCAACGCCGGATTTCGCCCTCGTCCAGGGTGAAGGTATATCTGCCGCACAACGGGATCACCTCATTTGCAAAGTTTTTGCATCCCTGGAATCCATTCTACCACTCCCCGCCAAAAGAAAACAAAAAAAGGCGGCTTCACCCGCCAAACGCCCGGCGAAACGCGTCCGCCAGCATCTTGCGGTCCACCTCCCAAAGTTCGGCGATCTCGCCGCATACGTTTTCCTCCCACCAGTCCGCGAGCAGTTTGCGGTTGCTCCCGTTCTCCGCAATATACTGCAGGTTGAGGGCCACCTTGCGGAAGTACAGCTGCTGAGCCTCCGCCATTTTTTCCGGCGGGATATACGCCTTCAGCCGTTTCACCGTCCGGTACAGCTCCTTGCTGCAGGTGCGGCGGATTTGCCGCAGGCTCGGCAGAGGCTTTTCGTGTTTGCCGGCTGAGCCGTGAAACATCTCGCCCCCTCCTTTGCCATATCTTATGCGCGGAAGGGGGCATCCGTCACCGCCTACTGCACGACGATGTAGCCGATCATCGGTCCGTTCGTGGACAGGTCGCTGTGATTGTAGCAGATGAGCCGGTAGACGCCGGGTTCATCCGCCCGGAAATGGACGATCGTTTCCTTGCCCGGTTTCACTTCGCCGCGGATGTTGAGTCCTTCAATGACGAAGGGATGGCTGTGGCCGCTCACCCCGGTCAGGCTGAGGCGCACGGTCTCGCCCTTGTTGACGAAAATCGTGCCCGGATCCCACCGGTAGGATTCGATCGTCCGGCCGTCTTCCGTCTTTCCCTTGACCTCGGCGGTGACGAGATGGATCGTCCGGATTTCGGTATTGCCCGCGGTTGCGGCGCTGTCCGCCCTGCCCTGGAACCAGATGAGCGCGATGATGGCAAGCAGCACGGCGCCGGCGGCGTAGATGAGCATCTTGCGGTTGACGACAAACACCCTGGTCATGCTTCGATCCTCTCCTTCATGCATCATTGCTATGATTGTATGCTTGTGCTTGTCTTTGCATGACAGGCTTCGTGGCCTCGGGCAAGGCTTCGGACAATGAGCGAAATTTCCCTTTGCGGGAAATGTGTATTACAATGGTCATGTTCCCTGCGGCGTATGAATACACTGGGGAAAAAGGGTACAAGCATTCCGCGGCAAGTCTGCGAGTTCTGGCGGACTTAAGGAAAAAACCCGCAGAGAATACACGATCACGATGCGAGTAGGGGAAATTGCGATGCAGATGCTGAGCCAATGGATCGGGCACGTATTGGACTGGCTGACGTCCCTTGGATACTGGGGCGTCATGCTCGGGCTGATGATCGAGGTCATTCCGAGCGAGATCGTGCTGGCCTTCGCAGGCTATCTCGTTTCAAAGGGAGAAATCACGTTTTTGGGGGCCGTCCTGTTCGGCACCGTGGGCGGCGTTCTGGCGCAAATATTTTTGTACTGGCTCGGACGATATGGCGGAAGGCCATTTCTGGAAAAATATGGGAAATATCTCCTGATCCAGAAAAAGCATCTGGATCTTTCCGAACAATGGTTTGCCAAATACGGAGCGGGGGTCATCTTCAGCGCACGGTTCATTCCCGTGGTGCGCCACGCCATCTCCGTCCCGGCGGGCATCGTGCGCATGCCGCTGTGGAAATTCACCCTTCTGACAACGCTGGCCGTCATTCCGTGGTCCGTGTTTTTCATCTACATGGGCAAAACGCTCGGCGAAAACTGGCAGCATGTCGATGAAATCGCCGAACGGTACGCCTGGCCGTTCATCATCGGAGCGCTGCTCGTGGCCGGGCTGTACATCGCCTGGAAAACGGCCCGCGGGCGGTCGCGCGCCTCGAGGACCCCGGCCCGGTCCGGGGAGCGGGGGGAGCGGGCGGTGGCCCATGAGCTGAAACATCTCGGGCGGGAATACGTGGTGTTTCACAATATCCGGCTGAGCGCCGGCGGAAGCCGCCAGCAGATCGATCATCTCGTGATCGGACCGGAAGGAGTTTTTCACATAGAAACGAAACACTGGTCCGGGGAAATCCGGTTCACGGGAAGCGGGCTGGAACGGTCGGCCAACAAGCCGGGGGCGGACCCGACCGGCCAGCTGTACCGCCATGAATATGTCATCCGGGAAATTTTGCGGCGCAGCAGATTGGACTGCGATGTGACGGGCATCCTCTGCTTCACCCATCCGGAGTGCAGGATCGTGGGAGAAAGCCCCGGCTTTGCGACGGTCAGGCCGGACCGGCTGCTCCATGTGATCCGCTCGCACCGGGCGAGGCGGGGCTTGAGTCCGGGGGAAATCCGGGCGCTCGCGGGCGCCGTGCGCCGGCACACAATTTGAGCCCTGGTGCGGGCGCATCTTTGCCTGCGTTGGACCAATCTGGTACAATCGGGACAGACGGCTGCCTGATGAAGGCAGAGTGAGGACTTATGGAGCGAAAAGGAGGATGGTCGCATGGCGGCTAATCTGGCGGACAAATTCGGCAAGGGCATTTCACCCCGGGAATTCATGGACGGCATGACCAAGAACAAGGAGGCGTTTGCCGACTGGTACAACCGTTTTGCCTGGGAGGACGGGGAAACGAAAGGTTTTTTTGAATCTCTGAGAAACAGGGACGACCTGCGCTGCTTCATCCTCGCTTCCGACTGGTGCGGGGACGTGGTGCGCAACGTGCCCGTCGTGTTTCGCCTGCTGGAAGCGGCGGACATTCCGACGGAAGTGCTGATCATGGAAGAGCACCTCGATGTGATGGACCAGTTTCTGACGATGGGCGGCCGGGCGATTCCGAAGGTCATTTTCACCGATACAGGCGGGCATGTGCTCGGCGATTGGGGTCCGCGTCCGGAGCATGTGCAGGAGGTCATGCGCAAGTTCAAGCAGGAAAACCCCGACCGCGACGCGCCCGATTACCAGGAGAAGATCCAGGTGGCGCGGGCGGAAATGATGAAGCGGTACGGCGAGGGAACGGAGTACCACAAGGCAATTGCCCGCGAGCTGCGCGAGCTGATCTCGAGGTTCTGACATGCTGAACATCGAATGCTTCACCCTGGGACCGCTCGCCACCAATGCCTGGCTGCTCACAAAACCGGGAACGGACAAGGCGGTCGTCATTGACCCGGGCATGAACCCGCAGCCGCTTCTCGAGCGCATCCGCGATCTGGAGGTGGAAGCGATCCTGCTCACCCATGCCCATTTCGACCATATCGGCGGCGTCGAAGCAGTGCGCAGCTTGAAAAACTGCCCGGTGTACATCCACCCCGAGGAGGCCGAATGGCTGGTCAATCCGGCCCTCAACGGCTCGCTGACCTGGCCGGAGCTGGGACCGCCCGTTGTCACGGCCAGGGCGGAGCGCGAGCTTGCGGACGGGCAGACGCTCACCTTGCTGGGAGAGACATTCCGGGTGTTCCATACGCCCGGACATTCGCCCGGCAGCGTCAGCTTCCTCTGGGAAGACAAGCTGTTCAGCGGCGACGTGCTGTTCCAGATGTCGGTGGGAAGAACCGATTTCCCCGGCGGAAGCGCCCGCAAGCTGATGGAATCGATCCATAACGTGCTGTTCAAGCTTCCTCCGGAAACCGAGGTGTTTCCCGGCCACGGTCCGGGAACGACGATCGGCTTTGAGATGGAGAACAATCCGTTTGTGTGAGGCCGGCGAGAGCGGTCTTTACAGAGAAATGAATATTTGCTAAAATATGCCTGACACCCCTGTTTGATGTTTGCGAAGCACGCAAACCAGGTCATTTCGACCCGGTTTGCGTTTTTTTATTGCCTCACTTTCGCGGGCGTAATATTTCCGGGCCCCGCGAAAGTACTCGGAATAAGCTTCAAAGCTTCACGTCACTTTCGCGGGCTACTTTTTGGGGAGGTGTATTCATGCGAAACCGTCACTTCCGGATCAGCGCGATCAGCTTGCTGGCGGCGGCCGTCCTCGTGTACGCGACCTGGCAGCTGCAGCTCCACCGCATCCGCATGGAGGAGAACATTTCCGTTGTCGCCCCGCGCCAGTTCATCCAGGCCGGCACGGTCATCACCTCCGATATGATCGGGGTTGTCCGCCTGCCCCGGAGCGCGTTCCGCCAGGAGATGCTGACGGATCCGCAGGAGGCGATCGGCCAGGAGGCGGCCGTCCCGCTCGGACGGCATGAGCCGCTGTTGGCCTGGAAGCTTGGCCGACCCCACCTGCACCCCGGCGGCGGAAGAGCGACCTTTCACATTCCGAAATCCTACATCCTGTCCATTTCCAGCGGCATCCGCGCAGGCGACCGGGTGATCGTTTACGCCTCCGGTCCGGACGGGATGAGCCGCCGGCTGTTCGAGGAAGAAATCGTGGTCGCATCCGTCAAATCGGCGGCATGGACGGAGGTGGAGGACGTTCCGTCTTCCCGGCCGTTTCTGGTGCCGATGAGCGACCGGCAGCATCTGGACGAGGCGCGCAAGGACGCGACGGCTCCGATTGACCATATCAACCTGAACCTGACGGAGGAGCAGTGGCTGGAGCTGGACCGCCTGTGCGCAAGCGGACAGGCGCGTCTCGTCATCGCCTTTTCCAGATCATACGCCATTTCGGCCGAAGAGGAGGATCGGGTGTCGTGACGCAAGCGCAGGAACCGAAACTGATCGTTTTTCAGGGATTGACGCCGAACATCGGAACGACCGTCGTTTCCTTTTCCGCCTCGTACATGCTGGCGGAAAGGCTCGGCGCACCCGTAGGCTATGTATGTCTGAACCTGAAAAGCTCCAGAATTCACCATTATTGCGGCTTCCCGCCGCATTCCTCCCTTGACAGGATCCGGGGGGAGCTCCGCGCGGACACGCTGACGGTCCGGTCGCTTCTGGACAGCTGCGCGCGCATCGGGCGCCGCCCCAATCTGGCGGTGCTGTGCGGCAATCGCCTGCGGGAACAGGCGGAATATTATCATCCGGAGGACATCGACCGGCTGCTTCGCCTGTGCCGGGACGCGTTTTCCGTCACCGTCGCGGAGGTCAACGCGTACTGGGACAATGCCGCTACCCTGTGCGCCATGCGACAGGCCGACATGCGCGTGATCGTTGCCACCGATCAGCCGGGTTCGTTCCAGGAAGATTTCTCCGCCTGGACCGCCCGCCTCTTTCCCGCACTGGAACTCGCCCCGGAGCGTTCCGGCGTGTTCGTTGCGCAGCGGAGGGAGGACAGCGATGTTCGCCTGGCGGATATCGGCCGGGCAACGGGCATGGATATTCTCGGCTGCCTGGAACGGGACGGGAGGATCGAGCGCATGCTGGAGCAGGGCAGGCTTCCCGAATTGGCCGAACAGTTTGCGCCCCTCAGGGCAAGCATCTCCTCCTTGTTGGACAAGCTCGGTTTTCCCGCCGGACTGGCGGATCGGGAACCGGTTCGCAAATCATCCCGTAATCCGTTTCGGTGGCGGCCGCTCATGGCCGGACGGAGGTGAACGGCTGTGAACAAACCGAAATTTTCGGCGATGGGTTACATCGCGGACGCGCTGCAGCAGCAAAGACGGGCCCGGCGGTCGGAGGAGGATATGCGCTGGCGAAGACAGATCGTGGAGGAAATGCGGACCTTCTTGCTGTCCGCCAAAGGCTCTTCGGAAGAAGAACAGGAGCAGTACAGCCAGTTGCTCAACCGGGCGGTGCTCGGCTATCCCGCGGAGCGTGAGCGGATGTACCATCTGATCCACGATGAGCTGGTGCGGCGAGGGATGGAGGGGGCCCTGCCTCCGGGCGAACATTACGGGACGCTGGCGGAAATGGTATTTTCCGAGGTGATTGGACTGAACGTGCTGGAACTTCTTCTGAAAAACCGCGACGGTCTGGAGGAAATCCAGGTCGTCGGCCGGCAGATCTTCGAGGTGCGCAACGGCCGGGAGGTGCTGTCCGGTCTCAGGTTTGAAAGCCTGAGCGACGTGGAGCGCATCCAGCACAATCTCGTGCTGTACAACAACGAGCGGTTCAGTCCGCGCAAACCGTGGGCGGAGGTTTCCCTGGTGGACGGATCCAGGGTGACGATGACGGGATTCGGCTTCACTTCGGAACCGACGTTGACGATCCGCTTTTTCCCGCTCAGGCGCTATTCGCTGTCGGCGCTTTGCGAGCCTGACCTGGAAACCCTTCATCCGAGGATTGCCGCCCTGCTTCGGCTGCTCGTGCGCTCCTATGTCAATATGATCATCATCGGCCCGACGAATTCGGGAAAAACCCACCTGCTCAAATGCCTGATTGCGGAGATGCCGGATGAGGAGCGGATCGTCACGATCGAATCCCGGTATGAGCTCATGCTCAGGAGGGATTTTCCCGGCAAGAACGTCATTGAATTCGAGGCGGATGAATCGGATGAGGCGCGCACCCATGCGCAGGCGTTCAAGCTGGCCCTGCGCCAGTCCCCCAGGCGGATCTGCCATGCGGAAATCCGCGACCAGGACGCCAACATCTATGTCCGGGCATGCACGCGTGGCCACTCGGGCAGCATTGCCTGCGTGCACGTCAATGAGCTGGAGGATGTGCCCGACGCCCTGACGGACATGTGCATGCTGGATCAGCGGGGCATGAATCCCGAGCGGCTGCGCAAGCGCATTGTGGAATTCGTCGTCCAGGTCGGGCTGGAGATGGCCGTGGTCAAAGGCAAGCGCAAATTGGTGCGGATGGCTGAATATTCGTATGAAAACGGCCAGGTGGTGGCGACCGATCTCGTCCGCTACGATTTCAGCGCAGACCGCTGGATCATCACCGACCGGTTTTCCCGGCGGCTGATGCACAAAATGGCCAGGCACGACCCTCCCGGGTGGAAGGCCTACCGGGAACAGGCGGAGCCGAAGGGGGCCGCGTGATGGAGGCGCTGTTTCATTTTTCCACTTTGCTGCTTTTGTTCGGTCTATTGTTCCTGTCCATCCGGCACGGGCTCCTGTTGGCCGACCGGCGCATCCGTTTCCGGCGCCGGCTGTCCGGGGCCGCCCGGCGGTCCGAAGCCTCCGGGCAGTCCGAAGCCATCGGACGTTACGGCGCCGCCGGACGGCCCGAAGTTCCCGCGCCGCTGCCCGGAGCCGCCCTGCCGGCCGGTTCCGCCGCGCGGCCTCGTATGCTCCGGGCGCTCATCCGCCAGCTGGCGCTCATGCTGGAAGCGATCCAATGGAAGATGCGGCCAGGCCAGTTTTTGGGATTAAGCCTGCTGTTCGGCCTGCTCGGCATGTGGATCGGCCTGGTCCTGTTCTCCACCTTCAAAGGGGTGGCGACCCTGGGGCTCATGTTCGCCCTCGGGCCATTCCTCCGGGCGGCGGGGCGGCTGATCCGCAAGCAGGCGCTCTATCGCCAGGAATTTTTGCCGGCGGTGGAGGTGTTCTATCAATGTTACACGCTGTCCGGCGGCAAGAACCTGCGCGCCGCGCTGCGGGAAACGTTGGAGGGAAGCCGCATCGGCTACCCGATCCGACCGGTGTTCGAGCAGCTTTCCCGCAATTTGCTCACCTCCCGCGATGCGGATGAAAGCTTTCAGCTGTTTGTGATCGCTTTGGGCCATCGCTGGGCGCGCTATTTTGCCAATATTCTGTCCGTTGCGCATCATGAAGGAATAGACGTGACCCGTGCGCTTGAGGAGCTCATAAACGACATGCGCGACTCGCAGAAGGCGGCGCTTGTCGAGCGCAACCGCCTGCTGGAGATCCGGATGGCGAATTTCAGCCCGATCCTTTTTCTTGTCATGTTCCTGGCGGTCAATTTTCACCTCGATCCCGCCCTGGCGTACCAGTACTACTTCGTGGATCCGGCCGGCCGGAACATGCTGCTGGAAGCGATGGTGCTCATCGTCGCCTCGTTTCTGATGGGCATCTATCTGTCCATGAAACGGAATTGAAACCGGGGGGATGAAAGATGGATGTTTGGGATCCGAACCGGATTTGGCCGGCGGCCATCTTCGCCGGCTATGTGGCGGCGGTTTTGGCGATGGCGTTTGCCATCGGACATTTCTGGCTTGCTCGCCTTCACCGGTACCGTATTCGCTGGAAGCCCGATCTGCCGGGTGATTCGCCAGGCGGTTGGGAGACAGGGAGGAAACAATCGTTTTGGAAAAAGCTGCTCATGCCGCGCAACCCGGACAGGATCGGCGAATACGCCCAGCTTTTGCTGGAAGCCGGCATTCCCGTTTCCGCGCCCGCATACCTGGTGGCGAGAAGGACGGCGCTGATCGGCGCGGCTCTCGCCTCCGCTCTTGCGTTTTTCGTCCATCAACTGAAACCGGGCACGTTCCCCCTGTGGACCGTCTGGACGATTTGCGGAACGCTCGCCGCCATCCTGCCGGGGGACAAAATGTGGATCGGGTACTTCGCCCGGCGCCGGAGCGGCCAGATTGCCGGGGAAATGCAGATCATCTGCCGCCAGCTCATGTATTTTTCCGGCTCGAGGATGAGCCTGCATGCGAGGCTCATGCGCTGCACGCCCTTCGCCAGGCGGATGCGCAGGGCATGGGTGATGCTGATCCACGAATGGTACGAGGATCCGGGCGAAGCGCTCCTCCGTTTCCGGCTCAGGGTTGGCACGGCGGATGCCCACGGGTTTGCGGAAACGCTCAACGCCATCCGGCAAAACGAATATGACGGCTATTACGAGCTCTTGCAGAGGCGGATCCGGGATTTCAAGGCCAGGATGGAACTGGCCAGGGAAAGCCGCAGGGAATCGTTTTCCCACGTGCTGTTTGTCCTCGCCGGCGTGCCGATCCTCAACACGTTCCGGGTGTTCGTCCATCCCTGGGTCGAAGCCGGCAGGCGGATGTTTGAATCGCTGCAGTAGCGCGTTCCGGCGAATCCATGCGTGCGAATCTTTTCTGGAAAGGAGCGGATCTGAAGATGAGAAACATTCTGATGACGGTCATGCTGCTGATGGTTGTGGTGCTCATCTTTGTCAATGTGGTGTCATCTCCGGGGGGCCTGCGCAGCCAGATTGAGCAGAAGGGCCGCGACGCCATCACCGACATCATCTCCCTGACGCCGTGAGGGTGCCTGATGCGAGCCATGCTTGTTTCCATGCTGCTGATCATCCTCGCGGCCGCCCTGTACATGGCGACCATCGGAGGTGACAACGGCGCGAAGGAAATGATCCGGCAGAGCGGTCAACGGGCCAGTGAAGCGATCATGCGCCTGGATCCGTAGCGAATGCCGGGAACGCTAGAGTCCTGAAGGGAGGTAACGATGAAGCAGCTGCTCATGTTCATCCTGCTGTCCGGCCTCATTTGCTGGATGATGTTTGCCCCCGTATACAAACATCTCGCGATCATGAGGCAGGCGCTGCTGCAGCAGGAGGTGGATTATTTGCTGGAGGTCGGCGCGAGCGGCACCTACGGGTACATCGGGGAATCGATGATCCGGCAGTCCCGCGAGCGGTTGGCCGCGCGGGGGTTTGTCGCCGGGGATCTCGTGTACGAGGTGTCCACCACATCCGGCGTCGACGCGACCAGCAGCGCATCGCCCGTGCCGCGCGGGACGGGCATTCGCCTGGTGATCCGCTATCCCTACAAAAATCTGTTCGCCATCGACCGCCTCATCGGAGCGGCGGTGCCGGATCCCTCCGGCATGATGTCGGCTTCGGGCATGAAAATGAGCGAGTACGTGCCGGATCGGTGAGTTTCCGTGTACAAGCTGTTGCTGTTTCTGTTTTCTGTTGTCTTTGCGATGATGCTGCACGCGTTCCAGATGGATCAGGAACTGGCCTTGCGCACTCTGTTCTGGGCAAAGCACTCGCTGAACAGGGCGGCCCATGCGGCCGCCCAGCAGCTTGATCCGGACAGCCTGTCGCGCGGGGTTATCGATCTGGATGAAGCGGCGGCGGAACTGGCCGCCCTCCAGTACCTGCAGGCCAACCTGCAGCTGGATGAACATCTGATGCCTCTGCCGGACTCGTTCCTCCAGGCAAGGGTGGAGGTGCTCGCGTTCGAGGTCATCCGGGCATCCGAATCGTTTCCCTACGAATACACGAATGAGCGGCTCGCGTTCACGGTCACGCTGCGCCGCCCGGGAGTCGTGATGGCGATCCGGGTGGAGTATCCCCGCCTGTTCAGCCTGCTCGGGCCGGTGAGCTGGGAATTGAAAGGGGCGGCGGAACTCGTCGAGCTATGACCGGGTCCAGGAACCGTGCCGCTGTCAAGCCTTCCGATGATCCGGCCGCCAGCCTGACGGAGCCTGGAAACTGTTGTATAATGGGAAAGACGATTTCAAACGAGTCAGGGGGATCGGTTCTCATGCATGCCAGTCGCTTGAACGCACTGCAGGAAAAAATGAAGGAACAGGCGATCGATGCCTTTCTGGTAACCAGCAACGCAAGCCTGTACTATTACACCGGCTCCGCGCAGGCGGGATATTTGTGGGTGCCCGCCGAAGGGGAACCGGTCTTTTATGTGCGCCGCAGCCTCCGGCGGGCGCAGGAAGAAAGCGCGTGCCGCACGGAGGCGCTCGGGTCCTTCAGCGCCTTTGGCGAGACGCTGCGCAAGGCAAGCCCGCATGTGTTTGCCGGCCCGGAACCCGTCGTGGCCGCGGATCTGGATATGCTTCCGGCGCAACTGTTCCTGCGCCTTCAGACTTCGGTTTCCGGCGTGAGGTGGGAGGACGGTTCGCGCCTGATCCGGGAGCAGCGCATGATCAAATCGGAGGAGGAAATCCGGCGGATCCGCGAGGCGTCGCGCATCGCCAACCGCGGGCTGGAGAAGGTGCTGGAGCTTCTGCGCGAGGGCATGTCCGATCTGGAACTGAGCGCCTTGTATGAATACGAGGTGCGGAAGCTCGGGCATGGAGGCCTGATCCGGGTGCACGGGTACAACGGGGAACTGGTCATCGGCCTCGTCGCTTCCGGCGAAGACGCGGCCGTTCCGACCGGCTTTGACGGCCCCGCGGGCGGCCGGGGCCTGAGCGCCGCCTTTCCGGGCGGCTCCAGCCGAAGGGAGATTCGACGCGGTGATCCGATCCTGTTTGATGCCGGATGCTGCTATGAGGGATATTTGACCGACCAGACGCGCACGCTGGTCATCGGGGGACTCGCTCCCCATCTGCAGAAAGCCTATGATGCGGCGGAACGGATCCTGGAGGCGGTGGAGGAGCGGCTCAGGCCGGGCACGATTTGCGAGGATCTGTACGAACTGTCTTTGCGCATGGCCGAGGAAGCCGGCCTGAAAAATCATTTCATGGGCTACGGGGCGGATCAGGTGAAATTTCTCGGCCACGGGGTCGGTCTGGAAATTGACGAATTTCCCGTGCTGGCCAAAGGATTCCGTTATCCTCTCCAACCCGGCATGGTCATCGCCATCGAGCCGAAGTTCACCTTTCCCGGCGAGGGAGTCGTCGGGCTGGAAAACACCTATCTGATCACCGCCGACGGGTTCGAAACACTGACGCTGACCGGCAAGGGACTTATTCGCATGTAAGTCTCATGCGGATCGCTCAATCATAGTCCTCCGGCCGGCGGATCCACTTCTGCAAATAGCCCTGGTCATACAGCGCCTTGATCAGAATGAGCAGCACGGGAGAGAGAATGACTCCGGCGACTCCGAACAGCGACAGGGAAATGACCATGAACGAAAGCATCGTGAAGGCCGAAACGCCCAGCGACTGGCCCGTGATTTTCGGCTCCAGAATTTGCCGCGCCAGCAAGATGACGGCGAGGAGCACGGACAGGCAGATGGCGAGCGTCGTCTTGCCGGTGAAGAGCAGATAAATGATCCACGGAATGAACACCGCGGATATGCCCAGCATCGGCAGCAGATCGACAATGGCGGAAATGACCGAAATCGCGAAGGCGTTTTTCACGCCCAGGAGAAGCAGCGCCGCGAACACGAGCACAAAGGTGATCGTGATGAGAATGAGCTGGGCCTTGAGGTATGCGCCAAGTCCCCTGAACACATTTTCGCGCAAAAACGCATATGCTTTCTTGAACGTGTTGGGGGTTTTCTCGCGGGCGATTCGTTTCCACTGGCCGATTTCCAGGCTGAGAAAATAGGCGAGGATGATGCCCATCACAAAATTGAACGTGAACACGGAGATCGACGAGGCGAGGGACATGAGCCAGATCAGAAACTTCTGGGCCAGCTCCGCTCCCCGGACCGCCACCGTGCCGATGTATTCCTGCGCCCGCTGGATGAACTCCGGCGGGATCTGCCCCTGCAGGCTTTCGAACAGCGCCACCGCCCGGACGGCCAGTTCGCCGGCGTTGTCGTCGAAATGATCGATGAAGCTGGCAATCTGAATCGTGAACACGTATCCGGCGCCCGCAATGACGCCCAGGATGACCGCGATGAGCACAATCATGGAGATGGCGGTGGCGATCGCTTTCCGGATGCCCCATCGGTTCAGGCGGGAGGCCATCGGCTCGACCGCGGCGAATACGACAAAGGCAAGGAAAATGGGAGCCGCGATTTTGTACAAATAGCTGAACACCCACATGATCAACAGCACAGTGACGACCAGCAGCGCGATATCAAACGCAGTCTTGTAATATTTTCGGTAAAACTCCATCATGCCCGCATCCGCCCGCCTCTTCCTGTATTGAAAGTGTTTCCAACGAAATATAAACTAATATATAATAAATTCAACGAAAATTACAACACGGATCCACCCGGCACGCCTGTTTCACCTCGCCAGGCTTTGCCGCGGTCATCCCGACCATTCGTTGCCGGCGGGGCGCAAGCCTGCGCTGCCGGCCCCGGTTGTCCGGCGGCCCGGACGGGCGCCTATTGGACACACCAGCCAATTTCTAGTATGATTAAAGATAAGCTCAGGATATGTTCTGTGAAAGTTCCATGCAGAACAGTTGAGAATGGGAGGATGGGGACATGATTCGCTTAGGGCAGAAGGTGTATATTGTAGCCGACAAGTTCGAGCAAAACCTCCCGATCGGGGAATACGGTTACATTATTGCCTATGATCGGAACGCGGACAACGCTTTTGACTATATCGTTCGGGTGCCGAAGACCGGCAAGAACTATTACGTCCCTGCATCCGATGTGGAGCGGGAGGACGTGATCCTGAGTCGGGAGGCTGAGCGCATCGAGAAGGAAGCGCTGATTGATTTTGCGCTGGCCACCAACAACAAGGCGCTGTTTTACCGGGTCATGAACGGCGAGGAGCCGGACAGCGAGCAGGAGAAATCGAAGGAACTGCAGAGCCGGGAGGAGTTCGTCAGGCAAGTGAACCTCAAGGCCTGGATCTGAACAGGGCCGGCATCCATACGGGACCGTGTGCGTTCGAGGCGGGAGGGGACTCCGCCTCGATTTTTTGTTTCCGGAGCAACTTTGTTTAGGGCCGCTCCTTCGAGCGGCTTCTTTCGTTTGCGTCTCTCGCGAAATTGTGTTGTTATCCCGTCTGAGCTATAATGTAGAACAGTGAAAACAGGGGAAACGGCAAGGAGGAAATCCGGTGGCAATCGGTATTCATGAAGTGGAACACGTGGCAAAATTGGCCCGGCTGGAGCTGACGGAGGAGGAAAAACGGCTGTTCGCGGAGCAGCTCGGGGCGATTCTGGAATATGCGGCCAAGCTGAATGAGCTGGACACATCCGGTGTGGAGCCGACCACCCATGTGCTGCCCATTTCCAACGTCCTGCGGGGGGACGAAATCCGTCCATCCTGGCCCCTCGAACAGGTGCTGCGCAATGCGCCCGACGAGGAAGACGGCCAGTTCAAGGTCCCGGCCGTGCTGGAATAAGAGTCGCTGGAACAAGATCCGGTCAAAGGAGGAACTTCCGTTGTCTTTATTTGATACGAGATTGCAAGAATTGCATGGCCAGCTGGCCAAAGGGGAGCTGTCCGTGTCCGACCTGGTGGAGCACAGCCTGCAGCGCATCGCCGAGGTGGACGGCAGGATCGGCGCCTTCCTGCACGTGGACGGAGACCGCGCGATGGAAGAAGCGAAAAGGCTGGACGGCGCTCTGAAGGAGGACAAGCCCCGCGGCCTGCTGTTCGGCCTTCCGGCGGGCATCAAGGACAACATCGTGACCGAAGGCATGAAAACGACGTGCGCCAGCAAATTCCTGGCCAACTATGAGCCGATTTACGACGCCACGGTCGTCGCCCGGCTGAAAGAGGCCCAGGCGGTGGCCATCGGCAAGCTGAACATGGACGAGTTTGCGATGGGCGGTTCCAACGAGAACTCGGCTTTTCATCCGGTACATAACCCGTGGAACCTGGATCATGTGCCGGGCGGTTCGAGCGGCGGTTCGGCCGCGGCGGTGGCCGCCGGCGAAGTGTACTTCGCCCTCGGATCGGACACCGGCGGCTCCATCCGCCAGCCCGCCGCCTACTGCGGTGTCGTCGGGCTGAAGCCGACCTACGGGCTCGTTTCCCGCTTCGGCCTCGTCGCCTTCGCCTCCTCCCTGGACCAGATCGGCCCTCTCACCAAAAACGTGGAGGACGCCGCCTGGGTGCTGCAGGCCATCGCCGGACACGACGCGATGGATTCCACCTCGGCAAAGGTGGACATTCCGGACTACATCAGCGCCCTGACCGGGGATGTCAAAGGCCTGCGGATCGGCGTGCCAAGGGAGTATCTGGGTGAGGGCATCGATCCGGCCGTGCGGGATGCGGTGCAGGCCGCGCTGAAGCAGCTGGAATCCCTTGGAGCGGTATGGGAGGAAACCTCCCTGCCCCATACCGAATACGCCCTTGCCGCCTACTACCTGCTCGCTTCCTCCGAGGCGTCGTCCAACCTGGCGAGGTATGACGGCGTCCGCTACGGGGTGCGCTCGGCCAACGCGGACAACCTGATGGAAGTGTACACGAAATCGCGGAGCGAAGGATTCGGGCCGGAAGTGAAGCGCCGCATCATGCTGGGCACCTACGCCCTGAGCTCGGGGTACTATGACGCCTATTACCTGAAGGCGCAGAAGGTCCGCACCTTGATCCGGCGGGATTTCGATCAGGCGTTTGAGCGTTATGACGTGCTCATTTCTCCGACGGCGCCCACTCCGGCGTTCCGGCTCGGTTCCCAGGTAAATGATCCGCTGACGATGTACCTGAACGATATTTGCACGATTCCGGTCAGCCTGGCCGGCATTCCGGCGATCAGCGTCCCGTGCGGATTCGCGCAAGGTCTGCCGGTCGGCCTGCAGATCATGGGCAGGCCGTTTGACGAATCGACCGTGCTGCGGGTGGCTCATGCCTATGAACAAAGCACGGAATTCCACAACATGCGGCCGGCGCTGTGAGGAAGGGGGAAGCGAGATGTCGGACTACAAGCAAAGATACGAGACGGTTATCGGCCTGGAAGTGCACGTGGAACTGAAGACGAAGACCAAAATTTTCTGCGGCTGCGCCACCTCCTTCGGAGCGCCGCCGAACACGAACACTTGCCCGATCTGCCTCGGACACCCCGGCGTGCTGCCGGTGCTGAACCGCCAGGCCGTGGAATTTGCGATGAAAGCGGCGATGGCGCTCAACTGCGAAATCGCGGACGTGACCAAATTCGACCGCAAAAACTATTTCTATCCCGACCTGCCGAAGGCGTACCAGATCTCCCAGTACGACCAGCCGATCGGGCGGAACGGATGGATTGACATTGAGGTGGACGGCAAGACAAAGCGCATCGGCATCACCCGGCTCCATCTGGAGGAGGATGCGGGCAAGCTGAACCACGTGGACGGCGGGTCCGCGACGCTGGTCGACTTCAACCGGGTCGGCACGCCGCTCATCGAGATCGTCTCCGAACCGGACCTTCGCTCGCCGGAGGAAGCCCGCGCCTATCTGGAAAAACTGCGCGCCATCATGCTCTATTGCGACGTGTCCGATGTGCGCATGGAGGAAGGGTCGCTCCGCTGCGACGCCAACATCAGCCTGCGCCCGTGGGGGCAGGAGAAGTTCGGCACGCGCGCCGAGCTGAAAAACCTGAATTCCTTCCGCGGCGTGCAGCGGGCGCTGGAATACGAGGAGTGGCGTCAGGCGGATGTGCTCGACTCCGGCGGGGAAGTGGTGCAGGAAACCCGCCGCTGGGACGAGGCGAAGGAAAAGACGTTCTCCATGCGGGGCAAGGAGGAATCCCACGACTACCGGTATTTCCCCGATCCCGATCTCGTGCTGGTCGAGATCGACGAGGCGTGGAAGGAAAGGGTTCGCGCCTCCATTCCCGAACTGCCTGACTCCCGCAAGGCAAGGTACACCGGGGAGTACGGCCTGCCGGCCTACGACGCGGAGGTCATCACCGCTTCGAAGCAGCTGGCCGATTTCTTCGAGGACTGCCTGAACTATACAAAGGACGCCAAGGCGGTGTCCAACTGGATCATGGGCGACCTGCTCGGCTACCTGAACGCCAACGGGCTGGAGTTCGAGCAGGTGAAGATCACGAGCCAGGGGCTGGGCGAAATGATCGGCCTGATCGAGAAGGGCACGATCAGCAGCAAGATCGCCAAGACCGTCTTCAAGGAAATGCTGGAGACGGGCAAGAGGCCCCAGGACATCGTCGAGGAAAAGGGGCTTGTGCAGATCAGCGACGAGGGAGCCATTCTCGCGGTCGTCGAGCGGGTTGTGGCGGCCAATCCCCAGTCGGTGGCGGACTACAGGTCGGGCAAGGAAAAGGCGCTCGGTTTTCTTGTTGGTCAAGTCATGAAGGAAACGAAGGGCAAGGCCAACCCCGGCATGGTCAACCAGCTGATCAAAGAAGTTCTGTCACGGTAGGCGGCCGGGGAGGTTCCCGATGATGGCCCCGGACAATTTCCCGGAAAGGTCCCCGAACAAGTCTCCGAAGGCGATCCGTCCGATCGACATCCGCCTTGCGGAGGAAGCGGAGCAAATCTGGTACCTGCAGCATGCGGCCTACCGGATCGAGGCGCGGTGGGCGGGTCTCAAGGATCCCCCGCCGCTTATGGAAACCATCAGCGAGCTGCAGCAGTGCGGGGAGCGGTTTTTCGGCTTCGTGCAGGGCGGCGATGGCGAAGCCGCGGAGGACGGTGAACTTGCGGGCGCCATCTCGTACAAGCTTTCCCCGTCCGGCGAGCTGGAGATCTGCCGCCTGATGGTCGATCCGGCCAGGCTGCGCCAGGGAATCGGCGAGTGCCTGCTCATCCATTTGCTCCGCGAGGTGCCGCACCGGACCGCCCTCGTGTTCGTGAGCGAAGGCAATGTGCCGGCTCTTGCGCTTTACCGCAAGCTCGGGTTTCACGAGCGCGGCCATACCGAGCCGCTGCCCGGCATCCGGCTTGTGCGCCTGGAACGGCCGAACATTTGTTGAAATGTGATGCGGAAGTGCGAACTTCCGCTTTTCTTATGTTTTTTCCAAGTGCGCGAAATGCACTTATACATCACATTTTTCCATCCATCATCCAAAATTGCCGGATGTAGTGTAAATATGCATCACCTGCAGCCCTCATTCGGATGAAGGGGCTTCATTTGATGTATTTTTGCATCACATCATGCCCGATGAGGCTCAAACAACCCAAATGAGATGCAAATATGCATTTCACCGATCCCCTTGCACCGATCCCCCTACCTTGGTCCAGTTCAATTCCGAGCCAAGGCCGCGTGTACGCCCGAAATGGCGGAATGATATAATACGAATCAAATCGGATCAAAAACGAATCAACCGGAACGGGAGAGAACATGTCATGTTAAGGGCTGGACGTTATACGGCGGCCATCCTGATGGTCGCCGTCGGAGCAGGTCTGATCGTCGATCTGGCCACGGGCAGCAGCTATCTCAGAGACTGGCTGAAATACTGGCCGGTTGTGCTGATCATGGTCGGCGCGGAGTACCTGATCATGAATTTGTTCACATTGGACGGCCGCCGGAAAGTTCGCCTGGATATCGGCGCGCTTCTGCTGTCGTTCCTCATTTCGGGTGCCGTCGTGCTGCTCGTTCAGGGGAAGTCCGCGCTGGCCGACTGGGATCTGGATCTGGATCTGGATCTTACCCACGAAAAGTTTGAACACATCATGGAACATGTGGGCGAGGGAGCCTACCGCCTCGGTACGCCGCACGTCAAGCCGGTTCAACATGCGGAATGGGGGCCGCAGCTGAAAAAGATCGCCATCTCCAATCCGAACGGCAAGGTGACGCTGGCCGCGGGAGAGGTGGACCGGATCGAGATAGAAACAACGGTTTATGTCGCCAGGGGCGTCGGGAAAAGAGCGGAAAGCATCGTCGAACGGGCTGAGGTGAACGTGGAAACGAGAGGGGATACGCTGCGGATCGAGGCGGAGGGCGAACGGTACTCCATTCTGTTCCTGCATTTCAAACCGAACATGGATTTGCGCATCACCGTCCCCGCGGATCTGGAAGCGAACTATGAGCTTGAGCTGGACAACGGTTCCGTCGAGGCAGCCGGGCTGCAGGCGCTGAACACGTTCAAGGCGGAAACGAAGAACGGCGGCATCGAAATCGCCGGTCTGGCCGGAAACGCGGAACTGAGCACCCGCAACGGCCCGATCCGTGCGTCCGGAATCGACGGCAATCTGAAGGCAAGGACAAGCAACGGCCGCATCGAACTGAGCGGCATTTCCGGAAACGCGGATGCGGAAACGAAAAACGGAACGGTCATCGCGCGCGGCATCGACGGATCCCTGAAGGGCGAAACTTCCAACGGGGAAATCGAATTGGCCCAGGTGAAGGGGCCGGTGGATGTGGTGACCAAAAACGGGAACATCGTCATGGAGGATGTTTCCGGCCGCATGTCCGCCCGGACGAACAACGGCAATGTGGAAGCCGTAAGCGGGGTCGTGGGCGGCGACTGGCAGGTGAAAACCGCGAGGGGCCGCATCACCCTGCGCTTGCCGGAAAACGGCGATTTCCGGATCGATGCGCGGACGGACGGAGAAGTGCACACGGACCTGGACCTGAAGGTCAGGAACCGTCGGGCGACCGGAACCGTCGGCAACGGCACCCATTCCATTGAGCTGGAATCGGAAGGGAAACTGGAAATTTACGCCTGGAACTGAAAAAAATATGACGAAATCCTGAAATGAACCGGGTTCCATTGACAAGAATGGTTATAAAAACGTACAATAGATTATCATACGATCATTGCGTTCTTTTGCAGAAGGGTGGGAGGAGCATGGCATCCCGGTTCGAAATGGCATTGGACAAATTGAAAAGCTCAGGTGTTCGGATGACTCCTCAACGCCACGCCATTCTGTCTTATCTGCTGGAAACCCATACCCATCCGACGGTGGACGAAATTTATCGTTCCCTGGAGCATCAGTTTCCAAGCATGAGCCTCGCCACCGTGTACAATAATCTGAAGGTGTTTCTGGATGTCGGCCTGGTGCGGGAGCTCACCTACGGCGACGGCGCCAGCCGATTTGATGCGGATATGTCGGACCATTATCACGCCATCTGCCAGAAATGCGGGAAAATCGAGGATTTCGATTACCCGCCGCTTACCGAGGTGGAACGGGTCGCCGAGCAGGCGACGGGATTTCGGACATTTTCGCACCGTATGGAAGTATACGGACTCTGTCCGGACTGCGTCGGACAGACCCACTGAGACGGAACTTGCGGGCATTTGATCGAGGAGCACAGGCGTATTTGCTTTTCCGGCATGGGAAGTAAATGCGCCTTTTTTGTTCGGAACAAAATGGACGGGGAGAGTTGCGATGAATCAGGCTTATGGGTTGCCGCCGCGCCGTGGAAGACGGCGGGGAGGCATGTTCCTTTCCTTTGTGCTGTCCTGTTTGTTGGCGTTTTCATTTCTGGTGATCGGGGCCGCGGCGGCATGGTTTGTGCCGAAGTGGCTGGAAACCAGGCCGAATGAGGCAGTGGTGCCTCCCCATTTTGGAGGGTTGGACAAGCCGATCATTTTCCGGAACGAGGCGCTAGGTCTTTCGGCCATCGGCGAGGGCGACGGCCTCGCCCTGCCGCTCGGCTTTTTGCAGGAGCACATCGATCCGGGCATTTTCGTGGAGGAATCGGGCGATTCCATCATCGTGACCACGGACGACAAGGTCATCCGCTTCCAGTCGGAGCAGCTGACCGCCTTTGTCAACGGTGAGCCGATGGAGCTGCGCTTCCCCGTGACGGAACAGGACGGGGAGCTGTATGTGCCGGTCGCTCCCCTGGCGGAGCTGTACGGCCTTCATCTGGAAATATCTGAAGAGACGGGCGCGGTCTTTGTGCGGCTGCCCGGGGAGCTGGTGCAGAAGGCCGTCGTGCGGGACATGCTGGAGGGGGAACAGGCGAGGAAGCACGATCCGGAGGCGGCCCGGGTGCCGATGCGGACCGGACCGGACATCACCGAGCCGGTTGCCGTTCATCTTGAGCCCGGCGAGGAAGTGCTCCTTCTTGGAGAGGAAGAGTCGGCGCCGATGTGGTACCGGGTGATGACGAAGGGCGGTTTCGCCGGATACGTGGAAAAGGACCGGATCCGGCTGCTGACCGCCGAAGTCCTGCCCGTGCCCGAGCGGCGCGACAGATTCATCCCGTGGAAGCCGATCGGCGGCAAGATCAATCTCACCTGGGAACATGTCGTCAGCCGCACAGCCGATCCGTCCGGTTTCGGCCACATGCCCGGGCTCAACGTGGTGAGCCCGACCTGGTACAGCCTGAAAAAGGACAAAAACGGGCAGTTTTACATCAACAACCTGACCTCCCCGTCCTACATACAGTGGGCCCACAACCGGGGATACCAGGTATGGGCGCTGTTCAGCAACGATTTTGACCCGGATCTCACTTCGGAGGCGCTCGCTTCCCATGAAACGAGAATGCAGCTCATCCGCCAGCTCGTCAGCTTCGTGGAAATGTACAACCTGCAGGGCATCAACATCGATTTTGAAAACGTGTATCTGAAGGACAAGGACAAGGTCACCCAGTTCGTGCGGGAGATGACGCCGTTTTTGCACGAGGCGGGCGCCGTCGTGTCGATCGATGTCACCATCCGCGGCGGCAGCGAAATGTGGTCGCTGTTCCTCGACAGGGAAGAGCTCGGCAAGGTCGTTGACTACATGATCGTCATGACCTACGACGAGCACTGGGCGTCCAGCCCGAAGGCCGGTTCCGTCGCCTCTCTCCCGTGGGTGGAAAAGGGCATCACCGACATCATGAAGTACGATCATGTGCCCGCGTCCAAGCTGCTGGTGGGCGTGCCGTTTTACACGTACGTGTGGACGGAGGAAACGACGAAGGACGGGGTGAAGGTGTCTTCCCGGGCGAGGTCCATGGAGTTTGTGCAAAATCTCATCCGGGAAAAGGGGCTTGTGCCGGAGTTTCTCGAGGATACCGGCCAGCATTACGTGGAATATCAGGAAGGGCCGAACACGAAGGTGCGCATCTGGATCGAGGATGCGGTGTCGATGAAGGCGCGGGCGGAACTGGTCCGCAAGTATGATCTGGCCGGCATCGCCTCCTGGCGGCGCGGCTTTGAGACGCCCGACATTTGGGAAACGATCCGGGATGTGCTGGAGCGGCGGCCATAAAAGCCACGGGGCATAATTAACGGCACAAGCAGCGAAATGACAAAAAACAGGCAAACAAGCAGGGCAGGATTTCGCCGCAAGGCGTCCATCCTGCCCGTTTTTTTGCTGCCGTCCGTCCAATCCTTTTATTTCCTCTCCGATGAATCCGCATGATCCCGCTGCTCAGGCGGCGCCTCCAGGGAAAGGATCGTTTTGCAAAACATGCATCGGTCGGTTTTGCCCAGAATCTTGGTCGGTTTTCCGCACTCGGGACATTCGACGACGATGGCGGAAGTGGACATGACGCCCGCAAAAAAATAGACCGCCACGCTTCCCAGCATGGAGAACATGCCGATCACGAAGAAAACAAAGGCATAGCTTTTGCCGACGTCCCCCCAGAGCAGGATGGGGATCGTCCCCAGCAGCATGATGCCCATGCCGATCAGCGTCAGCAGGAGGCCCCACAGCCGGAATTCGTTCAGTTTGCTCGATTTCAGCTTCATCTGGATCGTCCTTGTCTGTTAGGAAATTCGACATTCCTTGCATCCGCAGGCAGGAAACAGCCCGCTGGCGTAGAATTACTTAAGTTGGATTTCGGATGACGGGAGTGACCATTGCGGCAATGAAAACCATCCAACACAAGCACCGTCTGGAAGCGGAGCCGCGGGCGAGCGGCGCCGTGTTCGTCAAGAGCGGCACGTCCGGGAATTTGGATCCGATCCATCTTGAACAGTTTGATGCCCTCATCCTGGTCGTGACGGATCATGAAGAACCGGTCAATCACATCTCCCATTATATAGAAGATTCCATGCGCCTACAAGAAAGGTGGATACACAAGTCCGGCCTGCGCACCTGGATCCTGAACGGCGGCAACCGCAACATCATCCAGTGGATCCTGAACGGGGAAATCCTGTTTGACAAGGATCATTTTTTGCATGGGCTGCGGCAGACGCTGATCGAGTTTCCGGCGGAACTGAGGGAGCAGAAGGTGCTCATCGAGTTTTCCCGGTTTCTGCGCTGCTACCTGCAGAGCAGGGATCAGCTGCGCAAGGGGCACATTTTTGATGCGCATATCAACATCGTGCGCGCGCTGGAACATTGGGGCCATATCGCCATCATCGAGCAGGGCATCCATCCGGAAATGATGGTGTGGGCGCAGGTTCGCGATATCAATCTTGGCATCTACAAATTGTACGAGGAACTGATGTTCAGCGAGGAGCCGATGGAGAAGCGGGTGGAACTGATGCAGATCGCCTGCGAGTTTGCCGTCATATCCAAGATGAAAACGTTTTGCCGGCTGCTGATAAGGGTGCTGGAGAGCAGGGAGGAGCCGTGGAGCGCCGTGGAGCTGAAGGAGCATCCGCTGCTGAAGGAAATGCGGCTTGATCTGGCTCTCGTCCTGCAGAAAATGGCGGCCCGCCAGGTGATCCGGGAAGTGCATGTTCCCATGGAAGGAACCGGCATCCGGGAAATCCGTTACACGGTCTGATTCACGCGGTCAGCCGGCAGTTGCACGGCTTGATCAAATGTCATATAATGATAGCCAAAACATGAGAGTCAAAGCGATGACGGAGAGCAGTAGGCAGCCTTTGCCGCACAGGGAGGAAACGCCATGGATTGAGAGCGTTTCTGCAGGAGCGGGCTGTTGAAGATTCACTCCGGAGCTGCGCCTTGAACGGCCCGCCCCCGGTGGCGGCCCAGTAGAGGTATGCCGGTCAGCGAACCGTTATTTCGCATCGAGTGAGAATGTCCGGATTCCGCGGGTCCCGCGATTTCCGCAGGACCCGATTCGCGCGCGGATCTGACGTTCTAACAAGGGTGGTACCGCGATCCTTCGTCCCTTACGGGCGAAGGTTTTTTTGTTGAGAGAAATTTGTCGAGAGGATTGAGGAAGGAGTTGGCAAGATGAGAGAAAAATTGCTGGCATTGAAGGAGGAGGCGCTCAGCGCCCTGTCCGGGGCGGAAACCCTGCAGGAGCTGCAGGAAATGCGCGTCCGTTTCTTGGGCAAGAAAGGTCCCTTGAACGAAATTTTGCGCGGCATGGGCGCGCTGCCGGCGGAGGAGCGGCCGGTGATCGGCCAGGTGGCCAACGAGGTGCGCGCCGCCATCGAGGAGGCCATCGGGGAGAAACAGCGCCGGCTGGAGCGCGAGGAAACGGCCCACAGGCTGATGGCGGAAACGATCGATGTGACGCTGCCCGGCCGCAAGTTCGCCAAGGGGGCGATCCACCCGCTGCAAAAGGTGATCCAGGAGATCGAGGATATTTTTGTCGGCATGGGGTACACCGTGGCGGAGGGCCCGGAGGTGGAAACGGACTACTACAACTTTGAAGCGCTGAACCTGCCGCAAAACCATCCGGCCCGCGACATGCAGGATTCGTTCTACATCACGGAGGAAATTTTGCTTCGCACCCACACATCTCCGGTGCAGGCGCGGACGATGGAGGCGAGAAAAGGGGAGGTGCCGGTGAAGATCATCTGCCCGGGGAAGGTGTACCGGCGCGATGACGACGACGCGACCCATTCGCACATGTTCATGCAGATCGAGGGACTGGTCATCGACCGCGGCATCCGCATGAGCGATCTGAAGGGAACGCTGCTGGACTTTGCCCGGAAAATGTTCGGCGAGCGGGCGCAAATCCGTTTGCGGCCAAGCTTTTTCCCGTTCACCGAGCCGAGCGCGGAAGTGGACGTCTCCTGCATGATGTGCGGCGGGTCCGGCTGCCGGGTGTGCAAGCACACGGGCTGGCTGGAAATCCTCGGCTCGGGCATGGTGCATCCGCGCGTGCTGGAGATGTCCGGGTATGATCCGGCCAAATATTCCGGCTTTGCCTTCGGCATGGGGGTCGAGCGGATCGCCATGCTGAAATACGGCATTGACGACATTCGCCAGTTTTATCTGAACGACCTGCGGTTCCTGCGGCAATTTGCCAGGATGTAGACAAGGAGGACGTGGACGATGAAAGTTTCCCGCAAATGGCTGTCCGAATACATTGGCATCGACGAATATACCGGAGCGCAGCTGGCGGATATGCTGACCCGCGCCGGCATTGAGGTCGATGTGGTGGAAAACCGCAACAAGGGTGTTTCCGACAACGTTGTGGTCGGATTTGTCAAGCAGTGCGAAAAGCATCCCGACGCGGACAAACTGCGGGTTTGCGTGGTGGATGCGGGGCAGGGAGAGGACCTGCAGATCGTGTGCGGCGCGCAGAATGTGGCCGCGGGGCAGAAGGTGCCCGTCGCCCTGCCCGGCTCCACCCTGCCGGACGGAGTCAGGATCAAAAAGGCGAAGCTGCGCGGCGTGGAGTCAAACGGCATGATCTGTTCGGCAAAGGAGCTCGGCCTGAACGACCGGCTGCTGCCGAAGGAAGTGCAGAGCGGCATTCTCGTGCTGCCGGCCGATGCCGAAGTCGGACGCCCGGTGGCGGAACTGCTGGACATCAACGACGAAGTGCTGGAACTGGATCTGACGCCGAACCGCTCCGACTGCCTGAGCATGATCGGGACCGCCTATGAGGTGGGCGCCATTACCGGACGATCCGTGCGGCTGCCGGAGGCGAAAGTTCCCGCCGGGCAAAGGGGCGGAACCAATCCGGTCCGGGTGCGCATCGAGGCGCCGGAGCACTGCCGCCTGTTCACGGCCCGGTACATTGACAACGTCGTGGTCGGACCGTCTCCCCAGTGGATGCAAAACCGGCTCATGGCCGCCGGAGTGCGCCCGATCAACAACATCGTGGACATCACCAACTACGTCATGCTGGAATACGGGCAGCCGCTGCACGCCTACGACGCCGCCAGGGTCAAGGACGCGACGATCCGCGTCCGCCTCGCGGAGGAAGGCGAGCGGCTCCGGACGCTGGATGGCGTGGAGCGGACGCTGGAACCGCACATGCTGGTCATCGCCGATCCGTCCGGCCCGATCGGCCTTGCCGGGGTGATGGGCGGCGAGAACACGGAGGTGTCGGATGCGACGAGGGCGGTCATTCTCGAGGCGGCCTGCTTTGAAGGCAGCACCGTGCGGCGCACCTCCCGTCAGCTCGGCCTGCGCTCGGAAGCATCCCTTCGCTTCGAGAAGGGGATCAATCCGGACGGCGTCATTCCGGCGCTGGATCGCGCCGCCGCTCTCATTGCCGAATACGCGGGCGGCGTTGTGGCGGAAGAGATTGCACTGGACCGCGCGGGAGATGAGGCGCCGCGGGTCATCGAGCTGAGCGTCGAGCGGGTCAATCAGTATCTCGGCATGGATTTGCCGGTCCAGGAAGTTGCGGGCATTTTCGACCGCCTGCAGTTTTCCTGGATGGAGCTGAAGCCCGGCGTGTTGAGCGTCGGGGTGCCGAAGCGACGCGGGGACATCACGCTCGATGTCGATCTGATCGAGGAAGTGGCGCGGCTCATCGGGTACGACCGGATTCCTGTCACTCCGATCCAGGGAGCCACCACGCCCGGGGGGCTGACGCGCGAACAGAAGCTGCGCCGCATGATCCGGCATGTCCTGACCCAGTCGGGACTGCATGAAACGGTCAGCTATTCGCTGGTGCATCCCGGGCAGATCGGGGAATATGAGGGCCTGTACGCCGGAGCGCGGCCGATTCCTTTGGCCATGCCGATGAGCGAGGAACGCAGCGTGCTGCGCACCAGCCTCGTTCCGGGGCTGCTCGAGACAGCGCAGTACAACCGCAATCGCCATGAAAACGACCTGGCCGTGTTTGAAATCGGCAGCGTGTTTCTGATGAGCCCCGAAGACGCGTCCGGCGGGGAAGCCAAAGCGTTGTCCGGCCGGCCGGTTTTGACCCGGCTTCCGCAGGAAAAACCGCAGCTGGCGGTGCTCATGACCGGTGCAAGGCATGCGAGACATTGGGGACGTTCGGCGGAGAAGGTTGATTTTTACGATCTCAAGGGCGTGGCGGAAACGTTGTTTGAATACCTCGGAATGGGCGATGTCCGCTTCCGTGCCGCAGAGCTGAAGGGACTGCACCCGGGCCGCGGCGCCGAAATCATCCGGGAAGGGGAAGACGGCCCGATCACGCTCGGGCGCATCGGCCAGCTGCACCCCGACCTGCAGAAGGAGAAGGACCTGGACGACACGTACATTCTGGAGTTGGAACTCGAACCCGTCTATCGGCTGGCAAATCCGGTCATCTCCTACGTGCCCGCGCCGAAATATCCGTCCATCAGCCGGGATATCGCGGTCGTTGTCGACGAGCGGGTGCCCGTGGCGGATATGCTGGCGGCTGTCCGGATGACGTCGGGCGACCTTCTGGAGGCGAGTTCGGTGTTTGACGTGTACCAGGGAGACAAGGTGGGGGCGGGTCAGAAAAGCATCGCGCTGTCCCTCGTGTACCGGCATCCCGAGCGGACGCTGACCGACGAGGAGGTGGCCGTCCTGCACGAGAAGGTGGTCGAACGGCTGGAATCCGAATTCGGGGCGAAGCTGCGCATGGCGTAATCTCCTTGCGGATGAGCATGGTGAAAATCCTGTTGGGACGGGGGGATGGACCGGGATGGGCGTTATGGAGGACAAAATTCGCGTCAGGGTGGAAATTGCCGGAAAGTCCTATATGGTAATGGGTTCGGGGGATACGACCGAGGCCCATATCCGCGCCGTCGCATCCATGGTCGACGAAAGCATTCGAATGATGCTGAAGCGAAACGACAGTCTCGATCTTCCTCGCGCGGCGGTGCTGACGGCGATCAACATGGCGGATGAGTATATGAAGGTCCGGGCGGAGCGGGACCTGCTCGCCAGTGAGAGAGCGCAGGCGGAAGCGGAGTTGGCCGAGACGAACCGGCAAATGTCGGCGGCGCTGGAAAAGCTGTCGGAGGAGAAAGGGCTGCTGGAGCAGAGGCTGGAGCAGGCCTCCTCCGAATCCGATCAGCGCCAGGCCGCCCAGGCCGCCGAACTGGAGCGGCGCTATGAGGCGCAGCTGAGCGAGCTGAGCCGACGGCACGAAGCGGAGATGACCGAGCTGAAGCAGAGGCATGAGGCCGAGCTGTCCGATCTCAGGCGGCTGCACGAGTCGCAGCTGTCTGAACAGAGCCGGCAGCACGAGAATCGGCTGAACGAGATCGTTCAGCGATACGAAGCGCAGCTGACCGAGCTCAGGCAGCGCCAGGAAGCGCAACGGTCCGAGGTGGAGCGGCTGAAGTCCGGACAATCGGGCGAAATGGATCAGCTCAGGGAGGAACTTGAGCGGCTTCGGGCGGACAGGGAACAGCTGCAGTCCGCCGCGGCCGATTACGCCAGCCTGAAGGAGCGCTATGCCCAACTGGAAGAGGAGTACCGCAAACTGAAACAGGAATTCGATGACTGGATCCAATTGATCGAGCAGGATGAACCGCGGTAAGGATGATGAACGATGGCGATTTTGAAAAATGACTGGTCCGAATACCTGGAACAGGAGTTTTCCAAGCCATATTATTTGAAGCTGAGGGCGTTTCTGAAGGAGGAATACAGGACGAGGGTCATCTACCCGGACATGTTCGATATTTTCAACGCCCTTCACTACACTTCCCTCAAGGAAACGAAGGTCGTCATTCTCGGCCAGGATCCGTACCACGGGGAAGGACAGGCCCACGGCCTGAGCTTCTCCGTCAAGCCGGGGGTGAAGCCGCCGCCTTCCCTGCAGAACATTTTTCAGGAACTGCGCAATGACCTGGGCTGTTCCATTCCGAACAACGGATACCTGCTGCCCTGGGCAAAACAGGGGGTGCTGCTGCTCAACACCGTCCTGACGGTGCGGGCGAATGAGGCCAACTCCCATCGGAACATCGGGTGGGAGCTGTTCACCGACAAGGTGATTGAAACGGTGAATCAGAAACGTGAGCCGGTCGTTTTCATCCTATGGGGCAGGCATGCCCAGGAGAAGGCCGCCCTGATCACCAATCCGAATCATTTCCTGATCCGCTCGCCCCATCCGAGCCCGTTTTCCGCCAACCGCGGCTTTTTTGGCAGCCGCCCGTTTTCACAGGCGAATGAGTTTCTGAGGGCGAATGGCCTGGAGCCGATCGACTGGCAGCTTCCCGACATCTGATGCAAAATAGTCGCGCCGGACCGGATGTGAGAGGTGTATTTTTACATTACTTGATCGGTGTTTTTGACCGGTACGCCCCGATGTAGTGCATTTATACATCATATGAGGCCGTTCATCCGCGACATCGGCCGAATGTACTGTAAAAATGCATCACATCAAAGCCATCTCCCGTGTTTTTCACAAAATGTGATGTACTTTTGCAGTACATCATCTTGTCGGCCAAAAAATCATGCCGAGGGACGGTTCCCTCGGCACTTTTATTCCTCCACAATCAATCGGGAAACCATGGAACTGTGGCCGGCGCCGCAGACGATGCTGCACACGACCTTGTACGTTCCCGCCTCCGTGATGACGTACTGCCTGGGCTCGCCGGGTTTCAGGCGAATGTTCAGGCCTTCGATCCGGACTTCGTGATAGCCCTCATTGTTGGTCAGCTCAAACGTGACCGGCTCGCCTTTCCTGATCACATATTCCGGTTGATCAAACCGAAAGTTGGTCGCAACAATCTGTACCAGCGCAGCGTCTTCCTCATTGGATGGCTGCGCAGCTCCGTTCGAAGCTCCGCCTCCATTGCCTCCGCCGCAAGCGGCCATCAAAAGAAAGACGGCCAGCGCCGCCGGAATGGCCAACCGGCGAAATTTGCCGGGATGCATCGGTTTTCCCCTCCTCGCCGCCTGCAATAAAAACAAGATCAATCCTCATCCATTGTACCATTGCAGGAATGCGGAGGCAAAAACCTTCGTCTCGCCGGCATGCAGCGACCTTGCTGCCGGGATGCATGTCGCCCGTATGTATCCGGGGAGAGAAGGCCCGCTTGAGACCTCTCTCCGGCCCCGATCGGCCAACTGTATCAGATGTGCTGCTTGCGCTGCCTGCTGCCTTTGTTGGAAAAAGGTGTGGTGATCGGGATGAACAGGTCGATGATGCCGATGACCAGCGCGGCCAAAAGCGCCCCGACCAGCGTAACGGACACGCCTCCGACAACAAACTGGGCCAGCCAGATGATTATGGCGCTGGCGAGAAACCCGACGATTCCGCGGCCGAAGGGCGTGATCCTGGCGCCGAACAGCGTTTCCGCCGCCCAGCCGACGAGGGCAATCACGAGGGCCAGAAGCAGGGCGCTCCAAAACCCTCCGACGGTGAACTGCGGAACAATGAATCCGACGAACATGAGCACCAGCGCGGAAACGACAAATCTGACGATGTGGGCCATCAATTGCACGGGCATGACCTCCTTCCAAAGAGCATGGGTATGAACTGTTTCAATATGTATTGTTTCCGCGTCACGGCGCTGTCATGTGAGCAAAATTAGCCATCGCCGCCGCCATTGGATATAATAAAATTATGATTTTTGGGGCAAGGGATGAAGCGATGCCATTGGACAACAAAGTGCTGCATACCCTGGAATATTTCAGGATCATTGAAATGCTCTGTGGTCAGACGTCCACCTCGCTTGGACGGGAACTGGCGGAGCAGCTGACACCTTCCGGCGATTACGGGGAAGTCGGCCGCCGGCTGGCCGTGACCGACGAGGCCGTGGCCGTGCTGAGGCTCAAAGGTTCCCCGCCTTTCGGAGGCATCCGCGACATCCGTTCCGGCGTCTTCCGCGCGGCCAAGGGCGGCATGCTCCATGGGGAAGAACTGCTGGAAATCGCCGACACGATCGTCGGCGGGCACCGGGTGAAGGCTTTTTTGCAAGGTCTGCACTCCGAACCGGGGACAACGGATGAAGAAACCCATGGGGGCACTGGCGCCCACGGCAATGGCGCCCACGGCAATGGCGCCCACGGCAAAGGCGCCGGCGGAAAGGGCGCCTTCATGCGAAGCGGCAAGGAGGGCAGGCCGATCCCGGAACTGTTCCGGATCAGTTCGCAAATCGTGGAGCTGAAGGAACTGGATCAGAAGATCCGGCAGTGCATCGATGAAAATGCCCAGGTGCGGGACCACGCCAGCCCGGAGCTGGCCCGCGTGCGCGCGGACATCCGCACCGGGGAGGCGCGGGTGCGGGAACGGCTGGAACAGATCGTCCGCTCCGCCGCCGGACAGAAAATGCTGCAGGATCAGATCATCACAATCCGCAATGACCGGTATGTCATTCCCGTCAAACAGGAATATCGATCCCATTTCGGCGGCATCGTTCACGATCAGTCGGCCTCCGGCGCCACCCTGTTCATCGAGCCGGAATCGGTGGTGGAACTGAACAACAGACTGCGGGAGCTGCATGCGCGGGAAAAGCGGGAAGTGGAAAAAATTTTGCTGGACCTGTCCCGCAAGGTGGGAGAACATGCGGAGCAGCTGCAGGAAAATGCGGAGGCGCTGGGCAAGCTTGATTTTATCTTTGCCAAGGCCGGATTGGCCTATGCGCTGAAGGCGTCCAGGCCGCTCCTCAATGACCGCGGCTTCATCCGCCTGAAACGGGCAAGGCATCCGCTTCTTGACCCCGCCAGGGTCGTGCCGATCGATGTGGAGCTGGGAGATGAGGCGACGGCAATCATTATCACGGGACCGAACACCGGCGGCAAGACCGTGACGCTGAAAACCGTCGGTCTGCTCAGTCTCATGGCCGCCTCCGGTCTCTTTATCCCGGCGGAGGACGGAAGCGAGATGTGCGTGTTCGACGCCGTTTACGCCGACATCGGTGATGAGCAGAGCATCGAGCAGTCGCTCAGCACCTTCTCCAGCCACATGAGCAACATCATCCGGATCCTGCGGAACATGACGCCCAAAAGCCTCGTCCTGCTGGACGAGCTCGGAGCGGGAACGGATCCGGCGGAAGGATCGGCGCTGGCGATTTCCCTGCTGGAATACATCCACGGCATGGGCTGCCGGGTCATCGCCACCACCCATTACAGCGAGCTGAAGGCATACGCCTATGAGCGAGAGGGCGTCCTCAACGCCAGCATGGAATTCGATATCCGCACGCTGAGCCCGACCTACCGGCTGCTCGTGGGCGTGCCGGGCAGAAGCAACGCCTTTGCCATTGCGGAGAGGCTTGGCCTTTCCCGGCGAATCATCGAGGAAGCGCGGAAGCGGCTCGGTGAGGACGAGCAGAGGGTCGAAACGATGATCGCTTCGCTGGAAGAAAACCGCGTGACGGCGGAGGCGGAGCGCCAGACCGCCGAGCGGCTGCGCAGGGAAGTCGAGTCGCTGCGCGCACAGCTGGCTGAAGAAAAGCGGAAATTCGCCGAACAGAAGGAAAAGCTCATGCGCAAGGCCGAGCAGGAGGCGCGCTCCATCGTGGAGCGGGCGCGGCGCGAGGCGGATGAAATCATCGCCGAGCTGCGCCGGATGGCGATGGAGGAGCAGGCATCCATCAAGGAGCACAAGCTGGCGGAGGCCAGGCGCAGGCTGAACGAGGCCGAGCCCGACCTGCCGGTTCGCCGGCGGGAATCGCGTCCGGCCGGCAGGAAAACACGTCCGCCCGAGCCGGGAGATGAGGTGCTCGTTCGCTCCCTTGGCCAGAAGGGGGCCGTGCTGGATGTGAGCGGCAAGGAGGCGCAGGTGCAGATCGGCGTTTTGAAAATGAAGGTGCCGTTGGATGATCTGGAATTGGTTGAAACCAAGCACGGCAAAGCTGAGGTGAAGGTGGCGGCGACGGTCCGGCGGGCCCGGCCGGATCAGGTGCGGACCGAACTGGATCTGAGGGGGGCCACCCTGGAGGACGCGGTGCTGGAAGTTTCGAAATTTCTGGACGAGGCGATGCTCGCCAATCTCGGTACCGTGCGCATCATTCACGGCAAGGGCACCGGGGTGCTGCGCCAGGGCATCCAGGAAAATCTGCGCCGGCACAAGCATGTGAAAAGTTTTCGGCTCGGAGAGATCGGCGAGGGCGGCAGCGGCGTAACCGTCGTGGAGCTCAGGTAGGGGGATGCGGATGAACAAGGAAATCGACCGGATGCTGGACTATCCGTTCGTGGAGACGCTCGCATATTTCTCGGTGGCAATTCTCGCGCTCATCGTGTTTTTGACGATTTTCGAGCTCGTGACGCGCTACAATGACTGGGAAGAGATCAAAAGGGGAAATGTTTCGGTCGCCATGGCGATCTCCGGCAAAATTTTCGGCATCTGCAATATTTTCCGGTTCGCCATGCAGTCCGAACAGGACTCGATTTACCAGTCGCTCCTGTGGGCGGGTTTCGGATACGTGCTGCTGCTCGCCGCCTATTTCGTGTTTGAGTTCATGACGCCGTTTTTCAAAATTGACGAGGAAATCCAAAGGGACAACCGCGCCGTCGGACTCATCTCGATGTTTATTTCCATTTCGATGTCCTACATCATCGGCGCCAGCATTCTGTAGCGAAAACATGACGGAAAGTGACCGAAGAAGCGGGAGTTGGAATCATGAAATATTTGTGGGGAACCCTGGCGGTGATCGCCTTGCTGTTTCTTGCGGCGGGTATTTACTATTTTGTCCGCTACGCATGATCCGCCGGAAGCAATTGAAGTTGGACCAGTCGACGCGGACGGGAGGTGGATGTTCGAATGGGCGAAACGCAGATTTGCCCCTGGTGCCAGATGGAAATCGTATGGGATGAGGAGACGGGTCCGGAGGACGAGTGCCCCTATTGCCTGAACGAGCTGAAAGACTATCGCACAGTGACGTTTCGGCTGGAGGACATGGATGAGGACAGGCTGACGGCCGGCGAGATTGCCCAGGCGCTGGACGCGCTGTTGCCGGAGCAGGAGGAGGATCTGGACTGCGAGCAGTGCCAGGACCGCATGATTGCCGCGGGAAAAATCCGCCTGGACAAAAACCGGTTTGAGCCGATTGTCCGGCCCGGGCTGCCGCAGCTCTTGAAAGACCGTGTCGATCTGACGATGCTCGTCTGTCCTTCCTGCTTCCAGGTCAAAACCGTGCTGTCTCACGACAGCCGGAAACATTTCGTGCATGCAATCCGTGAAACGGGGCAGGTTAATTAGGGTCGCCGGCATTTTTGCTTGAACAGGTGATCCTCATGCCCAATCTGTCTTCCAACCGGATCATCCATGACCGGAACTTCAAGGACCGGATCATCCCCGAGAGTTATTTCACCGCGACGACGCCGGGCGGACAATCGGCGGGCTTGCGCATGCATGTTTCCGGCGGCAGTTTCTCCCCGGCCGGCCAGAGCGCTCCGGCGGCGCCAGGCAGCCTGCTGAAGGGCGGCGGAGCTCTGCAAGGCGGTGGGGCGCTGCAAGGCCTGCGATGGGTGAAGCAGAACCGGATGCCGGAGGGCAGGCCGCCGCGGGGAAGGCTGTCGCGGCAGAGCGTCCTGCTGCTGGTGGTCAACGGGTTGTTTGCCGTGGCGACCGCGCTGTCCGGCACGTTTTTAAATGTCTATTTGTGGAAGGTGAGCAATGAATGGAGCGTCATCGGCTGGTTCGCCGCAACCAGCCATGTCGTCAATTCGCTCACTTTTTTGTTTGCGGGCAAATGGGTGAAGGAACGCAACAAGATGAACTGCCTGCGGGCCGGCCTGGCGCTGTCGGCGATGTTTTATCTGGCCGTTCTGCTGCTCGGCCGCCGTTCGGTGGACCTGGTGTGGCTGTTGGGCGGAATGCAGGGCATGTCTGCCGGCCTGTTCTGGCTCGCCTTCAACGTCATCTACTTTGAGGTGACGGATCCGCATACCCGCGACCGGTTCAACGGGTGGGCGGGGCTGTTGGGCGCCCTGTCGGGCATGATCGCGCCGTGGTGCTCCGGGCTGCTCATCACCCGGATGGGCGCCGATTCCGGTTACCGCACGGTGTTCGGCCTGTCGCTGGCCATCTTTGCCGCTGGCGTGCTGGTCAGTTTCCTGCTAAGGAAGCGCAAGGTCACGGGCGCATACGAATGGCTCTACGGCTGGAGGCAGCTGCGCATGCCCGGGTCTCCATGGAGAAACGCGCTGCCGGCCCTGGCCGCCCAGGGGATCCGGGAGGGCGTGTTCGTTTTTGTCATCGGACTGTTGGTGTACATGGCCACCCGGGATGAATCGAAGGTGGGAAATTATTTCCTGGCGGTCTCCGCCGTTTCCCTGGCGAGCTTCTGGGCGGGGGGAAGGATCATGAAGCCGCGCCGGCGCAGCGCGCTGATGCTGGCCGGAGTCCTGGCGATGTCAGCGGTCATCCTGCCGTTTTTTCTCGATTTCACCTACGGCACCCTGCTCGTGTTCGGGGTCGGCACCTCGCTGGTTTATCCGCTGTTCGCCATCCCCATGACATCCGCCGTCTTCGATCTGATCGGGAGGGATGAAACCAGCGCCAGCCATCGCGTGGAGCTCACCGTGCTGAGGGAATGCGGACTGAACGCCGGGCGTCTGATGGGCACCCTCGGATTTGTCGCGTTCATGGGGATGGCCGGGAACCGGGATCAAACGTTGTTCACCTGGATGCTGTTTGTGATTGGATCCTTTCCTCTCCTGTCCTGGCTGTTCATGGCTCCCCTGCTGCGCCGCGCAGCCCGCGCTGCCGCTCGCGGCAATTCCCGCGGAGGCAATTTCCGCTGAGGCAAATCCGCTGGCGGTTGATCATCCGATCAAAACATCTTCCTTCGGGTAGCGGATCGTTTCCGTGCGGTTGTCCGTGCGGAAACTGAGCAGCATGGTAAGAATGCCGATCCTCCCGATGACCATCAGCACCGCAAGGAGCGATTTGCTGAGCGGGGACAACTCGGCGGTGATGCCCGTCGACAGGCCGGAGGAGCCGAAGGCGGAGCACACCTCAAAAATGACGGAGCTGAGCGTGAAGCGATGCTGTTCGTTGACGTCGACGAGAATGATGACGAGGGCTACCAGAAAGACGGCTACGGAAAAAACGACAAAGCTTCGGATCACGTCCTCCTGTTTGATCGCGCGGCGAAAGACGCGCACCTCGCTTTTTCCCCTGGCAAACGACCAGATGGCAAGCACGATCACCGCGAAGGTCGTGGTGCGAATGCCCCCGCCCACGCTGGAGGGACTCGCTCCGATAAACATCAGGATGGAGAGAAGTAACTGGGCCGGAGCGCTGTATTGTCCCATGTCCACGGTGGAAAACCCTCCGCTGCGCGCGGTGACGGAGCTGAACAGCGAGTGAAACAGCTTCGCGTGCCACGGCTCGTCCGCCATGTACAAATCGCGCTCCATCCAGAAAATGCCGATGGCTCCCGCCAGGATAAGAACGAGAAAGGTGACGGTGGTCAGCTTCGTGAACAGGGAAAAGCGGAAATTCGGATGTTTGCGCGACAACCATTCACGCGCTTCCAGCAGCACCGGAAATCCGATGGCGCCAAGAAACAGGAGCGCCATGGTCACGAGCTGCACGAAGTAGTCGCGGGCGAAGGTCCGCATCGAGTCGCCAAACAGGTCGAAGCCCGCGTTGGTAAACGCGGATACCGCGTGAAACAGCCCGTGGTAATAGGCGGAGGGAAGATCGTTTACGAGCCCGGTCAGGTAAAAATAGGTGCCAAGTATGAGCGCGCCGACAAGTTCTATGCAGACGGACAGCGCCATCAGCGCCCGCATCAGCTGTACGAGTCCGGCCAGCTGGTTGCGGCGGTTCTGGTCGATGGCGATGAGGCGGCGATAGGACAGGGAGATGTTGCGTCCCAGAATGAGATAGATGAACGTGCCCAGGGCCATGATGCCGATGCCGCCGAACTGGAACATGACGATGAGGGCGATGGTGCCAAAGAGGCTGTATGTTTCGGCGGTGTTCACCGACGTGAGCCCGGTCACGCTGACGGCGCTCGCCGCGGTAAAAAAGGCGTCGCCCGGGGAAAGCGACACGCCGGGCTTGACGCTGACGGGCAGCATCAGGATGCCCGTGGACAGGATGACCGCCGCCACGTAGGCCAACACGATAAACTGGGTGGGCGTGATGCGCCCTTTTTTTTGCTCGGCGGGATTGGTCATGGAACGTTCCTCCCGGTCTTGGCGTATAGCAATATATTACATGAACAGCCGGAGGGTCGCCAATCGCCTGGAGCGGCGGACGCGGGACGCAAGACGCAAGGCCCCCGTGCAAAATGCATTGCAGGAACCGCTGATTCATTGTAATATTATGTAGTATAAATGCCGCTTGAAAAAAGGAGCCTTCGGGTATGAGCGAACTGAAAACAAGCATTCTGGAGCTGTTAAAGGAAGATTCCCGGCGCACTCCGGAGCTGATCGCCACGATGCTTGGCGAGGATGTCGGCAAGGTGCGGCAGGCCATTGATGAAATGGAACGGGACAAAATCATCGTCAAATACGCAACCGTCATCAACTGGAACAAGATGGATGACGAGAAGGTCACCGCGCTTATTGAGGTGCAGATCACTCCGGAAAGAGGGCGCGGTTTTGACGCGATCGCGGAGCGGATCTATCTGTTTCCGCAGGTCAGGTCCGTTTACCTCATGTCCGGTTCCTATGACCTGCTGGTGGAGATCGACGGCAAGAACCTGAAGGAAGTCGCCTCCTTCGTTTCCAATAAACTGTCCACACTGGACTCTGTTCTTTCCACCAAAACCCATTTCATTCTGAAAAAATACAAGCAGGACGGGGTCATCTTCGAAGACCATGAGGGAGACCACCGCATGGTCGTTTCACCGTAAGGCATGGCCAACTCACCGTAAGGGGAAGGTAATGATGATTAAACAGGAGCAGGTGCAGCAAACCCGGTCGATGGAACGTTTTTTGTCCCCCATGGTCAAAAGCATTCCTCCTTCCGGGATCCGCAGGTTTTTTGACCTGGTCAGCGGCAGCAAGGATATCATCTCGCTCGGGGTGGGCGAACCGGATTTCGTCACACCCTGGCATGTGCGCGAGGCATGCGTCTATTCCCTGGAACAGGGCAGAACATCCTACACCCATAACGCCGGGCTTCCCGAACTGCGGGAAGAAATCGCGGCGTATTTGCATAAACGGTTTCATCTTCAGTATGAACCTTCCAACCAAATCCTTGTGACAGTGGGCGCCAGCGAGGCGATTGATCTGGCGCTTCGGGCGATCATCGTGCCGGGTGATGAAATTCTGGTGCCGGAGCCGTCCTATATTTCCTATTCTCCGATCGCCACCCTGTCGGGCGCCGTCTCCGTCGGCATCGAGACGTTTGCCCGCGACAATTTCAAGCTGACCGCCGAGGCGATGAAACAGAAGCTGACACCGAAGACGAAGGCGCTCATCCTGAGCTATCCGTGCAATCCGACCGGCGGCATCATGGGTTACGAGGACTATCTGCCGATCGCAAGGCTGGTGGAGGAACACGATCTCCTGGTGATCTCGGACGAAATTTACGCCGAGCTCACCTACGACGCCAACCATGTAAGCTTTGCCAGCCTGCCGGGAATGAAGGACCGAACCATCGTCATCAGCGGGTTCTCCAAGGCGTTCGCGATGACCGGCTGGCGGATCGGGTATGTGTGCGGCCACCCGGAACTCATTGCGGCAATGTTGAAAATTCACCAGTATACGATCATGTGCGCGCCGGTGATGGGCCAGATCGCGGCGATCGAATCGCTGCGCAACGGGCTCGAGGAGAAGGACCGGATGGTGGAAGCGTACAATCAGCGGCGGAGATTGGTTGTCAAGGGGTTCCGCGAAATCGGTCTCGAGTGCCACGAGCCGCAGGGCGCTTTCTACGCCTTTCCTAGCATTCAGTCCACGGGGCTGACGAGCCAGGAATTTGCCGAACGGCTGCTCATGGAGGGCAAGGTGGCGGCCGTTCCAGGAGATGTGTTCGGTTTGGGCGGCGAAGGGTTCATTCGCTGTTCGTACGCCACGTCGGTGAACAATTTGCTGGAGGCGCTGGAGCGGATCCAGAAGTTTGTCCAGAAAATCCGCATGGTTTGACAGCAGCGGTTGGTTGTGACAGCCGGGAGTGCCGGGGATGGACCGGCGCCCCGGCTTTTTTGCTATTTGCCGGGCAAAATGTGTTACAATGGGAAAAACGGAAACAGAAAAAGGCTGGGAATGTCGATGAATCTTTACACGCGCACGGGGGACAAGGGAGAAACCTCGGTCATCGGCGGACGGGTGCCGAAGGATGACGCGAGGGTGGAGGCCTACGGCACGATCGACGAGTGCAATGCCTTTGTCGGGCTGGCGATCTGCCAGCTGGAAGATGATCGCTTCGGGGAACGGTACGCGGATCTGCGAAGCCAGCTCAGGCAGGTGCAGCATGAGCTGTTCGACTGCGGCTCCGATCTGTCCTATGTGCGGCCGGGCAAGCTCGGGTACAAGGTGACCGAAGAAATGGCGGCCCGGCTGGAAAGCTGGATCGACCAGCTGGACGGGGAGGCGCCGCCGCTGAAAAGGTTCATCCTGCCCGGCGGAAGCCCCGCGTCCGCGGCCTTGCACGTGTGCCGTACGGTTTGCCGAAGGGCGGAGCGGAGGGTCGTCACCCTCGGAAAACAGCGGGAAATCAACTGGCAGGTGGCGGTGTATCTGAATCGCCTGTCCGACTATTTCTTTGCCGCCGCCCGCGCCGTCAATGCCCGCGCGGGTGTGGCGGACACGGAATATGAGCGCAGCGGCGAGGTGTTCAGATAGGCAGGCATGAACGAATACTACGAGCCGATCGTCTATCGGGTGAAACCGGAGGATCATGGCAAGGCGCTGCGCGTCATCCTGCGCAAAAGGATGGGATTGTCCCGCCGGCTCGTTTCCCGCCTGAAAAAGACGGACCAGGGCATTCTGGTGAACGGGCGGAGCGCCTGGACATCGGACGAGGTGAGCGCCGGCGACATCGTCGAAGTTCGCATGCCGGCGGAAACATCGGAACATATCCTGCCTCAGCCGATGCCGGTTTCCATTCTGCACGAGGACAGCGACCTGCTGGTGGTCGACAAGCCTCCGGGATTGGTCGTTCATCCGACCCGCGGCCGCTATGTCAACACGCTGGCGAACGCGGTGGCGCATTATTGGCGGGAGCAGGGCAAATCGCACCGGTTTCGTCCGGTGCACCGGCTGGACCAGGACACCTCGGGCGTGCTGTGCGTCGCCAAGAATCCGTTCGCCCATTGGCACATCGCCGGACAGATGCAGCGGAATGAAGTGGACAAGATGTACCTCGCCCTGGTGGAAGGAATCGTGAACGAAGAGCGCGGCACTGTGCATGCTCCCATTGGCCGGGATCCCGATGCGCCCCATATGCGCATCGTCACCCCTGACGGGGATCCGTCGGTCACGCATTACGAAACGGTTGCACGGTTTGAGAAGGCAGGAGCGACCCTGCTCAGGCTGCGGCTGGAAACCGGACGCACCCATCAGATCCGCGTGCACATGAAGCATATCGGCCATCCCTTGTTGGGAGACGAAATGTATGGCCCCGAAGATCGCCGCTTGGAGCAGTCCATCGGCATCTTGCGGCAAGCGCTGCATGCGGAGCAGCTCGGATTGATCCATCCCCGCAGCGGCCAGCGGATGCAATTCACTGCATCGCTTCCCGATGATTTTCAGCAGTGGATGGAACGATTGCAAGTTCATCAATCAATCGAGGTGAAACAATCCATGAAATTGACGGTTTATCATTATCCACAGTGCGGCACTTGCCGCAAGGCGCTGCAGTGGCTCCGCAACAAGGGGCATGAACTGGAGCTCATCCATATCGTCGACCAGCCTCCCAGCAGGGAACAATTAGTGGAGTTTGTCCGCCGAAGCGGGCTGGACTCCAAAAAGTTTTTCAACACATCCGGCCAGCTGTACCGGGAAATGGGATTGAAGGACAAGTTGAAGACGATGTCCTTCGATGAGCAGATGGATCTGCTGAGCGCCCACGGCAAACTGATCAAGCGCCCGATCGTGACCGATGGCGAGCGAGTTACCGTCGGCTTCAAGGAGCAAGAATTTGAATCGGTGTGGGCATAACCCGCACGCAGTCTTCAGATAAGGAAGGATCGTCTCGGGGTCGTCCCGGGCTAACGGCTCGCTTCGGGCGATCCCGGAGGCATGTGGGAGGTCACATATGGGGAAGTTTCGATCGCCTCGTCTTCGTTCCCTTGGCTCAGCCATATTTGCTGAGCTGGCGGGCTGGATCAGAGAGGCGGAATCAAAAGGATTGGATATTATCAATTTGGGCATCGGCAGCCCCAATCAACCTCCAGGTCCTCATGTGATCCAAGCGCTGGAACAAGCGGTTACCAATCCGCAAGTTTACGGATATCCGTCATCGGAAGGCAGCATTGCCTTTCGCCGGACGGCCGCCCGGTGGATGCAGCATCGGTTCGGTGTGGAACTGGATCCGGAGCGGGAAGTGCTGACATTGATGGGATCGCAGGATGGCCTCGCCCATCTTGCATTGGCGGTGACGGAGCCTGGAGATATCGCGCTCGTTCCGAATCCGGGGTACCCGGTTTACGCCGCCGGTCTGGCGCTGGCCGGTATCGAACCTTATTTCTTGCCATTGCGGGAAGAAAACGATTTCCTACCGCGCCTGGAGGAGGTTTCCGCTGAGGTCGCAGCCAAAGCCCAATTTTTGCTGCTCAATTATCCGAGCAATCCGTTGTCGGCCGTGGCAGACCTGGACTTTTTTGAACGGGCCGTCGCCTTTGCACGAAAACATGATTTGCTGCTCGTCCATGATCTAGCCTATTCGGAAATGGGCTTCGACGGTTTTCGACCGCCCAGTGTGCTGCAAATTCCGGATGCCAAGGACGTGGCGGTGGAGTTTCATTCCTTGTCCAAAAGCTTCCATATGGCGGGGTGCCGCATCGCCTTTGTCGTGGGCAATCCGGACGCGGTGGGAGCCCTTCGGGATTTGAAGGCGAACATCGATTACGGGGTCTTCCAAGCAGTGCAGACCGCAGGGATTGCCGCGCTGGAGGAAGATATGAAGGGGAGCTTGCCATCCGTCGCCAGCTTGTATGAAAAGCGCAGAGACATCATGGCGGACTGCCTCTCTGCCAATGGATGGCCGGTTCAGCGGCCCAAGGCGACGATGTTCATGTGGGCCAACATTCCGTCCGGGTGGACTTCTCGACAAATTTCCCGGGAAATTTGTCTGCAAACCGGCGTTGTCGTCGTGCCGGGAGACGCCTTCGGTTCGGAAGGAGAAGGGTATGTGCGGATCGCCCTTGTCCAGGAGGAACAGCGATTAAGGGAAGCAGCCGAACGGATCGGACAGTTTTTGCGTCAAAACCGCATTTAACGACAAAACCACGAACTTATCCTCCATCACCATGATCGAATCAACTGATTCGAACATGATCAATACTTATTTGTTGAAAGGAGTCATCATGCCAGCCTCGTCCATTTCTGCAACCGGAGTATCGTCCAACACCTCGAGAGGCGCGTCGTCCGGCGCAACGCCCAGCCTGCTCATTGTGGACAGCTTCGCCTTGCTGTTTCGCGGTTTTTACGCGACGGCGGCCACCGGCAATTATATGCGCACTTCGCAAGGGGTGTATACGAACGGTTTGTATCAATTTACCCGCTATTTGCTGGATGCGATCGATCGGTTTCAGCCGACCCATGTAGCATGCGCCTTTGACATGGGGAAGTCGACCTTCCGCAATAAACTGTACCCGGAGTACAAGGCGAACCGGGTCGATCCGCCAGCCGAACTGATCCCGCAGTTTGATCTGTTATGGGAACTGGTCGACGCCTTCGATATCCCGTGTGTCGGCAAGGAAGGCTATGAGGCGGATGACGTCATCGGCTCCCTGGCCAGCCATTATTCCGCTGCAGGGGTCCAAATCAGCATCTTGACGGGAGATGGAGACACCCTGCAATTGATTGACACCAACACCAAGGTCATCATGATGAAAAAGGGTTTCGGCAACTATTTGAGCGTCGATCTGGACAATCTGCCCGATATCAAGGGAGTCCACCATCCGTATCAGATCATTGAACTGAAGGGCTTGATGGGGGATGCCTCCGACAACATTCCGGGCTGTCCCAATGTAGGCCCCAAAACAGCGCTCAAGCTCATCCATGCCTATGAAACCATCGACGGCGTTTTCGACCATATTTCCGAAGTGAAGGGCAAACTGCGCGATAATTTGCTTACTCACAAAGAACAAATTTATTTGTCCCGGGATTTGGCGACGATTCGCCGCGATGTTCCGCTGGACTGCACCCTGGATACGTGTCTGTACCGGTGGAATCCGGACAAGTTGATGGCCAAGCTGGAGGAGCTGGAATTCCGTTCGATCATCCGCAAGTTGGCCTGACGTCAAACAAACGGCATCCCGATTCATGCGCTCCTTGACAATCAACGTGAGGAGCGGAAGGGATGCCGCTTTTTGATGGTTCCATCTATTCGTCATTTTCATCATGGGTCAAATGTTCCGGCGGATCCTGCCTCGGCAATCCTTCATGCAACTCGCGGTTTTCATAAGAAAACCGGTTGGGAGGCCGCTGGTCTTCGCGCCATGGCGTGCTTTTGCCGAGGGTTTCCGTGGGCAGGCTCATGCCGTAGGGGCCTTCCGGAAACTCTTCCGCCGTCAGGTCATTTCGCTGGGACTCCACCGTGGCAAAATCCGTATATTTCTGCTTTCGTTCCTTCAGAAAATCAGCCATCGTCCATTCCCCCTGTCATTTCAGTATCCGTTTCATTGTGCCCTTTGCCGACGGTGAATATGAATAAAAAAAGCATTCCGCCCTCATGCGCTGATCACGCCTGCTGCAGAATGCTCATCATAGAGCAATGCCCAAAGCCCATAACATCCAAATGAACTGTCCCGGTAAAACGATTGCCCCATATAGAATGCCAAATTCAATGATCGCTGAAGGTAATTTCGCCGACAACTTCCGACAAAAATCGGTTCAACTCCTGCGCTTTTTCCTCATCCAGTTGGAAGGCGTGCTCCAAATAACCTTCCTCCTCCAGATCGTCCGGGCCAATGATGGCCGACCTGCATGTTTGCAAATCCGTGACGAGCAGTTTTCCGTAAAAGCGATTGGTCATCGTGATCGCCAAATCAAAACGGTTCAGACTTGCTTCCCCTATGAAGGTAACGAACCGGGTCGTCGTTTGTTCCGTGCTGTCCGATAAAAAATCAAACTCGCTCACGAATGATTCACCATCCTCTCATTGCGTTTCACATCGTGCTTGCATTTTTCACTGTTTTCACACGCATTTCGTTGGTACGCTGCAGTTCGACTTTTGTGTCGCCACTGTGTCTCACAAGGCTGAGTTTCGCGCCCATGCCGGTTCGAGCGCGATCTCAACCTGCCCCCATTATAGCGGTTTTGCTCCGGCAAATACAGTGCGGGAGCGGAATCTTCCGCCCATGTAGCGGATAGGACAAACGGGGGTATAAAAAATCAATATATCTTCCCCGGGCAAGATGCATGCTATAGTATCCGTAAGCTATAAATTCAAAAAATTCAATCATTTTATCCGAGGGAGTGAGTCCATTGAAATAATGTGCACTGCCGCAATTGGAAGCGCTTTTATGCTCGGCTGTCACCAAATGAACCAAAAAGGAGAGGGTTTCCAATGAGAACGATCGCACCCAAATCCGCCATTGCCTTTGAAGTCAAAAAAGGACAGACGATCCGCGTAACGGACGTGGAAGGCAGCCAGGTGGCCGATTTTGTCTGTTTCAAGCAAAATGACTACTCGGAGTATTTTTCACAGGCGAATACCCGCGCCAACAATCAGACGATCCGCATTACGACGGGCCATGCCCTATATTCCAATCACAGCAATGTCATGTTTCGGATCATCGAGGACACGGTAGGCGTACATGACCTATTGTTCGCTCCGTGCAACTGGTTTATTTATGACAAGGTGTTGAAGGTCGGTCCCCGCAACGGCTGTCTGGAAAACCTGGCCATCGCCTTGAAACCTTATTCCATCCAGCAATCCCAGGTTCCTGATCCGTTCAACATTTTCATGCATACGCATATCGATGAAAACTATGTGTTGTCGATCAAGAAGCCGGTCTCCAAAGCGGGAGATTACATCGTGCTGGCTGCGGAAATGGATTGTTTGGTGGCCATTACAAGTTGCGCGGAGGATGTATCGGATTGCAATGAACAGCACTGTACTCCGATCCAGGTTGAAATCACTTCGTGAGAAGGGAAGATGAACATGGAAACTGCCAATATGACCGGGCCAAAGCAGCAGCCGACACAGCCGCAAACGAACCGCAGCGCGCGCAATGCCGTCAAATTCCTGGTGTTCAGCATCCTCGGGATTCTGGTCTATTTTGCCCCGGTCGCATATCAGGGAAGCACCTCGATACCGATTGACGTCATCGTTTCGTGGATTTCGGAAACGCTTCCATCCGTCGTACCGGTCTATGCCCTGCTGCTCATCGCCGCGGGCGCGATCTATCCCTTTGTCACCAAAACGTGGAATGAAAGCAAATTTGAAATCGCCTTCACCGTCTTTAAGGTGCTGGGATTGATCGCTGCGGTGCTCATTTACTTCAATTGGGGCCCGGCATGGATGATGGAAGCGCATATGGGCACCTTTTTGTTCTATGACCTGATCACTTTCGTATCGCTGATCGTTCCCATCGGCGGCATTTTTCTGGCGATCCTGATCGGATACGGCCTGCTCGATTTTATCGGGGTGCTGTTTCAGAACATCATGCGGCCCATCTGGAAAACACCGGGCCGATCCGCGCTGAACGCGCTCACCTCCCGGGCGACCCTAGTGCCGGTCTATTTGCTGACCAACCGGGAATTCAAGGACGGCAAATATACGGTGCGCGAAGCGGCCATCATTGTGACCGGATTCATCACCGTGGAAGCGACCTTCATGGTCATCATCGCCAAAACATTGGATATCATGAATCATTTTTACCTGTATTTTCTGGTAACGATGGTGATCACTTATGTCGTGACCGCCATTACGGCACGCATCTGGCCCCTCAGCAAAATGAGCGAGGAATATTTCGAGGGCAAGGGCGCCCCGGAAGAGACGATCAAGGGCCATTATTTCGCCACGGCATGGAACAAAGCGCTGGACATTGCGGGGAGCGCACCGCCCCTGGGACGCAGCATCTGGCAATATTTTAAGGAAGCGGTCATTCTGGTGATGGCGGTGTTGCCGGCGATCTTGTCCATCGGCCTCATCGGACTAGTGTTGGCGGAGTATACGCCGGTCTTTGACTACATCGCATACATCTTCTACCCGCTGACAGCTTTGTTGCAGGTGCCCGACGCGATGCTGGCGGCGAAGGCGGCGTCCTTGGGCATTACGGAGATTTTGCTGCCAGCCATCCTGGTCATGGAGGCGGGACTGGTCACCAAATTTGTGATCGGCGTTGTAAGCGTATCATCCATCCTGTTTTTCTCGACGACGATTCCGTGCATTTTGGCCACCGACATTCCGATTCGCATCCGCGATTTGCTGGTGATTTGGTTTGAAAGAACCGTGCTCAGCTTCATCCTTGCCGTGCCGATTGCTTTCCTTCTATTTTGATGTTCAGGGCAGGAAAAATGAGCGGCTCCCCCACTATAACATTTTTGAATACCCTTTCACGGACATTCGTCAGATCCGTTGGGGCGCAAGGGATGAGGGCCATTTTTCGAGGCGGGTATACGGAAGGGATATAAAAATTGAAAATATCCTTTCTGTCATGATCCGGTGATATATTGTGCGTATAACAAACCTCATTCAAAATGATGACAAAAGGAGAGGGTGCAACATGTGGGAGTTCAATCCCGAGAAATCTGTTCTGCTGGTCATCGATATGCAGAATGATTTTGTCAGAGAGGGTGCGGTCATGGAGGTGCCAATGGCCCGGGAACTGCTGCCCAACATGAAGAAAATCCTTGAAGCATGCCGGAGTAAGCGCATTCCTGTCATTTACTCCCAGCATGTGCTCTACGATCACTTCGAAGTTTCCCCCCTGGAAACGACCTACAATCCGCGCTTGAAGAAGGAAGGGATGCGGGACGGAAGCGAAGGGGTGGAAATTGTTCAAGAACTGGCTCCCCAGCCCGGAGAGATGGTGGTGCGCAAGCATCGGTACGACGCATTCCACAATACGCAGCTGGAAACATTAATCCGCAACAGCCGTTACCCGGAGGAGACCGATACCGTGATCATCGTCGGCACCGTCACCAATGTTTGCTGTGAAACAACGGCCCGCAGCGCCTTCAGCCGGGACTTCAAGGTGGTCTTCGTGTCGGACGCGAACGGCGGCTTTGACGAAGCTTCGCATAACGCGACTTTGACGATCATCAACAAGGTGTTTGGCCGTGTCATGAGCACGGATGAAGTGCTGAAAAAGATCGAGGCCGTTTAAGACTGCCCACAAGACGCATCAAATTTGCAACAGCTGTCTCAAATCAAAGGGGGAAAAAGAGAAATGAGGAAAACAACGATACGACTGTTCGTCATCTTATTGGTATCGGCGTTGGTACTGGTCGGTTGCGGCAACAAGAATTCGGGTTCGAGCAGCGGGGAGGATGGAATCAAGGTCGGCATTCTTCTGTCCTCCAGCGGACCGACGGCGCTGATTGAAGCGGGAATGATCAAAACCGCGATGATGGCGATTGAAGAAATCAACGAAAACGGTGGAGTCAAAGGCAAAAAATTGATCCCGATCCAGGAAGACTATGCCGGGGATCCATCGATGGCTGCCACCAAAGCGAAAAAGCTCGTCATGGAAGACAAGGTGACGGCGGTGCTGGGCACCTTTACATCCGCTAGCCGCCAAGCGGTTTTGCCGATCATCGAGCAAAACAACAGCCTGCTGATTTTCCCGAACTTGTATGAAGGGGAAGAGTATTCGGAGAACGTCATTTACACCGGTCCGATTCCAAACCAGGGGCTGGAGAAGTTCATTCCGTGGTTGGTAGAAAACAAAGGGAAGAGATTTTTCTTTATCGGCTCTGACTATGTATTCCCGATCGTCATGAACAACCAGGCCAAGGCGCTGCTTGAAATGCATGGCGGGGAAGTCGTCGGAGAAGAATATGTTCCTTTCGGTCACATGGAATTTGCTTCGCTGATCAACAAAATCAAAGAAGCGGATCCCGATATTGTGTTCTCCACCGTCGTAGCGGAAAGTGAGTCGGCGTTCTTCAAGCAATTTCATGACTACGGCATCACGGCGGACGACATTCTGATCGCCAGCCCGATTCCGACGGAAAATGACCTGGCGGCAATGGGGCCGGAAGCCGGAAAAGGACATGTCGTCATCCAAGCCTATTTCCAATCGGTAGATACGCCTGAAAACAAAAAGTTCGTGGAAAATTATCATAAGAAGTACGGCAATGAGCCAGTCAACACGCAAATGGAAGCGGCTTATTACTCCATTTATCTGCTGGCCGCTGCGCTGGAGAAGGCAGAGGACATCACCGATACGAAGCAAATCATCGACGCCTTTGCTGGACAGGAATTCCAGGCTCCTTCCGGCAAAATCAAAGTGGACGAAGAGAACCATCACACCCATCTGAACTACTACGTCGGAGTGGGCAATCTGGACGGACAATTTGACATCATTGACAAATATGATCCGGTTCGTCCCGAACCGTGGTCCAAGCTGCTGTATCCGGATCATGAGGAGCCCTGGAAAAAATAATACGTCCAATTTGCGGAGAGAAGAGGTCAAACTCTTCTCTCCTATTCTCACAAACGGGGGATAACGATGAATGTCATGCAACAAATTGTAGACGGCGTCAGCGTTTCCAGTTCGCTGCTGCTCGTTGCTCTGGGACTAGCGATTACTTTCGGAATAATGAAAATCATCAATCTGGCCCATGGCGAACTGATCATGGTGGGGGCATACACCACCTATGCGGTGAACACGGTGGCGAAATTGCCGTTTTTCGTGGCGGTTATAGCCGCCTTTGTTGTGACCGCCATCGTCGGGGCGCTCATGGAACGATTCGTGCTGCGCAGTTTGTACGGCAGACCGATGGAAACGCTGCTGGCTACCTTCGGGATCTCGATCATGCTGCAGCAGATCGTGCGCATCTTGTTCGGCGCAACGAACAAGGCGGTCATTTCGCCGATTTCCGGCACCTTGACCTTGGGGAATATCGTCATCCCGTATTTGCGGCTGTTCATTATTGTCTTTTCGATCCTGATGCTGCTTTTGACGGCTTATATTTTGTTCAGGACGAAGTTCGGCATGCTCGTGCGCACCGTCTCCCAAAACCGGTCGATGAGCGATTGCCTCGGCATCAACACGAGCCGCATCGATTTGCTGACGTTCTCCTTTGGCGCCGGCATCACCGGGGTGGCGGGCGCGATCGTCGCCACCTTGCGCAACGTTTCTCCGACGATGGGTATTGAGTACATGATCGACTCGTTCCTTGCCGTCGTCCTCGGAGGAGTCGGTTCCCTTGTCGGCACGGCCATTGGCAGCGTGATCATCGGCGAAGCGAGCCAGTTGCTGACCTTCGTGGGAGGCGAAATCGGCGCCCGCATCATCATCTTCGTTCTCGTCATTATCGTCATCCGGTTCAGGCCGGAAGGGATCATCAAGTTGGAAAGCAGGTAAGCGTGATGAAACAGTTATGGAAAAATCACACCGTCAGTTTGCTGCTGCTCCTTTACCTCGCTTTGACTCCGATGTTCTCCAACGCCTTCGGCGTGGAGCTGACGGGGAAATTCATCGTGCTCATGATTTTTGCGATCGCCCTCGATCTCGTATGGGGATACGCCGGGCTGCTCAGCCTTGGCCATGCGGTGTTTTTCGGCCTCGGCGGGTATATGCTGGCCCTGTCCTATTCGCTGCAAAAAGGGGTGCCCAGCTTCATGGCACGCTTTCAGATTACGGAAATCCCGCTGTTCATGAAGCCGCTGACGAGCATCCCCATGGCCTTTGTGCTGGGCCTTGTGCTGCCCTCCGTGATCGCTTTTGTCATCGGGTATTTCATCTTCAAGAGCAAGGTGAGCGGAGTCTATTTTTCGCTTATTACGCTGGCGTTGGCTAAGCTGTTTGAAATGATCGCCATCAACAACCAGGCTTACACCGGCGGATTCAACGGGCTGATGGGCCTGCCCCGCTTTCCGATCGGCGGCAAGCCGATGGAACTGGACTCTTATTATTATCTCGTGCTCGCCATCGCCGTCGTCGTCTACTTGTTCGCGCATTGGCTCATGAATTCGCGCTTCGGCAAGATCGTCAAGTCGATCCGTGAAAACGAGCCGCGCATCGCTTTTCTTGGCTACAATGTGGCCCATTATAAAATTTTCGTGTTCGTCATATCCGGATTCATCTCCGGACTTGCAGGGATGCTGTACGTGCCGATGAACGGGTTTTTCTCCCCCAATGAAATCGGCCTTGCGCTTTCGACGATGATCGTCGTCTATGTGGCGATCGGCGGCAGGGGCACGATCATCGGGCCCGCTATCGGGGCGTTTCTGATCAATCTGCTGCAAAACGAGCTTTCGGAGCAATATCCCGCATTTTGGCAGCTTCTCCTTGGTTTGATCATCGTCCTGGTCGTCCTGTTCTTCCCGAAGGGAATTTACGGAACGCTGCAGGAGAAGTTGGGCGCCTGGTTGGCCCAGTTCCGTTTGCGCAGGGAGGGGAAGTAGAGCGATGAACATTTTGGAAACAAAGGGTCTTTCCGTTGAATTCAGCGGGTTCAAGGCGTTGACCGATCTGGATTTTTCCCTGGAGGAGGGGGAGTTGCGCGTCATCCTCGGTCCCAATGGTGCGGGCAAAACGACGCTGATGGATCTGATCACCGGTAAAACTGCGCCTACCGCTGGTACGATTCATTTCAAAAACATGAACATTACCGGAATGGATACCTTTCGGATTTCCCGGCTGGGCATCGGCCGCAAATTCCAGGGGCCGCATCTGTTTGACAACATGACGGTCGAAGAAAACCTGGAAGTTGCTTTCCAGGGATACCATTCGCTTCGAAAATCTTTGTTCTTCCGCAAGACGAAGGAACTGAAGGAGCGGATGGAAGAAATTTTGACGATGATCCAGCTGCAGGACAAGACATCGCACTATGCGATCAACTTGTCCCACGGGGAAAAGCAGTGGTTGGAAATGGGCATGCTGCTCGCCCAGGACCCGGAGCTGATCATCCTGGATGAGCCGACGACGGGCATGACGGCGGAAGAGACGCACAAAACGGGGCAGCTGATAGAAAACCTGTTCAAGGGGCGGTCGATCATCGTCATCGAACACGATATGGCCTTTGTGCGGCAGGTGGCGCGCAAGGTAACCGTGCTTCATCAGGGCAAGCTGTTGGCTGAAGGGATGCTCGAGGAAATCGAGAATGACAAAAGGGTGCAGGAAGTGTATCTGAAGGAGGATTCCCATGCTTGATGTGGAACAGTTGGCAATTTCATACGGCGGGACAAACCGGACGGTGCACGGGGTGGATCTGCAGATCAACGAGGGAGACAAGGTCTGTTTGCTCGGACGCAACGGCGTCGGCAAAACGACGCTGCTCAAAAGCTTGATCGGGCTGCTGCCGGCGCGGGAAGGGCGAATTCGCCTGGGCGGTGCGGACATTACCAAATTGAAACCGTACCAGCGTTCGCATCGCGGGATCGCCTATGTTCCCCAAGGCCGGGAAATCATTCCGATGCTGACGGTGCGGGAAAACCTGGAGCTGGGCGCGATCGCCCATAAACCGAAGGAAACGGAACGGCTGATGAAGGAAGTGCTGGACTATTTTCCCGCATTGAACGAGCATCTGAAGCGAAAGGGCGGAGTGCTTTCCGGCGGGCAGCAGCAACAGCTGGCCATCGGTCGGGCGCTCATGTCGGAGCCCCGGGTGCTGCTTCTCGACGAGCCGTCGGAGGGCATCCAGCCGAACGTGGTGGCGGAAATATCCAACATCCTGAACCGGATCAACCGGGAAAAAGACATCGCCATTTTGCTCGTGGAGCAAAATCTCGACTTTGCCTTCAAAATTGCCGACCGCTTCTATGTGATGGAGAAAGGAACCGTCGTCATGTCCGGGGATGTGCAGGGCGCTGATGTGGAGAAGATCAAAAAGCATTTGACCATTTGATCGAGGATTCGTTCGAATGTGTAAACGGTTGAAGGTTTGACCAAAGAGCCGCCAAGCTGTCCTACTCCGTTCCGTTCATCATGGACAGGCATTCCTTCAGGCATTCGATGGCTTCGGTGAACGGTTCCGTCTGCTGGTAAATCATCTGCACGTGGACCGGCTCCAGCACATCGGTGAGCGGGATATAGCGGAACGGCAGCTCGCAATCCTGAAACAGGGCGGTAAAGCAGGTTTGGGGAAGGATCGTGTAGGCGATGCCTTCCGCAATATAGGCTGCTGCGATATGCATATCGTCCACCACCTGAAAGCGGCTGATGCCGAGTTTCCGGAACATGGGGGACGTCACATTGCTGTGCGAAAGCAGGATCGGATTGTCGAAGACGAGGAAGGGCATCTGCTTCAGCTGCTGAAACCGCTCGGAATGATCGACAATATCTTGCTGGGTCAGTTCACCGATGGTCGCCGGATTATAGATCAACATGACTTGATCGCTAAACAGGCTGAAGTTTTGCAATCCCGGTCGTTCTTCCCGATGAAAATGGAGGCCGACATGGATTCCGTGATACTGCACCAGATCAATGACCGTCGGCGTTGGTCTGGTGATAAAGCGGAATGGGAGTCCAGGAAAACGAGCGGCCAGGGTGCTGACGATTTTTCGCGATAGGAGAGGAGATAGCCACGCATCGACTCCGATGAGCAGACGATCGGAGTGATTCGTCACTTCCTCGAACGGATTGATCGCTTGATGGTTGAGGCCTTGCGTCAACACGGTGGAAGCGTCTTCAAGGTCATGGACCAGCTGGATGGCGTATGTAAGGAAATAATAGCCTTGGCGCGTCAGCCTGGTTCCTTCCCAGTTGCGCTCCAAAAGGGCGAAGCCCAGCGCTTCCTCCATCTTGCGGATGCGGTTGCTGAGCGCGGGTTGGGTCATATGAAGTGTTTGAGCCGCTTTGGAAATGCTTTTTTCTTTGGCAATGGCAAGAAATGATTTTAATCCTTCCATGTCCATAGAGAACGCCTCCCGTCACCGCTAATTAACTTCATTGTAAGGGAAAGAACGGGGCAAAACAACCTTTGTGCGCAAACATGGAAATGGGGACATCGGCATGTGCCGTCGGATCGATCGACAAAAGTTGAGAAAATGAATGGCCAAAAAATGATTGCAAATTTTGCCCATTGATGCTAATATATGCATATCAAATCTTTCGGAACAGAGGAAGCACCTCTATTGCGCGAAGGCGTAATGGAGGTGCTTTTTTGTTCTGCCATATAATTTTAAGGAGGGATTGGATGCATCGTATTTTTTTGAGCAGATTGCGCAGGGAGTGCGAAGGGAAGACGGAAGTGGCGGAGGTGGCCATAGACGAGCGGGAGGGGATGTACCAGGTGAGCTGGTGCCTCGTCGGGCAGGACGGGGATGAGCCTGTGACGGTCTGGTATGCGGGAGGAAGCTGGGAGGACATGATGGCCGTCTTCCGCTACCGGCTGCTGGAACAGCGCGCGGCGGGATTCAGGCCGGATATCGAGCAGATGCCCGGCATGCACGAGCAGCGCCCGAGCTTCGTGCCCTTCGCGCTGAAGCTGGAATTTTACAGCGAATTGCACCGGAACGAGCAGCTTTACAGCGAACTCAGGACATGGAGGAAGTCGAAGGCGGCGGCGTCGCGGCTGGCGGCGTATGTCATAGCGGGCAACGGGCTCCTGTCGATGATCAGCGCGTTCGTTCCCCACACGAAGGAGGAGCTCGGGCAGCTGCCCGGCATCGGCGAGCACAGGCTGAAAACGTACGGGGATGAAATTCTCGGGATCACCGGGAAATACGAGAGGAAGACGACCTTCCCGCTCGACTGGGTGAAGGAGGAGGTCGATCCCGCGGAGCTGGAGAGATGGTACTGCCGGGAGCGGGGGAGCAGGCTGAAGGCGGACGCGGAGCTCCGAATGTTGAAGAAACGGGCGCTGCAGGCGGTGATGGAAGGAACGGACCTGAAGGGGTTGGAGGGCATGCTGAACCGCCCGAAGCGGGAGCTGGTGCAGTGGCTGGAGGAATGGGACGCGGCGGGCTATGACATGAGCGCCGTCGTCGAAAGGGAACTGGCCAACGTTCCGCCGGAGGAAGTCGCGGCTGCGGAGCAATGTTTTGCCCGGCTCGGCCACCGCTACCTGAAGCCGGTGTTCGAAGAGCTTTACGCGGGCAAGGAGCAGGCGGCCGGAGCCGGGAACGGGGCCGATCAGGAGGAACGGTACATCCGGCTGCGGCTCATCCGGCTCAAGTACCGCTCCAGCCTATCGGCGCAGGGCGAAGGCCAGGCCGCCAGCTGACGGCAGAACGCCCGGGCGGTTCATGAACCGGATCGTTCCGGCTGCCCGGGCGTTGGTCACCGCAGCAAAATGTGGGACAGAAACACGGTGGCCAGTCCGAAATAGACCAACAGCGAAAAGATGTCGTTGAGCGTCGTGATGAGCGGCCCGGAGGCGATCGCCGGGTCGATCCTCAGCCGGTACAGGATGATCGGGATGATCGTCCCCGCCATCGTGCCGATGATAAGCGTGAGCAGCAGGGAAGCGCCGATGACCATGCTCAGTGCCGCGTTGCCCTGCCAGAAGTAAGTGATGATCGCGATGAGCACGCCGCAAACGAGACCGACGGTCAGGCCGACCTTGAACTCGCGCGACACGAGCCGCCAGATCGTGGCCGAGTCAATCGTTTGAGAGACGAGGCCGCGCACGACGATGGCCAGCGACTGGGTGCCGGTGTTTCCGGTCATGCCGGCGATCATCGGCATGAAGAAGGCAAGGGCCACCACCTGGTCCAGAGTCGTCTCGAAAATGGAGATGACGCTTCCGGAGATGATGCCGAGAAACAGAAGCAGGATGAGCCACGGCAGCCGCCGCATCGCGGCCTCCAGGGCGCGGGTGCGGAAATCGATGGCGCCGCCGGACGCGGACAGCTTCTGGATGTCTTCATTGGCTTCCTCCACGATGACGTCGATGATGTCGTCAACCGTCACGATGCCGACGAGCCGTTTCTCCTCGTCCACAACGGGCAGGGCGATGAAGTCGTATCTTTCGATCGTTCTGGCCACTTCCTCCTGGTCCATCAGGACGGGGACGGAGATGACCCGGTTGTACATGATGTCCTTGATCTTGTCCCCGCTGTCCGCCAGCACCAGGTCACGGTAAGAGACGACGCCCACCAGCTTTTTCTGGTCGTCCAGCACATACAGGTAATAAATATTCTCCGCATATTCGGCGAAGGCTTTCACCTTCTCCACCGCTTCGCGGACGGTGAAATGATCCTTGATCCAGACGTAACGGTTCGTCATGATGCCGCCTGCGGTCTGCGGCGGATACTGCATCAGGTTCCGGACCGTTTCCGATTCTTCCTTCTGCATGGCGGACAGAAGGCTGGCCGACTGTTCCGTCGACAGGGCCGACAGCAGGTCCGCCAGATCGTCGTTCTCCATCAGGTTCAGAATTTCGGAGGCACGTTCCGGGCCGATCGTCTGCAAAATGGACAGCTGGTCCTCGTCTTCCAGCTCCTGGATGAGAAGGGCCAGCTGTTCATTGGTCAGCATCGACAAAAATTTCGCTCGGTGCTTCGCCGGCATTGCCCTGAACAATTCAGCCATGTCGTATGGCTGCAGTTCATCCAGGATGCGTTGCAGTTCTTCCAGTCTGTGCTCCTTTACGGTCCGGATCACCTGCAGCAGCATGGCTTCCATTGTATCCGGCATTGACACGGGAATCACCTCCTCCTTAGTTGTACAACAAGTCCCCCGCCGACTGCAACTTTTTCTCCTCAAGAAGAATTTCTTGACGTGCGAACGTTTATCGAGTACATTATTTACTAAACAAAATCGCATATGGTGCTTCATGCGAACTCTTATCAAGAGCAGGTGGAGGGACGAGCCCGATGAAACCCGGCAACCGGCAGCGCCTTTGAGAGGTGGTGCACGGTGCTAATTCTTGCAGGCGCGCTTGCGTCTGAGAGATGAGAGAGGCCAACCGATCAAGTGTGTCCGGGACCTTTCTCGAATCGGGATAAGGTCCCTTCTTTATTCTTCCGGCAGGACCGGCGGCCTGCCTCATTGCGACAGCGGCCCATGAACGGCTCCATATACCATATGCCGAAAAGGAGTGAATGGCGATGCCGATCAAAGTTCCGGACAATTTGCCAGCGAAGGATATATTGATAGAAGAAAACATTTTTGTGATGGACGAAACCCGGGCCTATCACCAGGACATCCGCCCTTTGCGGATCGCGATCCTGAACCTGATGCCGACGAAGCAGACGACGGAAACCCAGATCCTGCGGCTGCTCGCCAACACTCCCCTGCAGGTCGAATTCGTGCTCCTGCATCCCAAAACCCACGTTTCCAAAAACACTCCCAGCGAGCACCTGAAGACCTTTTACAAAACCTTCGACGAAATCCGTGAGCAGCGCTTCGACGGCATGATCATCACCGGCGCGCCGGTGGAAAAGCTGGAGTTTGAACAGGTGGACTACTGGACGGAGCTCCAGGCGATCATGGACTGGACCCGCGACCACGTCACCTCGACCATGTACATCTGCTGGGGCGCGCAGGCGGGGTTGTACCATCATTTCGGCATTCCGAAATATGAGCTGCCGGCGAAGATGTTCGGCGTGTTCCCGCACCGGGTGCTGGTCAGGAACAACAAGCTGCTGCGCGGCTTTGACGAGGTTTTTTACGCGCCGCAGTCGCGCCATACCGAAATCCGGGCGGAGGACATCGAAAAGGTGGAGGACCTGGAAATCCTGTCCGTCTCGGACGAGGCCGGCGTTTACATTGTGGCGACCCGCGACGGGCGGCATATTTTCATCACCGGCCATTCGGAATACGACGCCGAAACGCTGAAGCTGGAATACGAGCGTGACGTCGCCAGGGGGCTGCCGATCTCCGTGCCGAAAAACTACTTTCCGGACGACGACCCGACGAAGAAGCCGGTTGTCACCTGGCGCGCCCATGCCAACCTGCTGTTTTTCAACTGGCTGAACTACTACGTGTACCAGGAAACGCCCTACGAATGGTAAGGAAAGGAGGTTCACGCGCGATGAGAATCGAAAGCCGACTGGCCCAGATCGGGTCGCGAAGCGATCCCGGGACAGGCGCCATCAGTTACCCGGTCTACCATGCGACCGCCTTCCGCCATCCGGCGCTGGGCCAAAGCACGGGCTTTGACTATTCCCGCACCAAAAACCCTACCCGCGCCGTGCTGGAGCAGGCCATCGCCGACCTGGAGAGCGGCGACGCCGGATTCGCCTGCAGTTCCGGCATGGTGGCGCTTCAGACGGTGTTCGCCCTGTTCAGATCCGGCGACCACCTGCTCGTGTCCCTGGACCTGTACGGCGGAACGTACCGGCTGCTGGAGCGGGTCATGAAAAAATTCGGCGTAACGGCCTCCTACGTGGATACGAACGATCTGGAAGCGCTGGAGCGGGAGCGCACACCGCAGACAAAGGCGGTGCTCATCGAAACGCCGACCAATCCGCTCATGATGGTGACGGATCTGGAGGCGGTTTGCGCCTGGGCGAAGCGGCACGGGCTTCTCGTCATCGTCGACAACACGCTGCTCACTCCCTTCTTCCAGCGGCCGATCGAATGGGGCGCGGACATTGTCGTCCACAGCGCCACCAAGTATCTGGCCGGGCACAACGACGTGCTGGCCGGCATCATCGTCACGAAGGGCAAGGAGCTGTCCGAGGAGATCGCCTTCCTGCACAACTCCATCGGCGGCGTGCTCGGCCCCCAGGATTCCTGGCTGCTCATGCGCGGCATGAAAACCCTGGCCCTTCGCATGGAGCGGCATCAATACAATGCGACGCGGATTGCGGAATTTCTGCTTGAACATCCGCTCGTGGAAGACGTGTACTATCCGGCGCTTGAACACCATCCGGGCCATGCCATCCAGCGGAAGCAGTCGAGCGGCAACACCGGCATCTTTTCCTTCCGGGTCAAGGACGCCCGCCTGGTGGAGCCGGTGCTCAGGAACATTTCCCTCATCGCCTTCGCGGAAAGCCTGGGCGGCGTCGAGTCGCTTATGACGTACCCCGCGGTACAGACTCATGCCGACATCCCGGAGGAAATCCGCCGCAAGGTCGGCGTTGACGACCGCCTGCTGCGTCTGTCGACGGGCATCGAGCACGCGGAGGACCTGATCGAAGACCTGTCGCAGGCGCTGGAGGCGGCTCGCCGGGAAATCGGGCTGTAAAACAAAAACATATGCCTTGATAAAGATTGGCTCCGATACCCAAAAAAGCAAGTCCTGATCCGTACGGGATCCGGACTTGCTTTTTTGGTTTTTTTGTTGAACCGTCGGGAAATGCCTGACTATTTGGACTGACCTTTCACGACAAAAAGCTGCAAATTCAGTCTATTGACTATTCAGAATATTATGGAATAACATTTAGATGCCAAAATGCAAGTTGAACAGGATGGTCTGAAGCAGAATGAAGGAAAGGGGAGAGGGAAGCATGGGGAAGAAACCGTTCAGGCGCATGTTCTCGCTTCTTTTGATGTTCTTGCTGATCGCCGATCTGTCTTCCGCCGCGTTTGCTTCAACACCGGAAGCGGAGCCGGCCAACGTCCGGCTGCAGGCCATCGATGTGGGGAATACCGCTCCGGCAATCCGTTGGAGGCTGCATGGGGCCAACTCCTGGCATTATGCGGAATCGATGCCTCTGTACAATACGCACGACGCCGTTTTGTATTTGGACAAGCATGATTCGGGGACGGCCATGGTCCCGGTGACGGCCGACGTGTATTCGGTCAACAGAGGCACGCTGACCCAGTTCAAAGGTGAAGCACATGCAGATACTTACCCGGCCCTGGCCGATTTGTCCGGCGTTTCCTTGAAAGGAGACGTCAGCAAGTCGATCGATGAGAAGGTTCTGACGTATACGTCTGCGAAACTGCAGGCAAACAGCGCGATTGTGGGACTTCCGAAAGCAACGCTGTATCTCCGTTCCGGCACGGAGGGAGAGGTGACCGTTCTGCTGGAAGAAGTATCCGTATCGAATGGCGCATCCACGGTCATCGCGAAGGGGACGAGCCCCGTTTCCGCGGCAGGGGACCAGGCGGTTCAGGTCGTGTTGAAGCGGGCATACGACGATGGAGAAGGTGAGCAGCCCGAATTTGTCGCTTATCGCGCTTCGGTCAACTCTGCCTTGCGCGTAAGCGTTTTCACCAATCCGGGGACCGAAATCACCCTGTATTCCGGAGGGAACAACGCTTCCTTCGTCGGGATTCCGGTCATGGAAAATGACGAAAACGGCTACAACGGCAAGATCACCATCGGCGGAAACACATACAACGCGACCATGTACTGGCTCGTCGATCGGATTTATGTCAATTATTCGGTCAACGGGCAAAATGACACGTGGATATCGATCCCGTCGGATACGCCCTATACCGTATTGCCCGACCATTCGGCAGACTTTGGCGTCTTCACGTTCATTCAATACGGCGGTTCGGCGATTGTGAATGCGCAGGAGCAGCGCTTCACCGGCAACGGATTCAACGTCCAGCCCTTCCCGGCTTACAGGCATGCGGTGGTCGATACTGTGCCGATCCAGCCGGTTCCCGACCTTCTGTATCTGCCAACAAAAAAGACCCTGAAGTACGATGTGTTCATGCCTACCGGCGACAACTACGGCAAAACAAACGTGCCGCTCGTCATTTACATTCACGGCTTTGGCGGTTCGTATTCCAACATTTCGAGTCCGTTTTTGCAGGACCTGCTGAAGGACGGCTATGCCGTTGCGGGCGTGCCCCTGCGCAACTATCCGTCGAATTTTTCGCCGGATTACTATCATGACATCAAAGGCAATATCCGCCATCTGCGGGCCAACGCGCTGAAATACGGCATCGATCCGAACCGCTTCGGGGTGTACGGCCAGTCCCTCGGCGGCAACACGGCGCTCATGATGCTGGTCTCCGGCGACGACGAGTACATGGAGGGGACCGTCGGCGGCAACCTGCACGTTTCAAGCCGCGTGCAGGCCGGGATTGCCGGCTACGGCTGGAGCGACATGATCTACTTCGGAGCTGATCAGCGGATGGACGATCCCGACCGGATGGCGAGCTATTACTCGGGAGGAGACGGAGAAAACGCGCCGATCGCGCAGGCCATCGATTTTTACGGGCCCGGCAAGGGGCTGCTCGTCGTGAGAAATTATATTGAGGCTCGCGATGCGGCGATTGCCGACGGAAAAGAGGAAGAATTCTACTCGTCGAATTACACGTTCACCATTGACGGAAATTACAAAGCCAAATGGTTCCCGCTGGTGCGTCCGGAGTTGGCACCCGTGACGGAGGGAATCTACAGCTACACCCATGCGGAAATGGAAGCGGTCATCGAGAGGGCCAAGGCCGCCAGCCCCCTGTACTATATCACGCCGGACGATCCTCCCGTCGGGATGTTTGCAGGTCTTGGCGGCGGCCAGCAGATTACGAACAACCAGTCGACCCGCACGCTTGAACGGCTCAATGACTTCGGAGTCGAAGGGTTCATGTGGGGCAACACGCTGGGCAATTACGGCAATGAGCCGGAAGTCAGGGCGGCGATGATGAACTACCTGGACGAATACCTGAAAAGAGGGCCGAGCGGCGTGAGGATCGCCCTGACCGTCGGATCGGACAAAGCCGTCGTCAACTATGTTTCGGAGCCTTTGGAACACGGTCTTCTGTATCAAGGCGGTGCCTTCCGCATTCCGCTTGCCTATGTGGCGCAAAAACTCGGTGCGGATTTGAGCGGCGTCACCACGGAAACGGATGGCGTGACCAGCATCGGCGGAGTGCTATACGCGACCCCGGCGGCAATCCGTGCATTGACGAACGCGACCGTGAACGAGTACCAGTGGCAGGATTTCCGGGGGGTGGACCGCAAGGCGGTGGTCATCCACAAGGCTGCTCCGGCGGAGGCTGCTCCGGCCTCTCCGGTCTTGGATCCGACGGGCATTTCTTCCACGTACACAAGCTACAGCGGATTTTCCGTTCCGGTGACGGATCAGGTGTACGCGAACCGGGTGTATGTGCCGGTGCCCGCCGTCTACGAAGGAATTCGCTCTTCGTTCAAGGGCACGTATTTTGAACAGATTTATACCGACCCGTACGATCCGGACATCCCCGCGGACACCTTTGACACCATCAACCTGGCCGTCGGCTACATCCTGCCGTCCAACGACAGCGGTGTGCAGGCCGGAACGCTGAGAACCCAGACAACCGGCGGCAGCTACATCAAAGGCAAGTATCCCGTGATCGTGACGGTATCCAGACGCGAACTGCTCAACGGCAACCCCTTTGACTGGACCGTGGGACAGCTTGCGGCAGCCCATGGCTATGCGTACGTCGTGATCGAAACCCGCGGCGCCGGCTCGTCCGAAGGCATCTATGACAGTTTCGCTTCCCGCGAATTCCGCCGGGATGTGGCCTATATCATGGAAAACTGGCTGGCCCATCAGGAATGGAGCAACGGCCAGTATGTGATGGTGGGCCGATCCAACAGGGGACTCATCCAGACCGCCACGGCCACGATGCGTCCGGGCGGATTGATCGGACTTGCGCCGGGCGTGGCCAACCCGGACTATTACTACCAGAACTATCCGAACGGAGTCCCGTCGCTGCCGGCGAACCCGAAATACAACCGGACGGGTCTGAACGGCGACACGTTTATCGGAACGGTGGACATTCCGGGCCTGATCGCCCAGGGATATACGTACGAAAATTTTATCGCCGGGAACGCTCCGTTCTCCGCGAAATATGCGGGAATGATGCCGGTGTCCGAATCCGAGAAGGATCTCAGAACGTTGTACAACGCCTATCTCACGCAGCGCTACAACAGGGATTTCATGACCTGGCTGCATCCGTTGGACGTGTTGAGAGATCAGGCGCTTCCTTATCTCGACGGCGAGCCTTCCAACTTCTGGACGCCGGCGGGCGGCACGCCGGAAGAGGGGCTCGAGTCCATCACGGCGGGGAACTACCGGTTTTTCAATATCGCCGGCATCTTTGATCCGGGCTCCGGCGCCCAGGCGGCTTCGAGAAACCTGTGGGGCGGCAGCATCGCGCTCCTGAACGGAAATCACGGCGCGGACATCAAGCCGGAAGTTTATTTGCGCTGGTTTGATTCCGTACTCAAAGGAGTCGACAACGGGGAGGATCAGGCTCCGCCCGTATACTACGAGGTCGTCAACAAAACGATCGATCCTGTCACGGGTGCGGGCACATCCGCCACTCCGACGCTGAATGCCCGGTATGCGGAGTCGTTCCCGCTGGCGAACACCCAGGACAGCGTCCTGTATCTGGCGCCCGAGACGGAAAAAATTGAAGTTGCCGACGCGCTCAAACTGCACGGTCCGCAAAGCAACAACGGCAAACTGACCCCCGTCAAGCCAGCGAACGTCGACGAAACGAGCTACAGGGTGGATATGGATGTGGGCCTGACTTCCCCGCCGGACGCGGAAGTCAGGCAATACATGGGCGACAGCAATCTTGGTTTCAACATTCCGCGGGAAATGTCGCAGTATGTGGATGCGAGAAGCCTGACGTTCACTTCGGCTCCGCTTGCGACCGATGTGGAAATCGTCGGCATCCCGACCATTGATCTCTGGATCTCGGCGGACCAGAACGATGTGGACATCATCGCTTTCCTGGAGTATGTGACACCGGGCGGCGAATCCTACTATATTTCCCGCGCCGTCCAGAGGGCGTCCCATCGCAAGACGGGGCCGAACGCCCTGTGGGATTCCACGCCGGGACTTGCCGGAAGGTATCATACGAGCGTGACCGCGGACGTGTACGAGGCGCTCCGGGAAGATCTGGCCGATCCCGTGCTGCTCCGGTTCAACTTTGCCCTGGTGTCGCACAGTCTGCCCGCAGGCAGCAGCATCCGCGTGACGATTGCCGGCGCTTATGAAGGAATTTATCAGCACACCATGTACTATCAGGACTTTGAACATGCCGGGGACCGGAATTACCTGAAAGATCCGCTGCCGACCATCAAGGTGTATACCGGCGGCGACAAGGCTTCGTTCATTTCCCTTCCGGTCGTCGACAGCGTGAGAAATGTGATCAACGGCCAGGTTACGATGCATGACGGCAGCTACACGGGTCCGGGCACCATGTATCTGTTCGAGGAGAACTGGTACCTGTACGCAACCGGAATCGGCAAGTGGAAGAAGCTGCCGCTCGATTCCGATCTCGCGGAATATACGGTGGTGAACAACGCTGCGGTATTCGGCAACGCCGGTTTCAGTTTCCTTCCGGAAGGCGGTTTTCTCGCCAACGGCGTCGTGCAGGAATACCGGGGAGGCGGCAGAAACATGGTGCCGTTCCCGACCCATTACCGGCTGAAGGTCGATACGGTGGACATCCAGCCGCTGCCCGACAGGCTGTATTTGCCCACCCGCAAGGATCTGTACGCGGACATCTTCATGCCCGAGGGCACCACGAAGGACAGCTCGGTTCCGACGATTGTGTTCATCCACGGCTTCGGAGGCACAACCCTTGGCATCGACTCCTTCCTTGTCGACCGGATTGCGGAAGGCTATGCCGTGGCGGGCGTGGATCTGCGCAATTATCCGCCGAATTTCAGTCCGGACTACTATCATGACGTCAAGGGCGGCATCCGGTTCCTGCGCAAACATGCGAAGGAGTTCGGCCTGGATCCGGACCGGTTTGGCGTCTACGGCGCGTCCCTGGGAGGCAACACGGCGCTCATGGCGGCGCTCACGGGCGGAAGCAGCCCGGCTGATCAGTATATGGAAGGAACGGTCGGGGGCAACACGGATGTGTCCAGCCGAGTCCAGGCCGGTGTCATCGGTTACGGCTGGAGCGACATGATCAACTTCGGCGCCGACCAGCGTGCCGACAACAAAAACAACCCGGGCCTTCTCGCGCGCATGATCGCCGGCGGAGATGGGGAAACGGCGCCGATCGCCATGGCGATTGATTTCTACGGACCAGGCAAAGGTCTGCTCGTGCTTCGCAACTATCTGGAAGCCCGCGAAGCGGCGAAGGCGGCCGACAAGCTCGACGAATTCCTGTCGGTTCCGTACACGTTCACGATCGACGACGCTTATATCGAGAAGTATTTCCCCTTTGACCAGATCGGCGGTTTCTCCAGCGGCTCCGTCGTGACCAAAGGGAACTATACGTACGATCACGACTTCCTGATGAGAAAAGTTGAAGCGGCCGAAAAGGCGAGTCCGCTGTACTATGTGTCCCCGGATGACCCGGTCATCTTCCTGTACGGCGGATTCGGAGGCGCGCAAAATATTACGAACAACCAGTCCGTGCGGACGTTCCGAGCGTTGAACTCGAGCGGGGTGAAGGCCTTCTTTGCCGGCAATACGAACGGAAATTACGGCAGGGAAGAGTCTGTGCAGAAGGCCATGGAGGTGTATCTGCATAACTATCTGATGAGCGCCGGCAATACGGTGAACTACACCATCACGGCGACGGCGGGACCAGGCGGCAGCATCTCGCCGGCCGGCACCGTCTACGTGAAGGAGAATGACAGCAGAACTTATGTTTTCACGCCCAAGCCCGGTTTCAAAATCTCTTCCGTCATCGTGGACGGTGAACACATGGGCGCCATCACCAGCTATACGTTCCGAAATGTGAACTCCAACCATACCATTTCCGTGACCTTTGAGGGCGTGTTCCATACGATCACAGCAACGGCGGGATCCGGCGGAATGATTTCTCCGTCGGGGGCGGTGAAGGTGGCGCATGGCGACAGCCAGACATTTGAGATCCGACCCAACAGCGGATATGCGATCGATTCGGTTGTAGTCGACGGGGTGGATGTGGGCGCTGTTTCCACCTATACTTTTGAACATGTAACATCCGATCACACGATTGCCGCTCGCTTCCGGGCGATTTCCGGACCGGGTCAATGGACGGCTCCGCCTTCCGGACCTGATGCGGAATCCATCGTCACGGATGTGAGGGACGGCGTCGCTCACCTGATCGTTTCCGACAGCGCGCTGAACAGCATCATTGAAAGCGGAAAAGAAAACGGTTTTGTGAGATTGGATTTGTCTGAACTGGACGGTGTGACGGCGGCATCCGTACCGGCCGCGGTCTTCCAGGCTCTGGCCGCATCGGCGGGCGACGGCAGCGGACAGATTCAGACGCTGGAACTCGTCTTTAAAGATGTGTCCGTGGCGCTTGACTCCGCGGCCATCAAGGCCATTGCCTCGGAAGATCCGGAAGCGGACGTGCTGATCCTTGCCGCAGAAGCGGACCGCTCGGCCTTGAACAGCGCCCAGGCGGATCTTGCGGGCGACCGGCCGGTGTACGAGATCGGCATCTTCCTCGGGGACAGGGAACTGGCGAGCTTTGGCGAGGGAGCATTGACGGTGACGATTCCCTACACCCTGAGACCGGGAGAAGATCCCGATCACCTTGTGGTCTGGCATCTCGGGGAAGACGGCTCGCTGGAGGCGATCCATGCCACGTATGTGGATGAACAGGTTCGCTTCACGGTGAATCATTTGTCCAAATTCGCCGTAGTCCATTTCCCGTTTGAGGATGTCGCTCCTGACAAGTGGTATTACGTGCACGCCGCCTACGCCTTTATGAACGGCATCATGAACGGAATGGGCGGCGGCCGGTTCGATCCCGAGGGCACGGCAACAAGAGCGATGATCGTCACGATGCTGTGGAGGCTGGAAGGCGAGCCGCAGGCTGCGGAGGGCGGCTTCTCCGATGTGAGCTTCTCCGATGTGAAGCCGGGACAATGGTACTCCGCCGCCATATCGTGGGCAGCGGAAAAGGGCATTGTCCAGGGTTACGGCGAAGGGCGGTTCGGTCCTGCCGACATGGTGACCCGCGAGCAGCTGGCGGTCATTCTGAGGAACTACGCCAGGTTCAAAGGGCATGACGTTTCGGCTGCCAGTGGCCTGAGCGCGTTTGCGGATGCCGGCGCGATTTCCCCGTGGGCTCTGGAAGCGATGCAGTGGGCCAACGCCCAGGGAATCATCACGGGGATGAGCACGAGCCGGCTCGCTCCCGGCGAACACGCCCAGCGGGCCCAGGCCGCGGCCATGCTGCACAGATGGATCCAGAGCACCCGGACGAATCCGTGATGTTCGGAGGTCCGGAAGATCGGCGGAAGCCGGTCTTCCGGACGCTTTTTTCTTTTTCAGGGCGCATTCGGCGCCGCAGGCGCACCCGGCGGCTTCCAGCGTTTCGCTCGTATATATGAATTTCCGCGACCATATACTTTATGGAGAAACGGAAAGGAGCGAATCGCATGGAACCGTTTGGCGTTTCCATCCAGCTTGCGTCAACAGCGGATGCATCGCGGCTGAAGCCGTTCCTGGAACGCGGACGGGCGCAGGTACATATGCCGCCCGATGCGCCCCTCCTCCACATTGTGCTGGAATCCCCGGAAGGTCTTTCGGAGCTGGCGGAAGGCCTGGCCGATTTTGTTGTGCAATACAAGGAAAAGGATTTGCTTGTCCATATCGCGCGCCGTCATTTTGCCGGATTTCAACTGCACGAATCCGCCGAAATCGTGCGGTTGAGCCAAAAACTGCTGGCGAGCGAAGCGGCTGACAACCCTGCTCCGCGCGCCGGCGGCCGGCGCCGGGAAAAGCTTGTCGCCGCGCTGTCAGAACTGCTCCGGGAACTCCCGGCTTTTCATCTGGAAGGGGTCTTGCGTTTCCGCCTGCAGGCCTACCTGGAAGAACTGAAGGAAATCATGGACTACGCCATGGAGGAATATTTGCTGGAAAAGCAGTACCAGGATTTCATTTCTTTGCTTCGCTATTTTGTGCTCGTCCAGGAGGCAAGGATTCCGGCCGTTCATCTGATCCACTGCGGAGATTTCGATTTCAAGCTGTTTGACGACCGGCTGCGCCCGATGGAGGCCGCGCGGACGGAGGGCGTCCTGCTGGAAACCGTGGATGAGGATTTGAACTTTGAAGATCTGATCGTCAGCACCCTGTTGACGATTTCTCCGCAAAAGGTGTACATCCACACGCGCGATACGGATTCGCAGATCATCCGCACCATCCGGCAAATCTTTGAAAGCCGGGCGGAAATTTGCCACTTTTGCCCGATGTGCAGCCGCCTGCTGGAGGAGGCCGCCATCCATCAGGCTCAGGCGCCGCTCACTCCGCTTTCTCCCCCGTGAACACCCTGATCGTTTCATCACGTTTCACCAGATTTCATCCTTGGCCATGCCTGTGCGGACGACCGCACATTTTTGGCCTTTGACGCTTGACCTTGCCTTTTTGCGGCTATATAATACGATTTATAACATCCTGCCTATGAACATCTTGCCTGTACATGAATGAAATGGCGATGACCGGAGACACCGACCGGCGCAGAGCGCGGTCCAGAGAGGGAAACGTTGGCTGGAAGTTTCCTCCGTGGCGGCGCGCGGTTGACCACTCCCGAGCTGCGTTGTGGAACGCTGCGGGCGTTGGCGCTTTCGCATTTCCTGCGGCAAGTAAACGACGCCGGGACATTCCCGTTACAGAATGCAATGAGGACCGGCCGCGCTTGCGCGCTTGACAGAGCGGCACATGGCCGGTTGAACCAGGGTGGAACCACGGGCATTTCAGGCGCTCGTCCCTTTTTCGCAGCTTGCTGCGAAGGGACGGCGCCTTTTTGATTTCAAGAAACAGAGAGGAGTATGAGGGATCATGCCCATCACGATCACTTTTCCGGACGGCGCAACGAGGCAGTTTGACGCCGGCGTGAGCCTGGAGGACATTGCCGGAGCGATCAGCAGCAGCCTGAAGAAAAACGCGGTCGTCGGCAAGGTCAACGGCAGGCTGGTGGACCTGTCGACGACCCTGCATGAGGATGCGGAGGTAGCGCTGTTCACGCTCGATTCGCCAGAGGGGCTGGAGGTGTACCGGCACAGCACGGCGCATCTCATGGCCCAGGCGCTCAAGCGGCTGTACGGCGGCAACCGGGTGAAGCTCGGCATCGGCCCGGTGATCGAGGACGGTTTCTACTACGACATCGACCTGGACGAGTCGGTTACGCCCGACGATCTCGCCAACATCGAGAAGGAAATGGAAAACATCGTCAAGGAGGATCTGCCGATCCGCCGCCGCGTCGTGACGAGGGAGGAAGCCATCCGGATTTACACCGAGGTCGGGGATCCGCTGAAGCTGGAGCTGATCCGGGATTTGCCGGAGGGCGAGACGATCACGATTTATGAGCAGGGCGAGTTTTTTGACCTGTGCCGCGGTCCCCATCTGCCCTCCACCGGCCGCATCAAGGCGTTCAAGCTGCTCAGCGTGGCCGGAGCATACTGGCGGGGAGATTCCCGCAACAAAATGCTGCAGCGCATCTACGGCACCGCCTTTCCGAAAAAGGCGGAGCTGGAGGAACACCTGCGCCTGCTGGAGGAGGCGAAGCTCCGGGATCACCGCAAGCTCGGCAAGGACCTGAACATGTTCACCTTCTCCCGCGAGGTCGGGCAAGGTCTGCCGATCTGGCTGCCGAAGGGCGCGAAGCTGAGGCGCATTCTGGAGCGGTACATCGTCGACAAGGAGGAGCGGCTCGGCTACAACCACGTTTACACGCCTGTGCTCGCCAACGTGGAGCTGTATAAAATTTCCGGTCACTGGGACCACTACAAGGAAGACATGTTCCCGCCGATGCAGCTGGACAACGAGGAGCTGGTGCTCCGGCCGATGAACTGCCCGCACCACATGATGGTGTACAAATCGGAGATGCGCAGCTACCGCGACCTGCCGATCCGCATCGCCGAACTGGGCACGATGCACAGGTACGAGATGTCCGGGGCGCTGACGGGACTGCACCGGGTGCGGGCGATGACGCTGAACGACGCCCACATTTTCTGCCGCCCGGACCAGATCAAGGAGGAGTTCGCCCGCGTCATTCAGCTGATCCGGGAGGTGTATGCCGACATCGGCATTACCGATTACCGGTTCCGCCTGTCCTACCGCGACCCCAACGATACCGAGAAATATTTCCCGGACGACAAAATGTGGGAAATGTCCCAGCGGATGCTCAAGGAAGTGGTGGAGGAGCTCGGGCTGCCGTATTACGAGGCGGAAGGCGAGGCGGCGTTCTACGGGCCAAAGCTGGACGTGCAGATCCGCACGGCGCTGAAAAAAGAAGAAACCCTGTCCACCGCCCAGCTCGATTTCCTGCTGCCGGAGCGGTTCCAGCTGGAGTACGTCGGCGAGGACGGGCAGAAGCACCGCCCGGTCGTCATTCACCGCGGCATCATCAGCACGATGGAGCGGATGACCGCCTTCCTGCTGGAAAACTTCGCAGGCGCTCTGCCGGCCTGGCTGTCGCCGGTGCAGGTGCGGGTCATTCCCGTCAGTGTGCAGTTCAATGATTACGCCCAAAAGGTCGAGGAGGAGCTGCGCGCCGCGGGACTTCGCGCGGAGAGCGACCTGCGCAATGAAAAGCTCGGCTACAAGATCCGCCAGGCCCAGCTGGAAAAATTGCCCTGCATGCTCGTCGTCGGCGAAAAAGAGGCGATGAACGGCTCGGTGTCGGTGCGCAAGCGGGGAGAGGGCGACATCGGCGAGCAGAAGGTGGATCAGTTCGCCGCCGCGTTGCTTGAAGAAATTGGCAATAAGCGGTTTTGAGCAGGTAATCGGCATATTTCTTGAAAACGGGGATAACCTCCTAAATGAACAGGAGGTTATTTCTTTATGTTCAACAGTTGGTGGACGAAGCCGGCCGAATGGTCAACGGTTTGGTGGAGTCGGTTGGTTCGGTTGGTTCGGCGGGTTCAGATGGTTCCGAGGGTATCGCGGGTTCCGAGGGTTTCGCGGGTTACGTGGGCTCCGTTGGCTCCGCAGGTTCGGCTGCTCGTGATCGTTCCGGTCCTGCTGGCGTATGTGCCGGTGGCTTTCGTTCCTTCCGTGGAGCCCGCGCTTGCGGTCTTCGCTTCTTCCGGGGCGCTTGCACATGCCGACTCCGTCCCATCGGACTCCGCCGTATCCGGCGCGTCTGTGCGGGCGGCCAAAGGAGACTCTCCGGAGGGGCCGCCGCTCGCGGAAGCCTTCGATCCCGAGGAATTTGCCCGGAAGTACGAATCCTTTGAGGTCATCGCCACCGGGTACTCCGCGGGCAAGGAATCGACGGGCAAGGAACCCGGCCATCCCCTGTACGGCATCACTTACTCCGGCGTGGAGGTGCGGCGGGATCAGAACTCGCTGTCGACCATCGCCGCCGATCTCAGCGTCTTTCCTCTGGGCACTGTTCTCTATGTCCCCGGCTACGGATACGGCATCGTGGCCGACACCGGCTCCGCGATCAAAGGAAACCGGATCGACCTGTACTTCCCGACCAAGGAGGCGGTGTACGAGCAGTGGGGCAAAAAAACGGTGCGCGTCTACGTGATCGAATGGGGCAGCGGCAAGTTCACGAAGGAGATGATGGAGCAGAAATCCATGGTTTACAAGCAATAGAAGACATTGGCGGAAGGGCCGCGGCAGCGGGCCATACATATTCGCACCGGATTTGCAAATGATAAGCTTAACCCGATCCGGGGAGGTGAATATGGTGGCAAAAAACAAAAACAAGGCCAAACAACCGGCCGAACAACAATACAATGTCGAGTTTGCGGAGGAATCCGCCGCGCAGACAGCCGCTGATCAGGCCAGAAAGCAGAAACAGCGGCAGCAGCAGAACAACCAGTGAAAAAAACCGGAACCGGACCGTCACGCGGAAACAATCGTTTTCGCAGGCGGTCCTTTTATGTGTCTGATGTATTTTTACATTTCATTGTTGGCGATTGGGGCCGGTTTGGCAGGATGAAATGCAAAAATGCATCACCTGAGGCCGTTTCGGGATGCACCCCGCCTGATGTGATGTATTTTTGCAGTAAAATTTCCATTTTCCTCGGTTTGCCCTGAACATTTGATGTATTTTTGCATTACATGCCCGGGAAATTCAACGGACGAAGGTTCCAGTCATGCCCGTCTCCGGTCGGGTATACTTTCCATTTCGTTTTCAGTACAATGGGGAGTAGAATGCATGTGGAAGGACGGTTCATCATGGGATCCGCATTTGTTCATCGTCTGGCGTTCGGTCTCCTGCTGGTCGGTCTTGGCTTAGTGCTGCTGTTGAACCAGCAGGGGATGATCCGGGTGGATATCGGCGAACTGCTCAGCAACTATTGGCCTCTCATTCTCATCTACTATTTTGGCGTGCGCCTTATCTTCCGTACCCGTTCCAGCTCGGCGGGTTCCATGATCTGGAGCCTGATTGGCCTTTTTTTCGGTTTTTACTTTCTCGCCCTCAACATGGACTGGATCGACATCGGCTTCGGCGATCTGATCACCTATGCGATTCCGGTTGCGCTCATCGTTATCGGCCTGTCCATGATTTTCAAGCCCAAGCGCGAACATGCTCCGGGCCACGGTGGACGCCACGGTAACCCTTCGGGAGCGGGAGGGAAGATGGGGGCGGGAGGGCCGGCAGGATCAGCAGGACCGGATGTATCGGCAAGACCGTTTGGAGCGGGGGGACCGGGCGATCCGTTCGGTCCGGAGGGGCCGGGCGAACCGGCGGGCCCGATCGGACCGGCAGGACCGGGCTTGTCGGGGGGATTTGCGGATTCGCGCACGCATCGCGAGGCCGGGCCGTCTCCGTTTACACCGCCGCCGCATGATCCCGCGCTCGGATTTGATTCAGGCGCATCTGCCCGGTATTCCCCCGGCGCCGAGTCCGGCTGGACCGGTCATTCCGCCGCTTTTGGCGGCAAGAAACCGCATCGACCGCCCCTCCAGAGAAGCAGCCTGTTCGGCGATCATCACATCGGCGGGGAGCCCTGGACGCTGGAGCCGATCAACGTGAACTCCCTCGTGGGTGATACGGTCATCGATCTGACCACCGCGACGATCCCGGCGGGGGAAACGCGCATCAACATTTCCACCCTGATCGGTGACGTTATCGTGTGGCTGCCCGACGATCCGGGGGTGGATGTTTCCGTCGTCTCCTCTCTGTTTTTCGGCAGCGCGCAGGTGCTGGAGCGCAGCGAAAGCGGCCTGCTCAAAACCCTGGAAATCAAGACGCCGGATTACGGCGCGGGCTTGAGCCAACTGCGCATCCATGTGAGCGTGCTGATCGGCGACCTGACGATCCGGCGCCGCTCCATATGATCGGGCGCCTCACTGCATAATCGGTTCCGGGATCGACCATCCTTAGAACAAAAAAGGAAAGGGGTTTGTTCGGTTGATCCCGCTCACATCGCAACTGGAAGGCAGGACGATTGATTTTTCCGCCGGCAGGCGGGAGCTGGAAACGCTCGGTTTTGTGCTTGGCGGAAATTGGGACTACGATCACGGCAGTCTGGACCGACCGCTCGATGAAAAGAGGCAGGTGTGGCTCCGGCTGCCTTTTGATGTTGTTTCCGGCAAACTGGATGCGGAAGCGGAGGCGCAGGATACGGAAATTCGTTTCGGCACGCCCTATGTGCTGCGCCATGTATATGAAGAGGGGCTGGACGAGGACGCGGTTCCCTTCGGTTCCGGCGGGGTGCTCGACCAGTTCCAGGATCCGGCGGATCCGGACGCTCCGCTGTCAGCGCATTGGCGGGAAATGGCCGAAATCGTGCTCAGGGAAGCGGAGCGCCGTCTGGGGAGAGCGACAGCGGAGTAAAGCCGGTCTGGACCGGAGCGCGGGATGATTTTACCTCCTTTTTAGCTCATCTTAAGGCTGTTTTAAGGTTGCGCAGGCATGATATAGTCAAGAATCAGGAATAGGAATCCATTCTTGCGTGACATGGAATGCCATGCAGGCAGTATCTTGTGGAGCGTAAAAAAGGAGGATTGCCCATGAGCGACAAAAATTACTACTCGTACGGTCCGTTCCGTCCGGAGCGGCCTGACCGGCAGCCTTCGCAGGGGGAGGAGACGACCTCCTATGTGAGCCCGTCCGGAGAGGAGGGTACCGCGGCCATTTCCCGGCCGAGGCCGGCGTACCGTTTACCGGAGCCGGCGGAACAGCGTTATCGGGAATGGTCGTACCCGGTAAAAAAGAAATCGTCCTTCCGCAGCGCGCTTCTCTCTTTTCTTGCGGGAGCTCTTGTGGTCAGCGGGCTCATGTTCGCCGCCGACCGGAGCAATCTGTTCGGCGGGGATGGCCAGGCGTCGTCGGCGGCCGGCAACGGCGGCGGGAACGGCGGCAGCAGCGTGAACACGCCGGCGCCGACGGTCGTGACGGAGGGCGGGGTGCGCAGCGCGGCGCTGCAGGATGTTGTCCGACCGGGCAATATCGCGGAAATCGTGCAGATGGCTTCGCCCGCGGTGGTAAAGGTGGAAACCTACGTCCAGTCCTCCCGCAGGCGCAGCACCATCGACCCGTTTTTCCGGCAGTTTTTCGGCGATTCCTTCCAGGAGGATTCCGGCGGCAGAGTGCAGGCCGGGGCGGGTTCCGGATTTATTTTCGACAAGGACGGCTACATCCTGACCAACCAGCACGTTATTGAAGGGGCGGATGAAGTATACGTCCACGTGCTGGGCTATGCGGAACCGTTCAAGGCCGAGGTGCTCGGCAGCAACTTCGACCTGGACCTCGCCGCGCTGAAGATCGAGGGCGACGCCGATTTCCCGACGCTGACCCTTGGCAATTCGGATGAAGCGCAGGTGGGAGACTGGGTGGTGGCCATCGGCAACCCGTACGGCTTTGACCATACGGTGACCGTGGGCGTCCTGAGCGCCAAGGAGCGGCCGATCAGGATCCCGGACACGTCAGGAACGAGAAATTATGAGCATCTGCTGCAAACCGATGCCTCCATCAACCCGGGCAACTCCGGGGGTCCGCTTCTGAACCTGAGCGGCGAGGTGATCGGCATCAACACGGCGGTCAGCACCCAGGCCCAGGGCATCGGCTTCGCCATCCCGACGAGCACGATCGCGTCGGTCATCGACAACCTGAAAAACGACATCCCGATTCCGAAGCCCTACGTGGGCATTTACATGCAGGATCTGACGCCGCAGGGCCTGGAGCGGCTCGGGCTCGACAACGGGGTCATCATCACCGGCATCATTGAAAACTCCCCGGCACAGGAGGCCGGCCTGCGCGCCTACGACGTGATCGTGGAAATGGACGGCCAGAAGGTCACTACCGCCGACGACCTGGCCAGCCGGATCGGCAAGAAAAAAGTCGGAGATAAGGTCGATCTCCGCATCTATCGGGATGGCGAGATGGTTTCCACAAGGGTCATCGTCGGCGACAAAAACAAGCGATAACGGATTGCAGGCAGGTGAAACCTGCATCACTTGGCCCGGCCCGAACAGGACCGGGCTCCTTTATGCTATAATCGGGACAGAACGGTGTCTGGCGATTGCTGTTGTTTTTTCCGATGGGGGTGGTTGTTTGCGCGAACATGTGCTGATCATCGATGATGACGAAAAAATCATTTCCATGCTGAAGCGCGCCCTCGCGTTTGAAGGTTACCGGGTGAGCACGGCCATGGACGGCCATGCCGGGCTGCAGCAGCTGGCTCAGGGAACGCCGGATCTCATCATTCTCGATGTGATGATGCCTCATCTGGATGGCTGGGAGGTGTGCCGGCGCATCCGGGAAAGCGGCAGCACGGTGCCGATTCTGATGCTGACCGCGAAGGACGACATCTCCTCGAGGGTGACGGGGCTGGACATCGGCGCGGACGACTATCTGGTCAAACCGTTCGCGCTTGAGGAACTGCTGGCCCGCATCCGGGCGCTGCTCAGGCGCAACGCCCATTCGGGCGGAGCGTACGAGCCTTCGCGGCAGCTGAAATTTCTGGATCTGGTCATGGATCCCGACTCGCGGGAGGTGTACCGGCAGGGACGGCGCATCGATCTGACGGCCAAGGAGTTCGAATTGCTTCACCTGTTCATGCTGAATCCCCGGCGCGTGCTGTCGCGGGACACGATCATGGAAAAAATCTGGGGATACGACTACAGCGGGGAATCCAACGTGCTGGAAGTGTATATCAATTTGCTGCGGCAGAAGCTGGAGGAGCAGGGAGAAAAACGCATCATCCAGACGGTGCGCGGAGCCGGGTATGTGCTGCGGGGGGATTGAGACATGTCGATACGGCTGCGCTTGACGCTTTGGTACACGGCTCTACTGGCCGCCATCCTGCTCGCGTTCGGGAGCGGGCTGTATGTTTTTCTTTCCGTCAAGCTGATGGATGATGTGAAGCGGTCGCTGGTGCGCGAAGCGGAATACGTGCTTTCCAAAATCGTATACATTGAACTGCTGCAGCTCGTGCAGCTGCCGACGATGAAGGAGTTCAAATCGGTCAATTTTTTCATGCAGACGTACACCTTCCGCAACGGCCGGCTGGACAGCAATTTTCCGATGCGGCTGGAGATCAGCGAGGCGGCGCTGGAGCATGCGCGAAACAGAGAGACCTATTTCGAAACGATTGTGGCGTACAACCAGTCGGGGGAAGCGGAAAAACTGCTCGTCTACACCGCCCCTCTGAGCGTGAAGCAGCAGGTGATCGGCGTGCTGCAGGTGGTGACGCCGCTAGCGAGCGTGACCAGCACGCTGAACACCCTGAAACTGTCCCTGGCGCTGCTCGGTTTTGTCGGGCTGCTGTTGTCGCTGACCACGGGCTGGTTCATGGCGCGGAAATCGCTCACCCCCATCGACAACGTCATCGCTGCCGCGCAGTCGGTGCAGAGCGGCGCCGATTTAAGCAAGAGGATCGCATATGACGGGCCGCGGGACGAGCTCGGGCGGCTGACGGAAACAATCAACGGCATGCTCGCCCGCCTGCAGCAGGCCTATTCGGACCTGGAGAAGGCGTACAGCCAGCAGCGGCAGTTTGTGTCCGACGCCTCCCATGAGCTGCGCACGCCGCTGACCACGATCCGCGGCAACGCCGGGCTGCTGGCCAAAATGTGGCGGGAACGCGCGGAGCGTGCGGAAGGCTCGGAACATCCGGCGCTTGCGGGAGCTGGCGGCCCGGGTGCCGAGCATATGAAAATTTCGCTGGAAGCCCTGGAGGATATCGCCGACGAGGCGGAGCGGATGTCGCGGCTCGTCAACGACCTGCTGGAGCTGGCCCGCGCCGACGCCGGACAGGAACTGCAAAAGGAGAAGGTGGAGGTCCGGCCGCTCATCGAGGAGGTGTCGCGCCGGGCGCAGTTTTTGCCGCGCACCGCCGAATGGCGGACAGGGGATTTCCGCGCGGTTGACGGCGTGTCGGTTTGCGGCAACAGGGATTATTTGCAGCAGCTGCTGTTTATTTTTATCGAAAATGCTTTTAAATTCACGCCGGAAGGGCTTGTTGAGCTGGAGGTTCGAAGGGAGCAGGGACAGGTCGGATTCGTCATCCGGGATACCGGCGTCGGCATGACCGGCGAGGAGGTGCCGCAGATCTTCAACCGGTTTTACCGGGCGGATATTTCCCGCGGCAAGACAAAGGGGACCGGCCTCGGGCTGTCCATCGCCAAATGGATCATCGACCAGCATGACGGTTCCATTGAGGTGGAGACGGCGCCCGGCGAAGGCACGACCTTCACGATCTGGATTCCGGAATGGAATGAGGAACGGGATGGGGATCGTGACACGGATTGTGATGCGGATCGTGATGCGGCGCGGGACGCGGAATGGAGCGTGGCACGGGATGCTGGCCGGATTGCAGACCAGTTACGGCGAACGGAATGAAAACGGGCACAGGCCTGAGGAAGGGACGGAGAAAGGGAATCCGGCCGGCTCTTGAGATTCCAGCGCAGCATGGATACCAACGCAGGATGGGTATAAAACATGACTTCATTGAAAGCGGGTGGGCAGTGTGGAAGTGGTGAAAATTTCGCCGCGGGGATATTGTTACGGAGTGGTGGACGCCATGGTGTTGGCCATGAAGACGGCGCAAAATCTGAATGTGCCGCGGCCGATCTACATTCTCGGGATGATCGTGCACAACAGCCATGTAACGAAGGCGTTTGAACAGGAAGGGATCATCACGCTCGAAGGGACGAACCGACTGGAAATTCTCGAAAAAGTGGACCGGGGGACGGTCATTTTTACCGCCCACGGGGTATCTCCGGAGGTGCGCCGCCGGGCGGCGGAAAAGGGCCTGACCATCGTCGACGCCACCTGCCCGGACGTCACCCGAACCCATGATCTCATCCGGGACAAAACCGGGCAGGGATATGAGATCATCTATATCGGAAAAAAGGGACATCCCGAGCCGGAAGGCGCCATCGGCATCGCGCCCGGCAAGGTGCATCTCATTGAGAACGAGGCGGACATTGAAAATCTGAAGCTGAATACGGGCCGGATCGTCATCACGAACCAGACGACGATGAGCCAGTGGGACATCCGCCATCTCATCAATCGCCTGCTCGAGCAATATCCGCGAGCCGAGGTGCACAACGAGATCTGCCTGGCCACCCAGCTGCGCCAGGAGGCTGTGGCGGAGCAGGCCAAGGAAGCCGATCTGGTCATCGTCGTCGGCGATCCGCGCAGCAACAACTCCAACCGGCTGGCGCAGGTGGCGGAGGAGATCGCCGGGGTCAAGGCGTATCGGGTGGCCGACGTGACGGAGATCAATCCGGAATGGCTGAAGGGTCCGCGCAAGGTGGCCGTCACCTCCGGCGCCTCGACCCCGACGCCGATCACGAAGGAGGTCATTTCCTACCTGGAGCAGTTCGATCCGGAGGACGAAAGCACCTGGCCGATCCGGCGGACGGTTGACATGTCCCGGCTGCTGCCCCGCACGAAGGAGAAGGCGTAGAGAAGCAAAATGCTTCTCTCCTTACTCGAAGCGCAGCGCTTCGATCGGTTTCAGATTGGACGCCTTGTTGGCGGGAAAGATCCCGAACACGACGCCTATGGTCATGGAAAATCCGAAGGCAAGCAGGATCACGTCCGGTGAAAAGACCACATCCAGATTCATGATCCGGGACAGCAGCTTTGCGGTTCCGACCCCCGCGCCGATGCCGATGAGTCCGCCCAGGCCGCTGACTCCCCGGTGTTCCCCGCCGGAAACGCACTTTCCGCCAAGCAAAATTTTTCGCAAAGGTATATAATGAAAAGAAAACCGATTCGGAAAAGTTCTGTCCGGAGTTCCATTCGAAGTAGGAGAACAAGAAGATGAGCAACAAGTGAAAAACTGGAAAAGTGTACTTTGGGTTGTCTGGTCCGCCAATCTCTTTACCTCCACCGGCATCACCATGATCCTGCCCTTTCTGCCCATGTTCATTGAGGAAATGGGAGTGAGCGATCCAGGGGAAATCGTGCTTTGGGCGGGGGCTGTATTTTCCGTCCAGTCTGTCACTTCCGTCCTTTTTCAACCCCTTTGGGGCGCGTGGGCGGACAGGCGGGGATACAAAGGGGCGCTCCTGTTTTCAGGCGTCGGCATTGCCTCGATGACCTTTCTGATGGGCTTTGCGGCCGCGCCGTGGCAGCTGCTGACTCTGAGGTTTATCAACGGGATGTTTGCAGGCTTCAACGCCCTGACCCGTTCGTTCATCGCTTCGATCACGCCTGTCGAACACGCGGGAAAGGCGCTTGGCACGCTGCATACGGGCATGACGGCGGGCATGCTGCTCGGACCGCTTCTGGGCGGGGTGCTCGCGGGAATGTTCGGCATTCGCACGGTGTTTTTCATCACCGGGGGGCTGATCCTTCTGTCGGTGCTGGTGGTGGGCGTTTTTGTCAAGGAAGCGAAGCGTGAGCGGGGACAAGAACAGGGACAGGAAAAAGCGGAGGACAAGGGCAAATGGTCCGATCTGAGACCGCTTCTGCCCGTTTTTGCGGCCATCTCCATGACCCAGGTGGCGATGATGTCCCTGCAGCCGATCGTTCCGGTTTTCGCCGGCATGCTGTATTCCGGCGAGCATATGGAACTGATCACCGGCCTTGTCATCTCCATCAGCGGCGTCGGCACCCTGATCGGCTCTCCCATTCTGGGCTGGATCAGCGACCGGTTCGGACCAAGGTGGGTGCTGATCCTTTCGATGCTTGCATGCGCTGTGTCCTTCATCCCGCAGGCGCTTGCCCAAAGCATCGCGATGCTCCTCGCCGCCCGGTTCGCGCTCGGACTGTTCATGGGCGGCATGCTGCCGACGCTGAATGTGTTCATCCGCAAGATGGCGCCGCGGCACATGCATGCCCGCGCCTTCGGTCTGAGCACGTCGAGCCAGTTTTCCGGCAATCTGATCGGCCCGATGCTGGGCAGCGTCGTCGCCTCCGCCTTCGGCATCCGCTATGTGTTCTGGGTGACCATGATCCTGCTGCTGATCAACATCGCGTTTATTTACGGCAACAGGAAAATCAGGGAATACGGAGGGGCTTCCGCGGCGGAATCATAAGGAAATGCGCAAAAAAGGACCGTGTGTTTGACGGCCCTTTTTTGCTCGTTTGGCTGTAACGGTCATCCATGACCGTCAGGTTGAACGGGTGCCCGGCATCAAGCCGGAGGCCCGGTCCCGGAGCGGAGCCGGACCGAGCCGGAGCGGAGCCGGACCGAGCCGGAGCGGAGCCGGAACGCGCCGGAAAAGGGCCTTACGGCGCCGGAGACGGGGGCGAATTCGCGTTCAGCAGCTGAAACGCCCGCAGGGCGACCTGAAGCGCCAGCCTGTTTTCCGATTCCATGAAATCGGGGCCGAGCAGCTCCGCGATTTTTTCCAGCCGGTAGTAGAGCGACTGCCGGACAATGAACAGCTTTTGGGCCGCCACCTGCTTGGAACCGTCGTGATCCAGGTACACCTTCAGCGTCTGCACCAGGGCTCCCCCCTTGTCCCGGTCATATTCGATCAGGGGGCCCAAATAGCGATGGACAAACTCCTCCAGGGCGGAACGGTCGCGGTCGGCCATGCTGCAGAGCAGCTGGTACACACCGAGATCCTCGAAATAGATCGGGCCAGCCTCTCCGCCTTCACGCAGCAGGAGCGCCTGCTCCGCTTCCCGGCGGCTGCGGTGCGCCTCAATGAGCCGCCGGCAGGGGCCGCCTACGCCGATAACGAGACTGACGTTGCGGAAGGGTTCCGCCAGATTGCCGGCAAGCGACTCAAGGAGCGTCTGCAGCTCCTGTTTGGCGCCGCGGTCCGTCCTCCGGTCCAGCGCAACGGCCATGATCCGATTGTTTTTCCAGGTGATCAGCGGATGGAAGGAATGCTGTTCCAAAAGAGATCGCAGGGTAAAGACGAGACGAAGGGTGACCGGATGGCTGCCGGATTCCGTTTCGGCCATCTGATCGCCATCCTGCTTCCACTCCACCACGCAGACCCGGCAGACGGCCTCGCTCAAAGCGGCGAGGGACGGACCAAGGAAGGATTTCAACTCCTGCTCCCGCTGGATGCGGCGATGGAGCAAATCGTCCACCCATTCGCTCTCTGACTTCAGTTTTCCGTCTTCCCGATAGCTCTTGATCAGGATATAATGGGCGATGGCAAAGGAGGCGGAATCGAGGAACAGGTAATCGTACTCCTGGGGATCATTTTTCATGATCATCGCAAGGTAGGTGAAATCATTTTCCGTGCCTCCCACCAGCTGGACCAGGATGAGGTGGTCGCCGTGCTTCCATGCGTGGGGGCCGGCCGACTGGGGAGGAAATTTCGGCCGATTGCCCATATGGGCGAGGATGTGATCGGACCATTTTTTCATTTCCGCCTGGGAGAGCGAAGGATAGGCCTGCGGCCTGCTCTTTTCCGGCAAGCACAGCACCTGGGCGCCGGTGCTGGAGTGGAGCTGCTGCAGGATCTGGATCATCGCCTGGGGCTGCAGGGCCAGCCGCTGGAACTTGCGGGATGTCTGCTCCAGTTCGATCAGCCGGCTGTGGTTCCGGTTGACGATGATCGAATTGAGGTCCTGGGTGATGTCGATGAAGCGGACTTCCATCGGAAACACGATGAGCGGAAAATTGAGCCTGTCGGCAAGCTCAACGATTTCATCCGGAATGGAGGATTCGTAGAGGAAGCCGAGGGAAACCCCCAATGCCGAGACGTTTTTCCGGGCGAGCTGCTCAATGTAGCTTGCAAATTTGGCGGGATTGTTCCGGAAGGCCACTCCGGTGGTCAGAATCAGCTCTTCTCCGTGCAGCCATTGATCCACTTCGGGCAATTCCAGGATGTGCACCCAGCGGATGGGACGGTCCAACCCCTGGGATCCCGCCGCCAGATACCCCTTTTGAAAAATGGGGCGAGTGAAGGCTTCCCGGATGGTGAGGCGATGTTCCTTCAATGATCCCAACCTCCTCCCGAACTTGTCCAAAACGTATTTGTCCAATGGCCGGAATCCGATTTTGACAAATTGCCCGTTGAACGGACAGACCAGAACGGACTATAGTAGGTTCTATTGATACCATCATACCTTCCCGTTACAAAAATAGAAAGTGGGATGTCGGCAACCATGTTGATGAACAATCGGGCAAAGGGAATCGTGCTTGTCGTGGCGGCGGCGCTGTTGTGGGGCCTGTCCAGCGCGGTGACGCAAAATCTGTTCAGGCTGCACGGCATGGAACCGGAATGGCTTGTGTCGGTCCGCCTGCTGATCGCCGGCGGTCTGCTGTTGGGACAGGCTCTGATTTTGAAAAAGCCAACGATTTTCCTTCCTTTCCGCAGTGTGCGCTCCACGGTGGATGTGCTCATTTTCAGTATTTTCGGCTTTCTCTTGATGCAGTATCCATTTTATCTCGCCATCGACGCCTCCAATGCGGCCACCGCCACCATCCTGCAATTTGTCGCCCCCGCGCTGATCGCCTGTTATGTGGCACTGCGGGACGGAAAAGCCCCGGGATTTCTTGAAATCTCGATGGTGATTCTGGCCTTTGCCGGCATCTTTCTGATCGCCACCCACGGCAACGTGAACAGCCTTGCGTTGTCGCCGCGCGCCCTGTTCTGGGGGCTGGCCTCCGCCATCGGACTGATGATCTATACGCTGCAGCCCAAAAGGCTGCTCCAGGAATGGGGATCGGTCGTGACGGTCGGTTGGGGGATGTTCATCGCGGGAGTGCTGTTCAGCTTTTATCACCCGCCCTGGCGGTTCGCGGGGGAATGGTCGCCGGCCGCCGTCAGTTCCCTGCTCGTTGTGATCGTATGCGGCACTTTTCTCGCGTTTTTGTTCTTCTCCCTCAGCCTGAAGTACATTTCCCCCGTGGAAGCGAGCGTGCTTTGCAATGTGGAGCCGTTATTCGTCGTCGGTTTGTCGGTGGTCTGGCTGAATGTCCGGTTTGTGTGGGCCGATTGGCTGGGGGCATTGGCCATCATCACGACGGTGGTGGTGCTGTCGCTGGTGAAGGAGAAGCCGGCGCGGGGGGGCGTCGGCCATCCGGCGATCGGCGCGTCTCCAGGCGCGTCGTACGGAGCGGCTTCGGTTGCGGCGTCTGATGCAGCTTCGGATGCATTTTCCGACGCGATGTCCGGCACTGCGTCCGGAACGGTATCCGGCGCCCCGTCCGGCGGCCCGTCGGATGTCCCGTCCGGCGCGGTCCAGGCCAACTTTGCATCCCGATCCGAGTGATCGGGCATTTTTTTCTTTTGATTTCATTTTGATTTCGTTGACGTTCGGTCCATTGTGTACTAAGATTGAAATATGAATGACAGTCATTCATTAATGCCCATGCGGAAAGAGGCATGCGAACCATTGAAGGAAGCGGTCGTTTTATGACTGATGTTCATTCATTTTAATATGCAATCCAGGGAGGAATCAATCCAATGTCGATCAGCGAAGTGCAAGGGTACATCAAGAAAGTCCTGAATCTGATCGAGAAGGATGAAATCACGAATGAAGAGGCGGAATGGATCACCAGGGAAACGGTGGACGGATTTCGGGAGCATGTCAATCCGGGATTTCTGGAATACCGGAAAACGGTCACCCAGGGAGGACAGTTTGCGGCCGTCGAATGGAAGGACAGCGGATCGTGTTTTGAGGATGTGAGCGGCAAAAGGTATATCGACTGTCTGGGGGGTTTGGCATCTACAATGTCGGCCATCGCCATCCGAAGGTGATCCGGGCGGTGGAGCGCCAACTGAGGCGCCAGGCGCTGCACAGTCAGGATTTGCTCGACCCCCTGAGGGCGATGCTGGCCAAAATTGTGGCGGAAATTACCCCGGGCGATCTGAAGTATGTGTTTTTCACGAACAGCGGTACGGAAAGCGTCGAAGCCGCCCTGAAGCTTGTGAAAATGTACAGCAGCCGCACCTCGATCATATCCACCACCCGCGCCTTTCACGGCAAAAGCCTCGGATCGCTGTCGGCCACGGCGAAAGGGGTGTTTCGCAAACCGTTTGATCCGGCGAAGGATGTACGGCTGCTTTGGGACAAAGCGGCGGGCGGAAACTGATCTGCGCGTCGTTCCGGTTGGCATGGGAACTGCAAATGTTGGCCAATAGCTTGCCTGTTGCATGAAGGGTGTACTATATTGGGGATAGTCTATCGGCCGTGCGGATTTTTTGCATCGCATATTCAGGAGGGATCCTATGTCAACCGGCGCGCTTCAGGACAAGTACAAGCTCATTCTGGATGCTGCCATCGAAGTCATTACGGAAAAAGGGCTTTTCAACACGTCCATTTCGGATATCGTGAAAAGGGCGGGGGTCGCGCAGGGAACCTTCTACCTCTATTTCCGCTCGAAAAACGCCCTCATCCCCGCCATCGCCCAGAACTTCATTTCCATCACGATGGAGCGGATGAAGGCCAGCCTGCGCGAGGAATGGGATTTCAAGACGTTTCTCGAGGCGTTTATTGAGGAAATTTACAATATCACAGATGAGCACAAGGAAGTCATTGTTCTCTGCTATTCGGGAATGGCCATCGATTACTCCATGGAACTGTGGGAATCGATCTATCAGCCGTATTATGAATGGTTTGAAAGGGAGCTCCAGAGGGGCATCGACAACGGCGAGCTGATCCCCGGCATCAACGTGAAGTGGACCAGCAAGCTGTTGATCAATATGATCGAAAACGCGGCGGAACGTTTTTATATCGGGCGCGACCAGGACATGACTAAGGAAGAGTCGATGAGGGAAGTGTACAGGTTTGTGGCGCGTTCCATCATGAAACATCAGGATCAGGATTGAGAATCAGGAGTGATGATTTGGTGCGTACGACAGAAGTGATTTCCTGCAAGGCGGGCCGGTTTGTCGGCCGGATTCTCGACTCCGGAGTCAGGGTGTTCCGGGGCATTCCGTACGCGGAGCCCCCCGTGGGAGACCGGCGCTGGAAGCCGCCCGTCGAGAAGGCGTACATCGATCAGGTGTACGAGGCGTTCGATTCCGGGGACGCCCCGGTGCAGATGGCGTATGAACCTGACCGGCATATCAATGGCTTTCAGTTGAAATCGTGCAGCGAGGACTGCCTGCACCTGAACATATGGACCGCGGATACAAGCTCGCCGGCGAAGCCGGTGGTGATCTGGATCTACGGCGGCAATTATCTGGAGGGCTACGCGGGCGCGCCCGTTTACGACGGGGAGAAGCTCATTCGCGAGCATCCGGAAATCGTGCTGGTGACGGTCGATTACCGGCTGGGGGTGCTGGCCAGCCTGAACCTGTCGTCCCTGGATCCGGAGGGCGAATACAGGTACAGCAACAATCTTGACATTCTGGACCAGCGGATGGCGATGAAATGGGTGCGTGAAAACATCGCGGCCTTCGGCGGCGATCCGGACAACGTCACCTTGTGGGGCTATTCCGCCGGCTCCAACGCCATCAGCCATCACATCACCTCCGCCGGTTCCAGGCCGTATTTTCACAAGGCGATTTGCGAAAGCTCCTTTTATTCGGCATTTGGAACAACGTCGCTGGCAACGAGCAAAATCCGGGGAGACGCCTTCATCTCCCTGGCGGGAGCCAGCAGCATCAAGGATCTGCTCGATTTGAGCCCCGCAGACATTCTGGCGCTTCAGGAAAAGCTGATCGTTCACCCGTTCCCGGGCATTTACACCAAGATGCTGGCGCCGGTCAGCGACGGGCTCGTGCTGCCGCTGGATCCCTACGCCGAAATTCGCGGCGGCGCCGCCAGGGACAAGAAGGTGCTGATCGGAACGGTCGCGGGAGAATACGACCAGATGTTCAAGGACTTGCCGTCGGACGATGAGGTGTTTGATGCGGTCCTGAACGCGATCCGGCCGGAAATCCGGCCGGACAGGGAGTGGGCGGAGGAATTTGTGAGCGGGGTTCCCGGACGGACGAGAAGGATCGGGGCGATGGACCTGTACAACGACATGTTTCTGCGCGTGCCGGGCATCACCTTTGCGGAGGATTTCTCGCGGACGGGAGAATGCTACATGTTCTATTCCCAATGGTGGGAGGACGAACAGGGCCGCCGGACGCCCCATGGCGCCCATCACCAGTTTGTGTTCGGCAACCGCCTGTGGGCGGAGCCGCCGGAGGACCTGCGCAAACGAATACAGGACACCTGGGTTCGCTTCATTGTGAAAGGAGATCCGAACGGCGCGGGGATTCCGGAATGGCCGCGCTATGACGCGGAGCGGCGGGCGACGATGATCATCGACAAGGAGTGGAGGGTGGAGGACGATCCGCGATCCGCCGATCGCGTGAAGATGACCCCCATCGTCCGGAAATACAACGGCTGAGGGGTCGTTTCCCTCAGCCGTTTCCTCATCTCATTCCGTTTCCCGTTCAGTTCCGGTTGAAGATGACGAGCTTTCGTTCCGTCATTTCCTCCATCGCGTATTTGACGCCCTCCCGGCCCATGCCGCTCATCTTGACGCCGCCGTAAGGCATGTGGTCGACGCGGAAGGTCGGGATGTCGTTGATCAGGACGCCCCCCGCTTCGAGCGATTCCGCCGCATGGAGCGCGGCGTGGACGTCGTCGGTGTATATGCCGGCCTGCAGCCCGTAGTCGGAGTCGTTGACCAGCGAAATCGCCTCTTCCACCGACTTGACCGCGTTGATCAGAACGATGGGGGCGAACACTTCCTGACACGATACTTTTGCTCGAGGATCGACGTTCAGCAGGACGGTCGGCCTGAGCACATTGCCTTCCGCCTGGCCTCCCGCCGCCACGGTCGCGCCAAGACGCTTCGCCTCCCCGATCCATTCCAGGCTGCGGCTCACATCCGCCGGCGAAATGAGGGCGGACAGGTCCGTGTCCATCGACAGCGGATCGCCGGTGCGCAAGTTCCCGGTCCGCTTGACGAATTCGTCCGTGAACCGGCGGTACAGGTCCTCTCCGACGACAAAGATGCGCTGCAGGGAAATGCACACCTGGCCCTGATAGGTGAAGGCTCCGGTTACGCATCGCTCCACGATCTTGTCCAGATTCCGGTCGGTATCGATGATGACGGCGGAGTTGGAACCGAGCTCCAGGGTCACCCTTTTGAGGCCGGCCCTGTTGCGAATGGCGGTGCCGACGGCGGGGGAACCGGTGAAGGTGATCATGCTGATCCTCGGGTCCTCCACCAGCAGGTTGCCCAATGTGCTCCCCGAGCCCGTCACGACGTTCAGCGCCCCTGCGGGGAGCCCCGCCTGGTCGAACAGCTCGGCGATCAAGTACGCCGAAAGGGGCGTCTGCGAAGCCGGCTTCAGCACGACCGTATTGCCCGAGGCAATGGCCGGTCCGACCTTGTGCGCGACGAGGTTCATCGGGAAGTTGAAGGGAGTGATCGCCCCGATGACGCCGATCGGCTCGCGCAAGGTGAAGGCGAGGCGATTGTCCCCACCGGGCGCCGCGTCCATCGGCACCATTTCACCGCGCAGTTGGCGGGCCTCCTCGGCGGAGAACTTGTACGTCATGATCGTGCGGTCGATTTCCGCCAGGGCCGTCTTCAGAGGCTTCGCCGCTTCCAGGGCGATGATGCGCGCCGCCTCCTCCCTGCGGCTGGTCAGGGCCGCCGATACCTTCTCCAGGATCGACGCCCGCTCATGGGCGGGCATCTTCCTCATGACCTTTGCGGCCGCCGCGGCCGCTTCGACGGCCCGATTCAACTGAGCCTCGTCCGCCTGGGCAATCTCCGCGATCTCCTCCATCGTGTATGGAGATCTCAGCGTCCGCCAGGAGCTTCCCTCCACCCATTGGCCGTTGATCCACAATGGTTTTCTCATTTGGTGAACCCCTCCATCCATAAACTCTTCCATCCTATGATTTCAACTTTTCCCTGTCCATTTCCTCTTGCGAACGCGCTGCCGCCGCCTCGGCGATTGCCTCCCCGATGATTTCCAATCCTTCCCTCAGCTGCTCCGGCGTCATCACCAGAGGAGCGAGGAAACGGATGATGTTGCTGTGGACGCCCGCCCCGAGCAGCATGACTCCTTTGCGGTACGCTCTTTGGATGACATCGCCGGCAAAGGCTTTGGCCGGCTCTCCGGTGGCCGGTTCGACCAGCTCGATGGCGCACATCGCCCCAAGCCCGCGCACGTCCGCGATGATCGGATACTGCCGGCGCAGTTGTTCGAAAAAGCGAACAATTCCCGCTCCCATTTCATTGGCGCGGGCGGGCAGCCCTTCGGCCTCCATCTTTTCAATGACCGCCAATGCGGCAGCGCAGCCGAGAGGGCTGCCCCCATAGGTGCCTCCCAGCTCTCCCGGGTCCGGGGTGTCCATGATCTCCCGCCTGCCCACGACGGCGCTGATCGGCACTCCCGCCGCCAGCGACTTGGACAGGGTGATCAGGTCCGGCTCAATGCCGAACAACTCGCTCGCAAACATCGCTCCGGTCCTTCCGAAACCCGTCTGGATTTCGTCGGCGATGAACAGGATACCGTGCTTGCGGCAGATTTCATACACTCCCTGCACGAAGGATTTCGGCGGGATGTTGAAGCCGCCCTCTCCCTGGACCGGCTCCATGATGACAGCGGCGATTTCCTCGGGCGCCGCCTCGGTCAGCAATAACCGCTCGAATTCCCTGACGCAGTGTTCGGCATACTGTTCCGCCGTCATCGTTGCGGGACGGGACAGAAAATCCGGATAGACCGCTTTGTAGATGGCGGGGGCGAAGGGGCCCATCTTGAACTTGTAAGGCTTCACCTTGCTTGTGAGCGACATGCCCAGCAGCGTCCGTCCGTGAAAGCCGCGAACAAAGGATACGATGCCGGTTTTTCCCGTGTATTTGCGGGCAATTTTCACTGCGTTTTCCACCGCTTCCGCGCCGCTGTTCAGCAGGATCGTTTTCTTGGGAAATGTCCCCGGGGTGATTTCCGCCAGTTTTTCCGCCAGGGCGACATACGGTTCGTACATGCCGACGTGAAAGCAGGTGTGGATGAATTTGTCCAGCTGATTCTTCACCGCCGACACGACTTCCGGCGCGCTGTGGCCCGCGTTGATGGAGCCGATCGCTCCGGCAAAGTCCAGGAACACATTGCCGTCCACGTCCTGAACGAGCGCCCCGGACGCCTTTTCCACAAACAGCGGATACGTATATCCAACCCCCCTGGAGACCGCCTCGTTTCTTCGCTCAAGAAGCTTCCGCGCCTTCGGGCCCGGCAAATCATCCGACACTTTGACAAAACTTCTTGTGGACATCGCGCATCTTCTCCTTGTCTGGCGTATTGCACAATTCTGGTTTTGCCTGATGATGTAACGCCATTGTACCGAACGAGGGAAAGGAGAAACACTAGACAGAGTGTCAGAAAACCGTTTCGTTTATTTTACACCCGTTGAACCGGCGGCAGCCGGACATTTTTGACATCCTGTCGCACAGCCGGGGGGCACATTGTGACACTGTGACAGTCGATCGGGAACAATGAAAGCGCTATACTGGATTTGATCAGATTGCGAAACAAGAGGTGATTGCTTTGTCCGGCGGATCCGGCGGATTGGTAAAAACGAAGCAGGGGCTGGTGCGGGGAGCGCGGGAAAGGGCGGTCTATGCGTGGAAAGGGATTCCTTACGCGCTGCCGCCGATCGGGAAGTACCGGTTCAAGCCCCCCCACCCTCCCGAGCCATGGGATGGAATCCGGGATGCGGCACGCTATGGGGCGGTGCCCTGCCAGTCGGACGGCTATCTCATTTCCCAGTTTGGAGAAAAGTCGTACGTCATGAGCGAGGACTGCCTCAATCTGAACATCTGGTCTCCCGCCGCTGACGGCGGGAAACGGCCGGTTCTTGTCTGGTTTTACGGCGGCTCCTATGTATCGGGCACGGCCAACGCGCCTCTCTACAATGGCGCGTCCTTTGCGGAACGGGGAGATCTGGTGTTTGTCGGCGTCAATTACCGGCTCGGCATACTTGGATTCCTCCATCTGGGGGAAATTGCCGGAGAGGAGTACGCGGCATCCGGCAACAACGGGCTGCTGGACCAGATTGCCGCTCTGGAATGGATCCGGGACAACATCGAGGCGTTCGGCGGAGACCCGGATCGGGTCACGATCTTCGGCGAGTCCGCCGGCGCCGCCAGCGTGGCGACGCTGATGGCCATGCCGAAGGCGAGGGGACTGTTTCATCGGGGCATCATGCAGAGCGGCTCACACAAAAAAATCATCGACGTGGAAACCGCTGCGGAGCGCGCGCGGTGGGCATTGCGGCAGCTGAACATTCCGGAGAAGGAGTGGGAGAGACTGCTTCTTGTCGAGGCTGAGAGGCTGGTGGAGTTGACCGCCGCCGCTGCCCGGCAGCAGGTGGAGTTCATCCCGCTGGTGGATGGCGTAAGCCTGCCCGAGCATCCGTTGACCGCCTACGGAAAGGGCGCGGCCAGGGACATCCCGGTCATGATGGGCACCACGCTGGATGAGATGCGGCTCATGTACGTCTATGATCCGCATTGGGCGGATTTTCCGGACGATGAAGCGGCGCTGGAGTGGTTTGACCGGCGCTTCGGACCGTTTCCGGATGAGATCAAGCAATACTATGTCCATCTGGACATGCCCGGCGAGCCGTTTGCGCACAAACTGATCGCCATGTTGAATTACAAGAGCTTTGAACTTCCGATGCAGCAGATCGCCCGCAGGCAATTAGCCCACGGCGCGCCCGTCTGGTTGTATCGCTTTGACTGGAGGGGAACCGGTATGAACGGGCTGCTCGGCGCCTGCCATGCGAGCGAACTCCCTTATGTGTTCAACAACCTCGATGCGCCTCGCGCCCGGATCTTGTGCGGGGATCGGATGGATGGCGAGCTCGCCCTGCGGATGCATCGCGCGTGGATCGCCTTTGCCCGCTCCGGAGATCCGAACACGCCGGATCTTCCCCATTGGCCTCCGTACGATCTGCAAACCCGCGCCCGGATGATTTTTGATACGAATTCCGAGGTGCGAAACGATCCGTACAAGGAAGAACGCCTGCTTTGGGAGGCCCATGACGGGATGGATTGATGCCGGCTCGTTGACAATCCGGCACAGCGCATGCTAACATCGGGATAACCGGACTATGAATGACAATCATTCATTATTCTGTTCGCTGCCAAAGCATGGCTCCAGAGGGCGGCGGACAGAATTGCCCATCATAATGACTGATGTTCATTCATTACCACTCACTCCGGATTCTGAAATCGTTTACAATCAAGGACCAGCCCTATGAAACCTTTCCACCCGAAGTCGTTGTCCCCGGCAGCCCGCTGGTTTATCGTGACGGACGGAATTTACGGCCTCGGCGCCGGCCTGTCGAACTTTATGCTCAATCTGCATCTGCTCGAGTTGGGCATGGATGAACGAATGGTCGGGCAGATCGCCTCCGTCGGATTTTTGGCGAGCGGGCTGCTCAGCCTGCCGATCGTTTATCTGCTTCAATATGTGAATCGCAAACAGATGCTGATTGCCGGACTGATCCTGGACGGCATGAGCATCGCCGGCTATGGGCTGGCCTCCTCACTGCCCGCTTTTCTCCTGCTCCAGATGACGTGGGGGTGCGGGCTGGCCATGGTCCTGACGAGCGAAACCCAGCTCCTGTACGAATATTGCCGGTCCCGAAGCGAGGAACGCAGGGCATATTCCTATATGTTCGCGTCATTCATGCTTTGCAACGGCACCGGGATGTTCCTCGGCGGCATCCTGCCGGTATGGCTGGGGGGATTTGCCACGCGGTATCAGTTCAGCTTTTTTGCGGCAGCCGGCTTCCTGTTTGCTTGCGCGATTTTGCGTCAGTTCCTTTTGCCTCCTTCCACATGCACGCATCTGACACCGCCGGACGCATCGGCCCGGAGCGCGAAAGAGCCGGAAGGAGCGCACGGTCCCAAGATCAGGCCTCCTTTCCATGTGCCCCGTCCGTGGAACATGCTTTGGGCCCTGAGCTTTCTGCTCTTTCTGGCCGGCCTGCTGCAAGGCTTTCTCAACCCTTTCTGGAATGTCATTCTGAAATACCGTCTGGATTGGGCGGACAGTTCCGTTTCCCTGGCCATGACCTTCGTCTATGTGTTCATTTTTTTGGGAGCCATGATCACTCCGCGGCTGGGAGATCATTTCGGGGTGCACAGGGCGATGACAATCGTCTTTGCAGCCAATGTCGTTCTTGCGCTGCTCATGGCCGCGGCGCTGCCGGTTTCCGCTTTTGTCTCGCTTCTGTTGGTCCGTGAAGCTGTGTTTATCATGTTCAGCAATCTGGTGAACAGCGAAACGATGTCGGTCGTGCCGGAAGTTCACCGCAATCTGTTTGCGGCGATGAAAACGATTGCCGGCAACCTCGGCACATCGCTGGCCACCCTGGTGACGGGACGGATTCTGGCGGCCAATGACTGTTTTCTGCCCTTTGCGGTCACGGGCGCCGCTTTCATGGCCGGTTATCTGATTTATGTCTGGTGGATCAGAAAGCATATGGACCATTTTCCGCCGGCGCGTCATGGGCCGGCCGACGACATGGACAACATCAGGCGTTGAAAAAATATGTGAAAAGAAAGGACGGATGGATATGCCGGAAGCAATCGTGGAAACCGCCTTCGGGAAGGTGCGGGGACGTCGGGAAGGCAATGTGTTCGTCTGGAAAGGGATTCCCTACGCCAAAGCGCCGGTCGGCCCGCTCCGCTTTCGTCCTCCCGAGCCGCCCGACGGGTGGAGCGGGATTCGCGAAGCCACGCAATACGGCGATATTCCGTGGCAGTCGGAAGACATGCTGAAGCTGGATCAAGGTTCGGTTCCCTGCCGGATGAGCGAGGACTGCCTGAACCTGAACGTCTGGTCGCCCGCGCCCGATGGCCGGAAACGTCCCGTGATGGTATGGATCTACGGCGGATCCTACATTTCCGGTTCGGGCAATTTTCCCGGGTACAGCGGGGCGTCCTTTGCGGAACTGGGCGATGTCGTATTCGTGACGATCAATTACCGGCTCGGCATGCTCGGATTTCTTCACCTCGGGGAAATCGCGGGAGAGGAATACGCGACAACACCCTGGATTCTCCCTGGGCGCGCACCGTCTGCGGAGATGATCCGGACCGATCGCTTGCCTTGCGCATGCATCGCGCCTGGATCGCCTTTGCCCGAAACGGCAATCCGGACGCGGAGGAAATCCCCCACTGGCCCGCATACAACCTGGAGGATCGTCCGGTGATGATCTTTGATTCCGACACAAGGCTCGTCTCCGATCCGGCAAGGGAAGAGCGGGTTCTCTGGGAGACATATTTCAGAACATTCAACAAATAATCAGGAGGGAAAAAGCATGGACAAACTCATTGTGGAAACGAGGTACGGAAAACTGCGCGGAACGAGGGAGGGCTCGGTCTGCGCCTGGAAAGGGATTCCCTACGCCAAACCGCCTGTGGGGGACCTCAGGTTCCGTCCGCCCCAGGAGCCGGAACCGTGGGCCGGAGTGCGGGACGCCACCGAATTCGGGGCCATTCCGTGGCAGGACGAGCAGGCGCTCGCTCCGGACATGGGCCGCCAGACATTTCGCATGAGCGAGGACTGCCTGACCCTGAACGTCTGGTCTCCCGCGGCCGACGGCAAGAAAAGGCCGGTGATGCTCTGGATCCACGGCGGGTCGTTCACCAGCGGCTCCGGCAGCCTGCCCGTTTACAACGGAGCGTCCTTTGCCGCCGTCGGGGATATCGTGTTCGTCACCGTCAACTACCGGCTCGGAGTGCTTGGATTCCTGTACCTCGGAGAGGTCGCCGGGGAGGAGTACGCCACCTCGGGAAACAACGGCATCCTGGATCAGATCGCCGCGCTGCGCTGGGTGCGGGACAACATTGAAGCCTTCGGCGGGGATCCCGATCAGGTGACCATTTTCGGGGAATCCGCCGGAGCGGGAAGCGTGGCCACCCTGCTGGCGATGCCCGCCGCAAAGGGACTGTTCCACAGGGCGATCCTGATGAGCGGATCCCATCGGCATATGTTTGACATTGAAACCGCTTCCGGCAAAACAAGGGCGGCCCTCCAGTGGCTGGGCATTTCCGCCGATCAATGGCACAGGCTGAAGGAACTGGAGCCGAAGGTGCTGACCGAGCTGACGACGGCCACCTCCATGAAGGGCATGAGCTATGTGACGGTCGTCGATGGCATTTCCATTCCGAAACACCCGCTGGATGTGTACAAGGAAGGTTTTTCGAAGGATATTCCGACGATGATGGGCACCACTCTGGACGAGATGCGCCTCATGTATGTGACCAATCCGGGCTGGGCCAATTTCCCCGATGACGCGACCGCCATCGGATGGTTCGAGGACCGGTTCGGACCGTTCCCGGAGGCGATCCGGTCGTATTATCTGAACATGGAATTGCCGGGAAAGCCTTTTGTTCACAAGCTTGTGAACCTGATCAGCTACCAGAGTTTCACCTTCCCGGCGCTGCAGATGGCTGAACAGCAGGTCCGGAACGGCGCGCCGGTCTGGATGTACCGGTTTGGCTGGAGAGGCGACGCGATGAACGGCCTGCTCGGGGCGTGCCATGCGTGCGAGCTGCCCTATGTGTTCAATACGTTGGATTCTCCCTGGGCGGAAGCGGTTTGCGGCACCAATCCGGACAAAAACCTGGCCATGCGGATGCACCGCGCCTGGATCGCCTTTGCCCGAAACGGCGACCCGAACACGGCGGACCTGCCCTTCTGGCCGCAGTACAACCTGGAGGATCGTCCAACGATGCTGTTCAATACGGAAACGAAGCTGGCGCACGACCTCGCCCGGGAAGAGCGGCTGCTTTGGGAATCTTGCGCGCAATAGGAACGAAAGGGCACAATCGGGAGGTTGAAGCAATGAACGGAAAATGGCTGAAATGGATCGGAATTGTCATTCTCGCGCTGGCTCTGGTCATCGCCGGATGCAGCGGCAAATCAACTTCTTCCGGAAGCTCCGGCGGCCAGCAGGCGGGCGGCCAGTCTATATTTCCGGCAGTCCCGCCGTGGTGCACAACTCCGTCAAGGATTCCGGATTCAACACGGAAACCGCCGTGTTCTGGAGTCCCGAACGGACCTGGCTCGATCGCTGATGCCGCTCATGCATCCGGCTGCGCATCCCAGGCCATGGCCTTCATAAAGCCATGGCCTGGATTTTCCATTTTCGGCGGATCATTTTGTGCAGACAGCGCGAGCCGATTAACGGTATAATGGATGAAAGCGCTGTATCGATAGGAGGGTGCCATGAACAACGCCGGTTTTGACGAGAAAACAAATTCCGCGCATGCGGACGCCATGCGCGCCAGGGAAAAACGAAGCAGGGTGGTAGGCAAGTTTCCGCCCGAGCGGGTCAGGGGAAACATTCCCGTGCTGCCGATGCCGCAGGGACTTGTGGAACGGTCGGCGGTGCTCGCCGGCGAGGAGCATTCCTGGTTCGAGTATGTCCCTTCCTCCTGTGAAGGTGAAGCGGCGGTGCCCCTGTTGATCGGCCTGCATGGAGGCGGGGGAACGGGCGCACAGTTTGCCGCGAAAACGATGTTTACCCGAATCGCCGATGAGGAAGGGTTCATCTGCGTGTTCCCGAACGCCACCTCCTGGTATGAGGACGAAGAAGGACGGCATCATATGTGGAACGGTTTTTTTGGCGACACGTTCGCGTTTGACGAGACGGTATGGCTGAAGGAGCTGATCGATCTCATTTGCAAGCGGTACGCCATCGATCGGCAGCGCATCTATTTGACCGGTCATTCCAACGGCGATGAGATGGCGTTTCAGCTGGCGGTGAAGCATCCGGAGCTGTTCGCGGCCTGCGCGGGGTTGAATGGCCCGTCCCACATCGACTGCATCATCGATCAGCAGGGCCGCCCGGTGACGCCGCATCTTGCGGTGCCCTACTTTCGCTGGAACGGCGAACTCGATCCGCTCACCCGCGTGGAGGCCGACCGCGCGACGGTGGTGGAGATGTCCAACGCCTACTGGAGACGGGCAAACCGGTGCGGGGATGTCCCGCTTTTTCGTTTAGATGGCAAACTCAATACGATGATCTACCCGAGCGCCTGCGGGGCGGAATTTCGGTTCACGGAGTATAAAGGCGGCCCTCATGCACTCAACATCGAGGTCGCCCATGTGGTCTGGCATGAGTTTTTCAACCGCTTTGCCCGGGCGGCGGACGGTTCGGTCATCGCAAGGGAAGTGCCGGATGCTGCCCCGCCGGACGAAGGGGCGGTGGCGCTGGTGAGCGGGAGCCGTCGGACGCTGGTCAATGGCAAGGTGACGGAAATCGCGCCGGGAAATGAACATGCGGCGGTTCCGGAAAAAGAAGGAGAGCTGTTCGCGCCCGTTTCCTTTTTGGCCGGGGCGTTCGGCGCGGAATTGAGATGGAATGCGGGAGAGCGGAAGGCCGAACTGGTCCGGAACGGGAAGCGATGCCGCTTGGCGGCGGACGATCCGGTGCTGCAGATCGATCATCAGTTCTTCCAGTGGCCGACGCCGCCTTTTCTGGCGGACGGGCTCCTGTGGGCGCCGGCGGAAATGCTTGCGCGGAAGCTGTTCGCCAGACACGTCTCTTCCCATGAAGGGGTCATGTACGTGTCGGACAGGGAAACGGAATTGAGCGCGACCATTGCCCGGGAAATAGCGAGGATCGTCAGGGAAGGAGAAGCAGGATGAGCAAATCCAAATCCGTATTTGAAAAATATCCGTTCGATCCCCGGATGATTCCGGGCGAAACGCAGGAAATTGCGGTGGTGTCCGGTTCCTGGAGGGATATGGGCAGGCAGTACGCGCAGCAGTGCAGGGAAGGATTTCTCGCGCGGGCGGCGGACCTCAAGGGAGCATATCTGGATTTTTACGGAAACCGTGCGGCCATCGAGGAAATGGCTCACCGCTATACGAGGGCGGCGGACAAGGAGTTTCCGCAGCTGATCGAGCTCTTCGAAGGCATGGCGGAAGGGGCCGGCGTGACGCTGACCGAGGCGATCATCGTCTTCTATGGCAAGAGCATGATGCGGGCGGAGCAGGAATGCTCCCACGTGGCCGCCTGGGGAGAGGCGACGGACAACGGACACCTGCTCGGGGCGGGAAACATGGATCTCGAGTATGACGCGCGGGAATATTTGCCGGCGGTGCTGGCGTTCCCGGAAGACGGCAACGCCTTTATCGCCAGTGAGCTGTTCCACCGCGCCTGCCTGAATGAAAAGGGACTGCTGCTGCAGGGCTCCGGCGGGCAGAACGCCGGCGAGAACGATCTGATCCGCCCGGACGGGCAGGATCTCAGGCATATGTGGAACGACGTGAACCTGTATGCCATCGCCTACTGCAGCACGGCGGCGGAGGCGGTGGAAGCGTACCAAAGGTGGAAGTATGTGGCGGGATGCAACCAGTTTTTCGGAGACAAAAGCCACGATTGCTACATGATGGAATTCACCGCTTCCCGATGCGCCGTGCGGCGGGCAGGGGATTACGGGGAGAGAAGTTACCTCATCCAGAACAACGGATACATCGCCGAAGAGATGCAGGGCTCCCTCATGACCCATGAACGGTACTGGACGGACTGTCTGCCGAGATACTGGACGGTGCAAAAAGTGGTCGAGGACCATTGGGGCGGCATCACTCTCGACATTCTCAACAAGGCGCAGGGTTCCTACCGGTATTATATCCCTGAAGGATGGTCCTTCGCTTACCGGGAAGACTGGGGAGTGAACTATTGGTACAACGATGACCGGGAACCGTTCCCAAGCGGGTGGCACGAGGACTGGGATCCGGCGCATATGGTGTGGTCCACCCAGTCGAAATCGATCAGCTTCAAGGCGGTGGTGCGGCATCTGGTCGACGTGGACACGCTCACCTGCTATTTGATGAAGGGCGAATCGGACCCTGTCCTCTCCTGCAATCCGGGCACACTCGGAACCTACTGGAACATCCGGCTGGGCGGAGGTCCTCTGGATATCGTCAAGCGGGCCCGAAAGGAGCTGGAATACCAGCTCTGGCGCGCGGCCAGGGACATCATCCGGGGAGATGCCTCCAGAGAGAAGGCGGAGCCGCATCTGAACAAGGCGAAGGCCTGCATGTACGAGGGCATCAACTGTCAGGCGCTGGCGGTCTGCTCCACGGAGCTGGACAACCCCGACGAAACGATGATGCTTTACGGACGGGCGCTAACCGCGTTTTGCAAGGGGCAATGCCATGCCAGGCTGGCGCAGAAGGATCCGGGCGCAATCGAGACAGATTGAGCAATCTGCCAAAGAAGGGAGCATCGCCTTATGTCGATCCGCTACTCGATCAAAATAGAGCAAAACGTCCCCATCGCCATGCGCGACGGGACGATTCTCCGCTGCGACGTGTACCGCCCGGATCTGCCCGGCCGGTTCCCCGCCATTGTCGTCCGCACCCCTTACAACAAGCGGTCGTTTCACCGGATCCTGTTCCATCCTGTTGAGATGGCGCGCGCAGGCTACGCCTTTGTCATCCAGGACCTGCGCGGCCGCTTTGAATCCGAGGGAGTGTGGGAGAGGCACCGCATGTTCGAGGTGGAGCCGCAGGACGGGTACGACACGGTGGAGGGGATTGCCGCCATGCCCTGGTGCGACGGGAATGTGGCGCTCGCCGGCCCGTCCTATATGGGGTCCATGCAGTGGATTACAGCGATGGCCAACCCGCCCCATCTGCGCGCGTTTGCTCCCTATGTGACGGATATCAACACAAACATCTCGCCGCCGCCGGAGTGCGGGGTCATCAACTTCTCGGGCATCCACGCCATGCCCAGGACCGCTTTCAACCTGCTGGACAAGCTGGAGGAGCAGGGGGAAGACGTCGGCGAGATGCGGAGTTACCTGGAAAAAATGGTCCGGGACCCGGACTGGGCGATCCGCTACCTGCCCTTCAAACAGTTTCCGCTCAACCGGTATGAGCCGATCCGCAAGATGATCGAGCAGCGGCTGAATCCCCCGTCATTCGAGGAAATGCGCCGTCGCCGGCGATATGAGCGGATCACGGTGCCCGGCCTCCACGTAGGGGGCTGGTTTGACCAGTTTGACTGGGCGGTGTTCGCCCACTTCAACGGGCTGCGGGAAAAGGGAGGATCGGACCTGGCCCGCAGCGGACAGCATGTGCTCATCGGGCCGTGGGATCATTACAACCCGACCGGCCATCTGGGAAGCCTGGAGTTCGGAACATCCTCCAATGACGAAATGCTGCTGCGCGGCTATGTGCTCGATTTTTACGACAAATATGTGCGCGGAAGGGACGTGGACGTGCCGGCTGTGCGCTATTTTGTGATGGGGATCAATGAGTGGAAAACGGGCGAAGCATGGCCGCTGCCGCAGACGGAGTGGCAGAGATGGTACCTGCGCAGCGGCGGACAGGCGAACACCGCCGGCGGTGACGGCGTGCTGAGCCGGGAGGAACCGCCCGCGGAGGAGCCGGCGGACCGGTTCGTGTACGATCCGCTGGATCCGGTGCCAACGGTGGGCGGACGCGTCCTGCCTTTGGCGGGCATGGTGCCGGGTCCGCTGGACCAGTCCATCCTCGAGCGCAGGCAGGATATCCTGTGCTACACATCGGAGCCGCTTGTTATGGATCTGGAAGTGTCCGGGCCGCTCATTCTTCACCTGTTTGCCTCCACGGACGCGGTCGACACCGACTTTGCGGCCAAGCTGATCGACGTTTACCCGGACGGCCGCTCCATCCTGCTGGCCGACGGCATCCAGCGAGCCCGTTTCCGCAACTGGGACGGCAAGCCGACGCCGGTTGAGCCCGGGGAAATTTATGAATTCAAAATCAACCTGGGCAATACGAGCAACGTGTTCCGGAAGGGGCACCGCATCCGCATTCATGTGTCGAGCAGCAATTTTCCGCTGTATGACCGCAACATGAACACGGGCAACCCGATCGGTGAGGATGCGACCGGCGTTCCGGCTCGCCAGACGATTTTCCACCAGGCGGGATATGCTTCCCATATCGATCTGCCCGTGATCCCGGAGAGATAGAAAAACACGCGAAAGCGAGGAAAATGGCGCATGTCTCACTCCACCGTGGTTGCCACCCGTTATGGCAAGGTCGAAGGCATGAAGGTTGGAAATGTGTATTGCTGGAAGGGGGTTCCCTACGCCCGTCCTCCGCTGGGCCGGCTGCGTTTTCGCCCGCCGGAGCCTCCCGAGCCGTGGAGCGGCGTCCGGGACGCCACGAAGTTCGGCCCGGCCGCGCCGCAAACCATGGATACCCCTGGTGTGCCCCGGAACGAGGACTGCCTGTACCTCAACATCTGGTCGCCCGGCGCCGACAACCGGCGCCGGCCGGTCATGGTCTGGTTCCATGGCGGCGGGTTCATGGCAGGATCCGGCTCCGACCCGAGGACGGACGGCGCTTCCTTTGCCGAACAGGGCGATCTCGTGCTCGTCACGGTCAACTATCGCCTGGCCGCCCTCGGCTTCCTTTATCTCGGCCATCTCGATGAGGATTACGCCGCTTCCGGAAACTCCGGTTTTCTGGACCAGATTGCGGCGCTCAAGTGGGTGCGGGACAATATAGAAGCCTTCGGCGGCGACCCGGAGCGGGTGACGATCTTCGGCCAGTCGGCCGGAGCAAGGAGCATTGGGCTGCATCTGGCAGCGCCCGGGTCCAGGGGATTGTTCCGGCAGGCGATCATCCAGAGCGGCATGCTGGGCAGCTGCCGGACGGTGGAGCAAGCGGTCGAAATCACGGATCAGGTGCTGCATCGCCTGCAAATCCCTCCGAAGGAACTGCACCGGCTGCAGGAGATTTCCGTGGAGCAGCTCATCGCGGCTTCTCCCCCCGTGCGCCCGGAGGTCGGGCTCGAGGCGACCGTTGACGGATTGGTGGTGCCCCGCCCGCCGATGGAGGCGCTGGCCTCGGGCGCCTCGCGGGACATTCCCGTCATGATGGGAACGACCCTGCACGAGATCACCCCCACCTTTGACCCGATCTGGAAGGACATGAGCAATGAGCAATTGCTGGACCTGTTCAGCCGCAAGTTTGCGTCCGATTGGCCGAAGGTGTCCGGATATTATCTGAACCGGAACCCGGAGGAGCCCCTCATCCACTGCCTGACCCGGATGGCAACCTTCCAGCAGTATCATCTGGCCGCGATCCGGCTGGCCGAAATCCGGGAGCGCCAGGGCCATCCGATATGGATCTACCGTTTCGACCGGACGTCGCAAGCGTTGGGCGGATACGCGCCCCACGGTCTGGATGTGCCCTTTGTGTTCAACAATATCCATGTTCCCATGGTCCGGCACATCATCGAGGATACGCCGGAAACGCGGACTTTGGCCATGCGGATGCAAAGGGCGTGGACCGCCTTTGCGCACAAAGGAAATCCGAACGCAAACGGTCTGCCCGAATGGCCGGCCTACCGGCCGGAAGCGCGTGCGGTCATGCTGTGGAATGCGGAGTGCAGGGTGGCCCCGGATCCGGATTCCGAAGAACGGAGGTTGTGGACGGAATAATGGAACAACTGCCGCAGCGTCTGGAAGCAATCACCGAAGATGTCATTCGCTGGCGTCGAACGCTGCATGAGCAGCCGGAGCTGTCCTTCGAGGAGGTCCGGACGTCCCGGTGGATTTATGACATGCTTCATTCCTTCGGCGGCCTGGAGTTGTCCCGGCCGACAAAAACGAGCGTGCTCGCCCGCCTGAAAGGGGCGCATCCGGGGCCGGTGGTGGCGTTTCGCGCGGATATCGACGCCCTGCCGATACAGGAGGAGACGAATCTTTCGTACCGTTCCCGCCGCGACGGCGTCATGCACGCGTGCGGCCACGACGCCCATGCGGCGATGCTGCTGGGCGCGGCTAGGGTGCTTTCGGACATGGCGGACAGCTTGCGCGGAGAGATCCGGTTTCTGTTTCAGCATGCCGAGGAACTGCAGCCGGGCGGGGCGATCGAGATTGTGGAGACGGGCGTGCTGGACGATGTGGATGCCATCTTCGGCCTGCATGTGGACCCGAATTTTCCGACCGGCGTGTTCGCCACGAAAGCCGGCATCCTCACATCCGCCACGGACCGGCTGGATGTGACCATTACGGGAAGGGGCGGCCACGCGTCCATGCCGCACAAGTGCATTGATCCGGTCGTCATCGGCGCGGAATTCGTGCTGTCCGCCCAGCAGATCGTTTCCCGGCGGCTGGACCCGGCGCTCGCGTCCGTCGTTTCGATCACGCAGTTCGACACAGGCGGCGGCGCCATCAACGTAATCCCCGACCGCATCCGTCTGGGCGGATCGGTCCGCACCTTCGATCCCGAAGCGCGGCAGCGGATCCCGGACATGCTGGAGGCATTGCTCAAAGGATTGACCGAGGCTTCGGGCGCTTCGTACACCTTTACGTACGAGCGGGGATATCCTTCGACGGTCAATGATGCCGGCCTCGTCGATGTTGCGGAGCGCCTCATCCGCGAGCGGATGGGCGATGCACGGTTTGTGCGGCTCGAACGCCCCCTGCCTCCTGGGGAGGATTTTGCCCGCTACACGGAAAAACTGAAAGGGTGTTTCATCGCCCTCGGAGCGGGCAATGAAGCGACGGTGTACCCTCATCACCATCCAAGATTTGTCATTGACGAGGCGGCCCTCGCCTATGGCGTGAAGTTTTGGGTGCATGCCGCGCTCCTGTCCTCCGAGCTGGTGGGTTCGCGATGATGAAATGGTTTCGTCCGTCATCTGTGCGGCTGTCGCCGGACGCCCGCCGGTTTTTGGCGACCGAATGCTTTTTTGGGCTGGGCGGAGGCATCTCTGCGTTCATGCTCAACCTGCACCTGCTCGAGCTCGGCATGGATGAACGGGTGATCGGCCAGGTTGCGTCCGTCGGGTTTCTGGCCAGCGGTTTGCTCAGCCTGCCCGCCGGCTTTCTTCTGCGGTACATGAATCGCAAAACGATGCTGGTGGCCGGTTTGACCCTGATCGGGCTTGGGTTGGGCGGCTACGGCCTCATGACCACATACGCCGCCGTCGTGTTGTGCCAGGTGGTCTGGGGGTGCGGCATGGCAATGGTGCTGTCAAGCGAAACCCAGCTTCTGTTTGAGTACTGCCGTACCCGCGGCGAGGAGCGAAAGGCGTATTCCTGGATGTTCGCGTCCTACATGCTGTTCAACGGCACCGGGATGCTGCTCGGCGGCCTGCTTCCGCGGTGGCTGGGCGGGGCGACAACCGTGTACCAGTACAGCTTTTTTGTCGCCGCCTTCATGCTGCTCGCCTGCGCGGCGCTGCGCCTCCTGACGCTGCCGCCTTCGAGGAGCGGGCGCACGGTGGCGCCGGCTGGGGACGGGGAGGCTGCGAATACCCGGGAACCGTCGGTGGCCGGGGGAGTCCGAAACGCATCCGCCGCCCGGACGGTCCCGGAGCCTGCGCTCCGAAGCCCGTTCTATGTGCCCCGGCCGTGGAACATGCTGTGGACGCTGACCTTTATGATGTTTATCGGCGGCCTGCTGCAGGGGCTCATCAATCCGTTCTGGAACGTCATTCTGAAATTTCGCCTGGATCTCGGGGACAGCGCCATCTCGCTGGCGCTGACCGTCGCCAACGTGTTCATCTTTCTGGGCGCGATCCTCACTCCCCGGTTGAGCGAAATCATGGGAGTGCACAGGGCGATTCTGTCCATCCATGCCGCCAATGCCGCGGTCGCCCTGCTCATGGCCCTCGTTCTCCCCGCCGCCGCATTTTTGCTGCTGCTTTTTGTGCGCGAAGCCCTGTTCGTCATGTACACCAACCTGATCAACAGCGAAGCGATGTCCGCCGTCCCGGACGAGCACCGCAATCTGTTTGCGGTAATGAGGACCATTTCGCGCAATGCGGGCACGGCTGTCGCCTCCATGGCTGCCGGATGGATTCTCGCCTCCGCCAACTACGCGCTTCCATTTCTCATTTCGGCGGCGGTGCTGGCTGTCGGATTTGTGTGCTATGTCCGCTGGATGAAGCCCTTCCTGGACGAACGGGAGCTGGAGCGGGAGGGCGAAGCCGCGGAACAGTCCGGATAGAGGCCGGCCCGTCGCGGGCGCAGGGTTTGTCTTCCGGATCTTTTTACCGCTTTTCTCAATCCGATCTTCCGCCAGTCTGACCGGCAGGCCATCATCGACTATTTCAAGCCGTCCGTCGGACCATTCTGGGACGAGATCGCGCCTTATTATCTGGACAGGCCGGACATGACCGATGACGAGTTCGTGCTTCAGATGAAGCGGCTGATCAGCTTCCAGCGGTACATGTATTCGACGATCCGGCTGGCGGATGTGCTGGCCGCCCGTCCCGCGCCGACGTGGTTCTACCGTTTTGATTACCAGGTGCCCACCGGCCTTTGTGGGACGGCGCGATGGCGGCGATGTAACCGGCTGGAAGTTCGTCTTTTACCCGACGGCCGGGTGATGGTCAACGGGCTGGCGGAGACAAGGATTTTGGAAGATTTGTTTTCAAATCTGCTGTAGAAAAACCTTGAAGAACACCGCAGGATTCCGGATATTTCCCGGGGTCCTGCGGTGTTGTTGTTTGCTTTCCACCATCGCGGCAAACAGCTTTTCATAGGCTGACTCCCATTCCAGACAAAAACATGTCATAATATATTACATAATCAAAAAAAATACCTTACATAGCTATTGACGGCGGGTCGCCTTTGGATTTATAATTACGACAATAAATCTAATCAAACAGGAACATTAAACGGTTCATCCGTTAAAAATGTTCGGATTTAGGAGGGTGACCCATCAATGTCAACGAACAAGGTATTGGAATTGATCAAGGAGAAAAACGTTGAGTTCGTCGATTTCCGGTTTGTGGACATCGCGGGCAAGGCTCATCATATCACACTGCCTGCCACGCAAGTGGACGAAGACACTTTTGTCAACGGAGTAGCCTTTGACGGCTCGTCCATCCACGGATTCCGCGGCATCGAGGAATCCGACATGGTGATGATGCCCGTGCCGGACACCGCCTATCTGGATCCGTTCACCGCCCATGTCACATTGAACGTCATGTGCGACATCTACACTCCCGAAGGCGAACGGTATGACCGCGACTCCCGCAGCATCGCCTTCAAGGCGGAAGAATACCTGAAGTCGACCGGCATCGGAACGACCGCCTTCTTCGCGCCGGAATCGGAATTTTTCATCTTTGACGATGTCCGTTTCGAGAGCGGGCAAAACACTTCCTACTATTTTGTGGACTCGAGCGAAGGGGTCTGGAACACGGGGCGCGAGGAAAAGGGAGGCAACCTCGCCTTCAAGATCCGCAACAAGGCGGGCTATGTGCCGGTTCCCCCGACGGACTCCCAGCAGGACATCCGCAGCGAAATCGTCCGGCTCATGGAGCAGGCCGGCCTGAAGGTGGAGCGCCATCACCATGAGGTCGCCACCGCCGGGCAGGGCGAAATCAACTTCCGCTTCGACACCCTGACCAGGACGGCCGACAACCTGCTCAAGTACAAATATATTGTGCACAACACCGCCCGCCATTATGGCAAGGTCGCAACGTTCATGCCGAAGCCCCTGTTCGGTGACAACGGAAGCGGCATGCACGTTCACCAAAGCATTTTCAACGGTGACACGCCGCTGTTTTACCAAAAAGGCGCGTACGCCAACCTGAGCGACATCGCCATGTACTACATCGGCGGCATCCTGTACCATGCGCCGGCGCTCATCGCGATCACCAACCCGAGCACGAACTCCTACAAGCGGCTTGTGCCCGGCTACGAGGCTCCGGTCAATCTGGTGTTCTCCAAGGCCAACCGCTCAGCCGCGATCCGCATCCCGGTCGCCGCGGTGACGCCGAAGGGCTGCCGGATCGAATTCCGCACGCCGGACTCCACGTCCAATCCGTACCTGGCCTTCTCGGCGATGCTCATGGCGGGTCTGGACGGCATCAAGAGGAAGCTGGATCCGCGCGAGCTCGGCTATGGTCCGATCGACAAAAACATTTATGAACTGTCCGCGGAAGAAAAGGCCGGAATCCGCAGCGTGCCGGCCAACCTGGACGAAGCGCTGAACGCGCTGGAAGCCGACCACGAATTCCTGTTGGAAGGCGGAGTGTTCTCGAAGGACTTCATTGAAAACTACATTTCCATCAAGCGCGCGGAGGCGAAGGATGTCAGCATCCGGGTCCACCCGCACGAATTCAACCTGTATTTCGACTGCTGATCCATTCCGGACTTGTTTTCGTTCGATCATTTTCATTCCGGTTTTCGCATGAACCAACCACCCCCATATGTTCCACTCGGGCGCCATCCGGCGCCCGCTTTTTTTCTCCATCCCCGATCATGGTCAAGTCGCGCCGTCATGGCGAAAGTGCGCACAATGTCACTTGATGAGCGGGCTTATCCTTGTTATCATATTTCCATATTGAACCGGGAGCGAACGCAGGAATTGCTTCCTCTATAAAAGACGAATTTTTGGACAAAGGTGAGATGATGGAATCATGACCAAACGAGCTTTCAATTTCAATGCGGGACCGGCGGCGCTGCCGCTGGAAGTGCTGCAGCAGGCGCAGGAGGAGCTGGTCGAGTATCGGGGAATCGGCATGTCGATCATGGAGATTTCCCACCGCAGCAAGGAGTATGAAGCCGTCAACGATGAGACGCAGGCGCTGCTGCGCGAGCTTCTGGATATTCCCGAAGACTACAAGGTGCTGCTGCTGCAGGGGGGAGCGAGCCTCCAGTTTGCGATGGTGCCGATGAACCTGCTTCGGGAAGGCAAGGTGGCCAGCTATATCCAGACCGGAAGCTGGGCGGACAAGGCGATCAAGGAAGCGAAACTGATCGGCGAGGTGGAAATAGCCGCAAGCTCCAAGGACGATCAGTACACCCGCATTCCGGATCTGGGCAATTTGCGGATCAGCGGCAATTCGGCCTACGTTCATCTCACCTCCAATGAAACGATCGGCGGCATCCAGTTCCAGCAATTCCCGGATGTCAAGGGCGTCCCGCTCGTTGCGGACATGTCCAGCGATATTCTCTGCCGGCCGATCAACGTGAAGCAGTTTGGCCTCATTTACGCCGGAGCGCAAAAGAACATCGGACCCGCCGGAGTCACCGTCGTCATCATCCATGAAAGCCTGCTCCAGGATCCGCCGGCGCATGTGCCCGTGATTCTGCGCTACGACACGCACGCGTCCAACAATTCGCTGTACAACACGCCGCCCGTGTATTCCATTTACATGATGAACCTCGTGTTGAAATGGATCAAGCGAAACGGCGGACTGGCCGCGATGGAACAGCGCAACCGGGAAAAGGCGGCTCTCATTTATAACGCCATCGATCAGAGCGGCGGATTTTACCGGGGAGTTGCCGCGGCGGAGCATCGCTCCCTGATGAACGTCACGTTCCGCATGGCAAACGAGGAACTGGAAAAACGGTTTGTCAAGGAGTCCGAGGCAAACGGCTTTGTCGGCCTCAAAGGGCACCGCAGCGTCGGCGGCCTGCGCGCTTCGATCTACAATGCGGTGCCGTACGAAAGCTGCAAGGCGCTGGCCGAATTCATGTCCGAGTTCCAGCGGACCAACGGCTGAGTTCAACCATAACATGCAACATTTGCGCAATCCTATGCGCAGGAACCCAAATGGCTTTCCCGCCCGGCGCAGGGCGCTTGTCGGGAGAGCCATTTGCTTGTCGTCAGGAGCTTGACCTTTTGTTTGGAGGGAATGCAGCCGATGGCTTTTCACATTGTGCTGGTGGAACCCGAAATTCCGGCCAATACCGGCAACATCGCCCGCACCTGCGCCGCCACGGGCGCGCACCTGCACCTCGTGCACCCGCTCGGCTTTTCCACCGATGACCGGTACCTGAAGCGGGCGGGACTCGATTACTGGCACGCGGTGCAGGTGTTTCATTACAACTCCTTCCAGGAAGTGAAGGAGAGGTTTCCCGGCGGGAGGTTTTTTTGCGCCACCACCAAGGCGAAGCGGGTGTACACCGATTTCCGGTTTGAGGACGGGGACCTGTTTGTGTTCGGCAAGGAGACGAAGGGACTACCCGATCTGATTCTGAAGGAGCATGAGGAAACGTGCATGCGCATCCCGATGTCCGGCGCGGTGCGTTCGCTCAACCTGTCCAATTCGGCGGCGATCGTCCTGTATGAGGCGCTGAGGCAGAACGGTTTTCCCCACCTTCATTAGAAGGTTCAACGGATTTTGCAACGAAAATTCGCGCGCGCCAATTTTCATTGGAAAGAATGGAATTCTGGTCCAAAATAGAGAAAAAGCAACATGCACTGCAAAAAAAGTGAGGTGAGCTCTAGTGAAGCCGATCGGAGTGGTGCGCAAGGTGGACCAACTGGGACGGATCGTTCTTCCCAAGTCGCTGCGCCGCAGGTACCAGATGAATGAGGGCGACCCTGTTGAAATATTGGTGCAAGGGGATCATATTATTCTGGAAAAATACAAGCCCAAATGCGTGTTCTGCATGTCCACCCAACGGGTGATTTCTTACATGGAAAAGCATATTTGCCAATCCTGCCTGTCGGAAATGTCCAATTACCTGTAATCATCCATGACCTGTGAAAAAACAAAGAAACAAAGAACGAAGGCTGCCGGCGCGCCGTATGGCGCGGGCAGCCTTCTTCTTTGTGATTACAATCCGTGCGTCTTGTCCTCGTTAAAGCCTCCGGTCAGAATGGCGACCAGCAGCATGGCCGAAACGACCACCACAATCCAGAATGCGGCTGACATAGCGGGTACCTCCAACTCGATTGCTGTCCATCGTACATATATGTGTATTATACCCAACATCGAGAAAAAATGAAATGCGCAATGTTTGAACAAATTGCAAACATCGCGCCGGATCACGGTTCGCCGGTTCCGCTCTGCGCATTCGCGCCCGCGCCGCCCGCCCTCCATTCCTCGAGAATCCGGCCGTACCGCGCGAGCGCCTCTTCCCCGGCGGGGGTCAGGCGGTAGACCCCTCTCCGTTCCCGTTCGAACCAGCCGTAATAGTTGTCGTACACGATGTCGCCGGCCCGCTCGAACCGTGTCAGCGCGCGCAGCTCGCGGGGCGAAAGCGGCCCCTTTTCCCGAAGCCAAAAGGCGCATGCGAGCGCTTTTTCCCGGTAGGCGGTCACAAGTTCGACGCCCCGCACGCCCCCGATGTTGTGATCGCCGCTGCGATCGCGAAACTCCTTTCGGAGCCGGGCGGCCTTGTTCTTATTCCTTCTCGGCCGGTATGGCTCCGGATCGCAATGGACGGTGACGCGCGGAGCCGCCGCGCCAAAGCGCACCGTCATGAGCCCGAGCCCGAGCATGCGGCAGAGCCGGACGGCGTTTTTCCATTTTTTTGCGGATTTTCGCTTTCCGTCGTACGTTTCCTCCACCGCCACGTACACCCGGCCGGTCAGTTCCAGCCGCTCGATGGCCTGGTACAGCAGGGGGAGGTTGAACGTTTTTTTCAGCTCGACGATGACCGGTTCCTCCGGATCGCCGCCTTCCTCCTGCCCGCCAGCGCCCGCTTTCATCGCCACGAGATCGCATCCCTCGACCTCTCCCCGCACCGTGTAGCCCGCCTGCTCCAGAAACGCTTTGACCGGATGGTAAAGTTCGGATTCGCTTTGAATCGGCACCGACGTTCTCCCCTCGCTTGTCCCGGTTTGTCCCGATTGTCCCGGGTTTTTCGTTTGTCCTGTCTGTCCCGTTCAACCCGTTTTTTCGCTGTTTTTCCGCCGATGGATGCCGCTTTGATTTTACCACGAAGCCCGTCCCAATTGCGCCTTTTTTGTAAACTATGTTCGCATCGAAGCATACCTATTTAGTACACTCCCCTGGAGGTGAATACGGCGGGAAGGCAAAGGAGGGCAAAGCGAGGGACTATGGATATCTTTGAGGAATTCCGACGGTATCGCCAGAGGGAACAGGAGCTGGCCTGGACGGGAACCTTCGCCGAATATGTGGAACTGGTCCGCAAGGATCCGAACATCGCGAGGACGGCCCACGCGAGAGTGTATGACATGATCGTCTGGCACGGGGTGACGGAGGAGAACGGGCATAAGAAATACAAGTTTTTTGAGAACGAAATTTTCGGCCTGGACCGCACGATCGAGCGGCTTGTGGAAGAATATTTTCATTCCGCCGCCAAAAGGCTGGATGTTCGCAAACGAATTCTGCTTCTGATGGGCCCGGTGAGCGGAGGAAAGTCGACCATCGTCACCATGCTCAAAAAGGGGCTGGAGCGATACACCCGCACTCCGGAGGGGGCGCTGTACGCCATCAAGGGATGCCCGATGTATGAGGAACCGCTGCATCTCATCCCGAAGGAAATGCGGCCGGACGTGGAAAAGGAGCTGGGCGTGACGATCGAGGGCAACCTGTGCCCGTCCTGCCAGATGATGCTGAAAACGGAGTACGACGGCGATATCGAGCATGTGATGGTGGAGCGCATCGTGTTGAGCGAGGAGCATCGCGTCGGCATCGGCACCTTCAGCCCTTCGGACCCGAAGTCCCAGGATATCGCCGATTTGACCGGAAGCGTCGATTTTTCGACCATCGCCGAATACGGCTCCGAATCAGACCCGCGGGCGTACCGGTTTGACGGGGAACTGAACAAGGCGAACCGCGGCATCATGGAATTCCAGGAAATGCTCAAGTGCGACGAAAAATTTTTGTGGAACCTGCTGTCGCTGACGCAGGAGGGCAACTTCAAGGCCGGGAGGTTCGCCCTGATCAGCGCCGATGAGCTCATCATCGCCCATACGAACGAGGCGGAATACAAATCGTTCATCGCCAACAAGAAAAACGAGGCGCTGCAGTCGCGCATGATCGTCATGCCGATCCCGTACAACCTGAAGGTGTCCGAGGAGGAAAAAATCTACGCGAAACTCATTGCGCAGAGCGACATGCGCCATGTCCACATCGCTCCGCACACCTTGAGGACGGCGAGCATTTTTTCCGTGCTGACGCGGCTCAAGGAGTCGAAAAAGCAGGGCATGGATCTGATCAAAAAAATGAGGCTCTACGACGGGGAGGAAGTGGAGGGCTTCAAGGAAGCCGACCTGAAGGAACTGCAGAGCGAATACGCGGAAGAGGGAATGACCGGAGTCGATCCGCGGTATGTCGTCAACCGCATTTCCAGCGCGCTCATCCGGGGGGATATGAAATGCATCAACGCGCTGGACGTGCTGCGCTCGCTGAAGGACGGCCTGGACCAGCATTCCTCGATCACGAAGGACGAGCGGGAGCGGTACCTGAACTATATTGCCATGGCGCGGCAGGAATATGACGAGATCGCCAAGAAAGAGGTGCAGAAGGCGTTTGTCTATTCCTTCGAGGAGTCGGCAAAAACGCTGTTTGAAAACTACCTGGACAACATCGAGGCGTACTGCAACTGGACGAAAATCCGGGACCCGGTCACCGACGAGGAGCTGGATCCGGATGAGCGGCTGATGCGCTCCATCGAGGAGCAGATCGGCATCTCGGAAAACGCGAAGAAGGTGTTCCGGGAAGAAATTCTGATTCGCATGTCATCCTATGCGCGGAAGGGCAAGGTGTTCGACTACCGGAGCCATGAGCGGCTGAGGGAGGCGATCGAGAAAAAGCTGTTCGTCGATCTGAAGGACATCGTCAAGATCACGACGAGCACGAAGACGCCGAACGAGCAGCAGCTGAAGCGGATCAACGAGGTGACGGAGCGGCTCATCGACGAGCACGGATACTGCCCGATCTGCGCCAACGAGCTGTTGCGGTACGTGGGCAGCCTGCTGAACCGGTGAAACGGCATTGTGACGGAACCGGTTGAAAGGGCGTTGTGACGGTCATTGGTGTTCCTACGGTCATTGTTAACCGTTGGAGTGTGGGAGCGGCTTGGCAAAAAGGAACGGTCATCCTTGTCCGATCGAGGGGGAATCTGGAAACAAACGCCAGATGTTCCGTTCTGACGGACAAACGATGACCGTTCAATTGCTGTGTTGGCCTTTTAGAGGGTGAAAATGTCCGTTTGCCTGCTGTTTGCCGCTGCGCCCGCCTGATCCGGGAATCCGGGTGCGGGCAGTCGGGATACGTGCTTGCGGCCCGGTCATCCGGGCCGCTTCCCCGTCACTCGTCTTGGGAGACAGGGATGGCGCCTTCGAAATATTCCTCCAGCGTGATGCCGCTCGACATGATCACGGCGGCGATGTCCGTGCCGACGTAGCGCAGGTGCCACGGTTCATAGGCGTAGCCCGTGATGTGCTCCTTGCCGTCGGGATAACGGATGATGAAGCCGAACTCCGCGCAGTTTTCGGCGAGCCATTTGCCCTCCGCGGTTTCCCCGAATTCTTCGATGAGGCCATAGTTCACGCTTCTGCTGGACACGTCCATCGCCAGTCCCGTCTGATGCTCGCTCGTGCCGGGGTAGGCGCTGTAGCGCCGCGCTTCCTCTTCCCCCTGGGTTTGCACGTTCCAGTTGAAAATCGACTTCTGCGTGCCGTAGGAACGGTAGCCGGACACGGCGGCGAGCTCAATGCCGTCCTCTTCCGCCTTGCGGAACAGCGCCTCCAGCGCGCGGGCGGCCGGCTCGCGCAAATGTTTTTTCTCGTGCTCGCCGGAGAAGGAGAAGGGCACATCCGGCACAACCAGATCTTCAGGCACGTAGTCCGCCGGCAGGCCGCGCTGTTTGTTGACGAGCACGGTCAGGCTGTCCGGATTGGACACCACGGGAATGTCCCCGTCGCCCGGTGTCACCGCCGCAGGCATTGCCGCCCGAATCGTGATCCGCGCCTCGGCGGTTTCGTCTCCGCGCTTTGCCGTCACCGTGACCTCCGTTCCGCTTGCCGCCAAATCCGAGACACGGATTTCCCCGCTGAAAGAATCGACGCTGACCCGGTCCGGATGGCTGCTTTCGAAGCTGACGCCATCCGTGTGGTTCGTTGCCAGCCGATACGTTTGCCCCGGTTCCAGGGTCAGTTCCTCTTCCACAAAACGCAGCGGCTCCCGCTTTGCTCCTTTGGAGCCGCCGGCTCCATTGCCGTTTTGGCCCGGAGCAGGCTGATGCGAACCGGCATCCGCGCTGCCGCCGGAACCATTTCCGCTGTTTGCGCCGGTCCCGGCGACGGTCGGATCTTCCGGCGCGTTTCCGCCGCCCGCCCCGCCAAAGCATCCGGTCAACAGCAAACTGAACGCGATCGCGGCCGCGAGTGCCGCAAGGATTTTTCCGGTTGATTTCATGATGAGTGCATCCTCCAAAGTTGTTGGTCCATGATTTGTCCTTTGAATTGTTCTTGCATGTGTTGCTTCCATACGAAACGCTCCATTGATTATACCACGAGAAAAACCGGCTGGTTCAACCCTACAACGTGATTCGGATTGAAAATGTTGCGGTTTTCATGGAAAAACTCCCTATCAAAGTCCGATAGGGAGTTTAGTTGACGCAAGACATACCGTTCGGGCCTCGTCAGTCGGAGAGACTTTTCACGGAAATGAGAGACCTTATTTTTGCGTTTTTCGGCGTTTCTGGGATCTAACGGAACAAGGAGACCTTATTTGTCCGAATTATGGAAATATATGTAAAATTTCAACTAAATAAGGTCTCTCAGTTCCGTTACAATTTTTTCGGGGCCGTTTTCGGCGAAATAAGGTCTCTCAGTTCCGTTAGCGTTGGTGCCGGTGCAGTAAGCGTTGGTGCCGGTGTGAAAAGTGCAGGAGCCGGCGTCGGCGCCGGCCCCTTGTTCACAAAAACCGCCGGTAATGCTTGTGCCCGTCGTAGGTGAACAGGGCGGGGCGGTCCTCCACGACCGTTTCCAGGTGGACGCGCTTGCCCCAGAGCTGCTGGACGTAGGGCAGCGTCTTCTCCAGATATTTGATGTCCAGCTCGATGCCCTCGTACTGGTGTTTGATGTACAGGTCGCCCTTGCCCTCGTAGTCGCCGTTTTCCACCACCAGGTACGGAAACCCGCCGTTGACCCGCGAGTACACCAGCTGGTCGCGCACGTTTTCCCAGTTCTTGTCCGTGATTTTCCACTCCGAACCTTCCTTCGCAAAAACGAACAGGTCCAGCTCCTCCACCAGCTCCTTCGTCAGGTAATTCCGCAAGAAAGAGATGTCGGAGTCGAGCTCGCGCACTTCAAAAATCTTGTCCCGGCCCCACCGCCGCTCGATGTCCTCGAAAATTTTCAGCCCGAGATAATACGGATTCAGCGTGTACCGGGACGGCTGGACGACGGCGGAGTTCAGCTTCGCGTACTCGATCGATTCGTCCGGCGTCAGGTCCAGCTCGCGCATGATGCGGATGTGCCAGTAGGAGGCCCAGCCTTCGTTCATGATTTTTGTCTCGATTTGCGGCCAGAAGTAGAGCATCTCGTCTCGAAGGACGGTCATGATGTCGCGCTGCCAGTCCTCTAGGATGGTGGAGTTTTCTTCGATGAACAGCATCAGGTCTTTTTCCGGACGGGGCGGGAATTTTTTGGCGGAAGCGGCGTGGGAAGAGCCGGAGGCGCTTCCGCCGCCGGCCGTTCCTGCGCTGGCGGATCCGGATGGGGAGCCGGCGGAAGTTCCGGACGCAGAGCTTCCCGGACCTCCGCCCGAACCTCCGCCCGAACCTCCGCCCGAACCTCCGCCCGAACCGCTGCCAGCGCTGCCGGAAGCGCCGCTCGAAGCGGAGGCCGAAGCGCCGGAGGATGCATGGACAGAGGCGGAGCCGCCGCCCGACTCGCCTCCGGCGCCGCCTGCGCGGGAACCGCGGCCCGCCAGCTGGTCCAGCTCCCACAAATCCTCATACGGATTGCGCAGCCGGCGTGCGCCGGCGGGACCGGGTCCGCCGGCCAGCCCCGTTCCCGGCCTGTTCAGCCGCCGGGACGTGCGACTGTCACCATCCCGCTCCTCATCCGGCTTCCGGCGGGGCGGGCGGATCAGGGAAGCGTCCACATGCTCCTGGATCGCCAGCACGGCGTCGATGAACTTCTCCACCTCCTCCGTGCCGTATATCATCTCGTATTCGCGGATGCGCTCCGCCGTGGCCGACATGCTTTCCACCATGTCGCGGTGGGTGCGGGAAAAGCGGACGTTGTTTTTGAAGAAATCGCTGTGCGCCAGCACATGGGCGACGATGAGTTTGTTCTGGACGAGGGTGTTGCCGTCCATCAAAAACGCGTAGCACGGGTTCGAGTTGATCACGAGCTCGTAAATCTTGCTCAGCCCCAGGTCGTACTGCATCTTCATCTTGTGGAACGTTTTGCCGAAGCTCCAGTGCGCAAACCGGGTCGGCATGCCGTACGCCCCGAACGTATAAATGATGTCCGCCGGGCAGAGCTCATACCGCATCGGGAAAAAATCAAGCCCGAACCGCTCGGCGATGCCGGTGATCTCCTCGATCGCCCGCTCCAGTTCCCGGATCTCTCCGCTGTCCATCTCCCGGTCCATCCCCCTTTCCATCGTCCCGTTTCCCCCTCCCGATCCATTCCCTGTTCCACCCTTCGGGCCTTCTTAAGATCGATCCTCCGATTCCATAGCCGTTCATCCGTTCGCCGCCCCCTCCTGCTTGCCGAAAAACGTCTTCATTGCCTTGTACACTTCCCCTTTCTCGCGGATGATGCAGTAGCGGAAGGCCGGGTTTTTGATGTGCCGGTAGGCCGCCATCAGGGTGCTGGACCGGTTGTACTGGTTGATTTCCCCGTAGCCGAACATGTTGGATCTTTTCAGCAGTTCCTCGATCAGCGCCACGCACTTGTCATTGTCGCTCGTCAGGTTGTCGCCGTCGGAAAAATGGAACGGATAAATGTTGTAATGCTCCGGCGGGTAGTTCCGGTCGATGATTTCCAGCGCTTTTTCGTAGGCCGAGGAGCAGATCGTCCCGCCGCTTTCTCCCCTGGTGAAAAACTCCTCCTCCGTCACTTCCTTCGCTTCCGTGTGATGGGCGATGAAGCGGATGTCCACGTGCTCGTATTTGTGCCGCAAAAACCGGGTCATCCAGAAAAAAAAGCTGCGCGCCACATACTTCTCGAAGGCCCCCATGCTTCCCGAAGTGTCCATCATCGCCACGATGAGCGCGTTGGAGTGGGGCCGGCGGATTTCTTCCCACGTTTTGAACCGCAAATCCTCCGGGGAGATGCCGCCGATGCCGGGCTTGCCGCTGCGCGCGTTGCGGAGCAGGTTTTCGAGGATCGTCCGTTTTTTGTCGATGTTGGCCATGAGGCCCTTTTTGCGGATGTCGCGGAAGTCGATGTCCGTCGTATGCACGTTTTCCTTTTGCTTCGGTTTCAGGTTCGGAAGCTCCAGCTCCTGAAAAAAGATCGACTCCAGCTCCTCCAGGTCCACTTCCGCCTCATAGTAGTCTTCTCCGGGCTGGTCCCCGGCTCCCTGTCCCTTGCCCGGGCCCTTTGCCGGCGCGGGATCCCGGCCGAGGACGTCGCCAACCTTGCTTCTGCCGTTTCCTTGCCCCACGTGCCTGCTTTTGTTGTAATTGTAGCGGAACCGGTATTCGTCGAGGCTGCGGATCGGAATGCGGACCACCTGTTTGCCGTCGGACAAAATGATGCTTTCGTCGGTGATCAGGTCGGGCAGGTTCGAGCGGATCGCTTCCCGGACCTTCTGCTCGTGCCTGCTCTGGTCCTGGTACCCCTTGCGGTGCAGCGACCAGTCTTCCCGGGAAACGATAAACAGCGGGTTTCGTTCCACTTTCCATCCCTCCCTTGTAAGAACAATATATTCGGTTCTTTGACAGGTATGTGAATTCATTTGCTTTTGCGGGCTGTCCGATATAGTCTAATAGAGTGGAAAAACTTCCGAAAAATGCGGACAAAGACGCGGAAATTGCGGCAAACGGGGTGGACATCATGAAATTTGTGCTGGCGCCTGATTCGTTCAAAGGGTCCCTGTCTGCGGAAGGGGTATGCAGAGCGATGGAAGGCGGCATCCGGCGGGTGTTTCCGGAAGCGTTGATAGAGGCCGTGCCGATGGGAGACGGGGGAGAGGGCACGATGGCCAGTCTGATGAGCGCGAAGGGCGGCAGGAAAGCGCGCGCGGCCGCTCTGGATCCCCTCGGCCGGGAGATCGAGGCGGAATACGGGATCCTGGAGCTGGACGGCAGTCCGACGGCGTACATCGAAATGGCCGCGGCGAGCGGACTGGAGCTGATCCGGCCGGAGGAAAGGAATCCGTTGGACACCTCCACGTACGGGACCGGCCAGCTGATCCGCCATGCGCTGGACCAGGGCATTCGCCGGTTCATCATCGGGCTTGGCGGGAGCGCGACCAACGACGGCGGCGCCGGCATGATGCAGGCGCTGGGCTTAAGGCTGCTCGACGGGCAAGGGAGAGAGCTTCCGCCGGGCGGGGCGAGCCTCCTGAAGCTGGAGCGGATCGACGCGGACACCCTCGATCCACGGATCCGGGAGAGCGAGTTCACCGCCGCCTGCGACGTGACGAATCCGCTGATCGGACCGAACGGCGCCTCCCGTGTGTTCGGCCCGCAGAAGGGGGCTTCCCCCGGGGATGTGGCCCTCCTGGACCGGGCGCTGGCACGTTATGCCGACAAAATTGCGGAGGCCGGTTTCCCGGATGTGCGGGAGGCGCCGGGCAGCGGCGCGGCCGGCGGGATGGGGGCGGCGCTGCTCGCTTTCCTGGGCGCCCGGATGCTGTCAGGCATCGAAATGGTGTTGGAGGCGACCGGTTTTCGGGGGCTCCTGTCCGGCGCTGACCTGGTCCTGACCGGGGAAGGCCGGCTGGACGGGCAAACGCTGCAGGGCAAGGTGATCCGCGGCGTCTGCCGGGCGGCCCGGGAAGCCGGGGTGCCGGTCGTCGCCCTGTGCGGCAGCGTGAACCTGACCGGCGGGCAGATGGACGAGCTCGGCCTCGCCGCCTGTTTTTCCCTCGTGGGCGGACCGTGTTCCCTGGATGAGGCGATCAGCCGCGCGGAGACGTGGATCGCCGACCGGGCGGAGCAGATCATGCGGCTTCTGCGGGTCAGGATGCAGTGAAACAGGATCTTGATGAAGGAGTGGATGGTGTGGAACGAAGATGGGTGATGATCGGGGGCATCGCGGCCGCGCTGGCGGTTGCTTTCGGGGCGTTTGGCGCCCATGTGCTGGAGGCCAGGCTCGATCCCGATGTGATGGATACGTATGGAACGGCGGTGGATTACCACATGATGACCGCGCTCGGACTGATCGCCGTCGCATGGGCGGCAGGAAGAAAGACCCATCCGGCCAGGATCAAATGGGCGGGGAGGCTTCTGCTGGCCGGCCTGGTCATTTTCAGCGGTTCCCTGTATGTCCTCTGTCTGACAGGCCTGACCTGGCTCGGCGCCATCACCCCGATCGGCGGGGTCTCGATGGTCTGCGGCTGGCTGGCGCTTGCTTTCAGCTTTGGCGGCGGCGGTTCGCCAAGTTGAAAAAGGCTGCAGGCGGTCCCCAGGGACTGCGGCCTGCAGCTCGGACGTGCAGCTCAGACGTACACCTTGTAATCGTCAATTTCCGCAAAGCGGAAGGTGTACACCTTTTTTTCATCCACATGGTAGACGGTTACCTGCTCGTTGGGCATATCCAGACCGACGATGCGGCACGGGATTTCGAACTTCACGCCCTTGCCCTTCACGATGGTCAGCCTGACGAGCTTTTGTTTTTCGATGAAATCCTGGAACAGATCTCGCATGGCGCTGCCCGCTTCGGTGGATCCGGCAGGAGCGTCCGGCTTGGGAGAGATGGCTGGCTTGGTCGGAGCGGCGTTTGTTTCCGGTGCGGGCCTGGGCGTCTCCAGCCTGCGCAGCTTGCGGACGATGCACTCCGCCACGGGCTTGACCGCCAGTTGTTCCGCCCATTTTCTCGCCTCTTCTTTGGAGGAAACCTCCAGGGTGATGTCCAGACTGAGGAGAAACAGGGAAGTAGACGTTTCCCTTTGCATAGTGATGATCCCTTCAATATGACCAGATTTATGTTCCTAATATATCATGTCACGTGGGAGGTTTGCCACACATATACTGGCTATCGTAAGCGAAAATCGGGAGGGAAAGCGCTTGATTCGGATCGAGCCTTTGAAATTCGGCCCAAATGTCGCAATTGCGGTGGAAGTGAAGCTTCCGAAGACGACACTGCTGTCGGTTTCCACACAAACGGGCTACATCATGTGCGGCGCCCTCGATATTGAGCTGCTGAACACCAGGCTGAAGGAGAGGGGCATCATCGCCGGCCGCGCAGTGGGCGTGCAGACGATCGAGCAGCTCTTGGACGCGCCGCTGGAATCCGTCACGCTGGCCGCGGAGGAGGCCGGAATCCATAAAGGCATGACCGGAAGGGACGCCATCCGCCGCCTGCTGGAACTGGAACGCGGCACGGCCGCATAGAAGGGAGGGCATGCGCGATGGACCCGATCAAGGTGGTGGTGCTGACACCCGGCTCTTTTCCCGTTCCTTCCGGGCGAAGGACATCGGTGGAGACGGTGGTCCTGGAGCAGGCCCGGTGGCTGAAAGATCAGGTCAATCTGACCATCATCGGCAAAAAAACGGCGGAGCAGCCCGAAAGCGAATGCGTGGACGGCCTCCGCTTCATCCGTGTCAGGAGGCGGGGAGGCCGCTATGACTGGCGGGAGCTGTGCGAATGTCTCCGCCGGATCCGGCCCGACGTCATCCAGGTGGAAAACCGGCCGAACTATTTGCCGCCGCTGTCCGGGCTTCTGTCCAGGCTGCGGCCGCGACCCGCCCTCTGGCTGTCGCTTCATTCCCTGAAGTTCGTCAGCCCTCCGCACATCACGAGGCGGGAGCTCCAGCGGTCGTTCCGCCTGGCCGACCGCATCGTCGCCAACAGCGGATTTCTCGCCCGGCGCCTGTCCCGGCTTGCGCCGGAGGCTCGTCCCATCCTTTCGGTCAACCATCCGGGCGTGAACCCGGACGTTTTTGTGTCGCGATGGACTCCTGTCGGCGCCGCGCTGCGGGAATCGTTCCTGCACAGCCTTGGATATGACGGCAAAAAAATCATTTTGTACGCCGGCAGGCTCATTCCGCAGAAAGGCGTGCACCATGTGCTGGAGGCGATGTCCAGGGTGGCCGAACGGCACCCCGACGCCGTGCTTCTCGTCGTCGGAAGCGCCAAATACGGGCAAAATCCGCTCACGCCATACGTCAGGCGGCTGCATCAATTGGGCAACCGGATGCCGAACAACGTCCGCTTCATCCCCTTTCAGCCGCATGACCAGATGGCCCGGTGGTTCCGGCTGGCCGACGTCGTCGTCGTCCCGTCGCCGCAGGACGAGGCGTTCGGACTGGTCAACGTCGAGGCGATGGCGTGCGGCGCGCCCGTCCTCGCCGCGAGGTCGGGGGGCATGAAGGAAATCATCCGGCACGGGGAAACCGGCTATCTCCTCGATCCGGATCGGCTGCAGGAGGAATTGTTCCGGTCGCTGGACCGGCTCCTGGGCGATCCCGACTCTCTTGCGGCGATGGGGAAACGGTGCGCGGAAGATGCGAGAAGCCGGTTCACCTGGCGGCAATCGGCCGATCGTCTGCTGGCATTGTATCAGGCTGAGCGCAAGCGGCGGGCGGAACAGTAGCGTTCCGTCCGGCGCACCGCACCGATGAGGCCAGCCACGGTTTGCCGGGGAGGCCTTTTTTCTTTCGGGGAATGCGCAGCGGCACGAGAAGATCGGCCAGCGCTCTCTGGCAGTCCGCCAGCTGTTCGATGTTCTCCCCGATCCTTCCTGCCAGCGCGGGCAAATGGTCGTACACATCCGCGGCGGACTCAAGGATCCGGGCCAGCGCCCGCTGGCTTTTGGCCACGGATTCGAGAATGTCCAGCTTGATGCGGATTTCCCGTTCCAGGACGTTCATTTTTCCTTCCCTGAATCCTTTCCTTCTCCCGGCCCCGCTCCAAACAGATCGGCAAGACCGTCAAAATCAAACGTCAAGTCGTCCCCGGTTTCCAGCAGAACTTTCAGGTTTTTCGCCAGCCCGAATTCCACCTTTGTCAGCCCTTCGATCAAAGCGACGAGCTGCTCGTGCACTCCGAGCGACTGCTTCAGCTGGCGGTCGTGGTCCGAGTACAGGTAGGGCTGGATGTGCATGCACAGCCAGTTTCGGGATTTTTCCGCCTCGTCCGCCTGGGCTTCCAGAATGATGGCGATGTTCTTCTGAATGCTGGCGCTGGACTCAAGGATTTTCAAAAAGGAAGCTTCCCGGCTCATTCCTCATCCTCCTGGTGCAGCTGCTTCATCACGTATGTCAGGTTTTCCGCCAACGCTTCCTCCAGATCCGCCAGCCGGTTCAGATAATCGGTAATGCTTTCCGTGATCGCCACGGAATTTTCCGTGATCGTGTCGACACCGCTGAAGGTGAGCGGCGTGTCCGGGATCGCCAACACCATGCGGGACATGTGGACGACCATGTCCTTTTTCACTTCCAGAAGATTCGCCAGTTCCGCATGGGAGTTGGACATGTGCCCGATGATCGCTGTGATTTGCTCGTCCATGGTTCTCGTACCATCCCTTCTCCTTTTGTTCCCCTTCATCTTATGCGGCCCGTATGGCGCAAGTGCCGGTTTTCGTCAATGGCGGCGTTTCGCATCCAGCAAATGGCGGGCGTAGCCGAGAGGATTGCGGTAGGTGGCCTTCCACACTTCCGGCTGGCCGTAGGAAAAGCTGTAGCGCAAATCCCGGCAGTTGCACTCGATAAACACCGGAAAACCGTGGGCGGTGATGCCCACGTCCAGGCCGATGTCCGCCAGCCGCGGCAGGTGCATGCCCAGCCGTTCCGCCGCCTTCAGCGAAAAATGGCACAGGTGGTTGTAAATCTGCTCGCTGACCAGGTCGGGATACGCCTCCAGCAGCTGCTCGAGGGGCAGTACCGTTCCTCCCTGGGCGACGTTGGTGACGTATTTGTGTTTGGCCGCGACCTTGGCGGCGATGCCGGTCACCTGCCACCGCCCCGTCTCATTGCGCTGAACGGACACCCGGCAGTCGAACGGCTTGCCCTCATGGGTGGCAAGCTCCAGGCGCTGCTGGATGACATAAGGTTTTTCGCGCATGAGGCGCAGGAGCAGGGAAGGCGGGCGGTCGGGGTGGAAGGTGATCGAGCGGATGGCCGCCCTGCTGCTGCTGGTGTCGGGGACATGCAGCACCCAGCCCTTTTCCGCCCGGTCCAGCTTCAGGATGCCGCGGCCGATGCTGCCGCTGTTGGGCTTGAGGATGAGGGAATCGAACATGTCCATCATTTCCCTGAGCGCGGCAGGGCTGGCCTGCACGGTGCAGGGAAGGTGAGGCCGGATGGACAGTTCCTTCATCAGATGCTCATGGACCGCCAGCTTCCCGAACCGGTTCCAGCCGTTGAACACAATGATGCCGCTCTGCGCGAGCCGGTCGATTCGCGATTTGGGTGCGGGGGATTGAAAGATGCTGCGATTGTGGATCACGGCCGGCGTCGGCACCGAGCGGAGAACGTAGCGGTTTTTGTGCCGGATGTAGGCCTTCACCCGGTCCTGGCCGGGACGGATGTCCCGGATGCGGAAGTAGCACGGTTTCAGATCGAACTGCCTGCCGGCTTCCTCGTAAAAATCGAGCATTTCGTGGCCGGTGTTCCCTTTCGGGATGCCCTGAAAAAGGCGGTCATTGACCAGAATTCCGACATATTCCATGCGATCACGCCCGTTTCCAACCTGGAGTGGTTGATACAGCATATGATGCGATAGCCCGTCCCGCATGGACGGGTGGCGGTGGTTGGCGCGGGCAAGCGGGCGTTCGCGCGCGAAAGCGGTTGATGTCGCGCGAAGCGGCCGCTGGCGGCGCATGGGTATACGCACATTTGCGGAGAGGGCGTTTCCACCATCTGGGTGTTTGAATACATTACATCAGACCAATCAATGGGAAGGTGTCCATGGGATGAAACCGAAACCGAAACAAAGAAAGAAGGCGCGCAGCGCAAGGAGCGTCAGGAGGCTGTCGCCCTTCTTTGATGAAATCGGACTGGTCCTTTCCGACCGGTATCCTTTGCCGCCAACGCCTCTGGCGGCGCCGAAACCGCCGCAGCCGGCGCAGCCGCAGCCGACGCATTTGTCACCGGCGCCGGTTCAGCCGGCGGGCGAGATCCCCGCGTCCGCTCCGGCCCAGGCGGCCAACAAGCCTTCATCTTCTCACGCGCAGCCGAAGGAATCCTCCGGCTTGGCATCGCAGACTGAGCAGGCGGTGTCCGCGCCGGCGCAAAGGGATGCATCACGGCAAAGTCCCGCAGCTCCGCAAGGGACAGCAATGCCGCGGTCGCCGGCTGCCGCGGCGGGCTCCGCCGAGAACGGGATTCCCGCGACCCTGCAAGATTCCGGGTCCCCGCAAAGCTCCGGATCCACGCACAGCATCGTTGTGCCAAAATCGCCCGGAACGCCCCAGGTCTCCGTTTCGACGACCGCGTCCAAAACAAGGCCCCTGCTCAATGTGCCGCCGAAGCAAAAGAAGACGTCCTCCTCCGGGACGGAGCGGCAGAGCAGCCTGACGCACAGAACCGCCGGGCAGCCGGCGGCGGGACGCCAGGCGTCCGGATCACCGGCGGCCGGACTCTCGCCGGTTCGGCCTGCGGAGTTCGGGTCGTTGCCGGCCGCGGATGCGCCGGATCCGCTTGCTTCCGTGGCCAGGATCGTGTACACGGATGACATCGCGGACGGCGCCGTAAACGCCCGAAAAATTGCCAATGCCTCCATCGACGAATCGAAGATCCGTCCCGGCAGCATCACGGGGATGTCTCTGGCCGATTTTGCGGTGGACACGGACAAATTGGCGGATGCCAGCGTGACGGCCAACAAGATCGCGGACGGCGCCGTGGACAACCGCCATCTGGCGGATGAATCCATTTCCGGCAACAAGATCCGGCCGCGCTCGATCACCGGCGACCTCCTGGCGGAAAACAGCATCACTTCGGACAAACTGGCCGACAAAACGATCGATTCCATCAAGTTCGCCGATCAGTCGATCATGTCCAAGCACCTGCATCCGCAGTCGGTTTCGGAGGAAGCGCTCCAGGATCAGTCGGTCTCTTCCGGCAAGATCCAGAGCGGGGCGGTGCAGTCGATCCATATCGGCAGCCAGGCAATTGTCACGTCCAAACTGGCCGACGGATCGGTCACTCCCGATAAACTGGCCCACGCGGCTGTTCTCAGCCGGCATATCGCCGACGGCGCCGTCCGGAGCCGGCATGTGGCGGATGGCGCCATCACCGGCAGGCATGTGGAGCGGCATGCAGTCGGGCCGGAGCACATCGGACCCGAAAGCGTGGAAACCGGCCACCTGCGGGATGAGGCGGTGACCGGCGCCAAAATTGCCGCGGAGGCAGTGGGCCGCGAGCACATTGAAAGGGGGGCCGTCACGGCCGAACATCTGGCGGCGGAGGCGGTGACAACAAGGGCATTGGCCGATGCCAGCGTAACCGGAGCGAAGATCGCGGACGCCCAGATTACGACCGGCAAGCTCGCTCCTTCGTCGGTCACGTCGGATATCCTTGCGCCGAAGGCCGTGCGCCGCGAGCACATTGCCGACGGGGAAATCGACGGAAGCGCCATCGCCGACCGGGCGCTGGAGGAACGTCATATCCGCGACAAGCTGATCCAGACCGGGCATCTGGCGGACCATGCGGTCACGACCGCCAAGCTCGCATCGGAAAGCGTATCGTCGGATAAGCTGACGAATCAGGCTGTCACATCCGTCAAGCTGGCGCTTGTGAGCGTGGGCACGGAGCACCTGCAGGACGGCGCGGTGACGGCGGAAAAGCTGGCGAAGGGCAGCGTCGGCATGTCCCATCTGCGATCCGGATCGATCGGCGCGGATGCGCTGCAGGACGGGGCCGTCGGGGAAAACAAGCTGGCGGACTGGTCCGTAGCCACCGGCAAACTGCAGGACGGCGCCGTGACCGCGGAAAAACTCGCGGAGGGAAGCGTCGGGACCGCGCACCTCATGGACCGGTCGGTGACATCGGAAAAACTGGCCGGCATCTCGATCGGCACGGAGGTGCTGGAAGACGGAGCCGTGACGGAAGCCAAACTGGCGGCGGACAGCGTGGGCACGGAACATCTGCAGGATGGCAGTGTGACTGCGGAGAAACTGGCTGCCGGCAGCGTCGGAACCGGTCACCTGCAGGAGGAGGCGGTCACCGCCGACAAGCTGGCTCCCGACAGCGTCGGAGCTGAGCATTTGCAGGATTGTTCCGTGACAGCGGAAAAACTGGCGGTTGACGCGGTGACGGCCGAAAAGCTGCGGGACGGTTCGGTGACGGCCGGAAAGCTGGCCGCGTTCAGCGTCGGAACCGGCCACCTGCAGGATGAGGCTGTAACAGCGGCAAAACTGGCGGCGGACAGCGTGGGCGCGGAACACCTGCAGGATCTGGCGGTCACATCGTCCAAACTGGCTCCTGGCAGCGTGGGCACGGAACATCTGCAAGACGGCGCGGTTGCCGCTGAACAGCTGGCTGCCGGCAGCGTCGGAACCGATCACCTGCAGGAGGAGGCAGTCACCGCCGACAAACTGGCTCCGGACAGTGTTGGCGCCGACCATCTCCAGGCCGGCTCGGTGACGGGGGAAAAGTTGGGGGAAGGCGCTGTGGGCAGCGCCCATCTGGCCGATCTGGCGGTGGAGGCGCGGCACATTGGCGAAGGAAGCGTCGGGTTCGGGCATTTGGCCGCCGGCAGCGTCGGCCAACATCACCTGCTGGACGGCATCGTAACCGCGGCAAAGCTGGCGTTGGACTGCGTCGGAACCGGTCATCTGCAGGACGGTTCGGTGACGGCGGAGAAGCTGGCCGCATTTAGCGTCGGGACCGATCACCTGCAGGACGGGGTCGTAACCGCGTCCAAGCTGGCTCCCGGCAGCGTCGGCGCGGACCATCTGCAGGACGGCATTGTCACCGGGTCCAGGCTGGCACAGGCCAGCGTCGGAACGGACCATCTGCAGGACGGTTCGGTCACCGTTGAAAAGCTGGCCGCGGAAAGCGTTGGCACCGACCATCTGCAGGACGGTTCGGTGACGGCGGAGAAGCTGGCGGAAGGCTCCGTCGGCAGCCGGCAGCTTGCGGATCAGGCTGTGTACGGGTGGCATATCGCCGCGGAAAGCATTCGCGGCATGCACATCCGCGAGGGTGAACTGGATGGCGGCCACCTCCGGGAAGATAGCATTGGCCCGGATCATCTGCGGGCGGGCAGCGTGCTTGGCCGGCACATCGCCGAGGGGGCGATCCATTTCCGGCACCTGTCTCCCTCGAGCGTCGGGGCGCTCCAACTGCAGGATGGCGCTGTGTTGGGAGCGAAACTGGCGGATGGCGCCGTTGGATCCGCAAAGCTGCGGGACGGCTCGGTGACGGCGGAGAAGCTGGCGCCGGGCAGCGTCGGGGAGCCGCACCTTCAGGATCGTTCCGTCACCGCGGGGAAGCTGGCGGAATCCAGCGTCGGAACCGATCACCTGCAGTCCGGTTCGGTGACCGCTGCGAAGCTTGCTCCCGGGAGCGTGGAAACCGGGCACTTGCAGGATGGCACCGTCACGGAAGCGAAGCTGGCGGATGGAGTCGTTGGACCCGCCAAGCTGCGGGACGGCTCGGTGACGGCGGAGAAACTGGTTCCGGGCGGCGTCGGGGAGCCGCATCTTCAGGACGGTTCGGTGACATCTGGCAAGCTCGCTCGTGACAGCGTGGGCGCATACCACCTGCAGGAACGGGCGGTCACATCGTCCAAACTGGCTCCTGGCAGCGTCGGCTCCGATCACCTGCAGGAAGGCTCCGTCACTTCCTCCAAGCTGGCGGGGGGATCGGTCGGCGGCGACCATCTCCTGGAACGGTCCGTGGAGGAGCGCCATCTCGCGGGCGGAAGCGTCGGCGCCGCGCAGATCCGGCATGGGGAAGTGGACGGCCTGCACATCCGGATCGCCAGCATCGGCCCGGATCATCTGCGCGCATCCAGCGTGCAGAGCCGCCATATCGGCGAGGGAGCGGTGAAAACCGGCCATCTGGCGCCCTTCAGCGTCGGAGCTCTGCAGCTGCAGGATGATTCCATCGGGACCGAAAAGCTGCGTGACGGTTCCGTGAGCGGGAACAAACTGGCGGACGGCTGCATCGGAACGGCCAAGCTGCAGGATGGGGCGGTGACCGGCGACAAGCTGGCGGATCAGGCGGTGACCGGCGACAAGCTGGCGGATCAGGCGGTGACCGTTGACAAGATCGCGAATCTTGCTGTGACCGGCGACAAGCTGGCGGATCAGACGATATCCGCCGGCAAACTGGCGGATCAGGCGGTCACCACTGACAAACTGGCGGACGGAAGCGTCGGCGCCTCCAAGCTGCGGGATGGAGCGGTCACCGCAGAGAAGCTGGCGGACCGTGCTGTAACCGGCGACAAGTTGGCGGACCGTTCTGTGAGCACCGGCAAACTTGCAGACCGGTCGGTGACCGGCGACAAGCTGGCGGATCAGGCGGTGTCTTCGGAGAAAATCGCACCCGGGTCCATCGGTTCGCACCATCTCCAGTCCGGCGCGGTCGGCGGAACCCAACTGGCGGCGTCGGCGGTGGAACAAAGGCATCTGCATCCGTCGCTCCAGCAGATCATCCTTGGCCAAAGGGCAGCGGTCGATGATCGCTATGTTCGTCATCCCCGGTCAGCCGGAACGACGATGCAGCAGTTCGGCGTCACCACTTTCCGGCTGAACCCGAGCGAAGAACGAACGGAGGTCGCCATTGTGCTGAGCGAGCCGTTCGAATCGAACGAGTACGTCATCGTCGCGATGACCAACCGGCCCGCATGCTATGCGGTGCTCAAGGAACAGACCGGATCTTCCGCGATCATCGAGGTCGTCCGCACCAAGTTCAGCGAAGTGCTGGAAGGGGCCATCCACTGGATTGCCATCGGACGCGGATAGGCGCGCATACACTCGGCGAAGTCGAAATTTCGACTTCGCAAGCCGGACTGGCAGCGGACATTTCCATTTCAAGTCGAAATATCGACTTCATCACAGGCCGTTGCGGTCAAATTCAGCTATCGCAGTCGAAAAATCGACTTCGTACCCATCAGCGGCGGTCCAAAGACATAGACGAAGTCGAAATTTCTACAATATTGGATCGTAACTCATTATTTATGAACTTTTCAACATTGACGCCCATACAGGCGGTTTATACAATATTATCCAAAACAGGAAACGACCATTGAGAATATCCGGGGAATAAAGGCAAAATCGTCCGAAAGGCGATGACGCAAAGCCATGGGTCTTCCGCGCCGGCTCCACCGGTGGCGATGATTGCCAGGTTGCTCTCAGGAGACTTTTTTTGCCCATTTTTATCGGTTTCCAGGCTTTTTTATGCTCCCGAGCATCCTTATGGCTTCGGGAGTTTATTTTTTTCAACTTCTCGGGGGGAAGAGAACAATGGGAAAACATCTTCGCATCAACTCCAAAAACGCCGTTATCACCGTCTGGGCGGCTTTCCTGGCGGGATTCCTGTTTTTCGCGCCGCTGACGGAAGCGAAGGCAGCCTGCACGTTCAGGGATCAGGGCGTCGGCGTGACGGCGGAGGGAGAGAAAATCTAACGGGTAAATATGACTGTTTGGGATAAAGCTCCGAACGGGACCTTATACCCAAGAGATGTAAAGTTAGAAGGTAGCGTACCATCAGAATTTTTAAAGTAGGTGAAAGAATGAGAATCTATGAAAGCATCGTCAGTGATGAATTGCTTGCACGGAAATATTGAGACTTTAGAACAAGAATTTAATTATGACAAAGAAAAGATAGAAAAGCATGTGAATAGTTGGTCTTTGGTAGATTTTTTCTCGAATAGATGCTGTTTTTACTGATGTATTGGAATTATGTAGTTAAGCATTCATGACAACCATCATGACCTCTGAATGATATTCTTGTTGAAAAAGACAGTGCCTCAGACATCCTTTACATTATGGGATGATTGTGTATTGCTTCAAGGGATACTGGTGAAGATGATTTAAGCAGATTGCCTTGGATGGGCATAACTGCAATTTGGGGATCCTCTATGTAATTGGCTCAAGATAGGTGACTTTCTTGCCCTGTTGGGTGGCATATTCAATTTCTCTGCTTGTGCTTTCACCAATGCATCCGTTCACATTGATCACAAAGATTTCGTCGGACATGTCGATTTTGTGATAGTGAAGCCATTCAAAGAGTTTCACTTGCTCTTCGGTGACCTCGATTTGATCGCTCTGTTCGAAAAAACCAAGACTAAGTACAATCCGGCCTTTCAAGGTCAAGTCGGCTTCCGCTTCCCGGAACTGTTTTTTGAACTTCGTTGAACCACACAAAGTCACAACGATTGGTTTCTTGCGTTGCGAAGAATTGTTCATGCAGGTTCCCCTGTTCATCATATGTTTTGGAATATTGTAACATATAGCAACATCTTTCGTTGAGATCACAAAAGGACCTTGGGGCGGCAATCCCAAGGTCCTTTTTGCCCCTCCCCGGCGCCGGATGAAGCGGGCGCCGCGTGTTATCCGAAGCGCCTCACATGGTGCATACGCCGGGTGTACAAGTGCCGTTGCGGCAAAGGACCGCCTTCATACAATAAGGTAACGCCCGGGAGGTGTTCCGTCTTGCCCACCGCACGTGAAAAAACGGCCAAAACCTTACGCAAGCCGAAACCGCAAAGGCGCATTTCCAAAACCCGAAGCTCCGAAACCCGAAGTTACTCCAAACCCCGCAGCGTCTCCTATCCCCGGATTGAATGTCCGCCCGATCCGAAGGTGACCGTCATCATTCCCGCCATGAACGAGGGCAAAACGATCGCGAAGGTGATCGAGCAGGCCCACCGGGTGCATGAGAGCACGGAGGTCATCGTCGTGGTCAACGGATCCACCGACAATACCCTGGACATTGTCCGGAACATGGGCGTCAGGGTGTTGTATGATCCGTGGCCGCTCGGGCACGATGTAGGCCGGGCCATCGGAGCCGCGGCGGCAAGGGGGGATATCCTCCTGTTCGTGGACGGAGATCTGGTCATCCCGACGGAGGATCTGAAGCCGCTGGTGAAGGCGGTGGAAAACGGCACCGATGTGGCTCTGAACAGGTATCTGGGGCCGACTGGCAAAATGCACGCGCATAACGTCATCGTGGCCAAACATGCGCTGAACACCGCCCTGCTGCGTCCCGACCTGAAGGGAGCGTCGCTCACCACGATTCCCCATGCGCTCAGCCGCAGGGCGCTGGGCGTGATCGGCATCGAAGCGCTGGCCGTTCCTCCCAAGGCCTATGCGATCGCGCTGTTCAGGGGACTGAAGGTGGAGGCGGTGCATTACATTCATGTCGGAAACAACAAATCCCGCCGCAAAAAGCTGAACGGCAAGGATCCGCTGGAATGGCTCATCCTCGGCGACCATCTGGAGGCGCTCCACTGGCTGACGGAACAGACGGACAGCCGAATGCGCCGAACCGACCTGTCGCGCAAAAGGGAGTTGTTGAAATGAGGAAAAAAACAACGCCCGGAAGGGGAACGAGGGGAACGCCCTTGAAAAAAAGGACGGATGCGGGCCGCCGCCGTCTTGTCCGCAGGCGGGCCGCCGCTTCCGCAGCGAACGCGGGCGCCGCACTGCCGCTTTCCGTCTGGAGCCGGCGCGCCTTCCGGGCCGGGCAGCTGGATGCCCGTGAAGCGATGGAATCGGTGCTTCATGGGGAGCTCAAGCATGCTCCGGGCCAATGGAAGCGCGCGATGAACGAGCTGTGGAACCGCTGGCTGGACCGCCGCCTGAAGGGGGTTCCGCTCACGGAGCAGCAGTACTCGGCGCTCAGCGCGCAGTATGCCCGCGGCTTTTCGGAAGCGGCCGGGGTGCGTGGCGAGCGCGCCGTCCTGCTGCCGACCACCCGCACGGTGGCGGCCGTCGTGACGGTGATGAACGAGGAGAGGACGCTGCCGGAGGTGCTGGATCAGCTGGAACGGCTGCCGCTTGCCGAAACGATCGTCGTCATCAACGGATCGACGGACAACAGCTATCATATCGCCCGGAGCAGGCCGGAACTGACCATCCTGCACTATCCTGAGCCTCTCGGGCACGACGTCGGCCGGGCCATCGGCGCGAAGGCTTCGTCCTCCGACATCGTGCTCTTTCTGGACGGGGATCTGCCGGTGGACGCGGAGCAGCTCCGCCCGTTCATTGGCGAAATCGCCCGGGGAAAGGACGTGGCGCTGAACGACATTCACCGTTACATTGGCGTGTTTGCGCAAAGGGATGTGGTGACGGTGATGAAGGAATTTCTGAACCGCGTGCTCGGCCGGGAGGATCTGGGCGCGTCCTCCCTGACGGCGATCCCGCACGCCCTGTCCCGAAGGGCCATTCAACAGATCGGATACGAGTCGCTGGCCGTTCCGCCGCTCGCCCATGCCAGGGCGATCCAGCTCGGCCTTTCGTTCGGCAAGCCGATCAGCGTTGACGTCATCACCAAAAACAAGGTGCGCCGGTCGCTGAACGTCGGCGTCTCCAACCCGGTGGCGGAGATGATCATCGGCGACCATATCGAGGCGCTGCATTACTGCATGAGCGTGGCCGGCAGCCGGCTCGGTTTTCCCGACCATTCGCGCAACAGACAGTCGATTGGAGGATTGGCAGGCGCTTCATGAACGACATCGGATTCGCGAAAAAAATCAGCATCATCATTCCCGCCGGCAACTGTTTGACGAAGCTGAAACCATGCGTCGAGTCGGTGCGGGCCCATACGGTTGAGCCCTGTGAGATCATCGTCTGCGACCGGGGATCGACGGACGGCACGCTGTCCTGGTGCCGCTCGCAGCCGCTCGTCCTGCTGTCGCTGCCGCGGCACTCCTCTTTGGCGGACGCGTGCAGCACGGGGCTTCGCATCGCGTCCGGAGACGCGCTGATGATCCTTGGGCCGGACACCATTGCCACCCCCCGCTGGCTGCAGGCCCTGACAGAAGCGTTGTACAGCGCCGCCGGCGCGGGACTGGCCGGACCGGTGAGCAACCGGGCGGCCAGGTGGCAGCAGCTCCTGCCTCCGCTCGCTTCAGGCGCCGCAGCCGGAGCCGGGGGCGGGTCCATGTCCGCAGGCGGTTTGGCGCATGCGGGCGATGGCCTGGCCGCAGACAGCCACGGGTACGTGAACGCGCTTCAGGAACCGGCCATTGACGGGGATGCGGGCCGTTCACCCGCCTGGCTGGAGGTGGAGCATCTGGACGGCTTCTGTGTCCTCATGAAAAGGGAAGTGTGGGAGCGGTGCGGTCCTCTGCCCGGCGGCGCCGCGCCGGATGAAGCCGGAATGGAGCAATTTTGCCGGAGGGCAAGGCTGGCCGGATATCGCTCGATCGTCGCCCGGCAAGCGGCGGTGTTGCGTCAGGCCCCCTGATCTGTTTCGCGCCGGGAAGAGGCCCAGACCGGCCCCGGTTTTTTTGAAAACGAATGGACAAGCCCTCCGGCAGGTCTTTTTTTTTTTGACCATTGATGGGACAAACACATAAAAACCGGGCGGACCCGGGACTGGATAATGGCCGTTGCGGAGGGCGATCACACACATAGTATGGAATGAGCCTTTGGGTATTTACAGGAGGTGCAAGCGCAGGTGAAACCGGCGTGAAACAATCGGGCGCAAGAAAAAGGGCCGACGGGAAGGCAGCCGGGAAGGCGGCCAGGCGGAAAAACGGACGGAAGCGAACAGGCTGGAAGCGGGCGCCGCTCTCTACCAGGGGAGCCCGCACGGCATCCCAGAAGGCGGGGGCGGCGCGCGAGTCAAACAAAAAAACGCTGTATGACATCGGATACGATGCCGGTTACGAGAAGGGCTACGCCGACCACCTCGCCCACAGCCGGCAGGAGGTGGAGAGCCTGACGGGCGAACTGGCGGAACGGTCAAGGTCGGCGGAGGGCAAGGCTTTCGACAAAGGGTTCGACCAAGGGCATGATCTCGGATATCAAAAGGGCTACAACCTCGGATTTGACACGGCGGCGGACATGTTTTACGCCCGGGGGCTGTATGAAGGAGGGGACAAGTGGATCGACGAGCAGCTGCCCCCCGACATCATCCTTCCGGATGCGACGGTGCGCGAGGTCATCGCCGAAGGCCTGCAGAGGATGCAGGACCGGTGGATCCGCCTGCTTTCTCCCGCGGAGGTGGCGGCGTTCTTGCGGGAAGCGCTGGAGGCGCGCCGGCCGTTTTCCGTCGTGCGGCTCGGGGACGGGGAGCTGCTCACCTTGAGCCAGGAGACGGTGCTGCCCGCGGACGAGGTGCGCAGGCGGGGAGATTTTCTCGGCTACGCGGGTGTGGACGTGCCGGATTTGGCCGCCCGCGACACATTGGCCGCATCGATCGGCAGGGCGAGCATCGTCGGCGTGCCGAAACAGCGCCTGCGCAATTTCCAGCCTCTGCTTGTGCCCGCGCTGAACGCCGTTGGCCTGGATCATCGCAGCATGCGGCTGACGTATTCCATCATCAATTACGGCCTGTTTTATGAAGGGCATTTGCGTCCCCTGCTGGAGGGGCGAAACGTGCTCGTGGTGGGCAACCACGCGGAATCGCTGGCGGAGGCGATGGGGCGGCAGCTTGCGGCAACCATTCGGGCGGTTTCGCCGGTGCAGGGGATGAAGGATGTGGATCGGGTCATCGAGAGCATCCGCCCGCTCGACTTTGACATCGCCCTCGTGTCCGCCGGGGTCGCTGCCGTCCCGATCACGGAGCGGATCGCGACGGAGATGGGACGGGTCGCCCTCGATTTCGGGCATTTGGCCGATCTGCTGATCAGCGGCCAGGCGGTCTGGACATGAAACTGGAAAAAAGGAGGAATTCGCATCGATGAGAATATTGGCCGTGATGAATCTTGACATCTTCCGGATGTCGCTCGGCTGGGCGCTGGAGAGCCTCGGCCACGACGTTCTGTATATCGAGGATCTGAACGAGCAGACGATGGAGCTGGCGGCGCGCAAGTTCCAGCCGGACTTCATGCTGGACATGGGCTGGGACGTCTGGCACGGCAGCTACTATGCAGGCAGGATGGAACGCCAGCGGGAAATCAAGGAGCGCTACGGGCTGTTCCATGTCTACTTCGCGGAGGAGGACTGGCTTCACTACGACATCTGGTCCAGCAAGTACTGCTCGCTGATGAAGCCCGATTTTGTGCTCACCCGGGGGCGTTCCACCATCGACAGGCATGTGGCGGCGGGCTATCCGACCGCCTGGTTCGACGTCGGCTGCAACCCGGAGTTTCATCGTCCCGTACCGGCCACGAAGGCGTTCTCCTGCGATGTGTCGGTGCTCGTCAACGGGCAGTTTTCGTGGGACATTTATCGCAGAAAGAGCATTCGGGACCTGATCATCCCGCTGTTCGACCAGCCCTATGACACGCGCATCTGGGGCCGGGAATGGGAGGACGTCGTCCACTATTACGGGGTGTCGCCCCGTCCCGGCATGCTGCGCGGCCGGCTGGCCTATCATTATTCTCCGCAGGTGTACAGCTCGGCCAAAATCAACATCAGCGTCCAGTCGGTGGAGGACCAGATCTCGAACCGGACCTACGACATCCTGTCCTGCGGAGCCTTCCTGCTCACATCGGATACGCCCGCCGTCCGCGAGCGGTTCACCCCAGGAGTCCACTGCGAGGTGAGCGGTTCACCGGAGGAAACGGTGGAGAAGATCGCCTGGTATCTCAGGCACGACGAACAGCGGGAGACGATCGCCCGCAACGGGATGCGGCTCGCCCATGAAAAATACTCCTACCAGAAAACCTGGCCGGGGGTCTGGCCCGCGATCCTGAGCGAAATGCAAAGAAAGAAAGGAAAAGGAGTTGAGGCGGTATGAAAATCTGGATGGGAGGCGAGGATCTCGCCGGGCAATCGGCGCTCATGTCCGCCGCATTGACGGGTATCGGCCACGAGGTGCGCGGCGTGCTGGCCGGCACCTCCCCGTTGGGAATTTATCCGGTTTCCTGGGAAGCGGTGTCTTACGGCCAATTTGAGCAGGAGCTGCGAAATGCGGGCGGCGAGTACGACGCGATCCACGTCATCGGACCGACCGGCAGCGTAGGACTGCAGGTGCAGCCGCAAGCCAGGCCCGCGCTCGTCCACTTTTTCGGTCCCGAAATCCGCACCGAGGAGCTCGCTGCCATCCGCAATCCCTACGCCCGGCTGATCGGCCATTTTGCCGTGCCGGAAAACGTGCAGAGCCGCCTGTCCAACTGGGGGCAGACGTTCCAGGCGTGCATCGTGCCCGATCCGGAATGCATTGAATATGTCCGCCCGTATTTCAAACGCATCTATGTTTTGCCTCCGCTCATGAACACGGCGCTTTCCTCTTCCGCGTCGGACGGCTCGGCAGGCGCGGACGGTTCGGACGGTTCGGGCGGTTCAGGCGGATCCGACGAACCCCTCATCGTCCACGCCCCGGTTCACCCGCAAATCGAGGGAACCTCGTATGTGATGGAGGTTCTGGAAAGGATGCGGCAGTCCGGGTTTCGTTTCCGCGCGGAAATCGTGTCGGGAAAAGACTACGCGACTCGCATGGCGGCGCTGCAAAAAGCGGATATCGTCATCGACCAGATTCTCCCGGGCGCCTACGGCGTCACCGCCGTCGATGCGATGGCCCTGGGCAAGCCGGTTCTCGCCCATATCCGCCCCGATTTGCGGGAGGATTATTTCGGCACGCCGGTCGTGAACGCCAACCCCGCCACCCTGCCGCTCAGGCTTCAGGAACTGCTCCAGTCCTCCGCGCTTCGCCAGGAAATCGGCGCCCTCGGCAGCTCCTACGCCCGACGGGTGCATCATCCGAAGCGGATTGCCCACAAGCTGCAATGGATCTACGAGCGGGAGGCAAAAATGCGCTCGGGCGAATGGGAGGCGGAGGAGGGGGTCATCTACAACCTGTACGCCGTCTCCCCGGATGAGCCGGTGTGGGTCGATGACCCGCAGCCGACCGCCGCAGCCGCCGTTTCCGGCCAGTACCGCCTCTATCCGAACCGCCTGCTGAAGCGGAAAAAGGGAGTGTACGTCTCCTTCAATCTGGCGGAAATTCCTCCCCAGGCCGTCATCTCCCAGGCCATCATGCACTTCCCGGGACGTCGGAAAAAATCCGCCTTTGCCATCTACCGCATCACCCGCGGCTGGGACCGAGCGAGCGCCATCAAGCGGCGAAAAAATCCTTCGATCGCCCGCAAAAGCCTTGCCCGCCTGCGGTTTGTCGCGAAATCCCGATCGGGAAAGACCCGCCGTTTCGCCCCTTCCTGCTGGGATTGCACCTATTGGGCGCGCCGCTGGCGTGAGGAGCAGCTGAACAATCACGGCGTGTACATCACATCGCCCTTGTCCGGAGTGCCCTATCTGGATGTGACCGTGTCCTCGTGACACATTTGCGGCCGAGCCGAGTTCCGGCCCGCCAACGGCCTTGTCTCACGTGACGGATGCGTTGTGCCCCAACTGCCAGATGTGACCGTGTCCATATGATACATGCCGTTGCCTGTATTTTGCGGTGGACATAGATTGTTACGGTACGATTCCAACAAATACAGGAGGAATGAGCATGAACAGCTCTGGGCACTCCATCCGGAGTGTGGCGGTCGTCGGCCTGGGATTTGTCGGACTGCCGCTGGCCATGGCTTTTGCCGGCAAGGGCTTTCGGGTCACAGGCATCGATATCGACGCCGAAAAGATAGATTCATTGAGCGGCGGGAAGAGCTACCTCGCCGATGTGCCGGACGAAGTGCTCGCGGACATGTTGGCGAAGGAACGGTTTTTCCCGACCTACCGGTTTGACCGGGCCGGCGAGGCGGACGCCATCATCATCTGCGTGCCGACGCCGCTGAAAAAGCGGGAGCCGGACCTGTCCTACATCATGTCGGCCGTCGAGTTCATCCTGCCTCACCTGCGCAGGGGACAGCTCGTGGTGCTGGAAAGCTCCACCTATCCGGGAACGACCGACGAGTACATCGCCACGCGCATCGAGGAACAGGGCTTTGCCATCGGCAGGGACATTTTCCTCGGCTATTCCCCGGAGCGGATCGATCCGGGCAATGCCCTGTACTCGCTTGTGGACATTCCGAAAGTCATCAGCGGGATGACGAAGGCGTGCCTGGAGAAGGTGAGCGAACTGTACGGGGCGGTGTTTCGTCAGACCGTTCCGGTGTCCAGCACGCGGATGGCGGAATTCGTGAAGCTGTTCGAAAACAGCCAGCGGATGATCAACATTTCCTTTGTCAACGAGCTCAACATGCTGGCCCGGAAGCTGAATCTGGACATCTGGGAGGCGATCGAGGCGGCCAAAACGAAGCCGATCGGGTTTACTCCCTATTACCCCAGCGCCGGAATCGGGGGACATTGCATTCCGGTCGATCCGTTCTATCTGAGCTGGATCGGGATGCGTGAGGGTGTTCCTCTTTCCATGATCAATCAGGCCGGCATCATCAACGACATCATGCCGCATTTCGTGGTCAGCGCCGTCTGCGCGGAGCTGCCCAGGCGGACGAACGGGCAGCGTCCGGCGGTGGGCGTCGTCGGGCTCACCTACAAAAAGGATGTGAACGACATCCGGGAATCGGCATCGCTCAAAGTCATCCGGCTGCTGCAGGCGAAAAACATCGAAGTGTATGTGCACGACCCGGTCTACAACGGTCCGCTTCCCGAGCGCACGGCATCGTTCCGGATCGAAGAAGAGGACATGAGCAAGCTGGACGCGACCCTCATTCTGGTCGACCACAGCGGCATGGATTGGGAGAAGCTCGTGGCCTTGAGCCGCAAGGTCGTCGACACGCGCAACGTGACGAGCGATATCCCGTCCAGAAAAATCGTGCGCATTTGAGGAAAGGAGCCGGACGGACATGATACCTTTGGTCCCGCTGCAAAAACAGTTCGGGAGTCTGAAACGGGAGCTGCTTACGGAAATCGGGTCTGTAATCGATGACGGCCAGTACATTCTCGGAACCCGGGTCCGCGCCTTCGAGGAGGCGGCCGCCGCCTATGTGGGCGCCGCGCATGCGGTCGGGGTGGGCAACGGAACGGACGCCCTGCTGCTCGTGCTGAAGGCGATGGGCATCGGACCCGGCGATGAGGTGATCACCACGCCGTTTACGTTCATCGCTTCGGCGGAGGCGGTTTCCCAGGCGGGGGCCCGGCCGGTGTTTGTGGACATCGACCCGGAAACCTACAACCTCGATCCGGGCAAGCTGGAGCGGGCGATCACCCCGCGCACGAAAGCGATCATTCCCGTCCATCTGTTCGGGCAGCCCGCGCGGATGGACGACATCAACGATATCGCCCGCAAATACGGGATCCGCGTCATTGAGGACGCCTGCCAGGCCTTCGGCGCCGCATACCGGGGGCAAAAGGCCGGAAATCTCGGAGATGCGGCCTGCTTCTCTTTCTTCCCGACGAAAAACCTGGGGACGATGGGCGACGGCGGACTTGTGACGACCTCCGACGAGGAGCTGGCGGAGCGGATCCGCAGGCTGCGCCAGCACGGAGCCAGGGTGAAATACGTGCATGAAGAGATCGGCTTCAACAGCCGGCTGGACGAACTGCACGCGGCCATCCTGCACGTATGCCTCAAGCATATTGACGAATGGAACGACCGCCGCCGCCGGCTGGCCGTGCGGTACCGGGAGCAGCTCGACGGCGTGCCGGGAATTGTGATGCGCATGCCCGATCCGGACGCGGAGCATATCTACCACCTGTTCTGCGTGGAAGCCGCGCGCCGGGATGAGCTCATGGACTGGCTGAACGGGCGGAACATCCAATGCGGCGTCTATTATCCCGTGCCGCTGCACCTGCAGCCGGTCTACAGCGGACTCGGATACGGTCCCGGCGATTTCCCCGTGGCGGAGCGGGCGTCGCAGCATCTGCTGGCCATTCCGATGAGCCCGTTTCTCGAGATGGAGGAGCAGGATGCGGTCATCGCGGCGATCCGATCCTTCGGGAGCGGAGGGCGATGAGCATGTCCGACCGGAAGAACGATCATCGCGAGCCAGGCCAGCCGGACCGGCCGATCCGCATCGGCTTGATCGGGTGCGGGCGAATGGCCGGGAAGCATCTCCGGACGATGGCGTCCATCCCGCAGGTGGCGCTGGCGGCGGTGAGCGACGTGGCCGCGGAGCGGATGGAGGAGGCCGCCGGATTGTACCGGAGGGAACAACGGGCGATTGCATCGATGGATGAACGGGGAGCCGGACCCGGCGATGAGATCCGCCGGTTTGCATCCTACAGGGAACTGATCGCATCCGGCGAGGTGGACGCCGTCGTCATCACCGCATCCTCCGTCCTGCATGGAGCCGTCACACTGGACGCGATCCGGGCGGGCAAGCCGGTCATGGTGGAAAAGCCGCTTGCCTTGTCCCTGAAGGAAGCGGAGCTCATCCGCAGCGAATCCGGGCGGCTGCGCGTTCCGGTGCTCGTCTGCCATCAACTGCGCTACCGGCCGCTGTTCCGGCAGCTCAAGCGGGCGATCGATCAGGGGGGGATCGGGGAGATTCTCTACGCCGCCGCGTCGCTCCGCATCCGCCGGGACGAGGACTATTATTCCGCCGCCCCGTGGAGAGGGAAATGGGATCTGGATGGCGGCATGCTGATCAACCAGGGCATCCACCTGCTCGATCTCATGCTCTGGTATCTCGGCGATCCGCGTCAGGCGACCGGCCGGTTGATGCGCCTGAAGGACAGCGGCAAGGAAACGGAGGACGCGGCGCTGGCGATGATCCGCTTCTCCTCCGGCGCCGTCGGGTGGGTGGACGCCAATGTGGTCACCTATCCGCGCAATCTGGAGCAGTCGCTGTACATCTGCGGCACAAGGGGGACGGTGGCGATCGGCGGGCCGGCATTGGACCGTCTGGTCCGCTGGCACGTGGACGGCATGACCGAACAGGAGGCCGAGGCATTGGCTTCGGATCAGACGGAGCACCGGGAGATGTACCTTGATTTTGTCCGCGCGGTGCGCGACGGGAGCCAACCGCTCATGAACGCGGCGGAAGGGGCAAGGGCGCTGGAACTCATCTTCGCGCTGTACCAGTCCCATCTGGAACAGCAGGCGGTCGGACGGCCGCGCGGCGATTTTTCCCCGAAGGAACTGAACGCTTCGGAGGTGTGGAACCGTTGAAATTCAACAAGGTCGTGGTGACGGGCGGTGCGGGATTTCTCGGTTCGCGGATCGTCCGCAGGCTGCTCGACGACTGCGCGCAGATCATCGTCATTGACAACCTGTCGACGGGGCTGCGCAAGGCGGTGCCGGACGCCGAAAACGTGAAATTCGTGTTCGGGAGCATCACGGACGAGGACCTGCTGGAGGACATCCTGCCGGGGACGGAGCTGGTGTTCCACATGGCCTGCGCCAACCTGGTGCTGTCCGCGGAAGACATGGACCGGGATTTCCGGACCAACCTGTACGGAAGTTATCTCGTGTACAAAAAATCGCTGGAGCTGTGCGGGGATTCGGTCCGCGTCGTGTACGCCTCGACCGCATCCGTATACGGAAACGCGGAAGTGCTGCCGACGCCGGAAAGCTATTACCGCATATCCCTCCCCTATTCGGCCAGCAAGTTCTCAGCCGAGCATTACGGGAAGGTGTTTTATGAAATGCACGGCCTGCCGGTGCTCATCGCGCGGTTTTCCAATGTGTACGGTCCCGGACAGTCTCCGGGCAATCCCTACTGCGGCGTTGTATCGAAGTTTTTTACGGCGATGTCGCGCGGAGAGCCGATGATCATCTACGGCGACGGCCGGCAGACCCGTGATTTCACGTATGTCGACGACGCCCTCGACGCGCTGTTTGCGCTTGTTGCCGAGCCGAAGGCGTGGGGGGATGTGTTCAACATCGGGACGGGAGTGGAGACGAGCGTGCTGGAACTCGCCCGGGCGGCGGCCCGCGCGGCCGGTCATGAGCATTATCCGGTTATGCACATGCCGCTGCGCAAGGTCGACAAGGTCGTCCGGCGGGCGATGGATGTGACGAAAATCAGGCGGCTCGCGGGCTGGCAGGCCAGGACGACCCTGGACGAGGGCCTGCGCAAGACATGCCAATGGCTCTTTGGAGGAGAGGATCCGAATTGAACATTTTGCAGGGCACCTTTGAAATCGCCGGCCAGATGGGCCTCTTGGCCGGCGCGCTGAAACGCAGGGGCCATCTCGTGACAGCCTACAACTGCTTCCACTCGTACCTCGGCTATCACGAGCATCTGATCAATGTGACCCGGGATCAGCTGGCGCAGATGTTCCGCTATGTGGAGGACTCGTTTGATTTGTATCATTTTCACTACTTCAGCACCTTCACCAGCGACTATTCCGATTTGTACCGGCTGAAGGAAAAGGGCAAGAAGGTCATCATGCACCATTGGGGAGACGATGTCCGGCAGCTCGCCTGGGCCCGGCGCAACAACCCGTATGTGAACACCCACGGCGCCTTTTCCGATGATTTCATCCATGAGCGGCTGGCCAGGCTGGCGCCGTACATGGACGCGGCCATCGTGCAGGACGCGGAGGTGTTGTCCTACGTGACGCCGTATTACCGGCAGTCCCACGTGCTGCCGATCACCATCGACCTGAGGAAATTTCCGTATACGCCTCCGGCCAATCTGCGCGAGCCGCTCATCGTGCACGCGCCGACCAACCCGGTGTTCAAGGGAACTTCCTTCATTGAAAACACCCTGGAAATGCTGCGCCGGGAGTTTTCTTTCCGCTACGTGCGGGTGGAGGGCATGAGCCATGAGGAGGCGGCGAACGTGTACCGCAGCGCCGATCTGGTCATCGACCAGGTGCTCTGCGGCTCCTACGGGCTGTTCAGCACCGAGGCGATGGCGCTCGGCAAGCCGGTCGTCTGCTACATCCGCGAGGATCTCGTCGGCACGTTTCCGCCGGAGCTGCCGATCGTGAGCGCGAATCCGGACACGCTGTACGACACGCTCCGCTATCTCCTGCAAAATCCGGAGGTCATGGCCAATCACGGCGCAAGGGGACGGGCTTATGCGGAGCAGTATCACGATGTGAACGTCGTCGGCGCGAAACTGCTGGCCATCTACGAAACCGTCATGCAGTGAGGAGGTGTGAAACATGCCCAATCTGGAACAGAGCCTGTTCCTGCCGCCCGACCGGTGGGCGGTGCAGGGCGGAGAAATGTACGTCCGGTTTCCCGTGGAATACGTGACGCTGTCAAGGGGAGTGAGGGACATCTGGTTCCATTTTCCGCTGGACGGCCGGACGGAAACGACGGTGCTGCAGTTCCGGCTGGTGGAGTCGGAATGGGACGAAGGCGTTTTTATCCAATCGTCGCGTCCCTTCACCCATCCGGGACCGATCGCCATCGCCGCTTCCCCTCCGTTTGTGAAGGAAGATGCGGTCAAACTGAACGGCGCCATATCCAAATGGGTGTCTCTGGGACAAAATTTCGGACTGTACGTTCAGGCGATGCACCAGGATTTCGTGTTTCCGTCCAGGCCGCCTTTTCTGGAAATCATCCAGGAGCCCGCGCGTGAAGGGGTTGTTCTGACCTGATCGCTTCCTCGCTTTCGGAAAGGAGGTTGCCGCCGTGGATGACCGGCATATTTTGTCCGTTTTCTGCATGCGGTTGCCCGGCTCCGCGCGCGCCGCAAACGGGCCGTCCGCGCAGGAGACGGGGCCGTACACGCTGCGTCTCCTGCTGCCGGCCGTTCTGTATCGCGGCCGGGGAACGGAGGAGCGGGATCCCCCCGCTCCATTTTTCAGAGGACTCCTGTTCGAGGCGGGACAGGATTCCCGGGGAGGGCTTGTATCCCCGCGTCTTCTGGGCATGTCCGGTCCCGCCACGAGGAAAGGATGGGAGCAGGCGCTCGGCTGGATGTTCCGGCCAGCCTGCAACATCGGGGCGGCGCTGGCCGCCTCGCGGCGGCTGCCGGCCGGCTCTGAGCTGGACATCTGGCTCGCCCTGCCTTACCCGCCCGGCAACCAGAAGCAGGTGTTCGGCTTGGTGAACGGCTGCCGGATCCGTTTCTGTTCCACGCCGGAGCACCGGTTGACCGCCCTCCTCTGGTGGGTGGAAGAAGCGCTCGCGCGCTGGAACAAACTGGCTGCCGCCGTGCCCGGGAACCGGGGAACGTTCAGGGGATTTGTCTGGCTGAAAAATTACCTGGACCCGGACGACGTCCGGCTGGTGAACCGGCTCGCGGATGCATTGGCTTCCCGCGGCTGCAGGCTCCTTTGGTGCTGCAATTACGGGACAACCTATGCCCACCGGAGGGATGCGGTTCGGGTTGACGGAGTTTACACGCGGCCGACCTGGTTCGGATTCGGGAAGCGGAACGGGGAATGGGTCCGGACCGCCGCCGCCTTCTCCGCGGAGCACGGTCTCGGTATGGTCATCTGGGTGCCGGACGGATCGCCGGACGGTCTGAAACGCTGGCTGGCAATGGGAAAAGCCCATATGGCGGGATCCCCCCACCTGTTTGAGCTGGGCGACTGGCGCCGTTCGGGGCTGATGGATCCCGGGGCGGACGTGTACCATGAACTGTTCGCGTATTTGCGGGAGATCGGGAGGGGATTGCCATGAGAGTGCTGCACTGTCCGATGGAGATCGCTTCCCAGATGGGCAATCTGTGCGCGGGGTTGAGGCGCAGGGGCGTGGAAGCGGCGGCCTACAACACCTTCCATACCTATTTGGGCTACCAGGACAACGTGTTCAACATGGACATATTTGAAATCGAATGGCTGTTTCCCTCCGTTCTGCGGTATTTCGACCTGTTCCATTTTCACTACGCGGCCACGATGCTGCCGGACTTTGCCGACCTGCCGCTCCTCAGCGCCGCCGGCAAGCCGATGGTGATGCATCACTGGGGCAACGACGTCCGCTTTCATGACGTGGCCAGGGAAAAAAACCCGTACGTGTACACCGGCGATTCGCCGCCCGACGAGGAAATCCGCAGAAGGCTGGAGATCTTGAGCCGTCATATCCCGTATGCCATCGTGCAGGATTATGAGGTGTATCCTTACGTGGCGCCCTTTTACGAAAAAGTGTTCACGCTGCCGCTCGCCCTGGACGTTGCGGCGGTCAGGCCGCGGTATCCCGATGAGCGCAGGAAGGTGCCGCTGTTGATCCACGCGCCGACCAATCCGCTGTTCAAGGGCACGGAATTCATCGAAACGGCCATCAGACGGCTGCGCGGGGAAGGAGTCCGCTTCCACTACCGCCGGATCGAAAAAATGGACAACCGGGAAGCGCTGAGACTCTACAGGATGGCGGATGTGATCATTGATCAGATCCTCTGCGGTTCCTACGGCATGCTGGCGGTGGAGTCGATGAGCCTGGGCAAGCCGGTGGTCGGTTTTGTCCGGGAAGACCTGCTGCCGCTGTTCCCCGAGGAGCCGCCCATCGTCAACGCCAATCCGGATACGATCTGCGACGTGCTGCGGGAACTGATCGCGGAGCCGCGGCTTCGCCGGGAAAAGGGACTGGAAGGGAGGCGATACGTGGAGAAGCATCATGATCTGGATACCGTTTCTGGGCAGCTTCTGGACATTTATAAAGAAATAAGAGGGAAGGGATGACTGGATGAAAATCTTTCATGTGTTTCATGCTCAGATCGAAATTGCCGGCCAGATGGGAGCGCTGGTGGGAGGACTCCGGCAGTTCGGGCATATCGCTGTCGGCTACAATTCATTCACCAACTATCTGAATTATTCTCCCAATCTGATTCACACCACCGCGCCGGAAATTGTGAAGGCGTATGAGATGATCAAGGCCGGCTATCCGATCCTTCACTTCCATTTTGGCACGACCCTGCACGATCAGCTGCTGGATCTGCCGCAGTACGTCAGCGAAGGCAAAAAGCTGGTCATGCACCACTGGGGCAACGACGTCCGGGTCAGTTCCCTGGCACGCATTTACAGCCCGTATCTGACCGATCCGTGCAATCCGTGGCCGGATCACGTCATGATCGAGCGGCTGAAGTATATGAGCCAGTACATTCCGACCGCGATCATCCAGGATTTTGAGCTGTATCCGTACGTCAAGGACTACTACCGGAACATCTATGTTTTGCCCCTGGCATTTCCCGTCGCATCCGTCGTACCGGAGTTTCCTTCCCTGTACCAGTCCGTTCCGCTCATCATCCACGCCCCGACGCAGCCGAGTTTCAAGGGAACCGCCATCATCGAAGCAGCGCTGGCCTCTCTCTGGAGCCAGGGGTACTCATTCAACTACCGCCGCATTGAAAACATGAGCAATGCCGAGGCGTTGCAGCTGTACCGGCAGGCCGACATCGTCATCGACCAGATTCTCGTCGGCACCTACGGCGTGTTTGCGGTGGAGGCGATGGCCCTGGGCAAGCCGGTGGTCGGCTACATCCGGGATGATTTGCGCGACAAATATCCCGGCGCCCTGCCGATCGTGAGCGCCAATCCGACCAATTTGCAGGAGGTGCTCATTCCCCTTCTGACCGACGCCTACAGGCGCTACACCCTCGGAGTGGAGGGCAGAAACTACGCCCTGGCCGTGCACGACATTTCCAAGGTCATTCCGCAGCTGCTGGCCATTTATGAGGTGGTGGAACAAACCTGACGCCTGGAACAAACGGATGGCTGTCCCTGACCGGCACCTCCGACAGGATGCCATTTCGGGACAGCCATCTTTTCTTGAGCATCCGGAAGCGGTCAGCCGCGGAACGTTCCCTTGATAAAGCGGTACAACTTCTCGTATTGTTCCGGCTCCGAGCGCATCCACTCCGTCAGGGAGTGCTGGGGAAAGGAGTACACCTTCAGGGCCGCCCCCATGAAGTCCTGGTTTTCCGGCAGTCCGCATCTCAGGTAATCGTCAAAGTGGCCTTCGCTGTAGATCACTCCCCGTCCCTTGACGATGAGGATTCCGGTGCGGATCGCTTTGGCAAACAGACAGGCGTTGCGCAGCCAACCGATGTCGTAGGGTCCGGTTCCGGTATAGTTGGAGTACACCACGGCGGCGTCGAACCCGAGGCGTTTCCATTGATCCGCCCCCAGGCTGCCGTAATTGCAGATCCACATCGATTTGAGGCCGAGAGATCGGAGGTGGGCATTGACCGTCTTCACCAGCTGCAGGTCGCTGCTGCCAATGGAATCCCGCGGCCAGACGAATCCGGCAAATCTCAGCTTCTGCCCGATAGACCGGTGTTTGCTCCACGCTTCCAGCCATTCCCCGATCCACCATTTGAGCGCCTCCAGCCGGTCCTGATTGCGGGTGAAGTTGAGCGATTCGCGGGCAGGATCGTACGGGTTGCCGAAGTCGCGGAGATGGGGATGGGGATAGGGCAGAGTGATCCACACGTCCGGCCGGTCGCTTCCGGCCTCCGCCAGGGCATGCAGCTGGACTCCCTCCCGGAACAGGTCAAGGATCCATTCCTCCCAATCCTGCCGGTTGGCCGGAGGGCGGAATCCGACATACAGGGGATCAAAATATCGCCGGCCGGAAGAGAGGACGGGCTTGAACACAAATCCTCCAAACAGGGAGTCCAAAGCCCTGTCTTCCGGCATATAGCTGGCGTAAGGCTTCAGATCCTCCGCCGTCCACAGCGCAGGCTGCTCCGAGTCGAGGCTGCCGCAGGGCAGAATGGCGATGTTGTTGCGGATGCCCAGCTCCTCTGCGGTGAGATAGCCGAAGGTCTTGTTTTTGCGCATGATTCACTGCTCCTTTGATGCGGTTTTATGACAGCATATGAACGGAAGGCGGTCCGGCGCAGGGGACAACGGCCAAAATTGCCGTTATCGCAAAGGACTGCCGAAGTCGGAACAGGCTGAAGATTTCCAAGAGCTGATGTTCGGAGGGTTGCGATGAGAATAGTGCATCTTCCTACGGAGATTTCCGGCCAGATGGGCATCCTGTGCACGGGTTTGCGGGAAGCCGGCCTGGAGGTGAACGGATACAACTGGTTTCATTCGTACTTGAATTATGAAGGAGGGACCGTGAGCACCGACGCCTTTGAACTGATCAAGCTGCTGGACCCGCTCATCCGGCACTGCGACGTGTTTCATTTTCACAACGGCAACACCCTCACGCCTGATCACGAGGATCTTTCCTGGATTGCCCGGGCAGGCAAAAAAATGATCATGCATCATTGGGGAAACGACGTGCGCACCCGGTGGCGCACCGCCGAGCTCAATCCCTATGAGCTGCCCGACAGCTACATGACCGATGAGGAAATTCACCGGCAGCTGCTGCAGTTGTCCCGCCATATCCGGCATGCGATTGTCCAGGATGCGGAGCTGGTGCCCCATGTCCGGGATTATTACGAAAAGGTGCATGTCGTCCCGCTGGCCTATCCCGTCAGGCGGGTGGCACCCCGGTTCCCCGGGATGGAACCCGGGGCGGACAGGCGCACGTTGCGCATCGTGCACGCCCCCACCGACCGCAGCTTCAAGGGCAGCGATGCCATTGAGCGGGCGATTGCCGAACTGAAGCGGGATTTCCCGATCGAATGGATCGTCGTGGAAAAGAAAAGTCACCGCGAGGCGCGGTCCATCTACTCCCGCGCGGATTTGATCATCGACCAGATCCTGTGCGGAACATACGGCGTGTTCAGCGTCGAGGCGATGGCGCTGGGCAAGCCGGTGGTGGCGTATATTCGCGAGGATGTGCGCAGCAGTCTGCCGGAGGATCTGCCGATTGTGAACGCAAATCCGGACAATATCGTGGAGGTGCTTGACCGGCTGCTCCGGCAACCGGAGCGGTTGAGCGAACTCGGCCGGGCATGCCGCGCCTATGCGGAAAAGCGGCATGACGTGGAAATTGTGGTGCCGCAGCTCATCTCGATCTATCGCCAGCTGTGACCGGCGCCGTTTCAGCGGTCCGGCCGGCCGTTTCGCGGTTCGTGGCGGCGATCCGCCCGTCGCCACGAATTTTGGTATTGACGGTCAGAAAGAAAAGCTATAAAATACTTGAAAGAAACGTGTTGAATTGAGATTTTTTCTTTTGAAAATTTTTAGATCGATCTAAAAGATTTCTTCTTCTTGAATCTCACTTACACACAACCCAACAGAAGAGGAGCAACCCAGGTGCAAGAACTTTATCTGACAGAACCAGGCCAAATCGGGATTCAGGGTGTGAAAACGCTTCCTGCCGTCCGGGAAGATGAGGTAAAAATTGAAACGATTTACGGCGGTATTTGCGGCTCGGATCTCAGTGTTTACAAGGGCTCGCTCGAATATGCCATCTATCCGGTGAGACCGGGACACGAACTGCTTGGCCGCGTGGTCGAGGCGGGAAGCCGGTCCGGCTTTGTTCCCGGACAGCGGGTCGTCATCCAGCCGAACACATATTGCGGACAATGCGAATGGTGCTCCGCGGGCAAAACGAACATTTGCCCGCACAAGAAATCGCTCGGGGTCAATATGGACGGGGTGTTTTCCAGCCAGTTTGTCATTCCGGCCAAATATGTCATTCCCGTACCGGATGGACTTTCCGATGAAAGGGCAGTCTTGACGGAGCCTCTGGCGGTTGTCGTGCACGCCTTCAAGAAAGTCCGGATCGGCAAGGGGACGAAGGTGGCCATCATCGGCTGCGGGAACGAAGGCATGCTGGCCGCCGCGCTGGCTCTGTACAAAGGCGCCGACGTGGTCGCCATGGACATCAATCCGAACAAACTGGATCTGGTGAAGCAGCTCGGACAGGTCCGCACGGCGCATCCCGATGAAATCAACGAGGAGCAGTTTGAAGTTGTCATTGAAGCGGCCGGCGTCAGCCAGTCCGTCGAGAAAGGAGTGCTTCTGGTCAAGCCGGGCGGGTCTCTTGTGCTGATCGGATTGGCGAAGGAGGCCACCCTTCAGATTATCAAAATTGTACGCAAAGAAATTTCCATTTATGGTACCATTATCTATCATGTGCCGGATGATTTTGTCCAGGCCATGGAATATCTGAAGGACGATCAATTCAACATTTCTCCGCTTGTCACGGGAATCTTTCCGCTAACCGAGTATCAAAAGGCGTATGATACCGCTCTGTCGGGAGTTCACGGCAAGATTCTGCTGCAATTCTGACGTTTGCACATTACAGGGGGATTCTGATGAAATGGTTTGTCAAGGTCATGGACCGGATTAATTTCGTGCTGAAGATTGTCATCGTGCTCATGCTGATTGTGGCGTTCATTGCCTTGATCCTGCAGGTGCTGAGCCGGTTTGTGCTCCGGTTTCCACTCACCTGGTCGGAGGAGCTGTCCAGATATTTGCTGATCTGGATCACCTTCATCGGCGCCAGCCTGGCGATGCGCTATCAGCAGCTGATCCGCATCGAGGCGGCCGTCAACCTGCTGCCCGGCAAGCTGAGAAAGGCAGTGCTGGCCGTGGCCGGTCTCGCCGTGCTGTTTTTTTGCGCCGTCGTGTTCCGTTACAGCCTGGATCTGCTTCAGGTCGTGTCGCGGCAGACGTCGCCGTCGCTGCATCTTCCCATGAATATCCCTTATCTTGCGATTCCGACAGGCTGTGTGCTCATTTTTCTGAATACGATTGCGGGATTTTTCTCCCCGCGGGAAGGGGAGTAGAACATGGCGGGACTTTTGGGCATTACCCTTCTGATCTGTTTTGTGTTGGCCGTACCCATCGCCATTTCTCTCGGTTTCACCTCCATGGTGATCATGATGGAAAACGGCGTACCGCTCACGGCTTTGGCGCAAAAAATGTTCACGTCCATCGATTCCTTCCCGCTGATGGCAATTCCGTTCTTTATTCTGGCTGGAAGTCTGATGGAGCACGGGGGAATCTCCCGCCGGCTGATCGATCTGGTCAATTCGTTCATCGGTTCGTTTACGGGCGGCCTGGCGATGGTCATGATCATTGCTTCGATGTTTTTCTCGGCCATTTCCGGGTCGGGTCCCGCCACCGCGGCCGCCATCGGTTCCATTATGATTCCCGCCATGGTCGCCAGGAAATATGATGTGCGCTTTGCCGCTTCGACCCAGGCGGCGGCCGGGGAACTGGGCGTCATCATCCCGCCCAGCATCCCGCTGGTGCTGTTCGGCATTGCCGGCGGCGTGTCCATCGCCGACCTGTTCATCGCCGGCATCGTGCCCGGCCTGATGATTGGCTTCAGCCTGATGCTGGTGGCCTTCGTCATTTCCAAAAGAAACGGATATGTGGGCGGCGAATCCTTCACCTGGCGCTACCGGCTGGTGGCCTTGCGCAGGGCGATCCTGGCGCTGATGATGCCGGTAATCATCCTCGGCGGCATTTACGGCGGCATCTTTACACCGACGGAGTCCGCCATTGTGGCAAGCGCCTACGCCCTGATCGTCGGCATGTTCATCTACCGGGAAATCAAACTCAAGGACCTGTTCAAGATTTTTTACGAGTCGGCGATCATGACCGCGATCATCCTGATCGTCATCTCCAACGCCGGGCTGTTCAGCTGGATTCTGACGATGGAAGGCGTGCCGCAGGCGCTCGCCGGCTGGATCACCGGCATTTCGGACAGCCCGATCGTGTTCCTGCTGCTCGTCAATCTGTTCCTGTTCATTGTCGGCATGTTCTTTGACGGCGGAGCGGCAATCATCATCCTGGCGCCGATCCTCGTTCCGATTGCCACGAGCCTCGGCATTGATCCGGTTCATTTCGGCATCATCATGATTGTGAACCTGGCGATGGGCATGATCACCCCGCCGGTTGGCGTCAACCTGTTCGTCGTGAGCCAGATTGCAAAGGTGCCGCTGGAAAAGCTCATCGGCTACCTCGCTCCCTATGTGGGAATTGTCATCATTGACATCCTGCTGCTCACCTATTTGCCGCAAATCAGCTTGTGGCTGGTCCATGTGCTGCGATAAAATAACAAATTGGCGCATGACTGGACTTCATGCAAAAGGAGAATGGCTCATGTCCCTGACCCATCGAAACGCTTCGGCGCCCATGACGGTGGCCATCGAATCCGGGGCCTTTGGCAAAACAGAGAATACATCCGTCCGCTGGCTGACGGCGGCCGGATTCCTGATCAATGCCCGGGGAACCGTCATCATGATCGATCCGCTCCTGTCCCTGAAACCGGGGACGAGCGACGTGTCCGAATGCGGTTTCCGGCTCCGGGTTCCACTGCCGATTCTGGCGGCCGACGTTCCTTCGCTCGATGCGGTTCTGTACACCCATGCGGACTTCGACCATGTCGGCCCGCTGACGCCGCTCGAACTGGCCCATAAGGGGACCGTCTTTTACGGCCCTCCTCCGGTGGCGGGAAAGCTGACAGAGCTCGGGATTTCGCAGGAGCAGATCCGGGTGCTCGCAATCGGCCAGACGTTCACCGTCGGCTGCCTGGACATCACGACAACACCGGCGGACCATCCGTGGCAGGAAAAGGATCCGGAGCGCAATGGCAAGCCGTGGGGTCCGGAGGATTGCTGCGGATTTCTGATGCGGACGCCCGACGGCACGATCTGGTGTCCCGGAGACACCCGTCTCTTGGACGCTCACCTGCAGATGAAAAGCGAGGATATCCATGTGCTCATGCTGGATGTGTCCCGCGACGAGTACCATCTTGGGGAAGAAAACGCCGTCCGGCTCGCCAATCATCTCGACCGTGCGCTGCTCATTCCGTATCACTACGGGTCGCATGACGCGCCCGCAAAGGCGGCAAACGGGGATCCGGAGGCGCTGGCTTCGTATATCACCCGGTCCGGCGAGCGGCTCTGCATCCTGGCGCCCGGAGAACCTCTGGTCATTCGGGATCAACTGCCCGTTCATTCTGGATGAACAGCCTGGATGAACGGAGGGACTTTAGATCGATCTACAGTCAGAATTTCTAACGGGAGGTGGTCTGCTTCCGCAGGAACGCGATGGATGGTATGAACGTTTGAAGTTTGGTCTCATCGTGCAAATGGCACCAAATCATAATGGGAGGTCTGGAATGATGAAAAAAATACTGGTAGTTCTTCTCGCGCTCATGATTGTGCTGGCGGGCTGCGGCGGCGGTAACTCCGGCGGCAGCGGAACCTCCGGCACGTCCGGTACATCAGGCAGCTCCGGAGGCAACAGCGGCGGTTCCGACGGCGGAAGCTCGCAGCCTGCCCAGGTGAAGACGATGAAAATCGGCGTCGTCATGCCGAAGGAAAGATCCATTACCCAGGCTCTGTTCCAGTTTGCCGATATGGTGGCTGAAAAGACGAACGGATCGGTCAAGGTGGAAATCTTTCCGGACGGCGTTCTGGGCGGCGACCGCGACGTTCTGGAAGGATTGCAGCTGGGCACCATCGAAGGCACCAGCCTGTCCACCGGCCTGATCGCATCCCACATTCCGGAGTTCAACGTCTTCGACCTGCCGTTCCTGTTCGAGAATGAAGAGCGGGCTTACGCCGTGCTGGACGGTCCGATCGGCCAGGAGATGCTTGACAAGCTGCCGGATGTCGGACTCATCGGGCTGAACTATTGGGAGAACGGCTTCCGCCACCTGACCAACAGCGTCCGGCCGGTGAGAACTCCGGAAGATGTGAAGGGATTGAAGATCCGGACGCTGGAAAACCAGCTCCACGTGGATGCCTGGAAGGCGCTTGGCGCCCTGCCGACTCCGATGAGCTACAACGAACTGTACACCGCGCTGCAGCAAAAGGTCGTTGACGGCCAGGAAAACCCTCCGGGCAACATCACGACCGCGAAATTTTACGAAGTGCAGGATCACCTGACGCTGACCGGCCACATTTACAACGCGAACCCGCTTCTCATCAGCAAAATTTTCTGGGATAAGCTGACGCCTGAAGAGCAGCAGGCCATCAGGGAAGCGGCAGACGCCGCGCGGGACATACAGCGTGAGCTGAACGCGAAAGAAAACGAGGATTCCCTGAAATTCCTGAGAGAACAGGGCATGAACATCATCGAGCTCACTTCCGAGGAAAAACAGGCGTTCCAGAAAGCCCTGGCTCCGATTTACGACCAGTACGGACCGACCGTTGGAGCGGACTTGCTGGACCGCATCCTGAACTATCAATAAGCGCAAAACCGTTGAATCCCCCTGACCATGGCTGCCGCAGCATAAACGCTGGCGGCAGCATTTTTTTATGGAGGCTGCGGAACGTTCGGGGCATGCAATGTAGAGGGACGATTGGGCAAAATAAACTTCACCACCCCAAATTGTCCAAAGGAAAGGAAAGCGGAAGATGAAAAGAACGAAATCGCAATGGAACATGAGAAGGTTGTGCATTGCGGCGCTTGTCGCCCTGCTCCTGACCGCGGTCTTGCCCCGGAGCGCCGACGCCTTCGGCGAGGGAGCGCGCGGCCCGGATGTGTACGCGGTGCAGGGCATGCTGAAGTCGCTCGGATTTTATGCGGGAAAAATCGACGGCATCTACGGGCCGGTCATGAAGGCGGGGGTCAAATACTTCCAGCAAACTTACGGACTTCCGGTCACAGGCAATGTGGATGACAAGACGCTGCAGGCAATCCTGTGGGCGTATGCGGAATTGAAAATTCCCAAAACGAAGGAGCCCGCACCGCAGCAGCCCGGCAAGCAGGCGGTGCCCCAACTGAGCGCGGAAGAGCAGGAGATGGTGAACCTGGTCAACGCCGAGCGGGCCAAGGCCGGTCTGTCCGCCCTTCAGGTGGATCTGGAACTGGCCCGGGTCGCCCGCATCAAAAGCCAGGACATGGTCAACAACGACTATTTTTCACACACATCCCCCACCTACGGATCGCCCTTTGACATGATCCGCAACTTCGGCATATCCTATCGTGCGGCGGGGGAAAACCTGGCGTGCAACCAAAGCGTTGCGGCGGCGCACCAGGCCTTGATGAACTCCGAGGGACATCGCGCCAACATCCTGAACGCGACCTACACCCACATCGGTATCGGCATCGTGAACGGAGGCATGTGCGGCAAGATGTTCACCCAGATGTTCATTGCCAAATAAAGGGAACTGCTGAGGGATCTTTTTGCCACATAACGGCTGGAACGCCACAAGTTTGCGATTATGGTTTTCCGGCGGCGCGCCATTCTAAGGAATAAGGCTGTTCCCTTTTGCGTGAATCGACCGATGCCCGTTTGCAGCGAAAGGGGACAGCCGACTTGCACCACGAATGGAGGAAGCCGCCATGAATCATCACACCTTGATGGAAAAAATGTCCGTTCGCTTGAATAAACGCGTCTGGAGGAAGTTTCGTCTGTTCGCGATATCGGCTCTTGCCGTCTCCCTTTTGGGTGCATGCGCGGACACCCAGGGGACGCGCGGGGTGGGGCCCCATGCCACTCCTCTGGACAAGGGCGGGATCAGATCCCTCGGAAACAGGGAGGACGGCGGATTGATCCGCAACCCGTTCACCAATGAACATGTGCGCGGCACCCGGCTCGGCCTGCACAACAACTCTCGGGTAAACAGGAGCGAGGAAACGGCGCGGGAGTTGGAGAAAATGAGCGAAGTGGACAAGGCCGTCGTCTTTTTGTCGGAAACCAACGCCTATGTCGCCATGAATCTGAACGAAAAGGCCGAACATCCCGTGCCGGGAACCAATATTCCCAACGGGAGCGACATGGAATTCGGCAATTACGCGTCCGATGACCGGGTTCCCGTGCAGTTGAAAGATCGTGTCGGGAAAAGGATCCGTTCGCTGCACCCGGAGGTGCGGAATGTGTTTGTTTCCGCCAATCCGGCATTCGTCCGGTCGATGCAGGAGTTTGTCGACCGGCTGGAACGCGGGCAGACGATGGTCGAGTTGTTGGAGGATTTCAATGAAACCGTAAGCCGGGTCTTCCCGACCCGTCCGGAGGAAGGGCTGAATCTCGATTCATCCCGTCCCGACGCCCTCGGAAGCGTACCCCAGAGAAATGCCGGGGCCGGACGCCCCTTCAGGTACCAGCTGCCCTGAAGCGCTCTGAAGCTCTATGATGCGCCCAATTCCGCATGGCCAAAGCACCAACAGGTAAGCACCTTCATACACTGAATTTGACTGTATCCCTAACCCTTGTATTTCCAACCCGGCAAGGAGGGGTGACACATTTGAAGGGCAGCGAACCAAGCAAGTTTATTTTGACCAATCGGGAACGTGAGGTTTTCGAACTGTTGGTGCAGGACAAGACAACGAGAGACATAGCTCAGGCCTTGTTCATCAGCGAAAAAACGGTTCGTAACCACATCTCCAACGTCATGCAGAAACTGAACGTCAAGGGTCGCTCTCAAGCCGTCGTAGAGCTCATACGACTTGGAGAACTGCAAATCTGAGCAGTTTCCGTCGCCGAGCAGCTTCAAACGCCTGATACACACTTCTCACTTGCAAACCTTCTTAACTTCCTCGCCGGAAGTTGGAAGGTTTTTGAGTTGTATGGATTGAATTCGCTTTCTGAACAGCGCTACAATGGAAGTTGTAGAGAGGACATGCATCAGGTTGGACATGCAGCAGGAGGGACACGCGTGAAAGAATGGTACGAGCAAAGTTTCGGCGCGGATTACCTGATCGTGTACCGGCATCGGGACATGGAGGTCGCGAGCCGGGAAGTGCGCAAAATGATCCGGTGGCTTGGGCTTCCTCCGGGCAGCGAGGTGCTGGACCTCTGCTGCGGCATGGGCAGGCATTCCCTCGCTCTGGCCGAAGCCGGCTTCCGCGTCACCGGCCTGGATCTGTCCGAAGCGCTGCTAGAGGAGGCAAAAAAGGCGGATCACGGCCGGCGGGTCACCTGGGTTCGGGGAGATATGCGGAAGCTTCCCTTTGACAACCACAGGTTTGAAGCTGTCGTCAATCTGTTCACCTCCTTCGGCTACTTTGCGGAAGACGGTGAGAATGGACAGGTGCTGCGGGAAATCCGGCGGGTGTTGAAAGACGGGGGACCGTTTCTCATCGACTACCTGAATCCGGAGCATGTGGTCCGAAATCTGGTTCCTTTTTCCGAACGAACGGTGTCCGGGGTGAAGATCCGGGAATATCGATCGGTGGAGGACGGGTTTGTCAAGAAAAAAATCACCCTGGACGACGGGCAAAAGGGAATCAGGGAATATTGGGAACGCGTCCGGCTGTACAGCCGGAAGCAGATGGAACAGATGCTGGCGGACGCGGGACTCGCGGTCTCAGCGGTGTACGGCGGCTATGACCAGGAACAGTTTGACCACAACAATTCGCCGCGAATGATTTTTGTCGGGCGCGCAGGAGGAACTTCAACAGATGAATGATCAAAGATGGATTCAGCATGAACACGCCGTGCAGGTCAAGTCTCCGGTGCCATTTCCGTTGAAATGGGTGAACAGCTACCTCATCCGGGGGAGCGGCGGGTACACCCTGATCGATCCCGGCATTCATACCGAAGACGCAAAGGACTGCTGGAAGCATGTCATGGATGAGCTCGGGATCGGCATGGGCGACATCGAGCAAATCGTGCTCACCCACCACCATCCCGACCACTACGGACTGGCCGGATGGTTTCAGCAGCAGACCGGATGTCCGGTCTTCATCTCGCGGCCGTCATGGGAACAGGCGCAGTCGTTCTGGGGCGATCGGCCGGGTCCCGCCGGCCGCCGGCTGAACGAGGAGCTGTTCGACGCGTTTCGCGTCCACGGGATGGACAAGGAGATGCTGGAGCAGCTGTTTTCCCTGAACGCCAGCAGGACAAGCAACGTGACGCCGCACCCGAAGGTGAAATTCCTGCAGGAGGGGGAGACGATTCTCCTTGGCGACCGCCGGTATGAGATGATTCATACGCCCGGGCACGCCACGGGCCATCTTTGTTTTTATGACCGGATACATAAGGTGATGTTCTGCGGCGACCATGTTCTGCCGAAAATTTCACCCAATGTCAGCTATATTCCGGGGATCGAGGACGATCCGCTGCATGAATATCTGGAGAGCCTGCGGCGCATCGCCTCCTTCGGGGTCGATCTGGCCTATCCCGGCCACCGCGAGCCGTTCCGCACGTTTGCGCAGCGCGCGCTGGACATCATCTCCCATCATGAGCAGCGGCTCGCCGAAATGATTGGCATCCTGCGCGAAAGAATGACGGCCTATGACCTGTGCAAGATCATTTTCGGCAGCCATCTGTCCGTCCATCAACTGCGTTTCGCCATGGGAGAAACCCTTGCCCACGTCATCTATCTCCATCGCCGGGGACGGATTCGCGAATGGCGGGAGGACAACGGGACAATCACCTACTCCCAATAACACGTAGCAGCAATCCATCGGATCTTTCAATGAACCCGTCCGATGCACCAAGCGCCCATTTCCTCCATAAGCTGAACTAGATCACAGGCTGAATGTTCAGCGGATGGAGGGAATGAAGGATGCAAGTTCGCGTGCGCCAGGGCGATACGCTCTGGTATTACAGCCAGCTGTTCGGGCTGCCGCTCATGCTGCTCGTCGATTCGAATCCGCAGCTGAACCCCGGCGCGCTCCAGATCGGCCAGGCGGTGAACATTCCGGGTTTTGCCGCCGCCTCCTATGAGGTGCAGCCGGGCGATACGATGTGGACCATTGCCCAGAGGCGCGGCCTGTCCGTCGACGCGCTGCTCCTGTTGAACCCGGGAATCGACCCGGCGAGGCTGAGCATCGGCCAGACGCTGGCCGTTCCCCAGCGGGTCACCTGGCGGATTGTCCAGGCGCGGGACGGGTATACATCCTCAATGATGCTGGCGGACCTGCAAAGGCTGACGGATCTTTACCCGTTTGTGCGCCGGCGCGACATCGGCGCAAGCGTCATGAACAAGCCCATCCCGGAGCTCAGAATCGGACGCGGCGCGAAGCAGGTGCACTGGAACGCTTCCATGCACGCCAATGAATGGATCACGACGCCGGTGCTCGTGCAGTTTCTCAACGACTACCTCCTCGCCCTGACCAACTGGGGAAATATCCGCGGTCTGGAACTGCTGCCCTTTTACAGCGCCATCACCCTGTCGGTGGTGCCGATGGTCAATCCGGACGGCGTCGATCTTGTTATCGACGGACCGCCCGAAGAGGAACCGTACCGCAGTTCGGTGCTGGAGATGAACGGGGGAAGCGCCGATTTTTCCGGCTGGAAGGCCAACATCCGGGGCGTGGACCTGAACGACCAGTTTCCTGCCCGCTGGGAGCTGGAGGCGGAGCGGAGGCCGAAGGAGCCGTCGCCCCGTGACTATCCCGGCACGGCGCCGCTGACCGAGCCGGAGTCTCAGGCGATTGCCGCGCTGACGCGGGAGAGCGATTTTGCGCAGGTGCTTGCCTTCCATACCCAGGGAGAGGTCATTTACTGGGGATTTCTCGGATATGAGCCGGACTACGCCGAAGCGTGGGTCAACGAATACGCCCGGGTGAGCGGCTACACGCCCATCCGGTATGTGGACAGCTACGCCGGATACAAGGACTGGTTCATCCAGGACTGGCGGCGTCCCGGCTTCACCGTGGAGCTGGGCAGCGGCGTCAACCCTTTGCCCTGGAGCCAGTTCCCGGAAATTTACGAGGAGACCCTGGGCATCCTGCTGGCCTCCTTGTATGTAACCTAATCCGGCCGGTCGTGGGCGAGACGGCTGCTGGCGGCGGCCGCAATGGCGCAGATGATATCGTCGAGAAACGTGTGAATGCGGTTCTCGGCGTTTTTTTTGTTCAGCCGGCCGACAACTCCCGGTTTCGTCTTGTCCAGATAGCCGAAGTTGGTCAATCCGATGCTGCCGTACACATTCACAATCCCGAGCGACAAAATTTCATCGCAGCCGAACAGCCCCTCGTCCTTGCGGACAATTTCGGCCAGCGGCTCGTCGAGCAGCCCCCTTTCCGCCAGCCGGTCAATGTTGATGCCGAGCAGCACCGCATTTTGCACTTCCCGTTTCGACAGCACCTTCCGGACGCTGAACTCGCACTCCTCCAGCGTAATATCGGGATAGTAATCCCGCTGCAGCATCATCACCAGCTCGCCGATCTCGCGGATCGTCACGCCCCTCGAAGTGATCCATTGTTCGGCAATGCGCATCATTTCGTCGTCTTCCAATCGATTGCTCAATCGGTTCAGCCTCCGTCCCCTTGTTTGTTTTTATTTTGCCGTCCTTCGCAAGGTCATATTATCCTCCCGGGCTCGTATACATAGTAGTACAAACATGACAAGTAGGGAGGAATACCCCATGTCCATGCGGAAGCATCTGCGAACGGCGCTCGCCTTCGGTTTGGCCGCGATCCTGTTGGGAGGGTGTTCGTTCTGGAAATCGGACCGGACCTCGAAGCAAATTGATCCGCCGCCGCCCGGGGCCAACGAGGCGGAGGATCCCGGCTCCCGGGCTACATCCGTGGATACGCGGCAGGCGACGATGCGGTTGACCCTGTACTACGAAGACCCGCACGGATTTGTCGCGCCGGTCACGGTTTCGGTGCCTGAAACCAACTCCGTTGCCCGCACCGCCCTGGAGTACATGGTGGAAGGAGGTCCCGGGGAAGCCCTCGTTCCGGAAGGATTCCGGGCGCTGCTGCCGAAGGACACGAAGGTGCTGGGCATCAATGTGCTGGAGGACGGCACGGCCATCGTCGATTTCAGCGATCATTTTGCCAACTATAACCTGCAGGATGAGCGCAAGATTGTGGAAGCCGTCACCTGGACCCTGACCCAGTTCGACACCATCGACCGCGTGATGATCTGGCTGGAGGGCCAGCGGCTGGAGGAGATGCCGGTGGACGGCCTGCCGCTGAATACGCCTCTGACCCGGGCGATGGGCATCAATCTGGAGCGCGCCGCAGGGGTCCGCCTGGGCAGCTTCACGCCGGTCACGCTTTATTTCCTCGGCCAGCTGGAAGATCACTCCACCTATCTGGTGCCGGTTACCCGGCTCATCCCGCGGACGGATGACGTGGCGGAGGCCACCTTGCAGCAGCTGATCGAGGGACCGATGCATGCGTCGCTTTCTTCGGTGCTGCTGCCGACGGTGCAGGTGCTCGGCATCCGGGAGGAGGACCAGTTGATCCACGTCGATTTTGATCAGGACCTGCTCAACCCCGACAACCGGATCGCCGACGAAAGCATGCAGGCGATCGTGCTGTCGCTGACGGAGTCGACGGGAGCCCGCCAGGTGCATGTCTCCGTGCAGGGCGTCGCGGAAGTGGCGACGGTTGGCGGGGATGATTTCAGCCAGCCGGTGGAACGGCCGACGCATATCAACGAGTGGAAGTGGTGAAATCCCGGCAAAGATGTTTTTCGCGCGCAGGTTTGATAAAATGGTGGCATGCATCTGCAAATAGGAGGAAAAAACGTGCGACCGGACAGTCGAAACCATGACCAGATCAGACCTGTGCGCATCACGACAAACTATACAAAATACGCGGAAGGCTCCGTGCTGATCAAAGCCGGAGACACCTGGGTCATCTGCAACGCCACCGTGGAGGACCGCGTCCCCGCCTTCATGAAGGGCCAGGGCAAGGGCTGGGTCACCGCGGAATACTCCATGCTTCCCCGGGCGACGGAATCCCGCAACCAGAGGGAATCCCAAAAGGGCAAGCCGGGCGGCAGGACGATGGAAATCCAGCGCCTCATCGGCCGGGCATTGCGCTCGGTCGTCGATCTTGAGGCTCTGGGCGAACGCACCGTTACCGTGGACTGCGATGTGATCCAGGCCGACGGAGGGACTCGCACCGCCTCGATCACCGGAGCGTTTGTGGCGCTGGCCCTGGCCGTGCACAGGCTGTCCCGGGAGATCGCCTTTCCAAGGTACCCGATCACCGATTTTCTCGCGTCCACCAGCGTCGGCATCGTGGACGGCACGCCCGTGCTGGATTTGAACTATGAGGAAGATTCCCGGGCCCAGGTCGACATGAACGTCGTCATGACGGGCGCCGGGCAGTTCGTGGAAATCCAGGGAACCGGCGAGGCCGCGCCCTTTTCCCGGCAGGAGCTGGATCGCCTGCTCCGGCTGGCGGAAAAGGGCATCCGCGAGCTGATCGGTCTGCAAAAGGACGCGTTGGGCGAGGCGGCGGCCAACATCGGGCCGGAAACCGTCAGCTCGTCCGCAACGGGCAGCGGGACCGATGCGGACGGCGGTGCAGAAGCGGGCGGCGGGACCTTGACGGATGGCGGGGCCGGAGCGGATGCCGCGGCGGACGAGGATGGCGCGAAGGACGCAGACGGCGCAAAGGGCGCGAATGTTGCGACAGGTGCGGGCCATGCGCTGGACAAATAATACGCTCGTCGTCGCCACGAAGAACCGGGGCAAAGCCAGTGAATTTGCCGCCCTGTTTGAGCCTCTCGGCGTCCGCGCGCTCAGTCTGCACGATGTCGATCCGGTGCCGGACATCGTGGAGGACGGCGAAACGTTTCTTGACAACGCCCGGAAAAAGGCGCGCGCCGTCGCGGAACAATTGCGGCTGCCCGTCCTGGCCGACGACTCCGGCCTCTGCGTCGATCTGCTCGGAGGCGCGCCCGGCGTATATTCCGCCCGCTACGCCGGGGAAGGCGCCGGCGACGCGGCCAACAATGACAAGCTGCTCCGGGAGCTGGCGCTGCGGCTGCCCGGCGACTTTGCCGGCCACCTGCTCAGCCCCGCCCGCTTCGTCTGCTCCCTAGTTCTGTACGATCCTGCAAGCGGCGAGGAAATCCGGGCGGAAGGCGAGTGCGCCGGATACATCGTGAAGGAACCGCGCGGCGGGGGCGGATTCGGATATGACCCGCTGTTTTACGTGCCGGAATTCGGCCGGACGATGGCGGAACTCGATCCGGAAACGAAAAACCGCATCAGCCACCGCGCCCGGGCAATGGGGAAGCTGCTGGAACAATTTCGGTGACGCGTCCAACCCGTGACGCGCCGCCTCCATTCCCGGATCAAAGCGCGACGCTCACCTTGTATTTGCGGAACCAGTAGTCCACCTGGATCAAATACGCAAACATCTGCGGCCCGGTCATCAGCTGGCCGAACCAGGGCAGGTGGAACCCGCCGTCGGGGACCCGCGCCAGCTCGCGGATTTTGCTCACGTTGATGAACTGATGGAGCGGGGAATCCGGATCGTCCAGGACGTAAAGAAGCCGCTCCCTGACCCGTGCCATATACGCCGGATTGTGCGTTTTCGGGTACGGGCTTTTTTTGCGCCACAGCACATCCTCCGGCAGGATTCCCGCAAGCGCCTTGCGCAGTATTCCCTTTTCCCTCATGCCCGCCGTCTTGATTTCCCACGGGATGTTGAACACGTATTCGACCAGACGGTGGTCGCAATACGGCACGCGCACCTCCAGGCCGACGGCCATGCTCATCCGGTCCTTCCGGTCCAGAAGCGTCGGCATGAACCGGGTGATGTTCAGCCAGGACATCTCCCGCATTCTCCGTGCGCCCGCATCTTCGCCTTCGAGATGCGGCACTTCGTCCAGCGCCTCGCGGTAGCGGGCGGCCACGTATTCCTCCGGCCGGATTTCCCGCACGAGATCCGGGTGGAGCAGGGCAACGCGCTCGCGCAAAAAGAGCGACCACGGGAACGTTTCGGCTTCCAGCGCTTCCTTCCGGTGAAACCACGGGTATCCGCCGAACACCTCGTCCGCCGCCTCGCCGGAAATGGCCACAGTTGCATGCTGTTTGATGTATTTGCAAAACAGATACAGGGAGCCGTCGATGTCCGCCATGCCCGGCAAATCCCGCGCATCGACCGCGCGGTCCAGCGATTCGGCCAGTTCCGGCGTGTCGAAAACGGCCTCATGATGCACGGTGCCCAGATGCTCGCTCATCCTCCGGATCCACGGTCCGTCCGCATTCGGTTGAAAGGCGTTGGCCTGAAAATGCTTGTCGTTGTCGACGTAGTCCACGGAGAACGTGTGCAGCGGCCCGATGCCCTGCCGGGTGTAAACATCGGCAGCCAGCGCCGTCAGCGCGCTGGAATCGAGCCCGCCGGACAGGAGCGTGCACACGGGCACGTCGGCGACCAGCTGCCGCTCCACGGTATCCTTGAGCAGTTCCCGCACGGTTTCGGCCGTTTGCTCCACCGTCTCGGTGTGCGGCCTGCTCTGAAGCTTCCAGTATGCGGAGGTGCGGAGTCCGCCCCGGTCATACAGCAGCCAATACCCCGGCTTCAGTTCTTCCATATATTTGTACACGCCGTGCCCGGGGGTGCGCGCGGGGCCGATGGCGAAAATTTCCGCTAGTCCCTCCGTGCCGATTTCCGCCGGGAAATCCGGGTGCAGGAGAATCGCCTTCGGTTCCGAGGCGAACAGGAACATGTCATCCTTCCGCGCGAAGAACAGCGGCTTGACGCCGAGACGGTCCCGGGCCATGAACAGCTGCCCGGCGGAATCGCTCCAGATGGCGTAGGCGAAAATGCCGTTCAACCTTTCCACTGATGCCGGCCCCCATTCCATGTAGGCGACGAGCACCACCTCCGTGTCGCACATCGTCCGGAATTCGTGCCCGCGTCCGCGCAGCTCCGCGCGGAGCTCCGGCGCGTTGTAGATCTCGCCGTTGTAAACGATGGTAAAGGTTTCTCCGCCGAGTTTTCTCTCCATCGGCTGCGCCCCGTTTTCGGGATCGATGACGCTGAGCCTCCTGTGTCCGAGGGCGCAGTTCATGGAAATGCGAATGCCGCGGGCATCGGGTCCGCGCGCCTTCAGCGACTCCGTCATGTTTTCGAGCAGGGCTGCGGAATGGGTCAGGTCTCGCTTCCAGTCAATCCAGCCGACAATCCCGCACATGCCATCTCCTCCTCTGTCGATCCGCGGCAGCCGCCGCTCATCTTTCCGTTTTTGGGGAACAATCTCATGCATATGCGCTTGCCGCAAGGATTATGACTGGTCGTGCGCGGGGAGGGGCATGGTTAGGGGAGGCCTGGGCGAAGAATTCTGGTCGAAAAATCGACATCAGCATCCGTTATTCGGCGTGTTTGGGGTCAAGTCCAATATTGTGTGTAAATTCCCTCAGTCAGATTGGAGGTCACACAATCCGCGTAACTTTGGCTGAAGCCTTCTTGCAGGTTTTGCGCCATTCGAAATACTCGGCCATGTCAAAGAACT